>ERZ791917.33-NODE-33-length-201809-cov-34.723108_pt1 | contig 201809 bp, 164 predicted proteins | sample MGYA00510138_ERZ791917 | MGnify/ENA primary metagenome ERZ791917 (study PRJEB30046, sample SAMN00792102) | human gut metagenome | study: EMG produced TPA metagenomics assembly of the A metagenome-wide association study of gut microbiota in type 2...
CATCACCGTAAAGGTGACTTGACCCGCACATCTGTCAACAATATTCAGTTCTCAGGGTTCCAACCTTGTCGCTCATCGGCGACTTGACTATAATATCACGGGATCGTGTTTTTGTCAACAGTATTCCTAAAAAAGTTAAAAGGGATTGGCAGAATATACTCTGCCAATCCCTTCCATCGGCCGCTGACCATTGACAGCTGACCGCCGACAATCCAGTTACTTCTTCTCCACTTGGAACTTGAAGTTGTCGATCACCGGCCGGTGGTCAGCACCGCCTTCTTTCACATCTTCTGTCAGGAGGGCCTGGACGATGATGGCCATTTCCAGACGTTTCTTCTGGATCCGGCAGCCGTAAGCATAGGGTTTTTCAATGGTGCCATTGGCCAAGTCTGCATTGGCGTGGCAGCCGCCGCTGCAGAAGAACCGTGCCCAGCAGGTCCGGCAGTCTTCTTTTTTCATTACATGCATATGCCGGAAATACTGGACCATATCTTTCTTCACGATTCCTGTATCCAGTGTTCCCATTTTGTATTTTTCCCGTCCCACGAACTGATGGCAGGGATAAATGTCCCCTTCCGGGGTGATGGCGAAATATTCATGGCCTGCCCCGCAGCCTGCCAGCCGTTTGGCCACACAGGGGCCGTTGTCCAAAGCCACGTTGAAATGGAAGAAGTCAAAAGGCACCCCGGCCCGCTTCTTTTCCAAATAAGCACGAGCCAGCTTTTCGTATTCCTTGTCCAAGGTCGGCCAGTCTTCTTCCGTCAGCACCCAGGATTCCGTAGTCCCCACCACCGGTTCCATAGAGATTTCAGATCCCACATCCAGCATGGCCAGCACGTCATCACAGAAATGGGTGTTGTAATGGGTATAAGTTCCCCGCAGGTAGTAGTTCTTCCCGTGGCGGGATTCGATGACTTTTTTGAAACCCTTCACCGCCGCATCATAGGACCCCACATGGCCGGGATAAGGACGCATGTGGTCATGGGTCTTCTTGCTGCCGTCCAGGGACAGGACCAGCATCACCCGGTTGTCGTTGAGATACTTGACGATCTCATCGGTAAGCAGGGTGCCATTGGTGGTCAGGGTCAGTTTGATGTTCTTCCCGGTTTCCTGTTCCCGCTGGCGCACATAGTCCACAATGTATTTCACCACGGGCATGTTCATCAGAGGTTCCCCGCCGAACAGGTCCAATTCCAGGTTATGGCGCTGTTTGCTGCCCTTGATGGCAAATTCAATGGCTTTCTGGGCCACTTCTTTGCTCATGAGCGCCCGATGGCCGCCAAAATCTCCTGTATCCGCGAAACAGTAGCCGCAGCGCAGGTTGCAGTCGTGGGCCACATGGAGGCACAGGGATTTCAGCACCGGTTCATCGGAAAAGGTATCCGGCACCGGGAAATCCGGGGAAAAGAGCAGCCCGGCCTTTTGCAGTTCCTGGAGTTCTTCCAGGGCTTCGTCGATGTCTTCTGCCGGATATTTTCCGGCGAAATGGGCTTTCGTTTCTTCCGGGTTGGTCCCGTCGTAAAAGCCCAGCAGGTCATAAATCATGGCGTCGATGATATGCACGGCGCCGCTGTTCACGTCCAGGACCACGTAATTGTCGTCCAGATGCATTCTATGGATCAGCAAGTTTCTATCCGCCCTTCTTATACAAGAAAATAGCTCCCTGCGCATGCAGGGAGCTTCCGCGCATAACTCAATTATGCCTTTTCGCAAACCTGGTTGCCTACCGTGCAGGAAGTCTTGCAGGCAGATTGGCAGGATGCCGGGCATTCGCCGCAACCGCCGGTTCTCAGGGTTTTCTTCAGCATTTCTTTATTCACAGTCTTGATTCTCTTTGCCATCATCGTTTCCTCCCTATCTTCAAGTCTATACTTTATTCTATATGTTTTTCAGAGAGAACGCAAGTCCCTCAACCGTTCCTATCTTTCTTACAGATGAAGTTTCGCCCGGATTGCATAATACTGGCGGATGACCCAGTCCGTATTGATCCCTGTCTGATCGATGTAGCTCTGGATCTGGGCCCGTTTCAGATCATACTGGAAGCAGCCCAAGTTTGCCGGCTTATTCTGGAACACGTTCACCCGGCGCAGCCGCATAAGATCCGTCTTGTCCGTATTTACTCCCACACGGCCGTCCACCCCGGCAATATAGCCGGCCTTCCTGACCTGGGCAGCAATGGCATCACTGGCGGATCCGTTGGGATAGGAGAAGGTGAGCCCTTCCGGCGGATTGTAGATGCCCCGCATATGCTGCATGGAACTGGTCAGTTCGTATTCCACTTGTTCCGGCGTCATGGACTGGAGGGGCTTGTGATTGAAAGTATGGGAACCCAGAGCCCACCCGTATTTCAGCAGTTCATGTTCTTGGTGCCAGTCCAGATAGCCCGGCCAGCCTTCATATTTCACGGCCATGTACATGTTCCCTACAAAACCGTATTTCTTCAGGATGGGGGCTGCATAGGTCAGGTTGTCCAAATAACCATCATCAAAGATCAGCACACATTCCTTGTGGAACTTCCGCCCTTCTTTCCGGCCCTTCACATAATCTGCCAGAGTAATGGTCTTCCACCCTTCCTGCTTCAGGTATTTCATCTGCTCATCGAACTGTGCTGGAGGCATGGTATAAGGATCATCATGGCCCGGTTCCACCCGGTGATACGCAAAGATGGGTACGGTTTCCTCACAGAACCGCGGAAAATCCTGCTTCACGTATTCATATCCCCCATAGGCAAATCCACACAACGCCGCTACAATCGCCAAAAAAATGATCAGTTTTTTCATTGCTCCCCATCCTTCAATTTTTCTGCTAACTGTTCCAGCTTCTTCAGCCGGTGATTGAATCCGGATTTTCCCACACTGTCTTCCGTCAGGGCTGCCAGTTCCCCCACTGACAGATCCTGATGCTCCCTGCGGAGCCGGGCCGCTTCCTGCAGGGGTTCTGGGAGAGTGCTCAGCCCTACCGTATCTTCAATGATCCGGATGGCATTCAGCTGCCGGACTGCCGCCTGGACCACCTTGTTCAGATTGGCGGTCTCACAGTTCACCTGCCGGTTCACCTTGTTGCGCATATCCTTCAGGACCCGGATGTTTTCAAACTCCAAATAGGAATGGGGTGCCCCGATCAGGGATAGAAACGAGGCAATGGCATTCCCCTCCTTCAGATATACGATATAGGAATTCTTCCGGTCCACGATCCGGGCTGGCAGGCTGAATCCCTTCATGATTTTCTGGATGAACTGTCCCATATCCAGATTATCACAGATCAGTTCCAAATGATAATCACTGATGGGTTTGTTCACAGAGCCTCCTGCCAAAAAGACCCCCCGCAGGAAGGCCCTCCGCTCTCCTTCTTTTTTCAAAAGTACACTGCCTGCTTCCTCTAAAGGGGACAGCAGATGGAGCCGGCTAAGAGCCGCTCTTGCCTCATCGGAAGGAAGCACATGGACCTGGTACCGGTTATTTTTTTTCAGTCTCCGGCTCCGGGTCACGATCACTTCTGTCTGCACTGGGAAATTATTTTTCAGCAGCCGCAGCACACGTCGGGCCAAAGCTGCATTTTCCGTAGTGAAATGGATTCCCACCTTCCGCCCGCTGAGAGAAACGGAACCGCTGATCCGCAGCAGGCCGAATAGTTCAGCCTGTTCACAATTGTGCTCTTCGCCTTCTGACCGTGCAATTTCATTTTTTACATCGTGAGAAAAAGACATGGGTCAGGACTCCTTTTTCGTATGTTTCCGCAGCTCCTGCATGGTCTGCCGGGCAAAGAAATAATCGAAGAACCGGATACCCTTGCCAAACAGTTTCAGCCGGTAAATCAAGGCAATGATGGTCTTGGCCAGCTTCAGGGGATTGTGCCGGACCAGGTCGCTGTCATTCAACAGCTTGGCAGGCACACAATCAATGCCCAGTTTCTCGATTTTCTCCACATCAGGAGAAACAGGCATAGCTCCTTCTTTTTCATACTTGGCCAGGATCTCCGGAGAAGCCTTCTGCTCGTTGACCACCACATAATCCAGGCACTGGCATCCCATGTGCCGGATCAGGGCCTGGACGTGTTCATAAGCCCCATAGCCATCGGTCTCTCCAGGCTGGGTCATTACATTGCATACATAGATCTTCACGGCCTTGGAGCGGATCACCGCATCCCGGATCCCAGGGACGATCAGGCTAGCTAGGACGCTGGTATACAGGCTGCCCGGTCCCAGGATGATGGCGTCTGCCTTCAGGATGGCATCCACAGCCCGCTGGGACGCCCGGGGATTTTCCGGTTCCGTCATCAGCCGGAGGATCTTATGGGGAGAAGCAGTAATAGAACTTTCTCCCACCACCGTACTTCCGTCGTCCATCTGAGCCTTCAGCTGGATATTGTCCGTGGTGTTGGGCCACACATGGCCCCGCACCTTCAGGATCTCGCAGGTAGCGGCAATGCCTTTTTCCATGTCCCCGCCTTCCACATCACTCATAGCGGCGATGAACAAGTTCCCCAGGTTGTGGCCGCTGAGAGCACTGCTCTTGAACCGGTACTGCATGACTTTTTCCATCAGCGGTTCCGTATCGGAAAGCGCCACCAGGCAGTTCCGCATATCACCAGGAGGCAGGATGCCCAGTTCTTTCCGCAGCCGGCCGGAAGATCCCCCATCGTCGGCAGTGGTCACTACCGCCGTACAGTTGTTGGTGATCAGTTTGATGCCCCGGAGCAGGACGGACAGCCCTGTGCCTCCGCCGATGACCACCACGCTGGGCCCCTTGTCCAGCTTCTGCTGGGTAAAGATCAGTTCCCGGAGAGATTCCTTCTCTCCGGGCATCACTGCATTGATGATGGTCTTCACCACATGGGTAGCCCCCAAAAGCATGCACAGGATCCCCAGTACTACACCGAAGGCCCCCAGTCCGGTAATGGTGGACTGATAGTATTCCCCACCCACGGAATTGATGAACTTCAGTACCAAGGCTTCCAACAGCCCCACGAACTGATAATTGAAGATTAAAGTGACGCCCACACAGGCCAGAACTGCGCCGAAGGCAAAAAGGAACAGCCATCGTTTCAGATTCAGTCCCGGGTACAACCACTTAATCCATTTCATACGCATTCACCTATTTCTTTATCAAGTCGCGATGGATGACCTGCACCCCATAGCCGCATTTTTCGATGAAACAGCCCAGCTGGTTGGCAATGAACACGCTCCGATGCCGGCCGCCTGTACAGCCCACTCCGATCATCAGCTGGCTCTTGCCTTCCTGGACATACTGGGGCAGTAGGAACTGGATCAAAGCAAAGAGCTTTTCCTCAAATTCCCGGGTCACCGGTTTTTCTTGGATATAGTCTTTGACAGGCTGATCGTTGCCGCACAGATTCTTCAATTCCGAGATATAAAAAGGATTGGGCAGAAAGCGCACATCGAATACCATATCACAATCCAAAGGGATTCCATATTTAAACCCGAAAGATTGGACCACGATGTTCATAGGAGGCAATTCTCCCCCCTTGCCAAAGAGTTGGATGATTTTCCGCCGCAGCTCCTTGGTCGTGGTTTTGGACGTATCGATGATGGTGGTGGCCCGTTTCCGGATCTGGCTGAGGATTTCCCGTTCCCGGGCAATATCGGCACTGAGGCCGTTGTGCCCGGCCAGAGGATGGCGGCGCCGGGTCTCTTTGTACCGCCGGATCAGAGTGGCATCATCCGCATCCAGGAATACCAGTTCATAGGGCATGCTGCTCTGGTTCAGCTGATCCAGGACCTGGTTCAGGTCTTTAAAGAATTTTCCGCCCCGGATATCCACCACTAGGGCCAGCTGTGCTCCAGCGTTCTTGTTCTGGAGGCACAGTTCAATGAATTTCGGAATAAAAGTCGGGGGAAGATTATCCACGCAAAAATAGCCCAGATCTTCCAGCGTACGCATCACCTGCGTCTTCCCCGCGCCGGACATCCCTGTGATGAGTAAAGTTCTCGCCATCTGCCTTCCACCCCCTGAAAAGTCTTAACATTTTTATTATACAATGGAAAAAAGTCCGTGTAAAGTCTTGGACCGGTTCTTTATACCGGTACGTCTACCTGTCGGGTCATGATGCTCCGGATGATCCGAGCGACCCCGTTCCGGGTGTTGGGAGCCGTGACCACTCTGGCAGCCCGGCACACGGCTTCATTGGCATTGCCCATGGCCACTCCCAGACCGGCATGGGCGATCATATCCAGATCATTGTCTGAATCCCCTACACAGAGGATCTCTCCTTCCGGAATCCCCTCCCGAGCTGCCAGCACCTGGAGAGCATGCCATTTGTTGGTAGCAGGAGCGGTGATTTCCAGGAATCCTTTAGAAGAACTGACGATCTTGATCTTTCCCGAATACTGCTGTTCCAGTTCCTGCCGCAGTTCCTTCACCCGATCGGAAATCACCAGCAGTTTGTGAGGGGCTTGGGGCAGCGCATGGATGGCTTCCGGCTCCACTTCATAAGGAACCCTGGCAAAATGGGAATAGAACCGAACCTCTTCACAATCCCGAGGCGCCCACAGACAGTCGTCCACATAGGCCTGGATGTAGATTCCCCGTTCCAGGCAGTCATCCAACAAAGGCTGGGCCACTTCCAACGGGAGAGGCCAGTTCCCAAGGACCTTTCCACTGGCAGGATCTTTGAGGAAAGCTCCATTGTAGACCACAAGAGGATGAGTCAATCCCAATTCCTGGGCATAGGGCAGCGCCGAACGGTACATCCGTCCTGTAGCCAGGGTTACGTAATACCCAGCCGCCACGGCTTCCCGTACAGCGGCCGCATCTTCCGGAGCGATATTCTTTTCCTGATCCAGCAGAGTGCCGTCCAGGTCCATAGCAATCATTTTCAGCGGCATAAACTACCTCCAGATTCCTGATATAACAAAAAAAGGCTGCCGCTTTCGTGCGACAGCCCCTTCCTTTTTTAGGCTTCTTCAGAGAACTGATCCTTGCCTACGCCGCAGATGGGGCAAACCCAATCTTCCGGCAGATCTTCGAATTTGGTACCAGGAGCAATGTTGTGTTCCGGATCACCGGCAGCTTCATCATACACATAACCGCAAACATCGCATACATATTTTTTCATTGTTTGATCCCCCTAAGGATTATTTTTATTTTCGCCATCGATTATACCAAAGGTTCCATCCTGTGGCAATAGGTTTCAGGGAATTTTTTGATAAAAATTATTGAATAAGAATATTTTATATTTTCTTATCCGCTATGCCCATCCCCTTATCCAGAAGTTCGGTTTTTTGGAGTACATTGCCCTGCAAAAAAGCATGGACCCGTTCTGCCACCACCCGGTTCATGGTTTCCACAGCCGCCAGATCTTCCACCGACGCCTGCCGCATGGCCTCCAGGGAACCGAACCGCTTCCACAGGGAAGCCCGGCGTTTGGGCCCCATCCCTTCCAGATGGTCCAGGACGGACACCAAGTTTCGCCGAGCCAGCCGTTTCCGATGATAGGTAATGGCAAACCGATGGGCCTCATCCCGAATGTGCTGGATCAGGTGAAGGGCCGGGGACATCTTATCCAGCAGGATACTGGTGTGGGCCCCTTCTTTGAAGATTTCTTCTTCCCGCTTCGCCAGGCCGATGACGGGAACTTCTTCCCCAGAGATACCCAGGCCCCGGATCACTTCGCAGGCAGAGCTCAGCTGTCCTTTGCCTCCATCGATGATGATCAGGCTGGGCAGGTCTTCCAGGTCCCGATAACGGCGGTAGACCACTTCCTGCATGGATTTGAAATCATCGGGCTTGCCTTCTGTGGAGCGGAGCTTGTACCGGCGGTAATCCTTCTTGCTGGGTTCCCCATTCCGGAACACCACCATAGAAGCCACCGTTTCCCGGCCCTGGTTGTGGGAAATGTCGAAGCAGTCCATCCGTTCCAAAGGCTTTACAAGGCCCAATGCTTTTTGCAGCTGTTCTGCCGCATCCAGGCCGGTCTGCCCAGAAGCCTGTCCTCGGCGCAGCCGTTCTTCCAGGTTCTTTTTCGCATTGTTCACTGCCATGAGCACCAGGTCATGCTTCAGCCCTCGTTGGGGTACCAGCAGATCTACGGTTTTTTCATTCAGGGTGCTGAGCCATTGGGAGAGCAGTGTCCTGTCGCTGTCTTGCAGTTCTTCGCTGACCAGGATTTCCCGTGGAGGACGGTGATTTTCGTGGTAGTACTGCTTCAGGAAGTCCGCCAGCACTTCTCCTCCCGGTTCCCCGATTTCCTGATCCAGGAAAAAGCTGTCCCGTCCCAAGATCTTGCCGCTGCGGATGAAGAACACCTGGACACAGACTCCGCTGTCATCCATGGCCAACCCCACCACATCCCGGTCCCCGCTTTCTGTGGTGGCTTTCTGTTTTTCTGCCAGTTTCCGGACGCTCAGGAGGGAATCCCGGTACCGGGCTGCTGCTTCGAACTCCAGTCGGTCCGAAGCCTCCTGCATCTTGGCCGTCAATTCCTTTTCCAGCTGGGCCACTTTCCCATCCAGGAGCAGCAGCACGGAATCTACCAGCTGCCGATACTCACTCACCGGGACTTTCCCGGTACAAGGGGCCAGACAGCGATGGAGATGGTACTGGAGACAAGGCCGTTTGGCATTCAGGTTCCGGCAATGCCGGAGGGGGAACATGGTCCGGATCAGCTTCATGGTGTCCCGGAGAGCCCCTGCATCGGCGAAGGGACCGTAATACCGGGCTCCATCTTTCTGCACACGGCGAGTGAGCACCATCCGGGGATAGGCCTCCCCTACGGTGATCTTCAGATAAGGATAGGTCTTGTCATCCTTCAGATCGATGTTGTACCGGGGCCGGTACTTCTTGATCAGGTTGCATTCCAGGATCAGGGCTTCCATCTCGCTGGCGGTGACAATGGTCTCGATGGAAGCCACATGGGCGTTGATGGCCCGGACCTTGGGGGACACCTGGCTGGCCGGGCGGAAATAGCTGCGCACCCGGTTCTTCAGGATCACCGCTTTCCCTACGTAGATCACTTTGCCGGAAGCATCATGCATGATGTAGACGCCCGGCGCATTGGGCAGTACCGCTAAGGTTTCCTTGATGGCATCGTTCATACCAAGACCTTCTTTACATATTGGCCGGTGTAGGATTCCGGCACTTCCGCCACCTGTTCCGGAGTCCCGGTGGCGATCACCGTACCGCCCCGGTCGCCTCCTTCCGGCCCCAGGTCGATGAGCCAGTCAGCGCTTTTGATCACATCCAGGTTGTGTTCGATGACCACCACGGTGCTCCCGGCATCCACCAGCCGCTGGAGCACTTCCAGCAGCTTGTGGACATCCGCCATGTGGAGCCCGGTGGTGGGTTCATCCAGGATGTACAGGGTCCGTCCGGTGTTCACCTTGGCCAGTTCCGTGGCCAGTTTCACCCGCTGGGCTTCCCCACCGGAGAGAGTGGTGGCCGCCTGGCCCAGCCGGATGTACCCCAGGCCCACGTCTTCCAGTACCTGGAGCTTCCGGAGGATCCGCTGCTGGTTGCTGAAATATTGGCAGGCCTCGCTGACGGTCATATCCAGGACTTCTGCGATGTTCTTCCCCTTGTACCGGACTTCCAGGGTATCCCGATTGTACCGGGTGCCTTTGCACACTTCACAGGGTACGTACACATCGGGCAGGAAGTTCATCTCGATTTTCAGCATCCCGTCCCCATGACAGGCCTCGCACCGGCCCCCCTTCACGTTGAAGCTGAACCGGCCTGGCTTGTAGCCCCGGAGCTTGGCATCATTGGTAGTGCTGAACAAGGTCCGGATCAGATCAAAGGTCCCAGTATACGTAGCCGGATTGGACCGGGGGGTCCGGCCAATGGGGCTCTGGTCGATGTTGATCACCTTGTCGATGTGCTGGGTCCCGGTGATCCGGTCATGGGCCAGAGGCCGTTCCCGGGCTCCCATCAATTTCTTGGCCAGGGCCTTGTACAGGATGTCGTTGATCAGGGTACTTTTGCCGCTGCCGCTGACTCCGGTGACCACCGTCAGGGTCCCCAGAGGGATGGACACATCGATGTCCTTCAAGTTATTGGCCCGGGCGCCTTTGATGGTCAGCTTCTTCCCATTGCCTTTCCGGCGCTGGGCAGGCACAGGGATCTTCTTCCGGCCGCTGAGATACTGACCGGTGACGGATTCCGGCACCTGGCTGATTTCTTCCGCATTCCCCTGGGCCACCACATACCCCCCATTTTCTCCGGCTCCCGGACCGATATCGATGATCTGATCCGCCGCCCGCATGGTGTCCTCATCATGTTCCACTACGATCAGGGTATTTCCCATGTCCCGGAGGTTCTTCAGGGTTTCCAGCAGTTTGTCGTTATCCCGCTGGTGGAGCCCGATGCTGGGTTCGTCCAAGATGTAGAGCACGCCCACCAGGCCAGAACCGATCTGGGTGGCCAGCCGGATCCGCTGGGCCTCCCCTCCGGACAAGGTAGCCGCCGCCCGGTCCAAGGTCAGATAATCCAGCCCCACATTGTTCAGGAAGCTGAGCCGAGCGCGGATTTCCTTCAGGATCTGTTTGGCAATGAAAGCATCCCGGTCCGACAGATGGAGATCATTGAAAAAGGCCAGGCATTCCCGCACCGGCAGCTGGCACACCTGCTGGATGTTCTTCCCGTCCACAGTGATCCCCAGGACCTCCGGACGGAGCCGGGCCCCATGGCAGGTGGAACATTCGATGGCTGTCATGAAAGATTCATAATCCAATCGCTGGCTTTCGCTCATGGCCTCTTTCAGCCGCCGTTTCAGCACCGGGATAATCCCTTCGAAAGGCGTATTGTGGTCGTTGATCTCCCCCATGAGATTCTGGTAGGAGAAGGTGAAGATTTCGTCCGGGATCCCTTCCAGGAGTTCCTGCTGGAACTTTTTGGGCAGGTCTTTCCAGCAGTTCTGGAGGGAAAAACCCCGGCTTTTCAGTACGGCAGCCAGCTGACAGAGAAAGTAGGACTTCACATTGGAACTCACCGCTGCAATGGCCCCCTGATCAAAAGGTTTCGTTTTATCCGGGATGATCAGATCCGGGTCGAATTCCATATGCTGGCCCAGGCCCATGCAGTCCGGACACGCCCCGTAGGGGGCGTTGAAGGAGAACAGCCGGGGTTCGATTTCCGGCAGGCTGATACCGCATTCCGCGCAGGCGAACTTTTCGCTGTACACATGGGTCTCTCCCCCGATCTCTTCGATGGCCACGGTGCCTTCCCCCAGCTTCAGGGCTGTCTCCAGGGAATCGGTGAGCCGGCTCCCCAGGCTGGGACGGGCCACCAGCCGGTCCACCACTACGGAAATATAATGCTTTTTATTTTTGTCCAGCTGGATTTCCTCATCCAGTGTATAGATATGGTCATCCACCTTCACCCGCACATAGCCGGCCCGGCGGACACTTTCCAGGATGTTTTTGTGTTCCCCTTTCCGTCCCCACACCACGGGAGCCAAGATCATGAACTTGGTCCCTTCAGGCAGTTCCAGCACCTTGTCGGCGATCTGCTGAGGGGACTGCCGTTCGATCACCTTCCCGCACTTGGGGCAGTGGGGGATCCCGATCCGGGCAAACAGCAGCCGGAGGTAATCATAGATTTCCGTTACAGTCCCTACCGTAGAACGAGGATTCCGGCTGGTAGTCTTCTGGTCGATGGAAATGGCCGGGGACAGCCCTCCAATATAGTCCACATCCGGTTTGTCCATCTGTCCCAGGAACTGCCGGGCATAGGCAGACAGGCTTTCCACATACCGGCGCTGCCCCTCCGCATAGATGGTATCAAAAGCCAGAGAGGATTTTCCGCTGCCGGACAGGCCGGTGATCACCACCAGCTTGTTCCGGGGAATCTTCAGAGATATATTCTTCAGGTTGTGCTGCCGCGCACCCTGGATTACGATGGCATCTTCATTCATGAGCTTTCCGCTGCTCTCCTTTCAGCAATATCAGCTGGTCCCTGTATTCTGCAGCCAGTTCAAAATCCAGCTGCTTGGCCGCTTCCTTCATTTTCTTCTCCATGGCTCGGATCTGTTTGTCCAGCTCCCTGGGTTTCAATTTCTTCACAGTTTTGGCCGTATATCCTTTGGTGGAAGTATCTTCTTCCTCCACCTTGGTCAGTTTGATCAATTCCACCACTTTTTTCTGGATGGTCTTGGGTACAATCCCGTGGGCCTTATTAAAGGCCTCCTGCTTTTCCCGGCGCCGGGCCGTTTCGCCGATGGCCCGCTCCATGGATCCTGTAATGGTATCCGCATACATGATTACCCGCCCGTGAGCATTCCGGGCCGCCCGCCCGATGGTCTGGATCATGGCGGTGTCGCTGCGGAGGAACCCTTCCTTGTCGGCATCCAAGATGGCCACCAGGCTTACTTCCGGCATGTCCAGCCCTTCTCGGAGCAGGTTGATACCCACCAATACATCGAACTTCCCGGCCCGCAGGTCATGGATGATCTCCGCCCGTTCGATGGTGGCAATGTCCGAATGGAGGTAGCGGACTCGGACCCCGGCAGTGGTAAGGTATTCCGTCAGGTCTTCTGCCATTTTCTTGGTCAGGGTGGTCACCAGCACCCGCTCCTTCTGACCGGTGACCTTGTGGATCTCGCCCAGCAGGTCGTCGATTTGTCCCTTGATGGGACGCACTTCGATTTGGGGATCCAGGAGCCCGGTGGGACGGATGATCTGTTCCACCACCTGGTCGGTGGTTTCCATTTCGTAGGGCCCGGGAGTGGCAGAAACGTAGATGATCTGCCCCCGCTGGGCCTGGAATTCTTCAAAAGTCAGAGGCCGATTGTCGATGGCCGAAGGCAGCCGGAACCCGTACTTCACCAGCTGTTCCTTCCGCGCCCTGTCTCCGGCGTACATGGCCCGGAGCTGGGGCAAGGTCACATGGCTCTCGTCGATCACCGTAAGGAAATCTTTGGGGAAGTAGTTCACCAGGGTAAAAGGCGGTTCCCCGGGCTTCCGTCCTGTGAGATGCCGGGAATAGTTCTCGATGCCGCTGCAATAACCCAATTCCTGCATCATCTCCAGATCATAATTGGTCCGCTGTTCCAGCCGCTGGGCCTCCAGGAGCTTATTTTCCCCCTTTAGCACCTTCAGCCGTTCATTCAGTTCCCGGCGGATATCCTTCCGGGCCCGCTCCAGGTTCTCATCACTGGTCACATAGTGGCTGGCCGGGAAGATGGCCACATGGGTCCGTTTGTCCACCACCTGGCCGGTGAGCACATCGATTTCTTCCAAGCTGTCCACTTCATCTCCGAACAGTTCGATGCGGATGGCCTTTTCTCCGTAGCTGGCCGGGACCACTTCGATCACATCCCCCCGGACCCGGAACTTGCCCCGCTCCAGGGACAGGTCGTTCCGTTCATACCGGATCTTCACGAGTTTTTCCAGGATGGCATCCCGTTCCACCGTCTGGCCGATGCGCAGAGAAAGGACACTGTCGTAATAGTCCTTGGGCCCGCCCAGACCGTAGATGCAGGAAACTGAAGCCACTACGATCACATCCCGCCGTTCCATCAGGGCAGAAGTGGCCGAGTGCCGCAGCTTATCGATTTCGTCATTCATGGAAGAATCTTTTTCAATATAGGTATCGGTCGCCGGGATATAGGCTTCCGGCTGATAATAATCGTAATAGGAAACAAAGTATTCCACCGCATTGTTGGGGAAGAATTCCTTGAATTCACTGCACAGCTGAGCCGCCAAAGTCTTGTTGTGGGCGATGACCAGGGTGGGTTTCTGGACCTTCTGGATCACCTGGGCAATGGTGTAGGTTTTCCCGGTGCCGGTGGCCCCCAGCAGCACCTGGGTATGGAGCCCGTCCTCCACCCCTCTGGCCAGGGCATCTATGGCTTCCGGCTGGTCTCCTGCCGGAGCAAAAGGAGCATGGATTTCAAATGGCATAATGGTTTCTCCTTGTTCTTTCAGTGTTTCTTTCATTATATCATACGGAAAAAGTACTGACTGGTGAGTCTGAAGTCTTTCTTTTATCCATACAGATAGTGTATAATAAAATATACTGTAAAAAGGAGGAAACCATGCAATTTTCGTTCAAAACGGTCCTGGCAGGCGCTATGCTGGTCTTTTCAATGGCTGGCAGTGCAGCAGCGTCTCCCAAGATTCTCTATGTGCCCCTGGACAACCGGCCTGTCTGCCTGGAATACACCACAGATACAGCCAAGGCTGCCGGTTATCCTCTCACCGTCCCTCCGGAAAAGGATCTTTCCAACCACCGGAACCCGGGAGACAATGAAGCCTTGTGGGCCTGGCTGGAGCAGGAAGCCCCCCATGCAGAGGCGGCTGTCATTGCCACGGACAGCCTGAACTATGGGGGCCTGGTGGCATCTCGGAAACACCACCATCTGGAAAAATACCTGAAAGCCAAGGTCCAGAGACTGGAAAAATTAAAGAAAGACAACCCCGGACTGAAGATCTATGCTTTCAGTACCATTATGCGGACTCCTCAGCAGAGCATCGGCAAAGTGGAACCTGGGTACTACCAGGAATACGGACCTAAAATCTTTCGGTTTTCCCAACTCCAGGACAAAGAAGATCAGGACGGGGCCCTGTCTTATCCGGAAATCCAGGAACGGCAGACCCTGCTGGCCCAGATCCCCAATTCCGTAATGCAGGACTGGAGGACCCGCCGGCTGATGAATTTCCAGACCAACAAACGGCTGATCCGGCTGTGCCAGAACGGAACCTTCCATTACTTTGCCCTAGGCAAGGATGATGACGCACCCTTGTCCCAGACCCATATGGAAGCCCGTCACCTGAAATATGTGGGAGACGGCATTACAGAAAACCGCTTCCAGATCCTGCCCGGAGTGGACCAGGTAGGTCTCTTGCTGGTGACCCGGGCCATCAACGAAATCCGGGGAGAGAAACCCAGAGTCTATCCCCTGTTTGCTCCTGGTGCCGGAGGGGAAACCATCCCCCTCTATTCCGATGAACGGGCAGAAGATTCCGTCCGGAACCAAATCCTGGCCAGCGGTTCGATAGAAACCAACCACCTGAAAAAGGCAGATCTGGTGCTGGCGGTGAACACTCCGGAAGACGGCGTCTGCCTGGATTCCACTGCCAACGACAATGCCCCCTATGCCAGCCGGGCCAACCGGGAATTTGCCAGTGAACTGGCAGACCTGGAAACCCAGAAGCCCGTAGCGCTGGCAGATATTTCTTATGCCAACGGGGCGGACAACGGATTCATGCTGGCCATGACCGATGCCAAAGCCCTTTTGGGACTCACCGCTTATTCCGGGTGGAATACGGCAGACAACAGCGTCGGCTACGCCCTGAGTCAGGGAATCCTCGGGAAGCGGATCAAACCGGCGGAACGGGAACGGCTGCTGAAGACCCGGCTCCTGGACGACTGGATCTACCAGGCCAATGTCCGCTACCGGATCAGCCTGGGTATCGACCAGCATGATTTCAAGCTGAAATACGACCTGGGCAAATACTACAACCGGATTCTCAGCGGTACCAACCGGCTTTTCCGGCAGTATGTGGAAGATGAACCCACCCTGAAAGGCACCCATTATACCGTAGAATTCCCCTGGAACCGGATGTTCGAGGTAGATGTGAGGGTAAAATAAAGGGACGGCTGTAGCCTGGCCGGTCACTGGTCTCTAGCCAATGGAAGCCGGCTTCTGCCGGCTTTGAACAAATTTTTACTATGTATTTACAGGAGGATTTTATTTATGGCCAAGAACAGCTCTTTCGACATTGTTTCCCAAATCGACATGCAGGAACTGGACAACGCTTTGAACCAGACCCGGAAGGAAATCGAACAGCGGTATGATTTCCGAGGCTCCAACGCCACCATCGAGCTCTCTGACGGAGACCTGAAACTGGCGGCGGAAGATGAATACAAACTGGGAGCCATCCTGGATATCCTGCGGCAGCGGATGGCCAAGCGGGGACTTTCTCTCCGGGCCCTTGAACCCGGGAAAGTAGAACCCGCGGCCAAAGGGACCGTCCGGCAGACCGTCAAACTGAAACAGGGTATCGACAAGGAAACAGCAAAAAAAGTCATCGCCGCCATCAAGGCTTCCAAGATCAAAGTGACCACCCAGCAGCAGGACAACCAGATCCGGGTCTCCGGCCCGAAAAAAGACGACCTGCAGGCCGTGATCCAGCTGGTCAGGGGCCAGGATTTCGGGATCGATATGCAGTTCATCAATATGAGATAAGAAAAGGGGGTGTTGCACGTTCCGTGCAACACCCCCTTAGCTGTAGAGCCGCATAGCGGCTCAAGTCTGGAGTCTGAAGTCTGGAGCCCAATGTTAAATTTGCAAGCAAATTTTTTTGAATGTGTAAAACCTTTGGACGAAATGCCCTATCAGGTTGATTTCGATTCTGGTTTTACAGAATCAAAAGGATCCGCCCAGCCAGGCGGATCCTGTCCTGAGGCTTCCGACTCCAGACTCCCGACTTCCGACTAAGGTGCTGTTGCGCATGCAACAGCACCTTTTTTTATTCCTTCCCCCTCTTTCTCCACTCCATAGGATGGATCAGCTGCCAGCGGAAACGGATGGCGAAAAAACGGAGGGCGATGACCATAAAGGCCCCCAGCCAAGGAGCCAGATCCTGGCTTTCATAATGCCAGCACAGACACATGATCAAACTCCCTGCCAGGGAAGCGGTGGCATATACATCCGTATTCAGGACACTGGGCACCCGCTGGGCCATCAGGTCCCGGAGCACCCCGCCCCCTACCGCTGTCAAAAGTCCCAGCATAATGGGGTAGACAAAGGTATGGGGTTTGCCTTGGGCCAATCCGGTCAGGGTCCCGGTCACCGTAAAGGAAGCCAGTCCCACCGTATCTGCGGCGATATAGAAAAAGGTCAGGATCTGACGTTTCCGCCCGGCAATCCGGTAGGAAGCAAACAACCAGGATATGGAAAGGGCCGTGAGTACCGCCAGCAGCAGGTTCCCTGGATTTTCCAGGGCCATGGGCGGCGTATAGCCGGCCAGTACATCCCGGATCATGCCCCCGCCTACGGCAGTCAAGACTGCCAGGACTGTGATCCCGAATACATCCATATTCTTTACCATACCCACAATGGCGCCGGAAACAGCAAAAGACACCGTTCCTGCGATTTCAAAAAGATTCCATAAATCCAGCATATTCTCCCCCTACCCCAGGACCCGCAGCAGTTCTTTCCCGCTGGTCTGTCCAGACAGGACTTTTTCCCTTCCATCTTCCCACAGCGGCCGGAACCCTTCCTGCCGGGCCAACTTTTCCAGTGCTCCATCCCCTATTCCCTGCAGGATGGCCCGCCGGAGAGTTTCCGTCAATACAAGGACCTCTTGGAGAGGGATCCTCCCTGCATAACCGGTATGGCCGCAGCTGGGACAGCCCTGAGCCCGGTACAAAGTCCGAGGTTCCTTAAGCTGCAGATATTCCCACTCCCAGTCCTGTTCCGTAACAGTATACGCCTTTTTGCAGCAGGGACAAAGTCTCCTGACCAGCTGTTGTCCAGCTGCTCCTTCCAGGGCTGCCGCCGCCAGATAGGGTTCCACCCCCATATCCAAGATCCGGGTCACAGCCCCCACCGCTGTATTGGTATGAAGGGTGCTGAACACCCGATGTCCAGTCAGGGCCGCATGGATGCTCATGGCTGCCGTTTCTCCATCCCGGATTTCTCCCACCATGATGCAGTCCGGATCCTGCCGCAGGATGCTCCGGAGACAGCGGGCGAAAGTCAGTCCGATTTTCGGCTGGACGGCAACCTGGCGAATTCCCTCCAGCTGATATTCCACGGGATCCTCCACCGTGATGATATTCTGTTTCTCCCGGTCCAAGGAAGCCAGGATCCCGTACAATGTGGTGGATTTCCCACTACCGGTGGGTCCAGTCACCAAGAACAGTCCATGAGGCCGGCGCAGGCAACGGCGCAGTTTTTCCAAATTTTCCGCTGTGAACCCCAGCTGTTCCAGCTCCAGCCGGACAGCCTCCTGGTCCAGCAGCCTCAGCACCAGATTTTCTCCAAACAGGGTGGGCAGTGACGAGACTCGTACATCTACCTGGTGACCCCGCCACTGTCCCTGGAACCGTCCATCCTGGGGAAGGCGTTTTTCTCCGATATCCATGCCGGAAAGGATCTTGAACCGGGAGATGAGCGGCTCCTGGAGATTTTTAGGAACCTGGCAAAGGGGTTGGAGCACCCCATCCACCCGGCAGCGGATCTGCATCTGTTTTTTCTCCGGTTCCAAATGGATGTCACTGGCTCCCCAGTCCAGAGCCCGGTCCAGGATCTCTTGGGCAGCCTGGACGGCAGGGGACAAATCGCCCACTCCCCCTCTGAAAGGACTGTTCCACTGGAAATGGTCCTGTATCTGGAATTCCTGCTGATCGTAGTCTGCCATACCCTTTCGGCTCCCTTCTGTTTTTTCCCGTTAATGCCTCTCTTTTTACACTTACTGCCCTAGGGGTAGGAAAGTGAAGGAAAATTGCCTATAATGGGACAAAGAATACACACTCTATCACAAGGAGGTCCATCCATGTTCTCAGTCTCATTGCCAAAAACTTTTTCTCTTTCTTTCCCACTCCGCGTCCTGCTCTTTTTTTTCTGCATGGGTACCGGAATGGTCCTGTACCTGTTCCGCACTCCCGTCCTGCCGATCTTTCCTCCGGTTCCAGAAGAAGAAGTACAATCCGCTCCTTTACCAGCAAGGAACACCGCAAAAAAAAGCAGACCTCCCCGCAGGGATCCCTTCCGCCCCCTGGACCATCCGCCGGCTCTCCACCCTGGACTGCCGCCGAAACCAGCCGGAGATCCGGCTGCCCCTGCCTCCTGTCAGCCGCCGGCAGAAGCCGTTTCCTCCCCATCCTTTCGGCTCCTTGGCATCCTTTCCGTCAACGGGGACCGCAAAGCCCTGGTATCCACACCAAAAGGCACCTGCCTCCTGGCTCCGGGAGAAACGCTGCCCGGCAAAGGGACCATCACCCATCTCCAGAAAGACGCGTTGTACTGCGGCAGCAACCTGCTTCCCGTCGGGGAGGTGTGGCCATGAAGATACTGCTCTGTTTCTGTATTTTCTGTATTTTTACTCCAGTCCGATGGGTCCTGGCGGAAGATACCGTTTCCCTGTCCGTAAAGGAAGCTCCCGTCCGGGAAGTCCTCCAAAGCATAGCCCAGCTGGCAGGGCGGAATCTGGTCATGGACGGCCCCATCCCAGGGACCCTTTCCCTGGAACTCCAGCAGGTCCCCTTCTCCCAAGCCCTAGCCATGGTCACCCGGAGCCAGGGGCTTTTCTGCCGGGAAGAAGGCAGCACTTTGTGGATCGGAACCCCAGAGAAAAAAGATCCGTTTTTCGGTCAGCTGACCATCCATCCGCTGGAATACATCCCAGCCAAGGAAACGGCAGAAACCCTTAAGCCGCTTTTTTCTTCTCCCCTGGTCTGGAATCAGGAATCCAATGCCATCCTGTTCCAGGGAGATCCTCTGGAATCCCAAAGGCTGCAGGAAACCTTGGAAACACTGGACCATCCCTCCCGCCAGATCACCCTGGAAGCCCGGATCCTTTCTCTGGGAGAAACCGCTTCCCGGGAACTGGGCCTGCAGTGGGACTGGAGTCCTCTGCCGAATCCAGAAGACCGTTCCGGAGACTCCTGGGGCGGCACCCTCCACCTGGGCCACGGCTATGAAGCAGGTTTCCAGGCCAAACTCAATGCTCTTTGTCAGGAAGGAAAGGCCAAGGTCCTGGCCACCCCCCGGATCATCACCCTGCCCGGCCGGGAAGCCAGCATTTTCATCGGCGACCACATCCCTGTGGTTACCGAAAAAGTGACCAACAGCACCACCACCAGCACCACTGAATACGTGGACGCCGGTATCCGGCTTTCCTATACGCCCTACCTGAGCCGAGAAGGACTGATCACTGCCAAGGTCCATACGGAAGTCAGTACCCCCACCCTCATCACAGAACTGAAGAATTACCGGATCACAAGCCGGACAGCGGATACCCATGTACGGCTGCGGGAGCGGGAAACCCTGGTCATCGGAGGCCTGATCAGTGAACAGGAACAGCAGCGCTTGGAAGAAATCCCGCTTCTGTCAAAACTCCCCCTGTTGGGAGAACTTTTCAAATTCCGGAGTACGGCCCGGAACAAGACCGAAGTCTGCATGTTCCTGACCCCCTATCTCAGCGATCCCGCTCGGCTTCCTTTGGACTCAGCCCCTCCTGACGCACCCGTTCCAGGAACTGATGGAGGACCCGTGCTGTGATTCCCCAGATGATCCGGTTCTTCCAAGGATAAAAGAACACTTCATAACCGCCCCGGATGTTCCATCCCTCCTGGAATCCATACGCCCACTGGGCCGGAAATCCCGGTTCCTGACGGCTGGCCAGGGACAGTTTCCCCACCACCGGATGGATGGCCAGAAGGTCCTTCAGGGGTACGGAAAAGACTTCTCCCACTTCCTCTCGGTCCAGCTGCAGGGGCATCCGTGCCGGCAGGATTCCCGCAAACGGATAAATCAGCGGCCCAGAATAGCCGTAGAAATAATCCAAAGGCCCCAGGATCTGGATTTCCTTTTCCGGAATGCCCAGTTCTTCCCAGGTTTCCCGGAGAGCCGTGGCGCAGAGAGAAGGATCCGTTTCTTCCCGATGGCCTCCCGGGAAACAGATGTCACCAGGCTGCCAGCTCATATTGGCGGCCCGGACTTCAAAAAGGATCTCCCAACCGTGCTTGGTCCAGCGCAGGGGCAGGAGGACTGCACTTTCCCACAGCCGGAGGGACCGATCCACCCGCTGGCGCTGGTCTTTCCAGAGCCCGGCCAGCTGCCGCCGTTGTTCCAATTCCTGACTCATAGGGATTCTCCCTTCTATTTTGTGTCGAACATAACAGAATTGTACAATATTTTAAGAAAATGGTAAAGAGGGGGTGCTGCACATCTGCAGTACCCCCTCTTGTCAGTTGTTTTTCTCTGAAGGAGAAAGATATTCCATGATCCGATTGATCAGTTCTTTCCGTGTGGTATGGCTGGTCGAGCTGTAAGTCATGATCTGTTCATCCCGCAGACCGAAGGTCTTCTGGTACAATGCCTTCTGGCTGGCCACAGCCCCTTTGCTCAGTTTGTCACTCTTGGTCAGGATCACCATGATGGGCAGTCCCAGATTCAGCAGCCACTGGTAGCAGTCGATATCGCTTTCCATAGGTGCATGGCGGATATCCATGAGCACACAGACCAGTTTCAGATATTGGGAATTTTCCATGTACTTGCAGATGAAAGCAGACCACTGTTCCTTGTTGCCCTTGCTGGTCCGGGCAAAACCATACCCTGGCAGGTCCACTGCATAATAGGTATGCCGTTCCACCTTTTCTTCCTGCTGCCGTTTGGCCTGGAAGGAATAAAAGTTGATGGTCTGGGTCTTGCCGGGAGAGCTGCTGACCCTGGCCAGCCCTTTCCGTCTGGCCAGGGAATTCAGCAGGGAAGATTTCCCCACATTGCTCCGCCCGATAAAAGCCACTTCATCAATGGTATCCTGGGGATACTGGGTCGCTTTTACTGCTGAAGCCACATAGGATGCTCCAATGATATCCCACTGATTCGCTCCCATGTTACGCCTCCAGGGCCAGTTTGGTCACCTGGTCCATGCTGTCCACCGGGATAAAGGTCATGTCGTTCCGGACCTTTTCCGGGATTTCCTCCAGATCCTGCTGGTTCTGACGAGGGATCAGCACGGTTTTCACCCGGTAGCGGTGGGCTGCCAGGACTTTTTCCTTCAGGCCTCCGATGGGCAGCACATGGCCGGTAATGGTAATCTCTCCGGTCATGGCCAGATCCGCTTTGACTTTTCTCTTGGTCAGGGCGCTTTCCATGGCTGTCGCCATAGTGATCCCGGCAGAAGGACCATCCTTGGGGATGGCACCTTCCGGCACATGGATATGGATATCCACTTTTTCATTGAAGTCCGGATCCAGTCCCAGTTCCTTGGACCGGGAACGGATGTAGGTAAAGGCCGCCTGAGCACTTTCCTTCATTACGTCCCCCAATTGGCCGGTGAGGACCAGTTTGCCCTTGCCTTCACAGACCACCACTTCGATCTTCAGCAGTTCACCGCCCACACTGGTCCAAGCCAGCCCAGTGCAGACCCCTACTTCCGATTTGGCCCGCATATCGCTTTCCAGGAAAATGGCCGGCCCCAGGTAATCCTTCAGATGGGCTGGCGTCACACTGACCTTAGCCACTCCGTCTTCTACAATTTTCCGCGCCGCTTTCCGGCAGATGGTAGCGATTTTCCGTTCCAGGTTCCGCACACCGGCTTCCCGAGTATAATCCCGGATGATATGCTGGATGGAGGCCGCTCCCAGGCTCAGCTGTTTCCCGGTCAGACCGTTGGCTTTCCGTTCCTTGGGCAGCAAGTGGAGCTGGGCAATCTTCAATTTTTCCTCATCAGTATAACTGGAAAGCTCGATTACTTCCAACCGGTCTAAGAGAGCCGGCGGGATGGTCTCCACCGTATTGGCCGTAACGATCCAGAACACATTGCTCATATCATAGGGAAACTCGATGTAATGGTCGCTGAAATGGCTGTTCTGTTCTGGGTCCAGCACTTCCAGCAGCGCCGAAGCCGGATCTCCCCGGAAATCAGCCCCCATCTTGTCCACTTCATCCAGCAGGAATACCGGGTTGTCACTGCCACAGTCGATCATCCCATTGATGAGCCGGCCGGGCATAGCACCGATATAAGTCCGGCGGTGGCCCCGGATTTCCGCTTCATCCCGGATACCCCCCAGACTGATCCGGGTGAATTTCCGATTCACAGCCCGGGCAATGCTCTGTGCCAGGCTGGTCTTGCCCACGCCGGGAGGTCCCACCAGGCAGATGATGGGTCCCCGGTTGCTGTGGGTCAGTGCCCGCACCGCCAGATAATCCAGGATCCTCTCCTTGACTTTTTTCAGGCCGTAATGGTCTTTGTCCAATACCGCAGCTGCCTTCTTCAAATCATAGTTGTCCTGGGTCATCTTTCCCCAGGGAAGGCTCAGCACCGTATCCAGGTAATTCCGGATCACTGCACTTTCTGCCATCATGGGCGGCATTTTATACAGCCGGTCCAGCTCCTTGTCCATTTTTTCCTGGACATCTTTAGGGAGCTCGAGCTTCTTCATCTTTTCCTGGTATTCTTTGACTTCAGAGCCTTTTTCTCCCCCTTCGTCCAGTTCCTTATTAATGGCCTTCAGCTGTTCCCGCAGATAGTATTCCCGCTGATTCTGCTCGATCTGTTTCCGGACCTGTTGGGAAATATCCTTTTCCAAGTTGACGATTTCCAATTCCTTGCACAGATCCCCATAAAGCAGATGCATCCGTTCCTTCACATCCACGGCTTCCAGGAGTTTTTCCTTATCTGCAATATCGATGGTCAGATAGCCGGCGATCATATCGGCGATCTTGCCCGGATCCGGCTGGTCCTTGAAGGTGAGCAGCACCTCCGTATTCACCTTTTTGCTGGCCAGGACCCACTGTTCGAAGGTTTCCACCAGCATCCGCTTCAGAGCTTCCACTTCATTGGAATGATCGTTGACATCCTCCCGCTCGGCCACATAGGCTTCCAGGTTCATGCCCACGGCATCCACCACAGAAATCACTTCCACCCGGGTGAGGCCTTCCACCAGGATCCGCATGGCCCCGTTGGGAAGCTTCAGCAGCTGTTTGATTTCCGCAATGACTCCAAAATTGTACAGGCTCTTAGCCGTAGGATCATTTTCTTCTGCGGACCGCTGGGTCACCAGCAGGATCCGCTTTCCCATATTCATGGCACTTTCCACTGCCTTGATGGAACGGTCTCTCCCCACATCCAGGTTGATGATCATCCCGGGAAAAACGAGGATTCCCCGCAGAGGCAGTAAGGGCAGTCTCATGGTATTTGCTTCCAACATCTTTCTCACCGTCCTTAATTGGATAGAGAAAAAGGGAAAAGGGATGCCAGCACCCCTTTTCCTTTTTCTAGGCATTCTTTCTTGTATCGTTATTTTCCTGCTTCAGCAGCAGCTTGGGGTCTTTGTGCTTCGTTACCACATCTGCTGTCACAATGCATTTTTCCACATTATCCCGGCTGGGGACTTCGTACATCACGTTCTTCATGATGCCTTCGATGATGGCCCGCAGTCCTCGGGCGCCGGCGTTCCGTGCCAAAGCTTCATGAGCGATGGCTTTCAGGGCATCGTCTTCGAAGTCCAGTTCCACATGGTCCATGGCCAGGAGATGTTCATACTGTTTGGTCAGTGCATTCTTCGGTTCCGTCAAGATCCGGATCAGCGCCTTCTCATCCAGATTATCCAAGGTGACCACCACCGGCAGCCGGCCCACGAATTCAGGGATCAGCCCATACTTCACGAAGTCTTCCGGCAGAACATGGCGGAAAGGATTCTCGCTTTTCTTTTCCGCTTGGGTAGGGATATCCGCCCCGAAGCCCATGCTCTTTTTCCCGGTACGGGCATTGATCACGTTCTCCAGTCCAGCAAAAGCTCCCCCGCAAATAAAGAGGATATTGGTGGTGTCGATCTGGATCAGTTCCTGGTGGGGATGTTTCCGTCCCCCCTGGGGCGGCACATTGGCCACCGTCCCTTCCAGGATCTTCAGCAGAGCCTGCTGGACCCCTTCCCCGGATACATCCCGGGTAATGGAAGGATTCTCGGACTTCCGGGAGATCTTGTCGATTTCATCGATATAAACGATGCCCCGTTCGGCCCGTTCAATGTCATAATCTGCATTCTGGATCAGCCGGAGCAGGATGTTCTCCACATCTTCCCCTACATAACCGGCCTCTGTGAGGCTGGTGGCATCCGCAATGGCGAAGGGGACTTTCAGGATCTTGGCCAGGGTCTGGGCCAGAAGGGTCTTGCCGCTGCCTGTAGGTCCCAGCATCAGGATATTGGATTTCTGCAGTTCCACATCCTGGTGATGCCCCTGTTCATAGTTGATCCGTTTGTAGTGGTTGTAGACTGCCACCGCCAAGGTCCTTTTGGCGTCTTCCTGTCCGATGACATATTCGTCCAAGATAGCCTTGATTTCCTTGGGTTTGGGCAACTCTGTGAGAGCTTCTTCCGCCGGCCCCTTCAGGTCTTTTTCCAGCATTTCATTGCACAGGGCAATACACTCATCACAGATGAACACATTATGTCCGGCGATCAGTTTCTTTACCTGGCTCTGCTTTTTCCCGCAGAAAGAACAGGTATAGTCCGGTCCCTCCAGACCATTTTTATCATCGTAACCCATCTGAAACCCTCCTTACAGCCAGGGCAAGATGGTCTTACCCCTTATTTCTGGGTCTTGATCTGATGGACCACCTGGTCGATCAGACCGTATTGCTCGGCTTCCACAGCCGTCATAAAATGATCCCGTTCCGTATCCAGCCGGATCTGTTCCGGGGTCTGACCGGTGTGGTGGGCCAGGATTTCGTTCATCTCTTCCCGGATCCGCAGGATCTCACGGGCATGGATCTCAATGTCCGTGGCCTGTCCCTGAGCGCCTCCCAAAGGCTGATGGATCATCACTCTGGAATGAGGCAGGGCATAGCGTTTTCCCTTGGTCCCGGCCGCCAGCAGTACAGAAGCCATGGATGCCGCCATCCCTACACAGATGGTGGAAACATCCGGGCGGATGTACTGCATGGTGTCATAAATCGCCAGCCCAGCACTGACACTGCCGCCCGGGCTGTTGATGTAGAGATGGACATCCTTATCCGGATTCTCGGATTCCAGGAACAGCAGCTGGGCGATGATCAGGTTGGCCATATGATCTTCGATTTCTCCGGTGACGAAGATGATGCGATCTTTCAGCAGCCGGGAATAGATATCATAGCTCCGTTCGCCCTTACTGGTCTGTTCCACCACAATAGGCACATAGCTCATGCCGTCCACCTCCTGCGGTTTTATTTTTCTTCTTTGGCTTCTTCAGCAGCTTCAGCCTTGGGAGCATTCTTGGCACTGTCGATGACCAGGCGGGCAGCCTTCCGGCGGGCAATGTTGCTCACCAGAACGGCCAAGGAACCATTTTCTTTGACGATCTTTTCCACCTGTTTCAGGGTAGCGCCGTGCATAGCAGCCAGCTGTTCCATTTCAGCCTTGATTTCTTCTTCGCCGACCTTGATTCCTTCCTTCAGGGCAATGGCATCCAGCACCAGATCAGTCTTGATGTTTTCCAGCGCTACGGGTTTCTGTTCGTCCCGGTAGGTCTTCACATCTTTGCCCAGGTACTGCAGGTACAGGGGCAGGCTCATCTTATGGGCTTGGAGATTCATAGCCAGTTCATCCATCATCTGGTTGGCCCGTTGGGTCACCATCACATCAGGCACTTCGAATTTGGCATTTTCCACAGCCTTTTTGATCAAGCTGGTTTCATAATCGGACTGTGCCCGGTCAGCTTCTGCCTTCTTCAGCCGATCCATGGTCTTCTGGCGGAATTCAGCCACGGTCTTGCTGTCGCTGTTGGCCGCAATCAGTTCATCGGTGACTTCCGGGACTTCCTTGACTTTCACATCCTGGACATTGACTTTGAATACAGCCGCCTTGCCAGCCAGTTCCTTGGAGAAATAGTCTTCCGGGAAAGTCACGTTCACATCGGTAGAGTCGCCTTTTTTCAGGCCCACCAGCTGATCTTCGAAGCCGGGGATGAAGCTGCCGCTGCCCACTTCCAGAGGATAGCCCTTGCCTTCACCGCCTTCGAAAGCTTCGCCGTCAACGGTGCCGGCAAAGTCGATGATAGCCAGGTCGCCTTTTTCCAGAGCCTTGCCTTCCGGAGCTTCCACCATTTTGGAAGCCCGTTTCTGCAGGTTTTCCACTTCCTTGTCCACATCAGCGTCGGTGATTTCCTTTTCTTCCTTCACCACATCCAGGTCTTTATACTGGCCCAGTTCCGGTTCCGGACGCAGGGTGACCACCAAGGTCATTTCCATGGGCTGGCCTTCTTCGAACTTGGAATCTTTGATTTCAGGATCGGAAACAGGCACCCATTTGTTTTCTTTCAGGGTTTCTCTATATTCACTGTTGGCAGCGATTTCAAAAGCTTCTTCTTTGATGGCATCTTTGCCTACGTGCAGTTCCAGCACACGACGGGGAGCTTTGCCCTTACGGAAGCCAGGGATCGTGACCTGCTTGTTGATCTTGGTAACTGCTTTTTCGAAGGCCTTGGCTACATCTTCTACCGGCAAAGTGACTTTCAGAGTTGCTTCATTACCTTTTCTTTCTACGGAAACGCTCATTTAAAAAAATCCTCCTCACATGCTGTCAGCCATTCTCTTGTATCATGCTTAACAGTCTGTCTGTAATTGCTTAAAAAACCGCTCATATAGCATAGCACAAAAGGTGGAAATAAGCAACCAAAAGGCAGACATTTGCCAGAAAAGAAAAGCCATCCCTGTGAGGAACAGGGATGGCAGAAACAGATCCAAAAATTATTTCCAATATTCCAAGTCAGATTCATCCAAGCCGATATCAGAGGCTTTGAACACCGGGTTCTCAATCCCAGCATCCAGCTGCCGTCCATAGTCATCCATCACAGCGATGGCGGTCCCGTTCAGGGCCAGGATGGACGGGATGTTGATCAAGCACATGAAGGCCATGCAGATATCCGCCACAGCCCAAGCGTTATCCATGGACATCCCAGCACCTACGAAGATCACCAGCACAGCCAAGAGCCGGAAGCCCTTCATGAAACCCTTGCTGGGAGTCTTCTTCCCGTTCAGGTAAGCCAAGCAGTTGTCCACATAGAACAGGTTCCCAATCAGAGTGGTGAAGGCGAACAGCACCATGGCCACCGTGATCATGATGGGCCCAAAAGCGCCGAAGTCCGTCTGGGTAGCCGCCTGTACATAGGGAGCCCCAGCCATGGCTTTGGTGGGAGTCACTCCCGAGAACATGCACATCAGGGCCGTTGCCGTACAGAGCACCGTATCGATGAACACGGACAGCATCTGCACCAAGCCCTGCTGAGCAGGATGGGAAACATCCGCTGCTGCCGCAGCATTAGGAGCAGAACCCACACCGGCTTCATTGGAATACAGCCCCCGTTTGATGCCGTACATCATGCAGGATCCGCTGATGCCCCCCAGGATTTTCTGGAAGTCAAAGGCATCGGCCAGCACAGCAGAAAGCACAGAAGGGATCATCCCGATGTGCATGACGATGATCACCAGAGCCAGGATCACATACAGGACCCCCATGAAAGGCACCAGCACTTCCGTCACCCGCATGATCCGCTTGCCGCCGCCCATGAGGCAGTAGCCTACCAGCACGGCCAAAATGCCTCCGATGACCCAAGAGGTGACACCTTTCTCATAGAAACCGTACACGCTAAAGGTGGATTGGAGGTTATAGGAAGCCAGTGCATTGAAACCGCCCGCATAGGTGATGATCAGGAAGAAAGCAAAAGCCCCTGCCAAAAGTTTGTTGTGGAGAGCGATTTCAATGTAGTAGGCCGGACCGCCGTAGCTGTCTCCATTGGCATCCCGCCGTTTGTATACCTGGGCCAAGGTGCTTTCGATGAAAGCCGTGGCCCCTCCGATGATGGCGATGGCCCACATCCAGAACACGGAACCGAAACCACCCAGGCACAGTGCAGTGGAAATCCCGATGATGTTGCCGGTCCCCACCCGGGACGCCGTAGAAACCATCAGGGCCTGGAACGAAGATACGGACCCCTCCTTGCTGGGTTTTTGCATGACCACACGGATACACTCCCTGAACCAGCGGAACTGGATCAATCGGGTCCTGACGGTAAAGAAGAGCCCTGCTGCCAGTAAGACAATGATCAGGATGGGATAATACAGGACGTCGTCCATGGTGGTGAGTATTTGTGACATTGACATTTGTCCTCCCTTTCGTGTATCTTTCTCCTATCCTCGTCAGAGAAAAATACAAAGTAATTATATACATTATACACGATAGAGAAGAAATTGACACGAATTCAGAAAAATAAATCACGTTGTGCGTACAAAAAACGGGCTGCTGCAGATCCAGCAGTCCGTTTTTTGTCAACATCCGCCAGGCAAATGCCAGTTTTTACCGTTTTTCCAGCCGATACACATCCGGCCGGCGGTTATCCAGGGTAAAAGTGCTCTGTCGGACTTTGGTCACATACTCCAAGTCGATTTCAGCGGTGATCACACCAGGTTTTTCCGAGGCCCTGGCAATCACCGTCCCCCAAGGATCCACAATCAGGGAATTTCCATAGGCCGTGAACCGAGGTTTCTTCCCCATCTGGTTGGGAGCGATCACATAACATTCGTTTTCGATGGCCCGGGCCCGGACCAGTGTCTCCCAATGATCTTTTCCGGTATTGACGGTGAAGTTAGCGGGCACCGCAAAAATCTTCGCCCCATCCAGTGCCATCAGCCGGAAGATCTCTCCGAAGCGGACATCATAGCAGATGGCAAGGCCCAGTTTCCCCAGTTCCGTATCCGCAGACGCCAGAGCATTTCCCGGACACACCCGGTCGCTTTCCCGGCTGGTGACCCCGTTGGGCAGCACTACATCAAAGGGATGGAGCTTGGCATATTTGGCGGCCAGAGTGCCGTCCGGCCGGATCAGGAACGTAGTGTTGAAGGGACGGGACGGATCTTCCGGATTGCTTTCGTAGATGCTGCCGGCTTCCAGCCAGATGCCCAGTTCCCGGGCCAGTCCCGCCATTTTCTGGAAGGTAGGGCCAAGAGGAATAGGTTCCGCTTCCCCAGCAATATCTCTTCCAATATAATTCATGGTCTCCGGCAGCACTACCAGTCTAGCTCCCCTGGCAGCGGCTTCCCGGATATACCCTTCAGCCACAGCCAGGTTGGCACTTTTATCGTCTTGGGAATCCATCTGGATGGCAGCAGCAATGAATTTGGTCATGTGGTTCTCCTTTCGGCGTGGCAATCGGCCTGCGCCCCCCTGTATATCCGCCCTTTCCAAGGGCGGGGGACCAGCCCCGAGGCTAGTGGTGGATCCTTCACTCTTCACTCTTCACTCTTCACTCAATATGATAATACTCCCGGTACCAGCGGGCGAACTTCCCCAGCCCTTCGGCAATGGTGGTGCTGGGCCGGAATCCGAAATCCCGTTCCAGTTCACTTACATCCGCATAGGTCTGGTACACATCCCCCGGCTGCATAGGCAGATATTCCTTTTCCGCCTTTTTCCCCAAGGCCTTTTCCAGGGTCTCGATGAAGGTCATGAGCTTTTCCGGATGGTTGTTCCCGATGTTGTAGATCTTGTACCGGTCTCCTTCTCCATTGGGCTGGGGCGGGTTGCACAGCATATTCTGGATGCCGGTGACGATATCGTCCACATAGGTGAAATCCCGGTACATATCCCCCTGGTTGAAGATGGTGATGGGTTCTCCCTTCATGATCTTGTTGGTGAACTTGAAATAGGCCATGTCCGGCCGGCCGAAAGGTCCATACACCGTAAAGAACCGGAGGCCTGTGGAAGGGATCCCATACAAGTGGCAATAGGTATAGGCCATCAGTTCGTCGGATTTCTTGGTAGCCGCATACAGACTGATGGGATGGTCCACATTGTCCGTAGTGGAAAAGGGGGTTTTCTTCTGGTTCCCGTACACGGAAGAGCTGGATGCGAACAGCAGATGCTCCGGCTGGAAATGCCGGCAGGCTTCCAGGATATTGAAGAACCCTACAATGTTGGAGTCGATGTATTCCCGGGGATGGTCGATGCTGTAGCGGACCCCGGCCTGGGCAGCCAGGTTCACCACGATGTCCGGCTGGAACTCTTTAAAGATTCGCTCCACCGTTTCTTTTTCTGCCAGATCTCCCTGGGTGAAAGAAAAAGCCGGGTACAGTTCCAGCTGGGCCAGCCGGTCCTTCTTCAGCTGCACTTCGTAGTAGGCGTTCATGTTGTCCAGTCCGGCCACCCAGGCCCCCAGGGACAGCAGCCGCTTGGCCAGATGGTAGCCGATGAACCCGGCTGCCCCGGTGATCAGGATTTTTTTGTTGGCGTCAAAAGGTTCCATAACTGCTCCTTAGTCCCGGTCGAACAGATCCCGGGTATAGACTTTTTCTTTCACATCCGCCAAGTCGTCCGACCAGCGGTTGGCCACGATCAGGTCACATTCCTTCTTGAACTGGGCCAAGTCCCTGCACACTGGAGAACGGAAAAACTCCTTGTCCTGCAGGGTGGGTTCATAGACCACAACAGGGATCCCTTTGGCTTTGATCCGTTTCATCACACCCTGGATGGCAGAAGACCGGAAATTATCCGATGCACTTTTCATCGTCAGCCGGTAGACGCCTACGGTTTTAGGGTTACGGGCAATGATTTCGTCAGCAATATGGTCCTTCCGGGTCCGGTTGGCCGCCACGATGGCAGAAATCAAGTTCTGGGGCACATCCTGGTAGTTGGCCAGCAATTGTTTGGTATCCTTGGGCAAGCAGTAGCCCCCGTATCCAAAGGAGGGATTGTTGTAGAAGTCCCCGATCCTGGGATCCAGGGAGACCCCTTTGATGATCTGGGCTGTGGAAAGGCCCCGCATTTCTGCATAAGAATCCAGTTCGTTGAAATAAGCCACCCGGAGAGCCAGGTAGGTATTGGCAAAGAGTTTGATGGCCTCAGCTTCCGTAGAGCCCGTGAACAGCATGGGGATCTCCTTTTTCTCCGCACCTGCTGCCAGGAGCGCCGCAAACTGCCGAGCCCGGGGAGAATCTTCCCCTACCACGATCCGGGAAGGATGGAGGTTATCGTACAGAGCCTTTCCTTCCCGCAGGAATTCCGGAGAAAAGATGATGTTTTCCGTATGGTACCGTTTCCGGATTTCCGCCGTATAGCCCACCGGCACTGTGGATTTGATGACCATCACAGCAGAGGGGTTGATTTCCAAGACTTCTTCGATGACATTTTCCACTGAAGAAGTGTCAAAGAAATTTTTCTGGGGGTCATAGTTGGTGGGAGTGGAGATGATGATATAAGCCGCGCCTTCGAAAGCATCCCGGGGATCCAGGGTGGCCCTGAACCGGATATCCTTCCGTTCCAGGAAACGGGAAATATCTTCATCCACCAGAGGAGATCGGCCTTCGTTGAGCATCCGTACTTTTTCCGGCACAATGTCCAGCGCCACCACTTCCTGGTGCTGGGCCAGCAGGAGCCCATTGGAAAGGCCCACATAGCCGGTGCCTGCAATTGCGATTTTCATAAGAACGGCTCCTTTCCTGCAATAGGAATATTATACCATAAAAAAAGGGGGTGCCGCACGCAATGTGCGGCACCCCCAGTCACGGGCCGCGGGTCATGGGTCGTGAGCCTAGACGTACAAACCATTTGTTTTTTTCTTTATAATGATCCAGCAAAATCGACTGAATGCTGTAAAACCGAATCTCCGTTCTGCACCAACAAGCCCGCGACTCGTGACCTCCTTATTTTTTCAGCACCTCCGGATGCCGGACCAGATACCCGGTCAGGTCCATCCAAGCTTCCCGTTCTTCTAGGTAGGGTTTGGGACCTTCTTTCAGGTCTTCAGGTCCATACTGCCGTCCCAGGGGCTGGTAGAAGTCCTGGCTGTAGCTGCCATAGGCATCCTTCCGCAGCCAGTGGTAAGGCGAAACTACATGGTCGATGGGTTCCAGCAGGGACGGGTACAGGGAATAATAGGTGAAACCAGCTGGGGCGATCAGCTCGAAGAGGGTGGGCGCAATGTTCATATGGCTCCCGATGGTATTGCCGGCCAGGCTGTGGGGACCCAGTTCCCGATGGTTCATCAAAAGCACCGGGCTGTGCCGTTCCCGGAGATTGCAGTCCCGTCCCATCAGAGAAGTCTTGCTGAGCACCGGACTCATATCGATGGAATGGTCTCCGGTCAAGATGAACAGGCAGTCCGGATAGGCCTCCCGCATGGTCCGGATGAATTTTCCCAGAGCCTGGTCCGAGAACCAGAAGGTCCCCAGGTTTTTCTGGATTTCCTTGTTCCGCCGGATGTCCCGGGGAGCTTCCGGCATCACCTTCTCCGGATCATACCCGTAGTCTTTCAGGGGAATCTTGAAGGGGCCGTGGTAACTGGTGGTATACAGGAAGTGGAACTGATAAGGCCCATTGGCTTCCTCCTGCTGCTGGATCAATTCTGCCGCTTTTTCCAGGAATACATTGTCATAGACCCCCACCCATGTTTTCGGTGCATCGGGGCCGCAGAAATCCGTGGCCGTCATCACCTGGTCGAACCCGCAGGCCGGGGCAAACTGGTTAAAGTTCCCGTAGGTCACATTTCCCCCGTACCAATAGGTGGAATGGTAGCCCAGCTTTTTCAGCTGCCGAGGCAGAGCCGTCGGCAGATTGTTCTTCCAGAAGCTTTCCTTTTCATTCAGTTCCAGCCCCGCATCGAAGATCCCGCTCATCAAACTCACAATGGAAGGTCGGGAAATGATGCCGGCAGAAAGAGCACTGGTCAGGGAAGCGGTATGGGGATCCTCCATCAGCTGTTTCCCCCCCTCCACCAAGTTCAGACAGGCAAACTGGGGATCGAAGAACTGCTGGAGATAACTTTCTCCCACAAAGAGGAAAATATGGGTGGGTTTAGTGATCCGGGCTCCTTTGGCCGTCCGCTTGAATCCATAGGCCGGGTTGGGCAGCTGGTCTGCCAAGACTTTTTCCGTAAAGAAAGGCTGGACGGCCGCCAGATCCTGGGCATCCGTGTGCTCATAGGCGGGATTCAGCTTGTGCTTCATCACCTGTTCCAGAGCCACCAGATCGTCCACCGTGGCCTTGGCAAAGAAAATGTCCTTTTTCACCACGCTGGGGATGGTGTCCCATTCCGGCTTATCGTCATGCCAGAAAGTCCCTCCGTAGCGGAACCAGTAAAAAGCGGCAATGGCCCCCAGGAAAATCGCCGTGTTGTATCCGTAATGGAGGATGGGATTGAAAAAGTCCAGGTACTGGAAGCTGGGCAGCTGGAGCAGACCCTGGATACAGGCCCCGCACAAAGCCAGGTAGGGCAGGATGCCCAAAAGGATCCAGGCCCCGTGGTCCTGATGGAAGAAAATATCCACCAGGTTGTGCTTTTCCGCTTTGGCCCCCAGCTTCAAAGTCTGGTTAAAGATATCATGGAAATGCTTGTAGAACAGCATCTTTCCCGCAAAGGCCAGGTAAAGCACCAGGCTGTAGACCAGCCCTCCTGTCAGCCGCAGGGTATCCCCCCAATGGTGCCACACCGGGAAAAAAGCCCCGGGCAGGCTCAGGAGGACCATCGGGATCAAAAAGACATAGGCGTTGAAATCCATCCCCCACCAGAACCCGTACCGGAAACAGTGCCAGATCACCGGCCCCTTTCCCTTCAGGCTCCGATAGGGATTGTACACTGCAATGAAAAACAGACGAAAGACCGCACACAGGATGGGAAAGAACAAAAACAGCTTTCCATCCTGCTGCAGCGATGCGTAGAATAGACTGAACAAAATTTCCCTCCTTTTGGATTACTGCCGCTGGTAACGGGTACCCCGGCCTTTGCCCACTTTCAGCACGGCCTTTTTCCCCACCAGCCGGTTCAGCAGACGGATGACTTTGGTCTTTTCAAAACCGGTGGCCTGTTCGATTTCCTGCCGGCTCAGCAGGCCATTTTCCGGAAATACGGCACAGATTCTTTGCTCCTCCTGGTCCAAGGGCGGCATGGCATCCACCAGAGGTAGGATCACCTGGATAATATGATCCGTTACCTGAAAATCCGGTTTGATCCGGCTTTGGCGGTAGGCATAAAGGATCCGCTGGATGCCCGTTCCAAAGGCTTCAATATACCCCAGCCGATAGAACACATTGGCCAGTTTGGGATTCCGCAGAATGGAAATCTGATGATGGAGATATTCTTCCTGGCTGATGCCTGCCGGCAGTCCTCCCGGCGAGGTAATTTCCACCTTGTCCGGATACATGGCCACCCGTATAGCAGTGGGAATATCCCAGGTACGATGGACTAGAGCGTTGGCCATGGCTTCTCTGATGGCCTGACCGGGAATCTTCTCCACCATCCGCCGTTCCACTCCGTCGATTTTCTCCACCTGGTATTCCCGGGCAATCCGTTCCACAGCCTGGTGGAACAGGGACAATACGGAACATCCATGGATTTTGATCCGTTCCCGGATTTCGTTGATGGACCGGCCAAAGACCATCATATCCACCCCCGGAAAGGTATTCTGATCAGAAAAAAGTTCCGCCACATGGGAGAACTTGCCTTCTGCCGTATAAAATCCCAATGTTTTCAATACATCCGTATCCACCTGAGAAACCCCCAGTTGTTTTTCCATTTCCCGGGACAGGACGGAAAAGGTTAAAGAAGAATCCTCCGCCGGCAAATCTTCAAAATACCGGTGGGACCCTTCTAGGATCAACCGGTTTAAAGCCAGGCGGTCCACTTCAAGAGAAGCGGAATCACTCCTTCTATACGCTTTATTTTTGTACAGATATGGTGGATTGTCTCCTTTTCTCACCGTCAAGATAATAGTCTGGTTTTTTTCATTGATTTTCAGCGTATAATCAGGCTGCGGTGAAATACTGTCATTGATTTTATTTTCTATATCCAGACATTTTTGCACGGCTTGGGGAATGCCCTTGACCGTACCATCATCCCGGACGCCAAAAATGATTTTTCCATCCTGATAATTGGCAAAAGCACTGACAGTCTTCAAAAAGGTGTTTGTAATATCTTCCTTATATTCCAATGTACTGCTTTCCCGTTCCACAAAATTCCGCCTCCTTTTCTTTTCGATTCATTTGCGTTGCATTAATTATAGCAATGATTGCAACGCAAATGCAACGTAAATTTTGCGTTGCATTTGCGTTTGCAACGAAAGAAAACCGCAGGGACTGTACAGCCGGCGGCCCGCAGAACACATGAACAGACGATGTATCTGCGGGTGGCCGGACCTGCCGCCCCTACGGTTCCGATTTATACGCTTCTTTTTCTACCTGGCACCGCCTATTTTATCCAGCCAGAACTGGAGCAGCGGATCATACTGGCGGATCCGTTCCACCACCGCTTGGGCAAAAGTTTCATCATAGGTATGGGAGGTCAGATTCCGGTCATCTGCCATCTGCAGGGCCTCCTGGGTCTGCCCCTCATCCAGCAACCCCAGCTCCCGACAGCACCGGATGACTTTTTTAGGCGATGCCGCATCAATGCCTTCCTCTACATAAAGATACTCTTTGACACATTTCCACAGCAATTCAAAAGAAAATTCGAACCGCTGGATCAGGGCATCCCGTTCCACCTCGGATAGGTCCGGTTTAACTGCCAGTTCGTGGAGTTTGGCTAGTGCTCTTTGTGCTGTTTTTATGCGTTCTTGTACTTTTTCCATAAAATACCCTCCTGACGAATTTTCTGCAGCAGTATTTTGCTGGCAAATTGCATATCCACCAAATCTATCCGATACGGAATACTGGACTCTTCTAGTTTTTCCCGCAATGAACAAATACTGGAGGCTATATTCTCTTTGCTTTCTATGGCTATATCTACATCTGAGCTTTGTTTCTGTTCACCCCGTGCCCAGGAACCAAACAGATAAATCTGGACATCCTGCGATGCCATTGAAGACAAAACAAGGTCTTTAATTTGTTCCAAAGCCTTCTGGGATTTCATTTTTCGCTCCTTTTGTTTCTTCTAAATAGCTTTTCTTTTATTATAGCATGGAATAGAAGGACCTTTCGAGTTTCTGTTACACATTGCATTTGCGTTTGCAACGAAAAAGGGGCTGCCCATATGATAGCCCCTCATTGTACCAATCTATTCTATTGTAACTCTTATCCTATTTTATACCGCATCTTCAAAATCGCATACCAACCCATGCCCCACAGATAATCCATCAGGCTGTCTTTTTTCCGGTACTTGGCCCACTGTTTGAAGTCATGGTAATTTTCCGGTTTTTTGATGGGCAGGGTATTGGTAATGGTCTCCCAGGGAGACAGGGCATTGTACTGCCGCCACTGGGCATCAAAGGGAGCCAGGACCATCTGCCAGGGTTTCCGGCGCCCAGTCCAGTGGATGATCACCCCATCTCCCTTGTCGTCTTCCCCACCTCCGAATTCGTTGTACACCGGAGGCAGGAACAGATTGGTGCCGTCAAAGGTCAGGTTTAGTACATCCTGGCTCTGGCCCAGGAACCGTTCCCGGGGTTCCTTCTGGAAAGAAAAAGCCTTTTCTGTAATCCCCTGCTTTTCCCATTCCGGGATATTGATCAGCATGATGCCGTCGTTGAAATACTTCCCATTCTTCAGTTTCAGGTAGCCGCCTCGATAGGCTGCGTCCTTCGGGCGCTCCGAAACGGCGCCCATGGCCTTGCCTTCCATGGAAAGATCGAACAGATCCTCCAGGGACCGGATCACCATGGTATCCGCATCCAGATACAGGAACCGGTCCGTTTCCGCCTTCATCACCTTGGCCATGTAGAGCCGGCCGTAGGTAATCCGGGAAAACCGGGCCACTTTCACATGGAAATCCTGGAAAGGTTCCATATCCAGTTCGTACAGAGTGCACCGGCAATGCCATTTTTCTGCCAGCTGTCGGATTTTTTCCCTGTTTTCCCGGCTGTATCCATCCGTAAACAGGTGAAACGCAAAAGGATGATCCGGATTGTTTTCCAGCACAGATACCATGGACGCCCCCATGATCTGGAAAAAAGGATCATTCACATTGTAGGCCACATGCCAGGGTTCCCCAGTGTGAAGATCCAGAAAGTCAAAAGTTTCCTGCTGCTGAATAAAATTTTCCAGGGCGAAGAAGCCCGGTTCAAATGTTTTCATGCTGTCTCCTGAAATAATTTTTCTATGGCCGTTTCCACCATGGGAACGGTCACTGCATCCACACAGTCAGATTTGGGACACCGGCTGGGTCCGATGCAGATGTGTTTGCCGGAACAGGGCAGATGACCGCTGACTCCGGCACAGTTTTTTCCCGGTGCCCGATAGATGACTGGGGAATTGAAGGTAAAGATCGTCACCACCGGACAGCCGGCCGCTGCAGCAATATGAGCGGTCCCGGTATCCAAGGTCAGCAGCAGATCCATGCGGCTCAGAAGAGCCGTCAATTCCAGAAAGCTGGTTTTCCCAATCAGATCCACCACGGCCTCCCGGTGTTCCATTCCCTGAAGGATGGCTTTTCCCCGTTCCCGATGGGCCGGGATCCCCGTGAAATACAGGGTGGCCCCATAAGTTTCCGCCAGCCAGTCACAGACCTGGCAGAACTTTTCCACCGGCCAGTCCTTGGTCCGGGAGGTGGTCTGGATGCAAAGGGCAATCTTTTTCCCCGTTCCAGGCGCTTTTCCCAACAGCGTCTCCACCCACTGTTCCTGATCTGGCGCCACGGGTTTCAGACGGGGCGGGACAAATTCTTGGGAAGGATCCCCGAAAAATCCCCGCATCATCTGCTGAAAGCTAGCCGCCATGGAATGTTCCTGATAAGACCAACCGGCTGGCAGCGCCAGGTCCTGAGTATAGAACCATTTTTCCCAGCCCAATTCCCAGCCCAGGGCCTGTTCCATGCTGACCCGTTCCGGGATCTGGGCGATCCATTTCATCAACGTCACCCGTTCCCGTGGATCCAGAGAAATCCCCAGGTCAAAATGGCGCTTGGCCAACTGCCGACCAATCTTCCACACATCCCCATACCCGCCCCCGCTGGTATAGCTGTAGGGAATCACTTCATCCACTCCCTCCAGCAGTTCCGCCACAAAAGCCAGGTTGGCACTGCAGAGATAAGTGATCCTGGCCTCCGGACAATGCTTCCGGAGCACCGGAAACACAGAAGCGGTTATGATCATATCTCCCATATGCATGATACCATCAACAAAAATATTTTTATAGGTCATTTCTCACTATCGTCGTAATACAATTCTTTAATATGCCGACTAATCCGACGTTTATAGAATTTCATTTTTTCCTGTATGGTAAAATGATCGTACCAAGATTTAACAATTCGTTTTTTTAAGAAACTGGCATTATTCCTGTCTATAGCTCTTCTATCAGAAATTTTATCTATAATAGAATTATCATTAAGCACCTTGTCCAGTAGTATAACAGGTTTATTCAAGCAATACAAATCCACAAATCCCATACGTTGATAAATCCCCCACGCATCCATTTCAATCTTAACCGGAGTCTGCGCTCTCAGCAGATTTATAGCAGCCTGACGATTCAACACATATGCATAAGCTCCGGATCCTGCAAGACATCTCATAATAGAAATATCTCTGCCAATCGTCAGTAATTTTTTTTTATGACCTCGAATTGGATAAAGCAACAAAACAGAAGGCATTGTCTGTTCTGCCATAAAATGATAAATTTTGGGTTGTACAGCAATAAATTCTTCTGTGAGACAAGTATCATCCTCAAAAATAAAAGCACATTTTTCTTCTGTTTCCAATAATCTTCTATAAGTTCCTAAATGAGACAATGCACAGCCGATTTCGCCCTTGGTCAGCAAGCCCTCATCCTGAGTCAATTGCTTCAACTGATTCTCTGAAAGTTGGTTTCCCATAATGGCCTGAAAAAAATTCGGTTCGATTCCCCATCGTTTAAAATGTTCTATGATTTTATTCCGTCTTTCAGTGGCTTGTTCTGCACTGATGACATAATGAAAAAAATCCATCATTGACGAAAACCTTCCTCCCAGGATTTTATACTGGACGCTAAAAAAATTCCCCACATGGCGAAATAAATTCTCATGGTTGACTTGGAATACAATGTATTGTCAACCATTCCATGGATAAAATCAGCCAGACAAAGCCACAATACCGCATAAGCAATATAATTCTCAGGTTCTTTTTGAAGCATCCCCAAAAGCAGCATTATGGTTCCGACAGCAAAGCAAAGATATCCTATTCCACCCAAGAACCCAGCTGTAGAAAAAAATGTAATAATATTATTATGAGGGTTGGGCAAATCCGGTTCTTTAGCCTGGGGCAGAATATAATGCCCTTTGTATTCTTTACTCCATTGTCCAAATCCCACTCCAATTGCCGGGTGGTCCATCCACATGGCATAAGAGGCTTTCCAAAGCAGCAGCCGTTCCCCATCGTATTTTCGGCGTGCCAGATTTATGGTACTGAATGCCGTTCCTGCTCCCACAACGCAAAGCAAAACTAAAAAAACAGCTACCAGCCGTTTTCTATTCCAATCTCGCTGCAGCATCCAATAATACGCAGACACCATGACCCAACCGATCAGAGCCCCTGCCATACCCCCTCTGGAGTGAGTCATCCACAAGGATAAGCCTGCACAGGCAAAAGGAATTACACCCAGCCATTGCCATTTGGCAGATGACTTTTTCCAAGTATCCCAAAGGAGCCAGCCCAGAAAAGGAAGAAGGCATTCCAGAGCCAGTGCGAAATTATTGGGGCTGGGAAAAGGGCCTTGGAGCCGGACCGGAAAATTTTGGAGAACATGCTGATGAAAAGCAGCCCCACACAGAACCAGAGTCCCACCCCAAAGGCCCCACTGCATATATGCTCTGATGGGCTTTCGCTTGTACTGGAGAGCCATCACCAAAACCCAAAAAGGAATCGAATAAGAAATGAAATTCACTGCACTTTTCATGACGACGGTCTTTCCAGACGCTGCAGCCGCCAGAAAGATAAGTCCCATAAATAAACCATAACACCAAAGCCATACTTTGTGGACAGGTATTGCGATTTTTCTTTTCCGTTTCCAATAAATCAATATAGCAGCAACAACCAATCCCAGACTGATACTGTACCCAGCATTCCATTTTGTACTGCATAAAAAAAATAGATACAGATTGGTAACTGCCATCAGCAGCCACTGCAGCCGATTTTCTGAACTCATTTTTCTTAAACTCCCCAACTTCCCTAAAACAGTTTCTTCCACAATTCAGCCAGTTTCAGCCGCAGTTCCTGCCGTGTTACAGATTTTCCCCGCATATCCGTTCCTGGCTGGGGCATTCGTGCCCCGGCAAACGCTGTCTGTGCTAGATAGGTATAGTATTTTTCATTGAAATGGCCTTTGGGCGCAAACTCCCAGGGTTTGTACCGGCCTGCCCAATGGAATACGGCTGGACGTTCCAGGGCTTCCAGTGCCAGGTTCCGCCAGCGGGATTTCTTCAATACTTTCACCGGCAGGGTGAATACCGGCGGGATTACATTCCACCGAAGAGGCAGAGGCTGCCAGTTGTCTTGGAATACCTTGTTCAGCCCGTCCTGATCGTGGTGACGGAAATTCCCCTCTTCTACACACCGGATCACCTGGGGACCATACTGGTTTTCCCGCCAGGCCTTCAGATCCATCACCATCACCCCAGAATTGAAGTACAGCTTTCCCTCTTTGATTCCCAGGGTTTCTTCCTTTTGCCGGCGCATCCGGGAGGAAGCCAGGATTCCCAAGTCGGGTACTGCCCCTAATGGTTTCCCTCTCAGATCCATGTCCCACAATTCCTGGATATCGTCTAGGACCACTAGGTCTGTATCCAGATAAATCACGCGATCCACGTTTCCAGGTACCAGTTCCGGGATCAGCAGCCGGAGATAGGCTGCCCGGTTCACATGGCCGCTGGTATGGGCCTGGATTTCTCTCTGTACCGTTGGGATAAAAGTGATGGACCCTTTCCGTTCAGTCACAGTGGCCGCAATCTCTGCCTGTTTTTCTTCGCTGATTCCATCATCAAAATAGTAAAAATGAATGGGCAGCTTCCCTTTATGGTTTACCAGGATGGATGCACAGGCCACGGCCCCATGCTGGGCATAATTGTCATCAGAAGCCAGTACAATGGAAATTTTCTCCATTTCTGTCACCTCTTTTGCTTGATTTCTATCTTGTCACTTCTTCCTGCAAATTTCCGCCAATTTCATGTATTTCATGGCTGTATAAATACCGTGTTGAAGCGCAGCCACAAAACCCATGCTCCCTTCTAGGAAGCCCCCTTCCAGCACATAGGCCTTTACCATCCCCATCAAGGCATGGCTGGCAGCGGTCCCTGCCGTGGCCACTTTCCCACGCCCATAGGCTTCCTCCGCCCACAGGGTGGTATAGTGCCCGGCTTTGTTCCACCACTGGGCAAAGGTATCGTAGGTATAATGCTCCAGTGGCTCTTTTAGCTTTGTCTCTGGTAAGGGACATTCCGGCCGTTCATGGACCTTACCCACCCAGCAGACCTTTTCCCGGGGAAACAGCCGCTTTACCCGGTCGGGGCTGAAAGCCCCATGGTGGAATTCATGGCCGAAAGCGATGTTGATCCGCCGGAAGGAATACTGATGGTCCAGGCTGCCGGCTTTGATGGTGTTGATTTTTTCCGCCAGTTCCGGTGTCAGCCTTTCATCCGCATCTAAAAATAAGATCCAGTCTCCCTTGGCCTGGGATAGGGCGAAATTCCGCTGGGCTGCAAAATCATTGTCCCATTCCCGGAAGGCGATAGCTGCACCGGCTTCCCGCGCCAGGGACACAGTATGATCCGTGCTCCCGGAATCCACCACCAAAAGCTGATCGGCACAGGGACGGGCAGAAGCCAGGGCATCCAGGATATGACGTTCTTCATTTTTGGTCAGTATGGCTACGGTACAGGTTCCCATGATATTCTCCTTTTTTCTTTACATTTTAGTTTACCGTAAAGGAGGGAGGAAGGCAAGCCAGGAGGGAGATTTTTTGTTCAATATGACAAAAGGGTCATTGCATGTGCGATTTACACACGTGCAACAACCCCTTAAAATTCTTATGGAGCGGAAAACGAGATTCGAACTCGCGACCCCCACCTTGGCAAGGTGATGCTCTACCACTGAGCTACTTCCGCAATTGAATTACTTGTACAGTATATTACAGTTTTGAAAGACTGTCAATATATTTTCCCAACCCATCCAGGTCTTTCAGGAACGGGACTTGGTCCGCCCAGTCTTTCCACAGGAAGCCCTCCCCTGCCATTTCCTGCAGCAGGGTCCTCATGGGCTGCCAGTAGCTTTCATAGTCCAGGAAGGCAAAAGGTTTGGGCACCATGTCCAGCTTATTCAGGCTCATGACTTCTGAAATTTCTTCCAAAGTGCCGATACCTCCGGGAAAAGCCAGAAACAAGTCTCCCAATTCCAGCATCTTCTTTTTCCGATCCGTCATATTTTCGGTGACGATCAATTCGCTGAGGCCCTCATGCTGGAGTTCTTTTTCCATGAAGAACCGAGGTTCCACTCCTACGACCCGGCCGCCCTGTCCCAGAGCTCCGTCAGCCAGTTCTCCCATAAGCCCGGTGCGGCTGCCTCCATAGACCAAGGGTATGGCCATGAACGGCGACCCATTGTCCCAGTTCATAAGCATAACGGGCGTATTCCGGACGGTTCCCCGGATTGGCTCCCAGATAAACAGTGATGTTCATATTTTCTCCTTCTTTATTAAAAAGGGACTGTTGCGCTTGCAACAGCCCCTTCCGCCGGCCGCTGACCGTTGCCAGCTGACCGTTGACAAATTTTTTAAAAATCCCCCAGCACCAGCTGAGAAATGTTCTTGCTGTGGTCGCTGACCCGTTTCATGTTGATCAGCAGTTCCAGCATCACAAAACCGGTTTCCGGCGTACAGATGCCTTCGTTCAGCCGTTCCACATGACTCTTCCGCATGGCCTTCTGCTTCAGTTTCACCTGATGGGAGAAGTCCAGGGATTCCCGGGCCAAATCCTTATCCATGGTTTCCAGGGCCTTGATGGCTTTGGTGGCAGCAGAAATCACCAGCACTTCCAATTCCTTCATTTCCCGGTTGGCTTCCGGGGAGAAGGTGGTCCCATCTTCCCGCATGCTCCGGACCCGTTTGGCGATGATTTCTGCATGATCCCCGATCCGTTCGATGTCGTTGCAGGCATGGATCAGTCCCGTATGCAGGTTGGACATGTCTTTGGTCATGTTCTTTTCGCTCATCTTGGTGAGATACACGGTGATGGCTTCTTCCAAGCTGTCGATCACCGGTTCATGCTCCAGGACGAATTCCACATCTTTTTTATTGTAATTGTCGACGCAGTTGAAGGATTCCCGAATGTTCTCCAGCGCCAAATCCCCCATCCGGACCACTTCCTTAGTGGCCAGTCCCAGTGCCACAGCCGGAGTATTCAGTACGTTCTTATCCAAGTACTTGGGCTGGTAGGAAATGTCATTGTCTTCCCCTGGCATGATTTTCTTGATGAACCGGGTAAAGTAAGGCGCCAAAGGCAGGAAAATGCACGTATTCACCACATTGAAAGTGGTATGGGCATTGGCGATCTGCCGTCCGATATCCCCGGCCGGGGAAATATCCTTCACAAAAGTGATGAACAGGGGCAGCAGGCTCATGGCAATGATGGATCCGATCAGGTTGAACATCACGTGAGAACAGGCCACCCGTTTGGCGTTCAAGCCGCTCTGCAGGGTCGCGATGACGGCTGTGATACAGGTCCCGATGTTATCCCCCAAGATGACAGGGATGGCCCCCTCCAAGGGAATCAGCCCCTGGCTGGCCATGGCCATCAGGATCCCGATGGTGGCGGAGGAAGACTGGATCACCAGGGTCATGCAGAGACCGGTGAGCAGCCCCATGAGCGGATGGGTGGAGAATTTTCCCAGGATCTCAACGATGCGGGGATCCTGCCGCAGAGGAACCACGGAATTGCTCATCATGCTCATGCCCAGCATCAGGATACCGAATCCCAGGAGTACGGAGCCCAGATTCTTCAAGGTTCGCTTCCGGCACACAATCTGCATCACAAAGCCGATGGCGATGATCAGGGTAATGTAGTCGGTCAGGTTGAAAGCGATGAGCTGTGCGGTCATGGTGGTCCCGATATTGGCCCCCATGACGATTCCAAAGGCCTGTTCCAGGTTCATCAGCCCGGCGTTGACCAGACCGACAGTCATGACTGTGGTAGCACTGGAAGACTGGAGTACAGCCGTGACGCCAGCGCCCAAAGCCACCCCATAGATGGTCTTTTTCGTCAGCTGCCCCAGGATCTTCTGGAGTTTCGCTCCGGCTGCCTGCTGCAGGCCGTCCCCCATCAGCTGCATGCCGTACAGGAAAAGAGAAATGCCGCCTAAGAATAAGAAAAGCTGAACCAAGATGATCTCCTCCGCAGTTTTTGCGTTTTCAATTGTTCCTATAGATTGAATGAATGGTGATACGAGTAGATTCTACCACATCTCAGAGATTTACACCAGTTCTAAAGTGAAATATGCAACATTCTGAACATTTTTGTGTAAAAAAACTCCTGTTACTTTCGTGACAGGAGTTTTTTTAAGAACCGAAGTGCTTATTCAGCGTCCAGTTTTACATAGCCAGCCAGACGTTCTTCAGCATCTTTCTTGGTCTTGGCATACAGGTCTTCTGCAATGTCAGGGAACCCTTTAGCCAGGGAAGCATACCGTACTTCGCCCTTCAGGAAGTTTTCGAATTCATCGAAGTTCGGAGTCTTGGTGCTGTCCAGGAAGAAGGACTTCTTGCCTTCTGCCTTCAGGGTCGGGTTGTACCGGAAGCAGCTCCAGTAACCGCAGTCAACAGCAGCCTTGGCTTCCAGGAAGGAGTGGTTCATGCCTCTCTTGATACCATGGTTGATGCAGGGGCTGTAGCAGATGATCAGGGAAGGACCATGGTAAGCTTCAGCTTCCCGGATGGCCTTCAGAGCCTGGTTCTTATCAGCACCCAGGTTGATCTGAGCTACATAGACATAACCATAGGTCATGGCCATCATGCCCAGGTCCTTCTTCTTGGTGCGCTTACCGGAAGCAGCGAACTGAGCAACAGCTGCTTCAGGAGTGGACTTGGAGGATTGTCCGCCGGTGTTGGAGTAAACTTCGGTATCGAATACCATGACGTTTACATCATCGCCGGAGGCCAGTACGTGATCCAATCCGCCGTAACCGATATCATAGGACCAGCCGTCGCCGCCGAAGATCCACTGAGAACGTTTCACGAAGAACTGTTTGGATTCATACAGTTTTTCCAGTTCAGGTTTGCCAGCTTTTTCAGCTTCCAGCAGTTCAACCAGTTTTTCAGCACGGGCACGAGAGCCTTCGCCTTCGTCCTTGTTGGCGATCCAGTCTTCCATGGCAGCCTTCAGGTCAGCGGAAGCAACCGCTTCAGCAGCCTTCATTTCGTCTACCAGACGATCCCGGACAGCCTTTACGCCCAGATACATGCCCAGACCGAATTCAGCGTTGTCTTCGAACAGGGAGTTGGACCAAGCAGGGCCATGGCCTTTGTGGTTGGTGGTGTACGGCATGGAAGGAGCAGCAGCAGCCCAAATGGAGGAGCAGCCGGTAGCATTGGCGATCATCATACGGTCACCAACCAGCTGGGTAACCAGTTTGGCATACGGAGTTTCGCCGCAGCCTGCGCAGGCACCGGAGAATTCCAGCAGGGGCTGTTCGAACTGAGAGCCCTTGACAGTAGCAGTGGACATGGGGTTGGCTTTCGGAGCAACCTTGTTCACTACATAATCCCAGATAGGAGCGCGGCCTTCCTGAGTAGCGAAAGGTTTCATGGCCAGAGCCTTGTTGCCTTTCATGCCCGGGCAGGCATCCACGCAGTTGGAGCAGCCTTGGCAGTCCATGGGGCTCACGGTGATGCAGAAGTTCAGGCCTTTTGCACCCAGAGCCGGTTTGGTCTTCAGGCCTTCCGGAGCGTTCTTGACTTCTTCATCAGTCAGCAGGAACGGACGGATGGCAGCGTGCGGGCACATGATGGCGCACTGGTTGCACTGGATGCAGTTTTCAATGTTCCATTCAGGAACGTTGATGGCAATACCGCGTTTTTCCAGAGCAGCAGTACCGGACGGGAAGGTACCATTGGCCTGGCCCATCAGGGTGCTGACCGGCAGGCTGTCGCCTTCTTGTTCCGTCATGGGGATCATGATGTTGTCATAGAAGTCGTTGCCGATCTTCTTGTACAGCGGTTCATCCTGAGCGTTAGCCCATTCAGCAGGGATGTCGATCTTCTTGATGGCGTTGACGCCCTGATCCACAGCAGCGTTGTTCATGTCAACGACCTTCTGGCCTTTCTTGCCATAGGAAGCGACGATGGATTCCTTCAGGTACTTCACAGCGTCTTCCACGGGGATGACGTTGGCCAGTTTGAAGAATGCGGACTGCATGATCATGTTGATACGGCCGCCCAGACCGATGTCGGAAGCAATCTTCACAGCATCGATAGTGTAGAATTGGATGTTGTTCACAGCCAGGTAGCGTTTCAGCTGGCCAGGCAGTTCCTTATCCAGTTCTTCAACGGTCCAAGGGCAGTTCAGCAGGAATACGCCGCCTTTTTTCAGGCCGTTGGCTACATTGTAACGATGTACATAAGAAGGATTGTGTACAGCTACATAGTCAGCGAAGTTGATCAGGAACGGCATATGGATCGGGGTATGGCCGAAACGCAGGTGAGATACGGTGATACCGCCGGACTTCTTGGAGTCGTAAGCGAAGTAGCCCTGTGCGTACATATCGGTCTTGTCGCCGATGATCTTGATGGCCATCTTGTTGGCACCGACGGTACCATCGGAACCCAGGCCCCAGAACTTGCAGGATACAGTCCCTTTCGGGGTGATATCCAGGGTCTTTTCTTTCGGCAGGGAGGTGTTGGTCACATCATCCACAATGCCTACGGTGAAGTGGTCTTTGGGTTCAGCAGCCTTCAGGTTGTCGAATACAGCCAGGACATCGCCAGGATAGAATTCCTTGGAGCCCAGGCCATAGCGGCCGCCAACGATCAGAGGCCGTTCAGCCTTGTTGTAGAACATGTCACGGACATCCAGGTACAGAGGTTCGCCGTTGGAACCAGGTTCCTTGGTCCGATCCAGGACAGCAATCCGTTTCACAGTCTTCGGCATAGCTTCGAAGAAGTGTTTTTCGGAGAACGGACGATACAGGTGAACGTTCACAACGCCGACCTTTTCGCCTTCAGCAACCAGCAGTTTGACTACTTCTTCAACGGTCTGAGCACCGCTGCCCATGATGACAACAACGTTTTCAGCATCGGGAGCACCGGTGTAGTTGAACAGTTTGTAGTCACGGCCGGTCAGTTTGCTGATTTCATTCATATAGCCTTCAACGATTTCCGGCAGAGCCAGATAGTATTTGTTGACGGCTTCACGGGTCTGGAAGTCGATATCCGGGTTTTGGTTGGTGCCGCGGATCACAGGATGATCCGGGTTCAGCGCATTTTCACGGAATTTCTTCAGTTCATCGTAGTCGACCAGTTTTTTCAGGTCTTCATAGTCCAGCAGTTCGATCTTCTGGATTTCGTGAGAAGTACGGAACCCATCGAAGAAGTTCAGGAAAGGAACATGGCCTTTGATAGCGGACAGATGAGCAACTGCAGTCAGGTCCATAACTTCCTGGACGCCGCTTTCAGCCAGCATAGCGAAACCGGTCTGACGTGCAGCCATGACGTCACTGTGGTCACCGAAGATGTTCAGAGAGCTGGTGGCAACGCAGCGGGCAGCTACATCGAATACTGCAGGCAGCAGTTCACCGGCGATTTTGTACATGTTCGGGATCATCAGCAGCAAGCCCTGGGATGCGGTATAAGTCGTGGTCAGAGCACCGGAAGACAGAGAGCCGTGCACAGCACCGGCAGCACCTGCTTCAGACTGCATTTCCATGATTTGTACCGGGCGATCGAAAATGTTCTTCTTGCCATGAGAAGCCCATTCATCACTTGCTTCTGCCATCGGAGAAGAAGGAGTGATCGGGTAGATCGCTGCAACTTCCGTAAACGCATAAGAAGCATATGCGGCTGCGGTGTTGCCATCCATTGTCTTCATTTTTTTCATTTTTAATAGCCCCTCTTTCTAAGAGATACTGACTACGATAGTAAGACTTCCATAGTCCCCCTAGTCGTCTATCATTATATATCAAAATGAACAGAATCTCAAATAAATTTTTTGTTATTTGTAGACAATTTATTGCGAATTGTCTAACTACTTGTAACTCTTCTTTTAAAATTTCTGGTTGCATTCTTTCTGTTTTTTTGTTAAAGTGGAAACATCACTAGGGGCGCTATCGCTGAGAGACCTGACGGTCGACCCTTTGAACCTGATGCGGTTAATACCGCCGAAGGAAAGTGGTGAGGCTGTTTTGTCGGGCCGCTTTCCATCCCAGGGAAGCGGCCTTTTTGTTCTATCCATGAAGGAGGATTTGTTTTATGCTGACCCAAAGACAAGCTGCACTGCAGGGAAAAATCACTGACCAGATGGCGGAAGTAGCCCGCCAGGAAGGGGTAACTCCTGAATTCATCCGGGATGGAGTGGCCAAAGGCACCATCTGCATCCCCGCCAACATCAACCACAAGAACCTGATTCCCCGCGGAGTGGGCGAAGGCCTTTCCACCAAGGTGAACGCCAACATCGGGACTTCTTCTGCTTTCCCGGATCCCGCTCCGGAACTGGACAAACTGAAAGCCGCCATCGATGCCGGTGCTGATGCGGTGATGGACCTTTCCACCGGCAACAACATCGATGCGTCTCGGAAGGCCATCATCGAACACTCCACCGTCATGGTGGGTACCGTCCCCATTTATCAGGCTACGGTCCAGGCCATCAAAGCCCACGGCAAAGTGACAGAAATGGATAAAAACGATATCTTCACCGTGGTGGAACGGCAGGCCAAGGACGGAGCCGACTTCATGACCATGCACTGCGGCCTCACCCGCCAGTGCCTCCACAACCTGATCAGTGAGGGACGGGAAATGGATATCGTCAGCCGGGGCGGCTCCTTCCTTTCCGGCTGGATGCTCCATAACGGCAAAGAAAATCCCTTCTATGAATTTTATGACGAAATCCTGGACATCTGCGCCAAGTATGATGTGACCATCAGCCTGGGAGACGGCTGCCGTCCCGGATGCCTGGCAGATGCCACTGACCGGACCCAGATCCAGGAACTGCTGAATCTGGGCGAGCTGACCCAGCGGGCTTGGGCCAAAGGAGTACAGGTCATGGTGGAAGGCCCTGGGCATGTTCCCTACAACCAGATTGCTACCAACATGCAGCTCCAGAAACGGATCTGCCATGGCGCTCCCTTCTATGTGCTGGGGCCCCTGGTCACCGATATCGCTCCCGGTTACGACCACATCACTTCCGCCATCGGAGGCACCCTGGCCGCCTTCACCGGAGCCAACTTCCTGTGCTACGTGACTCCTGCGGAACATCTGGGGCTGCCGGATATCAATGACGTCCGGGAGGGGGTGGTCGCTGCCCGGATCGCCGGTCATGCCGCTGACGTGGCCAAAGGGCTGCCTTCCGCCGTAGCCCAAGACCTGGCCATGGCCAAAGCCCGGAAAGTACTGGATTGGGATAAGCAGCTGAGCCTGGCCATCGATCCGGTCAAAGCCAAAGCCATCCGGTCCGCCAAGAACAAGAGCAGTGAAGAATACTGCTCCATGTGCGGCGACTACTGTGCTGTCAAAATCATGAACGAATACATGGATGAAGTGAAAGCGAAGAAGAATCAATAAAGGACAAAAAATGGGCTGTTGCACCATGCAGCAGCCCATTTTTTTGTCCTTTTAAATCTGTCCCAGCGCCTTCAGGATCACTTCGGCGATGACGGCCGAACCCAGATAGGTACCGATGAAGATCACACAGGCCAGGACCACGATCCGCCAGCCCGTTTTCTTAAAGGCATCCATATCCTTCCCGATGGAAATCCCTGCATAAGCCAGGATCGGCGTACACAAGGCCAGGAAGCCTACTTTCTTCATATACATATTGACGATTTCCGAACCTGGGAACCCAGGATAAGTCAGGATGCAGCCCAGGGTGGTGATATAAGCCACTGCCGGGATGCCGCCGGGGAGCACCCGGGCGGCAATGATGCCCGCCAGAGAGATGGCGATCAGGATCACCATGCCGGGCACAGCGTCCAAAAAAGGAATGTTGCTGGAAAGAGCATTGGCCACCAGAGAAAGGAAAGCCGTGATGATGAGGACCAGCGTGGTTTCAGGCAGGGTAAACGTTCTCATTTTCCTTCCTCCTCTTTGGTCAGCACATGACCGTATTTGATGATGCAGCATTTCTTATAGAGCCATTCCGTCATGGGCAGAGCCAGGAACACAGCCATATACACCCCGTCCAGACCGGAAAGCATATTGGAAGCGGTGGCAAAAGCAGCCAGCTGGTCAGCCATTTCCGGATACATGACGGTGAGTGTCCCCAGGGAAGCGGACATCATGCTGGCGCTCCCCACCCCGGAAGCCATGGCCAGGGAATAGGGATGGAAGATCTTCAAGGCAGCCAGGAAAGAAGCCATGATCCCGAAGAACACGGTGCCACAGACAGTCCCTGCAATGTACACGCTCATAACGCCCCGGCCTTCCGGCGTATCCAGGCCGTACTTTTCACCGATCAGGGCCACATTGGGTTCCCGGGCGATGGAATGGGCGGCTCCGATGGTCTCCCGTTTCAGTCCAAAGGCCACTGCCAGAGGCACTCCCAGGAAGACCGTCCCCAGGTTCCCGAATTCCTGGAGGATCAGGGCAGGGCTGGCGCTGATGATCTTCGGCAGGGTGGGCCCCACCAGGGTCCCATAACGGGCCATGAGCAGCATCAGTGTGATGCCTACCAGGGACCCAGCGTCTTCCATATCCTTTTGTTTGGTCAGTTTGAAAAAGTTGGGAGTGGTCAGGATCCCCAGAATCAAGGCATACAGCATGGGGACGAACACCACTTTCCCCGGCCCCAGGCTAAAGGACTTGATACCGATCAGTTCAGCGATGACCACCAAGGCCATGGCCGTAATGTGCAGTTTCCAATTAATCATGGTCGGGTTCCTCCTCGCTGAAATAGCCATCCAGTTTGGCAATGTATTGTTCTTTGGTGAGCGCCGGTTTGAAATCGGCCAGGATTTTCTTGGCTTCCTTGGCATCGTCGCTCAGCAGGTCGATGACCATGCCTGCGAAGGCTTTCCCGGGCAGCAGTGCCGCCGCTTTGAAATCCACCACTTTGAAGTCCGGTCCGTGGAGCAGTCCATCCACCCCACCGATGAAGGGATGGATGGCCGGCATCAGATGGGACACATCCCCCATGTCCGTAGAAGCACTGAAATGCCCCGCATTGGTGATTTTCACCGCTGGGAACGCTTCCTGGGCATTGTGGACGAACAGTTCATTCATTTCCTGGTTGCAGATGAGAGGCAGCTGGCCGGGCAGGGTATCGATGTTCACCTTGGCTCCGATAGCGGCACCTCCTGCCCGGAGGGCTGCATCCACCTTGGCGTTGGTCCGGTCGATGGCATCCATGGTCTTGGCCCGGACATAGGTCTCGATCCGCACATCGTCGGGCACATTGTTCACCAGGTCCCCGCCTTTGGTGATGATGGGATGGACCCGGATAGCATCGTCATCCCGGAAAGTCTCCCGCAGGGCATTGATTCCCATGATTCCCAGCATGGCGGCATTCAAGGCATTGATTCCCTGGTCCGGAGCATCAGCGGCGTGGGCGGCTTTCCCTACATACTGGATGGTCTTGCCGATGAATCCGTTGCTGCTGGTACCAATGGCCACCACCGGCTCCGGAGTCTTTTTCTGGGAATGGATCATCATGGCCATGTCGATGTCATCGAATTCCCCTTCGTAAATCAATTCCCCTTTCCCATGGAGAAAATGGAGCTTCCCCTCTTTCCGCAGCTTTTTCCGGTAAGCGATCTGGACGTATTCTTCCGCCGGCACCCCGAAGAATACCACATTGCCGCACAAGTCCTTCATGGCCCCGGTCTTAGCCAGCCCGTAGGCAGCTGCCAGCATGGAGGACTGCTGCATATGATGGCCGCAGGCATGGGCCGCCCCTGTATCCGGATCCGCTTTGGGATGTTCCGGACAGCCGATGGCATCCAATTCACCCAGGATGGCGATGGTAGGACCTGGCTTCCCGCCCTTCAGCATCCCTTTGACGGCTGTGATGGCCATTCCCTTCCGATAGGGGATCCCCAGTTTGTCGAACTGTGCTGCCAGTTTTGCAGAAGTCTTGAATTCCTTGAAGCCGAATTCCGGTTCAGAAGCCACATCCGCTGCATAATCCTGCAGTTCCTGTGCAGAATCGTCGATCATCTTGAACACTTTTTGTTTCAATACTTCCTTATCCGTAATCTCCACTCCCCTAATAAAAAATGATTGTACGTCCTTATAATACTCTTATTTCACATTTTTATCAACAAATTTATTTTATTTTACATAAGTAACTGTTTTTGTTACGTTTTGGGTGTAAAAGAAAGGGCTGTTGCACATGCAACAGTCCTTCTCTGTCAGCAGCCCCTCACCCGATCAGCAGCACACTCAGGTCATTCACATTGGTCCCGGTGGCGCCGGTGATCAGGAGGCCTCCTGTCTTTTCTAGGGCGTGGTAGGTATCGTTCTGGTCCAGTACATCAGAAATGGCTATCCCCTGTTCCGCCAGCTGCTGTTTCGTATGGCCGTCTGCAAAACCTCCGGCTGCATCGGTGGGTCCGTCCGTCCCATCGCTGCCGAAGGAGAACACTGCCACATTGTCCAGTCCGGCAATGCCTTCCGCCGCTGCCAGCGCCATTTCCTGGTTCCGCCCGCCTTTGCCATGGCCATGGAGATGGACCACCGTCTCTCCCCCAGCCAGTACAGCCAGCTTCTTCCCGCTGGAAGCATACTGCCGTCCGATGGCTGCCAGGAAACTGCCGGCTTCCTTGGCCTGGCAGTTCAGACTGGTGGTCAAGAGGCAGGTTTCATACCCCAGCTTTTCTGCCGCCTTCCGGCCCGCCGCAGCCAGTTCCGTCACGCTGCCGGTGATGACCGTTTCCACATTGTCCAATGCCTTCGGAGTTTCCTCCCGGAGGGCTTGTTCCGCATCGGCCGGCAGCTGAATCTTGAACTTCCGGATGGCAGCCAAAGCTTCCTCGCAAGTGGACGAATCCGGATAAGCCGGGCCGGAAGCGATCATATCCAAGGGATCTCCGATGATGTCGCTGAGGACGATGGCATAGACTTTCGCAGGTGCGCAGAGATGGGCAAATTTCCCGCCCTTCACACTGCTCAGCCGCTTCCGTATGGTATTCATAGAAACGATGTCCGCCCCGCTGGCCAACAGATCGGAGGTAATGGACTGGAGTTCCTGCAGGGAAATCAGCGGTTTTTCAAAGAGAGCTGACCCGCCGCCGCTGATCAAGAACAGCACCATATCTTCCTCCTGGAGGCCCTGGACCAGTTCAATGGCCCGCTGGGTGGCTTTCAGGGAATTCTCATCGGGCACCGGATGGCCGGCTTCCCAGATTTCCAGAGGGGGCAGAGCTCCCTTGCTGTGGCCGTATTTGGTGATCACGATCCCGGCAGAGATCCGTCCGTCCAGGATCCCCACTGCTGTCTTGGCCATCTGCCAGGCAGCTTTGCCGATGGCTACCAGGATGATTTTCCCTTTGCCGAATCCTTTATGTTCCAAAGCCTTTGCCACAGCCGCATCCGGCAAAGAAGCCCGGATGGCCGTCTGCATGATGGTCTCTGCATCTGTACGTAAGCTCATGCTCTTTTCCCCTTTCAATGTCGTTGTGAACTGGTTCCATTATAGCATATGGAAAAACGTAATACGCAGAAAACCTATCCTCTTCAGAAAGTCATGGTTTCAATAAATCCCTTCTGCTGGAAGCGGTTCGGCAAAAGTTCTGGAAAGGACAGCTGGCCGTTTGCATATCTCGTTTTCTGGGATGTCGCCAATTGCCGCAGTAAGACTGCCATGGCTGCAATGGATCTTTTTTACGTACACAGCCATACAGCGGCTCCTGCCTTCCGCTCTTCTCCCTTTCCATTACGCGCCGACCTGGTTCACCGGTTTCCCCTGGAGGAAAGCTTCCAGGTTCCCGACAGCGATATCCATGAGCCGCTGCCGGCTCTCTTTGGCGCCCCAGGACATATGCGGGGTGATGATGCAGTTCTTGGCCTTCAGCAGGGGATTGTCCCCTCGGATAGGCTCCGTGGACACCACATCCACGCCGGCAGCATATACTTTGCCGGAATCCAGGGCTTCTGCCAGATCTTTTTCGTTGACCAGGGGCCCCCGGCTGTTATTGATGAGGATGACCCCATCTTTCATCTTTGCGATATTTTCCCGGCAGATGATATTCTCAGTATCTGCAAACAAAGGACAATGGAGGACGATCACATCGGAACGGGCGAATAGTTCCTCTTTATCCACATAGTCGGCGATCTGTTTTCCCGCATCATTGGGATAAGCATCATTGGCCAGGACTTTCATGCCCAGTGCTTTGGCGATCCGTCCCGTGGTCTGGCCGATCCGTCCGAAGCCGATGATTCCCATGGTCTTGCCAGCCAGTTCGATCAGCGGATAATCCCAGAAGCACCAGTCTTTGCAGTTTTCCCAGGCTCCCTGATGGACAGCTTGGTCATGATGGCCCACTCGGTTGCAGATTTCCAGCAGCAGGGCGATGGCAAACTGTCCCACCGCAGCAGTCCCGTAAGTGGGGATGTTGGTCACCACGATGCCCCGTTCCTTAGCTGCCGCCACATCCACCACATTGTAGCCGGTGGCCAGGACCCCGATGAATCCCAGATGAGGGCAGCGGTCGATGACCTCTTTGGACAAGGGTGTCTTGTTGGTGAACACGATTTCTGCATCCCCGATCCGCTGGAGGATCTCTTTTTCATCGGTCACAGAAGTCCGATCGTAGACCTGCAGATTACCCAGCGCTGCCATTCCAGCCCAGCTGATGTCTCCAGGATTCAAGGTATACCCATCCAATACGACGATTTTCTTCATGTTCCATCCTTCTTTCTTTTTAACTTTCCATTTCTGCGTCATTTCCATAAACGCTTAATTCCACCAGATTCCCATCCGGATCCCGGAGATACAGGCTCTCCATGGTCCCGCAGGCTCCATGCCTCCGGCAGGGGCCCGTTTCCACCGGATATCCGGCAGCAAGGACCTCTTTCCGGACCTTTTCCAAGGGGCCTTTGACAACCAGACAGAAATCCAGGCTCCCAGGAGTGGGGCAGGCAGCTGCCGGCAGGAACTCAGCCTTCCGGGTATGGATATTGATTTTTTCCCGGCCGAAACGCAGGGCATAGCGGCCATTGGTTTCTTCCACCGTCATGTGCAGGAGGTCCCGATAAAACCCCAGACATTTTTCCAGATTTTCGGTGGTCAGCACAAAATGGTCCAAGCGTTCGATCTGCATACCCTTTCCCTTCCTTTTACACAAAGATCCTGAACAAGCCCAAAAACGCCAGCAGAGTCAGCAATCCAATAGACCCGATGGCCCACAGGAGCAATTCCAGGAACAATTTTTCCGCCGGATATTTCTTCCCATATTCGGCATCGGTCCCGCAGGCCCCCATGATCACGGCGCCCCCTGTAGAAGCGGGGCTCAAGCCTGCCACAGAAGCAAAGAGAGCTACCACGCTGACCAGTTCAGACAGCGGGACAGTCCCGCCCAGGTTCTCCCCCACAAGGCCCACCGTTGGGAGCAGCGTGGGGAATACCACCCCTATGGCAGAAGAGAACCAGCTCATGACCCCGGCCAGGAGGCCCATCAGGGCACCGGCGGTGGAAGGGCTCATAGCTCTGGAAATCATCCGGGCCAAGAGATTGATTCCTCCTGTGGCTATGACCAGATTCATCAGGACTCCCACTCCGCAGACCATGATCAGGGTACTCCAGGGAACACTTTTGAAAGCCGTCTTTTCATCTCCGATCCCCAGCAGGATCAAAAGTGCTGCCATCAAGAACGAAGCCAGCCCCACATTCATCCCCAATTTCAAGACCAATAGGATCATCACTGCTACGCTGCCCAGTGCAATCAGCTGTGCAGCCGTATAATGCAGTCCGTCCTCTGTCCGGGAAATCTTTTCCGGTGCCTTGACCTGGTATCCCTTATAAAAGAAAAATACCAGTACTGCCAACACCAGTGTACCCAAAAAAGTGTCCAGGAGCAAGATGCTATTGGGAACCACGATTCCCTGTTTGCCAAGGATTTCCTGGATCAGGACCCCTTCTGGAGTAATCGGCGAGAAACGGCCGCAGTAAGTCCCCAGATTCCCCAACAGCAGCAGCATGATGGGGTGATAGCCAGTTTCATGGGCCAAGGGAACGGCCACCGCCGCCGCAAAAGCCATGGCCGGAACACAGCCGGGGCCGATGGCCGCAAACACGAATCCCACCCCATAAACCAGCGGTGGAACCAGCCACACATGGCGGCCGAAGAGGCCGACCAGTTTCCGCATGCTCAATTCGATGCAGCCATTGCTCTGGATGATTCCAAAAAACAGGGTGATTCTCAGGAGGATCATAAACAGATTGGCACTGAATCCGGCAATGATCTTCGCCCCTTTGAACAATCCGGTACCATAGCCTAGGATCACTGCCCCGGCAATGGCCAACAGCCCCACATTCATTTTTTTCACGAATCCCACCAGCACTGTGAAGAGCAGGAGCAAAAGTGCAGCCAACCCAATATCCATTTTCTTCTCCTTATACCTGACGGATCACACAGGGTTTCTCCGGAATATTGATCTGATGGCCGCTGAAGTTCCCGTCGATGACAGAGTGGACATATTTGGCAGTCTTCAGCAGAGCCGCAAAATCGATTCCTGTATCATACCCGCATTTGTTCAGCATATAGACAAGATCCTCCGTGGAGGTATTGCCAGAGGCTCCGGGAGCAAAAGGACATCCTCCCAGCCCGCCGACAGCACTCTGGACACTGTCCGCCCCATTCTGCAGAGCCACATAGCTGTTTAGGATCCCCATATTCCGGGTATCATGGATATGGACATTGAATTCATCGGACGGAAAAGCCTTTTTCACAGTCCGGAATACTTTTTCCACCAAGGTAGGATAAGCCAATCCTACCGTATCACAAAGGGTAAACGCCCGGATGCCCAAGACATGGAGTTTCCCCACCAATTCCACCAGCGCCTCCACCGGCATCTCGCCTTCGAAGGGGCAGCCAAAAGCGGTGGCGATATCTTGCGTGATCTTCACATCAGGAAATGCCTGGCGGATCTTTTTCATCTCTTCGATAGATTGGGCTACAGTCCGTTTTACATTATTCATATTGTGGGATTCGCTCAGGGACAGGACTGGAGAAATTTCCGTAAGGCCTGCTTCCACAGCCAGCCTGGCCCCGGTGAAATTGGGGACCAGGGCGAACAGTTTGTTTTTGGGATATTTTGCCAAGCAGTGTTCCACCACCTGACGGCAGTCCCGGAGCTGCGGGATTGCTTTGGGACTGACAAAGGAAGTAATCTGGATTTTCTGGAAGCCTGCAGCCATCAGCTGATCGATGATACGCAGTTTTGTTTCCGTAGGAATGAATTCTTTCACATTCTGGAATCCGTCTCTCGGTCCGATTTCTACCACTTTGACTTTTTTCATGATTGCCACCCCTTAAAATACGCCTTTTTCCAATGCATCCAAATACTCTTCATGGGTCATCCCCAGTTTCTTCTGGAGGATCAGTTCCGTGTGCTGGCCCAAAGTAGGCGCCGGGCGGGTAATGGAGACCTTTTCATGGGTAAACTTCAGCTGACTGCCCGTAACCTTGATTTTTCCAGCTACTGGATGTTCCATTTCCACAAACATTTCCCGTGCTCCAGCAATGTGTGGATCTTTGACCACCCGGTCGATGGTATTGACCGGAGAAGAAGGGATGCCCGCTTTCAGCATGATATCCACAATGTCATCGATGTTCCGTTCCCGGGTCCATGCTTCGATGATTTCTTTCAGCGGTCCATGGTTTTCCACCCGCTTGATATTGGTTGCAAACCGTTCTTCTTCCAGCGCCGGGATCTTCAAGACTCCTTTCAGCAGATTGTAGAGTTTGTCATTCCCACAGGCAATGATGACCATGCCGTCTTTGGCATCGAAGGAATCATAAGGATAAATGGCTTCATACCGATTGCCGATCCGGGTAGGGATCCTGCCGGTGCACAGGTAAATCATATTGATGATTTCCAGCGAGGAAACCATGGAATCCACCAGGGCCACATCCACTTTGTCCCCCTTGCCCGTTTTCAGCCGATGGGCATAGGCTGCCAGGACGCCCACACAGCAGCTGACTCCGCCCATCACATCGGAAATTGCAGTACCAGTCCGGGTGGGTTTTCCTCCCGGCCAACCGGTGGTACTCATCAGTCCGCTCATGGCCTGTCCCAGGATGTCATAGCCTGGCCGCTGGGAATACGGTCCATAGTCGCCGAAGCCAGAAACAGCTCCGTACACAATGGCCGGATTGATTTTTTGGAGTTCTTCATACCCCAGCCCCAGTTTTTCCATGACCCCCGGGCGGAAATTTTCCAGGACGATATCACTTTGCTTCACCAGTTCCCGGAAGATTTCCTTCCCCTTTTCACTTTTCAGGTTCAGGGTCATGCCCCATTTATTGCGGTTCAGATTCATAAAATAGGCACTTTCACCATGGACAATGGGAGCATTTTTCCGGGAGTCATCGCCTCTTCCCGGCATTTCGATCTTAATGACTTCTGCCCCCATATCTGCCAGCATCATCCCGCAGTAAGGTCCGGCCAACACCCGTGTCAGATCCAGTACTTTCACTCCATCCAGCATGCCTTTTCCGTTCATTTTCATTTCTCCTTTCAGAATGGATTCTTGTCTGCCCCGTTTTATTGCAAAATCTATGCCAATTCGAAATTTTCTTTTCATTCCATAAAAAATATGTTTCTTCCCCGCTTAGAAGGCAAAAAAGGCTCCTGCAAAACAGAAATTTCTCGTTTTGCAGGAGTCATCCAGGCTTCTTTGAAATTGATTGTTCTAAATTGTTTCAAATCGTTTTATTTTATTTCATTTATTTTCTATATTATATTTCTTCATTTTCCGCCATAAGGTGCTGCGGCTGTATCCTAAGGCAGCCGCTGTTTTAGCTAGATCAAGACCATTTTCCTTCAGGACCCGGAGGATCCGTTCCCGTTCCCATTCCAGCAGTTCGCCGCCAGAAACCCCCTTGCCCATTTCCTGGATCTGCGGCAGAGACTGGAGCAGATAGCGGCGGATAAAATCAGGACCAGCTCCCTGCTGGAGGAGCAGACTGAGCCGTTCCAGCAAGTTAGACAGTTCCCGCACATTTCCCGGCCAGCTGTAACCCTGGAGCTTTTCCAAGATTCCACAAACTGTTTTCCGGCTGTTTCCGTCATTTTCCGGCCAAAGCCTGTTGAAAAGTTCCATACCCAGAGGAAGGATGTCTTCCTGCCGTTCCCGCAAAGGCGGCAGATACAAATTCAGGACATTCAGCCGATAATAAAGGTCCGCCCGGAACTTTTTCTCCTGGATCTCTTCCAGCAGGTTCCGGTTGGTGGCCGCAATGATCCGGATATCCACAGGAGTCACCGTATCGCTGCCCAATCTCCTGACCTCCTTTTCCTGGAGTACCCGGAGCAGCTGCACCTGGGTGGCTACCGGCATCTCTCCGATTTCATCCAGAAAAATCGTTCCCTGATGGGCCATTTCGAACAGTCCTTTTTTCCCGCCCCGGCTGGCACCGGTAAAGGCGCCTTCCACATACCCGAAAAGCTCAGATTCCAAGAGATCCCGGGGAAAAGCACCGCAGTTGACAGCCACAAAGGGGCCGCCGGCCCGAAGACTGGCATTGTGGATGCTTTGGGCAAACATTTCCTTCCCTGTCCCGGTTTCTCCCTGGATCAGGATGGTGGCATCCGTCTTGGAAAATTGTTCAGCCAAGGAGACGGTATCTCGGAGCTGTCGGGATCCGCCTTTGATATCCGCAAAATGATATTTGGCCGTCAGTCCTTTTTGGTGGAGCTGGATCCGGATTTTCTGTTCCTGTGCCTGGAGTTTCTTCACATCCTGGAAGATCCCTACGGCACCCAGGGTACGTCCTTCTACATTGATAGGAAGCAGATTGGCAGAAACCAATTTCCCTGCCAAATGGTAGAGTTCTCCCAGCCGGGGCTTGCCTCCCTGCAGCACTTCCAGCATCCGGACCTTTCGGATGGCTTCCGTCAAATGCCGAGGATTTTCTCCGGCAGGATTCCCCAAAAGCATCCTGGCCCTTTCGTTCATAAGATCCGGCTGTCCCTGGCCGTCAATGGACAGCACCGCATCATGGGTATAGTCCAGGATCAGGCCATACCGTTCCAGCTGCAGTTTCAGGGCCTGCTGTTTCTTTTCTTCATTTTTCTGTACTTCCAGCCATTGGACAGCGGTTTCCATGGCCAAAAGCAAAGAATCCACTGAACTTTCAATGGTGATATGTTCCAGTCCTTCCTGTGCAGAAAAACGGGCGCTGTCCGCACCGCCCACGCCCAGGACCGCTCCGTCCTTTACGGCTTCTGCAACGGCTTCCGCACACTGTTCCAAAGAAGAAAAAGTATAATACAGTGCCTGGATATGCTGGAGACTGCAGGCCGTCTTCACATCTGCCGGGATCCTCCCGTAGGAGAACAATGCCACCTTTCCCTGGATGGCGGCTGCTTTTTCCAAGGCATCTACATAATCAGCCAAGGTCATGCCGATTTCCACGATAGGAACGGCAAACTGTGCTTCCAGCATTTTCTTCGTCCCTCGGCGGCTGATGAACAGCCTAGCTCCTGCCTTGATCAATTTTTCTCCCACTGACAGGGCATCGCCAAGAGAAGCCTTCACCACCCCGATGGGAAAACGATGCTCCTGCACAAGCTGCCGGCTCCGCCGCAAAAGTTCTTCCGTAGGGGCGATCAGCCAAATCTGCCTATCTTGAGAAGAATCCATGATATCCTCCTTTTCCCATTTTTCCTCATTATACCTTATTTCTCAACTCCCTGAAAAATACCCGGAAATCCGGCACAGCCTTGCACCAAAGTACGGACGGATGGTACAATGGGGCAAACAGTTGAAAAAGGAGTCTTTCCATGACTTTCTATCATGATTTTCTTGCCTGGCTGCCGGCCCTCCTGATCTTGGGGGTGACGGTCCTGTTTTACATCGGCTTCCGGATCGTCAGCATCCGGGTCATCCGGTTCATCCTGGATAAACTGCCCTTTGCCGCTGATGAAAACATCGCTGCAGCGGTTTATCGGCCCGGCCGGATGGCCATCGGAGTTTTCGGGACTTACACGGCCCTGGCCAATTCTCCCTGGGAAAGATTGGCCCAGACGGCCTTTGTTTCCAACTCCGTATCTTCTCTGCTGATCATCGCCTTTTACTGGAGCCTGTACAATTTTAGTTCCACCACCAATGTGATCTTCAACCACTTTTTCAACAAATCCGGCAAAAAACTGGATCCGGCCATCAGCGGCCTGTTCTCTTCTTTCTTCCATGCTCTGATCCTGTTTTTTGCCCTGGCCACCGTCCTGAGCACCTGGGGCTTCAACATCAGCGGCTTCATCGCCGGGCTCTCCATCGGCGGGCTGGCCGTCTCCCTGGCGGCCAAGGATTCCCTGGCCAACATCTTTGCCTGTCTGGTGATCCTGATGGACCAGCCTTTCCATGTAGGAGACTGGATCATCTGCAACAATGTAGAAGGGATCGTGGAATCCATTTCCTTCCGCAGCACCAATGTACGGACCTTCACCCAGGCCCTGGTGTACATCCCCAATTCCCTGATTATCAGCACCCCCATCCAGAATTTCACCAACCGGCATATGCGCCGGCTGGAAATGACCCTAGGAGTCACCTATGACAGCACCCGGGAGCAGATGGAAGAGCTGGTCCGGAAAATCACGGAATTCCTCCGGCAGGATCCGGATATCGTGGATGAAGGGATCACCGTGGCTTTTTCCAATATGGGAGCCAGCAGCCTGGATATCAGCATCGTCTGCTACTGCTGCCATACGGGTTATGACAAGTACATGAAAAGCAAGGAACGGATCAATCTGGAACTGATGCGGCTGCTGGAAGAAACCGGCACCAGCGCCGCCTTTCCCAGCACCAGTGTGTATATCGAAAAAGGACCGGCCGCCTGAGCGGCTGGTCCTTTTTGGTCGGCCTTACAGCCCCGCCTTCCTCACCAGTTCGATGATGTACTCCGTTGTCTTGTCGAAGTCTTCATCCACGGGGATGGTGTAGTCAGCGTATTTCAGATACAGGGGCATTCGCTCCCGGTACAGCTGGGTGAGCCGGTCTTCTGCAGAATTCAGCAGGGGCCGGCTCACTTTGTCCACGCAGCCGGCAATGGCTGCCAGGTCCCGGTTCAGGAAAAAGATCTTTCCCGTTGCCTGGAGAAAAGCGATATTTTCCGGCCGTTTCACCACCCCGCCTCCGCAGGAAATGATGATGCCGTCCATGGCGGAAAGGGCCTTCACCGCAGCCGTTTCTGCCTGGCGGAACACGTCTTCCCCTTCCTGGAACAAGTCCTTGATGGTGCGTCCGGTCTGTTCCACCACCTTATCATCCGCATCCAGCACCGGCCGTCCCAGTGCCTTGCTCAGCTTCCGTCCGATGGTGGTCTTGCCAGCCCCGGGCATCCCGATGAGTACGATATTAGCCATGGAAAGTTGCCCCCAGTTGTTTCATGATTTCCGGGATCAGTTCCGGATCCATTTTTTTCTGCTGCCAGATTTCTTCAGAGGCCACGGCCTGGGCCACCAGCATGTAAAGGCCGTTGCAGGTCCGGGCTCCTGTCTCCCGGGCATCGGCCAGGAAGCGGGTTTCCCCTGGATTATAGATGATATCCACAGCCGCAGCGAACCGGGCAGTGAACGCTGCCGAAACCGGGCTTTCCCCCACTTTGGGGAACATGCCCACTGGGGTGGTATTGATGATCACCTGACCGCCTCTTCCTTCCCGTTCTGCTGATCCATAAGTCTCCAGCAGGGTGTCCGGCCGCTGTGCCAAGAAATGGGCCAATGCGTCCTCCGCCTTCGCCCGGTCCCGGACCAGGATCCGGATGGAAGCCGCCCTGCGGTCCGCCAGTACCTGAAGGACCGCTTTGGCTGCCCCGCCGTTGCCCAGGACGGTCACTGCTGCCCCCTCCAGGGAGATCCCAGCCGCCTGGAGCATCCGATCAAAACCCAGATAATCCGTATTGTACCCCTTCACTCCCTGGGGAGTAAAAGACAGGGTATTCACCGCTCCGATCTTTGCGGCTTCCGGCGCAATGGCCGCCAGATACGGCAGCACCGTTTCTTTGTAAGGGATGGTCACATTGCTGCCCCGGAGCCCCTCTGGATTTTCCTGGACAAAAGAAGCGACCTCTTCCGGTTCCCGTTCCAGGAGCTCATAGGTATCCTCCGTGCCCAGGGCCCGAAAGAGCGCCTGATGGATCTGGGGCGACAGGCTGTGTCCCAGTACCCTTCCCAACAATCCAAATTTCATGATTCTTTTTCTTCCTTTCCGTGATCCGCCGGATAATTCCCCAGGATCTTGCATTCCGTGGTGTCTTCCGGCAGATCTCCCAAGGCTTTCTGCACCGCTGGATCCGTCAGATGGCCGGTGATATCGATGTGGAAATAATATTCCCAAGGCCTTCCTGGTATGGGCCGGGATTCGATGTTGGTCATATTGATCCGGTACCGGGCAAAATGGGACAGGACCCGATACAAGGACCCGGGCTGATGCTTCAGGCTGACGATCAGGGTGATCTTGTCTGCTTCCGGCACCAGTTCCCGCTGCCGGCTGAGGATGATGAACCGGGTATAATTGCTCTGGTTGGTATTGATGCCCCGGGCCAGGATGGCCAGTCCATACTGTTCTGCCGCTTGGGCGCCGGCTACCGCCGCCATATGGGGATCTTTTTTCTGGGCTACCAATTCTGCCGCTTTGGCCGTATTGAAATAATTGAATTGCCGCATAGCAGGGTGTTCTTTGAAGAATACCTGGCACTGGGAAAACCCTTGGGGATGGGAATAGACTTCGGTGATCCCTTCCAATTTGGCTCCTGGACAGGCCAGGAGGCAGTGCTCCACCTTGACGATTTTTTCCCCCACGATGGAAGCGCCATACCGCCGGACCAAGTCGTACACATCGGTGATCCCTCCCGTGGAAGAATTCTCGATGGGCAGCACGCCATACCGTACCTTCCCTTCCATCACAGCCTGGATCACGTCCTCGAACAGCATGAAGTTCCTGGCGTCCACCGGTTTCCCGGCAAAATAAGTCTGGAGGGCAAGATGGCTGTACGCCCCGGGCACCCCTTGATAGCCTACAGGAATGGTTTCTTCTGCCATGGTTTACCTCCGTTCTGCCAGCAGGGACAGATCCAGCAGAGTCCAAGCCGTGACGGCTTCGATCACCGGGACAGCCCGGGGCAGGATGCAGGGATCATGGCGTCCGGTGACTTCCAGGGTGGTATCTTCCCCTGTAACCACATTCACTGTATGCTGGGTCTTGCCGATGGAAGGGGTTGGTTTGACGGCCACCGTGAACAGCAGCGGCATCCCATTGGTGATTCCCCCAGTGACGCCTCCATTGTGGTTGGTGGTACAGACCACTTTTCCATCCTGATAGGTCATGGGATCATTGGCCTCGCTGCCCCGCATTTCTGCCAGGCCGAAACCGTCTCCGAAAGCAATGCCCTTCACTGCCGGAACAGAGAACAGGGCATGGCTCAGCCGGCTTTCCACGGAATCGAAATAGGGTTCTCCCAGCCCCACCGGCAGACCGATGGCCATACATTCGATGGTACCCCCTACGGAATCTTTTTCTTTCTGGGCTTCCGTGATCCGGGCCGCCATGGCTTCCCGGACAGAAGGATCCAGCACCGGCAGGGTCTCGTCTCCCATAGCCCGGAGGGTCTCCGCCGTTTCTCCCAGAGGATTGAATTTCCGGTCCCGGACTCCCGCCAGGGCGGCCACATGGGCGCCTACCGTGATCCCTCTGGCCGCCAGCAGCTGTTTGGCCACGGCACCGGCAAAGACCAGAGGGGCTGTGAGCCTGCCGGAAAAGCTGCCCCCGCCCCGATAGTCATTGCAGCCGTGGAACTTCACATAGCCCGGATAATCCCCATGGCCCGGCCGCATGATTTCTTTCATCTTGCTGTAATCTTTGGAATGGGCATTGCTGTTGGGGATCCGGGCACAGAGGGCCATGCCCGTAGTCCGGCCGTTGAAAAAGCCGCTTTCGATGCTGACACTGTCGCTTTCCTTCCGGGGCGTAGCCAGTTTGCTGTTGCCGGGGGCCCGCCGTTTCATTTCCCGGGCAATGGCTTCCTGGTCCAGTTCGATGCCTGCCGGCAGCCCGTCGATCACCACCCCGATGGAAGGTCCATGGGATTCTCCAAAAATGGTCAGCTTGATCTGCTCACCCATCACACTGCTCATAATGTCCTCCTAACGCTGCAAAATCCTTCCAGAAATCCGGATAGGATTTGGCCACACACTCGGCTCCCACCAAGGTCAGCGGTTCCCGGCACAGGATGCTGGCCACGGCCAGGCTCATGGCGATCCGATGGTCGTTCCAGCATTCCACGGTGCCTCCGCCCAGTTCCACCACCCCATCGATGGACAGACCATCCGGCCGTTCAGTGATCTTGGCACCCAGCTTGTTCAATTCCGTGGTCATGGCCTGCAGCCGGTCACATTCTTTCAGCCGCAGCCGTTCGGCGTGGATGATTTCCGTATGGCCCTGGCTGAGGGCAGCTGCCACCGTCAATACCGGGATGATATCCGGACAGTCCCCCCCGTCGATGGTAGTACCCAAAGGCACCGCCGGCCGGCTCACCAGTTTTTCTCCTTCAAAGACCACCTGTCCCCCCATCCGCTGGAGGATGGGGATGATGGACCTGTCCCCCTGGAGGGAGTCAGGATCCATCCCCAATAAGTTGATGGTCCGCCCCAGCATCCCAGCGGTGAGCCAGAAGGCCGCCTGGGAATAATCCCCTTCCACTGCGCCCTGCCGAGGCTGGTACTGCTGGTTCCCAAGGATCCGGTACCATCGATAGTTTTCGTGTTCGATCCGGATGCCATACTTTTGCAAAGCGGAAAGGGTCAAAGCGATGTAGCTCTGGCTTTCCAGCTTCCCGGTGATTTCCAGGGTGGAATCCCCGTCCAGCAAGGGCAGGGCAAAGAGCAGCCCGCTGATGAACTGGCTGCTCACATCGCCGGGCAGGGTAAATTTCCCCGGACGGAGAGGGCCCCGGACTTTCAGAGGGAAATTGTCCGTATCGCTCCCTTTTTGGAACAACAGTCCCTGTTCCCGGAAAATGGCTTCATAGGGGTCCAAAGGCCGGCTGCCCAGCTTCCCAGAGCCGATGAACGTGAAGGTTTCCCCGGAGACCGCTGCCAGGGGGATCAGGAAACGAAGGGTGGACCCGGATTCCCCGCAGTCCAGGACTGTTCCCGCCTGACGGGGACGGCATCCCTCCACGGCAAAACCAGTACGGCCATCGGTTTCCTCCTGAGAAGAGATCTCCGCTCCCAGCTGCCGGAGGCAGTCACAGGTGGCCAAAATATCTTTGCTGAGGCTCACTTCTTCTACCTGACTCTTTCCCTGGGCCAGGGCCGCACAGATCAGGGCCCTGTGGCCCATGCTTTTGGAAGAAGGTACCCGGAGCGTTCCGGAGAGAGAGCCCGGCTCAATGCGCAACGTGGTCATGATTCCATCCTTTCACATAGGGTTCCAGATCTGCAAAGGCCACTTTTTTCAGCAGGTGCTTCCCGATTTCCGGGACAATGATCAAGGTAATCTGGTTCCCCCGTTTCTTCTTGTCCATAGCAATCCCCGCCAGTACGTCCTGGTCACTGATGGAGTCTTCCGTAGGGATCTGGTATCTTTCCAGCAAATGCTGGATCCGGTCCGCCGTGCCCGGTTGGGTCAGCCCCATCTTTTCCGTGTTCCGGGTCAGCCGCACCATGCCGATGGCCACTCCTTCCCCATGGGTGTATTTCTCATAATGGTAGTACCGTTCCACTGCATGGCCGATGGTATGGCCGAAATTCAGCACCATCCGAGCCCCCACGTCCCGTTCGTCTTCTTCCACCACCTTCACTTTCAATCGGCAGCAGGCCGCGCTGATCTCGGCTGCATGAGCCAAGATGTCTTCGTCTCCCTGGAACTGCTCCAGTCGGGCAAACAGATCCGGATCGCCGAAAGCGGCACATTTGATCACTTCCGCCAGCCCGTCGTGGAGATACCGCCGGTCCAGGCTCCGGAGAAGTTCTGGATCCATCAGGACCCCTTTGGGCTGATAGAAGGCGCCTACCAGGTTTTTCCCTTCCGGCAGGTCCACCGCCACCTTGCCCCCTACGCTGCTGTCGATCTGAGCCAGGAGGGTAGTCGGGATCTGGATGAAATCCACTCCCCGGAGGAAGCTGGCCGCCACAAAGCCTCCCAGATCCCCGGGGACGCCGCCCCCCAGGGTAATCACCAAGTCGCTGCGGGTCATGCCGAAATCGGCACAGGCCCGGACCATGCGACCGAAGGTTTCCAGGTTCTTATGGTCTTCCCCGGCTTCCATCACCAGCCGGCGGACGGCAAACCCCTGTTCCCGGAGCTGCTGTTCCAGGCTGCTTCCATAGAGCCCGTCAACGGTCCGGTCCGTAAGGATGGCCGCCTTGTCCGCCTTAGACAGGGCACGGACCTTTTTCCCCATGGCAGCCCAGGAATGGGCGGCAATTTCAATGGTATAGGATTTTTCTCCCAGATCAACGAAGATTTTTTCCATAGAACATGTCCCTTCTTTTCTTTTTGGCCTGCTCCATCATCTGTTCCAGTTCTTCTCGGTCATCCTGCTGGAGGGCGCTCTTCCAGTGCTCCAGCTGCAGCTCCAATTTGTTGATTTCCCGGAGCACCGGTCCTTTGTTCAGGAGGAAAAGATCGCTCCACAGGGCCGCATTGATGTCCGCCACCCGGGTGGCATCCCGGAAGGAACCGGCCACGAAGTACTTGGTATTTTCCTGCATGGAATCGCTGTTGATCAAGGATACCGCCATCACATGGGGCAGATCACTGGTATAGGCAATGATGCTGTCATGCTCTTCCACGGTCAGTTCCACCACCCGGGCACAGCCCAACTCATAGGCCATATTCCGCAGCCAGGCTTCATGGTCCGGCAGGTTGTTTGCCCGGCGGATCAAGATGAAATTGGCCCCCTGGAAAATCTGGGAAGTGCTCTGGCTGTAGCCCTTGCCCTCCCGGCCCGCCATGGGATGGGTAGGGACGAAATCCATAGACCGCCCCAGGAGTGCGTCCACTTGGTCGGGGATGCTCCCCTTGATCCCCATCACATCGGTGAGGAGCACATCCGGCTTGAAATACTGGACATGTTCCCGGACAAAGGGGACAAAGGCGCTGGGATACATGCAGCAGATGATCACATCCGCTTCCCGGAGGAGTTCCGGGTTCCCGTCCGCCAGTTCCGTCACATAGCCTTCATCCTTGGCCATGAGAGAGACGATATGGTTCCGGTCCATCCCGATGATCCGTTTTACCTTCTGGCTCTTCAGGGCCTTGGCGTAAGACCCGCCGATCAGCCCCAGCCCTACAATTGCAACTACCGTGTCCTGCAGTTTCTTCATTGCCATTTCCTTCCTGTTTCCGTCCTTACAGTTCCCGTCCAACAGCCGGGGCCAGGATCCGCAGGTCCTGCATCAGTTTGTCAAAATCCGGCAGGGAAAGGCTCTGGGCCCCGTCACACCAGGCGTGTTGGGGATCGTTGTGGGTCTCGATGATCAGACCGTCCGCTCCTGCTGCAATGGCCGCTTTGGACATGGTGGGCACCATCCAGGCCTTTCCGGTAGCATGGCTGGGATCCACGATCACCGGCAGATGGCTCAGCCGCTTCACCGCCTGTACGGCAGAAAGATCCAGGGTGTTCCGGGTATAAGTTTCAAAGGTCCGGATGCCCCGTTCACAGAGGATGACGTTCTCATTGCCTTCCGACATGATGTATTCCGCGCTCATGAGCCATTCTTCGATGGTGGCGGACAGTCCCCGCTTCAGGAGGATGGGTTTCTTCAGTTTTCCCAGTTCTTTCAACAGGGTGAAGTTCTGCATATTCCGGGCCCCCACCTGGATCAAGTCCACTTTTTCCACAAATTCATCGATCTTGTCCGCAGACATGATCTCCGTCACAATGGGCAGATGGTTGGCATTCCCTGCCTGGCGGATCATGTCCAGCCCCTTGTCGCCCAACCCCTGGAAGGAGTAAGGAGAAGTACGGGGTTTGAACGCCCCGCCCCGGAGCATGGCTGCTCCGCTCTGTTTCACAGAGGCGGCAATGGTGTCCATCTGCTGCTGGCCTTCCACCGAACAGGGACCGGCAATGACCACCAGCTTTTTGCCGCCCACTTTCACCCCGCTGACGTCGATGATGGAATCATCCGGATGGAACATCCGGTTGGCCCGTTTGAAAGGTTCCTGGACCCGCATGGCCTTGTCCACCCATTCATTCACCATGAAATCTTCCGGATCCAATATGCTGGTATCCCCTACGATGCCCAGGACTTCCTGGTTCTCCCCGATGCTGTCATGGATGGTGAAGCCTCTCTGTTCCAGGCTCTTTCTCAGTTTTTCAGACGCTTCCTTGGGTGCACCTTTCTTCATTACGATGATCATGTTGTTTCCTCCTGTTCTTCTTTCCTACCATTCTACTTTTACCAACGCCCTCTGCACAAAAAAAGCAGACTCGCAAGGAGTCTGCTTTACGGTTCAATGGGAACCTCCGGGGATCCGGAGCATCAGTCTCTCTTCACGGTGGGATAAGCATGCAGTTCATGGCAGCCAAAATAACCAAAGCCAAAATAATAGCTCTGGGTAAAATAGAAGCCATATGCAGTTCCCCAGTTCATTGTGGAAAGAGTCATATTCAAACCGCCTTTATACATTGGAATGCGTATATAATACTCCTGTTTACAAAATCCGTCAATGGAGAAATGATTCTCCTTTCATTGAAACGAAAATATGTATCGATAGTTACAGGGTCGTGCTATCTATCCAACACCACATCCAAATCTTCCAGGGCATGGCCCGTGGTATCGGCAAAGCGCACCCGGAGGTTTCCGAAACGGGGCAGCTTCTTTTCTGGGATGGTCACTACATGTTCTTCGCTGAGGGCTTCGCTGCCGTCATCCTGGACCCCGGAAGGATCCTGGATCGCCACGGTCACATTCAGCAGACGGCCGAACAGTTCTGCCTTTGTGATGGCCATTTTCCCGTTCTGTCCATTGGTATCCATGGCCGCATAGAGCACCAGTTTGTTGGCATAGGATGCACCGGAATACCGGCGCCGGGCCTGGAGGACTTTTTCCTGCTGGGTGGTCAGCTTCTTGATGCTGGCAAGTTCCGGGGCATCCTGTCCTGCTTTGGGAGGGATGAATGCGGTGCAGACCAGGCCGGGGACCGCCTTTTCGCTGTCATGTTCCCAATCGGTATGGGCATCGGCGGCCTGATAAATGACTTTGCCGTCCTTCACCACCCGTTCTGAGACAAAAAGTTCTCCGTCAGCCAGTTTCGGCCGTTCCGCCGCATAGCCCGGCACGGCACAAAGGGCAGCCAAAAGGGCCACTGCTGCTGTTTTTTTCCACTGCATATCCTTCACTCCTTATGGGTACCGAGGCACCCGGATTTTTCTCTTTCTTATTATACACTGTTTTTGACTTGCAAGTCAGTGGAAGTTTGAAAAGAAAGAGTGACGAAGTGGGTAAAGACGTCAGACCGGCCCTTCGGGCCTTTCAGAAGTCAGCTATCAGCTTACCCTGCGACAAGCAGATTGGACCTGCATCTAAATCAAACAAAGCTGTCGTCTGACATCTCAAGGCCCGTCAGGGCCGTTTCTGACTTCTTACGATAATGTAACCCGATTGCATCCAGTTGGATTTTTTCCTATAATAGGGAAAGGTTGATATCTGTTTACCTTGAGGGAGGTTTTTTCAATGAGCGAATGTGATCACTGCGATCATTCCCACTGCTCCGGCTGCGAATCCAATCCGAAGCAGAATCCGCAGGATGCGGCCATTGCCGATTTCCTGCAGCATGTCAAACATAAGATCGTCGTCATGAGTGGCAAAGGCGGTGTAGGCAAGAGCACGGTTTCCGTAGATCTGGCCCTGCTCCTCAGTGAACGGGGCTATCAGGTAGGCCTGATGGATGTGGACCTCCACGGCCCCAGCGTGGCCGGTATGCTGGGCTATATGGACAAGCATGTCCAGGTGGAAGGAGAAAAGCTGGTCCCCTTCCGTTACAGCGACCATCTGGAATTTTTGTCCGCCCAGGGTTTCCTGGCCCAGCAGGACGACGCCCTGATCTGGCGGGGACCCCTGAAAGTGGGTGCCATCCGGCAGTTCATGAGCGATACCAAATGGGACCCCCTGGACTACCTGATCATCGACTGTCCTCCGGGCACTGGAGATGAACCTCTGACCGTAGTCCAGACCATCAAAGATGCGGAAGCCATCATCGTGACCACTCCCCAGAAGGTAGCCCTGGCCGATGTGCGGAAATCCCTGAGTTTCTGCCAGCTTGGCCATATCCCGGTCCGGGGCATCATCGAGAACATGAGCGGGTTCGTCTGCCCCCACTGCGGCCAGGAAGTGGATATCTTCAAAGCCGGCGGCGGCAAAGCCCTGGCAGAAGAAAAAGGGCTGCCCTTCCTGGGCCGGATCCCCATCGATCCCCAAGTGGTGGCTGCCGAAGATGCAGGGAATCCCTTGGAAAACATCAGTGAAGCCAGCCGCAAAGCTTTGAACAGCATTGTGGACAAGGTGGTTGAACAGGATCAGTAAAAATAAAGAGGTTGTTGCAAACGCAACAACCTCTTTATTTTTTCAGTCCTAATTTCCCCCACAGCCCTACCATACCGGCAAAAATGACCAGTATCACAGGAGAAACATCGGTGAACAGGTTAATGCCCAGGACCACCAGGAATACTCCGATGGTCAGCCAATCCACGATGGCGCTCCGAGCCAGTTTGGAAACAGCATTGAAGATCAGGATGCACGCGCACACCCGGATCCCGGCAAAAGCATCTTTCACCGCTGGATAATCTGCCAGATTGGCCAGCCCTGCCGCCAGGATCGAAATGATCACCAGAGAAGGGAACACCACACCCAGGGTGGCCACGATGCCTCCGATGATTCCCCTTTCCTTGTATCCGATGAAGGTGGCCACGTTGACCGCAATGATGCCAGGGGTGCACTGCCCCACCGCATAATAATCCGTCAATTCTTCTTCCGTGGCCCAATGGTACCGTTCCACGATATCCGACTGCAGAATGGGCAGCATGGCCATCCCTCCCCCAAAGGTCACACCCCCGATCCGGGCAAAAACCACGAACAACTTCCATAATGATGGCATTCTTCCCACCTCCCCTGTTTTTTATTGTAGCGCATTTTCTCCAGAAAATTAAGTTCTTTTACTCCGACTTTGGACTTGGTATACTGTATTTTATATTCTTCAGAATTCTTTTAATTTTTTTGGTATTTTCCCAGCAAAAAATGTATGGATTTTCAAGATTTATGCACATGCTTTCTTTTACAAGGTGAAAGATAATAGACTTTACACGTTTTTCGTGCTGTTTTTCGTCCTATTTTTACCGAATTTTACTTATGATTTTCTTTCCTATAGTTCGTGTATAGTTTTATTTTTATTATTTTTTTTACAATTTATTCATATAAATCCATTGACTTTACGTATTAAATAAATTAATCCCGTACATTATTGCATTCTCTTCGATTTTTCGGTATATTGATTCTGGAAGTTGCATACAACCTGTATACTAGAAACATGTCAAGGGAGGGAAAAATCCATGGAATTAACGCAGGATCAAAAAGATCTGTTGGAGGGCAAGTATGGACAGGGAGCCCAGCTGGCTATGAAAGTCCAAGTTGCCATCGGGGAATCTTTCGGTGCCAAACGGATGGTCCCCATCACCCGGTCCCATGTGGCCCTGAGCAACCAGGATGCGGATCTGTGGCTGGCAGAGAAAATGGTCGGCCTAGGTGCCAAATGCCGAGTCCGTCCTACGGTCAATCCCGGCTTCTGCCTCAGCTACTTCAAAGCCCTGGGAACCGTCACTGACGATGACTACGCCATGATGGAGCGGACCGACAAGGCCTATCGGGCCCTGGGGGCGGAATTGAGCTACAACTGCACCCCCTACATCGATACCAACGTCCCCCTGTTCGGAGAAATCTGCGCTTTCTCTGAATCCAGTGCTACCCCCTTCGTCAACGCCATCTGGGGCGCCCGTTCCAACCGGGAAGGTGCCAACTCCGCCCTATTTGCTTCCATTACCGGTTATGTACCAGAATATGGCCTGCTCCTGGACGAAAACCGCTACGGGAACATCCTGGTCAATGTGGAAGCCGATATGACCTGTGATGCAGACTACCACATCCTGGGCATGTGCGGAAAAAAGATCGGCCACGGGATCCCTGTCTTCACCGGCCTCCCCAAGAACATTACCAAGGAAGCCCTGCGGAACCTGGGTGCCGAACTGAATACCTCCGGTTGCTATGACATGTATCACATCCCCGGGTTCACTCCCGAAGCTCCTGATGTAAAGACGGCTTTTGGCGGTAAGGATCCGGAACGGGTGGTGACCATCACCAATGAAGACATGGCGGAAGTCCTGGAAGAAATCTCTGTGGATACACCTCGTCCCATCGATTTTGCCATGTTCGGCTGTCCCCATTTCACCCTGAACGAATGCCAGTATATCGCCAAAAAGATCGACGGACGGAAGCTGGCAGTGCCTATGTGGATCCTGACGGGAGAACATGTGCTGGCCATGGCCAAACGCACCGGCATTTACGATCAGCTGGAACCTTATGGAGCCCATATCGTACCGGATACCTGCCCGGATCAGCCCTGCTGGCATTTCCTGAAAGGAAAGATCGGCATCACCGAATCTCCGAAATGTGCCTACTACCCACAGCGGCGGGGCATCCATTTCGTCATCCGCAATCTCGATACCTGCATTGAAGCAGCCCTGACCGGGGAGGTGAAATAAATGAAGACGTTTACCTGTCATAAAATTTCTGAAGGCAAGGCAGAAGGTCCGGCCATCGTTTCCACCGATGATGTGATGTTCTATCTGATCGATCCGAAAACAGGGACCGTCATCGAAAAAGAACACAGCCTGGAAGGAAAGAGCATCGCCGGGAAGATCATGATCTTCCCCAGCGGGAAAGGCAGCAGCGTGGTCCAGGCTGATGGGCTCTTCCAGCTGATGAAGCAGCACAACCAGCCCAAAGGGATGATCGTCCAGCGGCCGGATACGGTACTGGTCACCAGTGCCATCCTCTTTGAGATTCCCATGGTGGATCAGGTAGATCCAGCCTTTTATCAGGAAGTGAAGGAAAACGATACCATCGAGATCGATGCAGATGCAGGTCTGGTAAAGATCCTGTAGGAAACGCCGATTCTCCAGTTCATTAAAGGAGGCTTTACGATGAAAAAATCCAAACTGTTTGTCCTGGCGATGACAGCAATGATTTCCATTGGAGCACTGACCGGCTGCGGCGGTGGAAGCGATAAGGGAGGCGGTAGCAAAGGTTCCGCTGTGACCCTGAAGATCGGCCACGTAGAACCGGAAGACCGCTCCACCCATAAAGCTCTGCTGAACTTCAAAAAGAACGTGGAAGAAAAATCCAAAGGCCGTCTGAAGATTGAGATCTATCCCAACGGTGCCCTGGGCGGAGACGTCCAGCTGATGGAAGCCGTCGCCACCGGTTCCCTGGATATGGCCCTCCCTTCTACCTCGGTCCTGACCACCTACAGCGATGAATTCGGTATCCTGGATATGCCCTACCTGTTCAAGGATGCAAAGTCCGCCTTTGCCGCCATGGACGGAGATGTGGGCAAACAGCTCTCTGAAAAGATCAAATCCAAGGGCATCGATATCCTGGGATACACCTACAATGGTCCTCGGAGCACCACCAGCAAAGTGAAACCCATCGAAAAGCCGGAAGACCTAAAAGGTTTGAAGATGAGAGTCATGGAAAGCCCGATTTTCATCGACTACTACAAGACCCTGGGAGCCAACCCCACTCCCATGAGCTTCACAGAACTGTACACCGGCCTGCAGCAGGGAACAGTGGAAGCCCAGGAAAACCCGCCTTCCCTGACTTTCGCCAACAAGTTCTATGAAGTCCAGAAATATTCCAGCATCGACGAACACGTCCACAACTTCCTGGCCTTCATGATCAACGATGCCAAGTTCAAATCCCTGAGTGCAGATGACCAGAAGCTCCTCCAGGAAGAAGCCAAGAAATACGTGGATGAACAGCGGAAGATGGAACTGAAGGACAACGAAAAGGCTATCAAAGATCTGGAAACCATCGGCAAACTCCAGACCAACGTCCTGACGGCAGACCAAAAGGCAGCCATGCGGAAGGCCCTGCAGCCCATGTATGATAAGTATGAAGCCAAATTCGGCAAAGCCATGTTCGACCTCTGCGAAAAATACAACAAATAAGAAAGTCTGAGGATACAGGGGGAAAACACATCTTTCCCCCTTTCCCCTTTTCTGCAAGAAAGGAGTGACTATGGATAAGTTCCTGGAAAAATGGACCTTTCTGGAAGAACGCCTGCTCATCTTCAGCCTGGTTTTCAACACCCTGCTGATTTTCACCCAGATCATCATGCGGGGTGCCTTCAACTCTTCCCTTTCCTGGTCCGAAGAATTGTCCCGCTATGTATTCATCTGGCAAATCTGGCTGGGCGCCGATCTGGCCTATGCCTATCATGAGCACATCCGGGTAGAGATGATCTACCACTGGCTGCCTGGACCTAAGGCCTGCCGGATCCTGGATATCCTGGTGGATGTAATGTGGCTGGCCTTCAACATTTTCCTGACCTACAAAGGTTTCGATCTGTGCCAGTCCATGGCCTCCCGCCATACCCTTTCCTCCGGGATGCGCCTGCCTCTGACCTATGTGTATGCGGCCCTGCCCGTAGCTTCGTTTTTTTTAAGCCTGCGCCTGGTATACAGCCTGTATACCAAGCTCCGCGGCGGCAGCCAGGATCCCAAGGAGGTGTAACAGACCATGGAAGCGATTTTTCTCTTTGGACTTTTCCTGATCCTTCTCATGCTCAGCGTCCCCATCGGATATGCCATCGGCATGGTCACCCTGGTCACCATGCTGGAATTCACCTCCATGCCTACTCTGATGATTGCCCAGAACAGCATTGCTGGGGTGGATTCCTTCCCGCTTTTGGCCATTCCTTTCTTTATGCTGGCCGGGAACTTGATGAGCGGCGGCGGGATCGCCAAACGCCTGGTGAATTTCTTTGAATGTTTCATCGGCCACATCACCGGCGGCCTGGGCATGGTCACCATCGTGGTCTGCATGTTCTTCGCCGCCATTTCCGGTTCGGCCGTAGCCACGGTTTCTGCCGTCGGTGCCTTCATGATCCCCCAGATGGTGGAACATGGCTACAGCAAACCCTTTTCTGCTGCTTTGACCGCAGCGGCCGGTACCATCGGGGTCATCATCCCTCCTTCTGTCCCCTTCGTTATTTACGGGGTGGTCTCCGGGGCTTCCATCACCAATCTGTTCACAGCCGGTTTCCTGCCCGGTGTCCTGATGGGGATTGCCCTGATGATTGTCTGCTACATCGTCTCGAAAAAAAGAGGCTACCGGGGAAGCACGGAAAAGGCTTCCTTCGAAAAGATTGTCCGCACGTTCAAAGATGCCATTTGGGCCATCCTGTCCCCGGTGATCATCCTGGGCGGGATCTATTCTGGCAAATTCACCCCGACGGAAGCAGCCGTGGTCTCGGTGGTCTATTCCTATATCGTAGGCCGGTTCGTCTACAAGGAACTGGATGCTTCCACCACCTATAAATCCCTGAAAGATGCTATCGTCATCAACGGCGCCACCACCTTCATGGTAGGCCTTTCCACGGCTTTTGCAGCCCTGCTGACCATGGAACAGATCCCGCTGAAGATTGCAACCTTCATCACCGGGATCAGCAACAATGGTGTGATCATCCTGCTGATGGTGAACTTGTTCCTGCTGATCGTAGGCATGTTCATCGACAACATCCCCGCCACCATCATCCTCACCCCCATCCTGCTCCCCATCTGCAAGAAGTTCGGGATGAGTCCCATCACCTTCGGGATCATGCTGACCATGAATTTGGCCATCGGCTTCTGCACCCCGCCCTATGGGATCAACCTGTTTGTGGCAACGGCCATTTCCAAAGTGAAGATGGAAGCCCTGTCCAAAGAACTGATCCTATTGATCGGCGCGCTGCTGGTCGTACTGGCTTCCGTAACCTATATCCCGGCTGTCACCACCATATTCCTGAAATAAGAAGGAGGGTTCACTTATGCTGATCTGGATCATCGACGAAGAATGGAAAGACTATGACATGGAAAAGGAACGTCTGGAAGCCCGCTATCCTGGGGTGGAGATCAGATGTTCCACCTATGATTATGAAAAGGATCTGAAAGAATTCGGCTATAAGGCGGACGGCATCCTGGCCCAAGTCTACGCGGCCCTGCCGGCTTCCACCATCGATCAGCTGCAGAACTGCAAGGGGATCGCCGTCTACGGAGGCGGCTATGACCGGATCGATGTGCAGGCGGCTCGAGCCAAGGGGATTTCTGTCACCAACATCAGCGGCTACTGTGCGGAAGACCTGGCAGATTATGTGGTAGCCGCTATGTATTTCGCCAACAAACGGATTGCCCAGTACAGTGCCTCCGTCGTAGAGGACAGCCGCAGCAATCGATGGGGCGCCATGGCCGTCCCCTTCATTGTCAACCGGATCAGCACCCAGACCCTCTGCATCGCCGGCCTGGGTGTCATCGGAAAGACGGTAGCAGCCCGTGCCCAGAGCCTGGGGATCAAGGTCATTGCCTGCGACGATTTCGTATCCAAGGAAGAGATGGCAGCTCTCCAAGTGGAAAAAGTGGACTGGGAGGAAGGTTTCCGCCGGGCGGATTACGTCAGCATCAATCTGAAAGGCTGTGACGAAAACCAGGACAAGATCAGCACACCCCTGCTTTCTCTGATGAAGCCCACTGCCTGGCTGATCAATACCTCCCGGGGCAAAGTGGTCGATGAAGCAGCCTTGATCGCTGCCGTGAAAGAGAAAAAAATCGCCGGTGCCATCCTGGACGTGATCAAGACGGAACCGCCCACCGGAGAAGAGCCCATCCTCCACTGCCCGGGCATCTATGTGACTCCCCATGTATCCTATATTTCCGTAGAATCATTCCGGGCTCTGAAAGAGCGGGCCCTGGAAAATCTGGAAAATATGCTGGAAGGAAAGCCACCCCGCGATTTGGTCAATTGAGAAAAGGACGGACCCATGACAACAATCCCATATCGTCTCGGAAAAATCAAACACCGCTCTCTGGCCGATGAAGCCTACTGCTATCTGAAAGAGCAGATCCTGTCCGGCCATATCCGTCAGGGAGATGTCATCACAGAACAGACGGTAGCGGATATCCTGCATATCAGCCGCACTCCGGTCAAGAATGCCCTGAGCCGGTTGGAAAGCGAGAATTTCGTAACGACCCTCAGCGGCCGCGGTACCCTGGTCAATGTATTGTCCATCGCGGATATGCGGGATATCTATAACGTCCGCATCGTGCTGGAACTGCTGGCTCTGGATACGGCCATCAATCATTTCTCTGCCAGAGATCTGGAAGAAATCCGCCGGGTTTTCGTCGATGCCTACAATGATTACAAAAAGGACAAGTCTTCTCTGCCGGCAGAAGATATGTATCACCTGGACAACATGTTCCACAACCTGTTCATCGAGCATACGTCCAATCATTACATCCGCAAGCTGATGCCCAGCATTTCAGAACGGATCCAGCTGGGCCAGCTCCAGGCCTACATCATGACGGACACCTTCGAAACGAGTACCCTCCAGCATCTGGAGATCATCGATGCCCTGGAGGCCAAAGACCTGCCGGAAGCCAAACGTCTCCTCCAGGCCCATTTGGAGTGGTCCTACAATGTCATGTTCGAAGCCATGATCAAGAGCGGGAAAAAGAAGGTATAAAAGCAAAGGGGCTGTTGCACGGTGCAACAGCCCCTTTTTCACATCATCCCCCGCAGCAGCAGGTAATAGGCCAGGATGAAGGTACAGAACAGCAAAGAATTGGGCAGTGTCTTCTTCACCAGCTGCCCCAAAGTGACATGATAGTAATCGGAGGCCACCACCAGGCATACATGGGTGGGCGAAACCTGGCTGGCCGCATGGGCCATCCCCATAAGCAGGACTAGGGTCGGGATCCCGCCCTGGAGAGAGGCCATGGCTAGGGGCGTCCCCAGGGCAATGATTCCCTGGGCCCCGCTGATGATCCCCCCGAGGAAAAACAGGATAGCAAAAGTCAAAAAAGGCGGGATGGGCAGCTGGCTGATCACCTGGGGCAGGAGCAGCAGGACCCCTGTGAATTGGATGAATTCCTTCAGGACCAAGACCAGGAAGGTATTCAGGATCAGCTTCTTTTCAAAGGCACTGACCACCATCCGTTTGACTTCCTGGAAAGAGAACCGGTATACGAACAGGCACAGCAGGATGCTGAGCAGGACGGCTGTCACCACGGAGACTTTGAAGATCAGGATGACTGCGATGATCAGGAGCAGGGACCAAAGGTGCTGGAACAGATGGACGGCATCCGCTTTTTTGTCGGTACTGACCGGTGTCCCCGGATCTTTGGGCAGACGGCGGAGATACTGGAAATAGCCAATGGCCATCAGGGCGCACACGGGTCCCAGCATGGCCAGCATAAAGGGAGGCAGCTGGGCATCGGCCAGATTCATCAGCAGAAGGACACTGGCATAGGTGGGCAGGGAACTTTCCGGGATATGACGGAACCAGCTGGTGACGAAAGCCTGCTCCTCCGGTTCCAGATAGCCGTCCGTGGCTTCCTTCACAATATCCCCGCACAGGATCATAGCCGCAGCCGAAGGCAGAAGGCCGATGAACATAGGGGCGATCCCCGCATTCACCCGCCGGTTGTGGAACAGTCCATTCAGATCCTGCTGGGCCAGCTTGATCTGCTCCCGAGCTTCCAGCATCCGCTGGAGGTAGGTAATGAGATACAGGGACAATAGGACCGACAGCGACCCCCAGTGGGTAAAAACATTGCCCACCAAATGTAGGATTTCCCCAGGTCCGATCCGATACAGCACCGCCGTCAGGCAGAGCCCTCCCAAGATAGCTTGATAAAGGGGCCGTCCCACGGCCAGAAGGATGACAATGGCAAGGAAAACCAGCAGCAGATAGAATAACGATGTCATGGGAACCCTCCTACTCTTTTGTTGCAGACTGCCACAGGTTTCGCTTTCCATCAGCAGAAAAGACAAAAGAAAAAACAGCAGTCTTTTTCTTTATTGTATCGAAAAAAGCTTCCTTTTAAAAGAGATAGAAAAAGTCAAGTATGTGTCAACAAGTTCTCTGTAAAACCTTCATAATTATTCAAAAATAGAGGGACAAAATTCTCTATACCCATACTGACCTGCACCCCACCCTTCCGCTGGGAGGACAGACCCGTTCGTCCCTGGCGGGAGGCTCACAGCCTATCGCCTTGCCCTGACGGTCAAAGGCTGCGGCTACGGACCAGGAAGCCGGATGGTCTCGCCCGCGTGCTCCACTCCAGGAGCGACTACTGCCGATGTTATCCCGCCGACTCCTCCTGGGCCTGCCCTCCCGGCTCCAGGGGTATCCGCGTATACATAAAGTTTTAGCATTCATTCCTATTCTCCCAGACAGATATGGAGAGTCGAATCCTCTCATTCATGTTGAAAATTATTCCGGCAGAGAAATTTCTGAAAAAAGTGGTTCAATAAATTCTTGTACTTAGATAATAGATTTATTCTATTTTATAATATTGAACCCTTATACAATAAAAAGGCTGTGAAAGTTATCGGTCAGCTAACCTCACGATAGCGATTTCACAGCCTTCTTGATTATTTTTGATTAAAAATCAGATTGTTAAAATTTTAAAGGATAGAAAACAGCAATATACACCAAAGAAATTGCAATGCAGATAATTGTCAAGGGGAGCCCTGGCTTTACATAATCCATAAAATTATATCCACCAGGTTCCACTGCCATAGAGTTTGCTGGCATAGCAACAGGAGTAGCAACAGCAATAGAAGCAGCAAAACGGACCGCAATCAAGATGGCTTTGGGTGCGATTCCCAGGGTGTTAGCAATGACAAGGGCAATCGGTGTAAAGAGAATAATGGTCGCTGCGTTGGACATAAAATTAGTAATTGGTGTAATGATTGCAAAAATCAACAGGAGAATCAGCATAGGACTGGTCATTCCACCCATAGCATTCATGGTAGCATCAGCAATCAGTTTGGCTGCGCCAGAATTTTTCATGGCTGCAGCCACTGGAACCATCGCCGCATAAATGATGATTCCACTAATCGGTACAGACTTAGCAGCTGTACTCATAGAGATGCAGCGGAATGCTACTACAATCATAGCGCCGATGATTGCAATGAAGTGTAAAGGAATCCCTATTTCTTTGGAAAAGATCATTCCTAATAAAGCGCCTAACATAACACCAAGACTAATCACTCTTTTCCAAGCTGGCACCTGAGAATAATCTTTTACTTGCAAACTTTCAGAAGAAAATTCACCTTCGTTGCGGGGCTTATCCGGCAACAGTTTGTATCCGATGGTCGCCATATAAAGTGCCGCGACAACCAGCAAAATCAGGGACAATGGGGCAAACTCAAAAAAGTTCATGGTTTCTCCAATATTCAATTTGTCCAGAGTTTCTTTTAAGAAAGGCCCAGAAGTTGTCCCTACAATAGTGATTCCCCCGCCAAAGCAGCATCCTACGATTACAGGATAGCAGAGTTTTGACCGCTGCATCCCGGTAGAAGCGCACATCCCCAAGATTAACGCCAGCAGCAGTGCAGCTGCGCCCGTATTTGATAAGAAACCAGACATCAATCCTGACAACAGTACAATGGCAAACATAAAATGCCGTTCGTCTTTTGAGACCTTTGTTAAAAGGGTCCCAATCTTAGCAGCTCCTCCTGTTTCAAAGACAGATTGTCCAATAACTGCCATAGAAGCAATGATCATCGTCGTACCGCTTGCGAAAGATTTGAGAGCCGTATTGGCATCAATAGCTCCGATGAGATAAAAACTGACAGCCACAGACATTGCCGTAACGGGAAGCGGGACAATTTCCGTCATGAACAGGACCAATGCAATAAGAATAATAAGAATGACCAGCACCGCCGTGCTTAACCCAAACATTTTTATTCCTCCTTTAGGTCTTCTCTTTAGAAAGGAACCCGGTAAATTGCTTTGCTGATTTATTCAAATCTAAATAATTTTGCCGGATTATTGACCAACGTCTTATAAAAAATATTTTCATCCCCTACTTGATCCATTAGTTCATCCAACATCAGACTGTCATCAGGAACAGGTACACAATTCGTATAGCATCGTGGATGCGGCCAATCAGTTCCCCACAGCAACTGATTAGGATTACTTTGTGCATATTCTTTGCCAATTAGCAAAGTATCCGAATAATCATCCTTTTGACTTCCAAAATAATATCCTGATAATTTGACCCAGGCTTTCCCAATATCCATCCAATGACAGATAAGGGAAAATGCTGGATGGTTCACCCCTATGCCGGCAGGTAAATTTCCTCTATGATCCAACACCAATGGAGCAGGTAATGCTTCAAAAAAGTTCTTTTTTTCAACAAGGAGGTCGGGATCTATCCATAGACATACACACCATCCTAACGGCGCAATCCGTTCTACTAATAAACGAATATCATCCCAACTATTTTTATAGCCACAAGTCATATTTAACCGGATACCTTTGACTCCCATCAAATCCATCTTCTGAAGGTCCGAATCAGAAATATCATTGTTAATTACAACAATCGCCCTGGTAACTTTTTTCCCCAACTGTGTAAGCGCATCCAAGGTACAGCGGTTATCCAATCCATAGGCAGATGGCTGAACAATGACACTGCGTGTGATTCCTAATTTCCGTTTAAGAAGATTGTAACAATCAACGGTTGCCGGAGGCTGATTCCGTAAATCTGTGTCAATATAAGAGAATCGGACTGGATCATAAATATGATGATGACAGTCACATGCATTGAAAGGAATTTTCTGTTTTGGAAAATTTCTACCCTTACAATAAGGAACCTGATTTCGAATTTCTATTATCATTATCTTCTCCTTTGACTTTTATAGATTCTCTACTAAAGATTTGCTACAAATTTCTCAATCAAAGTTACAAATAGTGGGTTATAGATATTTCCTGCTAAAACCGCCATTCCAGGAAATAATATCCAAGCAATATGAGCATAACCGAACTCGTCAATTACAGCTTTTTCATTTGCAACTGCGTTTGGAGTAGCACCTAATCCAGTACCAATTAACCCAGCTACCATAACAGCAGCATTATAAGATTTACCATAAACAGGATAAGCAACAATTACGGCCAACAATACTGTTACAATTAATTCCCCAATCAGAATCATCGACATAGCACCGGCTACAGAAAATAGTTTTGTTAAATCCAAAGTCATAATAGTAATTGCAATAAACAAATAGAGAATTAAGTGGCTCAGTACATTCATTTTTTCTACATAACAATCTTTATGTAGACTTTCCATAGTATTACGAACAATTACACCAGCAATTAGGCATCCTAAAAAATAGGGAACCTCAATATCCGGGATATGCTTCAAAAGCATATAAATAGGTCCTCCAATTCCTCCTGTCATCAAAAGCAAGAAAAATGCATTGGACATTCTTTTTACATTTAAGGGATGTACCGTTTTTTTATCCTTATTATCAGCTGGGGCAGCATCTTCAGGACCAGGCTTCAAGCTATCTCTACGAATAAGAAAACGTGCAGCAGGTCCACCACAAAGAGAAGCCACAACCATTCCAAATGTTCCGGCCGCTACACCAATAGCAGTTGCTCCATCACATCCAAGTTTTTCAAAAATAGGACCAAAAGCAGCTGCTGTTCCCACACCACCATACATAGACAAAGAACCACAAGATAATCCAATCAATGGATGAACGCCTGCAATCTTAGCTAAAAATACACCAACTATATCCTGCAATGTAATTAGGATAACTGTAATAATACTGATTTTGGCGCATAACTTTCCGCCTTTCTTTATCAAATCTGCAGTAAATCCAAATCCTACAGCTGTCAAGAATAGATTCATTGACCATCCGCCAAGGGTAGCTGTCCACTTTACAGACAAAATATGATTTACCTTTAAAATACATAATATAATACTGACGAGCAGACCAGAAACTACAGGAGCCGGAATACAAAAATCTCTAAACACTTTGACGCGATCCACAATAAAATTACCCAATAAAACCACTAACGCTGCGATTCCCGTTGTTATAACTAAATCAATCGTAATGTTCATAGTGTCCCTCTCTTTCTAAATTGTTTTTTCAATAATGGGAAAACATGTAATTATCAGTTTTTACTATGCACATAGTTACAAAACAGCTCGGTCTTACTACAAATACTGTTTTGTTTTTATTCATGTAAATCGTACAACGAAACAGTCATAATCACCAATCATAAAAAGTTGTATGTCTCATAACCTTTCGGTAATTAACCAAAGGGTTATGAGACATAGAATTATTAAGCATTGGGCAAGGGAAAAATCCAAATCTATAATAAAGCCAAAAAGAATCAAAGTTTTCACTCTTTATTGATTTGATTTAAAGGAGGAATTCACATGAACGAATTATTGGCTTTGGCAAAATTCATTGCAGCGTTTTCCCTGGATGAATGCCCCCCAGAAGTAGTCTCAGCTGCAAAGGACTGTGTCCTAGATACAGTAGGGATTTCCATCGGAGCCGTTACCCAAACAATGCAGAGAAACATCCGTCAGATCTATTTAAAATATGATAATTACAATCCCATCAAAGAGCAAAACGATGCACTGTTGGCCACAGTTTGGGGCAGCCATGAAAAAGTAAATCTCAGAACTGCCGTATTTTTCAATGCCATGCAGGGGCATACTTTGGAAATGGATGATGTCCATACTCGTTCCAAGACTCACATCGGTACTGTTGTCATTCCTGCGGCTTGGGGCCTAAGTGAAGTATTGAGCGCCACAGGGAAAGACTTTCTGGAAGCCGTAATCTGCGGTTATGAAACAATGTCTCGGATTGGAATGGGATTCGGCGTATCCAGCCACAGAAACAAAGGATGGCATGTAACCAGTACAGCAGGGACCTTTGGAGCAGCTGCCGCCTGCGCCAAACTGCTTCATTTTGTACCTGAACAAATCATGGGGGCCTTTGGTATGGCTGGTACTCAATCTTGCGGTACCTGGGCATTTCTGGCTGATGGAGCCACCAATAAGGTACTACATCCTGCCAGAGCCGCCGTAAGCGGATTGGAGGCCTGTCTCCTCGTACAAGGAGGCATGAAAGGTTCATCCTATATCTTGGATGCAAAAGATGGAGGTATTTTTCCCATGATGTCCGATGAATATGACTATTCTCTTGTCAGTCAGAATCTTGGTAAAATCTTTGAACTCCTTCAAGTCGATAAAAAACCTTATCCCTGCTGCCGCAGCACCCACTGTGCCATTGATGCAGCTTTATTTTTAAAAGAGAATGAAAAAATTGATATCCAAAACATTCGGAAAGTAACCGTCAAAACCTATCTGGTAGGACTCAAGCAATGTGGACTTTCTGAAACCAGCAAAATCCCCGAGCTGCCTACGCAGGCCAAATTCTCCACGCCTTATGTCGTAGCCTGTGCCTTGACTGACGGGAAAGTCGCTCTACAGCATTTTGACCAAGCAGAAATCCAAAGAAAGGATCTGCAAAATCTGCTGCGTAAAATATCCGTCGTCGAAGATCCTGCTTTTACAGCCCAATATCCGAATCATTGGGGATGTAAAATGGAAATTGAACTGCAAGACGGCACATGTTATACAAAGACCATCCCAGATGCCTCCGGCAGTGTGAAAAGTCCTCTGACACAGGCTCAATTGCAGAAGAAGCTGGAATCTTGCTGTACTGGATTCAACAAATCCTGGCTGGAAGGAATCAGGCAGCAAATCTTAAGATTGGATACTGCTGAACTGCTTCCTCTTTTAAAGTACGATTTATGATACAATAATCGTCAGAAAGTCTCCAGGAGAAAGAAGGGGTTGTGATGACAGAAAATGATCTGGAAAAGATTATTGCCATCTTTGAAGAAGGCAGTATGGCCAAAGCTGCCCAAAAGCTTTTCATCACACAGCCTGCACTGAGCAAAAGTTTGGCCAAGGTTGAAAAAGAATTGGGGGAAGTCCTTTTTATCCGAAGCAATAATGGCCTGATTCCGACTTATGCAGGAAAATATTTCGTAGAAAAAGCCTACCAAATCATGAAACTGTACGAAGATGTGCGGGTTGAATTCTGTGAACTGAATCACATGCGCAAGGGTACATTGAAACTGGGTTCTGCCGAAAGGATTGGTGCCTTGCTGCTTCCTGAACTCCTAAAAAAGTTCAGTGCCCGGTATCCCAATATCCAAATTGATATTGTGGAAGAAAACAGCCACACCCTTGAAGAAAAACTGCTTATGGGCGCCATCGATCTGGCCATTATCTGTCTTCCTCTCCGCAATGCCAATATCAGTTATAAAGTATTTTACCGTGGGCCGATTTACCTAGGCATTCCCAAAGATTCTCCCTTAAATGACCGCTCTTATACCAAAACAGGAGAAAAAATGAAATACATGGATCTGCAGGATGTCCTCCAGGAAAAATTCATCCTGACAAAGCCAATTAAAAAGACGCGGATGGCTGCTGACCGTATCCTCAAAAAAACAGGGCAAAAATATACCGTCAGTATCGAATCTCGAAATATAGAAACAACCATGCGTCTTGTAGCTGGAGGTATGGGAATTTCCCTCATACCGGATATCTATACCAGATGTTATGATACAGGCAACGAAATCAGTTATTATCGTTTGGAAGAAAAATATGACCCTTACTGGGAATGGGCTGTAATCTACAATGGAGATATCGAACACCTCACCCGCCCTTCCCGTGAACTTTACAACATCATTTGTCAGGAAGGCTGTAAATTCCCCACTTATCTTTGTACCTGAAACTGCTGCTTAATCGGACAAAAGGATGCTTTGCATGTGTGAATATACACGTGCAAATCATCCTTTTGTCATAGTTTAGACATTATATGCTTGATGCAACGACGGATGGGCGAAAAGTCCTTTTCTGGGAGCCTAAGGCCATGCTTCCTTCCCCTCAGCCCTTTGGCCAGGAACTGCACCATACAGAAAACCTGTTTTCACCTATTTATGGCAAAATTGGCAAGCTCTATAAAAGCCCGAGCTGCTTTAGACAGATAAGACCCTTTTTTAACAGCCCAGTTGATTTCCCGCACGGCCAGAGGATGTCCCAATTTGTAAAAATATAGATTATCAGACTGGGACAAACATTGTACAATATCCGCTCGGATGAACAGTGCTCCCATCCCTGCAGAAGCAATATTCAGCGATGTCATAACCTGATCCACATAGATTTTTACTTTCATGGCAAAACCAGCATCCAAGCAAATCTGTGTAGAACGGCCAAACATATCATTACCGGGTTTCATCTTGACAAAAGGAGTATCCCGAAACAATTCCAAAGGTACCGCTGGTACAGAAAGCCCCAAGAAGGCCTGGCTGTTAATACTTTCCCGGAGAATCTGGTATTTTTCCAGTCCTGCATTCACGCTATAGTTTTTGGGAACTGCTAGGATAATCCTTTCCGTTCGATAATAGATATTTTTAATATCACGATCTTCCTGAAGACCTGTTTCCAATACCAGATCAAATCGTCCGTCCAGCAGCCCTTTTCGCAGTTCCTGCACGTTTCCCTCGGTCAAATCACACTGGATGCCTGGGTAAAGATCATTAAAACGGCTGATTAGATCTGGAAATACAAAAGAGCAAAAATAGGATGATCCGCCTAAAGACAGCGTTCCCGTCTTTAATTCTTTCAAATCTTTAAAATACCTCAGCACATTATTTTCTATTTGATAGATGGCTTTTATGGCTTCTATATATTTTTTCCCTTCGGGCGTTAAAGTAATGGGAATAGTACTTCTGTCAAAAATAGGGACGCCGATATCCTGTTCTGCCTTTCGAATCATTTTACTGAGGGCCGGCTGACTGATAAACATTTTTTTCGCTGCTTTTGAAAAACTTCTTTCCTGGTAGACAGCGTAAACATACTCAATTTTTTCAAGCATTTTGTTTCCCCTTATCTCATGAAAAACAGTTCGCCGTCTTTGGGCAGAAAGAAAATATCTGTCCAGTTTTTCCCTCCTTTCTATCATTTTACTCTTTTCTTACATTGTTGTGTTTCCTATGAAATGTGAAATATTAGCTACAAATCTTGGAATCACTATAAAAAATCCACCTATAGGCCGATATTCCAAAGCAAAGGAAAGAATATTTTCCATTCCAAGCAGTGGTAAGTAACCCATAGATGGATTTTTACGATATACGGTTCTTCGAAAGAGTTATTTATCGCCCAGACAAACGACTTTACCGTCTTTTACAATCAGTGTTTCTGTAGAAGTCCCTTCATCGAACACAATCGTGGGATTATACTGGACCATGTCAATATGGACCGTACTTCTTGCAGGCTGTCCATAATAGAATCCGTTCCCCATTGCAATATGGCAGGTTCCCCGTGCCTTTTTCTCTTCTTCAAAATCTCCGTTGTAGAGGCATACCGGATTGAGTCCGATTCCAATTTCAGCAATGTTGTCACTGTCTTTGATTTCAGCAATTTGCCGACGGATTTCTTTGCAGATTTTTTGATCTCCGCCTGCCACTTCTACAATCCGTCCACCTTCAATCCGCAGTTCCACAGGAATTGTTGGGCAGCCATAATAGCAGATGGGGCCATCAATGACCAATGTACCATGAGTAGTGCCGATTACTGGGCCCAAGGATACTTCCCCATCGGACCAAGCCATGGCATCCCCAGGATTCCGAGCAATTCCACACTCAATAATCGGTTCCATCTGGTTCATCTCCATGTACAGGTCAGTACCTGCTGGAGTGGTAATATGAGCGGTCTTCTTCCCTCTCCAGATGGCCTGCAGCCGCTGGCCATCCTGATAAACTTTCTCATAGTCTGCCAGCGCTCCTCCTCTTGTGAAATTATCAATATTCCTCAGACAAATGGATACTTCCCGAAGTTTTTTTTGAGTAATCAATTCCTTCAGATGATTATTATAGATGGCCGCTCCTGATGCCGTGGTCATCCCTACAAATACATCACAGGCATCCATTCCAAGTTCCAAAGATTTCGGAAAGATGGTGGCCTTGTCTTTTCCCCGGATTGGCATCATATAAACACCATATTCCGCTCCACAGTTCAGGGCCGCAGCTGCCATAGCCTGTGTCATCCGCTCGTCAGTCTGAGGATCTACCACAATCAGCACTTCTTCCCCAGGCTTTACTGCCATCAGAGTTCCCAAAATATACTGCGCCCGTTCCATACATTCAATGATTCTGTTGTCTGCCATTTTTCTTGCACTCCTTTCCTTGATACCATTGGTTCTTTTCTTTCGTCTTTGTCATTAGCATATTACCTGCCATATGCCCGCAGTCATTCTTCAAAAAGTCTCATGAAGCCCCATCCTTCTGGTCAAGTAAGGTTAGGTCATCAAATTTCTCATGGTCCAATTCATTCTGCAGATTGGAAATACAGACCGTTGCAACCAAATCTCCTACGGAATTGGTTGCCGTATGAATCTGATCCACAATTCGGTAGATTCCTGCCACCAAAGAATAGCCATCCAGAGGCAAACCCATCTGTGTCATCAGTGTCAAGCTGATGACTAACCCAATCTGTGGAGTGGCTGCACATCCTACACTGAGAAAAGTAGCTTGTACGCAAAGGAGAATCTGTTGCGGCAGACTCAGTTCAACTCCGTAGAGCTGTGCCGCAAAAAGGATGACCACAGCAAAATAAGCACAGGTCCCGTTCATCTGGGCCGTACATCCCAAGGGAAGGATAAAACTGGAAATATCTTTAGGTGCCCCCATTTTATTAGGTGCAATATCCATGGCCACCGGCAGCGCCGCACTGGATGTACAAGTACTGAATGCAACCAGCCAGCTGGCAAAAGCTTTTTTCCAAAAGGTAAACACGTTGACACGACCTATGAAAATCAATAGCAGAGTATAGATACCAAAAGTGGTTGATAGACAGGCTAGGTAGTCAGTCAGAATGAATTTCAGTACCGGGCCGAAAATGGCCGTACCATATTTGGTCATGGTAGTAGACATCAGTCCAAAAACACCAACTGGAATGATGGCAATCACATAATCTACAATCTTAAACATAACCATAGACAGCATGCTGAAGATTTTGCCCAAAGGTTCCGCCTTCTCTCCCAGAGAAATGATGGCAAATCCAATGAACAAAGAGAATACAATGATTTGCATCATGGATCCGGATGTAAGAGATTCAAAAGGATTGGCTGGAATGAAATCAAGGATTGTCTGATACATCCCTGGCAGTGCTTTTGTTTTCACTCCACTTCCTACAGTTCCCAGCTGCAGTCCTTTTCCCGGTTGGATCAAGTTAACCCAGAAGAGTCCGATCATGGCTGAAATCATCCCGGTTGCCAAGAACCAGATTATGGTAGTCACACCTACACTTTTCAGTTTGTTGATGTCCCCCAGTGACAGTGCTGCATCCACGATACAGAAAAAGACTAAGGGAACCACCACCATTTTGATCAGTTTAATAAAAAAATCTCCGAGGAACTGTAGAAAAGGCAAGATGTGATTGTTAATCACCGGCTGATGGGTTCCCCCTATGGCATTGAGGATATAGCCAAAAGCAATTCCCACACCCAGAGCGATAAAGATCCGACCATACAATGGCATGGATTTTTTAGGCTGCGCCCGTTGTTTCCTTTCCGCCATTTTGATACCTCCTTCTCATTTTCCGTTCCTCATGAGGTCTGATTCCATAGTACAAAAATTGGACAGGAATCTCAAAAGTTATGCAAAATCGATATAGACCATAACTTATTGGATATAAGTTAACATAGACTGAGAATATGAGAACCTGTCATAGATAATCCAAATAATAACTTTTCTGTATCAGCCTTTTGGGGAACAATCCGTCAGCGGTTTTATCTTTGGGGCCCAAAGATCCACTCTCTGCTATTACCAAAGGAATACAATCTGCCCATAGCCAGGCGAAGTACCTCTGAACAACCCTTAAAGGGAGCAGAGTGAAATATAGACAAAGAGACATCGAAAAATGACGAACCATTTTTCGATGTCTCTTTGTAGTCCATAATGACAGTATACGGATAAAAGGGGTTTCAGAGGGTCTCATAGACCATCAACGTGCAGCGGCCCCTTTTTGTTGCATCTCCATGCAACTATTCCTCAAGAAAGATGCTCTATTAGACTGTGCCCCTTTTACCGGGTCAGTTTCCGGATCCACCGGTAGCTCCTGTACCAACAGAACGCCGGGATGACTTTGAAGATTTGATCCGACTGGAGGAGCATGACCACCTGGACCACCGGCAGCTTCCAAACAAAAGCCCCCAGAAAGGAGAGGGGCATGACGATTCCCCAAGTACTGATCAAGTTGGTCACAAAACCGTACCGGGGATCGCCGCCGCCCCGGATGATCCCGGAGCTGACCGGCATCTGGTAGGACATGCCCACCATCACCACGCTCATGACGGCCATCAGCTGGTCAGCCAACTCCATGGCTTGAGGGTTCAATTCGTAAAAGGACAAGAGGGGCAGCCGCAGCAGGTAGAGACCTGCCCCTAGGACAAGCCCCACCAGCACGAAGATCACAGATAAGGTCCGGCCGGCTTCCCGGACCCGGCACAAATCCCCCCTGCCAACGATGCGGCCGATGGTCACGGCGGTAGCTGAGCACATGGCCTGGACAATCACTTTCAAGTATTGATAAAAAGTGGTTGCTACGGAATTGGCCGCAATGGCATCTGCCGACAAATGTCCCAGGATGGCTGTCTGGATGGGAGTAGTCAGGGCCCACAGCAGCTGGGCGCCCAAAATGGGCGTGGTCACCCGGAAATAGTCTTTTTCCAGTTGAGGATCCCGGGCAAATAGCTTTTGAGAAAACAGCCGGAGCCGGGATTCTCTGGCCAGATACAGGAGCACAATGGCCAATTCAGCGATCCGGGCGATGACCGTCCCTACGGCAGCTCCTTGGATGCCCATTTCCGGACAGCCAAAATTCCCATAAATGAAAAGATAATTACAGACCACATTGATACCTAGGGAAAGGACCGAATTGCAGAAAGCAATCTTCACACTGCCTACGGAACGCAGTCCGGCATAAAGAATGGTAGAAAGGATGAAAACAGGAAATGTGAACTGCAGGATCTGGAGGTATTTCTGCGCTTCCAGCAAGATCAGCGGATCCGAAGTAAACAGGCTGAGAAGGCCCCGGGGCCACAGGAAGCACAAGGCCAGGACGGCACTTCCAGCCAGTGCGCCCAGCCGCAGGGCAATGCCGATGCAGCGCCGGATGGGCGGAAGATCCTTTTTGCCCCAATACTGGGAACCCAGGACCACGATTCCTTCCCCCAGTGCATTGGCCAGGAACTGCACCACAAAAAAGATCTGGTTGACGATGGCCGCCCCTGACAGAGCGGACTGGCTGTAGCTCCCCAGCATCACATTGTCTGCCATATTCACACTGTAGGCCACCAAATTCTGGGAAGCAATCAGAGCCATCAGAGAAGCCCAGCCATAAAAAAAGCCTTTTTCTTTGATAAAGAAAGTTTCTCCCGGTTGGAGCTGGTTTCCATAAGCTATAATAAAGACCGCCTTTCTCAATAGCGATATAGGCTTATTATATCAAAAAACGGGCTGCTGCTCATGCAGCAACCCGTTTTTCATTCCATCAACCCTTCCATCTTCTCCAGGAAGATGGCCAAAATCAGAAGATCGGCACAGCCTCCTGGGCTGATGTTCTTTTCCACGAAGCGTTCGTTCAGTTCCCACACGGCTTCCATGCCTTCCTTTGTGAAAGCGCCCCCTTTGGCCAGCACCTCCTGGGCTGCAGCTTGGGCCTCTGCCAGGGTGGCCTGATTGGACCGGCTAAGGATGTTGGTGTCTTCCACCTGGCTCAAGAGGAGCAGCAAAGTCTGGATATAGGCCTCGTTGTCCGGTCTGCCTTCCTTCCGGAACTGCCGCAGGGCCGGCAGGGCAATCTGAGCCACCGCCGGAAATCCGTCCATAGCTTCTCCCCGGATGCCCCGGCAGCCCTGTTCCACATACAGCACTTCTCCGTGGGTATGGGGATGGTACCGGTCGATCTTAGCAAAATCCCTTTCCAGGAGAGGCGTCACGGCTTCTCCGATTTCCCCCAGCACCGCTTCGCTTTCCACTTTGCCGGTCCGGGCCAGATGGTACAGGGTAAAGCTGGTCACAAGGCCCAGGGAAAAGATGATGCCCTTATGGGTATTCACATTTTCCGTAGCCCGGAACATGGCTTTTTCCGCAGCCGCTCCCATGGGCCGCAGGGCCGCGAACAGGGCTTCCTCCGTTCCCTCCCAGTCCCAGCCTTTTTCCGCCATCTGCCGGAGATGAGGCACGATGGCTTCAGTGCTCCTGGCAAAAGTGTGCCAGTCCATGTCCCGATGGGCTCCAGGATTGTCCTTATCCACCAGCCCTGGCTTGGGAGTGGCGTCCACTTCTCCCTGAAGTCCCTGCCGCAAGGCTGCTTCCACCCAGTCCAGCAGGAAATCTTCCAACACCCGGTGGACGTTCCGCACCAGGACCGGCACGCTGTGCTTCCGGCTCCGGGCGCAGGCTTGGGCAGGCTGGGAACAGACCAGGCACAGACGGCCTGGCAGCCCGATATCCGTCCGGGAAATCTTGTGTCCATCTTCCGCCAGCACATCCATATCATAGAGCCGTCCCAGCCGGTCCTGCCCCTCTATGGCACAGGCGATTTTTTTGATGGCCAAGGCATCCCCATCCAGCACATAGTATTTTTCATACCCTGTTTTCCAGTCGATGACCTTCTGGAACAGGATGGGGATCCCCGCTTCCCGAAGGGCCTTTTCCAGGCGACGGATCCCTTCCAGGAACCCCAGATGGATCAAGGCAGAAGTCTTCACCGGGCCTGGGATATTCTGGGTAAAGAACAGCAGGGGACGGCGGTACCGTTCCAACAGCTTTTTCTGGGCAGCCGCCCTGCCGTCCCGGGCCAGGAGCATGTCCGGCACTTCCACCTGAGGGCCTGCCAGACGGATGACAGTTTCTTTCATGATTGTGTTATTCCTTCCTTTTCTTGCCCAAGGTCCGGATCAATTCAATAAAGGCCCGGGCGTATGGGCTGAGATAGGCGTCCTTGCGGCAGCATACATAGCAGTACCGTTTGTTGGCCACACCCAATAAAGGATACAACACACACTTGTCCTGTGACAAGAAGTATTCGTCCAAATACACATCGGGACAGATGAAGACGGCTTCCATGGCAGAAACCAGCCGTTTCCCCACTTCGATGCTGGAAGTTTCCAGGATCACATTGGGTTTGATTTCATAGACGCTGAACAGGGTATCCTGGACCCGGCGCACATTGTGGCCTTCGGTGATGGAAACGAATTCTTCGTTCCGGGCCTCTGTGATGTGGATGGGGGTCCCGGCTTTCACCCGCTGGGCCAGGATGGTCATTTTGTTGGCAATCAGCACCACATCCTCGGTTTCCACCAGTTCATATTTCAGTTCATCATTGGTGGGCGTGGTGGTGAGGATGGCCAGATCCACCCCGCCGTTGAGGACTTCATTTTCTGTGATGTTGCTGCCGGCTTCATGGATCTGGAGTTTGATGTGGGGATAGCGCTGACGGAACACTGGCATCACCGCCGGCAGCATCTGCATGGCCCGCTGGACCGGGATGCCCAGCCGCAGGGTCCCGTAGCCTTCATACTGGATATCCGCCACCTCGTGGAGCAGGTTGGAGCTGATGGTGATGACCTGTTTCACTGCTGCAATATATTTTTTCCCCGCCTCCGTCAGGACGATGGGATTGGTGTTCCGCAAAAAAATCGGCGCCCCCAGATATTTTTCCACCGCTTTGATGGTCTGGCTCAGCGCCGGCTGGGAGACATGCATGGTCTTGGAAGCGTTGGTAATGCTTCCTTCCTTGATGATCTCCATGATATACTGCGCATGTTTCAGGTTCATATGCCCCTCCGTTTCTTTTCCCCTAAAATCCGTTATTTCCAAAGAAATTTTAATTTCTTATAATTTGACATAATTCCCGAAATTCCTGAACCCCGCATCCTATGAGGAGTTGCGGGATTTGATAAGGAATGTCTTATACAGATTATATCATTATTTATATTCGATTTCCAATTTTTCCTGTGTTACTATCAAAGTGCACCATAATGTACATTGTACAACTGTTTAGAAGGAGTGATTTTACATGGAATTGAAGAAGGCAGCCATGGCTGGCACTGTTGAGTCTTCCGATGCCCAAATCACCGTAGAACCCGGTTCCAACGGCATTGAGCTCACTGTTGAAAGCAGCGTCATCCATCAATATGGACGGCAGATCAAGGCTGTTGTCCTGGATACCCTGAAGAAACTAGACGTAACCAACGCAAAGGTTTCTGTTGTGGACAAGGGCGCTCTGGACTGCACTTTAAAAGCACGCGTGGAAGGCGCAGTATTCCGTTCTGTCAACGAGGATCCTGATACGCCGAATCCCTGGGAGGTGCGGTAATATGGTTATCAATACGAATCCGAATTTCAAGCGTCTGAGAAGATCCATGATGTTCCTGAACGCTCAGAAACCGAGCCTGGTCAAAGACCCGTATGTATATAAACCCGATTCCATCATGCTGGACCTGGAAGATGCCGTTGCAGAAAACCAGAAGGATGCTGCCCGGTACTCCCTGTTCCATGCCCTGAAAGAAATCGACTACCATGGCTGTGAAAGAGTGGTCCGGATCAACGGTCTGGAAACTCCTCACTGGAAAGAAGATATCCGCGTTTCCGTCGCCGGCGGCTGCGATGCCATCCGTCTGGCCAAGACTGAATCCGGCAAAGACATCAAGACTGTGGAAGAACACATCCTGGCTGCAGAAAAGGAATTCCACCGTCCCATCGGCAGCACCCTGATCATGGCGGCCATCGAATCCACCAAAGGGATGCTGAACCTGTATGACATCTGCACCTCTTCCGACCGTCTGTTCGGGATTGCTCTGTCCGGCGGGGACTACACCCGTGACCTGCAGACCAGCATTTCCAAGAGCGGTGTGGAACTGATGGGCGCCCGTCAGCAGATGGTGATCACCGCCCGTGCCACCGGCCGTATGTGCTTCGATACGGTTTACACCGACCTGGATGACATGGAAGGGTTCCGCAAAGACGTGGAAATGATCAAACAAATGGGCTTTGATGGGAAATCCATCATCAACCCCCGTCAGATCCCCGTCTGCCATGACGTATTCACCCCGACTGAAAAACAGATCCGCTGGGCAGAAGCCGTTGTCCGGGAAATCGATACCAAGAAAGCCATGGGTATCGGCGTATTCCAGCTGAACGGCAAGATGCTGGATATTGCCTTCTATGATGGCGCCAAGAGAACCATTTCTATGGCCAAGGCTGCCGGTGTCTATAAGGGGGATTTATAAGATGAAGAACGCAGTAGGTAGAGAGATTCCTGAAGAAATCCTGAAGCAGACCGGGAAAGACGTTTTCAAGGGAAGCTTCGTGAAGCATCTGGCTGAATACAAGGCTGCCACCCATACGGTAGCTCCTGTCATGGATCCCAGCTACAGCAAAGTTGTGGACTCCATTGAAGAAGTCCTGAAAAAATGCGGCATCAGAGACGGCATGACCCTGTCCTTCCATCACCATTTCCGGGAAGGGGATTATGTGGTCAACATGGTCATGGAAGCCATCCACAAGATGGGCATCAAAGACCTGACCATCTGTGCCTCCTCTCTGGGGAAAGCCCAGAACCCCATCGTTCCCATGATCGAAGACGGGACCATCACCAACATCCAGTCTTCCGGTGTCCGGGGCAAGATCGGGGAAGCCATCTCCAACGGCAAACTGAAAGGCCTGGCTATCATGCGGGGCCACGGCGGCCGTGTCCGTGCCATCGAAACCGGCGAAACCCATATCGATATCGCTTTCATCGGCGCTCCCAGTGCTGATGATATGGGCAACTGCCGTGCCATCGGCAGCCAGAACGGCGCTGACTGCGGTGTATTGGGCTATGCAGCTGTTGATGCCCAGTATGCAGATAAAGTGGTCGTGGTGACTGATACCCTGGTCCCCTTCCCCAACGTGCCTGCTTCCATCGATATGACCAACGTGGACTATGTGGTCAAAGTGGACGCCATCGGCGACCCCACCAAGATTGCCACTGGCGCTGCCAAACCCACCACCGACCAGAGAAAGCTCCTGATGGCCAAGTATGCTGCTGATTTCATGGTGCATACGCCTTGGTACAAAGACGGGTTCATCTATCAGACCGGTGTAGGCGGTGCTTCCATCGCTTCCACCAAATATCTGGCTGAACACCTGCGGAAAGACAACATCCACATCGGGGTTGCCATGGGCGGCATCGCTCAGGCCATCTGCGAACTGCAGCATGAAGGCCTGATCGACAAAATTGCCGATACCCAGGATTTCGATATGGCTTCCATCGAAGACATCAAGACCAACCCCAACCATTACGAAATCACCACCTCCCAGTATGCTGACCCCTTCAACAAGGGCGCTTATGTGAATAAGCTGGATTATGTCATCCTGGGTGCACTGGAAGTGGATACCCACTTCAACGTCAACGTGGTCGTGGGCTCTGACGGCGTAATCACTGGGGCTCAGGGCGGCCATCCGGATACCGCTGCCGGTGCCAAATGCACCATCGTCATCGCTCCTCTGCTCCAGGGCCGTATCCCGGCGATCTGCACCGAATGCACCACAGTCACCACTCCGGGTGAAACCGTTGACGTGGTTGTCACTGACTACGGCATTGCCATCAACCCCCGCCGGCAGGACATCATCGATGCTGTAAAAGACACCGATCTGCCCATCTGCACCATCGAAGAACTGCGGGATACCGCTTACAAGATGGTGGGCACGCCTGACCCTGTACAGTTCGGCGACCGGGTCGTGGGCATCATCGAAGCCCGTGACGGTTCCATCATGGACGTTGTACGTCAAGTGAAGAAAGCCGAAATCTAATCGTTTGAGGCAAAAAGCCATCCCTTCGGGGGTGGCTTTTTTTCAGCTACCAATGGTCACCGGCCAAAAGCTCTATACATTCAAAAATTTGCCAGCAAATTGATCATTCGACTCAAATCTTTATCCACTGAATCACATCTCCATCTAACCACTTGCTCCTTCCCCTGATTTTTAAAATATTCTTAAATTATTTTTATTTATGTTCAAATGAAACAATTTTGCTTTTCTTTGAAAACCCGCATCACCACTGGCTTTATAGGCGTTCTATAAGTATATACTTATGTGTTTTATACCGTTTTTTATATTCGTTTTCAGAATGTTCCTATGGTACTATGTAGTGGTGTTTAATGCACTCTATTTTTCCGGTTTCCGAGGCCAGCCCGTCTCGGAGACACCCCATTTTATTTCCAAAGGAGGAAATTGCACTATGTTTTTGGGCGTTGTTGGTTTCTTGATGGTTGTCATCATCGTGGCAGCTCTGATCCGTGGTAAATCCAACCCGGTACCTCTGTTCGTGATGGTTCCCGTCATCGCTGCTCTGATCTGCGGGTTCACTCCTGCTCAGATTTTCGACTTCGTGAAGGCCGGGGTTGCTAAGACCTGGTCCACCGCTGTACTGTTCATCTTCTCCATCGTTTACTTCTCCATGATGGGTGATATGGGTCTGTTCGATCCTATGGTAAACTGGCTGGTGAAAAAAGCCGGTTCCAACATCGTGATGGTTACCATCGCTACTGCCTGCATCGCTGTTATCTCCCACCTGGACGGTGCTCTGGCTTCCACCCTGCTGATCACCATCCCCGCCATGCTGCCTATCTACAAAAAGCTGCATATGCGTCCTGTGGTGCTGGTCTGCATCATCGGTGCCGCCATGTCCATCATGAACCTGCTGCCCTGGGGCGGCCCTGTGGCCCGTACCGGCGTTGTGCTGAACGCTGACGTGAACGCTCTGTGGCAGGAACTGCTGCCTCTGCAGGGTGTCGGCCTGGTGATCCTGCTGGTCTTCGCCGCTTACATGGGCGTGATGGAAAAACGCCGTGGAGCTGGCCTGGTTGCCACCGGCAAAGCTGCTGAACTGGATGAAGATTCCGATGAACAGTCTGCTGACGATGATCTGTCCGCTGAAGATGCAGCCTTCATGCGTCGGCCTAAGATGATCTGGTTCAACGGCATCCTGACCCTGTTCGTCATCGGCCTGCTGTGCTTCACCAAGATTCCTCTGTACGGTGCTTTCATGTTCGGTCTGGCTGTGGCCCTGGTTGCCAACTTCCATTCCGCCAAAGACCAGGCTCGTGCCATTAAGATGCATGCCGCCACCGCTCTGACCATGCCCATGATCCTGCTGGCTTCCGGCGTATTCCTGGGTGTGCTGTCCAAGACCGGTATGATGAAGGCCATGGCCCAGATGCTGATTTCCATCGTCCCGGCCGCTCTGGGGCCCCATCTGCAGGATGTATTCGGGTTCTTCGCAGTGCCTATCGGCATGATGCTGGGTACCGACTCCTACTTCTTCGGCCTGCTGCCTCTGGCCATCGGTGTTGGCCAGCAGTTCGGCGTCGATCCGCACAACATGGCCATGGCCATGCTGATCGGGAAGAACTACGGCGTCATGGTCACTCCTCACGCTGCCACCACCTTCCTGGCCTGCGGTCTGGCTGGCATCTCCATCAAAGAACTGCTCACCTTCTGCGCACCGCGCCTGTGGGTCCTGTCCTGGATCTCCCTGGCCTGCGGCCTGATGCTGGGTCTGTTCCATCTGTAAGAGTTAGAAAAAAAGCCACCCCTTCGGGGGTGGTTTTTTTGTCACAGATCAGCAGTCTAGTAAACAGCGACTGTTCTTTTCCAAAGAAGTTTTTATTGCTGTAAAAGTCAGAAAATCATGTCCATTCCCCGGGGCCCGCATGTGTCCTGGCTTTGCGTTCATTTTATAATAATTTTCTTATATCTTCCATACTCATATTTATATTAGTTTTCAGAAAGTTCATATGCTACCATGGATTCGTAAGCAAAAGGATTCATCTTTCATCCCGTTTCCGGTGGCTTGCCCGTCCCGGAAACACCAAATCCAATCTCAAAGGAGGAAATGCATTATGTTCTTGGGCGTTGTTGGTTTTCTGATGGTTGTGATCATCGTGGTCGCTCTGATCCGCGGTAAATCCAACCCGGTGCCTCTGTTCGTGATGGTACCTGTCATTGCAGCTCTGATTTGCGGATTTACCCCTGCACAGATCTTCGATTTCGTGAAAGCCGGAGTTGGCAAGACCTGGTCCACCGCTGTCCTGTTCATCTTCTCCATCGTTTACTTCTCCATGATGGGTGATATGGGCCTGTTCGATCCTATGGTGAACTGGTTGGTGAAAAAAGCTGGTTCCAATATCGTCATGGTCACTGTAGCCACTGCCTGCATCGCTGTCATTTCCCACCTGGACGGCGCTCTGGCTTCCACCCTGCTGATCACCATCCCCGCCATGCTCCCCATCTACAAGAAGCTGCATATGCGTCCTGTGGTGCTGGTGTGCATCATCGGCGCGGCCATGTCCATCATGAACCTGCTGCCCTGGGGCGGCCCTGTGGCCCGTACCGGCGTTGTGCTGAACGCTGACGTGAACGCCCTATGGCAGGAACTGATTCCCCTCCAGGGCGTGGGCCTGGTAATCCTGATGATCTTCGCTGCCTACATGGGCGTGATGGAAAAACGCCGTGGGGCTGGCCTGGTTCCCACTGGCAAAGCCGCCCAACTCTCTGACGACGACGAAGACAAATCCGCTGACGATGATCTGTCCGCTGAAGATGCAGCCTTCATGCGCCGTCCTAAGATGATCTGGTTCAACGGCCTCCTGACCCTGTTCGTCATCGGCCTCCTGTGCTTCACCAAGATTCCTCTGTACGGAGCCTTCATGTTCGGCCTGGCTGTAGCCCTGGTTGCCAACTTCCATTCTGCCAAAGACCAGGCCCGTGCCATCAAGATGCACGCTGCCACTGCCTTGACCATGCCCATGATCCTGCTGGCTTCCGGCGTATTCCTGGGCGTCCTGTCCAAGACCGGTATGATGAAGGCCATGGCCCAGATGCTGATCAACATCGTTCCTGCCGCTCTGGGACCCCATCTGCAGGATGTGTTCGGGTTCTTCGCAGTGCCCATCGGCATGATGCTGGGGACCGACTCCTACTTCTTCGGCCTGCTGCCTCTGGCCATCGGTGTTGGCCAGCAGTTCGGCGTCGATCCGCACAACATGGCCATGGCCATGCTGATCGGGAAGAACTACGGCGTCATGGTCACTCCTCACGCTGCCACCACCTTCCTGGCCTGCGGTCTGGCTGGCATCTCCATCAAAGAACTGCTCACCTTCTGCGCACCGCGCCTGTGGGTCCTGTCCTGGATCTCCCTGGCCTGCGGCCTGGTACTGGGTCTGTTCCATCTGTAAGAGTTATAAAAATGGGGCTGTTGCATAAGCAACAGCCCATTTTTCGTTATATCCTCTTCTTCCGTTCCCGGCTCAGTTGGTCTACAATTAGCAGGATTGCATTCCCAGCCCAGAACAGCATGCCCAACTGGCTATTGAACAAGGTATGGTCCGTAAGTCCGCTGATGAAGATACCCACCAGAGACGCCATATAGCCGCAGGCCACCCCGCGGATCCAGGGACGAGCCCGTCGCCGGTGACGGATTTCCCTGGCCAATCGGAACAGCTGGAACATCACATACAGGAACAGGACCAAGCCCAGGATCCCCAGTTCCGCCGTTACATTCAGCAGCAGATTGTGGCTGTGGTACATGAAAACATCTTCTGCAATGAAGAAGTTGTAATCGGGAAAGGCATAACCGTAGCCATACCAGCCCACTCCGAAGGGATGGTCCCGGATCATGTCCAGGGAACTTTCCAGATAAAAGAACCGGAGTTCTGCCGAGGTGTCATGGACGGAAAAAATCGACATGAGCCGTTCCGCCAGCTGGTTCCAGAACACATACAGTACACCCAGCCCTCCGCCGATGAAGGGCAGGAATGCTTTGTGGTAGAAGGCCCCGGCGAAGACAAAGAGCACCCAGAAATAAGCCACCCAGTTTCCCCGGGAAAAGGTCAAGATCAGGCAGGCCGTAGCCAGGAGAAAGATCCCTGCCAGAGCCCAGCGGGTCTTTCCCCCTTTGAGCGGGGTAAAGAGCCCTTCACAGTAGGCCACCGTGGATACCAGGAAGGTCCCCAGGATGTTGGGGTTCACCAGGGTGGAAATGGCCCGCCGGGACAGGTGCTTGAAAGCCTGGTGGTCGATCCATTCCATATTCTGGAGACTGCTGCCGAAGAAATACTGCCAGATGCCGAAAGCCGCCACCACCCCGGCCGAGATCATGAAAATCTTGGTCAGGAACAGGGTACGGCGGCTGGTACTGGCATACCGGAGCACCAGATAGAACAGGCCGGCTTCCTGGCCCACCACCCACAGCCAGTTGAAGGCACAGGCGGCTGGGTTTTCCGACCACAAGGTGCTGACCCCACTGAGGAGGAACAGGGCCCACAAGGGCCGGCTGATGTTCCGGGGAATCTGGATGGCCGGCCAGAACTGCCCGGTCTGCCAGATGTTCACCAGGTTCAGCAGGAAACAGAGCCCAAAGACAAGGCCAGCGGCCAGCTGGTTCAGGGGAAGGATGAAAAACAGGACACAGAGGACGGCGAAGGTAACCTGGTTCAGGTTCCAGGATGCAGGAAGGCCCCAGCCTCGTGGTCGTTCCATGCCATCACCGATCCAATCCCAGTTCCTTGAAGGTCCCGATAAGATACAGGGAGCCGCAGACGATCACTACGTCCCCAGGACCGGCTTCCCCCACCGCCCGGCGGTAGGCAGCCGTCAGGTCCTCCATGGGCACCGCATTCTTGTGGAGCCGCTGGGCCAATTTTTCCGGTTTCTCCGACCGTTCTCCTTCATGGGCCAATACCGTATAGATGGTATCTTCCGGCCGGAACAGGATATCCGAGACTTGGCTCACATCCTTGTCCGCCATCATGCCGAACACAAAGAGCCGCCGTGCCTGTGGATAATATGCATCCAACGCCTTCCGCAGCACGGTCACCCCAGAAGGATTGTGGGCCCCGTCCAGGATGATATCCGGAGCCCGGTGGATCCGCTCCAGCCGTCCCGGCCACTGGGCCGCTGCCATCCCCCGGAGCATGGCAGCTTCATCAGGCACCCCGTGCTTGTCCCGGAGGATTTCTGCTGCTGTCAGGGCCGCTGCTCCATTGAGGATCTGATGTTCCCCTGGCAGGTGGATGACCGCTTCCATTTCCTTCTCACCCAGCCGGTACAGGAAAGTTTGGGCCTCCATGGAACTGGTCAGCTTTTCTGCGGTAAAATCTTCTCCATAGACATAAAGGGGCGCGTGATTGGCTTCTGCCGCGGCCCGGATCACCGTGAGGGCCTTTCCTTCCGCTTCCGTCACCACCGGCACCCCCGGCTTGATGATCCCGGCCTTCTGGGTGGCAATGGCTTCGATGGTCTTCCCCAGCCGGTCCGTATGTTCCAAAGTCACATTGGTGATCACCGAAACTTCCGGAGTGATGATGTTGGTGGAATCCCACAAGCCTCCCATCCCCACTTCGATTACGGCACAATCCACCTGTTTTTCCGCGAAATACAGGAATCCCATAGCAGTGATGAATTCGAACTGGGTAGGCTGTTCACCCCCTGCAGCCAAGTACTTTTCCAGAGCTTCTTTGGTCCGTTCCGTAACGGCAGCAAAATCTCCATTGGAGATTTCCTGCCCGTCCAGGCAGATCCGTTCGTTGTAGCGGACGAAGTGGGGAGAGGTGTAGCTCCCCACCCGGAGCCCCGCCTGCTGGAGCATATTGGCCAGGAAAGTGGTGACACTGCCCTTGCCGTTGGTCCCGGTCACATGGATGGTCCGGATTTTCCGTTCCGGATGATCCAGCTGGGCCGCCAGGCCCTGGATCCGTTCCATGCCCAGATGGATGCCGAACTTGCCCAGGCTTTCTACATATGCTACTGCGGCCGAATAATCCATAGGTCTGCTCCTTTCCCTTTTACAGGCTGCGCAGGGTTGCGATCCGTTCTTTCAGGCCGTCGATCCGCGCCAGGATCTCCGTTTGCTTGGTCTTTTCCTTTTCCACCACTTCCGCAGGTGCCTTAGCCAGGAAGTTCTGGTTGTTCAGTTTTCCGGCCGTCCGTTTGGCTTCCTTTTCGGCGCCGTCCAGTTCCTTCTGGAGACGGGCCAATTCCTTTTCCACATCGATGAGCCCTTTGAGAGGCAGGTACACCTTGGCCCCGTTGACCACAGCCGCCATGGCATTTTCCGGAGCCGTATCTTCCATGCCTCCCAGGGTCAGGGTATCTACCGTGCCCAGCTGCCGGATGTAATCCCCGTTGGCCGCAAAGACAGCTTTCAGGTCTTCGTCCACCAGCACCGTCGCCGGAGCCTTGTGGCCGGGAGCTGCATTCACTTCCGCCCGCATGTTCCGGATGGCTTTGATCACGTCCATGACGGCAGTCATCTGTTTTTCCACCGTATCATCCATCAGGTCGTCGTCCGCCACCGGCCAAGGAGCAATCATGATGCTCTGGCCTTCATGAGGCAGATGCTGCCAGATTTCTTCCGTAATGAAAGGCATGTAGGGATGGAGCAGCTTCATGGCATCGCCCAGCACCCGGCACAGCACCGTCTGGGCCGTAGCCCGTGCTGCCGCGTTTTCCCGGTCGTAGAGACGGGGTTTGGCCAGTTCGATGTACCAGTCGCACACTTCGCCCCAGATGAAGTCGTAGATCAGCCGGCCGGCTTCTCCCAGTTCGAATTTTTCCATATAGTTGGATACATCCCGGATGGCATGCTGGAGCCGGGACAGGATCCATTTGTCCGCCAGGGTCAGCGGTGCTTTTTCTGCATCCTTGTCATAACCGTCTAAGTTCATGAGAGCGAACCGGGATGCGTTCCAGATCTTGTTGGCAAAGTTCCGAGTGCTTTCGATCCGGTTCCAGTAGAAACGCATGTCGTTCCCCGGAGTATTGCCGATGATCAGCATGAACCGCAGGGTATCCGCCCCATACTTATCCACCACTTCCACCGGGTCGATGCCGTTGCCCAGGGATTTGCTCATCTTCCGGCCCTGTTTATCCCGGACCAGGCCATGGATGAATACATGCTTGAAAGGTTCTTTCCCCATGAATTCTTCACCCATGGTGATCATCCGGGCTACCCAGAAGAAGATGATGTCGTAGCCAGTGACCAGCACACTGGTGGGATACCAGTGTTCCAATTCTTCCGTCTTATCCGGCCAGCCGAACGTGGAGAACGGCCACAGGCCGGAGCTGAACCAGGTGTCCAGGCAGTCTTCTTCCTGATGGATGTGGGTGCTGCCGCATTTGGGGCATACTGTCAGATCCGTCCGGGAAGCAGCCACTTCTCCGCAGTCGTCGCAGTACCAGACCGGAATCCGGTGGCCCCACCAGATCTGCCGGGAAATGCACCAGTCATGGATGTTTTCCATCCACTGGAGATAGGTATTGGTGAATCGGCTGGGGACGAATTCCGTATGGCCTTCGGTGACACATTTGATGGCAGCTTCTGCCAGAGGTTTCATCTTTACGAACCACTGGGTGGATACCATGGGTTCCACCACATGGTGGCAGCGCTGGCAGTGGCCTACAGAGTGGGGGGCATCTTCGATCTTCACCAGAAGTCCCATGTCCTTCAGATCCTGGACGATGTGCTTCCGGCATTCGTACCGATCTTCCCCTTCATATTTGCCGGCTTCCTTGGTCATCTTCCCGTCCAGGCCGATGACTACGATCTGTTCCAGGTTGTGCCGCTGTCCTACTTCATAGTCGTTGGGGTCATGAGCCGGAGTGATCTTCACAGCACCGGTACCGAATTCCAGGTCCACATATTCATCGGCGATGATGGGGATTTCCCGGTCCGTGGTGGGCAATGCGATTTTCTTCCCGACCAGGCTGCCATACCGTTCATCCTTGGGATTCACGGCTACGGCCGTATCCCCGGGGATGGTTTCCGGACGGCTGGTAGCGATGGTCAGGTACTGGTCTTTTTCCCCCACGATGGGATATTTGATGTACCACAGAGCACCGGGATCATCCTGGTGTTCCACTTCCACATCGGAAAGGGCCGTGCGGCAGTTGACGCACCAGTTGATCATCCGGGTGCCTTTGTAGATCAGGCCCTTTTCATAAAGGCTCACGAAAGCTTCCCGGACCGCCCGGCTCAGGCCCTCGTCCATGGTGAACCGCTGCCGGTCCCAGTCGCAGGAAATCCCCAGGCTTTTCAGCCGGCTGACGATTTCATCTCCGTAAGCTTCCTTCCACTTCCAAACCCGTTTCACGAATTCCTCCCGGCCCAGGTCATACCGGGTCAGGCCTTCTTTCTTCTTCAGTTCTTCTTCCACCTTGATCTGGGTGGCCAAACCCGCATGGTCATAGCCCGGCAGCCAGCAGGTGTTGTCCCCCAGCATCCGATGCCAGCGCACCAGGATGTCCTGGAGGGTATTGTCCAGGGCATGGCCCATGTGGAGCTTGCCGGTAATGTTGGGAGGCGGGATCACCACACTGAAGGGTTTCCGGCTCTTGTCCACCGGCTGATGGAAAAAACCGTGTTCGATCCAATATGCATACCATTTTTTCTCCACCGCAGCCGGATCATAGACTTTGGGGATGTTGTTTTCTTCTGCCATAAATCTGCCTCCTTAAAAAAATAAACCCGTCCTGCTGTATAGGACGAGTTGTTCGCGGTACCACCTACATTCTCAATTGCTTGAGCACCTCTGTGGCGTAACGTGCCAAAACGGGTACGGCTCACCACCGTACCGGCTCCCGGATGACTTCCAGCGCATTGCCCGGATGCTTCCACCACCCGCATCCTCTCTGTCAGTGCAAGAGGCGCTGTACTCCTTCCCTTCATGGCCTTTGACTGTATGGTCGTATGGAGTCATTGTAACAAGGGAGGATTTTTTTGTCAATGGGAAATGAAGAGGTCAGACCGGCCCTTTGGGCCTTTCAGAAGTCAGACTTCAGCTTGCCTGCCATAAGCAGCACGGTCCTCTTGCTATAGCGGACAAAGCTGACATCTGATGTCTCAAGGACCCTCGAGGCCGTATCTGGCATCTTTACAAACTCTCGATCTGCCGGCACAGCATCTTGCCCACGCTGTCGGCCATTTTGTCCAAATCCCGGACTTCCACACAGTCTTCCCCGAAGATTTTCCGGGCATCTTTCATGATGTGCTGATTCTCCCCGTTGATGAGCCCGATGATCCGGATCCCTTCCCGGCGGAGGCTGGCGGCTTCATCGGCCGTGTTGGCCACGGCTTTTTCGTCCCGGTATTCCGAAGAACTGAACAGGCCGTCCCCCACCAGAGGTTTATCGTCGTTGGGTTCCGCATCGGTGAGCATGATCAGGATCTTCCGAGTCTGGGTAAAGTCCCCCATCAGCTGCCGGGCGCCCCGGAGAGCCAAGCCGTCCCGGTTCCAGCCGGTGGCTACATAGTTGAAGATATTGGTGCACCGCTTCTTGTCGGCATAATCTTTGAATAGGGTGAGCACCGTATAGTTCCGCAGGGTACAGAAGGAATACACCTGATAAGGGATCCCGCACTGTCGCAGGCTTTCGGCGATCACATAGGCCTGGGAAGCGATCACCTGCTGGTATTCCCCCCGGGAAGCGGAAGCATCCAGCATCAGGTCCACGGTGAAATCCGGGCTGGAGACCGTTTCCCGTTCAAAGAACACCCGGCTGTCATTCACCTTCAGAGCCCGCCATACCAGTCCCGGCACCAGTTCTCCTTCTTTGGCCGGCACCGGCAGCCGGGTCTGGGCCATGCGCATGACGCTCCGGAGCTGATGGGTGAGCCGGGCTATGCTCTTCCGACACTGTTCCCCGTGATCCTTATAATAGGACAGATTCTTCACTCGCTGGGCATGGGCCCCCTGGAGCCAGCGGGAAGCTTCCCCAGTGGCTCCTTTGCTGCCCAGACGGCCCCGGGTAAAGTGCAGATGGCAGCCCCGATGGGGCCCGTTGCACCAGGCCTGGTCGATGTCCAGCATTTTCCGGGGCGGATAGATGCTGGCCCCGAAACAGTCGATGATGTAGTTGTAGTTTTCCGAGGCCGTCTGGCCGGTGATGATGGCCATCAGCCCATTGTGAGCGTTTTTCCCGGCCAGGATGTCCATAGCCTGTTTCTTGGAATAGAGGAAATTGAACACGCTTTCCTGCTTCCGGAACACATGGGGCAGCAGCCAGTCGATGAAATCTCCCAGCCCTTTGCTGATGATGACCTTTTCCAGGCTTTCCCGGACCAGGAAATGGGAGACGAAGTACTTTTTGGTGATTTTCCGGAAGTGGTCGCACAGCTGCTGGGTATCCCAGGAAGGATCGAAGCACAGGTTGGCATAGAGCCCTTTGGCCCAGGGGTCATGAAGATCCAGCCCTTCTCCCAGCACTTCATGCCACCGGGCCGCCTGCATCTCGTGGGCCACTCCGGTCTTGTCCAGTTTGGTGCCATCGAAATAGGCCCGGGCATGCTGCTTCCGGAGGTAGGGCAGCACCGGCCGCACCGGCGCCTCCTTGGCATAGGTGGCATATTCCAGCCCCAGCCAAAATAAGTCCGTAAACGTATCCCGGAGGGCGCTGTCTTCCATCTCTTCGAACATCTGATGGATCAGTTTCACATCATAATACTTTCGGGTAAAGCCCACCACCGCATTCAGGTACAGATCCGGCGTGCCGCTTTCCGTATAGGCCAGGAAATCCGGATCGAAATGGTAGTCCCAGGATACATCCCATACGATATTCAAAGCACGGCGGCGTTTGGCATCGTACTTCAGTTTCGCCATGATCCATCATCCCTCGAAGATTTCTTCTTTGGTGTAATTGCCGGGGATATGGAGATTGATCACGTCCCGGATCAGCCCCGGTTCATATTCATCGAAGGATTTATTGACGATTCCCAGATCCAGGGCCTTGTGGGCTTCCAGACCGGCTTCCATCAGATGGATGGCGTCCAGTATCCCCCGCAGATCCAGAGCTTTTTCCGAAATTTCGCTTTCCTGGCATTTCTTTTCCAAGTCTTTGAAGATCTGACAGAAGGCCTTCCGGGCCTCGCTCCGGAGAGCAGGGAATTCGTCCTTCAGCAGCCGTTCCAAGGATTCCATGGAAATAGTGGGCAGCTGGATCACAGCGAACCGGGAAGCCAAGGCTTCGTTCAGTTCTCGGGTACCGGAATAGCCGTAATTCATGGTAGCGATGAACCGACAGGCAGGGTCCGCATGGAGCAGATCATAGCCCGGGATATCCACCGTATGGCGGAAATCCAGCAGGGAATGGAGCACGGCCATAGCTTCATTCCGGGCCATGTTGATTTCATCGAATACCCCGAAGCCCCCTTTCACCGCACACTGGTACACCGGTCCCGGCCGGAATTCCACTTCTCCGTTTTTGAAGGTGTCCGTGCCCAGCATCCCGGTGGCATCCATGTTGATGTGGAAGGAAACGTTCCACATAGGCCGTCCGAATACGGCAGCCAGGTTCTCTGCCAGCACGTTCTTCCCGGTAGCTTTGGGTCCTGCCAGCAGCAGGTTCTGTCCGCACAACAGGGCCGCAATAGCCTCTTCCCACACATCTTTCCCGTAATAATGGAAATGAGGGACAGGGATACGGGGCTGGAGTTCCGGCGGTGCCGGAAACTCTTTCCGATAATTTTCCACGCCCTGGATCAGATCCGGGCTGATTTTCTCTTCTTTTAAAAAGCTCAGCATGACAGCGGCTCCCCTCGATTAACAATTCCTTGAATCATCCCTTATTATAGCACAAAAGGGGTGTGCTGCACGTGCTGTGCAACACACCCCTTTTCGGGAAGTCTGGAGCCGCTGTGTGCTTCCCCCTCCTTCACTCCGGCACCGCTCCGAACCGGTTGGCCCCGTTTGTCCCTTTTTTGATCAACAGATAAATATACGTGGCCAGATTCAGGATGGGGACCAGGATCAGCAGCACCCACCAGCCGCTTTTGTCCATATCGTGGAACCGGCGGGCCAGCAGGGAAAGACCGCAGAGGAACATGACAAAATAGGCCAAAAGCCACAGGCCCATCAGGGCAATGGCCCCCACTCCGCTCTCAAACAGGGTAAAGATGAAAACACACCCCATCAGGAAAAAAGTCAGGCAGCTGGTCCCACCAAGGAGCAGGGCTCCCCGCAGAGCCAGTTCCACCCGTCCCAGACGGCCGTGGAAATTCAGATACAGATCCAGCAGCGAAGTCCAGTCCCGAGGGATCTGACGGGCAAAAAAGTGCCGTTCCATCCACTGGTAGGGAGAAATTTTATGATCATTTACCTCTGGTGTTCCAACATACAAGTCCATACAGCCTCCTTACCCTCAGCTTTTCCTATATTTTCAGTCGAAAGATATTATATCCATTTTTGCCGAGAAAAGAAAGAGGCCAGGACACAAAAAATACGCATTTTATTGGCAAAAAGAGCATCGCTCATAAAATGCGCATCATTTCTATTTTCCGTTGGGGGCCGGTTCTTCAGAAATCAAGATTCCTGCATCTTGCAGATTCTGCCGGATGGCTTCCAATTCTTCCTGGGAATCAGCTGCCACCGTTAGGGTATGGATCCCTTTGGAAAGGGTAGCGATCAGAGGGATGTTGTAGGCCCGGAAATTTTCCAGATACTGTTTTACATCCCGACGGTTCTTCAGATTCAAGAACGCCTGGATCGGTCCGCAGAAATCCGGCAGCAAAGTAATGCTGGCAATCATGCCCCCATTGTCCACCACAATGTTCATCTCTTCCATGGCTCCATCCGTATCCATGGCTTTGTACCGGCATTCAAAATCCATGGTCAGGCTCCGGCCATTGATCTGGTAGCCTCTCCGGGTGGAAACAATGGCCGTACCGGCACTCCGCAGGAGAGCCATATCCAGCACAATGACCTGGCGGGAAACATCCAGATCCTTGGCCAGCTGATCCCCCGTCACCGGGCTGCTGCTGTTCCGCAGGATTTCCAGTATTTTCTTTCTTCGTTCTTGATTCTTCATGATACCCCTCCCATACAGATTCTGCTTTTGGATTCCCTGTATCCATCTCTTTCTATCCTTGGCAGGGCAGTAAATTCCAAAGTTTTTCAGCTGTATTTTATCATATTTGGTTATGAATGTCTAAATTAAATTCATGATGAATCGTTCTGTATGCTCACTGCCAAAGGACTATCAATTCAGGAGTATACTGCCGAATTATGAAGATTAGATGAAGAAGCAGGAAAAGTTATCCCCGGCCCTGCAAAACTGCGGCCTAGAGCACCATCTAGGCCTGATTCTCTTCTGTACGGGATTAAAAGATCAATAAAAATATCTTATATTATTTTTCTTGGCATCTTCTTGACAAAATGCCATGCGCTCTGGAAAAGGACAAATGAAAAGCCCTCCCGAATCCGGGAAGGCTGATATGCTATGTGGTGACCCTGGAGTGATTCGAACACTCGACACACGGCTTAGAAGGCCGTTGCTCTATCCAGCTGAGCTACAGGGCCAAATAAAATGGAGCGGGTGATGGGAATCGAACCCACGTAACTAGCTTGGAAGGCTAGGGCTCTACCATTGAGCTACACCCGCATTTCTATTGGTCGGAGCGACAGGATTTGAACCTACGACCCCCTGCTCCCAAGGCAGGTGCTCTACCAAACTGAGCTACGCCCCGTCGCAATACGATATCATCCATATGTAAAATTTCGCAACAATAGTGGTGGGCGCTAACAGGATCGAACTGCTGACATTCTGCTTGTAAGGCAGACGCTCTCCCAGCTGAGCTAAGCGCCCGAAAAAAATGTGGTGACCGGAGGGGGAATCGAACCCCCGATACCGCCGTGAAAGGGCGGTGTCTTAACCGCTTGACCATCCGGCCACATGGCTCCCCGAGTAAGACTCGAACTTACAACAACTCGATTAACAGTCGAGTGCTCTACCATTGAGCTATCGGGGAATTTAGACGCTTATGCGTTGCGAGGATTATTATATTAAATATGGTACAAAATGTCAACAGCATTTCTCGATTTTTTTCAAGAAAATTTGAGCAGCCCCGCCTCACGCTAAAAAAAGATGTCAGAGTAGGTCAGATGCGCGAATGTGAAGATATAGTCTGCGTGGCATTCCTCCGATTTTTTCCAGGCACACGAGATGGGTCCAGATGCGTGAAAGCGGGGATTTTCGAATGCGGCATAGTACTCTCTCCAATCTCTTCCAGGTGCGGAAGATGTGCCCAGATACGCGAAAGCGGGAAATTTGGTCCGTGGCATAGTACATATTGGTACATGCCGCGAACCAAATTTCTCGCTGACAAAGTAGATGGGTGCATATTCCGCACCTGGGTTATGCGGCAGCGTTAGCCCTGCTCCGCCACCCTCGCCTCCGCCACTTTCCCTTTTTCCGCGCCTTCCAGGAGCAGTTCCACACACTCCAGGACGGTCTGGGTCATGTTCACTTCCCAGAATTGTCCGGCTTCGGTAAGGTGATACAGATACCCGTTATGCTTCCAGAGGCCGTATTCTTCCCATAGGCCTCCCAGCCACTGGAGGCCGGAAAGACGGCTGTCCATCCGGGCCAGGTCTTCCAGATCCAGACGGCATTGGTTCAGCTGGGCCTGGATCCGGTCAGCGATCCGGGCATAAGGAGATTCCTGCTGGAGGAACATAAGGGGTTTCTGGCCGGCGGATACCATCCGTTCATACATGGGCAGAGCCCGGTGGAGCATGGTGGATACACCGTCCACATGGCCTCCGGCCCCGCAGCCGAAGGGGAACAGCTGGACTCCGCTCCGGGCAAGGGTGTTGTACAGGCTCCGTTCCCGGTTATTCCGGGCCCAATGGCAGAAGCTGAGCCGCTTCCAGCCCTGGGCATCCAGGTAGCCTTTCCCCCAGGCAAAGAGAGCCGTCTGCTGCCGGGTGGTAGCCGCCGGAGACAGTCGGCCCTTTTGGATGGAAAGGGCCAAGTCGCTTTTATCGAATACATCCAACTGGTACAGATCCGCGCCATCCACTCCGGACTGGACCAGCAGTTCTACATCTTTTTTCCAGACTTCCAGAGTCTGATCCGGGAGCCCGTACATCAGGTCGATGACCACGGCACACTGGTTCCAGGCCGAAAGAGCCCGGAGTTTTTCCAAAACGGCATCCTGATCATCGATCCGTCCCACCTGCTGGCGGACTTTGGTATCAAAGGACTGGACTCCCAGGGACATCCGATTGACCCCTTCCGCGAACCACACTTCCATCTTTTCCGGTACCAAATCGTGGATCCGGCCTTCTAGGGTCAATTCACAGTCATTGGACAAGGGCAGGCATCGATGGATGGCTGAAAGGAGCTTCCGGGCATTTTCCGGTGCCAGGGAAGTGGGCGTCCCCCCGCCGATGAACACGGCCTGGATGGGAGCCGCCTGGAGCCGGGGCTGGGCCGCATCCTGTTCCAATTCTCGGATCAAGAGATCCACATAGCGGTCTTCTGCCTCCTGGCTGGTTCCGTTCTGGAAGAATCCGCAGTACAGGCATTTGGTCTTGCAGAAGGGAATGTGGAAATAGGCCATTTGGGTAGGCCGGCCCTGGGGGGCTCCCTGGAGGGTCTTTTGCCATACACCCTGGGACAGGGGCGGCGGGATCATTTTCCCCTTCATCCCCGCATGGACCACCCTCTTCCGGTCAAAAGCCAGAGCCAGAGGGTCTGGGTTTTTCCGTCCGAACTGGAGCACCTGTTCTTCCGGAGACAGCTGTGAGAAATATGCTTCCAGATCCATGGTTCACCCTTTCCCTTCCAGCTGCCTCAGCACGGCTCTGGCAAACGCAGCGGCGGCTTCTAAGTCCTGGGCATCGGGATGGGTGGAAGCAGCCTTGTGCCGGGCTTCGCTTTGGGGATTGCGCCCATGGAGGCTTTCCGGCGGAAAACGTTTGTACATGGCTTCGATGAGCTTAGGGTCCACCTTTCCCTGGCAGATGAAGGAGTCCACCGGCTCCACTCCTTCCGGCAGCAGAGCGGCCCCTTTTTCCAGCGATCCTCTGGCATGATCGCTGTGGGGATCGGCCCCTAAGGTAGCAAAGAGGGCCACATGGGGGTTGTGGAGCCGAGGAAGGACTTTCTGGGCTGCCGCATCAGCGGTGCCTTTGTCCACCCAGTACCCCAGGAATACACAGTCATAGGCGTCCAAATCTTCCGGAAGCGGCTGGGTCAGATCCAGGCAGGGTGTCCCTGCCGGCAGGGCCGAAGCGATAGCTTCCGCTACTTTGCGGGTATTGCCGGTCCGGCTGGAATACAGTACGATGGTTTTCATGGGCTTCCTCCTTAGAATTTCCATTCAGCGCCCGCTCTCCAGACACGGCCGTCGGTCCAGATGCTGTCGCTGCTGTCGAATTTCTTGTTGAACAAGTTGTCAATGCCGGCATACAGGGACATTTTTCCGATGTCCTTGGTAACTACGAAATTGGTCAGGCTGTAGGAATAGGATTTGTTATTGGCGCTGGTGAGATAGTTCTGGTACCACTGGTTATAGAGAGTGGCCGTCCAGGGATCCTTCTTGGCATCGGTCCAAGACAGTTCCACAGTGCCGGTATTGAGAGCCCGGCCGGTGAGCCGTTTGTTGGTGTTCCCATCCCGGGCATCCAGATAGGTATAGTTGGCCCGGGCGCTCCAGTGTTTGTCGAATTTGTATTTGGTTTCCGCTTCCACCCCATCAAAGGTGGCCTTGTCCACATTCCGGTACTTGTACAGGAAGGTCCGGGTTCCGCCGCTGAAGCTTCGGGACACACTTTCCGCATCGATCAGGTTGGAGATCTTATTGTGGAAGTAGGTAAGTTTCCCAGTGGCCTTGCCTTTCTCCCCTTCCAGGCTGATGTCGAAGTTGGTGGATTTCTCCGGCTGCAGGTCCGGATCTCCTTCCACGATTACCCGCATGGAGGCAATGGGAGAATGGATCATCTGGGAATACAATTCGAAGATGGTGGGAGCCCGGAAAGCTTTGCCGTAATTGATTTTCAGACGGCTGGCCTTGCTGAAACTGTAGGTGAACCCGGCCCGGGGGGACCATTCACTGCCGAAGCTGTTGTGATGGTCGAACCGGATGGAGGGAATGAACAGCAGCTTGTCCCCCAGCTTCATCTCATCTTCCAGATAGAAAGCATAAGAAGTCTGGCTGGCTGAGCCATAGGGACTGGTCATACCCAGATAGCTTTCGATTCGGGTGCCCCCGCCCGGGTTGGCAAACCGGGTACCTCCGGCCTTCTGGTTCTTCACTTCCATGCCGTAGGTCAGGGTGTTGTTCTTGTCCATCTTGTAGGTGTTCTTGGCTTCGTTGACCCAGGTGGAATACCGGGCATGGTTGAAGTCATTCCAGGCGGCAGCGGTCCGGGTGCGGTCCACTTTCCCCAGCCGGCTGTAGTAGGATTGGATTTCCCAGTCGTTTTTCTGATCGAACCCATAATATTTCACATGGTAGTCGGACCGGTTGTTGTCGTAGTAGCTGGTAGTGGTGCCGGCAGTGGTACTGGCTGACAGGCTGGTGAGCTGCTCTTTCATGAAGCTGGCTCCGAAGTCCAGGCCGCTGTGGTCATTGAACCGGTAATTGCCGTTCATGGAAAGATTCCGTCGGGGGCCGTACATGTTGGTGCTGCCGTTGTTGTCTTCCTTCCGGACCTTGGTCAAGTTGAAATCGATGTTCAGATTCAGCTTGCCCATGTCCCCGGTGGAAAAGCCTCCGTAAACGGAAGATTCCAGGCTTCCGGTACGGGTCCCCGCATAGCCTCCCTGGGGTTTGTTCTTCTTAGTGATGATATTGATGACCCCGCCGGTGGCATCACTGCCCCAGACAGCAGAACCGGACCCCCGGAGGATCTCGATCCGGTCGATTTGATTCACGTTGATCCGGTCCAGTTCATAGGCATTCATGGTGCTGGCAGAATCTTCCCCGGCGATCCGGCGGCCGTCCACCAGGATCAGGGTTTCCGTGGTCCCCATGCCCCGGACGCTTACGTTGTTCCCCACCATGGAGGTGCCATTCCGGGACACGTCGATGCCCGTAGCATTCTTGATGGCATCCCGGACATTATAAGCCCCTTTCTTTTTCATTTCTTCTGCCTTGATCACCTGGACGGCCATGGGGACTTGTTTTTCCTCCAATTTGGTCCGGGTGGCGGTAACCACCGTCTCTCCCAATTCCAGGCTGTCCATTGTATTGTCAGACGCAGCATCGGCACTGCAAAGCTGGGCACCGCCCAGTACGGCTGCCAGACTGATTGCCAGCAGTATCCTTCTCTTCAACCATGCTTGATCCATCGTAACGCTCCTTTACACTATATTTTGCAAGTCATTCCTTTCCGCATTCCACAGATTTCCCCTGGGAAACTGATCCGCCCAAAGGCCGCGGCCAGTCTCCCTGTTTCAGTTCAACCGGAAGGTAAACGTTTTCGTCGCATAGCACCGGACCGGGTACCCTTCCTTATACGCCGGTTCGAACTGATATCCATAAGCCGCATCCAGAGCCGCCTGATCCATCTGGCCATAGCCGGATCCAGAAATCACCGAAGCACTTTCCACGGTGCCGTCCTTGCCTACGATCATCCGGACCCGGACGGAGCCCTGGATGCCGTGATTCTGCAGGGCTGAAGGATATTCCGGATCCGGTCCCCCTAGGAAACTAGCGGATACGTCGGACTGGACCGCTTCCGTGTCAAAGCCAGGCCCGTCACCCCCTGCCGGTCCCGGAGGTTCTCCCGGATTTCCTGCCGGATTGCCCCCATTGGGAACTCCGTCCGGACTCCCCCCCTCCGGATCCCCCTGGGCAGCCGTCCCGGGCCGGGCTGCCGCTCCAGCTGCTGCCGAGCTGACAGAGGAGGCTGCTGCCATCGGACGGTCCTCTGCCACCTGTCCATCGGGGATCACATCCTGAGGGGCTGGCTGCATCACCGGTGCGGGAGCACTTTCCTGGGGGGCTGCCTGCTGCTGGGCTGCTGCAGGTGCCGGGGGATTCCCGTTCCCCAGATGGGCTCCCGGCACGTCCCCATAGCCGTGATAGGGACTGCCGGAAACGATTTCCACCGTGTAGATCGGATCCTGGGCCTGCTGCTTCTGGTAAGTCTGGTAGCCGGCAGCTCCCACCAGCAGAAAGAAAATCAAATGGGCCCCCAGGGACACCAGCAGTCCTTTGCTGCTGTCACAGATTTCCATGGGCATCCGCCTTCTCTGCCGCCAGCCCCACCCGGACGATCCCGGCTGCTTTGCAGTCGTCCAGCAGGCTCAGGATGGTCTGATAGGCAGCTCTGCCATCCCCATAGATGACCAGAGAAAACTGAGGATCTTTGGCAGCCGCCTGTTTGGCCTGGGCCAGCAGCGCCTCCCGGGTAATGGGCTTTGTCCCCAGGTACAGGCTTCCATCTTCCCGGACCGCCACATTGAACCGGCTTTCCTGTTGGGTCTGCGCCTGGGTGGCAGCCGGCAGCTGCACTGGAACGGTCTGTACTTCGCTCATGTTCATAGTGGTGACAATGAAGAACACCAGCAGCAGGAAGCTCATATCGATCATGGGGCTGATCATGATCCCGATCTCATTCTTTTTCCGGTTCTTCAGCTTGATCATGCCCGCCTCCGTTCCGGATGGCAGCACACGCTGCAGGTTTCCTTTTTCCGTACGGCTTCCAAGAGGGTATTGCCCATTTCTTCGATGTTCAAGGTGATGAGCTTCATCCGCCGCTCAAAGTAACCGTGGAATACCACTGCCACGATGGAAATACACAAACCGAACACAGTGGTGATCAAGGCTTCGGCCAACCCTGATGTGACCCCCATGGGGTTGGTCATCCGCTGGGTGATGTGGTTGAATGCCCCCATCATCCCGGTCACCGTCCCCAAAAGCCCCAGGACCGGTGCCAAAGTGACGATGATATTCAGATAGGGCAGGTGGTTCTCGAATTTGTCCAGGGCCCGTTCTGCCCGATAGCTGATGAAGTTCTCCAGATATTCATAGTTGTCATGGCGTTCCATGACAATGGTGGCCAGCTTGGCGATTTCTCCCTGGGTCCGGTCCGCCAGTTCCTTGGCCTGGTTCCAGTCGTTGTTTTCCACACACTGGCAGAACTGTTTGGTAAAATGCCGTCCGCTGTCCGCCTTCCGGAAAAACAGCATCCGTTCCACCCCAATGGCCAGGGCAGCAATGGAACAGACAAGGAGAGGCCACATGACCCATCCTCCTTTGATGAAATAATCCACGCCTGCAGTCAAGATGTTCATTTTCCTTCCCTCTTTCCAGCCGTTGGTATCCCGGCTTCTTTCTTCCATAATGCATAATAAAGGCCCTGCCGCTGCAGCAGTTCTGCTGGAGGGCCTTTTTCTACGATCCGTCCCTGGTCCAGGACCAGGATGGTATCGGCCTGGCTCACTGTGCTGAGCCGATGGGCCACCATCAAGGTAGTCCTGCCCCGGGCCAGTTTTTCCAGTTCCCCTTGGATCTGCCGTTCGGTGATATTGTCCAAGGCGGAAGTGGCTTCATCCAGTACCACAATGGGAGCATCCTTCAAGAAAGCCCGGGCCAGAGCCAGACGCTGACGCTGGCCTCCCGAAAGCCGCACACCTCGTTCCCCGATTTCCGTGGCAAAGGCAGCAGGGAGATCTTGGATGAAATCCAGGGCCCGGGCCGCTTCTGCCGCTTCCCCAATGGCCTCTGCCGGTTTGCTGAAATCACCGTAAGCGATGTTGTGCCGGATGGAATCGGAAAACAGGAACACGTCCTGGGAAACCAGTCCGATCTGCTTTCTCAGGCTTTCCCGGCTGTACTGGCGGATATCCAATCCGTCCACCAGGATGCAGCCTTCCGTAGGTTCATAGAATCGGAGGAGCAGGCTCACCAGAGTGGTCTTGCCGGCACCGGTGGCCCCTACAAAAGCCGCCTTCGTCCCCGGTTCCAGGATGAAGGAGATGTGCCGGAGGATGGGCCTTCCTCCCGGGTATTGGAAGGACACATCCCGGAACTCGATCCGGCCCCGGAGGGGCGGCAGCCCAGGAAGATCCCCCCCGCTTTCCTCTGGTTCTTCCAGGAGCCCATAAAACCGCCGGAACCCAGCCATGCTTTTCTGGTAGGTTTCCACGAACAGGGTCAGTTTCATCACTGGTTTCAGGAACACCCCCACATAGAGGAAAAAAGCCACCAGGTCCCCCAGATCCATGGCTCCCTGACGGATGCGCCAGGCCCCTAGGAGAAGGATCAGCAGGTTGATGGAATTGGTGAAGAGATTGATGCTGGCATTGAAATAAGCCCGGATCTGGAAAGATTTCCGTCTGGCCTGGAAGTATTTTCCTGCAGCCCGGGCAAAAGAACGCCGGTTGTGGGTTTCCGCCGTGAAGGCCTTCACCATCCGGATGCCGTTGAGGTTTTCTTCTCCCAAAGCGGAAAGCCGTCCATACTCTTGCCGCACCGCCTGGAAACTGTCCCGGAGCTTCAGGTTGATCCAAGCAGTATGGATGGCCTTAGCGCCCATCAGAAGGACAACAGCGCTTCCCAGGTAAGGGTCCAAGGTCACTAGCAGGAAAGCCGTCCCCGTCAGGCTGAAGCAGCAGACCAGCAGATCATTGGGGATCCGAGACGCCAGTTCCCCCGCTTCCGCCACATCCCCAGTGAGGGTGGCCAGCAGCTGTCCGGTATGGGCATGGTCGAAAAAAGCAAAAGGCAGCTTCTGGAGATGGGCAAAAAGATCTTTCCGCATATCATTCTCCATACCTGCGCTCAGGATCCCACTGCCCCAAGAAACGGCGAAGAGCAATAGGAAATTCAGGCAGTAAGCCATGCCCAGCCAGAAGCACCAGCGGAGGATCCGGTTCCATTCCCCACTGGGCAGTTCCGTCTGCAGGATATGCCGCACGCCCCAGGGAAACAGCAGTTCCAGCAGAGCTCCCAGGATGGCTCCCAAGGCGAGCAGCCCTGTCAGCATCCGATATCTGCGGTAATACGACAAAAAACAGCGAAGCATCAGCTGATCTCCCGATAGGCCAGGATGGGCCGTTTCCGGCCCGGCAGCCGGACCACATCACAGTCCACCTGGTAGACTTCCCGGAGCATCCGGGAGGTGATCACTGCTTCCGGCGGTCCCTCGGCATATTTCTTCCCGCCTTTGATCACCACCACCCGATCGCTGACTTCCAGAGCCTGCCCCAAATCATGGAGAACCATGATGATACCCAGTCCATTTTCCCGGTTCAGTTTCTTCACCAGCTGCATCACTTCGTATTGATAGGAAATATCCAGAAAGGTTGTAGGTTCATCCAGGAACAGGAGATCCGGCTGCTGGGCCAGTACCGCTGCGATCCATACCCGCTGGGCCTCGCCCCCGGAGCAGTCGCAGATCCGTTTGTCCCGGAGTTTCTTCACTCCGGTGGCTTCCATGGCCCATTCCACCACTGCATCATCTTCCGGTGAATTTCCGCTGTGCCAGTCTTGATAGGGGACCCGGCCAAAGCTGACCAGCTGCCGTACGGAAAAATCCGGGGGTGCCAGATGCTGTTGAGGCAGGATCCCCACTTTCTGGGCAAAAGCCCGGGAAGCGATCTGGGGGAGGGGTGTCCCATTGCAGAGTACCGTCCCCTGCCGGCAGGGCAAGAGCCGGGTCAGTGTCTTGAGCACCGTGGATTTCCCCGATCCGTTGGGTCCCACAAAGGTGGTGATTTCCCCCTGGCGGATTTCGATGTCAAAATCTTGCAGGACCATCCGCCCTTCATATCCCAGACCCAGTTTCACACCTTTAATTTCCACGGACTTTGCCTCCTTTTCGCAGCATATATAGGAAAAAAGGTCCTCCTGTCATAGCCATGATGACCCCCACTGGGATTTCCATCCCTGGAATCAGGATCCGCCCCATGGTATCTGCTGCCAACAGGATGACACCGCCCAGCAGAGCGGAAATCGGCAGCAGGGACCGGTAATCCGCACCGCCCAAGATCCGGGCCATATGGGGGACTACAAGTCCCACAAAGCCGATCATCCCAGCCACGGCCACTGTAGCCGCCGCCAGGAAGGCCCCCACAGCAGAAATAACGATTCGCAGGAGGTCCACATTGACCCCCAGGCTGGAAGCCATTTCGTCCCCCAGCTGGAGGATATTGGCACTTTTGATGCAGCCGGCGGCTAAGAGTAATCCAACCCCAGCATAAAGAGCCACAGTGGCCACGTGTTCCCAACCCCGGCCGGAAAGGCTCCCGTTGAGGAACCCCAGCACATTGGACAGATTGTCCGCATTGAGCAGCTGCAGGAAGGAGGTATAAGCTCCCAAGACGGTGTTGATAGCCACCCCAGAAAGGACGATCCGCACTGGATCCACCCCGTTCTTCCAAGCCATGGCATAGATCAGCACACAGGCCAGCAGAGCGCCCCCGAAAGCAAAGAGGGGGACGGAAGAAAGCAGAGTGGGAGCCAGCAGCATGACGGAAGTGGCCGCCGTAGCAGCTCCGGCAGAAACTCCGATGATACCTGGGTCTGCCAGGGGGTTCCGCATGACGGCCTGGAGCAGGGCTCCCGACACTGAAAGAGAGGCCCCTACCAGGATGGCCATAAGGATCCGGGGCAGCCGCAGATTCAGGATCACCACCTGGATGGTCCGATCCTGTTCCCACAATCCCGTAAGGATCCGGGCCGGAGCGAACCAGGCACTGCCTAGCCCCAAGGCGAATAAAGCCAAGATCCCCAGGAAGCAAAATAGCAGGAGACAGATCCCTGCGGTCCGGGAACCGCGAAATGCCCGGTTCATACCTTGCCTTCTTTCAGGCTGTCCAGCCGGCGGATCAAGTCCTGGATCTGGTCCAATTCATCCAGGCCCCCGGACACTGCGAACCACTTGGGCAGATAAATGACCTGGCCTTCCCGGATGGCCGCAAAATGATCCCAATAGGAGGCATGATCCCGGAATTCCTGTTCCATGGCTTCCCGCTGCTCATTTTCCCCCGCCATGGCCGAAACACAGACCACCAGATCAGGCTGATAGGAAAGTGCCTTTTCCTGATCCATGGGGACCATGGAGCCCCCCATTTCCGGAGCCACGTTGGTAAAGCCCAGCAGCTGGAGCATGGATCCCACAGTGCCATTTTTGTTCTGGAGATAGAAACGGGGCGGCGCAGCCTGGAGGACCATGACTTTCTTTCCCTGGTTCTGCTGCCGGGCATTTTCCATTTCTTTTTCCACCTGCTGGAACCGTTCCTTGATTTTCATCCCTGCCTCTGACTCTTTTCCGAAAGCATCTACCAGGATCAGGGTCAGTTCTTTGATGGAATCATAGGAAACCGTCGGACCTGCATCCACGTAATAGACCGGGATCTTTTCCCGTTCCAGGATCTTGCCGTAGGTATCTCGAGCATGGTAGCCCACGATCACCAGATCCGGCTGGAGCGCGATGACTCCTTCCAGATCGATATTGGAGCGCATCCCGGTCTGGAATTCCTTTGCATGCTGCTTCAGATCTTCCGGCCACTGGACGATCTTGGTGGCGGGGATCCCCACCAGGTTCACTCCCAGGGCATGGAGGGTCAGCACCGGTGTATTGGTCAGGGCCACCACCCGTTCCGGTTTTTTGGCCAGGGTTACGCTGCCGGTGATGCCGTATTTTTCCAGGGCTTTGGGATAGGGCAGGGTCACCGCTGTTTTTTCTTTAGGAGCGGTTTCCTGGGCTTGGGGAACGCAGCCGGCCAAAGCCAGCAGCAGGAAACAGGAAAGCATCAGTAGGATCCATCTTTTCGCCATGTTATTAGTTTCTCCTAACTTAATTTTGCTGTTTTTCCATTATTTTTTCACGTTATATTCATGTTTAGTTAGTTATATATAACTAGTTTCGTAAAAAAGATAGCATGCTGAAGAAAAATTGTCAACAAAAAAACTGCAACATCTTTGCCACAGATGTTGCAGGTTTGTCATAAGAAAAGCTGCCACGTAGGCAGCAGCCCACTGCCTATCATTGATCCATCCGTACTTTGACTACGATTTTCTTCACTTTTTCCGCCTTCCCCTCAAATTGACAGTTGGGCCGATGGACTTCCCAAGGAAAGAAAATGGCAAAGTCCCCTTTTTCCAGCTGGACAAAGTTCTCCTTCTCCACCTTGCCGTAAAACACCACATCGTTGGTTTCTCTTCGGTCTTCCGTGATTTCTCCGGCATTTTCCATATCCGTATAGCCGATTTTTTCTCTTCCGGCACCTAGGACCTGGATATCGATGTACTGGAAGTGTTTCTCCGGCCGGCGGTCCGCTGCCGGTTCCGTTTCATAGACATTGACGCTGGCAAAGATATCTTCTCCGGCCAGCGGGGTCTTCCCTGCCGGGAGTTCCGTCACGTCCCGTTCCGCCAGAAGTTCCAAGGCTTTTTTTACCGGACCGGTGAGCTGACCGGCCAGCCGTTCCAAATGGGCAAGATTACCTGTAATCATAGTTTTCCTCCTTAGGCAGCAGCCCCAGCAGTTTGGTATAGACCCGCAGGGCGTTTCTGTAGAAAAATTCTTCATGGTGTTCTTCCGGCACCACCAGCTTCATGGTATCGATATAACTGTGGATATTGATCAGGGGCCAGTCCGTCCCATAGAGCACCCGGTCATACTGTCCCACATAATCCAGCCACATCCGCAGATACCGGAAATAGTCCCTGTGCTTTTCAAAGAAAATGGAACCATCGAAATTCCCTTCCAGGAGTCCTGACAGGTCCACATATACATTGGGATTCTTGGCCACCACTTCCATGGCATCCAGGATCCACGGATTGCCGCAATGGGCAATGACGAATTTCACCCGGGGGAACTGGCTGGCCACTTCATCGATGGTCAAGGGATGGGCGTATTTCAAAAGGCCGTGGCCTCCTGCCGTATCTCCCGTATGGAACACCACCGGCACCTGACAGGCTTCCGCCAGTTCATACAGAGGAAAATGCCGAGGATCATAAGCATACACCTGATTGTAGCCGGTGTAGATCTTGATGCCCACACAGTGGGGATTCCGGACCACCGGTTCAAATTCCTGGGCCGTTTTCTCACAGTTTTCCTGGGTCAATCCATTGCTTTCCAAGCCAGCACAAAAAGCGATTTCTGCCGGCTGGTTGTAGGGTTCCAAGGTACAGGGCCTGCCAGATCCGGCACCCGGGGCACCACGCCTCCAAAGCGGCTGGGGCCCAAAGGCGCATTGCCCATGGCTACTGACAGCACCACGTTGTTCTCCCGGCAAGATTTTAAATAGTTCTCCACGGTATTTTCATGGCCGGCGGCTTTGGCCACCTGGTCGAATCCCTCATACCGGAAAAAATGCATATGGCCGTCAATGATTTTCATTCGGAGTCCCCTCTTCTCGTAAAAATATCCATAAAGGTTCCTGCCTCCTGGTTTCGGGCAGGAACTTCTGCAGCTCTTTTTTCTGGTCTTCCCACAGATTCAGCAGGCTCTGGAGTACCCCCTGTTCGAAGCGCACCCGGGTGCTTCCGGCAGCAACTGCATGGATGCCTCCGGTCCGGAGGCCCACCACTTCCTGTCCTAGCTGGATGGACCATTTATCTGTCTGTCCCACCCTCTGCCGTTCCACCTGAGCCACTACCAAGGTATCAGCTCCGGCCTGCCGGGCTTTCTGCCGCAGTTCTTCCTGGGGCCAGAGGCCTTCCCGACCGGCCGTATGCCGGTAATCCAGCACCACATACCGGGGCAGCAGGCTCCTGTATTCATCCAGGAGGAACTGGCCCAGATCTGGGGAATAGCGGGTATCAGCCCCGTTGTCCCTGCACAGGAGCACCAAAGCCGTCAGAGGGTCTGTCCCTTCCCGCTGTTCCAAGGGAGCTGCCGGCCAGATTCCATTCTTTACGGCTGCCTGTCTTTCTCGATAATAGTCCCGTACCGCCAGATCCAGATAATAAGAAATGGGATGCTGGTAATCGGTATATTTTCCAGAAAGGGCATATTCCTTTTTTTCTCCAAACTGCCGGTATCCGGACCGTGTCACCGTCTGGAGGGCTCCTGGCACTGGATCCAAGGAAGTCACCACCCGGAGGAGATGGATCTTCGGGCCATACTGTTCGGCAAAAGCCCGGTTTCCCACGGCCGGTGCCCCAAAGGTGATCACCGGGATCTGGTCTGGAGCTACGCCCTGTCCTACCAGTTCCTCACCCAGCAGGGTGGCTCCAGCGCCTCCCAAACTGTGTCCGGTGAGCAGCATCTTTTCCTCTGGATGGGCCTTCAGATAGGAAGCCAAATCTTCTGTCCGGCCGTCCCCATCCACATCCAGGGGCTGGGAAAGAGCTGTCCGGGCATAGCGGAGGAAGCCTTCATGGACAGCCGGCCCCTCCTCCTTTTCCTCTTTGGATCCTCCCGGCCCTGATGGATAAGGGACCGTTTTCATCTTGAAATTCAGCTGCCAGTCCTTTTTGGTGGCACTGCCCCGGAAAGCCAGCACGTTCCATTTTTTTCCCTGGAGCATCCCGGAATTCCGTGCCAAGGTGAAATGGACTTCCGTTCCCCCATCCTTGACGGTATAAGGGGTCAGCTTCCAGCCATAGCTTCCCAGATAGCGGTTTTCCCGGCTGTCTTCCGGGTCATAGCTTCCGGCACAGACAGCGGCCGCCATGGCTGTCAGCGCAGCCTGTTTCACCGGGCCGGCCGCATCAGCCCCCCAACACAAGCGGGGCACTGCCAGACAGAGGAGGGTCATCCCCTGCCACAGCCAGCGCCCCCAGTGCTGCTGCACCGTGCCCATCTCAGCTTCTGGGATTCCGGGTATTCAGTTCCCGGAGATCCTGTTGGGTCAGGCGGATGTACGCCGGACCATCCAGCAGCGTCCCCAGTTCCTCGGTCTGGAACAAGATGGAAATGCTGCCATCTTGGTTCAGGAAGAAATCTTCCGGCACCCGGGTCACTTTTTTCTCTGGATGGATCTTCACATCGCTGCTGTTGTAGCACTGGTTGGCCAGATAGCCGTTCAGGTCATCGACGGTGACCCGGACAAAGGCCGACAAAGGAAGCCGCTGACCGCTGGCCAGTTCATAGACCACTCCTGCCGTTTTCACCTTGTTGTCGTTTCCCTGGGAACGCAGATCGCTGAGCACCAGGGAAACCAGCTGGGTATCCTCATATTTGGCTTCATACCAGGTGCGGCCAGCCGTGAATTTCCGATCTACAAAACCAGCCCGGAAATCATCCATAAAAGATTTGATATCTTTGTTGATCAAAGTATCCGCTTTTTTGTTTTTGGTATGGACCACCGGCCAGGTCATCTCCAGATTTCCCACCTGGGCTTGTTCGCTTTCCACCTCAGCAAAGGCTGGGATGGATAAACTGAGACAAAGGGCCAATGCTGTCAGAGTCGCTTTTTTGAACATGGTTCCACGCTCCTTTTTTCCTTAATAGTCCTAGTATAACATAAAAAGATGCGGTTGCATAAACAATCGCATCTGGTCGGAAGTCGGAAGTCTGGGGCCTCAGGATAGAATCCGCCTGGCCAGTCGGATTCTTTTGATTGTGTAGAACCGTAGGGGGCGCAGGCCCGGTGCCCCGCAAACTGCACAAACTACCGGCAAATCGGCGGGCTCCCCGGCGTGGAGCCCCTACAGATCCGATTTACGCCTTCAAAAATTTGCCTGCAAATTTATCCTTTGGCTTCCGACTCCATACTCCCGACTTCTGACTTTTCTATCCGGCCCTTACCCCTTTACTTCCTTCAGTTCTGCCCGGAACTCACTGGCCATCCGGTTCAGGCTGCCGTCCTGGTTCAGGATGGGGTTAGTGGTGGCTCCGTTCTTCAAAGCGGTGTAAAGGATCTTGGCGAAATCTTTCCGGGTCAGGAGAGGATTCCCTGCCACCTGGAGCCCCGCAAGGCCTTTCAGTGCCCCAGCCTGTTCCAGCTTCAAGGCGTAGGCATAGGCCCAGTGGTTTTCCGGTACATCGGTGAACAGGTCGTCCCCGCTCACTTTCGGAGCCTCAGCCGGGGCTGCCTTCTGTTCTGTCAGCTTTTCCAAGATGGCGGTCTGCCGGGCCAAGAGTTCCAGCAGCTGGCTGTTGGTGTCTGCCGATTTCACAGATGCTGCCGCAGGCTGCAGGGCAGGTACCGTCCGTACCAATCGGACCGGAACCTCTGCTGCAGGTGTCGCCGGTACTGCAGCCACCGTTTCCACAGGCCGTACGGAAGTCCGTACCACTGCCGGCTTCACCATCGGTGCGGTCTCTGCAGGACGAACTGCTGATGCCGGAGCTGTCACCGGCATCAGGGCCGATGCTGCGGGAGCCGCCTTCACCGGTACCGGCTGGGGTGCAGTGGGCGTCCGCCGACCCATTTTCCAGGTGATTCCAGCGTTCACCATGTTTTCGCCGCCGCCCATGGCAATTCCCATGGACAGGATGGTCCGGTCATCCGGATGGTAATACATGCCCACAGCAGCTGCCCCGGCTCCCCGGTAGCTGCCCAGGCCGGCAGAAAAGTCCACCTTATCGTTGGGGTCATAGGCTCCCGGATGGAGGGCAGCCAGCGCCGCCGCTCCAGCTCCCACCCGATCGATCCGGGAATCCAGCTTGTCCACATCCCGGCTCAGCTGGCCGATGTTCCGGGTATTCTGTTCAATGCCCTCAGCCAGCTGCTCATCCGCCGCCCGGACCTGACCCACATTGGCCGCATCTGTGTCATCCGTACCAGCCTGGATATTGGTGATCTTCTGGCTGTTGGCATTGATTCCATCGCTGGAAATGTAGGTCTTATCTCCCACGTTGTATTTTTCCGCCGTGACGGTCTTAGCGCTCACAGCTCCGGCATTACCTTCAATGGTCACATTCTTCAGGTCGATTTTTTCCTTGTTCAGGCTCAGTTTATAGTCCGTTCCGCCAGTACTGTTCTTGTTCTGGCTGTCTACCTGGATGTTGTCCTCGGCGCTGACAGAGGAGTGCTGGCCAGCCGTGGTGTAAATCTGATCCATCCGGGTATCCAGCCCGGTCACCCGGTCATCCAGGTTGTTGATGGCACCGGTGACATTCTTGGTCCCGTCGGAATTTTTCAGGGTATCATGGAGCTGGCTCACGTCCCCTACTTCACTGGCTTTGGCCACGTCTTTGATCACCACAGACCCCTGTTTCCTTCCCTGGCCATCGACTACATCCATGGAAACACTGTGGGTATCTGTCCGATCCGTCCCATCCGGATTTTTCCCAATGGTATATTCCCCGGTCTGGATGTGCTGTTCATTGTTCTGGGCCGTAGTGGTCACCTGGGAAATGGCCTGCTGGAGCTGGCTTTCCGTAGCAGCTTTGGTGGAACCGATGTAGCCTCCGGCCGAAGCTTCCTGGTTGGCTTTGGCCGTATCCCATTGGGTATTGCTCAGATTGCTTACCGTGCGCTCTGTACCGCTGCTGCTGATCATAACCCCATCGGTTCCTACAGTAACGCTGTTGTTTTTCAGAGTCACGCCACCTGCCTGGAGAGATCCATCTGCGCCCAGGTCGATATCCTTGTTCAGTCTGACTTTGATATGCCCATTGGTATCCGCAGTCGTCGTTTCCGCAACAGTCGTGATATTTCCATCCCCTACAACGCCGATGGCTTGGCCCAGTACCTGGGAAACTTCTTTATTTTGATCGTCAGACAACTTGAAGCCGCCGGACTGGGAAGCCAGGGTCACCTGTTGGATGGCGGAAGCCAGCTGGGCTTCCGTAGCCGCCCTGTCCTTCACATAGTTGGACTGGTTCCAGGTAGTGTTGTCCAAACCGGTGATGTAATACCCTTCATCGGTGCCTACCCCGTCTTTCTGTTTGCCGATGACCAGGCTGATGGTATGTCCTTCATCATCCGTTCGCGGAGTAAAGGTAACGGTATTCATGCCAGTCAGATCCGCCTGGAGCCCATAGGTAAAAGAAGCACCGTTCTGGACAAGGGACAGGTTGTTCCCGGCATTGAAGGTTACCGTATCTCCTGCAGAAATCCGTTTATCCGCATCATTGGCCGTCTCATCCGTCTGGCTGCCGCTGCCGGATTTCCCGGAAGCAGCCGTCCAGTAAGTCTGGTTAATGGTTTCTGCCACATTCTTGGCAGTAGCCAAGCCATCCTCTGCAGTATCAACGGCAGATACTTTGCCGTCCGCAGCCGTCAGTGCCTTGGTTTTCAGTCCATAGGACACATTTGCTGCATCAGTTCCGGCCGCTTCCGTCTTGGCGGTCAGATACTGGCTGTCCGTCTTGAAGGATACCTTCTTGCCGGCGCCGATATCCGCCACCTTCTGTCCGTCATTACCGGCAATCTGCCAACCGCTGCCTACCTTGTCATTCACTTCTTTCAGCTGTGCCACATTGACAGCATCGGTATCTGCCGACCCAGCACCAACACCACTGATGACGTTACCACCATTGTTCAGCCCCTTATTAGACAAGATAACAGCTGTCTTGCCGGCTTCTGGAGTCTTGGGCGTCAGGGTAATGCCCTGCCCATTCTGGATATAGGTGTTGCCTGCTGCGTCAGTAGTCGTAACGCCTTCTGCCGTCTGGACCGTGGAGCCTTTCGTCGCATCGGACGTAGTGACTTTGGAAATACTGATTTCTGGATTCAGTCCGTAGGTAAAGGTAGTACCATTCTGCACCAAAGTCAGGTTGCCATCCTTGGCAAAATGGATGGCGTCCCCAGCCTTGACTGCCGTTCTGTTTTCCGGTGTATTGTCGGCCACTACGCTGATGGAAGCACTGTTGATGGCATTGGCCACATCCTGGGTCGTTGCCAGGCCATTGGCCGTGGAAGTAACCGTTCCGGCCTTATCGCCGGTACCGGAGCCAAAGGTTCCAGTAGTCACATCCACTTTCACCGTGGCATTTCCGGTAGTGTCATCTTTGGCAACCACAGACTTGGTATAGTTGCCGTTATCATAAGTCACAGCTTTGCCAGCACCGATCTGCGCCGTCACGGCAGTCCCTTCTGCATTGTTCCCTGAAAGGTTCCACCCGCCGCTGACCTGGGTCTGGAGAGCATCCAACTGGCCCTTGTTGACGGCGTCGGTAGAATTTTCACCATTTGCTACGCCGGTAATCTTCTGACTGCCTGCATCAATGCCACTCTTGGTGAACTTCGGACCGCCAGTAATGGTCAGGCCATTGGTATCCAACGTGCTGTTGCCAGCGGTGACGGAATCAAGAGCAATCGCCTTGTTCAGTTTCACTGTCAAAGTAGCATTGCCATCCGCATCCGCCGCAGTCACTACGCCAATATTGTTGTCCGACAGCTTGGTAGAATCAGTTGTACCACCTACCACATTGAGCTGCTTGCCCAATTTCACTTTTTTAGCATCTGCATCATCGCCTTTGACGTTGAAGCCGGTTTCAGTAGTACCGGAAGCAGACGCCTGTACCAAACGTTTGACATCGCTGATATTGGCCGCATTGGTGTCTGTATCGCCACCGCTGGCTACATGGGTAATCTGCTGATTACCCATGCTGAGACCGTTGGTAGTCAGAGAGATGGGCTGTGCCCCTGCCGCAGCCGGAGTAATGGTTACACCGCTTCCAGAAACCAGTGTCTGATTGCCTGCGGTATCTTTCGCTGTCACACTGGTTAAATCCGTCAGGGCTTCATTTAAACTGTAAACGACTTTCCCATTTTCAACCGCAGCCGTGATATTTTTACCATTGGCAAAATTGATGCCCTCAGCCAGTTTCCGGGTGCCCTTATCTTCCCCATTGGCCTGGAGTTTCAGATCATTGACCTTGACCGTGTAAGTCTTCACATTGTTTACATCGGTAGGCGCATCAATGGAAACGTTGTCACCAGCTGCCACCACTACTGCATTTTTAGCCTGGGCCTTGATGGCATCGTTGGAAACACTGTAAGAAACGGTCCCGTTTTCTGCCACACTGGCTGTGGTATTGGTTCCGTTGGTGAAATTCAGACCATTCTTCAGGGAAACTCCAGTGCCTACTTTAGTACCATTCTGTGATACCCCCAGATTGTCCACATTTACTGTATAAATCTTGTGCTGGTCGGTCGTATCCGTTTCCACTGTTCCCAGGGATGCATTGGCCCCGGCTCTTACTTCCGTAGTGGCTTTGGCAACAGCCGCAGTCATATCTGTGGTGCTGGCCGCCCCGAAGTCACTGAGACTCAACGTCGTTGCCGGAGTGGTACCGTCGTTGCTGGTGAAGGTGACTGTCTTGGCCGCCAAGTCCTTGCTCACTGTCAGATAGGTGTTCTTGATATCCACAGACGCAGTATCACCGTCATTGCCAGTGATGGTCAGGGTGGACACATCATTGGTGCCTTTCGTCAACTTTGCTGATTTCAGAGCATTGTGAGTGGCACTGATAGTAAAGGTCTTGAGGGTACCATCCATATTCGTTTCCGGCGTAACCGTTACATTGCTGCCACCCGTTACATTGACAGCCTGTACTGCCTGTTTCCTGATAGCAGCATCGGATACATTATATTTAATGGTGCCATTGTCGCCTACTGTTGCCGTCGTGTTGGTACCATCAGCAAAGACAAGGCCATCTGCCAGATGGACGGACTTCTTCTCACCGGAAGTCGTCTTAACAGCCAGGTCATCCACATTGACGGTATAGATATTCTGGCCGTTATTGCCCGCTGTCTTCGTAACAGACGTCACGTTTGTGCCGTTGGTCACCTCAGAGGTTGCTTTCGCGGCAGCAGTAGCCAGTTCACCCTTAGAAGCACCGTCCAGGTCGCCCAGAGACAAAGTTTCGGTTGTCCCATCATTCCGGGCAAAGGTGACAGTATGGGCCGTACCGTCCTTGGTGACAGTGGTATAGGTATTCTTGAGGCCGGTGGACGTAACCGTATTCCCGTCCGCATCGGTCAGGGTCAAGGTCACGTCATCTTTCGTCCCTGTAGGAGCTGCAGATACCGTACTGAGCCTGTTGTGGGTGGCACTGATGGTCACCGTGCCATCTGCACCGACGGCTGCTGTCGTATTGGTGCCATTCTGGAAGTTGATGCCCTTAGCCAGTTCCACTGCAGCAGTTCCTGTACCGTTGGCTTTCACTGCCAGGTTGTCCACATTTACTGTATACGTATGGTGCCCATCGGCTTCTGTATCGGCCAGAGTCGTATTGGTGCCCTTGGTCAGAAGGGTACGGGCAGATTGCAACTGCTTAACATTAACCGCATCTGCATCAGCCGTACCTGCCGTCACATTATGGATTTGCTGATTGGCTGCATCGATACCGCTGCTGGTGAATTTCGGACCGTTGGAAATCGTGAGGCCTGTGGTATCCAGGGTAGTCTTTACGGTACCGCTGGAATCAGCTACCGTTACCTTTCCATTGGTCCCATCCAGCTTGATGGTTTCCTTATAGCTGTCCCCGCTGCCGGAACCCAGGGAAGCGGAGTTCAGTTTTTTCAGGTCACTGGCCAGTTTTACGGAAAGGCTGTTGTTGGTGCTGTCGGCAATAACTCCGATGTTGTTGTCCGTAAGCTTGGTGGAATCCACAGTGACCGTAGTTTTGCCGTCAACGGTTGCCGTAGTAACCCCGGCCCCGCCGATGATGCTCAAGGCCTCGCCGGATCCCCGTTTCACCACCTCAGTGTCCCCGTCAGTCGTGTCACCAATAATGGAATTATCCCCGCCGAACCGGAGCTGCCGAGTGAGGGCATAGAGCTGGGAGCCATTCACTGCATCAGTGCTGGAAGCACTCACCAAACCGGCGGCCACGTTCTGGATCCGGCGTTCGCTGCCCACGGAACCTACGGTGATCACGCCTGTGGGTGTCCCCGCTGCATAGGTGTAGCTGCTGGCGTTCCCATAGGTGTTGTCCTGATCATACTGATTGACTCCGGCGGTGGTGCCGCTTGCTTCCATCGCTGCCACTCTGGCTTTATAGAGATACTTCGCCTCATATTTCTGTTTGATGGTGTTTCGCTCTGTATCCGTGGCAGCGGCTTTATATTCGTCAGAAGCTTCTGCATCTGCATCACCTTGCTGGACGGCCAAGGTCTCAGCATCATTCGATGCAGCTGCAGCGCTGACATAGGCGGCTTCTGTACCGAGATAGACCGAATTGCCAAGAGCAGCGGTTACTTTGTTTCCCAAAATCTGGATATTTGATACGGGCGTTGCCTGCTGGCTGGCATCAATGGTATTTCCATAGCCCAGGACCGTGTCATTTTCCAGAGTGGACCAAGAAGTGGTGGACTGTTCATACCCCTTAACGGTATTGCTGCCGCCAATCACAGTCACATTATTGATGGTGTTCTGGTAGCTGGTTTCGTTGCTGCCTGCGGCTACACTGTTTCCCTGGCCCAGGAGAGTCACATTGGTCACCTTGTTGATTTTGTTTGCCTGGTCAACGGTGTTGCCACTGCCCAAAGTATAGACGCCAGTAACCGTATTGGACACATTGGTATCCGAATAAGCCTGGATCTTGTTCTGATCCCCAAACAGCCCGCTGGCCGTAATGCCGCCCCAGCTGCCGGAAGAAGTATTGGTGGTCCCCACCGCTGTTACGTTGGTACCGATCACCGTATTGCTGAGCCCCAGGGCCACAGATCCGTCTCCGTCCGTAGAAGACTGAGAACCGGCGGCCAGGGACCCAGTCCCGGAAGCACTGGCCTTATATCCCAATGCCAGGGATTCCGTGCCTTGCGCCACCGCCTGGCTGCCCAAGGCCGTCCCATCGTCTCTCCGGGTTTCCGCCTGGTAACCGATGGCAATTCCCCGTGCCCCGGTCTTGGTGGCAGTGGAATCAGTGGTATCGGAGGTATAAACAGTAGCCCGGGTCCCGATAGCGATCGAATCATTGGACTGAGCAATGGTAGAATACCCCACGGCTACACTGTTCTCCCCTTCTGAAGAAGTATAGTGAGTGGTGGTAGAACCAGAAGAAGTCGTTGGATTGTCTGCCGTCCCCAAAGCAATGCTGTGGACACCGCTGGCGCTTACATTGTTGCCCACAGCCAAGCTCTTGGTAGCCGTAGCGTAGGCATTGGGCCCGATGGCCATGGCATCAGCGCCTCCCGTGCTGGCGCCAGTGTTGTCATTGTTACCGGTGGAAGTAGCGCTGTCTCCATTGACAGAGAAATATTTGGTCTTGGCGGCAGCAATTTCTGCTTTCACATCTGCCACCTTGGAATCGATCACACTGGTGGAATAAGTATCCAGACTGGAGGTATCGATGCCCTTGATCAGTCCCTGGAGATTGCTGTAGGCTGTATTCAGCTGTTTTACCGTTACAGCATCGGAATCGAATACCCCGTCCGCCACATTGCTGAGCCGCCGTTCCACCGTCGTGTTCCCGTCTGAAATCCCGAAAGATACATAGTGGGATGTAGAGGATAGGGGTGTATTGGTGAATGCGGAAGTCAGCTCCGTATAGGTGGTAGTAGCCGTACCAGAAGAATCTGTAGATGCCGCAGTCTTGTAGACGATTCCATCTTTCACCGTTCCCAGGGTGGAAACCGCCGGAGCTGCAGAAGAACTGCCAATGGCCACGTTTCCATCAGCGGCAGAAGCCCCGTTGCCCAGGGCTACACTGTCCGTATCACTGGCCTGAGCGTTGAAACCCAGTGCCACAGAATGTTCTCCGCTGGCTTTGGCTGCAGCTCCCAGGGCCACCCCATCTGTGCCGGCTGCCGTTTCCCGGCCGATGGCTACAGAATCAATGATACTCTGGGCTGCGGTGCTGTAGTTGGCCTTGTTCCCGATAGAAATGTTAGATCCGTCCTGCATTTTCCCGTCTACAACATTATTGATATTGGTACCTGCATAAGACCCGATAGCAATATTTTCGTTGCTCTTCACGGTGCTGCCGGTTTGGAGCCCCACAGCCACATTCCTCATCCCAGCCACATTCTGTCCTGCATTGTCCCCAATGGCGATCAAAGATCCTTCTGAACTGCCTTTGGTGGAAGAGGAACCTTTGCCGGCATCCAAACCGATGGAAATGGACCGGTCCACATTGGCCTGGGCTCCGTTGCCGATAGCCACGGAATCGTAATTGTTGGCGGCAGTATTATCCGTAAAACCGATGGCTACCGACCGCCCGTCGGCAGCAGCAGAAGTACCAATGGCAATGCCGCCTCCATCTCCGCCGGTATTGGCTCCGTTGCCCAAGGCAATGGAACCGGCTGTGTTGGCCGATGCCTTGTATCCTATGGCGGTGGCATAAGAGGAAAGGGCACTGGCTTCATCTCCCAAAGCCAATGAGCCGTCCGCCCCATCCGCCACGGAAGCCTTATAACCCAAGGCAACCGCCTGTTTCGCTGTATCTACCTTGGCACTGCTGCCCAGGGCCAGGGAGTCTTCTCCATAGCGGACATCAGCACCGGTGCCGATGGCGGTGGAATCCAGCGAGGAATCCACCGTAGCCCCGCTGCCAATGGCCACATCTCCGGTCTTCACCACAGCTGTATTGGTACTGCTGTCAAAGTCGTTCAACACCTGGGCCCCCTTGCCCAAAGCCACGGAAGCATTGCCCTGATTCGCCGCATCGGTACCGATGGCCACGGAATCCACCCCACCGGCCGCGGGGACTTCTGTGGTAGTTTTGTCCGATAGGATCTTGGTGTTTTTGTCCGCCCCTGTCACCGCCCCATTGCCGATGGCTACGCCATTTTCTCCGGTGGTGTTCACCTGGGCGCTGGGCCCGACGGCTACGGAGTTGGTGCCCTGGGCATCTGCATCAGCAGCGTAGGTTTTGGTGCCGTCAGAAGCAGTGGTCACTTCCGGATTTACCTTGAAATACTTGCTTAGGGTGGAGGTGTAGCTGGTGCCGGTGGTATCCAGGTCCAGAGCCGTCAGGGCTTTGTACAGGGTAGCGTCCAGAGCAGCCAGGTTCTGGGCTGTGGTGCTGTCACTGCTGATATAGTAATAGGTGCCGGCAGATGCAGGACGGAGTTCCGTATACAGAGTCGCCCCGGATACCAGGTTAGTATCGCCGATAGAAATGGTCCCATCATTATTGGCGGAAACGGTGTAAGTAATGGTCCCATCCCCTGTTTCCGATCCGGTGGGCGTTACTGTGACCCGATTTCCTGCAGCCACCTTCACGGCCTGTTTGGCCTGTTCTTTGAGGACGGTCTTCCCGGCGTCAGTAATATTGGAAAGATCCTTCAGGCTGGTGATGTCTGAGGTATTTGCGGCAATACTGGTTTTATTGGCATTGATGGCAGTTGTGTTGTCTGTAATATTCGTTTTGTTGGCTGCAATGTTTTGGGTATTGGTGGAAATATTGGAAGCATTGGCAGAAATAGCAGAGGTGTTTTTGTCAATGGCCGTCTTGTTATCCGCAATGGCGGTTTTATTATCAGAAATATTGGCTGCATTCGTGGCAATATCCGCAGTATTCTTGCCGATAGCTGTCTTGTTTGCAGCAATGGATGTTTTGTTGGTTTCTATATCGGTTTTGTTTGTGGCAATGTCGGCGGTGTTGGTATCCGCTGCCGTTTTATTGGCAGCAATATCCTGGGCATTCTGAGCCACCTGCTTGTCCAGAGCTTGGATATTTTGGGCATCCGTATTCGTATCAGAAATATAAGTGGTATTCCCGCTGTCCGTACTTCCCCCAGTGGAATCCGCCGCATACCCTGGAGATGCGATCATCATAGCAGCCAGTAAAGAGAGCAGGACTTTGGCCAGGCCTCGGATTCCTCCTTTCCGGGATTCTGACACCGTTTTCCCCTTGTTCCGGGCATATTCCGGCACCACCTGGACCAGCTGCCGGCTTCGGTTGAAAATGACTTTATAGACCCGATTCATACAAACAACCCCTTTACAATTTCTTTACACAAGTCAGCACATGTCTTGACTTTATGGTAGTAAATTATACTCTTTTCCTATGTAATTGCAAGGGTATAAGAAAAAAAGAGCCATTATCTGCCAAAAGCAGACAATAGCTCTTATTTTTGCTTATTTTTAAGCATTTTCTAAAGAGATTACATATACAATTCCTTCTGTAATCCGGAACTTCACATTCCACTGCCCAAAGGCCATCCCATAGACCCGGTCAGGATCTTTCTGGTAATGGGGCCGGGGATCCTGGGCCAGGATCCCCAACAAAGCACCCCGCTGGTCTTCCGGCAGTTTTGCCAAAAGATCCGGAGGACAATGGACCTCCAGCGTGCCGTCCGCTCCCTGGGCAAATCCGCTCCGGGCTTCCGGCCTGGCATCAGCATAGGGAACGTAGGGCTTGATGTCGTAAATGGGAGTCCCGTCCATCAGGTCTGCCCCCTTCACCCATATTTCCGGGCCCTGGGGCCCATCCCAAGCAATCTTTTCCAATTCCACTAAAGAAAGACCTAGAGGATTGGGACGGAAGGGAGACCGGGTGGCGAAGACTCCCAGCCGGGTATTGCCCCCCAACCGGGGCGGCCGCACTGTGGGAGACCAGGTGTGATTCCGGGAGAACCCCCAAATCAGCCATACATGGGAAAAGCCTTCCAAGCCACGGAAAGCTTCCCGTTCCCGGAATCCTTCTGCCATTTCCACCCGTCCGTTCAGCTCCGGCACCAGGCCGCTCTGCCGGGGCAGACCGAATTTCTCCGGCAACAGACCCCGGTACCAGGCTACTGGCCGCAGAGTCAGCACTCCGGCTGCTTCTTTGGGTTCCATCAGTCGACCACCGTATCCACGTTCAGATCCTTATCCACATAGAACCGGGTTCCCTTGACAGTCAGGTCTGCAGCCAGGCCCTTGGTAGTCACCTGGTACATCCACATACCTGGAGCCACCTGGAAGGATCCTTCCAGGGCGTCCCCGTTGACCCCATCGCCGGCAGCAGCCACCGCTTCGCCCCCAAAGGTCCAGCCTTTGGTGATGAAAGAATTGAAAGCGTCTTCATTGCCGAACACAAAGATGATATTGGACTGCCGGACCCCCAGGCCCAGGCCCACCTTCATCTCACCCATCTTCATGAACACTTCCCGGCCGCTGTGCTGGTTGATGGCACGGCCCCGGCCGTGGCCGCCCCCCAAAAGTCCCACGCTGTAGCTGGTATCCACGAACACCGCATAGCCGAAGGCGTTCTGGATGGCCTTCCGGGATTTGGGTTTCTTGTGGTACAAGTCCAGCAGGGCTTTATAGGTCTTGGTCCGCAGTTCCGCCCGTTCCCGGTCCTCTTTGGTCAAAGGGGCCGTCTGGGCCGTTTTTTCACTGGCCGGCTGGGCCGCCCCCGCAGCAAAGCAGGGAGCTGTCAAAGCCAAAGTGGCCAGCAAAGACGCCGTGATTTTTTTCGTGTTTTTCATGATCTGACCCTCTTCACTTTCTACTCTGCATTCTTCGCCCTACACTCTGTACTCTTACTTCTCCGGTTTCAGATAGCCGCCTCCCTGGAGTTCGTAAGTCTTGCCTCCCAGCCAGGTGTTGGCCGTATTGCTGCTGTTGTAATAGATGGTATGGCCGTTGCCTTTCAGGTTGGTCATAGCCGGATTCCCGTCCGTAAAGGCATCCAGATGACAGTCAGCCGTAATGGACCAGCTGGAAGAAGCATCCAGATTCACATCTGCCTTTTTCGCCGTCTTATCCGTATTGATGGCGCCGGACCAGTGGCTTCCATTCTGGAGATCCATCAAGATGGTGCTGCTGGCATCCGCGGACACATTGCCGTAGAGCCCTTGGTTGTTGGCCATGAAGGTCAAATCCCCGCCATTGGTCCCTTCATCTCCGAACTGATTGGCTTCCACCCGGATCAGCGTGCCGCCCAGATACTGCATGGTGGTCATTTCCGAATAGATCCGGGCTGCAGTATTGGTCACATAGAACAGGGGCCCTTCCTTCAGGCTGCGGAGGGCAGAACCCTTGGCGGAGAACCGGCCCAATGCCTTGCCGTCGGTGCCGTTGTCCCGGGTCTTGTTCTGGTAGAGCATCACCCCGTGGGTTCCGTTGCCGGACAGGTCCACATATTCCAGATGGATGGAATTATTCCCTTCCACCACGGCGATTTCACTGGCCCCAGCCGTGCCTTTGGCCTCGCTGAGTTTGATGGCTCCCTTGGAATACAGCAGAGGAGACCCTTCCCCAGAAGTATTGATGGTGCTCTTGCTTACGGTGACACTGGCTCCGGAAGGTTCCGTGGCCAGCGCTGCGGACCGGAGGCCGGCAGTTCCGATATTGATGTTGTCCGCAGTGATCTTGCCGCCTTCCGTGGCATCCAGGCCCCGGGAAGAAGCGCCGGTGGTCCGGATGTTGGAATCATGGAGCTTTACGCTGCCCTTAGCTCCGGTGGCGAACACTGCATTTGCTCCGTCCGCTTCCGTACGGATGGTACAGCCGTCCATGGATAGAGCCCCATCCGCTGCCAGGACGGCAGCATTGAGACCATGGAACTTGCTGCCCAGTACGTCCGTAGTGGATCCGCTCTTGGTGATGGCTCCATGGGACAGGGACACATCCGCTCCATTCTTCACCAGGAGAGCGCTTTCATCCGCTTTCAGGGAAGCATAGCTGTCGGCCAGGGCCGTCTTTTCTCCTGTAACGATCTTGGCAGCTTCATAGGCATCTGCCGGCAGAGGTTCTGCAGCTGCTTCCCCAGTGGCTGCTGGGGTTTCCGTCCCGGCTGCTGCCGTTTCTGTTTTGGCAGGAGCTGCTTTTTCCGTCTGGACAGCTGCTGGCTTTCCTGCCTCCGGTGCCGTTTTCTTATGGGCTGCCCAGGCACAGGGAGTGGACAGTAAAGAGGCCAGGATGGCCAATGTCAAGATTTTGGATTTTTGCATGAGAATCCCTACTTTCCTGTGTAAACTTCTATACGTATAGTATAGCGCAAAAGGGTGCCACCGTAAACGATGGCACTTTTTTGTCACCAACAAAGTCTCTCTTATAGCCCCGTCAACGGTCCCTTTGATTCAGCAGGCAGGAAAGCACCTGACAGGGAATATCGTAGGAAGGCAGACTCACCACATAGGGATTGTCCCTACCGCTCTTGAAGATCTGGATACCGCCTTCTCCGCTGGTTATGGCATCCAGTTTTGACAAATCGAAGGAAAAATGTTTGCTGCAGCCCAAAAAGCCGATCCGCTGATTGGTGATCCAGAATTTCCCGTCATCTTCTGCGTTCCAATACTCTTGGGTCTCTTTGCCCACTTTCATAGAGCCCACCCGATAATACACCCCTCGGCAGATCCGAAAGCTGTAAACAGGACCGCCATAGCGGACTCTTGTCACTTTCTTCACTTTTTTGACCAGGCTGGCAGGTCCGCAGAAATGGAGGATTTCATCATCCTTGAAGAGCATGCGGATCAGGGATTTGTCATAAACCGGAAGCTGCTGCTTATGCCGGATATTGTAAAGGATATTCTGGATCTGGCTTTCGTAAATATAGTTCTGTACCGTCTCTTTGTGCAGCCTTTTGCAGATCAGAAGAAAAGTCAGGAAGCTTTTCCGATGGAGATCATCCATCAGATCCCCCTGACAGAGCTGCTGCCAGACCATGTCCAGTGCCGCCTCCTGGGCCCACTGAAGCTGCTGGATGCTCAGTTTTTTTGCTTTCTGATACTGGTTCAAACGACTGATCAGACCATCATCCAATCTGCATTGCACTGTGGCATCGGCAATCAGATGTGCGTATTCCTGGACGTCAGGATTGTCCTTTCCGATATGCAGGAAGCCAAACAAAACAACCCCCTCCTTTGGGTATTTTCTACTTGTCCGCCGTCCTGACAAGATACGTAAAGAAAGGAACGCTCATCTCTCCAAGTCTTGTCAGATGCAGCATATTGTGTATATTATACCATAAAAGAAGAAGGGGCTGCTGCACGTGTGAAAACCACATACGTGCGGCAGCCCCTTTCCCAGAGGTCAGATGCCATACGTCATACGCTATGGGAAATCAATTTGGGCAAATTGATTCACTAATTTTAAAACGCCACCATGGCCACCCCTGTCAGCAGGAGATTCCATAACGAAATGATCAGGAAGAGCTTTCCGTAAAATTTAACCCAGGTAGTATATTCGATTTTGCAGACATTCAGTGCCCCCATGATCGTTCCGGAGGTGGGAATGACTCCAACAATATGATGAGCCGCAATATAGATGGTGATCATCACTTCCGGTGCATAGCCCAGCGAATGGGTCAAAGCTCCCATGGTGGGGATGGTCGCCGAAGCAAGGCCGGAAGTCGATGTAATCAGGAAAGTGAAGCCACTGTAAAAGATATAGGAAAGAGAAGAAAACAACGCACTGGGTACTCCGGAAAGGGCTTGGGTCCCCACCTGCAGCAGATATGTATTGAAGCCCGTATCTTTCATGATGGCAGAGACACCCCGGGAAAGTCCCACAATCAGGGCAGCACCTACCAGATCGCCAGCCCCTGCCACAAACAGCTTCATGATTTTCCGTGAATCGAAGTGGTTGAAAAAGCCGATGACAAAGCTCATCACCAGGAACCACACACAAAGTTCATTGAAATACCATTTTCCAAGAGGCGTCCCCGTAAGGAAGGCAGACCAGCCATCGAAGCAATGGATCTGGTAAGCCTGCCAGGGCACGAGTCCCATGATCATAATGGCAAAGGAAAGCCCGAACAGCTTTAGGGTTTTCTTCATGGCAGGGGTCAGTTCCATATTTTCAGCTGCCTCTGTCTCTTTTCCAAAGATTTCCATAGCCTGCTGCCGTTCTGCAGCCGATTGGACGGAATGGGAAGGATCTTTTTTCACCCGCAGAGCATAGCGCATGGTATACAGGCAGGAAATCAGATAGGAGGACAGCCAGACCACCGTCCCCATCCCCAAGATAAGCCCCTGGTTGGGCTGGATCCCGGTCTCTTTCAGAGCATCAATGGCTGCGCTGATGGAAAACGGATTGATGGTAGAGCCGGATACCCCAGAAATGATCCCGCACAGGATGGTAGCTGTAGCCGTAACGCTGTCAAAGCCACAAGCCAGCATGGCACTGATCAGCAGCGGATAAATAGGCAGGGCTTCGTCGGAAAGTCCATAGGTAGTCCCTCCCAAAGAAATGATGAACATGATGACGGGAATCATCCAGACTTCCCGGCCTTCCAGCCGTTTGACAATGCTTCCGATACCCACTTCCAGAGATTTTGTTTCATTGACAATCCGCAAATACCCGCCAATGATCAGGATGAACAAGATGACAGAAACGCCATTTTTAAACCCGTGGATGGGAGCCATCAGTGTCATCCCCAGGGTAGCATGCTTGATGGCTGGGATGAACCAAGTCAGGATGGCTATCAGTACAATGACTGAAAAGATGATCACGTAAGAAGAAGGAACCGTCATTTTTTTCTTTGTTTTTCCGTTTGTCATTTCTCCCCATCCTCCTTTATGCCTTTGCCATGGCCGCTTTATTCTGCCGGAATTCATCCTGTACCTGCTGCAGCTTTTCAGGTTCCGCGATCAGGTCGCAGACAGTCATGCCAATGGCTTTGGCTCCCATAAGCATGGCAGCGTGGGCTCTTTCCCCCACCCCCTGTTCTACCCATTCCACTGTGTGGGAAGGGGTTCCCGGATCCACAAAGGCCAGCCTCAGGCAAGTCCCTGGAACACCGAACGTTACATTGCCAAAGTCAGTGGAACCAGTTTTCTCCCGGGCAGGAGCCATGGCCGGTGCCTTCAGCCATTCGGCATTGGCCATCACCAGCTGATTCAGATACCGGGCAGGCACCTTGCTTTCAAAACGGTCATCCCAGGAAATATCATAGGTCGTCCCGGTCATCAGAGCTGCTCCTTTGACAATATCTTTCACCCGATCCACCAATCCATCCAGATACAAAGAATTATAGGATCGGATATCCATGGATGCCTTTGCCAGAGAAGGTACAGAATTTTGATGGCCTGGGACTTCATCCACCGTATAATGGATCCGGGAATCCTCCTTGATATGCTCCCGAAGGAACTCGATGCCATTGAACATCAGGATCATGGCATCCAGGGCGCTGCGGCCTTTGTCAGGAGCAATGGCAGCATGGGCAGCAACACCGTGGAAAGCCACGTGAGCCGTCACCAGGGCCATGCTTTTCACATCCACCTGGGTATGATCCCCGCCATGGACCATCAGTGCCACATCGATATCCTGGAAACAGCCATTCTTGACCATGGTAATCTTACCGCCCGAGGTTTCTTCTCCCGGAGTCCCATAAACCACCAATCGATAAGGGAAATCTTTCAGACACTCTTTGACAGCACAGGCTGCTCCCAGGATGGCTGGTGCCTGCAAATGATGGGCACAGCCATGGCCCAGCCCAGCCAGCGCATCATATTCACACAGGAGGCCGATGGATGGTCCCTTTTCTCCCTGTTCATAAACTGCCCGGAATGCAGTGGGAAGTCCCCCCACTCCAGTTTCTACTTGAAAGCCATTCTGTTCCAGATAGGTTTCGATCAGTTTCGCAGACCGGTACTCCTGATAGGAAATTTCTTTATATCCATGGATTTGGTCAGCCATGGCGATCAGTCCGGCCGCCCGTCCTGTAATATTTTTTTCGATAGCCTGTTTCAATGGTCCCATTTTTTCTTCCTTTCTGCTTCACATCATGCTTGTCCAAACCAGCCTATTTTTTCTTCCAAGAGTTCCAATTCCGTGAGCAGCCTATTCTTCTGTCTCTGGAATTCAGTCTGTAAAAAGAGGAATCCAGCTGGATCCGTATTTTTCCGATAAGAGCCTGCCACGGCTGTCAAATGGGGAAACATCCCATACGCATAGGCCAAATCCTGTCCATAAGGAGACCCATAGGTCTGCATCAGCCAGTTCATCGTTCCGCCTACCAGCTTGACCAGCCGGTTCCTGGCTTCCCCTGACAGCTGCCTATATAAGGCAGTGGTTTTTTCCTGGATTTTTTTCACAGCTTCTATGCAGGGAGAAAAATCAAAGCAGTCATCGCTCTGTTCCTGGACGGACTGGAGCCGTTCGATCATCTGCCCAAAATATCCAGAGAAATCCACTGGAAGGATTTCCTGTCCGGCAAATAACGCCACATTTTCCAAGAAAATCTTGGTCTCTTTCAATAAGACCTCCGGACTGACCTTTTCAAAGGTATCTTCCTTTGTATGCCACCAGGGACTTCCTCCCGGCGCCGTGGTTGTGCGCTTTTCTGGAAGGACCTCATACCGGGTCATGAGATTGTAAGGGATACCGGCCCCCCAGAAACTTTGATCGGCCCCTCGGCCAAACCGTTTGAATGCCACAGGCGCTTGGGGATCAACCGTGCGGATCAACTCTTTTTCAAAATTCCTGCCTTCCAGGCCTGTAGTAATGACCGTTGCAACTTCGCCCAGCTGAGAACCAATCAGATCCGAATTGATATGGGCCAGACAATGTTTTCTCAAATCCTGGAAGAAATGATCATAATACCAGGCGGAACCAGCATATCTGCCGTTGGAATGGCCAGCCCACCAGGCAATCCGCACCGTTCTCCGAGGCTTATCCCCTTTCTGAAGGACACGGGCTATTTCCAAGCATGCAGCGTTAGCTGTCACATTATCCATAGCTCCGGCATACCAAGTATCATAATGGCCGGAAACCAGTACAAACTCTTCAGACTCCCCCTGGATCAAGGCAACGGGTACTTCCACTTCTTGAACGGCTGTTTCAACACAAGTGGAAAGAAAGACCTCATGCGCTGCCTCTTTCGCATATTGAATCAGACGGTTCCCATCTGGAAGGTTCACACAAAGGACAGGGATTTGCAGCAGCAGAAGGGACGAATCAAGATCCGGTGTACCCCATACGGAGCTTACGGTATCTTCATGGATTTCTGTCTCCGGAGAATCCCATATCTGGATCCATGCCAGGGCTCCCGCTTTTTCCAACTGTTTGGCATAGCGTTCATCAAAGCCATGGCTGAGGACAATTTTCCCCTTCATCCCTGCAAGCCTTTTGGATACCTCCAAAGGGGTCAGCTTTTTTTTCCAGTGAGAATCATCATAGACCAGTTCTCCTTTCAAGCCTCTCGGCAGATTCAGGGAAAAAGAACGGGGCCTTGACCGGATGACCTGCCCATCCTGGAGTTGGAGCATACTGCTGATTGGATTTGACAGGTACTCTTGGAACCGGTAGATTTCAACTGGGACGTCATTCTTATGCAGGACATCAGTCATATACTCCACAGCCTGATGGGCGCCCCGGCTGCCCGATAATTTTTCAAATCCGCTGAGATACCTTACATGCTGCATCAAATTCTCTGCAGAAATTCTTTCTGTCATCATAAACGTGCCTCCTTATGTAAATAATCTGTTTTTTCTTGTTTTTTATTATAGATTATTCTATAATTAGTTCAAGACAAATATTTTAAATATAAAATTAGTTTTTATCTAATTTAGGAGATGTATATGGAACTTCGCGAACAGCATTACGTACTGGCCCTCGGAAAACACCACAGCATAAAAAAAGCAGCAGAAGCACTGCATGTAACTCCTCCCACTCTCAGCGTTTTTTTAAGTACCCTGGAACATCAACTGGGCACAAAACTATTCGACCGGCTGGGAAAATCCTTTGTTCCCACGGCCGCGGGAGCCCTCTACCTGGAAACAGCCGAAAAGATGGTCCAATTGGAGGAAGAATACCAGGCACTCTTGGGAGACCTGGTCAAAGGCATAACCGGAAAGATTGAATTTGGCATCCATCTACGGCGGACTTCTTGGCTCCTTCCGCCAGTCCTCCATCAATTTATGAAAGAATATCCCCAAGTGGAAGTCCTGGCCCATGAACTGCCTTCTGAACCGGCCTTTCAAGGACTGTTCCATGGACAGCTGGATTTTATCATTGCCAACACAAAAAAGGAGCAGCCCATACTGCACTATGAGCCGCTCTATGAAGATTATCTGGACGTCGTACTGCCAGCCGGACATCCAGCCTGCCAAAAGGCCAAAGAACTTTCTCCCGGTATTTTCTGGCTGGATCTGGCTTTGCTGCAGGACGAATGTTTTATCCTGCAGCTGCCGGAACAGTCATCCCGGATTTACACAGATACATTTTTGCACCAAGCAGGGATCACGCCCCGCCGGAGCATCATCCTTTCCAATCTGGAAACAGCTTCCCAGATGGCTGCTGAAGGCATGGGGATTGCCTTCAATTTTGAACAGTACATCCGCCATTTTTCCTATACAAAAGAAGTACGGTACTTCCGGATCGGAAATTGCCGGAGCATCCCTTATTCCATCGTCACTCGGAAAGACAAATATCTGCCAATCTACACCAAAAGGCTGATCCATCTGTTCACGGATTCTGTCCGGCAGAAAAAAGCCAGGGAAGCACTTTCTGCAAGAAGTTGACGATCATTTTCCATAAGCCGATCCTATATTTCAAGAAACCTAAAAGACAGCGGGAGTGGACGGTATTTTCCACTCCCGCTGTCTTTTACTTTTCGTCCCGCTGGATCCGGGATCCATAGACATCCCGATATTCTTTTTTCTCTTTGTTCTCTTTGCTGTTGACCCGGACCCGTTCCACTTTGTGCCGGTCATTGTCCTTCCCGGAAATCCGGTCCACCCGGAACCGTTCGGCTTCTTGGACTTGGGTCAGTTCTGGCTTGAATTCTTCCACGGATCTGGCCATGCCTGCATCCACCGGAGCTCCGTTCTGCAGTGCCCGATAGATGATGGCCGCATATTCGTACCGGGTCATGGTCCGGTCTCCTTTGAATTCTCCATCTGGGTACCCTTGCAGATAGCCCCGTTCCCGGAGGCCTTCCACATACTGGTACGCCCAGTGGGTTTCCGGCACATCGCTGAAGTTCCCCTCCAACGGCTTGACAGCCGGTGTCCCCTGGAGTTTCAGGGTCTGGAGGATCTGGGCATTCTGGTTCTTCAGCATTTCCACAGTGGCCCGCAGATCGATGATTTCTTTGGCCATGGCTACTTTGGATCGGGTTACATGGTTGTGCTGGCCCAGTTTGAAGGTGACCCCGGCATTGACCATGTTTTCCCCTCCGCCAAAGCTGCCGCCCACACTGATCAAAGTGTCTTCGGAAGGCCGATAGAAGGCACCGATGGCAGCTGCATGAGCGTCCTTGTAATTGCCGTATCCAGCAGCAAAATCCCATTTATCATCGGGATCGAAATCCTGAGGGTGGAGGGCCGCCAGGGCAGCTGCGCCTGCGCCTACCCGATTCAGCCGGCTGCCCAGCTTATTCACGGAGCTTCCCAGGTTCCGGATATCCCCGGCATTCTTTTCCACGGCCTGATTGGTCCGATACAGCTGTCCTCCGTTGACGGCTTCCTTGGAACCTTCTGCCACGGACCCGTCTCCCACATTTTTGATGACGGTACTGCTGCCACCCTGGTTCAGGGTGATGGAGCTGTGGGAAGCGTCATCGTAAGAAACCACATTGGCCGTCACGGCTTTCAGCTGGTCCTCCGTCGCCGCCTGACCGGAAACGATCTGGGCCGGATCCCAGGTGGTATTCTGGAGTCCGCCGATGGTCCCGCTGTTTCCCTGATTCAGCTGGATGCCTCCTACGGAAGCAGTCTGGGCCGTCACCGAATCCACCGTGATGTCCTTTTTCAGGGAAACCTGATAGTTGGCCGCTTCCCCGGCTCCGGCCGTATTCTGGACGGAAATGTTGTCTCCGGCAGAGACAATGGAATGTTTCCCAGCCTCTGCCGTTGCCTGATTCAAGGCTGAATCCAGCTTCCCGATGGCTACGGTCACCGTATCTCCGTTGGTGACCACTTTGCCCTGGGTCCCCGTGCCGCCGGCCACGTAATTCAAATCGCCCACATCACTGGCTTTAGCCACATCGGTGATGATGACTTTTCCAGCCGCATTGCCGGCTTTGTCCACCAAATCCAGAGCCACTCCCTGTACATTGCTGCCGGCCTGGTTTTGGACCGTACCCACCGCATATTCTCCGGCTTTGACATGGATATCTGAATCATTGGCTTCCGCTGCCTGAAGAGCCTGTTTCAGCTGGGCCACGTTCACTGCGTCCGTATCCTGGGTCCCTGCAGCTACACTGGTGATCTGCCGGGTCAGTTCCGTTCCCTTGCCCACTGACACAGCCGCTCCCGTTGCCACCCAAGCGGAAGAGGTATCTGTGGAAGCCTGCCGGGTAGAAGGATCATACCCAGCAAATCCAGCTTCCACCGCAGCCAGGGACTCGCTGCCCAGGGCCACACCTCCGGCCACTGTGGCATTGGCATTGTGTCCCAGGACCACCACATTCTGCTGATCCGTGGTGGTCACGTTGTCTGCGGAGCCGATCACCAGGCTGTTGGTAGCTCCGGAAAGGGTCCGGTTGTCCCCCAGCAGCAGGGCCGTATCCGTATCCTTGACGGTGTTGCCGGATCCGATGACGGACACATGCTGCACATTGGAAGCCGTATTCTTGTACCCGTTCACCATATTGTAGCGGCTGACAGAACCGCTGGTCCCGGTCACTGTGTTATTGACCCCGATGATGGAGGTTTTCTGGGTATAGTCGGCTTTATTGCCTCCCCCAATGGCCAGTGTGGCCCCGCCGCTTTCAGATTTTTTCACACTGGCCATCAAGGTTTTCTGCAATGCCTGGGCAGAATCACCACTGCTTGTCGGTGCTGAAATATCAGTAATAGAATTGGTGATTTCATTGCCGGCCCCGAAAATCAAGGCGCCATTGGAATTGAATTCCCGGTTAGCCGTACCTACGATACTGTTGGCTACACCCGCATAGGAAGAAGAAGCCGTAGCTGATTCAATACTGTTCAGGGCACCGGTTATGGTAGCACCGAAATTTTTTCCTGCAGCAAGCGTATTCGTATTGTAATCAGAAGAAGCAATAGAATACGCCCCTGTAATAGAAGAGAACAATCCGTTTGAAAAACTGTTGGCTCCCAAGGTAGTCGAAAATAGGCTCATATTATACGATTTGGTACTGGCCGTATCGACGGTTATATCCCCCAAAGCCCCTTTATAATTATGGGTCCCCAGCATTACACTACCAGATCGGGCATAAGTATTCTGCCCGATGGCCAGCCCAGTGACCATTTTCGTAGGATCCTTCGGAAGCCCATAGGGTATTCCAAAGATACTGTTGTATCCAGCCTGATTGAAATCAAAAGAACGCTCCAGACCGCCTACCATATTTTCCACAAAGGCATTCATCCCGATGGCGATGCCGCCGCCCTGATCGATATAATTCAGGGTACGGGCCCCTCCGCCGATGGCGATGTCACCGGTAGACGGCTGGCCCACACCTCCCTGATAGCTGATCGTTGCCCCTTTGCCGATGGCCACATTCTCTGCTTTCGGCGCATTGCTCCCTGTACCATATGCTACGCCAGCCCCCGCACCGGTCGCGGTGTCTGCTGCTAAAGAATCTGCTGGAAACGATGCCAGCAGACTCACCGTTAAAACAGCAGAAGCTAACACTTTCGTCCGATTGCCAGAATTATTTTTCACATGGCTCCCGGCCAGTTCCGACACCACCACATAACAGTTCTTTGCGCGGCTCCAAATCACCTTATAGATCTTATTCACAACAAGCTCCTTTCTCCATACTACTGTATATTTTTATGTAATTGCAGTAAAAAGCAAACAAAAACCCTTGATTCCTTTTCTTCCCGCTCCTTTCCGGCCATTTTTTCATTTTCTCTTTGAAGTCGCTAGTATTATAGTACATGGCTTCTATCATTACAATCTAAATATTTGTAAACATGTTTACATTCAGTATAATCACATATTTTTACTGTTTGGAGGGATTTGATTCCATTTTTCAAAAAAGTCCTGTCTTTTCCGGTCTTTTTTTCAGGAGTCTGTCCATACTTCAATTATTTTTTACAATTCCATAAGAAAAAATTTTGTGAAAGAGTTCACATTTTTACAGCGGGGCGGCTGTGTTTTTTCCTTGCCGGATTTTTCCTGCTATATTTTCCTTTTGGCTTTTTCCACACAAAAAAAGGATGCTGACACCTTCCAAAAGATATCTGCATCCTTTTTTCATCGCTGCACTTGTCTGTTCCCAGTTCTATCTATCAGTCTATTTTCCGGCTGGATCTTTCTCTCCGTTCCAGCCAGGTACGGATTTTCCGTCCATCCACCTTCCCTACTCCATTCAAAGGCAGCTGTTCCACCCTGATCCAGCGGCCGGGGATCTCTCCCGGGAGCAATTCCCGATGGAGGGCCCGGCGCAGCTTCCCCAGTGTCATCCCCTGTTCCAGCACCACGGCTGCCCCCAGTTCTTCCCCTCTTTGGGAATCCTGTACCGGGACCACGCTGGCATCCCGGACCCCGGGCACCTGGAGCAGAACCTGTTCCACCCGGCTGCAGCTGATGGTCAGGCCCCCTTTGTTGACCACCTGTCCCCGGCGTCCCAGGAAGATCAGGTACCCATCCTCGTCGAAATATCCCATGTCTTCCAGGGTACAGGGCCTGGACATGCCGGCCACGCTGTAAGGGGTATCGATATAGATCAGCCCTTCCCGGATTTCCACCTTCACCCCAGGACAGGGCTTCCCCACACTCTGGGGATGGGCCAGCAATTCTTCATAGGTGAGCCAGGTAATATAGTCCAATTCGCTGGCTCCGTAATACAGCAGGATCCGGCTGCCCGGGAAATATTCCTTCAGGGCTCCGGCTGTTTCTCCATCCAGCAGCTGGGATCCGGCCAGCACCGTTTTTATCTCCAGATAGGCCCGGTCCAGCACTTGGAGCAGCAGCTTCAATTTCACCGGTACCAGGTACAGCAGAGTCACTGGATACCGGTCCAGCAGGGCTTTCCACCGGGTGCTCCGGAGGGTAGAGGCCAGCACCAGGGTGGCACCGGCATGGAGCAGCTGGGCCCATAGGTTTAGATTTCCGGTAAAGCTCATGCTCCCTTCACAGAAGCCCACCGTATCCCGTTCTACCTGGAATTTCCGGTCCTGTTCCGAAAAAAAATCTCCCCAGCTGGCATAGGTCCGGAACATCAGCTTGGGGAGGCCGGTGGAACCGCTGCTCAGGACTCCCATGCACAGGTCTGCAGCCGGCACCGGAGCTTCCTCCCATCCCTGCCGCAGCCGTCCGTCATCGATCCATCCGATTTGGCGCACCCGGGCCAACTGGTCCGCCGCTTCTGCTGACAGATCCGGATGGCCCAGCACCGGCACCCAGCCGGCCTGTTCCGCCCCTAAAAAGGCAGTCAGCTGATCTGCCGGTTTCTGTCGGATGATCAGTACCGTCTGCCGGGACATGCCCTGGCTGCGAAGACTCTCTGCATACTGATGCGCCCGCCTTTCCATTTCCCCATAGGAAATGACCTGTCCCTCTTCGATCAGGCAGGCTTTCTCAGGCTGTATCCGGCTCCATTGTTCCAATATCCCTGCATAATCCATCACGGCAAACTTCTTTCTGTCATAAAATTTCCAAGAGTACTCCGGACCCCGTCCCTCCGGCACCGGCAATGGCGCACAGGGCTTTTCCTCCCTCCTGCCCTTCCAGAGCTGCCAGGGCATGGAGCACCAATACTGCTCCGCTGCATCCGTAGGGATGACCGTAAGCCAGGGCGCCCCCCAAAGGAAGATATCGGTCGGTGCAGGTAGGATACTGCCGGGCGAATAGAGCAGAAATCACGGCAAAAGCTTCATTGTATTCAAAGTCATCGATGGCTTCCACCGGCAGCCCGCTTTCTTCCAAGATCTTTTCTCCCACGGCCAGGGCTCCCAGGGGACTGAACCGGGGATCTACGCCTGATTCTGTACAGTGGAGGATCCTGGCCAAGGGCCGTACTGATCTTCCCCTCCGGCGCCAAGCGGCCAGCTGCCGTCCGGAAGCCAGCACCAGGAAAGCCGCTCCATCCTGGGTGAGACAAGCGTTGGCCGCCGTTAAGGCAGGAGTACAGTCCCCGGCCAGGTTCCGTTCTTCCGGTGTCAGCAAAGCTTCCGTCTCATCCTGGCTGAACAGGGTGGGCATCCGCCGAGCCAATTTTCCGTTCATCCGGGGCCGGATGCTCTCATCCCTGCTACTGCCGAATAAGGATACCACCCAGGCGGCCAGCCGGCCTTCTTCCGCCACCTGGGCTGCCTTCCGGTGGCTGCGCACCGCCCAGCTGTCCAATTCCTCCCGGGAAACCCCATAGACCTGAGCCGTCCGTTCTGCTCCTTCCAGCATGGCCCGAGGACTGTTGGTGTCGGGAGAAAACTGGGCGGTCATGGTCCCTTCCGGAGTGTACCGGCTGTCCCAGGGCTGATACACCCGCCGAGGCTGCATAGAAGAAGATTCCACACCCCCGCACAGGACCACATCCAACTGGCCGCTGGCAATCTTTCTCCAAGCCAGAGACAGGGCCTCCAGGGCTGAGGCACACTGCATGTCCAGGGTGATGGCCGGAGTTTCCACCGGGAACCCGGCGATGAGTGCCATGAGCCGGGTCAGGTTCCCTCCGCTGCCCACTGCATTGCCGCCCAAGATCAGCTGAGCTTCCCGGGCTGCCGGGTACCGGATACAAAGCTGCCGGAGAAGGGCAGCGCCCAGTTTCTCCGGCGGTACGTTTTTGAAGATTCCGTTCTGGAGGCCCAGATGGCTGCGCAAGCCTCCCACCAGGAATACCTCCTGGACCAGGCGCTCAGAACCCATAGCGCTGGAGCCGGTTGGCCAGGAAAGCAGCCAGGACCACTTTCAGGGTGTCCCCCACTAGAAATGGGAATACTGCCATCACCAAGGTCTTCCAGATGCCCACTTTGGCCACCAGATACATGCTGATGCAGCCTCCCACATAGATGATGGGCATGCCCACACAGATGCCGATGATTACCAGTTTCTTAAAGGACCGGCTGTTCCCCCGGACGGCGCTCATGGCCACAGCTGCCGCCAGGAAACCCAGGTTGAAGCCCCCGGTGGGCCCGATCAGCTTGCCCAGCCCGGAGGTCCCCCCTACGAACACCGGCACTCCCACTGCTCCCAGCAACAGGTAGATCCCCAGGATGATTCCCGCCTGTTTCGGCTTCATGATGAAGGCCACCAGGTTCACCATAATGGTCAGCGCCGTCACCATGGCCGGGGTAAAAGGCAGCGGAAAAGAAATGTACGCCGACACCGCCAGCAGCGCGACACAGACAGCGTTGCCGGTCATGAACCGGATCTGTTCCCGGCTGCCGGTTACGGCCACAGACGGATGCAAATTCTCTCTCGTTTCGCTCATTGATTTTTTCCTCCCTGCAGTAAATCATTTCTCCCCCGTGGACAGGGGATTTGAACAACATATGGATGGTTTCCTGTTCTCCCAGCCAGACAAACAGGCTCTGCCACAGGAGCAGTCCCTGGACCACCGGGCGGCTGTCCAGATGGATGGGGTTGGTATCTCCGGTGCGCCGGGAAAATCCCCTCACTTCTTCCGAAGTGAAAGCCCGCCAGGGCCGGTACCCTTCCGGAGGTCCGGGCTCCCGGTTCAGTAAACCTGCTTTTTCTATATAGTTCACCTTCGGCCCGGTAAAAAGCAGTTCCACCTGAAGTGTCCCCACCCGGCAGTTTCCCGCCCAGGCTTCTGCCTGGAGCAGCTGGCTCCTGGTCCGGTCCCACAGGCACACACATTGGAACCGGCAGTCCGGCCCGGCTTTCCGGATCCGTCCATAATGGATCCGGACGATGAAGCTGTTGTCATAGCGGCTGCCTTGGAATTGGCTCAGGGCTCTGATGTATCCTTCAGTGTATTCTGTCATAATGATTTTAGTGTAGCGAATTTCGGCTGATTGTTCAACCATTTTTATAATATGGTTAACGCAAACTTTCAAAAATAGAAATCCATACGTCCTACAGAGACACCTATCTAAGAAACTGACTCTTTCTTGTATTTTGGCAGAGGAAGTTCTATAATTTGTTCATGTCTTTATTTCATACTTAGTTAGGGGGAGTTTTTATGACAACCGCAACCCGGCCGGGGCGCTCCACACTGGCCAACTATCGGGATCCCATTATCCTGATTACCTTCTGCATCCTAGGGGCCATCCTGGGCCTGGTGCTTGGCGACAAAGCCTCGTTCCTGAAGCCCATCGGGCAGATTTTCCTAAACCTGCTGTTCTGTCTCATCGTTCCGCTGATCTTTTTCTCCATTGCCGGCTCCATTGCCAGCACCAAGGATACTGGAAAAGTGGGGAAAATGATCGGGTATACCCTGATCATCTTCATCCTGACAGCCACCATTTCCGGGGGACTGATTCTCCTGGTGACCCATTTCACCGGGGTGCCCACCTCCTTTACAGCGCCGGCGGCGGCAGCAGCCCAGTCAGCAGCCAAACCGGTGACCATTGCAGACCAAATCGTCAATACCCTTACGGTAGGGGATCTGCCTCTCTTGATTTCCCGGTTCCACGTGCTGCCTCTCATCATCCTAACCATCTTTTTCGGCATCTGCGTATCCCTGATCGGAGAGCCGGCCAAACCGGTGGTGGATTGGATGAATGCCATGAGCCTGGTTTGCTATAAGATGGTTGCCATCCTGATGAAAGCGGCTCCCATCGGCCTGGGTGCCTATTTTGCAGATCTCACTGGAACTTATGGGATCGACCTGCTGAAGACCTATGGCAGCGCCATGGTGGTGTTCTACACCGTGGTCTTCGTGTACTTCTTTGTATTCCTGGGCTTCTATGCCTGGCTGGCTGCGGGCACCTGGGGCGTGAAGAACTACTTCCGGGTGATCCTGGCTCCTGCCCTGACGGCTTTGGGTACCCGTTCCTCCGCCGCCACCATCCCGCTCCAAATGGAAGCCTGCGATAAATTGGGCGTTCCCCGGGACATTTCTTCCGTGGTGGTTTCCATGGGAGCTACCTGCCATATGGACGGGGCCTGCATCGCTGTGGTCTATTCGGAAGTACTGGCCACCACGTTGTTTGGCCATCCTCTGGCGGGGTTTGACTTCATTCTGGCTCTGTTCCTGGGCGTGGCCGCTTCCGTGGCTACTTCTTCTGTCCCTGGAGGCGGAGCTGCCGGGGAAACCATGATTGTGTCTGTGTTCCACCTGCCGGAAAGCGCTTTCCCCATCCTGCTCATGGTCATCGAACTGTTCGACCCTGGATGCACCCTGCTGAATTCCTGCGGGGATACGGTGGTGTCCATGCTGATCACCCGGATCTTCCACGGAAAAGACTGGTACAAGAAAAACCTCAACGGAGATGCTGCTGGAAAGGAAGCTCTGCCTTATGGAAATTGATGCCCGCTATGTATTGGAAGAACCGGATTACCAAGATGCTCCCCTGCCGGATTCCCTGGAGCTGGATCTGCCCATCGAGGGAGACCGGGTACTGGGAGAAATCTACCTGCCTTCGGGAATCTATGAAGCGCCCCATCCGGCGGTGATCCTCTGCCATGGGATCCCAGGCACCAACAACAATGACGACCTGGCCCAATGCCTGCGCCGGATGGGCTGTGTAGTGATCCGTCCCTACCACCGGGGAGCCTGGGGCAGCGAAGGGACCTATTCCTTCTCTCACTGCATCGAAGACGCAGTGGCCCTGGCCCGGTGGTCCCGGGAAGAAGTAGCCAAAGCCTATGCCATCGATCCTGCCAATATCTTCCTGGTGGGCCATTCCAACGGAGGGAACACGGTGCTGAACGCCTCCCGGACCCTGCCCTTTCTCCGGGGTACCGTGGCCTTCTGTCCCTACGACCATCAGGGGGGCCTGGAACATATTCCCCACTCTCAGCTAAAGGACCTGTTCGCCCAGGCGGCTTCCGTGCTCCATGTGGGACGGTTCGAAGACCTGTGGCAAGACAGCATCCAACATGCCCGGCAGTGGAGCTTCGTCCAGAACGCCCATCGGTTCCAGGACCGGAACCTGCTGCTGATCGGAGGCAGCCGGGATACAGTAGCCCCTCCGGAATGGATGGTGGAACCTTTGTGGAAGGAACTGGAAGCCCTGCCCGGTACCGGACACCACAAAAAAGTGATCCTTCCCAGCAACCATGCCCTGGACACTGCCCGGCTGGAGCTGGCACGGGTGATTGGGAAGTGGATCGAGGAAATGGTAAGGGAGGGGTGAAGATTCACCCCTCCGGCCGCGGACCGCGACCAAAAGAGGCTGTGAAGAAATGAAATTCATTTCTTCACAGCCTCTTTTTCTATCCACTTTTTCAGCACAATCGCATTGTTATGCTCCTGGTCTTTGGCTCCGTATAATAACGTTACGTTGCCCTGGGCCAGGGCTTTTTTTATTTTTTCCACGAAAGGTCCCGCTTCCGGATTGGCTTCCAGCTCTTGTTCGTAGCCGGTGGCAAATTCCGGGAACCGTTCCGGTTCATGGGCAAAGGACCGGCGCAGCCCATTGGTGGGGGCGATTTCCTTGTCCCAGCCAGTGAGGGCTGCGTTTTCCTTTTTGATGCCCCGGGGCCACAGCCGGTCCACCAGGAACCGGCTGCCATCCGTTTCAGCGGGGGCTTCGTAAATCCGTTTTACTTGCAGCTTTCCCATGGAAAAGCCTTCTTTCTTCTCAGCGGGCCTGCTGTTTTTCCCGTTCGGCCACCTGTTCGCAAGCGGTCAGGGGATATTCCTCCGAATGGTGGTGGAATTCGATGCAGGGCTCACAGTCCTTATAACGAGGGCAGCGGGTATGGCTGCAGGGGCAGGTATCCGGATCGTACAGTTTGATCATATTTCAGGCTCCGAAGAACAGTTTCATGTCGTCTTCCACGTTGGTGATCCCGGCAATGCCGAAGTTCTTCACCAGCACGCTGGCCACGTTGGGAGACAGGAAGGCAGGCAGAGTGGGTCCCAGATGGATGTTCTTCACACCCAGGTACAGCAGGGCCAGCAGGACGATGACAGCTTTCTGTTCGTACCAGGCAATGTTGAAGATCAGGGGCAGTTCGTTGACATCTTTCAGACCGAAGACTTCCTTCAGTTTCAGGGCGATCAGAGCTAGGGAGTAGGAGTCGTTGCACTGACCGGCATCCAGTACCCGGGGAATCCCGCCGATGTCACCCAGATTCAGTTTGTTGTATTTGTATTTGGCGCAGCCGGCGGTGAGGATCACCGTATCTTTCGGCAGAGCCTTAGCGAATTCCGCATAGTATTCACGGCTCTTCATCCGGCCGTCGCAGCCAGCCATGACCACGAACTTCTTGATGGCGCCGGATTTCACAGCATCCACTACTTTGTCAGCCAGAGCAAAGACCTGTTCATGGGCGAAGCCGCCTACGATGCTGCCGGTTTCGATTTCGGTGGGAGCCGGGCAGGTCTTGGCCTGAGCGATCAGTTCGCTGAAGTCCTTATGGCCGTTTTCGTCAGCGTCAATGTGACGGCAGCCGGGGAAGCCGGTGGCACCGGTGGTCCACAGACGACCCTTGTAGCTGTCTTTGGGAGGAACGATGCAGTTGGTGGTCATCAGGATGGGCCCGTTGAAGCTTTCGAATTCTTCCTTCTGTTTCCACCAGGCGTTGCCGTAGTTGCCGGCGAAGTTCTTGTATTTCTTGAAGAACGGATAGTAGTGGGCAGGGAGCATTTCAGAATGGGTGTATACATCCACGCCGGTGCCTTCGGTCTGATCCAGCAGCATTTCCAGGTCTTTCAGGTCATGACCGGAAATCAGGATGCCCGGGTTCTTCCGGACGCCGATGTCCACAGTGGTGATTTCAGGGTTGCCGTAAGCGGTGGTGTTGGCTTTGTCCAGGAGAGCCATGCCCTGTACGCCGTATTTCCCGGTTTCCAGAGTCAGAGCTACCAGGTCGTCCACGCTCTTGCTGTCGTCCAGAGTGGCAGCCAGGGCCCGCTGGATGAAAGCATCCACTTCTTCGTCGTCCTGAGCCAGCACGTTGGCATGCTTGCTGTAGGCGGACAGGCCTTTCAGACCGTAGGTGATCAGTTCCCGCAGGGACCGGATGTCTTCGTTTTCGGTGGCCAGGACGCCTACGGTTTTGGCTTTGGCGTCGAATTCGCTTTCGTCCCCGTTCCACAGAGCGGCAGCAGGCAGACTGGAAGTGTCATCCAGCTGGGTCAGCAGATCAGCTTTCACAGCCAGGGTTTCTTTGATCCGGGCAATGATGGATTCCCGGTCGAAGTTGGCGTTGGTGATGGTGGTGAACAGGTTCACGGTCACCAGATGGTTCACGTTCCGGCTGACGGATTTGCCGGCGGCACGCAGGGCGGTGGTCACAGCGGACAGGCCCTTGGTGGCGTAGATCAGCAGATCCTGCATGGCAGCCACTTCCGGCTTCTTGCCGCAGACCCCCACAACGGTGCAGCCTTTGCAGCCGGCAGTTTCCTGACACTGATAACAGAACATCTTGTTTTCCATTGGTATACTCCCCTTTTCTTATAAAAACTCTCGCAGGTTGTTTTCTTCACTCGATGGCTTTATTATAGTCCGGAGCAGGAAAAGAATCCGTTGTTTGAACAACGAACAGGAAATTTTATGGGGTTCACTACCCCAACGCCACATCCAGTGTCATCATCACCGTGAACCCCAGGGCGAAGGTGAGGACGCCGATGTTGGAATGTTCTCCTTCGGACATTTCCGGGATCATCTCCTCCACTACCACATAGAGCATGGCACCGGCAGCGAAACTGAGGAAATAGGGCAGCAGGTGCCCGATGACACTGGAGGCCAGGATGGTCCCCACCGCTGCAATGGGTTCTACGATGCCGGACAGCATCCCGCCCAGAAACGCCCGGTGCCGATCCATCCCCGCCGCCTTGAGCGGCAGGGAAATGATGGCTCCTTCTGGAAAATTCTGGATGGCGATTCCCAGGGACAGGGCAATGGCACTGCCCAGGGAAATGGACCCGGGATCAGTGAGGAACCCAGCGTAAATCATCCCCACCGCCATCCCTTCCGGGATGTTGTGGAGGGTCACCGCCAGGAGCATCATGGTGGTCCGGGCCAGATGGCTTCGGGGCCCTTCCGGCTCATCGGTGTTCATGTGGAGATGGGGGATCACTACATCCAGCAGCAGCAGGAACAGGATCCCCGCCCAGAACCCCACAACAGCCGGTACAAAGGCGAATTTCCCCAGCCCGGCACTTTCCTCCAGGGCCGGGATCAAAAGGCTCCAGATGGACGCTGCCACCATGACACCGGCGGCAAAGCCGGTGAGCCCCCGCTGGACGTTCCGGTGGAGCTGTTCCTTCATGAAATACACGCAGCCGGCACCTAGACTGGTTCCGGCAAAAGGGATCAGGATCCCTTTCCAGACTTCTTCACTGATCAATCGTCCACCTCCTTCAAATCAGATCCTTCCCCTCCATGGTCATGGCCAGGTTGCTGAGGGCGTACTGGATTTCTTTTTCCGGATGGACCGCCAGAGCCACATCCGTGGTTTCAATTTTCCGAAGCTTTTTCTTCATGTATTTCCCTGTATCTTTCCGGTAGATGTACATATCCGCTCCGGAAATCACTCGCAGGAGCATGTCCGGTCCATCGTCGTCCCAGCCTCCCAAGAACATGGGCTGGATATAGTATTCCTCCATATCCCGGACCACCAGAAGGGACACCACCGTGGCCCCTGTTTTATCGGCGATTTTATCCATGACTTCCTTTTCAATGGGGTACCCATCTCCCCCGAACTGGGTCAGTACCTCATTGGCCCCTTCTGCCGCTTGGGCATCCGGCAGGAAAGCGAACTTGGCCCGGGGATAGGCTTGGCGCACCTGGCGTTTCCACACTTCCTTCATGGAAGGCGTGGCCTCTCCCGTATGGTCATAGACCACAAAAGCAATGGTTTTCCGCGCCAAGGGATCTGCAGCAGGGTTCTGTTCCGCTGCTTCTGCCGGCACCATCAGGAACAGTCCTGTCAGGACGAAACAAAAGGTCAACACCATTTTTCTGATACGTCTCATTTCAGCACCTCCTGCATCTTTCCCCGTTTCAGTTCCAGTCCCAGATGATGGGCCAGGATCTGCCCCGCATCACTGTAGGTATCCATGGGTTCCAGGGGACCGGGTTTCACTTCCGGCCCGAAGAACAGCATAGGAACGTGTTCCCGAGTATGGTCCGAGCCTTTCCAGGTAGGGTCGCACCCGTGGTCCGCCGTCACCAGCACCAGATCTCCCGGCTGGAGCCGTGCGGCCAGCTCTGGCAGGCGCCGGTCGATGGTCATGAGCCCTTCTCCATAGCCCCGGACATCTCTCCGGTGGCCATAGGTGGAATCGAAATCTACGAAGTTGGTGAACACCAAGCTCCTATCTCCAGCAGCATCCATTGCCTCCAGGGTAGCGTCAAAAAGAGCTTCCAATCCGGTGGCATGCCAAGCCTGGGTGATGCCCCTGTGGGCGAAGATATCCGCAATCTTTCCTACTGCATAGACTCCGCCAGCCTTTTCATACACTTCATCCAACAGAGTCTTTTCCGGTGCAGGTACTGCATAGTCATGACGGTTTCCGGTGCGGGTGAATTCTCCAGCCTTCTCCCCTACAAAGGGCCGGGCGATGACCCGGGCAATGTGGTAGGGCTGGACCAGCTTGTAGGCAATCTCACAGAGCTTATACAGGTTCTCCAGGCCAAAAATCCGTTCATGGGCAGCGATTTGGAGCACCGAATCCGCAGAAGTATAGACAATGGGCTTCCCAGTGCGCATATGCTCTTCTCCCAGTTCTTGGATGATCACCGTTCCAGAAGCATGTTTTTCCCCCAGCACTCCGGGAAGATTTCCCTCCTGGATCAGCCCGTCGATGATATCCTGGGGGAAACAGTGAGGCGTATCGGGGAAATATCCCCAATTGAACATCACCGGCACTCCCGTCAGCTCCCAGTGGCCGCTGAGGGTATCCTTGCCGCTGCTGATTTCCTTTGCATAGGTATAGGCCCCGGCCAGAGGTTCCGGACTGCCGATGGAATGGGGCAGCTTCTCCCCTGTACTCATCTTATGGGCCCGTTCCAACCCGTACCGTGCCAGATTGGGCAGGATCAGAAAGGACGCTCCCGGTTCTTGTTCCTTCTTCCGAGCAAACCAGCCGGCAATGTGTCCCAGGGTATCCGCCCCAGCATCTCCGAATTTTGCTGCATCAGGGGCTCCCCCGATGCCAAAAGAATCCATCATCAGGATGATGCACCGTTTCATTTCTTTCCCTCCCTTGCCAGTAATTCATTCAATGCCCGGCGGACAATGGTCTGGAACCGGTTCTCCGCCAGCCGGTAGATTTCCGGTGAAGCAATGCTCTCGCTTTCCGTCCGTTTAGCCACCACCCCGCACAGGCTGGCCGCTTTCAGCCCCAGGGCCTGGGAGGTGACAAAGACCGCAGCCGTTTCCATTTCATAATTGGTGACTCCCAGCTGCTGCCATTCCTTCAGGCTGCCCTGGAACCGGCGGAGTACATAGCCGGTAAAGCTGTCGTACCGTTCTTGGCCGGGCCAGAAAGTATCCGAACTGCAGCAGATGCCCACCTGATGGGGCACGTTTTCCACCAGGGCTGCATAGGCCAGCAGCTGGGTCAATTCAAAATCTGCCACCGCCGGGAATTCCAGGGGCGCATAGTGGGAGCTGGTACCTTCCAGCCGGACGGCGGCCTTGATGATCACCACATCTCCCAATTCCAGGCCTTCCTGGATGGAGCCAGTGGTTCCCACTCGGATCACCCGTCTGATTCCCAGCCGGGCCAATTCCTCCAGGCAAATGGCAGTGGAAGGGCCGCCCATGCCGGTGGAGCACACCAGGACAGGTTGGTTCTGGACCTGGGTGAGACAGCTGGTATACTCCCGGTGACTGGTCAGATCCACCGTAGGTCCCATGGCTTCCGCCAAGGACCGGACCCGTCCCGGATCCCCGGGCAGCAGGGCTGTATCCGCTCCCATGAGCAGAGCCCTGGACAGCTGAGTATGATACATGACTTCATGAGGTTCCGCATAATGATGATCCATGGTATCACTTCCTTGGTTGCAGTTCTCTTTCCCTTTATTATACGAAAGAGCAGGACCCCTGTTCAAGGTCCCGCTCCCTGCTGGATCACGTCCCGGCTGCACCCGGCGGCAAAGTGTTTATCCTTGAATTTTTTCTTCAAAGACTTCACTTCCATATCCTGGACGCTTTTGCTGGGCCGCATTAGAGCAGCCGCCCCGATGAGGCCGGACAGTTCGTCCACTGCATAGAGGACTTTTTCCATTTCCTCTTGGGGTTCTACATCGCTGCAGCGGGGCCATCCATGGCTGGCCACCGCATGGATCAGACGGTCGTCCCACCCCTTTTCTTTCAGGATTTCCGCTTCCTTCCGGCAGTGCTGTTCCGGATATTTTTCAAAATCCAGGTCGTGGAGCAAGCCCACCATGCCCCAGAAATCTTCTTCATCTCCATAGCCCAGTTCCTGGGCAAAATACCGCAGGCATCCTTCCACCGTCAGACCATGCTGGAGGTGGAAGGGTTCCTGATTATACTCCTTCAGCAGTTCCCAGGCTTCTTCTCTCGTATTTGCCATTTTTTCTCTCTCCTTCCAGCGTCACTAGTCTTAGTATACCACAAGACTTTCCCTTGGGAGAAACAAAAATACAGGATACCGGCACGATTTCCTATAAAAAACGTTCAAACTGTGTATTTTCACAGGTCTTTCCCCTGGCTATAATTTAAAGCTATAAGGAGTTGATCAAATTGCAGGAACACCAAATCAAGAAACTGACCCTGGCAGGGATGTTTGCCGCCTTGGCCTTTGCCTGCTTTTCCTATCTCCGGATCGAGATTCCCATGGGACTGGGACTCACTGGGAAGATCTACGTAGGCCATGCCTTCATCCTGCTGTCCGCTCTGGTACTGGGAGCCAAATATGGAGCCCTTTCCGGGGCCGTCGGGCTGACCCTGGCGGATTTGTTGGCTGGATACACCACTTCGGCTCCGCCTACTTTCCTGGCCAAATTCCTCTTGGGTTGGTCCACCGCCTGGGCCGCCCAGCATCTGTGCCATCTGGACCAGCTGACAGAGGACAGAACCCGTCTGCGGGCCGCAGCCATTGCCTGCATCGTGGGTTCCATCGTAAACGTAACCACCGAGCCCCTGATCCGCTACAGCTTCAAAGTGTCCATCCTGGGCCTCCCCCAGCAGGTGGCCTACGTAAGCGCGGTCAACTGCGCCGTCAGCATGGCCGTCAGCAACGTGGTATCCGTGGTGCTGGCAGTGGTATTGTATCGGGTGATGGAGAAAAGCATAGGGCTGTGAAAGGGAATTTCACAGCCCTATCGCGGGTCACGGCTCGCGACCCGCGACCTCCAAATAAAAAGGACTGTTGCCCATGCAACAGCCCTTTTTATTTCTACTTCGCGTAATCCACTGCCCGGGTTTCCCGCACGATGACCACTTTGATCTGTCCTGGATATTCCATATCCTCTTCGATCTTTTTGGCTACATCGTGAGCCAGGATGGTGGCAGCATCGTCGTCCACCTTTTCCGGTTTCACCATGATGCGGATTTCCCGCCCGGCCTGGACAGCATAGCACTTTTCCACGCCATCGAAGGATTCGGCAATTTCTTCCAATCGTGTCAGTCGTTTCAGATAGGTTTCCAGAGTCTCCCGGCGGGCTCCCGGCCGTGCCGCAGAAATGGCATCGGCAGCAGAGACCAGCACAGCCTGGACGGATGTAGGTTCACAGTCCCCATGGTGGGACATGATGGTGTTGATGACGATATCGGATTCGTGATACCGCTTGGCCACTTCTGCCCCCAGATCCACATGGGACCCTTCTACTTCATGGTCCACGGCTTTGCCGATATCATGGAGCAGCCCGGCCCGTTTGGCCGAGTTCACGTCCACCCCCAGTTCGGCAGCCATCAGGCCTGCTAGATGGGCCACTTCTGTAGAATGTTTCAGCACGTTCTGACCATAGCTGGTCCGGTATTTCAGACGGCCCAGCAGCTTGAGCAGTTCCGGATGGATGCCGTGGACGCCCACTTCGAAAGTAGCTTGTTCCCCAGCTTCCTTGATTTTCTGATCCAGTTCCTTCTGGGCCTTTTCCACCATTTCTTCGATCCGAGCTGGATGGATCCGGCCATCGTTGATCAGCTTCTCCAACGCAATCCGGGCCACTTCCCGGCGCACCGGGTCAAATCCGGAAATGATCACCGCTTCCGGGGTATCATCGATGATCAGATCGATACCCGTCAGAGTTTCCAGGGTCCGGATGTTCCGGCCTTCCCGGCCAATGATCCGGCCCTTCATTTCATCGTTGGGCAGGGGAACCACCGTTACTGTGGTTTCCGCCACCTGATCCGCCGCACAGCGCTGGATGGCCAGGGAAATAATCTCCCGGGCTTTCTGATCCGCCGTATCTTTGGCTTCCTGTTCCATTTCCTTGATCAGCCGTGCCTTGTCGTGTTTGACTTCCTCCCGCACATTGTCCAGGAGTTCCTGTTTGGCTTCTTCACTGGTCAGACCGGAAATCCGTTCCAATTCCACCATTTGCTGGTCGTACAAGGCATCGACTTTGGCCTGGGATTCCCGCAGGCGGTTGCTTTGTTCCAGAAGTTTTTCTTCCTTCTTTTCATAAGCATCCATCTTTTTGTCGACGTTTTCTTCCTTTTGGACCAGACGCCGTTCATTTTTGCTGAGCTCTGCTCTTCTTTCTTTATTTTCCCGTTCCATTTCAGAACGCAGACGATGGATTTCTTCCTTGGCTTCCAGCAGCGCTTCCTTTTTCTTGGCATCCCCCGCTTTCCGGGCATCTTCCAAGATTTGTTTCGCCGTTTCTTCCGCCGAGCCGATTTTACCTTCTGCAACGTTTTTACGAGCCAGATATCCGCCTCCAACGCCTAATAAACAAAGGACTACAGCAATAACTACACTTATGGGATCTATGATGAGCACCTCCTCTTTTACGAATTTTTCATCAAACCCTACTCATACAAGAAATAAGGCAACCAGAGGTCGCCTTAACACCCAATGAACGCGATTGGACAGAAATATTTTATAGTATTTTCACAGACGTGTCAATAAAAAGGGGCTGCTGCCTGGGCAACAGTCCCTTTTCCAGTCTCTAACCATTGGAAGGAACCCTGGCACGGGTTCCTTTTAAAATTCTTCCAATGCAATGGCGATAGGACTGGTTCCAAATCCCCGGCTGGCCAGCATCCGGGCCAGAGCCGCTTTGCCTTTGCGGGGGTCTTCCCGGTACTTCCGGCGGATCTTGTCCCCCTGAGCTTGTGCCAGAGCCAGAGCTCGTTCCGTTTCTTCTTCTTCGGTGACTCCCCCCAGCACCTCCCGGACTTCTTCCCCGGAAAGGCACCGGCGGGTGAGCATCAGCCGAAGGTACTGCTTGCCATAGAACTTTTTCCGCCGCCAGGCATCCAGCACAGAACGGGCACAGCGGGCATCATCCACGAAATGATGGTCCGCCAGCTTCTGGAGCACCTGGTCCTGGAGTTCTTCCGGGCAGTCCCGCTCCTTCAGCTTCTGCCGCAGTTCCTGGGTACTGTGGTCTCGGAGCGCCAATTTGTCCAGACAGAAATTGTAGGCATCCGCATGGGTGGCAAGAGGCTTTTTGGCCTTATTCCACATGATCTCCGTCCGCTTCCGGTGTCATCACCAGTTCTTCCGGTTCCTGAGCCGTTGCCTGGGCCTGGACCGGTTTGCCGTCTGCCGGCAGGCCGGCAGCAGCCCGGATCTTGGCTTCCACATCAGCCGCCATATCCGGATGTTCTTTCAAGAAGGTCTTGGTATTTTCCCGGCCCTGGCCGATCCGCTGGTCTCCGTAAGAATACCAGGCACCACTCTTGTTCAGGATGTTGTACTGGACTCCCAGGTCCACCAAGCATCCTTCGTGGGAAATCCCTTCCCCGTACATGATATCGAATTCCGCCTGTTTGAAAGGAGGGGCTACTTTGTTTTTTACCACTTTCACCCGAGTGTGGTTCCCGATGATGTCATTGCCATTCTTCAGGCTCTCCACCCGGCGCACATCCATCCGGATGGTGGAATAGAATTTCAGGGCACGGCCCCCGGTGGTCACTTCCGGATTCCCGAACATGACCCCCACTTTTTCCCGGATCTGGTTGATGAACACCGTAGCCGTACGGGATTTGGCAATGACCCCAGTGAGCTTCCGCAGAGCCTGGCTCATGAGCCGGGCCTGGAGGCCCACATGGGAATCCCCCATATCCCCTTCGATTTCCGCTTTGGGCACCAGTGCCGCCACGGAGTCGATGACGATGATGTCAATGGCACCGCTGCGCACCAGGGCATCGCAGATTTCCAGGGCTTGTTCCCCGGTATCCGGCTGAGAAATCAGCAGGTTGTCGATATCCACTCCTAAATGCCGGGCATATTCTGGATCCAGGGCGTGTTCCGCATCGATGAAGGCTGCGTAGCCGCCCCTTTTCTGGGCTTCGGCGATCATGTGCAGGGCCACGGTGGTCTTCCCGGAAGATTCCGGTCCATAGATCTCGATGATCCGACCCCGGGGAATCCCTCCCACCCCCAGCGCAATGTCCAGGGACAAAGCTCCGGTGGGAATGGTCTCAATATTCATTTTGGCACTGGCAGCCCCCAGCTTCATGATGGACCCCTTGCCAAAGTCTTTTTCAATCTGCTTCAAAGCCGCATCCAGCGCTTTATTTTTATCCGCATCCAAACTCATGTTGTCATCTCCTTGTACCACAATTGCTCTATTTAGTATATAAACATTTGTTCGTAAAGTCAAGAGTTTCTAGGGAGATCTTTCAGTTCCTGCTGGGTAAAGAGATAGGATTTGTTGCAGTACTGGCAGTGGACCTCGGTCTGGGGGTCCTGGAGGATTTCTTCGAAATCCTTTTTGGGAAGGCCGCAGAGCATGCCGGCCACCTTTTCCCGGCTGCATCCGCAGTGGAAGGAAACTGGGTGGGATTCCAAGATTTCCACCGGCAGCCCTTTGGCCACCTTCTGGATCATCCCTTCTGCATCCAAGCCGGTCTGGAGCAGTTCCGTCACATAGGGCAGGGTCAGGATGTTGTCTTCCAAGGTCTTGATGGTCCCTTCCGAAGCATCGGGCAGCAGCTGGACAAAGTATCCGCCGGAAACGGCCACAGAGCCATCCTTTTCAATGAGGACACCCAGGGCCACGCTGGACGGTGTCTGTTCCGAAACGGCCAGGTATCGGGTAAGATCCGCGGCGATTTCCCCGCTTTTTAAAGTAGAGACCCCCGTAAAAGGTTCCCCCTGGAGAGGGCAGCGGGTCACGGTGACCATCCCGTAGTGGCCCACGCCGCCTCCTACATCCAGCTTGCCGTTTTTCAGGGGCAGCATCACTTCCGGATGCATCACGAAGCCCCTGACCTGATAATCCCGGGCATCGGCCATGACCTGTCCCAAGGGACCGTCTCCCTTGATCCGGACCGTCACCGCTTCCCCCGCCTTCATGGTAGCCGCCAGCAGGAGAGCCCCGGCAGCAGTACGGCCCAGGGCCGCCGCTGCCAGAGGGCTGCAGTGGTGGATTTCATTCATGTGCTGGGTCAGGTGGGTGGTGGTCACGGCATAGATCCGGGCATCCCCGGCCGTGGCCTTGACTAACACATCTTCCATAGGCACCTCTTACAGCTGTTTGGCCAGATTGACCATTTCAATCACAGCCATGGCCGCATCGGATCCCTTGTTCCCGGCTTTGGTGCCAGCCCGTTCCACGGCCTGTTCGATGTTTTCCGTGGTGACCACTCCAAAGGCAGTGGGCACTTCCGTTTCCATGTTCACCAAGGCAATCCCCTTGGACACTTCGTTGCACACATAGTCGTAATGGCTGGTAGCACCCCGGATCACGGCCCCCAAAGCGATGATTCCGTCATACTTGCCGCTTTTGGCCATTTTCTTGGCGATCAGAGGGATTTCGAAAGCCCCGGGGACCCAGGCCACGGTAATGTCATCTTCATTGGCCCCGTTCCGGCGCAGAGTGTCCTCCGCCCCGCTGAGCAGCTTGCTGGTGATGAATTCGTTGAAACGGGACACCACGATCCCGATTTTCAGACCTTCCGCTAACAATTGTCCTTCCAGAATTTTCATTTTGCATCCTCCACATCTTCATGTAATTCATGGCCCATGCGAACCTGTTTGGTCACCATATACCGATGATTGTAGCAGTTGTCTTTCATGATGATGGGCACCGTTTCCGTAATGGTGATCCCATAGCCGGAAAGCCCTGCCCGTTTGGCCGGATTGTTGGTCATCAGCCGGATGCTGGTGAGCCCCAGGTCTGCCAGGATCTGGGCTCCGATGCCGTAATCCCGCATATCCGGTTTGAAGCCCAGCTTCACGTTGGCGTCCACCGTATCCAGCCCCTGATCCTGAAGTTCATAAGCCCGGAGCTTGTTGGCCAGGCCGATGCCCCGGCCTTCCTGCTGCATGTACAGCACTACCCCGCAGCCTTCCTTTTCAATCATCTTCAGGCTGGTGGCCAGCTGGTCCCCACAGTCGCAGCGAAGGGACCCCAGGGCGTCCCCGGTGAGGCATTCGGAATGGACCCGGACCAACACATCCTTCTTGCCGGCCACATCTCCTTTGATGATGGCCACATGGCATTTGTCGTCCAAGTCGTTTTCGTACCCGATGGCCCGGAAGGTACCGTATTTGCTGGGCAGGGCTACGTTGGCGATCCGGTGGACCATCTTTTCCGTCTTCTTCCGGTAGGCGATCAGATCCGCCACGGTGATGAAGGTCAGGTTGAACTTCTTAGCGAATTCCATCAGTTCCGGAGTCCGGGCCATGGTACCGTCATCGCTCATGATCTCGCAGCAGATGCCCACCGGCTTCAGTCCTGCCAGCCGGCACAGGTCCGTAGTGGTTTCCGTATGGCCTGTACGCCGGAGCACCCCGCCTTCCCGGCTGCGGAGGGGGAACACATGGCCCGGCCGCCGGAAGTCTTCCGGTTTGGCGCTTTCATCGGCGCATTTCTTGATGGTGTAGGCCCGTTCCACGGCAGAGATCCCGGTAGTGGTGTCCTTGTGGTCGATGGATACGGTAAAGGCAGTTTCATGGTTGTCCGTGTTGTTGGCCACCATAGGTTCCATCTGGAGCCGGTCCAGGATGGCACCGTCGCAGGGCATGCAGATCAGGCCCTTGGCATGGGTGGCCATGAAGTTGATGTCGTCCGGAGTCACGTACTCCGCACTCATGATCAGATCCCCTTCATTTTCCCGGTCGGGGTCATCGGTGACCAGGACCATTTTGCCGGCACGGATGTCCGCAATGGCCTGTTCGATGGGATCAAACTGAAATTTTTTATCCATAGTTTTCACTCCTTAAAAAAATCCATTTTCGAAAAGGGTTTCCTTGGTAAGGCCCCCAGTTTTTCTGGTTTCCAACATCCGTTCCACATATTTCCCCAGGATGTCTGTTTCCAGGTTCACCTTGTCCCCGGTCTTTTTAAAGCCCAAGGTGGTGAACTGGACGGTCAGAGGGATCAATGATACGGAGAAGGTGGTATCCGTCACTTCCGTAATGGTCAGGCTGATGCCGTCAATGGCGATGGAGCCCTTGGTGACCATACCCCGGAGCAGGTCCGGGCTGCAGCTGATGGTAGTGACTTTGGCGATCCCTTCGGGACGGATCTTCACAATGGTCCCCACCCCGTCCACATGGCCGCTGACAATATGGCCGTCCAGACCGTCCCCTACATGGAGGGTCCGTTCCAGGTTGATCCGGTCCCCCTTCTTCAGGGAACCGATGGTGGTCCGGCGGGCCGTTTCCGGCATCACGTCCACGGTGAACCGCTGGCTGTCGAATTTCGTCACCGTCAGGCAGGCCCCGTTGCAGCAGACGCTTTCTCCGATTTTCAGCAAAGGCGGAATGGTCTGGGCGGCAATGGTCAGCCGGTAAGAATCCTGTTCCCGGCGCAAATCTTCCACCTTGCCCAGTTCCGCAATGAGTCCCGTAAACATGGGATCAGCTCCTTTCCAAAAGGCCGGTGACCATCAGGTCCGTGTCAAAGCTCTCATAGTGAGGTTCCTGTAGGGTCACCCGCAGGTCCATGTTCCGGGCGCCTCGGCCCCCGATGGGGCTCAGGTTCCGTTTGCCCCCGATCAGGCAAGGAGCGATGAAGGCATAGATCCGCTGGGCCAGTTTTCCGTCGAAGAAAGCGCCATGGACCTGGCTGCCCCCTTCCACCAGGATGCTGGTCTTTTCCTGCTGGCCCAGTCTATCCAGCAGGATTCCCAGGTCCAGGGCCCCGTGTTTTTCCGGGATCTGCCACACCGTCACCTGGTCCAGGGCCTGGAAGGCCGCTACTTTTTCCCGGTCCGCTTTCAAGGAGGTGACCAGGAGGGTCTTAGCTTCCCCGTCAGTGAACACCTTCCGGTCCATGGGCAGCTGACAGTGGCTGTCCAGGACGATCCGGAGAGGATTTTTCCCTTCCACCAAGCGGCAGGTCAGGGAGGGATCATCATTGAGTACCGTATTCTTTCCCACCAGGATGCAGTCGTAGATGCTCCGGAGCCGGTGGGCATAAGTCCGAGACTGTTCGTTGGAGATCCATTTGGAATCCCCGGAAGCCGTGGCGATCTTTCCGTCCAAGGTCATGGCGTATTTCAGGGCCACAAAAGGGCGGCCCGTCTTCATCCAGTGCATGAACACCTCGTTCTGCCGGTTGGCTTTGTCCGCCAGCACTCCCCGTACCACTTCCACCCCCGCTTCCCGGAGCCGGGCAAAACCCCGTCCGGACACTTTCGGGTTGGGATCATCGGCGGCGGCCACCACTTTTTTGATGCCTGCCTTGATCAGGGCTTCACAGCAGGGGCCGGTCCGGCCGTAATGGGAACAGGGTTCCAGGGTCACATAGGCGGTGCAGCCTTCCACCTGGTCTCCGGCGTCCCTCATGGCCATGATTTCCGCATGGGGCTGGCCGGCCTTGTGATGGTATCCCTTCCCTACGATTTTCCCTTCCGGGTTGACGATGACACAGCCGACCATGGGATTGGGACTGGTGCAGCCCCGGGCTTTTTCCGCCAAATCCAGGGCCATCTGCATATATTCTTCGTCTGTCACAGTTTCACCCGCTTTCAAGATTGCGAAATACAAAAGCCGTGCCATCCAGGAGGATAGCACGGCAAATACACTTTCCCAGCGCTGTCTTTTCTCATCCAGACTGTACTGTCGGTATCGGAATTCCACCGATTCGTGCCGAGGCTCGCGGACTTTACCGCCGGTAGGGAATCGCACCCCTCCCCAAAGACAAAACTTATACTGTTATTTCCTGTCCATTATACCATATCTGGAAGGGAATGCAAGAAGGGGGCACAGAGTGGCCCCCTTCAGTCACTAGTCACTAGTCTCTCGTCTCCAGCCAAAGGAAAAAATTTGCAGGCAAATTTCAGCAATGGACCGTTAATTCCTTCCGTCCCGCTCTGTACTCTTCACTCTGCACTCTTCCTTTTTTGTTGTCAGAACGAATATTCCGCCCCGACGATGATCCGACGGCCGGGCATGGGGTAACTGTCCTGACCAGCCACTACACCGCCCTGTTCTGCGTAGGCTGCGTTGTTCAGGTTGTAGAAATTGGCGAAGCCGGTCCAGCTCTGGTCAAATTTATACCGGGCAATGAAATCCATGGTCAGGTACCGGTTTTCTCCATATTTGGTTTTGCTGAGCCCATTGGCCGCCCTTGCCCGGAGGTTCAGGTTCCATTTGGTGTCATGGTACCGAACACCGGCCTGGTAGTAGTTGGGCGCATAGTTTTCATCCCGGACATATCCGGTATCGTTCCGGTCGTTTTCTACCTTCACGTAGGTGTAAGAGGCGTCCACATCCCACAATTTATTCAGCTTATGGGTCACTGTCAAGGATAGGCCCCGCTTCTTCTGCCGGTCGATGTTTTCGGCATAGCTGTCATAGTTGGGCATCAATTTCCAATTGATGGCATTGTGGAGATTGCTGTAAAATGCGCTGATTCCCACATCCGTCTTGGGATCCGTCTTGAAATTGTACCCCAGAGTATATACGTTACCCGTTTCTGCCTTCAGGTCCTCATTGCCTACGTATTTGCCCCACATCCCATAATCTACGAAATAATAGAGATCATCGATGGTAGGAGTCCGGAACACCTGGTTCCAGGAGAAGTAGGCATTGCTGTCTTTGCTGAACTTCTTGTTGATGGCAGCACTGCCGGTGGTCCGGTTGCCGCTGCGGCTGTGATCATCATACCGGATCCCAGTATTCAGCTGCCAGGTAGGGGCGAATTTCCACTGGTCCTGGAGGAAAATCGCTTTGTTATTATAGCCTTTTTTGCCCCGGTAACTGGTTTCGTTATGGGCCTTGGCATCCCGGTATTCCAAGCCTCCTACCAGGGTATTGGTATCGGACAAGACGAAGTTCTGCTGGCCTTCGATGCCCCAGTCCGTTTCGTCCATGCCCCCCTGGTTGAAATAGCTGTAATAATTCCGGTAGGCCTGGAGATATCCGCTGTTTCCGGCGTCTCGGTTCCAGTCATAGCGCAGCCCTACATTGTTGGTCTTTTTGTTCAAGTGGGAAGGGAAATAGGAAGTCACGCTGTAGGGATTGTTCCCTTCCATGATGGAATAGTCGTAATTCAGGGTCAGACCATCGCTTGCGGTAAAGTCATGGGTCAGCTTCAGGGAAATGTTGTCCTGGGTATAATTGGACTGTCCCGGCCATTTCTTGGTATCCCCATTGGTATCTTTGTATTTGATGTAGGAAGCTTTGTTCCGGCTGGCCGCCACCTGGATGCCGTTTTTGTCCACTTTGCCCCCTACGGACAGGCCCAGGTCCTGGCTGCCCCAGGAACCGTACCCCACCCGGATCTTTCCTGTGGTCTCCTCGGGAGTCTTGGTGATGATGTTGATCACGCCTCCTACGGCATCGGCGCCGTACAGGGTGGAAGCGCCCCCCTTCACCACTTCGATCCGCTCGATCATGTCCACTGGCGGCAGGGTATGGGCATCAAAAGTAGACTTGGCCATACTGCCCATACTGTTGTTGAACCGGCGGCCGTCCACCATCACCAGCACCCGTTCATCCCCGTTGAGCATGATATGGGATTCATAGGCTCCCACCCCGTTCTGCATCACACGTGCTCCTGGCACATCTTCCAAGGCATCGGTGACGGTCCTGTAGCCCCGGTCAGAGATCTGCTGGCTGGTGATTACCGTTACATCCGCCGGCGTATCGGTCTTGGCATTCTTCAGCCGGTTGGCCGTAATGACGACTTCTTCCGGTTTTCCTTCCGCCACAGACTCTTCTGCCCAAGCCACTCCGCTGCTTCCCAGTGCCAAGGCAGCCAAAACTGCCCCGGTCAGCTTTTTGTTCCAAAGAGTTTTCATTTCCGTACTTCCTTTCGTTTCATGTCCTAGTACTCTCCTAGTGTACCGTATAAAGAAAAATACCGCAAATAGGCGGAAGCTATGGATTTCTATAGATTAATGTTATAGCAAAAGAAGCTGCTGCAGAGCAGCAACTCCTAATAACTCACATGCATCAGATACAGCCCCTGGGGCGGGGCAGCCATGCCGGCCTTTTTGCGGTTCCTGGTGGCCAGGACCTGGGCGAAATCTTCTGTATCCCATTTCCCTGTTCCCACCCGGACCAGGCAGCCTACGATGTTCCGGACCATACGGTACAGGAATCCGTCTCCGGTGATGGTGAAGGTGTACAGGTCCCCGTCCTGGACCCACCGGGCATCTGTCAGGGTCCGCACCGGAGAAGTATCCTGGCTTCCCTGATTCTTGAAGGAGGTGAAGTCGTGCTTTCCCAAAAGCAGGGCCGCCGCCTGGTTCATGGCCTCTACATCCAGTTTCTCCCGGATCTCCCAGGTGGTATTCCGCTGGGTGGGGTCCGGCAGGGGGGAATAGTAGATTTTGTACTGGTAGGTCTTGTCCACCGCGTCGAACCGGGCGTGGAAGTCATCCCGGACCACTTCCGCCTCCCGGATGGCGATATCCGGCGGTAGATGGGGCTCCAGAGCCCGACGGTAATTTTCCGGAGGGATCCGGGATTCGGTGGCAAAGGAAATCACCTGGCCCAGGGCATGGACCCCCGCATCCGTCCGGCCGGCGGCTTTGATCAGGATGGGCTCCTTCAGCACCTCCGTCAGGGCCTTTTCCAGCACCTGCTGGATCCCCACCCCGTTTTTCTGCCGCTGGAATCCCTGGTAGTTGGTCCCGTCATAGGCTACGGTAGCTTTGATGGTCCGCTTCATGCCGGGAGCCCCCATCTCAGGAAGGCCAGCAGGGCAAAGAGCCCCAGCATCACCAGACCGGTCAAGGCATCCCCCTTGCCGTAGACCAGTTCATGCATCCGGGTCCGTCCTTCCCCGCCCCGGTAGCACCGGGCTTCCATGGCCAGGGCCAGTTCGTCAGCTCGGCGGAAGGAGGAAATGAACAGAGGGATCAGGATAGGCAGCATGTTCTTGGCCCGCTTCATGATGTTTCCGGAAGAAAAGTCCGCGCCCCGGGACATCTGGGCCTTCATGATCCGGTCCGTCTCCTCCAGCAGGGTGGGGATGAACCGGAGAGCGATGGTCATCATCATGGCCAGTTCGTGGGCGGGCACCCCGATTTTCTTAAAAGGCCGGAGCAGCGATTCGATGCCGTCGGTGAGCACGATGGGCGAAGTGGTGAAAGTCATGAGAGATGATACCAGGAGCAGCAGCACCAGGCGCAGGGACATCTTGACCCCCAGCACGATTCCTTCCTTGGTGATGGTGAGGAATTTCCACTGCCACAGCACTTCCCCCGGATCCGTGACAAAATGGATCACCATGGTCAAAAGGATGATGATCCACAGCGGCTTGATGGACCGGAGCAGGAGTCCTACCGGCAGTTTGGCCAGGGCTGCCCCCAACACGATGAAAGCGATGAGGATGCCGTAGGAAAGAGGCGAAGCGGCCAGGAATACCATGACCATGTAGAACAGCACCGCCAAGATCTTGGTCCGGGGATCCAGCCGGTGGATGCAGGAATTCCCGGGATAGTACTGTCCCAGGGTAATGTCTGTCAGCATGCTTTCCACCCCTTTGCTTTGTCAATGGCCCGGATCAGTTCGGCTTTGGTAATGGGCGTCCCTTCAATGGGGAGTCCCTGCTGCCTGAGTTCTTCTGCCAATTTCACGCTTTCCGGCACATCCACGGAAAGGGCTTCCAGTTTTTCCCGTTCATGGGTGAACAGTTCCCGGGCCGGGCCGTCCAGCTGGAGCTTGCTGTCGCTCATGACCAAGAGCCGGCTGGCGTACTGGGCCGCTTCTTCCATGCTGTGGGTGATCAGCAGCACCCCCATTTTCCGTTTTTCGAAAATCTTCCGGAGCTGGCCGAAAATGCTGTCCCGACTGATGGGATCCAATCCGGCGCTGGGTTCGTCCATGATCAAATAATCCGGTTCCATGGCCACCACCCCGGCAATGGCCACTCGGCGCATCTGTCCTCCGGACAGCTGGAAGGGAGACCGCTGGGCAAAATTGTCGAAATCCAGATCCACGAACTCCATGGCACTGCGCACCGCTTCTTCCACTTCCGGTTCCGTCTTCCCTTGGTTCCGGGGACCGAAAGCTATATCTTCATAGATGGTTTCCGCAAACAGCTGGTGTTCCGGATACTGGAATACCATGCCCACCCGGTTCCGGGCGGCTTTGGCTTCCGGCGTCTTGGCGGCCAGGTCCACCCCGTCCACCAGCACTTTCCCGGCCATGGGATGGAGCAGCCCGTTGAGATGTTCCGCCAGGGTGCTCTTGCCGCTGCCAGTGTGGCCGATGAGGGCCACGAATTCCCCCTTTTCCAGGGTGAAAGCCACATCATCCAGGGCCTTCTTTTCCAGGCTGGTGTGGGTCATATAGGTATAGGAGATATGGTCTACTTGGATGGACATAATGCTTCACACAACTCCTTATGGGTAATGATGGGAGGCAGCTGATGGCCCTGTTTGTCCAGGGCATTGGCCACTTCTGCCGCCAGGGGACATTCCAGCCCCAGGCCCCGGATCCGGTCCACCTGGGTGAAGACTTCCTTGGGCGTCCCTTCCAGGACGATTCTTCCTTTTTCCATAGCGATGATCCGGTCCGCCAGGATGGCCTCCTCCATTTTGTGGGTGATGTACACAATGGTGATGTGTTTTTCCTTATTCAGCTTCAGCACCGTGGAGACGATTTCTTTCCGACCCCGGGGATCCAACATGGCAGTGGGCTCATCAAAGACGATGCACCGAGGTTCCAGGGCCAGCACCCCGGCAATGGCCACCCGCTGTTTCTGGCCTCCGGACAGCCTGTGAGGAGCCCGTTTGGCGTAATCCAGCATGTCCACTGCCGCCAGAGCTTTTTCTACCCGGGGACGGATTTCAGGCCCGGGGACCCCGATGTTTTCCAGCCCGAAAGCCACATCTTCCTCCACGATGGCCGCCACAATCTGGTTGTCCGGGTTCTGGAATACCATCCCCACAGTCTGGCGCACCGTCCAAAGGTTTTCTTCTATGGCGGTATCCAGCCCTCCTACCAGGCAATGCCCACTGGTGGGGGTCAGGAGACCGTTGAAATGACGGGCCAGGGTGGACTTGCCGCTGCCGTTGGTCCCGATAATGGCGACAAATTCGCCGGGGGCAATGGACAGGTCGATGCCCTGGAGCGCAGTCATTTCCTGATTTTGCCCATCCACATAGGTATGGGTCAGATTTTTCGTTTCAATGATTGGTTCCATAACTTCCTCCATAAAGTTAAATTATAGCTTTGTTTACTGGATTCAGTCAATAATAAAGGGGGTGTGAAGAAATTCACACCCCCCGTCTCGGGTCGCGAGCTTTGACGTTGCATCCATTTATTCTTTTTTCTATATGACAATAAGACAAAATCGGTGGGAATCTAAAAACCAAATCTTCTGTCTGTACAAACAAGCCCGAGACTCGTGGCCCGAGACCGTGTGTCGCCAAGCGGCACACAAAACTTACAGCACTCCAGCCGGCAGGGCAATGCCCACACCCGGTCCGAAAGGCACACCCAGCATCATCCAGATCACCAGGAAGATGATCCAGGCAATCTGCAGGACCACAGCAACGGGAATCATGTTGGAAATCAGGGTCCCGATGGCGCAGTCCGGCATGTATTTTTCCTGGGCCACACTGAGGATCATCCAGATATAGGGACTCATGGGGGTGAAGCAGTTCCCCGGGGAGTCACCCAGCCGGTACAGCAGCTGGGTAAAGCCGGGATGGTATCCCAGCAGCATGAACATAGGGACGAAGATAGGTGCGAAAATAGCCCACTTGGCGGAGCCGGAAGAAACGAAGATGTTAACGAAAGCGGAAATCAGGATGAAAGCAATGCACATAGGAACCCCAGTGAAGCCCACGCCTTTCAGGAAGTTGGCTCCGCTGATGGCCAGCAATGTCCCCAGCTTGGTCCAGTTGAACAATCCCTGGAACTGACCGCAGAAGAAACAGAACACCACATAGGCCCCCATGCCGCTCATCTGTTTCACCATGGCGGAGTTGATGCTCTTCACAGTGGTAAACTTTCCGGTAGTCTTCCCATAGACGATGCCAGCAATGCTGAACAGGAAGAACAGCAGCGGGATCAGTCCTTTCAGCATCAGGGAGCCCACCACCGTCACTCCGTCTTTGGAAAGGATCTGGGTCTTGAAGCCGATGATGACGATGATGATATATACCAGGCAGGCCAGGCCGGCATTGTGCAGACCCTTGATTTCCAGAGGGGTCACTTCATCCATCAGAGCTTCTTCTTCCGACCCTTCATATTTGGGGAACCGAGGCTCGATGATGTGGATGGAAACCCAGCCGATGACAGCGCCGCAGAGGAAGGTGGAGACAAAGAGGAAATACCAGTTGCAGGTCACGTCCACGGCAAACAGTCCAGGTGCCCCCAAGAAAGCATCAATGGCCTGGTTGGTCAGGCCCTGGAGCAGCGAGTCGGTCCCGGCCACCATCAAGTTGGCCGTGAACCCGGCCTGGGCTCCGGCATACCCCACCATCATGCCCACCACCGGGTGTTTCTTGACCCCGATGTACACAATGGCAGCCAGAGGGGGAATCACGATCATGGCCGTATCGGAAGCAATGTTCCCGCAAGTCCCTAAGAAAGCGATCAGATAGGGTACGACCCCAGGAGGCACGTTCTTCAGGGAGCGTCTCAAGAGAGCCACCAGGAGCCCAGATTCTTCACAGAACCCGATGGCCATGGTCATGGTGATGACCAGACCCAGAGGGGCGAACCCGGTAAAATTCTTGACCAGATTGGTGAGGAGCCACTGGACCCCGGCCTTGGAAAAAAGGTTTTGGGAAACAACGGCCTTCCCTGTTGCAGGGTTGGTCAAGCTGAAGCCCGTACTGGTGAGCCCTGCACCAATAACGGCTGTAATGAGGAATAAGACCACGAACAAGATAGCGGGCGGCGGCAGTTTGTTGCAGACTGTCTCGATGGTATTCAGGAAACGGTCCACCCAGGTTTTCTTGACTGCATCTTTTGCGACCATTGATTGACAACCTCCTTAAAAAAGTATTACTCAATACAGTACCAAGATACTGCATTACAGCCTGAAACATCAAACATTTTTTATTCAAATTGTATTATTGTTTATATAATATCATGTTTTTACAAACCTTGTCCAGCCTTTCTTTCTCCTAGACAGGCCATCTTTTTCTATGTTATAATTTGAACAAGTTTTTTCTTATATTTTTGTAATTCAAAAGGGGTGAATATGTGAAATGGATGAAATAATGATACAGTTTTTTCCAAATATGACCGTATGGAAGCTACATTCCTTCAAAGAATACTTAATTTTCTTCCTTTTGCTCCTGTCTGGCTTCCTTTTTTTCCATGGGTGGATCAATCGGCTCCGAAAAGCCAGGACTCCAGCAGGAGCAAAAAAACGTGTCTTAAAAGCTGTAAAGACCAGTTCTCATGACCGATATTATTATTTTTCTTTTAAAAATGGTGGATTATCCCCAGAATCGACTTGTATTCTGCTTCCCCATGATGTGCTTCTCCTCAGGATCATATCCAAAGGGTATCAGATTAAAGGTTCGGAGTATAGTGAACAATGGTTGTTTAAAGATAATTCTGAAAGTATATCCGTTCCCAATCCATTGACTATATTGGAGCACGAGAAAGATAAGCTGGAAAATCTGCTGAAAACAGCCAAAATCGCCTTTATAAGAGTCCATATTTTTGTCATTGCAGCAGATAACTATGCAGCTCCCGTCTTCTATCTGGATGGACCTTCCCGATCCAAAACCCTGAGCCTTCCAGAGCTGAAGCAATGGATCCGGCAGCGGGAACTGGATCCCCTGCCAGAAGAAAAGCAGCAGGAAATCCTGGCACTACTGCAACAAAAATAAGGTGCTGCATGTGTGATTTTCACACATGCAGCACCTTATTTTATGATTCCGCTTATTTCTCTGCAGGCTGTTCTGCAGGCGTTTCAGCAGGCAGTTCCTCGCTGACTTCTACCGGGCGGTGGAGTTTCAGCTGGATATTCCGGTATTTGGGCATGCCCGTACCGGCCGGGATCAGTTTCCCGATGATGACGTTTTCTTTCAAGCCCAGCAACGGATCCACCTTGCCTTTGATGGCAGCATCGGTGAGGTTCCGGGTGGTTTCCTGGAAGGAAGCGGCAGACAGGAAGGAATCGGTGGCCAGAGAGGCCTTGGTGATCCCCAGCAGGATGGGATGACCAGTAGCCGGCTGTTTCCCTTCGGCCAGCACTTCGTCGTTCTCATCTTCGAACTGGGCAATGTCCACCACGGAGCCCGGCAGCATATTGGTATCGCCGGCTTCGTCGATCTTGTACTTCCGCATCATCTGACGGACCATGACTTCCACGTGCTTGTCGTTGATTTCTACGCCCTGGGACTTGTAGACGCCCAGTACCTGCTGCACCAGATAATGACGGGTAGCGGCAGGGCCGGAGATCCGCAGGATATCATGGGGGTTCAGGGAGCCTTCGGTGAGCCGGTCGCCCACTTCTACTTTATCCCCTTCGGCCACATGGATCTTGGCGCCGTAAGGAATGTGGTAGGATTCGTCGGTTCCATCTTCCTTATGGATGATGATGAACCGGCCTTCTTCCTTTTCCTGGATTTCTACGGTACCAGCCACTTCTGTCAGGATACCAGGATGTTTCGGTTTCCGGGCTTCGAACAATTCTTCGACACGGGGAAGACCTTGGGTGATATCGTCCGCACCAGCAACACCGCCGGTGTGGAAGGTTCTCATGGTCAACTGGGTACCCGGTTCGCCGATGGCCTGAGCAGCGATGGTGCCGACGGCTTCGCCCACTTCCACCTTCTTGGCAGTAGCCAGGTTCCGGCCATAGCAGGCACGGCAGACCCCGAAATGGGATTTGCAGGTCAGTACGGAACGGATCTTGACTTTCTCCCGCAGGTCGGCGATCACATCAGCCATATCTTCAGTGATGTAGTCGTTGATGTGGTAAATCACTTTGCCATCCTTGTCGGTGATGTCTTCGGCCAAGGTACGGCCCACCAGACGATCCCGCAGGGATTCCAGCACGGTGCTCTTGTTTTTCCCGGAAGTGATGGCTTCCACATAGACGCCGTCCACTTCATTGTTCCGGATCTTCAGTTCTTTTACGGTCCCGTCTTCCAGGATCTTTTCGATCACGTCAGCGGTGAACTTGTCGCCAGCCTTGGCCAGGACTTCGTCCTTTTCGTTGACGATGTCTTCTTCCACCTGTTTGTCCAGGAAATGGTGGGTCATATGTTCCCTGAAAGCACTCTTGACCTTTTCTTCCGGCACGTTGATGGCCAGGGTTTCCGGTTCTTCATTGCTTTCTTCATCAGCCGGATACAGGCTGATTTCCAAGATCCGGGCAGCCATCAGACGGTCAAAGACTTCTTCCGTGACCACCGTATCGGCTTCTGCCAGGATGGAATCATCTTCCGGATTCATCACACTGGCGGCCAGGGTACGTCCCACCACATATTCCTTCAGCTTGTGCTGGCTGGACCCCCGGACGGCCTTGCAGAAACGGGCCCGTTCCCGGACCAGGTTCATGCCGGTCACATCGCAGTCGTCTTCCCGGACGATAACGTCCTGGGCAACGTCTACCAGACGGCGGGTCAAATAACCAGAGTCAGCCGTACGCAGTGCAGTATCGGTCAGACCTTTCCGAGCACCATGGGAAGAAATGAAGTATTCCAAGATGGTCAGGCCTTCACGGAAGTTGGATTTGATAGGACGGTCGATGATCCGGCCGGAAGGGTCAGCCATCAGACCGCGCATGCCGGCCAGCTGACGGATCTGCTGCACGTTACCACGGGCACCGGAATTGGCCATCATGTACACAGGGTTGAAAGGATCCATGGTGTGCTTCATCAGGGCATTGGCCACGTCTTCGGTGGCTTTATCCCAGATGGCGATGACCTTGCGATACCGTTCGTCATCGCTCATGAGACCGCGGTTGAAGATGGTTTCCACTTTATCTACCTGCTTTTCAGCGGCAGCCAGGATGGAAGCCTTTTCTTTCGGGATCTTGATGTCGGAAGCGGCAATGGACAGGCCGGATTTGCAGGCGTTGTCATAGCCCAGCTTCTTGACGATATCCAGCACCCGGGCAGTGCCGAAGTTGCCATAGAGCTTGTGGGCTTTGGCAACCAGACGGCCCAGTTCTTTCTTATCGATCAGTTTGCCCAGGAGCCAGGTCCCGTCTTCCTGTTTAGAGTAATACCGCATTTCCACAGGCAGTTCGGAGTTGTAGATGATGTTGCCCATGGAAGTGGTCACCAGGCTTTCGCCCTTGTCGGAGGGTTCCGGGAAGATTTCCGCATTGGGAACCTTCACCTTGATCCGGGCCTGGAGGGCGATCACATGGTTAAAGTAAGCCAGACGGGCTTCGTCGAAGCTGATGAACCGGCGGCCTTCCCCTTTGGCCCCATCCTTGAAGATGGTCAGGTAGTAGGCTCCCAGAACCATATCCTGGGTAGGAACGGTGATGGGTTTCCCGTCTTTGGGTGCCAGGATGTTGTTGACGGACATCATCAGCACCCGGGCTTCTGCCTGGGCTTCAGCGGACAGCGGCAGATGGACGGCCATCTGGTCCCCGTCGAAGTCGGCGTTGTACGGCGTGCAGACCAGAGGATGCAGTTTGATGGCCCGGCCTTCGGACAGGATCGGTTCGAAAGCCTGGATGCCCAGTCTGTGCAGAGTCGGGGCACGGTTCAGCAGTACAGGATGTTCCTTGATCACATCTTCCAGCACATCCCAGACGGCGTTGGTAGCCCGTTCCACCATCCGTTTGGCGCTCTTGATGTTGGTGGCGGCGCCAGTTTCCACCAAGCGCTTCATCACAAAGGGCTTGAACAGTTCCAGGGCCATTTCTTTCGGCAGGCCGCACTGGTGCATCTTCATTTCAGGCCCTACCACGATTACGCTACGGCCGGAGTAGTCCACCCGTTTCCCCAGCAGGTTCTGACGGAAACGGCCCTGCTTCCCTTTCAGCATATCGGACAGGGATTTCAGAGGACGGGTGCCGGGGCCCGTTACGGCACGGCCGCGGCGGCCGTTGTCGATGAGGGCATCCACGGCTTCCTGGAGCATCCGTTTTTCGTTCCGGACGATGATGTCCGGAGCCTGGAGTTCCTGGAGCCGTTTCAGACGGTTGTTCCGGTTGATCACCCGGCGGTACAGGTCGTTCAGGTCACTGGTGGCGAACCGGCCGCCATCCAGCTGGACCATGGGGCGCAGGTCGGGAGGGATGACCGGGATCACGTCCATGATCATCCATTCCGGTTTGTTGCCGCTCTTCAGGAAGGCCTCGCACACATCCAGCCGGCGGACGATGTTCCGTCTCTTCTGGAGGCTGGTCTCGGTCTTCAGGGCAGCCCGCAGTTCTTTGGTCAGTTCTTCCACGTTGATTTCATGGAGCAGTTCCTTGATGGCTTCTGCCCCCATGCCCACCCGGAAGGTAGGACCATATTCATCCAGTTTTTCCTGGTATTCTGCCTCGGTGAGCAGCTGTTTCTTGGTCAGATTGGTGTCGCCCGGATCCAGGACGATGTAGCTGGCAAAGTACAGGACTTTTTCCAGGGCTCTCTGGCCGATGTCCAGGATGGCACCCATCCGGCAGGGAATCCCCTTGAAGTACCAGATGTGGGAGACAGGAGCGGCCAATTCGATGGACCCCATCCGGTCACGGCGGACCTTGGAACGGGTGACTTCCACGCCGCATTTGTCGCAGACCACACCCTTGTAGCGGATGCGTTTGTACTTGCCGCAGTGGCATTCCCAGTCTTTGGTGGGCCCAAAGATCCGTTCGCAGAATAAGCCGTCCCGTTCCGGTTTCAGGGTTCTATAGTTGATGGTTTCCGGTTTGGTCACTTCCCCGTGGGACCAGGCTCTGATCTTCTCCGGAGAGGCCAGACCGATTCTCATAGAATGAAATTTATTTACGTCCAACAAGAGCACTCACTCCTTCCTACTCTGCATCAGACCCGTTGTCATCGCTGTCATCATGGGAATCGTCCAGATCCATGTTCCCGATATCGGCAATCACATCGAAGTCGCTGCCTTCCGGCTGGTCTTCATCCGGGCTCAGTTCTTCTTCACCATTCTGGGCAGGGTTCTCCTCCCCTACATTGGCTGCCGTATGGGGAGCCTTGTTGGCCATGTCCATATCCAGCTCTCTGGCGATGTCGCCCATTCCGATATCTTCGTCTTCGTCATCCAGATCGATTTCGTCATCATCTTCATCCAGCACCTGGATATCCAAGCCGATGCTCTGCATTTCCTTCACCAATACCTTGAAGGATTCAGGCACACCCGGTTCTGGGATGTTTTCACCTTTTACGATGGCTTCATAGGCTTTTACACGGCCTACCACGTCATCGGACTTGACGGTAAGGATTTCCTGCAGGGTATAAGCAGCCCCGTATGCTTCCAGGGCCCACACTTCCATTTCCCCGAATCTCTGGCCGCCGAACTGGGCTTTACCACCCAGAGGCTGCTGGGTAACCAGGGAGTACGGACCGGTGGAACGGGCATGGATCTTGTCCGCCACCAGATGGTGGAGTTTCAGGTAGTAGATGCAGCCAACGGTGACCGGGTTGTCGAAAGGTTCCCCAGTACGGCCGTCGTACAGGGTGGTCTTTCCACTGGGATCCACTCCAGCCAGCTGCAGGGTCTTTTCCATATCGTCTTCCCGGGCGGAATCGAATACGGGCACAGCCACCGGCACCGCATGGTCCACAGTTTCCGGCATGCCGTACTTGTCCACATCGTAGCCGGCTTCTTTCAGTTCGCCTGCCAATTTCGGGTCTCCGGATTCGATCCGCATCCCCAGGGCACAGGCAGCCCAGCCCAGATGGGCTTCCAGGATCTGCCCGATGTTCATACGGGAAGGTACGCCCAGAGGGTTCAGTACGATCTGGACCGGTTCGCCGTTGGGCAGGAAGGGCATGTCTTCCCGAGGCATGATCCGGGAGACCACACCCTTGTTCCCGTGACGGCCTGCCATCTTGTCCCCTTCGCTGATTTTCCGTTTCTGGACAATGTGGACACGGACCTGCTTGCTAACGCCAGGAGGCAGTTCATCCCCGTTTTCCCGGGTGAAGATCTGCACGCTGACGATGATCCCAGATTCCCCGTGGGGAACCCGCAGGGAGCTGTCCCGGACTTCCCGGGCCTTTTCGGCAAAGATGGCCCGGATCAGCCGTTCTTCTGCGCTCAGTTCCGTTTCCCCTTTAGGCGTGACTTTCCCTACCAGGATATCTCCCGGACGGACTTCCGCACCGATGCGGATGATTCCATCCTCATCCAGGTCCTTCAGGGCTTCTTCCGAAACGTTGGGGATATCCCGGGTGATTTCTTCCGGTCCCAGTTTGGTATCCCGGGCGTCGCAGTTGTATTCTTCGATATGGATGGAGGTGAAGACATCTTCCTTCACCAGGTCTTCGCTGAGGAGTACAGCATCTTCGTAGTTGTAGCCTTCCCAAGGCATGTAAGCCGCAATGGCATTGCGGCCCAGGGCCAGTTCCCCGTGATCCGTGGCAGGCCCATCAGCCAGCACCTGTCCTTCTTCCACCTTGTCCCCCTTGAATACGATGGGACGCTGGTTCACGCAGGTGCTCTGGTTGGAGCGTTTGAATTTCAGCACGTTGTACTCATCTACACCGGCGCCGTCGGCACGGGTCACGATGATCTTGTCGCCGCTGACATATTTCACTGTCCCAGCGTGTTTGGCCAGGATGCAGACCCCGGAGTCCACGGCCACTTTGTATTCCATCCCGGTCCCTACCACAGGAGCTTTAGGGTTCAGCAGAGGCACGGCCTGCCGCTGCATGTTGGCCCCCATCAGGGCACGGTTGGCATCGTCATTTTCCAGGAAAGGAATCAGGGCTGCTGCGATGGACATAACCTGTTTCGGGGATACGTCCATGAAATCTACCCGGCTGGGAGGAATGGACAGTACGTCGTTCCGCTCCCGGCAGGTTACGTGGCTGTTGACGAAGGTCCCGTCATCGTTCAATGGTTCGTTGGCCTGTGCCACGATGTAATTATCTTCTTCATCCGCCGTCATGTAGACGATTTCGTTGGTGACTTTGCAGGTCTTCTTGTCTACTTTCCGGTAAGGGGTTTCGATGAAGCCATACCGGTTCACCACCCCGTAAGCAGCCAGGGAACCGATCAGGCCGATGTTGGGGCCTTCAGGGGTTTCAATAGGACACATACGGCCATAGTGGGAAACGTGTACGTCACGGACTTCATAGCCGGCTCTTTCCCGGGACAGACCGCCGGGCCCCAGCGCGGACAGACGGCGTTTATGGGTCAGTTCCGCCAGAGGGTTGTTCTGATCCATGAACTGGGACAGCTGGCTGCTGCCGAAGAATTCCTTCACAGCGGCCACCACGGGACGGATGTTGATCAGGGCCTGGGGCGTGATCACATCGGCATCCTGGAGGGTCATCCGTTCCCGGATCACCCGTTCCATACGGCTCAGGCCGATCCGGAACTGATTCTGGAGCAGTTCGCCCACGCAGCGGACACGCCGGTTGCCCAAATGGTCGATATCGTCCTTGCCTTCCATGCCATCGATGACATTCAGCAGGTAGGCGAAAGAAGCGATCACATCGGCGGGCGTGATGACCCGGACGGAAGCATCGATATCTTTGGTGACAATGATCCGTTCCGGTTTTTCCTGGTATTTCACCCAGACTTCTGCATAGCCGGGCTGGCTGTAGATGCCGCTCTGTTCCAGCTTGTCGATTTCTTCGTCCCCGATGATGGTGCCGGCCGGCAGGACCACTTCGCCCTGGCTGCCGTCAGGATTTTCGAAAGCGATGGGAGAAGTCAGTTCCTTACCCAGGAGACGCTGGCGCCACCCCAGTTTCTTATTGACCTTATAGCGGCCCACATTGGCCAGATCATACCGCCGGTTGTCAGAGAAGATGTTCTTGATCAGCTGGGCGGCATTTTCCAAGTTGGCCGGTTCGCCCGGACGCAGTTTCCGGTAGATTTCCAGCAGGGCATCGTCTTCATTTTTGGTGGTATCCTTGGCCAGGGTCGCTACCAAGAAAGGATGTTCTCCGAATGTCCGGATGATATCATCATTGGTAGGCAGTCCCATTACCCGGAGCAGCGCCGTAGCCGGCAGTTTCCGGGTCCGGTCCACACGGGCGTAGATGATGTCGTTCAGGTCGGTTTCATATTCGATCCAGGCACCCCGGTTGGGGATCACGGTGGTCCCATAGAGGAATTTCCCCATAGGATCCATGTCTTTGGCGTAGTAGACTCCCGGAGAACGGACCAGCTGGCTGACAATGACACGTTCCGCCCCGTTGATGACGAAGGTACCGGTATCGGTCATCAGAGGGAAATCCCCCATGAAAACAGTGGATTCCTTGATTTCTCCCGTATCCTTGTACAGCAGGCGGACATCCACGTTCAACGGTGCCGCATAAGTGGCATCCTTTTCCTTGCAGGTCTCGATGTCATACTTGGGATCGCCAATGGTGAAGTTTTCAAAACTCAGTTCCAGGTTATCCGTAAAATCTTTGATAGGAGAAACATCCTTGAAAACGTCATGCAGCCCTTCTCTTATGAACCACTCATAAGATTTTCTCTGCAAGTCGATCAGATGAGGCATTTTCAGGACTTCTTTGATCCGAGCATAACTGTACCGGATGCGGTCGCCATTATGAACCGGCTTAAACATGTGGTCTCTCACTCCTTTTCTCTAGGCAGGTGTTCGAAGAAAGTACTAAGAATCTATTACACAAAAAAAACAAGGCAGTCAACACAATCAAGATTGATCAGCCTTGTATCCTGCAATGTCTCTCAGTCAGCATTTCGTGCTCCTCTCCTCACTTGAGCGGGAACGCGATGTCCAACCACTGAGCACTCGCGAAACCTATATATCCTGCTTTAGCAAACTTCATGGACGATAATTATATCATATAATATGGCTTTTCGCTTATTTAATATGTAAACTTTATGTGAATTTTTAATGGAATTTCTTTCCATCCCGGATCAGGCAGTTCCATTCCGGACGGTCCAGTGCCAGCCGGATCACCGTCACCAACCCATAATTGGAATTGTACCGGTAGAAGATCAGGAACCGACCGGCAGGGTAGCACCGGATCCCTTCCAGATCCAACAGGGAATCCTGGGCATTGGCGGCCACTTTGGGGAACGTTTCCACTTCTTTCAGTACCCGGTCCAGTTCAGCCAGTTCTTCCCGGCTGCAGCAGGCTTCCGCTGCTTTCCGGTCCCGGAGGGCTTCCTGGGTAGATACCAGGTTTCCCTGGGCATCCGGCATATCTTCCTGTTCCAGGCTTTTCAGTCCCTGGGCCGCAAAAGCCCGAGCCTGTTCCCGCATGGCTTCATCCATCTTCTTTCCATCCTTCCATGAAAAAAGAGCTGCCGCAAAGCGACAGCCCTTTGGGTCTTTAAGCTTCGGCTTCCACCGGATAAACGCTGATGGTACGGCGATCCTTGCCCCATCTTTCGAAAGCGACCTTACCGGCTACTTTTGCATAGATGGTGTAGTCCTTGCCCATGCCAACGTTCTGACCCATGTGGAAACGGGTGCCGCGCTGACGGACGATGATGGAGCCGGCAGTTACCAGCTGACCGTCATGGGCTTTGGTCCCCATGCGCTGTGCGTTGGAATCACGGCCGTTGTGGGTAGAACCGGACCCTTTCTTATGAGCGTGTAATTGAAGGATTAATTCGAACACGATGTTCACCTCCTGTGTTCCTTGATCATGAGATAATCCTGGGAATAAGTCTTCTGGAGATGGCGCAGGCCGCAGACCATGGTCTTGAGGACTGCATCCGTCTTTGCATCGGGCTCATCCACCAGTCTTACCGCCAAGCTGCCGTCTTCCTGGTCAATGGAGTAGTCCACCTTCCGGTGGAGGACTTCGTTGAGGCCATTGGCGGCCACCTGGGTATTCAGGGATACAGCATAGCAGACTTCGTCGAACCCTTCCGGGCTGTACTCCGCATGCCCCGATACTCTGTACCGCCTGATCCTGCCATGCCGATTGTAGTAGATATCTACGGCAATCATGGCTTATGCTTCGATAGAAGTGATTTCAACCTGGGTGAACGGCTGACGATGACCCTGGCGTTTCCGATAGTTGGATTTTGCTCTGTATTTGAAAACAAAGATCTTATCGGCTTTGCCCTGTTTGGCAACCTTGGCGGTCACCTTGGCACCGGCTACGGTAGGAGCCCCTACTTTCACATCGCCATCGTTGACAACAGTCAGAACTTCATCAAAAACGACTTCCTGGCCTTCTTCAACGTTCAGTTTTTCAACGTTCAGTACATCGCCTTCGCTGACGCGGTACTGTTTGCCACCTGTACGGATAATAGCGTACATATTCTGCACCTCCCTCATTCCAAGACTCGCCGAATACGGTAAACTCCTTCCGGAGTTTTTCAGGACCTCTCCGGGCGGTAGTGCTAAATTCACATTCAGCCTTGCTAGTATACTATAAGATGCCGAAAAAAGCAAGGTTTTCTTTCTGGATGGTCCCTTTTCCAGCTTTAGGAAGCAGCAATTTTCCTGTATTCCTGGGCTGGGAAACATGCTATAATATTTGAATTGCAAACCAAAGAAAGGTCGTGAGAATCAAAGATGAAAGAAATGATTCGTCTGATGGGGATCACCAAAGAATTTGAAGATGAGCTGATCATCCCCACTCTCAATCTGACTATCTACGACGGGGAATTCGTGACCCTTTTAGGCCCCTCCGGCTGCGGGAAGACCACCATGCTGCGCATGATTGCCGGTCTGGAAACGCCCACCCAGGGCCATATTTTTTTGGATAACGAAGACGTCACCCACCTGGCGCCCTACAAACGGAATGTGAATATGGTGTTCCAGCACTATGCCCTCTTTCCCCACATGACGGTGGAAGAAAATATCCGTTTCGGACTGCTGATGAAAAAAGTTCCCCGCAAAGAGCAGCAGAAACGGATCGCCGATGTGCTGCAGCTGACCCAGCTGGAAGAGCTCCGATATCGGAAGCCTCAGCAAATGAGCGGCGGGCAGCAGCAGCGGGTGGCCATCGCCCGTGCCTTGGTCAACAATCCCAAGGTCCTGCTGCTGGACGAACCTTTGGGTGCCCTGGACTACAAACTCCGGAAGACCATGCAGCTGGAGCTGCGGAATCTTCAGCAGAGGCTGGGCATCACTTTCATCTACGTAACCCACGACCAGGAAGAAGCCCTGACCATGAGCGACCGGGTCATCATCGTCAACGGCGGCCGGATCGAACAGGATGATCCGCCGGCCAGGATCTACCAGTATCCTCGGAGCCGGTTCGCCGCCAGCTTCATCGGAGAAAACAACTTCTTCCCCCTTCCGGATGATGACAGCCGGCTGCTGTCCGTGCGGCCTCAGTTCATCAATGTCTGTGCCCTGGATGACAAGGAAAGGAAAGGACCGGAGCCCTTCCATACCGGGACCATCGAACAGATCCTGTTCTGCGGGACGTTCGACAAACTGTTTATCCGCCTGGATGACTCCCGGGATATGGTCACTGCCTACCAATATTATGAAGATTATCGGAAATGGTCTGTAGAAGACCGGGTAGGGATCTGGTGGAACACCCAAGACGGTGTCCAGGTGACGAAATGAGACGGGGCAAACTGCTGGTGCTTCCGGCCATGGGATGGCTGGGGCTTTTCTTTGCCCTGCCGCTCCTGATTGTGGTGGTGGTTTCCTTTGCTTCCCGGACGGCCTACGGACAGGTGGTCTTCCAATGGAACTTGGAAAACTACCTCCGCTTCCTGGAACCCTTGTACCTGAAGATCTTCGCCTTTACTCTGGGGACCGCATTTATCACCACACTCTGGACTTTTGCCATGGGGTATCCGGTAGCCTATACCATCGCCATGATCCTGCCCAAAAAATGGCAGCAGGCCGGGATCATCCTAGTGATGATCCCTTTCTGGATCAATTTCCTGATCCGTTCCTATTCCTGGGTCATCATCCTGCGTGCCCAAGGGCTGGTCAACACCTTCCTGCTCCATTTCGGGTTCATCGAAAAGCCTCTGGGGCTCCTATACAACAATACGGCCGTCCTCCTGGGCATGGTCTACGGCCTGCTCCCCTTTATGGTCCTGCCCATCTATGTTTCTCTGGAACAGATGGACAAACGGCTGCTGGAAGCGGCCAGTGATCTGGGAGCTTCTCCCTTCACTGCCTTCCGGAAGATCACCCTGCCCCTGACTCTGCCGGGAGTAGCAGCCGGATCCATCCTGGTTTTCATCTCTTCTTTGGGGATGTTCGTAGTCCCCGACATCATGGGAGGTGCCAAAAGTTCCCTGATGGGCAATGTAATCCAGAACCAGTTCCTGGCGGCCCGGGACTGGCCTTTCGGTTCTGCACTTTCCATCATCCTGGCACTTCTGTCCTTGGTGATGATCATCCTGTACTACAAGGCCCTGGAAGCCCAGAAAGGAGGGAAGCAGCATGAAGAAAAACTGGCGTAGTGCCACGCTGGTGGCATATTCCCTAGCCATTTTGGCCTTTTTGTACCTGCCCCTCCTGATCCTTTCCCTGTATTCCTTCAACGATTCCCGGATCAATGCAGTGTGGACCGGATTTACTTTCAAATGGTACATTTCCCTGCTCCACAATGACCGGGTCCTGGAAGCCCTGGGCAACAGCCTGCTGATTGCTGCCATCACCACCGTAGTCACCACGGTCATGGGCACCCTGGCCGCCCTGGCCCTCCACCGCTACCAGTACCGCTGCAAACTGCTGATCAACAGCCTGCTGTACCTGCCCATCCTGATCCCGGAAATCGTCATGGGCCTTTCTCTGCTGGTGCTCTTTTCCCAAGTAGGGATCCCCTTGGGCCGTCCCACCTTGATCATCGCCCATATCACCTTTTGCATCTCCTTCGTGATCATTACCGTTGGTGCTCGGCTGGAAGGCTGCCGGCAGGACCTGGAAGAGGCGGCCAGCGATCTGTATGCTACGCCTTGGCAGGCTTTCCGGTATGTGACCTTTCCCATGATCCTGCCGGGAATCGTAGCCGGTGCCCTGATGGCCTTCACCCTTTCCATCGATGATTTCGTCATCAGCTTCTTTGTGGCCGGTCCCAATTCCACCACCCTGCCCCTCTACATCTACGCCATGGTCAAGAGAGGGATCTCTCCCCAGATCAACGCCCTCTCCACCTGTATGATGCTGGTCACCATCTCCCTGGTAGTGGTTTCCCAGCTGCTGCAGAAGCGGGGCTACCACTCTTCCCGAAAGGACTGATGCTGCGTGAAAAAGATCCAATGGCTGTGCTGCCTCGTTTTGACTCTCCTGCTGCTCATGACCGCCGGCTGCGGCGAAGAAAAGAAACAGCCGGAAGAAGGGAAACAGGTCCTGAACCTGTTCAGCTGGGCCGATAATTTCGACCCGGAAGTCATCAAGGCTTTTGAAAAGAAATACAACTGCAAAGTCAACTACGACGTCTTTGCCAACAACGAAGAACTGCTGGCCAAGCTCCAGGCAGGAGGCGCCCAGTATGATCTGATCCAGCCTTCCGACCATATGGTCTCCACCATGATCAAGCTCCACCTGCTGGAAAAGCTGGACAAAAAGGCCATCCCCAATACCCGCAATCTCATGGACAATCTCCAGCATCCCCAGTTCGATCCAACGGGAGAATATTCCGTGGTATACACTTGGGGGATGACGGGCATCGTCTACAATAAGAAGTATGTGAAGACCCCACCCACTTCCTGGAACGATCTGTGGAATCCGGAATACAAGGGACGGGTCATCCTCCTCAACGACAGTCGGGAAGTCATTGGCATGGCTCTGAAGAAAAACGGATGGTCCAACAATTCCACCGATCCGGAACAGCTAAAAAAAGCTTTCCAGGATCTGGAACAGCTGGTCCCCAATATCCTGGCCTACGATACCGATGGACTCAAGCAGAAATTCATCGCTGAAGAAGGCTGGATCGGGACTATGTGGTCCGGAGACGCCTCCTTCAGCTACAAGGAAAACCCCAACCTGGGCTTTGTGATCCCCAAGGAAGGGACCCTGGTCTGGGCAGATACCCTGGCCATTCCCAAAGGAGCCAAGCACAAGGAGCTGGCGGAGAAATTCATCAACTTCCTGTTCGATCCGGAAATCAGTGCCAAGAACTATGAAGCCATCGGCTATAACGATCCCAACAGCAATGCCCGGAAATACCATTCCAAGGAATACCTGGAAGACCCCATGCTGAATACGGCCATCGCCCATCTAAAAGAGGGAGAATGGCTCCACGACATTGGAGACGGGATCACTCTGTACGACAAATACTGGACGGAATTAAAGACGATACGGTAAAGGAAAAACGGCCCGCTGCCTGGCGGGCCGTTTTTGTCAGCGGTCAATGGTCAACGGTCAGCGGCAGGGCGATCCTAATTGACTATGTAGCCGGATTACACGTTCATAAATTTGCCTGCAAATTTCTCATTTGTCTCGAGACTCGAAACTCGAGCCCGCTATGCGGCTCATGAGACCGGGGATGAATTCCCCCCTACAGTCCCTCCGGCAGACAGAAGGCGGCATACAGGGGAACGGACCGGATGCCATTTTCACAGCCGAAATTTTTCAGGGACAGACGGATAGCGCCAGTGGGATGCTCCTGTTCCAGGAAGACCCCCAGGCTTCGGGACCGGGTATGCTCGCCTTTCTTGACTTCCACACCATAGATACGGGACTGGACCGGCAGGACGAAATCCACTTCCGCCGTGCTCCGGCTTTCCCAATAATACAGAGGCAGTCCGGCAACTGCCAACTGCTGGGCCACATAGTTTTCCGTGACTGCCCCCATGAACAGGTTCCCGGCCCCGGACAGGATGGTTTCCGGAGAGAGGCCTGCCTGGGCGGTCAGCAGCCCCACATCGCTGCCATACAGTTTGAAGGCGGACAGATCTGTATAGGCAGCCACTGGTTCCGCCGCATGATTCAGTCTCTGACAACGAAGGACGATGCCAGCCTGGGAAAGCCATTCGATAGGGGCCCCGAAAATGGCGGAACTGCCCCCTTTCTGGATCACCTTATACTGGAACTTTTTGTTTTCCTTGGCCAGCTGGACAGGCAGCGACTGATAACAGGCCCGGATTTTGACCGTTTCAGAAGGGGTGGCATATTTGGCCATATCTGCTGTGTAGTTGTCCAGGATTTCCTGCTGGAGAGGCGGGACATCCAGGAAAGAACCGGTTTGGAGGAATCCATTTACTACTGCTGGCATGCCTCCCATGACCAGATATTCCCGGTACAGCCGTATGGCCTCCTGATGGAGTCCCAAAGGAAGGGGCTGCATTTTTTCATAGTTCCGGCGGATGGCCTGGGCCAATTGTTTCCGTTCCCGGGCCCAGAGGAATTCTTCAAAATCCATGGGAAACAGCTGGAGGGTCTCCACTTTTCCCACAGGGAAGGAATACCGGTTCCGGTTCAGTGCCACCCCCAACAGGCTCCCGGCCGCCGCCACATGGATTTCAGGCGCCTCTTCCGCAAAATATTTCAGAGAGGTCAGGGCCCGTTCCGCTGATTGGATTTCATCCAGGATCAGCAGGGTCTTTCCCGGAATCACCCGCTGGCCGGTCACTGCTTCCAGATAGGGCAATACCTGCCGGGGAGACAGATCCTCTTCAAAGCAGGCCGCTGCCCTGCGGTTGGTTTCCAAGTTGATATAGACCATGGATTCGAAGCATTCTGCGCCAAATTCCCGCAGGATGTAAGTCTTCCCCACCTGACGGGCCCCGCTTACCAGGAGCGGCAGCCGACGGTGAGAGTCCTTCCACCCTTTCAGTGCCTCAATGATTTTTCTCTCCACAATATCCCTCCTATCTCAAGAAAAATATATCAATATTATATGTTTAAGTCAAGAAAAATATATATTTTATCTATTTTTCTTGACTTATTTTTTGCGGCATAAAAAGGGGATGTTGCACGGAACTTGCAACATCCCCTGGTTGGGAATTAGAAGTCTGAAGTCAGAAGCCTTGGGATAAAAACTACCTGGTTGGACAGATTCTATTGATTGTATAGAACCAGCGTCCGTGATCATCTGTAGGAACTATTACGTCCAAAGCTTTTACATATCCAAAAAGTTTATTACCTTCCTACAAAAATTAAAATATCAAATCTTCTATTTTTTATTGTTCTTTATAAAGTCCCATCTTAATGTACATTTCCATCATTTGCTTCAATGTGGAAAGGTCATTCCGATTTGCATCTACTAAGTTCGTAACCCCCAATTCAGGATGATTATGGATATAATCCACAAATTTATCTACCCGGGCTCGTAATGGTGCCTCTTTAGCAATTATAGCGTCTTTCTGCTGTTTCTGAATTTCATTTGCCTTTTTAAAATACCCGTGAAATCGATTCTGATCGATTTCGTAAGCTTCTGGGTCTACATATTTATTGATTTTTTCATTTTGAGAACAAGCATCTTTCAACGCAGCCTTTATAGCATTTTTAGCATTCCGTCGAGGATCCGTATCAGCGGCAGCTACTACCCTTCCCAAAGAAAATGTACCTGCAGTATATTCTTGTGTTCCATAATCCCAACCGTAAACGTCAGAATTTTTTCTATCAACGGTTACTTCTTTGATGTGTACAAAAGTAGAAGGTGCCACTCCATCTACTTTTGCTCCGAATGCATTCTGATAATGATCCACCGACACGCCAGTTCCTTCCAGTTTTACCCAAACTACAAGAGGCACCTCAGGAGGCGTGGCCATATCTAAATATTCTTTTGGTGGTCGAATATCGTTTTCATCCATTCGTTGTATCTTTTTAACATCAAACCGTTTACTATAATTTTTCATCAAAGTCTCTTCAAATTCTTTTTGACCAGCTACCATATCTTCTTCTTTGTTCTGGCACTGCAAAACCGTATTTGCCACTTTATAAATCAGACAGACTGAGAGACGCTTTGGAGCATCTGATGCAAAACTAATCTGACAAAATAAACCAATCAAAAGAACTAGAATCAAATTAACTTTTTTAACCATGTTTTCTCCCCCATTGTTATCAGGCCATGATTTAAATCCGACTTTATGTGCTCTCCATTTCATTTTTATATTGTATCATATAAGCAATGTAGAGAACAGTTTCGTTTTTATGCAGCTGGAATATCACCTTTGATATCTAAAGAATAGGATAAGTTCTGAAAAAGATAGCAATTCTCATAATATCTATGCCACTAAAAACAGCGAATACAACTATAGCGATTTCCCCATCTTGATTTCTCGGAATCGGAAGAGCATCTTTGAATCTCAGATTATCAAGAAAATATTACTTCCATTGAAGGAAATTTTCTGACTATGTACGACCGTGATACGAGCCAATTGGATATCGCATACACCATTAAAAATATTTATGGTATTTCTATCTATAATTTTACTAATTTTTATCACAAAACACGTAACCCTTCTGGTAATATACAATTTCTAAGGCATATAACCAAGCAGCAAGAATAATTTCTCTCTGAGGAACCACTGGAGCAGTTTGCGTGTAGCTTAGCGAATACCACTGTAAAAGTGAGAGCAAACCATCAAGGATTCCTTTCTGACTTATCCCAGCTACTGAAATTGTTCTAATAGCAATAAACTATATAACTGTGAAAAAGTTTTATACAATTTTTCCGCACGATTCTGTCTCCTTGAAATAAGAAAAAGTAAAGAGTATAATATTTGTAAGTATAGAAGGGAAATTAAGAAAAATGAAAAAATTTCTAAGATTATTTTTTCTTACTTGTACCTTGATTATGATATAATCATCTGCATTTGCTAAAAATATTCAGTTATCTCGTGATTTCATTAATCAGTGGCAAAAGGGTCTAACAACGATTGGAGGGCAAGCTGATAGTTCGACAAAAAAATATCGTATGATGATAATGAAATATCTTGTTCTATTCGTCCCTATTTTCAATTTCAGCCAATTTTTAGAGGATTAAAGAATCAAGACAATATTATATATGCAAATTTTAATTCACTCTTTGTACACGAAACCGGACAATTAGTTACAACTGGAATTGAATTGATAATTGTAAACAAAACAGATTCTGTCCTTTCCATTGACTTGAACAAGAGCATAATCTCTATCGGTTCTTATAAAGGCCGTCCCATTCCAGAAGGCATTAAATTTAATGAACAACAATCCGCACTTCTCCCACCCTTGATTGTCCCTCCCTTGGATAAAGTAAATAAAAATTTATCTTGAGGAAATTATAATTTTATAAATAGTGGAACTGCCCGTTGGGAATGCCCAAATGATTTAAGAATTAATCAAAATATATTTGGTAGTGGTTCCTTTGTACTATATATGGAGAGCCCAACTCAAAAATATATTCCCATGAACTTTTACATGGAATTTACTGAAAAAAGTCTTTCTGACAGCATGAAAAAAAAGATAAAGACTTTCTTTACGAAAGAAAATCATTTTTTATCAAAGTCCGGCTAATTTCCAAGTTAATCACCCGATAAAAGGCTATTGCACGTTGATGGTCGATAATGTCATGTGAAATCCCTTCCATGAACGTCCTATTATAATTGACCGTAAATAGGCATCAAAAAAGATTCGCCATTTTTTGATGCCTTTTCCTTTGTTTTGAGTCCACCCTTTTTGGACGTAAACAGGGTACATCTTCTTTGGCAGATAGCGAGGCCGCTTGTACTGTAGCTGAAGACCGGGTTTTCTCAGTGGTGGGACATAAGTTTCTGAAAGAATCAAATACCTTTGGTGAAGTCAGAATCCCACCGTCCTAAGATACAGTAACGAGAACTACAGATATTAAAGATCTTACTCCAACCGAACACTGTATTGTTGTTAATCTTACCTGCAAATTATCGACTGTTGTCGATGCCCCCACTACCGTGCTCCGCACGCTCCCCCGCCCTTCACAGGGCGGCCTTTGGGACCATCCTTATCACCAATTCAGTTCTGCGGCCAAATATCCCATGCGACTGCTGTTGGGACAGTAATTGGCGATGCAGCACTGGTGGACACCTACATGAGGAACGAATACCAAATTTTACAGTGCTTCCCGTATGGTATTCCGGTATTCTTTCCGCGTTTCAGCGACATACTACACAAGTCCACTGCCTTTCCTCCAGTATCGGCTCTGCTTCTTCACCCGATAGGTGTCAGTTCTATGGTTTCTCTCACGCATTTCCAATTCTTTTACAGTAAGCGCTTAATAATAAGGTGTAAGAAACAAAGCAAGAGGCCCTGCCAATCAGCCGGCAGGGCCTCTTGCTTACTTGCATATATTTTGTACTTCTTCCGACCAGGGCATTACCTGCTGCAGCAGTTCCGGATGGATTTTGAAATCCATATTGGGCAGTTTCTCAAACAGGTAGGTCAGATAGGTGTATGGCTCCAGGCCATTGGCCTTACAGGTCTCGATGATGCTGTAAATCGTGGCACTGGCTTCTGCTCCTTTGGGAGAAGCACTGAACAGCCAGTTCTTCCGACCTATGGTGAAGTTACGGATGGCCCGTTCACAGATATTGTTCGTCATGGTAGCTTCTCCATGCTCCAGGTAGGCACTCAGCTGCTTCCTGTGGAGGAGAATATATTGGATGGCCTTGCCCAGCGGTGACTTCAGGCTCGGCTGCTCATCCATTTTCGTTTCCAGCCACGCAAAGTAAGCCTCCAGCTTGCTTTTTTCAAGCCGCAGACGTTCTTCTTTCCGTTTTTTCGGATCCAGTTCCGCCAGTTTCTTGTCTTCGGCAAAGATTTCCCCCAGTTTCTGGATGGCCTGGCCGCAGGTGGTCTGGGCGATCTCTTCCTTGGGCATGTCAGCCGGGATGGCATTGACGAAGTTCCGCCGTGCGTGCACCCAGCACAGAGCATGGACTTTGCAGGGGACCTTCTCATACCCCGCATACCCATCAGTCTGCAGGATTCCCTGATACCCCTCCAGGAATTTCCTGGCGAAATCGCCGCTCCTGCCCTGGCAGTACTGGTAGATCCGTATCTTTTTCAGTTGTTCATATTCCCCATTGGTATACACCCACATGAAAGACTTGGTGGTGTTCTTCCGGTTCTGCTCATTCAGCACCTGGATCGGAGTTTCATCCACATGGATCACCGCCTGCTTCAGCAGCTCTGTCTTCATGACACTGACCAGAGGAGCCAGCCAGTCCTGGGAAGACCGGATGATCCAGTTGGCCATGGTTGCCCGGGAAAGGGGCAGGCCGATATTCTTCCATTCCTGTTCCTGCCGGTGGAGCGGCACGGCCATCTGGTATTTCTGGACGATGACATGAACTACGGCAGAAGCGGTGGCCATGGAATTCTGCAGGACGCTGTGAGGTACCTGAGGCTTCTCCACTACAAAATGTTGCTGCTTCCGGCATTCCAGGCACTGGAAAGATTCCCGGTAGATGTCGATGATCTTGACCTGGGCAGGGATGAACTGCACTTCCGTGCGGATCTTCTCTTTGCCCATGGAGACCAGAGGACTGCCGCAGCGCTTGCAGATCTGTTCATTTTCCGGGAGAGTATACAGCTTTTCTTCATGAGGGAACTTTTCCAGCAGTTCGGCCCAATCCCGCTTCTGCTTCTTGCGCCGTTTATGGGCCGGGACTTCGATTTCAGGTTCCGGCGCCGATGGTTTGGCTTCCACTTCGGCTTCGTTGAAGAGATTGAGCTGATCCGGACAGATTTTTTCCGCCTTTTCCGTGCGGGAACCGAAGACCGTATGCCGCAGAGCATGCAACTGTTGTTTGAGTCTCTGGTTCTCCTCGGAAAGACGTTCTACTTTCTGTTCCAGTTCCTTGATTTGTTCTTCGGTTCTCCCTGCTTCGGTCACGGTTCCGGTCTCCTTCGTTTCATGATGTTTCCATTATACCGGAGGAAAGAAGCGAAATCCAGAAAATCCACAGACTTACTATTCCCACTTTTTTCAGATGGTCAGAGACGGATGGACTGTCTGCACAGCTTTTGGCTGATGGATGGAGAGCCCTTCTGTGAGCCATCGGAGCTGCTGTTGGGAAAGTTCTACCAGATCTTCTGGAGCATTTGGCCACTGATACCGGCCATTTTCCAGCCTCTTGTACAGCAGCAGGAATCCAGTCTCATCCCACAATAGAGCCTTGATCCGGTCTTTCCTTCTGCCACAGAACAGAAAGAGGGCAGGCTGATGGGGATCCAGATGGAAACGGGCGGCTACCAGAGCGGCCAGCCCGTCGATGGATTTCCGCATATCCGTGTATCCACAAGCCAGGTAGATATGTTCGGCAGTGATGTTGCGGATTAACACAGGAACACCTCTTTCAGGACCTGCAGCATGCGCTGCAGATTTGGCGCAGCGGTGCCCTCAGGAATTTCAAGAGATGCAGAGCCTACATGGACGACCATAGTTCCGCAGGAATGATGTTCCTCCTTCGCCAGAGAGACAGCCGCAAATTGGGTGGTGCAGGCAGGGGTCTGCGGCCTGGCCGACAAAGCTTCCTTTCTCAGTTCCTTGAGCCAATAGTACATGGCATGATGGCTCATCTGACGGGAACGGCAGAACGCCTTGATGCAAAGGCCGCTTTCCTGTTGCTCCTTCTCCAGAGATGAGTAACACGAATGACTCGAAAAAAACGACACGTTGCGCACCGTAGAGAAATTCGTTTTTTTCGTGTGATGTTTTTAATATCCGTATTATCTCAAACTAAAGGTGGTGATTCCATACACCGTATTTTTAAGCGCTTACCTTTTACACATTCCTTTCAAGCCCTTCCGCATCGACATAGAATTCAGGAGTTGCGTACCAGATAAGCCGTATTTTCATAATATTCTCTTTTTCTTCGATATTACTGGTTTCTCCTTCTAGCATGTTCAGACAATAACGAACACTCTCCAGATGATGCTCAAATACCATGTGATGCAGGCAGTAACACCATGCCCCGTTCGCTGACCCACTCAAGCCGCTGATGAATTTTCTCGTTTATATGGTACTGGTTCCGGAAACATTCATGGCAATTTTAGCTAATTGCTAGTTTAGTATCATAAACCTCCAGTGCTTAAGCTAAAACCTAACAGAAAAAGGTAAGTCAATGCTATCATTTTTCCCCCCACTCCGTTGAGCTCTCTTTATTAAGTTGTTAAAATTTGATAAAATGAAATATACAAGATTTTTATGCTATAAGTGTCGTTGCCAAAATTTATACTTTATTTTATAAAAAACATTAGTGATAATTAAGAAAAATCTATGGGATTATGAGTTTGTGCGAAAAATATAAAGTCGGTAAGGAGGAAAATTTATGATAAAACAATTAATCAGAATTATTGCAATCATGGTAATTTTGCTAGCTCATACAATCCTAGGTTTCGCAGAGTTTCAGCCAGATTCACCCCGTTGGATCTGGTGTGGTTCTAATGATACAATAGGCGTTTGGTTAGACGCAGATTCGGTTTATGAACGCCCACTACGAAGTGGTGATACAAGAGTGTATATCTGGGCACTTTTTTATCACAACAATCCAACTGAATACCTTGAAAAGATGCAATATACCGTTGACTTACGGAAACGAGTCTTTTCCGTAAAAGAATATGTTAAAGAGGACTTGAATGGAAACATAATAGAAACTAGGACATTTACAAATATGCCTTTTAGTGGAATTGTTCCTGGTTCATATTCGGAAACATTTTATAAAGTTGCAAAAGTTTATCACAAAATGCATATTGCATCTGGTCAATAGTATAAAACGGGGCTGTTGCATGTGTGAGGTTTGATGTGACCCCAAAAAGTTAGACCTTAGTAACGAGATGGTTTTTACTGTCTC
>ERZ791917.37-NODE-37-length-189428-cov-49.124384_pt1 | contig 189428 bp, 160 predicted proteins | sample MGYA00510138_ERZ791917 | MGnify/ENA primary metagenome ERZ791917 (study PRJEB30046, sample SAMN00792102) | human gut metagenome | study: EMG produced TPA metagenomics assembly of the A metagenome-wide association study of gut microbiota in type 2...
ACCCGGTACGCTCGGCAACATCGGCAAGGCGGCGGAACATGGGGCGCACTTCGTTCGCCCGGTTCATGTCGGTTTTTTCGCCCATATACGCTTGTATGGGGTCAAGGATAATCAGACGCGCCCCGTTCTGTACGATTGCTTTCTCTATGCGCTCGTCAGATAGGGTAAGCTCCCGTTTTGCTTCATCAATCACAAGCACCCGGTCAAGGTCTGCGGCGGCTTCTATCAAGCGGGGCTTGACGGTATCTCCCAAACCGTCCTCGGCAGTCTGGTAAATCACTTGGAACGGCGGCAGGGGCTTCATGTTCGGAAGCTCCCGCCCGGTGGTGCAGGCGGCGGCAAGGCGTAGGGCAAAAGTGGTCTTGCCCTCGCCGGGATTGCCTTGCACAATGGTTACTTTCCCAAAGGGGATATACGGCTCCCATAGCCATTCAACGGTCTGTGTGTCAACCTCGCTCATGCGGATAATCTCAACGGTTTCTTCCTGCGGCGGCTCTTTCAAGCCGTAAATCGCTTCCCGGATATACTTCCCGTCCGCGATTTCTGCCCGGTGCTGCAATACCTCGTTCCAGTCCTTGTAAAGCGGCACAAGGCGGTGAACGGTCAAGCCCTCCGGCACAAACTCCGCAAGGCGGCTGCAAGCGTCGCTTCCGGCTTGGTCGCTGTCAAGGCAGAGGTAAACGGTCTTGATGTTCGAACGGTCAGAGAGGAAACGCAACAGGGCTTTTTCTCCCACGCCGCCCAATGACAAATAGCTCTGTTTCTGCCATGCCTTTTTGAACAGGCAGAGAAAAGATAACAGGTCAACCGGGGCTTCAAAGACAAAAAGCCTGTCGCCCTCGCCCCGGTAGCAGAAATTAAAGGCTTTGTCGCTGCCTTTTACATCAAGCCGGAAGTTTTCCCGCCGTTCCCTTGCTGTGGGCGTAGCGCGGTATTCCGTCCTCGTCCCGCCCCACAAATACGGCGTTGTGGTGGGCTGTGTCCTCGTAAATATCGCCGCGGGCAAAGAAAAAGCCCGTCACATCTTCATCAATGCGGCGGGCTGCTGTGAGGTAATTCCTCGCTGTTCGGTTGTCGGTGTTCCGGGGTGGTAGCCGGAAGTTGGAGAGGGGCGCGGGGCTTGGTCTGTCCGGCGGTAGGGCGGCTCCTTTCTCGCCTGTGAGAAGTTCAACAGCTTCGGTAAAGCTCTTGCTGAAAAACTCCATGACAAAATCAACGGGGCCGCCGCCTTTGCTCTGGCTGTGCCTGTACCATTTGTTTCCCCGGACGGTCAGGCTGTCGTGCCGCTTCCAGCGGTATTCATTTCCGGCACGGGTAAGCTGCTCGCCCTGTGATTGCAGGAAAGAAACAAGGTCGGCTTGGTTGGCGCGGTCTATCTGTTCTTGGGTGTAGTACATAAAAGTTCAACTCCTTTCAGCGGTCTATATCATGCCGTTTGGTGCGGCTCTGCGTCTGCTCCGGCTGGTCGGCGCGGAGTGCAATATCCACGCATTTGCGGATTTTTTGAAGCTCTGAAACATTTGTGCGGGTATCTTTCAGTTTAGTATAATCGCTGTCCCTCTGTGTTTTGAGGTCAGCATATTCCTGTTCCCATTCCGCAATAGGCAAGGTCTTTGTTCCTTTCGGCAGATTTGCATGGAGATAGCGACTTGCTGCGTTCCATAGGGTCAGCTCGGCGCGGTGGGCTTCCTCGTACTTGTCGCGCTTGTTTGTCCAGCCGTTTTGCAGCTTTTTCAGTTCATCGTGAATGGGCTTGTACTCTGTGTAGTTCTTCCCGTATTCAATTAGCTTTTGTAGCTTCTTCATGCGTTCCTCGGCGGTTTTCATTCCTGCCCGGATTGAATAGGCTCTATCACTGACAGAGGAAAGAGAAGCGTCCAGCTCGTCAAGATTAGAGATGCCATGCTCGGAGAGATAGTTGACCGCTGCCGCTATGGTTTTCAGTTCATCGGCTGTGTGCTGTTGTTGCCAACGCTGCGAATACTTCCGGCTCTTTTCTCTCTGAACGCTCAAATACTTCATCAACAGATTTGCAAGGTTGGGAGATTGCGGCGGCTGCTTCGGGGCGGTTTCCCACACTTTGAACAGGTCGGCAATCCATTCTTTGAGCTTGCTAACCTGCGCCCGGATTTCCCGTATAAGGCGGTTTGCTTTTTGGATATTTCGGTTCAGTTCGCCTTTCTCGGTGGCTACACCTTTCTTCTCCATTTGACAGGCGGCTACGCCCATATGGACGGTCGGTATTTCGTCAATGCCGCGCTCGGCGTTACTGCGGTGGTCGATACGCTCCGGGCTTCCGGCACGCTCAAGATAGTCGTTTGAAATATCAGCCCATGCCTTGCGCCAAACAAGCGCATTCTCTTGGCTGTTCCAGCCCGTGAGGTCAACCTTGTGCGTCTTATATCTGCCGCTTGGCAAGCGGATACGCTCACCGTTTTCATCAAGGTCATATTCCTTTTTGGACTTTGCCGCCCACGCGCCGCGCTCGTCAAGGGGGCGCATAGTCAGCATGATATGACAATGGGGATTGCCGCTGTCGGTGTCGTGAATGGCAAAATCCACACACATTCCTCTGGAAACAAATTGAGAGGAACAGTATTTCCGGACAAGCCGGATCTGTTCCTCTCTGGATAATTCTATGGGGAGTGCTGCGTCAATCTCACGCGCAAGCTGGGCGTTCCCGGCTTTCTCGTAAAGCTCCACGCTGTTCCACAAGGTTGAACGGTCAGAGAATGAGGGCGGCGCGAGGGGCGGCAGCATGATTTCTGTATGGACAACGCCGCCTTTGCGAGTGTAGTCATGGGTCATTCCGTCCCATTCGTTTGTCAGCTTTTCGCCGCTTCGGTAGGCGGCGGCAACGGCTGATTTGCCTTTTCCTCGGCTCACAATGCCGATGTTCCAATGGTAAATGGCTATGGGTATCACCTCCCGGATAGGATGATAAAACCCTCAAAAATGGTACAGACGCCAAAGGCGGGTGTACTGTTTTTGTGGGTGTGCAGGGATAGCCGCGAAGCGGCGCAAGGGGTGCAGCCCCTTGTTGCGGCAAAGCCGCCATATCGGAGCGCGGGGAAATCTCCCTGTGCGGAGATAAGCCCTCGGCAGAGCGCACACGCCCGTAAGGGTGTATAAGTGCGCCCTTAGTTCCTAAGGGATTTTCAGCTTGTCGTTTCCTCGGCTCGTTTTTTCAAAAACTCCTGTGCTGGCTCGCTCGTCAGGGCAAGCCGGAAAAAGGTCTGCGCATCCTCGTCCGGCATGGCAATAAGCTCCGGCACAAGGCTTTCCATGAAGCCGCCGCGCTTGCAAAGCCTGTGGTTTCTCGCCTTGCGTTCCTCGACGGATAGCTTCTGCTTGATGATTTTCTCCCGGTTCTCAAGCTGCCGGATTTTCTTCTTTCCGTCCTCAATCTCGGCTTGCAGCTCCTCGCGGGTTTTCTCTCTTGGCTTTGTCATGGTTGGTCGCTCCTTTCTGCTCATAAGCATAGAAAAAGGACAGTCGATTTTCTCGGCTGCCCTTGTGGGTGGCTATTCAATTTTAGTCTGCTGTTTTCAAATATATAAAATAGCTTGCTGTTCCGCCATAGCCATTTTCAGTATTCCATTCAGCTGTTACTTCATAAATATATCCGCCCAGTTTAAGAGTGAGTACGTTTCCAACAATAGTTACATCTTCGCTGTTTGCAGCAGGCTCTCCCCAATGTTCGTCACTCCAGCACTGCACACTTAAAATTGTATCTGGGTCTTCTGTAAATCTTAATGTAGCTGTTGTTTCTGTTGTTTCAAATGGCGGGGACAACAGATCCTTGCACTCTAACGGGTGTGGGCTATCAGCTATTGTGCTTTCAGCAGTTCCGTCAATATTTGTTTTTTGCCACGAATAAGTTCCTAATACTGCACCGATAGCGGTTTCGTCACTCACAACGCTTAATGTGGGCGGTTCTTCCAAAATTATATTGGCAGTCCCAGAGTTTAGTAATTCATTTGCATAGTTGTTGAGTGCTTCACATGGCTCATATTTTGTCTTATAACCGATACCGTCAATGACAATAAATGGGTTATACGCCATAATATCTGTTTGTGTACCGTCTACCATAGTCAAGGTAAAAACAACGCCTTGTCCAGCATACTCTGTGTAAGAATTATCCTCATTATAGACAACAACATCATTCAAATATTCAACTAATTCTTGGATATTTTCAATCTCAATCGTTTTGTCTGGCGGTGTTAATAACACTTTAGCGGAAACAATCTGCGCTGCGTCCAAATCCTTATACGGTTTTTTCCCCTGTTGTGAAAAAAATACGATTACCGCGATACCTACTAAAATGATACAAGCTATTGCAATCATCAATCTCTTTTTTCTCATGGAACAAGCCTCCTGTTCTTCTCTGTTACTTGTATAGATGAAAAAATTGAAAGGAAGTTTCACTATCTATAAATATCATAGCACATGGTTATGAATAAATCCACCTCATTTCAGCCTGTCAGTGGCCTTGTTTTCTCTGGCAGACCGCCGCGCAGCTTCCCGCCGTTCCTCGTTGTATGGGGCGGTCAGACGGAAAGAGAAGCGCCCCTTTGCAATCTCAAACTCCATGCAGCCCGTTTCGGGGTCTGCGTCGGTCTGGCGGCACTGGTCGGGGTGCTGTCTGGTGTAGGCGGCAAGCCGCTTCTTTAAGTCGGTGTTGTGGGTGCGGATATGGATAAGGGGGTCTTTCTCGTCAAACCAAATATCGGTGGTCTTTTCCTGCTTCGTAAGCCCTGTTCTCATGTAAGCTCCTTTCTGCGCCCCTGTTACGCAATAGGGGCATTTTTCGGGTGTTTTTTCCGGCTCTTGACTTGGGGGAAATGAGGATTTTCAAATAGAAACCGTCCAGACAGGGAATGGTTCGTCGGGGCGGCTGTTATCGCAAGATTTCCGTTTTTTCCGGCTCTTGACCGTCAGACGCAGATAAACGCGAACTGTCGGCAAGTACCAGTTTGAGCAGCTTGTCGCGGAACGTTTCTGTGCTGCTGTGATTGAAAAACAACTCCGCAACAATGGTCTGCCCGTTCCTCTGGGTTGTGATGATACTGTCGGGGGTCTGTTCTGCCATAGGCGGCTCCTTTCTTTGGGCGCAAAAGAGGGATTTCCCGTAGTTCGGAAAATCCCTCTTGGTTGACGGTTATTCTGTTTTACTGTGTGGGCTGTGCGGCGGCAGCCTGTGCCTTTCGCCTTGCCCGGTATTCCCGCGCTTTCATGCGGTCATACTCCCGCTGCTTTTCAAGGTTTCGCGCCCGGTACTCCCTTGAATACTGCCGGTGGTATGCGCGGCTCTTTTCCTTTTTGGCTTCTTCGATTTCCTCCCGCATTTGCCGGATTTCCTGCTCGGTCGGCTCTGCAAGCTGTGTCACTTCATTCTCAAACTTGCCGATATAATTGAAATATATGCTGATGTGCTGGATTGCGTATCTCGCCCTTTTCTGGTCGCGCTCATGCACTTCAATCCGGCTGATAAACTCGTTGAGAATGGCGGGGGTCAGGTCGGTAAAGGCGGCATGGCGTTCTGTCAGCTTCAAAAACTTCTGCGCCCGTCCTCCCGCGTTCTCATAAGCGGATAGCTGCTCTTGGAGCGTGGCAAGCTCCGCTTTCAGCGCATAGTATTCTTCCGAATACTTCTGCGACATTTGCTCATAACGGTCTTGCGGGATAGTGCCGAGGGCGTTGTCCTCATAGAGCTTATTCAGCACCTTGTCAATCTGTTCAAGGCGCGTCGTGATTTGCGGAATACGCTTCTGCTGCTTTTTGGTCTGGTCGGTCTGCTGCATGGCAAGGTTCTTTTTCACTAAGGCTTCAAACTCCGCCCGATTGCTGATAGAATAGTCCTCGATTTTCTTCAGCACTTCTGCGATGGTCTGCATGAGCAAGTCCGCGTCCATGATGTGCGGGGAATTGCATTTCGGATTTCTGGCTTTCCCCTTGTGGTACTCGCTGCAATAGGCAACATGCCGCTTGCCGCCGTTTCGGTAATCTATACGAATGTGCATTTTTGCGCCGCAGTCCTTACAGAAAAGCAAGCCGGACAGAGGGTGGATTTCCCCGTCCCCGTTGGGGCGTTTGACGGGTGCGTTTTCCAAAATCCGCTGTACGGTTTCAAAATCGCTGCGGCTGATAATCGGCTCATGCACATTTTCTGTGATGTGCCACTGACTCTGGTCTACATAGTGGTTATGTTTATCTCGGAAATGCTTTGTGGTCTTGAAGTTGACCACATCGCCGCAATACTCCTGCCGTGTGAGGATATTGGTCAAGGTGACTTTGTTCCACTTGCAGCGGTTATCCTCGTTGAGCGTCTTATTTTTACAGGTTCCCCACCCGCGGTCTTTCATGTAGAAAGTGGGGGTTGGGATTTGCTCCTGTGTCAGATATATGGCGATTTGATTGCGGTTCTTCCCACCGATAAACAGACGGAAAATCAAACGGACAACCTCGGCGGCTTCTTCGTCGATTATCCAAAAATCCTTGTCGTCCGGGTCTTTGACATAGCCGTAAGGGGCTTCGGTGACAATCGGCTTTCCACTCATGCCTTTGGTCTTAATGCCCGTTTTCACTTTCTTGCTGATGTCCTTTGCGTACCACTCCGACATGATATTGATAAAGGGCGCAAACTCCAATGTGTCGGGCTTCTCGCTGTCAATGCCGTTGTTGACCGCGATAAAGCGCACATTGTTCCGTCTGAATATCTCCATAGCGTTTCCGACTTGGAGATAGTCACGCCCCCAGCGGGTAAGGTCTTTCATAATGCAGACACCGATTTTCCCGTTTTCCACATCGTCCATCATGCGGGAGTATGCGGAACGGTCAAAAAACCTGCCGCTTTCGTCATCGTCGATGTAGTGCCGGATATTCGTCAGCTTTAACTGTCTGGCGTAGCTTTCCAGAAATTTCTTCTAATTCTGTATGCTGTTGCTCTCGCCGCCGTCCCTGTCCTCGTCGCCCACGGAAAGGCGGGAGTAAAGGGCTGTAATTTTGCTATAATCAGTCATGTGCATAACCTCCTGTGCGTCCATGTATGTGTCATTTACACTTAAAATTATGCACTCCAGCGGGCCGAACCATATTCCAAACCATGTCGATATTTCTTGGCGTTCTTGCTTTTAAGATACACCGCCAGCCTCAGACTGCCTCCACAACACAGCCCTACCAACAAGTCCAATGGATGCAGGCTTGGCCAGAAACTTTCCAGCGCCCCAGGCAGAACCGCAATCAGCGAAAGAAACTTTTCTGAAGCATCCGCCCCTTTTGCCATTCGCCATGCCTCTCCAAAATTGGTAGCAAACAGTCCCATCAGGATATACGGCATATTCAGCAAAATGAGCTTTTTGATGTCCAATGTCTTTTTCATCGTTCCAGCTCCTTTCGCTTGGTGCGATCCACCACAGCATTTTTAACCATCTCTTTGAACTGGTTAAGTTTTGCCAGTACGGACGAGCGCTCTGTTTTCGTTGCCTTTTTGACCTTTTTGTTGGTGTACTCTGTAAAAGCTGCTGTCAGAGTATCTGCATCACGGCCTTTGAAAAAAATTAGGTACTTTGGCGGAGAACTGCTGCGGTCCTTTTTCACCGCATAATCCACACCATATTTCCGGGCGATTTTCTCAAACTCCTTGATAGAGGGGTCTGTGATCTCAATGTTGGATATTCCCTGATTCTGCCCGACAAGCTGCTTCACAGTCTGTTTTCCATGCGGAACAACCGGCGCATCACGGCTTCTCTGTTTTTCCAGCTTCTTTTCCTTTCGATGTGCCATGTACTTGCTTATGGCAGCCTTAAACATTCTGCCGGTAAACTTTGTTCCACTGACAACCAGCGTCAAAGTTCTGTTTTCCACTTCTTCCTGCATTTTCTCGCCTCCTTTCCACGAAGTTTGCAGGGAATCTCTTTTTTTGCTAAGGCGGAACCACCAGCCGCCGCAGAAGATAACGCTTCATACCGCCCTCCTTAGCGTAACTGGTCAGAATGGTCATAGTGCAGATTGCCCTGGCGTACCTTTGCGTGGCTCAAAATCTTAATCTGCCCCTTTTCCTGACTATCCAGTGCTTTTTCATAACCGGTATCCGACAGGAACAGGCGGGTTCGTTCGCCTTTCCAGCCAACAGGAGAATCGTTCGTCAGCACATCAAAAATAATCATGTGCCGGGTGTCCTCCGCAAAACGCTGGAGGTCCATATATCCATGACCATGATAATTCTGCGCTCCTGCCTTTGCCCGCATTTCTTCCATCAGCTGCCCTATGGTCTTTCCCTCAGACATCATGCTTGCTCCTTTCTCCCGGCAGTTCCGGGCAATAAAAAAGCGACCATTTACCAGCCGCCATACAGATCGTGATTTACTTGTGAGGTGTAATGATTGCTTATCGTGGTCGGTGCATTGAACAGAACGGTCAGAAGATACTGCTTCATGTTACGAATTTCCGTGGTGTTCTTCTGTAAACAGTCCATGACAAACTCAATGTGCGAGTTATCCAGCTTCAAGAATCTGGAACGAACGATTTCATGCGGAAAATCACTTCCTGCAATACGGGTGGTCTTTCGCTTTGCACAGACCGTTTCCACGATTAGCTCCACAATCTCATCCAAATCCTCCCGATAAGTTTCATACTGCTGACACAGGTATTCATACCCGATATTCTCCTGAATCAATTCCCGATAACTCTCTATCTCTGTGAGTGACATCGCATCCCTTCCTTTCCGTTCCGGCAGACAATCTGCCGCGCAATCCCGGAAGGGAATGGAATCGGTACTTGATCCATAAATATTTTGTTTTTGAGTATTTGATTTCTCTATATTTAATTCTGCGGGCTTTTCCGTATCCGGTTTATCCATATACGGGTTTTCCGTATCTGGTGAATCCGTATCCGGTTTTCTAAGCTGTGGCTGCTCGTATATAACATACTCTGTATCGCTGATGCGTCCCTGCCGGTCACGCAGCTTGTGCCGCACAATGTAACCGGCAGCCTCCAATTCCCGCAACGCAGCGCCTATGGCATCCACGCCCTCCTTACAGATCTTTGCAAGACCACGGGTGGTGTAATTCCAGTCCTCTGGCAAAGATAACATCATGGAAAGCAGTCCCTTGGCTTTTAACGACAGGTTTGCATTTCGTAAATGATGATTGCTCATCACGGTATAATCACGGGTCCGTTCAATGCGAAAAACGGCCATCGACCTCACTCCTTCCGAATTTTGGGTACAAAAAAACCGCAATCCTCATTCCAAAGAATTGCGGTGTTCAACACTTTTCAAATTTTCTTGCATAGAACCAAAACAGCGGCTTTCGAGGACGCGCCTCTGTAAATGGCTCCTCCTGGGCGAAAGGAAGTGTTTGCATCACTCGGTCAATATCCGTTGATTCCATGTCATGCTGAGATTTGCAATCTTCCCGGATTGCTTCTTGAATTTCCTTTACCGTACACATAGTCATTCCTTTCCTTTCGTTGTATGGGTTTATGAGCGGCGGCGTTTTCCCGGTTTGAAATCGAGGATATGTCCCTCAATCACACGAGCGTAACGCTTGATCTTAATCTCCCGACGCTGCTGGCTTTGCAGAGCAGCCTGATACCCGTCCTCGGTCAAAAACAGCCGCATTTCCTCTCCGGGGCTGCCGTAAGCTGTGCTGGGACGCAGGACGGAAAACTCAATCATCCAGCGGGTGTTATCCCAAAACCTCTCTACGGCGAGAATGTTATGTCCTTTCAGCTCACGGGCTGAAATATCCATCATAGGCGGCTCCTTTCATCGTTCCTGGTCTCTCTGACGCTTTTTCTGCCATGCCTCCAGCAACTTGATGATGGTTTCCTGCATCCGCTGGGGCGTATAGCTTTTAGGGAAATACTTCCGCAAGGTGTCAGAGGTAAATGTCACTCGGTCCAGATCGCTTTTCTTTTCCTCACCCATGATGACACGCATCATATCGAGGGTCAGATGCCCCTCCTGACTGTATTTCTTGAGCCGCTGGGCTTGAGAAAGAGAAGGGGTAGCCTGTTCGCTGTCCATCGCGTCCAACAGGTCTACCTGTTCCTCCTTTTTGAGAAAGGACAGCTCATAGGCAGGGTTCAGGGCAATCTTCTTTTCATCCACCATATCCATCAATTCAGGAATCAGCTCTGTCAGACGGATATAGCGCTGAACTTGATTTCTGCTTGAACCAGCCTGCTGAGCCAATATTTCATCGGCTCTCAACTTCGTCCCAACTTGGGACGAAGTTAAATCAACTCGCTCTCCCTGATGTTTCATGGCATCCAGCTTCATCTTGTAGGCAAATGCTCTTTCACTGGGGAGCAGACTTTCTCGTTGCAGGTTGCTGTCAACCATAATGATCGTGGCGGCATCATCATCCAAATCCCGAACAATGACCGGCATGGTCTCCTTTTCTGCCAGCTCACTGGCTCTGTGCCGCCTGTGTCCGGCTACCAGCTCATAACCGCCCTCCGGGTCCGGTCGAGCAATCGCCGGAACCAGAACGCCATACTGCTTGATACTGTCTGCGGTCTCCATCATGGCTTCGTCATCCTTGACTTTGAATGGATGCCCTTTGAACGGGTGCAGTTCCGACAGCGGGATTTCTACTACTTTTTCTCTCTGAGCATCGGCACGGCTCTCCTCCGTAGAAAACAGATCATCTACCGATGCCAGTTCTACTTTTTTCGCGCTGCTTTTCAAGTTTCAACACCTCCTTCGTCAGATTTCGATACCCCTCTGCCACCTTACCGCCAGGGTCATGGACGAAAATGCTTTTTCCCTCTGCGCTAATTTCCTTTGCACGGACAGAGTGTGGAATCTCCGTTCCAAAGACTTTGATTTTACTTCCATAGGTGTCCCGCAGCAAAGCAGCAATCTCTTTGGCAAAGTTGGTGCGGTTATCCACCATCGTCAGCAGGATACCGTCAATCTGGAGCTTTGGATTGATCTGCCGTTTTACCTTGCTGACCGTAGATAAAAGCTGTTCCAGTCCTTTGGCGGGCAGATACTCTGCCTGAACGGGAATTATGATCCTGTTCGCAGCAGCCAGCGCATTGACTGTAAGCATCCCCAACGAGGGCTGACAGTCAATCAGGATATGGGAATATTGTCCCTTCAGTGTGTCCAGATATTGCCGTAAAACCGTTTCACGGCTCATGGCGTTTACCAGAGAAACCTCCATACCGGAAAGCTGAATATCCGCAGGCATCAGGTCAACGCCTTCTGCATGATGCAGAATACCTTCTCCGGGGCGTATAGGCTGATCCATCAGAATTTTGCCCATTGCATCCGACAGTGTAAATGGCAGCTTGTCCGGTTGCGGATTTCCCAAGCTGATTGTCAGACTTCCTTGTGGGTCCCCGTCGATTAGAAGCACTTTCTTTCCGGCCTGTGCCAGACCTATTCCCAAGTTCGCACAGGTTGTTGTTTTGCCAACGCCGCCTTTCTGGTTGGCGATGGCGATGATTTGTGTGTTCATGACTTCACCTCATTTCTAATTGTTGCTGTTGTTTCTGGAAATAGAAAAAGCCGCCACTTCAAAATCATAAAGTGACGGCCCTTTCTAATGCCGGAATCTCTGAAACAAAAAAGCACCCAGTTATTTGTTACTGAGTGCCTGCATTAGAATCGTATTTAATTGTTCAGATTTGGTCAGATTATGCCAAACCCTCCAGCGAAAAATCCGGTGTCTGAGAGTGCCAAATCACCCTCAAAAATACCCCCGAAATTGCTCTCTGGTTGTCCTATTTTTTAACCACTAAGGCCGTTTTTTGACCCCATTTTTGCCGGTTGTCCTATATTTAACCACTAAAAATTGGGTGAAATCCGCTCTCGTTTTGCCAAATTTGGTCAAACCATATCAGCCCGTTTAGATATAGCAAAAGCCCGGAAAACCTTGGCTTAACAGTGATAAGGAACTAATTTACTTATCAACTGTTAGCTGACGGTTTCCGGGGTGCATACGGACAAATCCCGTCTGATTTCCAACAGGAAGTCAGACGGGATTTTCGCTTTATATTACGAATTATGGAGGACATACCATGAAAACCTTAATATCTTGTGCCTACAATATGGATAATTGCTGTGTGGAAGTGAAATTCAGCGACGGCAGTATGATTGCGATTGACACTATCGCCGTTGAGAACGAGATTGCTGACAATATGTATCAGCGGTCAGAGCTGGATTATTTGATCTACAACGCTCCTTTGGAGTATGCAGACCTTATCTTGAACGGCGATCCCGAAACCTATTTGAAAACTGTAACAGAATACAAGCCTTGGGATAGCTGACAACACGCTGCCCGCAGGAGAAAATCCTGCGGGCGTTTTTCTGTTTATATTATTTCCCTCCGTTGGATCTCAATTTAGGAAAGAAGATGACAATCTTGAAGCCCTTTCCCCACTGGGAAGCTGCTTCCAGATGAAGATTTAGATCGTCGGCCATCTTCTTAACCAGGTAAAGTCCCATACCGGTAGCCTTCTTTCTGCTGTCAGTAGAATCCCCGGTAAAGCCCTTTTGAAAAATGTACGGCAGATTATATTTTTTTACGCCAATGCCGTTATCTTCAACAGAAAGGATATCTGCGGTCTCCGAATGTATCACGGAAATTGTAAGCATGGGACTATCGCTGCTATATTTGATGGCATTGCTAACGATTTGTCCCAACATAAACTGAAGTCCTCTACGGTCTGTATAGACTGTTTCAGATTGCAGTTTGTTGAGAATGACAAACTGCTTCTCTTCAAGAAGTGGGGCATAGTCCTCCAGAACTTCACCCAAGCAGTCATTCAAATTGACATCCTCAAATCGGTAATCCTTTGTACTGCTCTTCAACCGGGCATAGTACAGCATCTGCGTGACATCCTCCTGAAGCTGACTGCGGACATAATCCAGCTTTGCTTGCAGGGAAGGAGAGATTTCATCGTTCCGGTTATCCAAGAGCATGGTCAGCAACGATAGGGGCGTTTTCGCTTCATGTGCCCAGCCCTCCACATATTCTTCATAGTCCTGTAGGGCATCTGCCATACTGTTACTCTCAGTTTTGTGTTCCTGTAAAACTGATGCCAGAAGCCGGATAGATTCTCCTTCTTCCCGGCTGATGGCACTGAGCAGCCGTTCCTCGTTGCAGATGGTAGGATCACTGAGGAAATCCCGGAACAGTTCTCGGCGGGTAGTCTCCCGCTTGTTTAGTACAAACAGAATCGCTGAAAACAAAAGGAGGCTTGTCAGAACTACTAACCCAATCAAGGGTTGAAATGCCTGAATGTCAGAAATCCAAAGAATGATAGCACAAAAGCAATCCACGCCCAACAGCAACAATAGCCAGGGGTAGTATCGCTCTGTTATGCGCCAAAGCTGCTTCATGGAGCCACCCCCGTTTCCAGACGATAGCCCATCCCACGAACCGCAACGATTCGCTGCTTCATCTCAAGACCGGACATCGTCTTTTTCAGCCTGGTCAGATTAACCTGCAAGGCATTTTCGTCTATGTATTCCGTGGTTCCCCATAGTGCTATGCAAAGTTGCTCCGTCGTGACCAGAGCATCGCCGCCGGACAAAAGAGCAACCAACAGTTTTCCCTGATTTTTTGGAAGCACGACAGAGGTATTATGAATATAAAGCGTGTAGGTCTGCTGGTCTAACAGGAAATCTGGTCCCTCTATGAGATTGGTACGGCCTTCATACCTTTTGAGAATATTGGATACCCTGGCAAGAAGCCGGTCTTTTCTGCACGGCTTCGTCAAATATTCATCGGCACCCAAGTGGAACGCTTGCAGTTCATCCTTTACCTGATCTCTGGAAGTTAGTACCAGGACGGGGATAGCGGTTTTATTCTTTAGTTCCTGGCAGATTTGAAAGCCACTGATCTCCGGCAAATTCAGGTCTAAGATCACAAGGTCAGGACGGAGGGCTGCCAGGAGCCGAGCGGCATCTTCAAACTCGGTGATTGCCTCCGCAAGATACCCGTCCTTTTGGAGCATATTGCAGAGTTCTTCCCGCATATAGACTTCATCTTCCACAACAGCAATTCTTTTCACGACAGCACCTCCTTCCAAATTATTCTTCTCTCTGCGGCTGCATCAGTGTCAGCAAATACCGATCACTGGAGTGCTTGACCACTCTCATATAAATATATTCTATCACGCAAAGCAGCAAAATCATAGTAGCAGATACAAGCAGCATTTCAGGCACTGTCCCACGGGTTCGGGACGAGAGTATCCCTGTAAACAACGCTCTGACTCCAAACAGACTGCTGACAGCTGCAACCAATACAGGAAGTCCCATAAACCACGCAATCTGCTTTCCGGCAGACTGGCAAAGGCTTTCGTAAGTGGCTCCCAGGCGGATCAGGGTCTGGTATCTACGCCCGGTTTTCTGCTGGCTCATCAGGAACTGAACACCCACAATGGTGTTGGCAACCACCAAGAACACAATCGCCAGATAGAGGGTAATATAGATGGATGCTACGGTGTAGAAAAGCTGGCGGCCCATATTCTGAAGATAGCTTTCATATTCGATACCTATTTTGTCCAGCTTCTCGTTCAGATCGGAATAGGCAGTCATAAGGCTATTTCCATTCAGAGCTTGCTCACTGAGCACCGCATTGACATAGGTATCATACATTCCCTGACTATAATATAGGAATGCTTCATCCGGAAGAATCAATGCAAAGGACAAGGTTATAGAACGGTCCGTGACCAAATTCACAGACTGAACCTCTCCTGTAAGATGAATCGGACTACCATCCAGTTCCACCTTGGGCTGCCCGGCCAATACTTGGTTCAGCATTGCGGTACGGCTTGCCGTAGTAAACTCTGTATCAATATAGACAGTGGCCTCCTTTTCGCCTAATTGGAGAGCCGGATTGCCGGACAATTCCAACAAACGATTATAGTCCGATAAACAAATCAAATATGGGTATGTGGCATAACCAAGATTGTTCAGAAGGACATCCCGGTCTTCCGACTGGGGCAGGCTCCGAAGAGAGTCCATAACAGCGTCCATGCTGTAGGCATTATCATAATCTTCTGTGGTGCGAATACGCCCAACCCTCATTTCAAAAAGCTCTGAAAATTGATTTTCCAAACTGTTTTCTTTCAGGACTGCCTTTATATTCGGAAGAACCTGCGATGAATCTTCTGCAGTATGATCTTCAAAAGTATAGTCGATTACATGGCCAGAAGACAGGCTATTCGTTCCTGCAATTCCTACGCCCGCACCAAAACAACACAGCGCCGCCAGAATCAGCAGGGAGCTGATGGCCATGGAGTTTGACTGATGAATGACATTCTCCTGAATCTGCCGGAAGGTAAATACATGAAGCTGCTTATTTCCTTTTCCTTTCTTAACAATCAAAGCAATCAGCGCACGCATCCCATAGAAAAGCAGCATCGTACCAACTATGCCCAACAGCAAAGTCAGTCCCATCATACTTACCTTTGTCCATGCAATTCCCTGAATCGCCATGTAGTAAGCCACTGCCAACATCACACTTCCGCATATAGCAGCCAGTCCATAGATAACAGATGGCATTTGCTTTTTGGGGCGGTTCGTTGGCTGGGATAGCAAAGTACCGATCTCCTGGCGGCTGATTCGTCCACTCAAAATCAGAAGTGCCGTCAGCTTAATTGCCAGAAATCCTGCCAGCGTCCATTCAATCGCAGACCAGGATAAAGAAAACTGATGACCGATGATCCCCATGCCTACCAGCTTGGCGGTGACAAGACTGACAATTTCTGAAAGCACCACAGCCACAGGTAAGCCTATGAGCATGGCAAGAATACTGGTCAGGCAATCTTCCGCCAGAAGCATACCAAACAGTTTACTTCTACGCATCCCCAACATTAGATAAACACCAAGCTCATGCCGTCTGCGCTCGAACTGATACTTGCAGGCAAAATAGATCAAAAAGAACAGAATACCGAGGGTCATTCCATAAAACGCAGGAATCAGAAGCAGGAGTTTGTCAACTGCGTCACTCTCCATTTTCTGCAAAAAGAGCATCACATCTTGAGTGGAGATGGAAAGAATCATGTAAAAGGCAACAATAGAAATCACCAGGGAGCTGAAAAACAGACCGTTTTCCTTTCGGCTGCGGCGGCTGTTCCGAAGAATGAGATTAGAGAACATTTGCGCTGCCCCCTCCCAGTTGCGCCATCACCTTCAGGATGCGCCCGTAGAACTCCTGCTGGCTTTCGTCTCCACGCCGAAGCTCATGAAAGATCACGCCGTCCTGGATGAACAGGATGCGCTTACAGAAGCTGGCGGCATTGGAATCATGGGTTACCATCAGGATCGTAGCTTGTTCGTCACGATTCAGGCCGGACAGCTTCTCCATAAGACTTCTTGCGTTCTTAGAATCCAGCGCACCCGTCGGTTCATCGGCAAGGATCATTTGGGGATGTAAGATCAGAGCCCTTGCTGCCGCAACACGCTGACGCTGGCCGCCGGACATCTTGGACGGAAACTTATCCAGAACATCAGTGATTTCCAGATAGTCAGCCAACTGCTTCAGCCGCTGGCTGCTTTCTGCTTCGGATACCCCATGCAAGGAAGTCGGGAGCAGGATGTTTTCCCTGCCAGTCAGGTTGTCCAGCAATTCAAAGTTCTGGAATAGATAACCAACTTTTTTGCCACGGTACTCTGCAAGAGCCTTTCCCCTGAGGGATTGCAGAGTATCGCCCTCCACCTGAATGCTTCCACCGGTGGGCTGAATCACAGTTGCAATACAGTTGAGAAGCGTGGATTTACCGGAACCACTGCTTCCCATAATGCCGAGAAACTCTCCCGGCATCACCTGGAGGGTGATCCCATTCAGTGCATTTGTTTGACTTGGCACATTGCCATAGATTTTTGTTAAATTTTCAATATTCAAAATGGGTTTCATGTGAATACCTCCTATCATTTGTAATAAAATGATAGCATGGGAACACAGCAAATACCACTTACAGTTGTTGTAAGGATTCAGGATATAAGTGGCGGCTCAAGGGGGACGAGCATATATTTTTTAAGAGCATCAGGCGACAATGATAAAATATACCGGATCGCCTCATTGGCAAACCAGTTCGTTTTAATTGTATCCCAATCAGCAAGCCGAATGATTTCTGCTGTGCCGTTCTCAAAATCAACTGATATTTCGCCCCATTCGCCGTCGCAGTCTGCCTGGTATTCGTAGATTGCGGCGGTGATTTTCTTTTTGCGCTTGGTTTTGGATTTCTGTTTCAGCCGGACTGCATGGATAGCACCCTCGGCAACCAAAAACTCCGTCAGCTTGTCCACTGCTTTCCGGTAGGCTCGCTCTGCACCGCTGGCTGTGCTGCCCTCAAACATAACCGCCAGTTCTTCAAAGGTGGGGCGGTTCTTCCATGAGCCGACACGCCCACAGGTCATACAAATCGCCAGCCGCTTTTCAAGCAAGGTTTGCTCCCGGTAATTCAGTTTCTCAAATGCCCGCTGCACCTTTTCAGCCTGTATGCCGTTCCAGAGGATGTCGGTATAGTTCCATGTATCATCAAGGGCAACATCTTCACCTGTTTCCTCGCCATCCTCGTCCGTTACATAGAATGGCTGCTGATTGCGGATGCCACGGACTACTTTCAGGTATCCTTCCGCAAGGGCAAGGTCGCAGTTGTATTTCTTTGCAAATTCACTGACCGCATCCTTGGTGTTATGGTACAGCCACGCCATTGACCGCACCATTTTGTAATTGGTCAGAGAGGATACCGACCATTTTTCTTCGCCCATGCGGAAACGGAGCATAGCATCCCGAATGAACGGAAAAATGTATGTTGCATACTCCGCACCTTTGGCAGGAGCATAGTCCATCAGCTTTTGGAGCATTTGCTCCCGGCAGGACAGTTTTATATCCAGAAAACGGTCTGTGTCGTATCGATTGCCGCCATCCACACCGAGAAAGGTTTTGATGCGCTTGTTAAGTTGCAGCTCGTAGTGGTGGAGAAAGAATGAGAAATATTTCAAGTCTTTTTCCCGTAGGGCAGACAGGATATATTCGTTCGGATTGTCTACTGTAGGCGGTTCCGGTTCCAGCTGGAAGATGCGCTCTGCAACATAGGGTGGGATGCCATCATCGGATGGATTGACAGCGTGTTTCGGTATGTATCCGGTCATATTCCATGAAAAATCATTCAGCATAGCGCACCTCCTTCCAGTTTAGTAATACTCATAAATATCCCGTGATCAACTAATGGGTTATTTATTACTTTATTTTCTTTAACATACGGTGATAAATAGGTGCATTTGGTGCAGGAGTTGTGATTGGGAGCAGAAGTCCCTCTTTGATAAATTGTTCCACACGCAAAGCAATCCACCCATCACCGATCCCTAATTGATTCTTTCCAAGAACCTGTCCAACAAGCACGCTTTCCCTAAACTCGTCGTCCAGTGTATCCAATTCTCGAAGAATTAATGTATCATACAGAGTTTCTGATACGCTGACCAGTTTGCCGTTTATAACAGCACGAAGAGGAGAATTTTCCTGTTGGAGTTCTCTCCAGCGGTTAGCCAAACTACGAAGGTAATTTGTTGGCAACTTCTTCCCAAGAGATGCCATCCGTCCCAAGTGATAAGGTTCAACTTCTCCCCAACCGTTATACTGGACAATGCATCCATCTGGTCTTGTTTCCCACATTGGAAGCTCCACAATGGTAATATCCAATTTTTCAAAGCCGATTGGTCGTAGTTGTTCCAGAAGCCAATACAATCCGCACACATCATCTGGGTCTCGTCCGACCCAAACACGAATCGGCTCTCCGTTTTGTGCTTTTTCCAGTAGTGTAGCATAGTTCTTTCGGGATGTATTGAGAAGTTCAGTTACGATTTCAGATGCCATATCGGGCAGTATGCTTAGTAGCAAAGATAATGCCGACTCACGCTCCAAACAAATTCCTGCTTCGGAGATGTTGCCCACAGACAATGCCAGCGGAAGATTAACTATGTCCTTACGATTTCCTTCCAACGGTATAGCATTCTCCCAACCAGAACGCTCCCGTTCTTCTGCTTGATGCTGGAACTTTTCTATTTCTTCTTTTGAAACTGTCCCATCAGAGATAATTACACTGGTTGCTCTGCCTAAAAAACCCTTATGTCCAATCGCAACCGCCATAGTCCCTGCGGCACTGTCGCTAAATACTACTTCTAACATAACGTTGCTCACCTCTTAGCTAAATTCAAATTCTTTTTATTGCTTCTTTCTTCAACGCAGCCTGTCCCATTTCTTTTTCATAATCACCCTTGGCGTAAGCGACATTGCTCAGCGCCCGAAGCATCTTATCTTTCGCCAGTTTTTTCATAACCTCTGCAAGATCAGCGTCCAGAGCGCCACGCTTCACATAGCGGTTTATGGTATTCAGTCGCTTCTCATAAATCTGTTTCAGCGGATGATCGTCCGCAAGTTCCCGCTGTTCTCTGCCTTTCAGGTTACCGATCTGCCGGCAGGTGCGGTGCAGCTTGTCCCCCGGAGCGTAGCCGCCGCAGTATTTGGTGTGCCTTGCATTGGTGGTCAGAAACCATTTGCCGCAGATTTTGCATTTTTTCGGTGCATGGCCAACACACAGGCCCTCAAAGAGATCAGACCGGAACATCCCCACAAAGGATACATAGTGCATCCGCTTGACCAGCTTCGCAACTTTTTCGCCGGGACGGATGACGGATACATACTGAACGGAATTGTTCAGGGTAGACATCCAGGCATTGCCCTCCGTGATGGAAAACTCCGGCGGGAAATAATTGCCGAACATTCTGGCAAAGCCCTCTGCGGTGCGGTCAGCTTCGTTGCCGTCTGATTTTTCTGCAAAATCAAGCATGGTCGTTTGGTATTCCCCAAGGGAGTATGCCAGATGCCCGAAAACTGCGGTATAGCGTTGGAGCATCATCGCATCGGTAAAGTTCTGAATTTCTTCAAACTGCAAGGAATTTGTTGCGGCTTTTGTGGCAAACTCCACATATTTCAGCGCATTGTCTACAGTAAAGACTTTTTCAATCCGTTCTCTGTGCTTTGGTATATCCATATAGGAGAACGGCGGCGTTTTGCTGAGAATCTCTAACATTGTCAATGCAGCTTCCTTTGCCATAGGAAAGAGTGCAGAAGTATCCTGTCCGGCGTTTAATATTCCAAGCAGCAGATTGATTTTCTCGCATTGCTCGTTCATCTTTGCGATGGTATCCGCAGGGACATTCAGCGCATCACAGGCAAGAGCGCCGACAGGAAGTGTTTTTCCCTCATATATGACCGTATCCTGCCAAAAATCCAATGTCATCAGTTCTTGGTTCATGCTTGCCCCTCCTGTCCTGTTTTTTCATTTTCTTAATTCTATCATGCTAATGTAAAGAAATCTACATCTATCCATAAGTTGTCCTGTTTTTTGAAACGGGGTTGTCCTCCGATTAGCCTGTTTTTTGAAAAATCCGGCATAACAATAGTAGACGGAGCGAAGCACCTGCCAATCACGGCGGGTGTTTCGTGCTTTCTGAATACTATGAACGGAGGTTTTCTATGACAATCTATGAAACCATCAAGGTGGCAATCAGCGTAAAGCAAGCCGCCGAACACTACGGGCTGAAAGTCAACCGAAACGGCATGGCTTGCTGCCCGTTCCACAATGACAGGCATCCGAGCATGAAGCTGAATGAGGATTATTTCTTCTGCTTTGGCTGCGGAGTCAAGGGGGATGTGATCGACTTCGTGGCAAGGTCGTTCGATCTGAGCAGCTATGAAGCAGCGCAAAAGCTGGCTTCGGACTTCGGACTTGACCCGAAACCGCCCACTGCCGCAGCTATGGCCAAGCCAAAGCGTCCTTATATCCGTCAGTTCCGGGAGGATGAAATGCTGTGTTTCCGGGTGCTGACGGATTATCTGCATCTGCTGGAAGATTGGAAAGTACGATACGCACCCAAGACACCGGAAGATGCTCTGGATGACCGTTTTGTGGAAGCCTGCCAGATGCACTGCTATATCGAATATATGGCAGATGTGCTGACGGTGGGTGATCTGGAAGAACGGGTGGCATTGGTGGACAAGCTGATGCAGGACGACAAAATTGCTTTTCTGCAAGAGTATACCGCACGAAAGAAAAAGGAGGTGGCGCACCGTGGCGAAGAACCGGAAAACGCCTAATATGAATTTGCCTGTCTGGTTTGACGGGCAGAACATCAACGAAGCTCTGTTTTGTGAAGAATTTCTGCATGAGCGCAGAATCATCTTCGCAAACGGAGCTTTTTTCACGCCCGATGGTCGAGTGACGGATGACCTTCCTCTGCGTGGGGAGATTTACGACAAGCTGAAATTTTGTGCCGTGAACAACATCCCACGGAAGATCACCAACATTCTGGAAGTGCTGAAACTGGAAGCGCAGGTGTCTGACTTCCCTCCGGAGCAGGATCGCATCCATGTTGCCAACGGTACGCTGCTCTTGAACGGCACTTTCACCGAAGGCAGACCGGCTATCGTGCGAAGCCGTCTGCCTGTCGGCTATAATCCCGATGCTCCTGCACCGGTGATCTGGCTGAACTTTCTGGATGGACTACTCTATGCAGAGGACATCCCCACCTTGCAGGAGTTCATTGGCTACTGCCTGATTCCATCCAACAAAGGTCAGCGCATGATGGTGATTAAGGGCAACGGCGGTGAGGGCAAATCCCAAATCGGTGCGGTGCTGTCCACCATCTTCGGCACGAATATGAAAGACGGCAGCATCGGGAAGATTTCTGAAAACCGTTTTGCCCGTGCCGATCTGGAACACATCCTGCTGTGCGTGGATGATGATATGCGGATGGAAGCTCTGCGTCAGACCAACTATGTAAAATCCATCGTGACTGCACAGGGCAAAATGGACTTGGAACGCAAGGGCAAGCAGAGTTATCAGGGCTGGATGTTTGCCCGGTTGCTGGCATTCAGCAATGGTGATCTGCAAGCCCTGTATGACCGCAGCGACGGCTTTTACCGCAGACAGCTTGTACTGACTACCAAGGAAAAGCCCGTGGGCAGAGCCGATGATCCCGACCTTGCTGAGAAGATGAAAGCCGAAGCTGAGGGCATCTTCCTGTGGGCGTTCGAAGGATTGCAGCGGCTCGTTGCCAACAACTTTAAGTTTTCGGAGAGTGACCGCATCCGTGAAAATCGGGAAGCGGTCAAGCGTGACAATAATAATATCTTTGATTTCATGGAATCGGAGGGATACATCCGGTGCAAAGCGGATGCGTCCATCAGCTCCAAGGATTTCTATGAAATCTACCGGATGTGGTGCGAAGAAAATTCCCTTGCACCGCTGAAAGCCCGCAGCTTCAGCGACGCCATGATTGCCAATGCCGGGAGATTCAATCTGGAACATTGCAACAACATCACCAACTCTGCCGGACGGCGGGTGTGGGGATTTATGGGTGTGGAAGCTGTGGCAAGGCCTCATATAAATGGGTTTTACGATGTTTCGTCATGTACGTACGTACCGGAGGAATGGCGGGATTGATTTTGCCAGTCATGCTCTGTACGTATGTACGCAGCATTTACCCCTGTTTTCTCCCATTATAGGAAACAACGACTTTCAGAGACAACCTGTTTTCGGGTATTGAAAATCAATGGCAATGGAAACAGCAAAGTTTTTGACCGCAGGACGAAGCTATTTCACGAAATCGTGCTTCTCTGAACCGTGTACCCTGTTCACGGAACAATAGATGTTTTCATTTTTCCAGACCAAATCACACGAAACAGTAAAGCGGGATATGGTCATATATGGACAGGACATCACAAGCAAAATTCTGAACGGATTTCAGAGATTGCAGATTTTTCACTGTTCGGTGTATCTGCTCCGTTTTGGGGTGCAGAGATTGTACCGAACCACAAACAGAATTATGGAGGATTTTTCAATATGAATGTACGCAATGAAATCAAGGCACAGATCATCCGTGCTGGGATGACCATGCAGGAAGTTGTTGACCTGCTCTCGGACGAGTACGGATGGAGCGACAGCGTTTCCAACCTGTCCGCAAAATTACAGCGGGAAAGCATCCGATACAAGGAAGTATTGGAGCTTGCCGATGTGCTGGGATGCGACATTGTATGGCAGCAAAGACGGGAGAAGTGATGCCCCCGGCAACAGCCCCTCGCATCTCCCGTCCCCATAGGCACACCGCAGTGCTGCCTATGGATGGCAGTGAAAGACGCTGCCAACGTCTGCAAGAAACGTTCCGCAGAACAGCTTCATGCAGACGGGCTGACCATGGGAAAAGTTGCAGACATTTTGCCTTGGTCAGCAGAGGTCACCGCAGTGACCGCACACCCCCTCGGGAGAGCCCACGGCACTTTGCAGCCAGAATGGATGAAAGTGTTATAGTGGGTTATTACACTTCCGCAGAAGTGCATCCCCGCAGCCCCGCCCGTCTGCTACTCTCGAAAGAAAGGAAAAAACCTATGGCAAGAAACGATGGAATTGACCGTACCTTTGCCCGTAACCAGGACTTGCCCACCCTCGACGATGTGGCGAAAGTTCAGGAGCATAACGAGCGAGAAAAAGACAGCTACTCCAATCAAGATATTGATACCACCCAGACCCACCGCAATGTCCACTTCAAGAAACCTACCGACAGCTATGCCGCCATGTTCGATCAGATGATTGCAGATGGTGTTATCTCCACCCGTGGTCTGAAAGCCGATGCGGTGAAATATGGGGAGCTGCTGTTTGATGTAAACTCTGCCTACTTCCACAACCACGGCGGCTATGAATATGCCAAACAGTTCTATGCCGATGCCTACAAAGCCGCCGTGGAGATTGTGGGCGGTGAGCAGTATATCCTCTCCGCTGTAATGCATGCCGACGAGCGCAACCGGGCAATGTCGGAAGCTCTGGGTGAGGATGTGTACCACTATCACCTTCATGTGGTTTATATCCCGGTGGTGGAGAAACAAATCCTGTGGTCGAAGCGATGCAAGGATGAATCCCTCCGGGGAACGGTAAAGGAAACGATCACACAGGTCAGCCGCAGTAAGAAGTGGGAATCCAAACCCGTTCTTGATGAAAACGGAAATCCGATGTTGAACGCAAAAGGGAAAAAGATTTTGAAGTCGTCCTACAGTGTGCTGCAGGATGACTTTTTTAATTTCATGCGAGCCGCCGGATATACCGATGTGGAGCGTGGAGAGCGTGGCAGTACCGAGGAACATCTGACGGTGACACAGTTCAAGGTACAGGCCGAACAGCAGCGTTTGGAAGCTGTGACCGGACAGGTGACACAGGCAGAACAGAGTTTGGAGGATGCCAAAGCTGCCACGGAGAAGCAGAAAAAGAAACTGGAAGCTCTGAAAAAGGAAACTCAGGCTGCTAAGTCTGTTGCTATGACTGCACATGAGATTGAGTCGATGGGCAAGAAAAAACCCATTACGGGAAATGTTACCATGACGGCGGATGAGTGCCGCACGCTAAAGGATTATGCGGTCAGCAGCTTTGCGGAAAAGTCTGAGAAGCTGAAATACAAGCAGAAATTCGAGCAGGCAGATAAAAACGCAAAGATATGGAAAGACCGTTTTGAAAAACTGAACAAAGACTATGAGGAGCTGAAACAGAAAGCCCAGCCTTTCCTGGATGCGATTGAGATTGCATCTGAAAAGGTCTGGGCTTTTATCAATGCCATCCTCGCCAGGGGAAAGGAACTGTATGAACACAAACACCCTGCCCGCAATCGTGGACAGGACATGGAAATTTAAGAAAGGAACTATTTGCCTATGAAGAAAACCGTAGAGGAAATTAACAAGATGATTATGGAAGATGCCCCGATGGAAGAAATCAACGATGCCATCGGCTATATTGATATTTGCTCCTGCTTCGATCCGATTTTTGAGCCGCCTATTGATTTTCTGGAAGAATGCCGCAAGCGTTGGGAAGCGGCACAGTCCTCTTTCTGCAAAACCATTGAGTGCAAGATCGGAAACACATGGTATGTGATTGAAACGGAGTGTGACGGAAATGAGCCACTTACCGACAAGGTAAAACGGCTCATTTTTTCTGACAAGGGGGTGATTTGTTAATGACTGCGACACAAAAACATGATATAATTCCAATATGCACAACGGTACTGTCGGCTGACCAACCACCGAAGGAGGATATTATGTTGGATCAGCAGAAAATTACCATTCTCTATTGCCGTCTGAGCAACGAGGATGCCCAGGAAGGCGAGAGTAACAGTATCGCAAATCAGAGAGAGTATTTAACCCGATATGCCCGTGACCACGGGTATACAAACCTGAAAATTCTGGTGGATGACGGTTATACGGGGACGAACTTCAATCGTCCCGGTGTGCAGGAAGGCTTTGAGCTTGTCAAGCAGGGGCTTGTGGGCTGCTGGCTGGTCAAAGACCTCAGCCGCTTTGGTCGTGACTATCTGACTGTTGGACAATATACGGATATTATCTTTCCGAGTTATGATGTCCGCTTTATCGCTATAAATGATGGCGTAGACAGCAACCGGGGAGACAGCGAGGGCTTCGCCGCAATCCGTAATCTGTTCAACGAGTGGTATCCCCGTGATACCAGCAAGAAAGTCCGTGTCAGTTTGCGGCAGAGAGGAACCAGTGGGAAGCACATGGGCAAACCGCCCTACGGATACCGCTGTGACCCGGAGGACAAGGATCACTGGATTCTGGATGAAGAAGCGGCTCCGGTAGTCAAGCTCATCTTCGACCTTTGCATTGACGGCAAAGGCCCGGAGCAGATTGCAAGGATTCTGGAAGAAAAGCAGATTATGACCGCAAAGGCACTCTATGCCAAGCGAAAGAAAAAGCCGATGCCGGAAAGACCGTACCACTGGGGCAACCAGTCCATTGCAGGGATTTTGGAACGGCAGGAGTACACAGGCTGTACCTGCAACTTCAAGACTTATTCCAAGTCCTACAAGCTGAAAAAGCGGATTCCCAATGAGCCGGAGAATATGTTTTATCTGCCGGACACACAGGAAGCGATTGTATCTCAGGCACAGTTTGACAGGGTGCAGGAACTGAGGAAAAACAAACGCCGCCCCGCAAAAGCGGAACGGCAGGGATTGTTCTCCGGGCTTCTGTTTTGTGCCGATTGCGGCGGCAAGCTCCACTTTGCCACAAGCAAAAGCTTTGAGGGCAAGCAGGATCACTACGTCTGCAACAACTACAAGAGCAACCGTGGTACTTGTACTGCCCACTATATCCGGGAAGATGTGCTTCGTGAAATCGTTCTGGAACGCATCCGGGCAGTCAATGAGTATATCCGAAGCGATGTGGACGGTTTTCAGGAGGAATGGCTGCAATGCCGCAGGACTGACCAGGAGCGCAGCATCCGGGATGACAAAAAGAAGCTGGAACAGGCAAAGAAACGCCTTGCCGATCTGGATGTCATCATCGCCCGGCTGTACGAGGACTATGTTCTTGGAAATCTCAATCAGGACAGATACAGAAAGATGTCTGCGGACTATGAAGCGGAGCAGGAACGGTTAAAGCTCGAAATTGAAGTTATCGAAGAATGGGTGGAACAGCGGGAAGAAATGAACGACGGTCTGGATGCCTTTATCGCCCTGACACAGAAATATGTGGATGTGGAGGAGCTGACACAGACCATCGTGAACGAGTATATCAAGAAAATCATCGTCTATGCCCCGGACAAATCCAGCGGCAAGCGCAAGCAGAAAGTGAAGATTTTCTTCAACTTCGTGGACGATGTAGATATTCCCGTTATTTCCGAGCCTATCATCACGCAAACAACCTATGAACACAGAAAAACGGCGTGACCTTCGGGTCACACCGTTCTCTGCGACAAAATAGTTACTTGTCACTATTAAGCCTTGATTTTCCGGGCTTTTTGAACCATTTTGATATAGCCTGAGCAGTCGATTATCGCTTGCTGAACTGCGGAGCGCGACGAGCTGCTTTGAGACCGTACTTCTTACGCTCTTTCATTCTAGGATCACGAGTCAGGAATCCTGCTTTTTTCAGAACTGGTCTGTAGTCGTTGTCTACAGTCAGAAGGGCGCGTGCAACACCGTGACGGATTGCTCCTGCCTGTCCTGTGTATCCGCCGCCATGAACGTTTACGATCACGTCAAATTTATCAGCGGTCTCTGTAGCTGCCAGAGGCTGACGAACGATAACTTTCAGGGTCTCCAGACCAAAATACTCATCGATGTCTCTTTTATTGATGGTAACTTTACCAGTTCCCGGTACAAGATATACTCTTGCGATAGATTTTTTTCTTCTTCCGGTTCCGTAATATTTTGCGCTAGCCAATGTTCTTTACCTCCCTATTAAAATGTTAATACTTCTGGTTTCTGAGCTGCATGAGCGTGCTCTGCACCAGCGTATACGTGAAGTTTTGTGAACATCTGTCTTCCAAGAGGTCCTTTTGGAAGCATGCCTTTCACTGCAAGTTCAACAACCTTCTCCGGTTTCTTAGCCATCATCTCACGAAGAGTAGCTTCTTTCATTCCGCCTACATAATCGGAGTGGCTGTAATAGATCTTCTGATCCAGTTTTTTACCGGTTACTGCTACTTTATCAGCGTTGATTACGATTACGTAATCACCAGTATCTACGTGCGGAGTGTACTCCGGTTTGTTTTTTCCACGTAATACTTTTGCTACTTCAGATGCCAGACGTCCTAATGTACATCCTTCTGCATCAACAACATACCATTTTCTTTCAATCTTATCTGGATTTGCCATAAAGGTGTTCATGGATATAACCTCCTGTGAAAAATTCAATTTACTGTTTCATGTATATAGGAAACCGCCTTACCGGGGCTTATGGCATCGGCGTTTTCAAACTACGTCACACATTTAGTAATTATATTATACGGATTTTGGAATGTCAACTGTTTTTTACCCATATTTTGCATTTTTTCGCAAACTGCGAGTCCCGTTTTGCGGAAAATACAGACCACTTATGTCTTTACTCGAAATCCCATTCGGGATACCGGATCTGCACCAGGGTCAGCCCCTCCGGCCTTGCCGTTGCTCCCGCCATTTTTCGATCCTTCGCCGCAAGAATTTCTTTTACTTTCTCCGGCGGATAATCACCCTTTCCAACCTCAAGCAGTGTTCCGGTGATAATCCGCACCATATTGTAGAGAAAACCGTTTCCAGTGATCCGGAAGCGGATCAGATCGTCTTCTTTTTCCAAACTCGTTTCATAGATCGTACGGACCGTGTCGGTCACCTCCGGTTTGGCTGTTGCAAAGCTTTTAAAATCATGCATGCCAACCAGATACGATGCTGCCTGCCGCATCGCATCCACATCCAGCGGGCCGTACCAGAAATAGGAATTCAGTCTCCGCGTCGGATCTGCAAAGGTGCGGTTCAAAATCCTGTACTCATATGTTTTGACTGTTGCGGTAAAACGCGGGTGAAAGTCTGGCGGCACTTCGGATGATCCCTGAATACGGATATCTGCCGGAAGCCGTGCGTTGAGTGCAAATGCGATACGGTCCGCCGGCATTCTCGCATCCGTATCAAATACCGCAACATTGCCGAGAGCATGTACCCCGGCGTCGGTCCGGCTTGCGCCGATGCAGGCAATTTTTTTCGCAAAGAGATCGGAAAGAGCCTGATTTAATACTTCCTGTACTGTAATGCCGTTTGGCTGCACCTGCCATCCACAGTAATTTGTGCCGTCATACGCTACAATCAGCTTAATTCTGCGCATTCTTCTCCTCCGTTTTCGCCAAAATCAGAGTCCGCACACGCGAAGGCCAATACTGCACACAAGGTATGCCATAAGGACGCCATACGCCGCATAATCGCGCGTCTGATACCGAAGCGGCTTCATCTGTGTTCTTCCCTCTCCTCCGTGGTAGCAGCGTGCTTCCATTGCCAGCGCCAGATCATTTGCACGGCGGAAGGCTGAAATAAACAGCGGCACCAGAAGCGGCACCATGTTCTTTACTCTCTGGATAATATTTCCGCTCTCAAAATCCGCGCCGCGCGCCATCTGCGCTTTCATAATCTTGTCTGTTTCTTCCAGGATAATCGGGATAAAGCGGAGTGCGATTGACATCATCATGGAAATCTCATGCACCGGCACATGGATTTTTTTCAATGGTCCGAGCAGGCTTTCGAGTGCATCCGTCAGCTGGTTCGGTGTTGTCGTCAGCGTCATCAGCGAAGAGCCGATCATCAGGAAAATCAGACGCACCGACATACGGCATGCCATGGCCACACCCTCACGGGTGATCGTAATTTTCCAGATACGGACGAGCACCTCACCCGGCGTAAATAAGATGTTAAATACCATCGTAATCGCAAGCAGCACAAAAATTGATTTCAGACCCTTCGTGATAAATTTGAACGGTACCTTCGACAGTTTAATCATCACCGCAAGGAATACGGTTCCAAGCAGATAGCCCCAATTGTGGAACAAAAAGAGGGAAACGACATAAACGATCGTTCCTACAAATTTCACACGCGGGTCAAGCCGGTGCAGAATAGAATCTGCCGGGTAATACTGTCCCAGAGTAATATCTCTTAACATACTTCTGCTCCTTTTTTCCCGTTTTTCTTCTGACTTTCCAGTGCCGCAAGAATCGTATCGCGTGCCTCCTCAACCGTCGTCGCCGTTACGTCCACGTCCATGCCGTGTTCCTTTAGCGCATGCATAATATACGTCATCTGCGGCGCCGCAAGACCGATTTTCTCGAGCTCTTTATAGTGAGCGAAGACTTTCTTCGGTGTATCGTCAAACGCCACATGACCGTGGTTCATGACAATAATCCGCTCTACATATTTTGCAATATCCTCCATGCTGTGCGATACGAGCACGACCGAAATGCCGCGCGTCTTATGCAGCAATGCAAGCTGATCGAGGATTTCATCGCGTCCCTTCGGATCAAGGCCTGCAGTCGGCTCGTCAAGCACCAGAAAATCCGGGTTCATTGCAAGCACACCGGCAATCGCAACACGACGTTTCTGACCTCCGGAGAGTTCAAACGGCGATTTTTCATACATTTCCTTTGGAAATCCGACATGATCCAGCGCCTCTTCCGCCCGTTTTCTGCATTCCTCCGGTGAAAGTCCCTGATTTTTCGGTCCGAAGCAGACATCTGTGATCACATCCGTCTCAAAAAGCTGATGCTCCGGGTACTGAAAAACCAGTCCCACATGGCTTCGAAGCTCTCTTAGCGGATATCCTTCTTTCCAGATATCCTCTCCGTTATACAGCACCCGTCCCAATGTCGGGCGGATCAGACCGTTCAAATGCTGCACAAGCGTCGATTTTCCGCTTCCCGTATGGCCGATAATCCCAACAAACTGGCCATTCGGAATTTCAAGATTGATATGCTCCAGGGCGTGCATTTCATATGCCGTTCCCGGGCTGTATGTGTACGTTACATCTTCAAGTTTCAATGACATAATGCATTCACCAGTTCTTCAATGGTCAAAATTCCCTCCGGGAGATCTACACCATTTTTTCTCAATTCATAAGCCAACAGTGTCACTTGGGGTACATCAAGACGGAGTTCTTTTAATTTCTCCACTTCGGAAAAAATCTCCCTTGGCGTCCCCTGCATTACCAGCTTACCGTTGTCCATAACGAACACACGGTCCGCAAAAACAACCTCTTCCATGTAATGCGTAATCAGAATAACCGTAACGCCCTTTTCTTCATTCAGCTTACGCACAGCGCGAAGAACCTCTTTTCGTCCGTTCGGATCCAGCATCGCGGTTGGTTCATCAAGAACAATACATTCCGGCTGCATAGCCATCACTCCTGCAATTGCAACCCTCTGTTTCTGACCTCCCGAGAGCTTATTCGGAGAGTGGGCCCGGTATGAAATCATCCCGGTCGCCGTAAGGCTCTCCTCCACCCGTTTCCAGATTTCATCGGTCGGGACACCCAGATTTTCCGGTCCAAAGCCGACATCCTCTTCCACCACATTTCCGATGATCTGGTTATCCGGGTTCTGGAATACCATACCGGCTTTCTGGCGGATCTTCCAGACATCCTCCTCATCTGTCGTCTTCATATCGTCCACCCACATGGTGCCTTCTGTAGGCACCAGCAGAGCGTTGATATGTTTCGCAAGCGTTGATTTTCCGCTTCCGTTATGCCCGAGCACCGCGATAAACTGTCCCTTCTGGATTTCCAGACTGACGTCCTCGATCGCTTTTGTTACTTCCGGCTCCTGTCCTTCCTCCTCATAACGGAGGTATTCATACCCAAGGCCTGCCGCACGTATCATACCCATGACATTATTCCCCGCTTTCTTCTGCATCCGAGCGGATTTCATCAATCAGATTCCAGATCTCCTCGCGTCCCTGTTTTGTCTCTGCAGAAAACGGAATCACAATCGTATCTTTCTCAACCTCCAGCGTCTCGCGGATCAGCTTGATCTGCTTCTGAAGCTGGCTGCGCTTGATCTTGTCCAGCTTCGTCGCAATGATGATCGGCTGGTAGCCGTTTCGAAGGATCCAGTCATACATAATGCGATCGTTGTTGGACGGTGCATGACGGATATCAATCAGAAGAAATACTGCGTGCAGCATTTTTGACTGATGCAGATAATCCTCGATCAGCTTGCCCCATTTTGCTTTAACCTCCTCGGAGGCTCTCGCAAAACCGTATCCCGGCAGATCCACCAGATACATTTCCTCATTGATGTGGTAGTAGTTGATCGTCTGTGTTTTTCCCGGCTGCGCACTGGTACGCGCCAGTGATTTCCGATTCATCAGGGCATTGATGAGAGAAGATTTTCCAACATTGGATTTTCCCGCAAATGCCACTTCCACCTGACCGGTATCCGGCAGTTTACTGGTGATTCCGCAGACATGCTGCAGCTCTACCTGTTTAATTACCATACTTTTCTTCTCCTGTTTTTTGCATCTTCTGGCCTTACTTCTTTTCCACAAGTGCCAGTTTTAATACCTGTTCCATGCTGCCGACAAATTCGATCTGCAGTCCGTCTGTGATCTCCGCATCCAGTTCTCTTACATCCGGCTCATTTTTCTCCGGAACGAGAACCATATGGATACCGGCTTTCTTTGCCGCCAGCAGCTTCTCTTTTAAGCCGCCGATCGGAAGCACACGGCCGCGGAGCGTAATCTCTCCGGTCATCGCAACGTCTGCTTTTACCGGAACCTTTGTGATCGCGGAAACCATCGCCGTCGCCATCGTAATACCGGCAGACGGGCCATCTTTTGGAACGGCTCCCTCCGGAATATGAATGTGGATGTCGTGTTTCTCGAAAAATTCTTTCGGAATCTTATACTGCTCTGCCACGGAACGAATAAAGCTGATGCCCGCCTGCGCAGACTCCTTCATCACATCGCCGAGCTGGCCGGTCAGCAGAAACTCTCCTTTTCCCGGCATCACATTGACCTCGATCTGCAGCGTATCACCGCCGACTGCCGTCCAGGCAAGACCGCGCACAATACCAATCTCCGGTTTTTCGTTGGCCGGCTGGAACTCATACCTCTCTTTTCCGAGGAACTCTTCCAGGTTTTCTTTCGTCACAACAACCTCTTTTACCTGTTCCTCGAGAATCTTTCTCGCGCTCTTTCTGCAGATTCTGCCGATCTGGCGCTCCAGGGAGCGGACACCGGCCTCTCTGGTGTAGCCGCTGATCACTTCCATCAGCGCCTCATCCTCGATCACAAGCTGTGCTTCTTTCAGACCGTTCGCCTTCTTCTGCTTCGGAACGAGATGTTCTTTTGCGATATGGAACTTCTCGTTTTCCGTATAGCTTGAAATTTCAATCACTTCCATACGGTCCAGCAGCGGACGCGGAATGTTCTGAATATCATTTGCGGTTGCAATAAAGAGCACCTCCGAAAGGTCGATCGGAAGCTCTACGTAATGATCGGCAAATTTATTATTCTGCTCGGAATCGAGGACCTCAAGAAGTGCGGAAGAGGTATCTCCCTTGTAATCTGCACTTACTTTGTCGATCTCGTCGAGCAGCATCAGCGGATTTTTCACCTTCGCCTGATGGAGTCCCGCCGCAATGCGTCCCGGCATCGCGCCGATGTAGGTTCTTCTGTGGCCGCGGATCTCCGCCTCATCCCGCACACCGCCGAGACAGATGCGGACGTATTTTTTATTCAGGGCTCGCGCCACGCTTCTCGCAATCGAGGTCTTACCGGTTCCCGGAGGGCCTGCCAGGCAGAGAATCGGGCTCTCGCCTTTCTTCGTCAGGGTGCGTACGGCCAGGAATTCGAGGATTCTCTCTTTTACTTTCGAAAGACCGTAGTGATCTTCCTCCAGAATCTCGCGTGCTCTTGCCAGATCTTGATTGTCACGGGATGCCTTATCCCACGGAAGCCCCAGCAGTGTCTCGATATAGCCGCGGATCACGCCTGCCTCGGACGGATTGCTGGCCGAATTTTCCAGACGGTGGATCTCCTCGGAAATCCGCTCTTTTACCTCTTTGGAGGCTTTGAGCTTCTCAAGCTGCTTCTTATAATTTTCAATCTCGGTCCGGGAATTGTCCTCGCCGAGTTCCTCGCGGATGACTTTAAGCTGCTCGCGCAGAATATAATCACGCTGGTTCTTATCGATCCGCTCTTTGATTTTTCCCTGAATCTCCGAACGGATTTCCTGAATCTGAATCTCGTTGGCGATCATGACGCAGAGCGTATCATACCGCTCGGAAAGCTCCACAGCCTCCAGCAGTTTCTGGCGGTTTACGTAGTCGAGGGGCAGATTCATGCAGATCTGGTCCACCAGCTTTCCAACTTCTTCGGTTCCGAGGATCTGGCCTGCCAGTTCCTTGCTGACTTTCTGCGTCTGCTCGCAGTAGACGGCAAACAGCTCTTTTAAGTTGCGCAGCATTGCCTCCTGTTCGATATCGGAAAACTGCATTTCGTCCGAGCCGGTAAACAGCGCCACCTCGGCGCGGAGATACTCGCTCTCCTCTTCCTCGAAGTTCAGCAGTTCTGCGCGTCTTTCTGCTTCTACGAGAATCCGAAGAACATCCTTTGGCATTCTCACAACCTGTTTGATGACCGCAATTGTTCCAATTTTATACACATCAAGCAGACCCGGTACTTCCGTATCCGGGTCTTTCTGTGTAATCAGGAAAATTTTCTGGTCTCCCAGCATCGCCTCCTCGACCGCACGAACCGATTTAGGTCTGCTGATATCAAAATGTACAATCATATCCGGCAAAATCGTTGTTCCACGCAGCGCAATCGCCGGTAATACTTTTGTCACTTCTTCCATTTAAGTTTCCTCCTGCGTTTTTCAGGCGGTTTCCGGTCTTCCGGATCTTCTTCCCATATTCCGCCGTGGAACAGGGGCCGGTTCGCCGTGAATAATCTCCGGCTCCGCCTTCTTTTCTACAGCGTCCTTGGTGATGACGCATTCTTTTGTCGTATTGTCCGACGGGATCTCATACATCAGATCCATCATCGTATCTTCCATGATTGCGCGGAGACCTCTGGCGCCTGTTTTCCGCTCCAGGGATTTCTTTGCAATCGCTTCGAGTGCATCTTCTTTGAAGTCAAGCTGTACGCCGTCCAGCTCAAACAGCTTCTTGTACTGTTTGACCAGAGAATTCTTCGGCTCAACCAGAATCTTCATCAGGGCCGTCTCATCCAGAGAATTTAACGTAACGACAATCGGCACACGTCCGACAAACTCCGGAATCAGGCCGAACTTGGTCAGATCCTGCGGCATGACCTGACGGAGCAGATCTCCGACATTCTCATCTTTTGCATGGCCGATCGGATTGTTGAATCCGATGGATTTCGTATCCTGTCTCGTCTCGATGATCTTCTCGAGTCCTTCGAATGCACCGCCGCAGATAAAGAGGATATTCGTCGTATCAATCTGAATAAACTCCTGATGCGGATGCTTTCTTCCGCCCTGCGGCGGAACGGAAGCTACAGTTCCCTCCAGGATTTTCAGCAGTGCCTGCTGTACACCCTCGCCGGAAACATCTCGTGTGATCGAAGCGTTTTCGGATTTTCTTGTGATTTTATCGATCTCATCGATGTAGATGATGCCGTGCTCAGCGCGCTCGATATCATAGTCTGCTGCCTGAATGAGGCGGAGCAGAATGTTTTCTACGTCCTCGCCGACATAACCTGCCTCGGTGAGCGCCGTTGCGTCTGCAATTGCAAACGGAACGTTGATCAGTTTGGCCAGTGTCTGTGCCAGATACGTTTTTCCGGAACCGGTCGGTCCGAGCATCAGAATGTTGCTCTTCTGCAGTTCGATGTCGGAGGATGCACCGGAAAGCACTCGTTTGTAATGGTTGTAAACAGCAACGGAGAGCACTTTTTTCGCCTCATCCTGTCCGATTACGTAGTCATCCAGAAATGCTTTGATTTCCTTTGGTTTGATCAGGTTGATCTCGTCGGTATCCTGCTCGCCGTACAGATCCTCAAATTCTTCCTGAATGATCTCCGAGCAGATTGCCACGCAGTCATCACAGATGTATGCCCCGTCCGGGCCTGCGATCAGCTTGCGTACCTGGTCTTCTGTCTTTCCGCAGAAAGAGCAGCGGATCTTGGTATCATTCCCTTTTATAGCCATCGTTTTCTTCCTTTCAACATATTACAACTAAACCTTATCGCCGGATAAGGCAAAAGGTGCCACAAAAGCCTCATTGCCGGAACTACGCTTTTGGACACCTTTCCTCTCTTATCGGTTCGTAATTACATTATCAATCAGACCGTATGCTTTTGCTTCCTCTGCGGACATATAGTTGTCACGCTCGGTATCGATCTCAATCTGTTCCAGCGGTTTTCCTGTATTTGCCGCCAGAATTTCATTTAATTTCCGTTTGGTTTTCAGAATCTGTTCTGCAACGATTTTGATCTCGGTTGCCTGACCCTGTGCACCGCCAGATGGCTGATGAATCATGATTTCAGAGTTTGGCAGAGCCATTCTCTTTCCTTTGGTACCGCCGGCAAGAAGGAATGCTCCCATGCTGGCAGCCATACCGATACAGATCGTGGATACATCACATTTGATGTACTGCATCGTATCGTAGATAGCAAGTCCTGCGCTTACAGAACCTCCCGGACTGTTGATATACATGTGGATATCTTTTCCCGGATCTTCAGACTCCAGGAAAAGAAGCTGTGCAACGATCAGGTTTGCCGATACGTCAGTGACTTCCTCTCCCAGAAAAATAATACGGTCGTTCAGCAGTCTTGAATAAATATCGTAACTTCTCTCTCCCCTGCTTGTCTGCTCGATGACATAAGGTACAAAACTCATTCAATTGCCTCTCTTTCCGAGGTCTTACGCCTCTTTTGCGCTGTCGGCCATGAGAGTTACTGCTTCCTGAACAGCGAGATCTTTCTTCATCTGCTCTTTCTCATATTCGCCAACGAGCTCTTTGAATTTATCCAGCTCCATTTTGTACATTTCAGCCATTTTAGCCAGCTCTTCGTCCAGCTTCTCATCGCTGATCTGGATGTTCTCTGCTTCTGCAACTTTCTCAAGTACCAGTCTGCTCTCGATTCTCTTAACAGCCTGCGGTTTCATCTGCTCTTTTAAGGAATCAACGGTAGCGCCTGTAAACTGCATGTACTGCTCCATGGACAGACCCTGGGACTGGATTCTTCTTGCGAAATCGTCAACCATGTTCTCTACCTGCGTATCGATCATAGCTTCCGGAATCTCCATTGTTGCGTTCTCTACTGCTTTATCTACGACAGCGTTCTCTTTTTCTGTCTTAGCCTGCTCTTCTTTTTTCTTGGTCAGGTTGTCTTTGATTTCTTTTTTGTACTCATCCAGAGTATCGAACTCGGAAACGTCTTTTGCGAAGTCGTCATCAAGTGCCGGAAGCTCTTTTGCTTCGATTTTGTGGATGGTGCATTTAAATACTGCTGCTTTTCCAGCAAGCTCTTCTGCCTGATAATCCTCTGGGAAAGTAACGTTTACTTCCTTCTCCTCTTCCAGAGCTGCGCCAACGAGCTGCTCTTCGAATCCCGGAATGAAGGAATGGGAGCCAAGGGTCAGCGGATAATCTTTTCCAGCGCCGCCGTCGAACGGAACGCCGTCTACAGAACCTTCGAAGTCAAGTGTAACGGTATCTCCGTCTGCTGCCGGACGATCCTCTACATTGATGGTTCTTGCATTTTTCTCCTGCTCTTTTTTCAGCTCAGCTTCTACTTCTTCATCTGTAACGGTTGTGTCAGCTTTTGCTACTTCCAGACCTTTGTACTCGCCAAGGGTAACTTCCGGTTTTACTGCTACAGTTGCGGTAAAGATGAAAGCTTTGCCTTTTTCGATCTGCTCTACGTTGATCTCCGGACGGGATACGATGTCCAGTTTGCTCTCTTCTGCTGCTTTGGAATACTCTTCCGGAACAAGGCTGTTTACAGCATCCTCATAGAATACTGCCGGGCCATACATTTTTTCTACCATAGCTCTCGGAACTTTTCCTTTACGGAAGCCCGGAACGCTGATGTTCTTTTTCTGTTTCTGGTAAGCTTTCTCCAGTGCTTTCTCTAATTCTTCAGCCGGAACCTCAATGGTAAGTTTGGCCATATTCTTTTCTAAATTTTCGACCTGTACACTCATTTTATCAATTTCCTCCTTGATTTATCTGAAAAGCGGCAGAAAACCTGCACACCTCTCCATTCTACAGTCATTTATCGAGTATAGCATACTCTTTTCAAAAACGCCAGTGATTTTTTTATATTTCTGTGGTTTTTAGGCTTTTTTTTAGCAATGAAATACGATTTTTTCCGCCATTTCTTTTGCTTTGTCCTCTCCCTGCAGAACACGGATCAGCTCCAGTGCGAAGTCAGTGGCTGCTCCCATGCCGCGGCCGGTGGTCACATTTTTGTCGGTGACTGCCGGTACATCGAGTACGTTTGCGCCTGCCAGCTTTTCTTCAAATCCCGGGAAGCAGACGGCGTTTTTATCTTTTAAGATGCCCATCACACCAAGGATGCTCGGCGCTGCGCAGATGGCTGCCAGTTTCTTTCCCTGATCGTCATAGGAACGGATCAGCGCTGCGAGCGTCTCGTTTCCGGCCAGATTTAATGTACCCGGCATTCCGCCCGGAAGTACCAGCATGTCTCCGTCATCAAACTCTCCCTCTTCGATGGTTTCATCTGCAAGAATGGTGATTTTGTGGGATCCTGTTACTTCTTTTCTTCCCATAATAGAAACGGTGCATACGTCTTCTCCGGCTCTGCGCAGCAGATCCACCGGGGTCAGTGCCTCAATCTCTTCACATCCGTCTGCCAGAAATACATAAATCTTTGCCATGGTTTTGTCCTCCTGTGTTGTATGATCAGTCTCGTGTGTTTTGTCACGCGATATTCTCTGCTTTTCTTTGTAACAAACCGCCGCTATTATACCACATTTTTCCGCAGAATGCTTGCATTTCATAAAAATTTCAGGACTTTTTTTCGCAAAAAGCCGGATTTCGCTTAACATCACGGGAAAAGCATGGTAAACTCTTGAAAAAAGCAGTGATGCAATCACGAGAAGGAGTCTCTTTTATGGAAATCGAACGCAAATACCTTCTGGATCAGCTTCCGGAAAATCTTACAAGCTATCCATGTAAAAAAATCGAGCAGGGCTATCTTTCCACCGAACCGGTTGTCCGCATCCGCCGCTCTGACGACGAATATTATCTGACCTACAAGTCAAAAGGGCTGATGGTGCGTGAAGAGTATAATCTTCCGCTCACAAAGGAATCCTACCTGCATCTGCGGGAAAAGGCAGACGGCGTTCTCATCTCAAAAACACGCTATCTGCTGCCGCTTACCGGAACGGATCTGACGATCGAGCTCGATGTCTTTGATGCGCCGTATGAAGGCCTTTACCTCGCAGAGGTGGAGTTTCCGGACGAAGCATCCGCAAACGCCTTTGTTCCTCCGGTATGGTTTGGAAAGGATGTAACCTATTCTTCCGATTATCACAACAGTACGCTCAGTAAAGGAAAAAAACTATAAATTACCAGAAAAAATCCCGGTGCCTTTTCCACGGCTGCCGGGATTTTTCCGCTCGTTTGTTTTTTTACTCTTTTTTGTGCTTGCTTTTTGCTTGTTTTGGTTTGTTTTTTTTGTGCATACATTCTTTATTTTTGCTGCTTTCACATTAGCGTCATTCTGTCAAAGCGGCGGTGCTGCTCCTTCTAATCCACTCCCTTTGATTTCCGGATGCAGGCTCGTGTTGCATCAATAACAGCACTTCTCAGGTTCTCCCGCTCCAGTACGGCAACCGCTTCGATGGTGGTTCCGCCTGGCGAGCAGACCATGTCTTTTAATTCTCCCGGGTGCATTCCTGTCTCGAGAAGCATTTTGGCGCTTCCAAGGACAGACTGTGCAGCAAATTCATATGCCTGTTTTCTCGGCATTCCTTCGGCTACTGCCGCATCTGCAAGAGCCTCCAGGAAAAGAAATACGTACGCCGGCGAGCTTCCGCTGACACCTGTGACGGTATCCATCAGATACTCCGGAACAACTTCTGCGCGGCCAAAGCTTTTCAGGAGGGTTAAAACGAGCTGCAGCTCTTCCTCCGTCACGAGATCATTGGCACAGACGCCGGTCATTCCTTCTCCGACGAGTGCTGGTGTATTTGGCATGGTGCGAATTAACTTTGTTGGTTTTCCGATTTCTGTACCCAGCCATTGTAAAGACTTACCGGGAAGAATCGATACGATAATCTTCTCGGGTGAGATGAAGTTTTTGACGAGGTTTATTATATTTTTTATTTGGTTTGGCTTTACTGCAAGGAATACAAGATCGGATCCGGCTACGACCGCTTCGTTCTCCGTAGTCGCCTGGACTCCAAACTGGTTGGTCAAGCGTTCCACACTTTTCTCCGTGCGGACCGATACCAGAATGTCATCTGCAGATACAACTCCTTTTTGGATCATTCCGCCAATCATGGCACTCGCCATGTTGCCGCCGCCGATAAAACCTACTTTCATGTCTGTTCGCCTCCGTATGCCTGTGTTGTAAAAAATATATGCGACATCCATAGTATGCAACAAAATTTACTTTTTTGCAATACTTTTTCTCTATTTTTCTTCTTTTCTTTTGCAATTTTCTTTATTTTTTTCGAATGAAATGTCGCTGTTTGTCGACGAATGTCGAAAAGTGTCTTTTTCTGTCTTTTTTCGCTTTTCTATTCCGCCGGAATCAGCCTTTGGCGGCGGCCTCTTCGGCGTATTTTGTTGTCACGAGTGTCTTGTACGGTGCCTTTTTCTCCAGCTCTCCCGCCTGCTCCAGAATCTCCTGCAGAAGATCAAAACTTTCTTCCTCAAAGATCAGATTTTCTTTCCACGTATCCTGCTCATAGTAGCGGCGCACGATCGCGGTGATGGTTTCCAGCTCGGTTTCTGCAAACTGCGGCGCAATCACTTCTGCAATCTCCTCCGGTGTGTGCGTCTGCACGAAGTCCATTCCCTTCTGCAGTGCCTTCGTGAATTTTTCTACGGTTGCGCCGTGCGTTTTCAGATAACTCTGTTTGACGCTGTACGACGTATACGGCACATACCCGGATTCCGTTCCGACCGATGCCACGACATAGCCGTCGCCCTTCTGCTCGAGCAGTGTCGCGGACGGTTCAAATTCAATCGTATAATCCCCCTGCCCGCCGGAGAACGCGGCAGCTGTGGAACCAAAATCGATGCTCTGGTTGATATTTACGTCTTTTTTATCAATCCCTTTCTGCACCAGAACATACTCAAAGACCATTTCCGGCATACCGCCTTTTCTTCCCCCTAATACCTCTTTGTTTTTCAATTTCTCCCAGGTAAACGAATTGTCTTTCTCTCTTCCCACAACAAAGTTTCCCGCCCGCTGCGTCAGCTGCGCGAAGTTCACAACCGGGTCTGCGGTTCCCTCGAGGTACGCGTAGACGGTTGCCTCCGCCCCCATAAACCCGATATCCGCTTCGCCGGAAATCATCGCCGTCAGCACTTTATCTGCACCAAATCCTGTTATCAGCGTCAGATCAATGCCCTCGTCCGCAAAATACCCCTCCTCAATTGCCACGTACTGCGGGGCGTAAAAAATGGAGTGGGCAACCTCATTTAATGTCACCTGCTCCACTTTTTCTTTTGTCTCATCTTTTGCCCCGCATCCCGCCAGCGTCACTGCCGCCATTGCCAGTACAAGCGCACCTGTCAGCCATTTTCCTTTCATCAACAGATTCTCCTGTTTTTTCATTCTAACCTTAGAATATGATTTCCCGGTAAAAATGCGTGCAAAAAACGAAGGAGAAATGTTCGAATTTCGTTTCTCCTTCGTTTCTTATTTCTTCTCTTGTTTTTCTTTTGCCTTCTGTTCTTCTTTCGTCCGGATTTTGTCTTCGTACATTTTCAGATCATTCAGATCCAGCATGAAGCAGGCCGTCGGTTTGGAAATGTGGTAATGTGTTTCTGTCATCTCCTCTTGCCGCATCTGCGCGTTTCTTTTATATTTTTCATTCTACAATGTACCTTAACACATTTAGGCTTCCTTTTCCGAAATTTTCTATTTTGAACAACAAATTGAGGATCTCCGCAAAATTTGTTATAGTAAGGGTAATTCAAACAGTTACAAAGGAGGCTATTATGAAAATAAAATCAGTTGCTGTTCTGGGCGCCGGAGCGGTTGGGTCTTATGTGATCTGGGGGCTTTCGGAGAAAAAGGACATCCGGCTTGGCGTTATCGCGTCCGGGGAACGGGCGAAGCGTCTGAAAAACAAAGGATGCAAAATTAACGATACGGTTTATCACCCGGAGGTATGGACACCGGAAGCGGCACACGACGTGGATTTTCTGATCGTCTCGCTCAAATACGGCGCACTGCCGGGGGCTCTTGACGATATTACTGCCGTTACCGGCGAGAATACTGTGATCATGAGTCTGATGAACGGCGTGGACAGTGAGGAGATCATCGCGGAAAAAGTCGGTGCGGAGCATCTGCTTCATGCTATTATCAAAGTAGCTTCTCATAAAGAGAATGACGGCTACGTTTTCAACCCTGAGGCGACGCTCGGCATCATTTTCGGCGAAGTTCCGGCGCCGTACGACAGTGAGCGTGTGCAGGCTGTTCTGGATCTGTTCTCCGGCACAGGGCTGCATTACCGGGCAACCGATTGTATTTTAGAGGAAATATGGAGCAAATTCCGGCTGAATGTCTGCAATAACCTGCCGCAGGCTATTCTCGGTGCCGGGGTCGGCTGCTACCGCGACAGTGTACATATGAAGGCGATCAGCGACGGACTCCGCGCAGAACTGATGGCGATTGCGGAGGCAAAGGGAATTGATATCAGCAAGGCGGATGTCTCCTCGGGACGCGGAAGTGCGGTTCCGCCGACGGCGCGCTACTCGACGCTCCAGGATCTCGATGCGGGACGCCATACGGAAATTGATATGTTCTCGGGTGCGCTGATCCGCATGGGAAAAGAGCTTGGAATTCCAACGCCTTACAATGAATTTACGTACCATATGATCAAAGCACTGGAAGAGAAAAACGACGGACGGTTTGACTACAGCGGAAGCGAAGAACCGCTCTGGGCGAAATAGATACGATAGGAGAATCTCACGATGAAAGAAATCAAATGGGCTGTACTCGGATGCGGTGTGATTGCAAATGAAATGGCGGTCGCACTGCAGAAAAACGGAAAGAATATTTACGCAGTCGGCAACCGGACCCATGAGAAGGCGGCTGCTTTTGCGGAGAAATATGGAATTGGAAAAGTTTACGATGATTTCCATGAGATGTTTACCGATCCGGAGGTCGATGTCATTTATATCACGACGCCGCACAACACGCATCTTGGCTTTATGAAAGAGGCGATTGCCAATGGAAAACACATTCTCGTTGAGAAATCGATTACGCTGAACAGCGACGAGCTCGACGAGGCCATAGCGCTTGCAAAAGAAAAAGGTGTCATCATCGGAGAGGCAATGACGATTTACCATATGCCGATCTACAAAGAGCTGAAAAAACTTCTCGACTCCGGCAGTCTCGGCAGAGTCAATCTGATCACGATGAACTTCGGCAGTTTCAAAGAGTACAACATGAAGAACCGCTTCTTCAACCGGAATCTCGCAGGCGGCGCGATGCTTGATATCGGCGTATACGCACTCTCCTTCATCCGCTGGTTCTTCGACTCTAAGCCGGATCAGCTCCTTTCCCAGGTAAAGCCCGCTCCGACCGGTGTGGACGAGCAGGCCGGCCTCCTTCTCACCAATCAGGAAGGACAGATGGCAAGTGTGATGCTCTCTCTCCACTCCAAACAGCCGAAACGCGGCATGGTTTCCTGTGAGAACGGATTTATCGAGATCATGGAGTACCCGCGTGCCTGGGAAGCAAAAATCACAGACGCTTCCACCGGCGAATCCGAAATCATCAAAGCCGGTGAAAACGCCGATGCACTCGCCTATGAGCTCGCCGACATGGAACGCGCCATCAATGGAGATGCATCTGCCATGCACCTCGACTACACGAAGGACGTCATGGATCTGATGACCTCCTTCCGCAGAACCTGGGGCTATACGTACCCGGAGGAAGAAAAATAAGATTCGCACATCAAAAGCCCCTGCCCGGCACACATCAGATGCCGGGCAGGGGCACTTCTTTTCACCTGCAATACTCTGCAATTTTCTTTTTCAGTAATTCCGCATCAATCGGCTTTGCGATATGTACGTCCACGAGGATCAGGTCGAAGGTGTATTCCGGGCTGTCCTGGTAGAGTTCAAGCTTCTTTGTTCTTCCATCGTTTCACCCGTCTTCCACGCATATTTTATACTTCATTTTACACTGATATTATTTTCTCTTTCAACCCAAATAACATTACATTTCCAATATTTTGCATGTCTTTTTTATTTTTCTGAATTTTTTTAAAATCTTCCGTTTTTCTCTTGCACAATTGTTTTTATGCGTATATAATTGTCTGCAGAAAGCAAAGGGGAGCTCGCGTGCGAAGCGGGCTGAGAGTAGGATGCATCTCCTAGACCCTGAACCTGATTTGGGTAATGCCAACGTAGGGAGATACGATATGCACATTTTCTGCAGATATACCTCCACGTATATCTGCTTTTTTAATCTCTATGAACACATCATCAACAGGTTCTTCCAGTACCACAAGGGAATTTGCTTCTGCAAAAATACTCACACAGGAGGAACAAAAAATTATGTTAGGCACTTGTCTTGACAATGTCAGAAAAACAACCCCTCTCGTACACAACATCACAAATTACGTTACAGTAAACGATGTCGCCAATATTCTGCTGGCATGCGGCGCAAGCCCGATCATGTCCGATGAACCGGAGGATGTCGAGGATATCACCTCCATCTGCGGCGGTCTGAACATCAACATCGGAACGCTGCACAGAACGAGCATCGACGGCATGTACCGTGCCGGTGCAAAAGCAGCTTCGCTCGGCCACAAAATCCTGCTCGATCCAGTCGGCGCAGGCGCAAGCCACTTACGTACTTCGACCGCAGTCGGACTGATGGAAAAAATCCCGTTCACCGTCATCCGCGGAAATATTTCCGAAATCAAAACACTGGCACTTGGAAGCGGAACGACAAAGGGTGTTGACGCAGACGTTGCCGATAAAGTAACAGACGAAAACCTCGACAGCGCCGTTGCTTTTGCAAAAAACTTTGCGAAAGACCACAACTGTGTTGTCGCTATCACAGGAGCGATCGACCTCGTTGCCGATGCTGACACCTGCTACGTGATCCGCAACGGACGCGCCGAGATGGGAAGCATCACCGGAACAGGCTGCCAGCTCTCCGGCATGATGACCGCTTACCTCGTTGCCAACCCGGACGAGCCGTTAAAAGCCGCTGCTGCCGCTGTCTGCGCGATGGGACTTGCCGGCGAGATCGGCTGGAGCCATATGAAACCGGAAGACGGCAACTCCACCTACCGGAACCGCATCATCGACGCCATCTGCCACATGGACGGCGAGACGCTGGAGAAAGGTGCAAAGTATGAAGTGCGATAAAAAAGGCCTGCTTTTATATGCTGTGACAGACCGCAGCTGGCTGAACGGCGAGACACTGTACAGCCAGGTGGAAAAGGCTCTGCAGGGCGGCGCAACGTTTATCCAGCTCCGCGAAAAAAATCTTGACCAGGATCACTTTATGGAAGAGGCACTGGAACTGAAAAAACTCTGTGCCGCATACCATGTTCCTTTCGTCATCAACGATAACGTGGAAATCGCAGCTAAGATGGATGCGGACGGCGTTCATGTCGGCCAGAGCGATATGGAGGCCGGCGATGTCCGTGCAAAGCTTGGCCCGGACAAGATCATCGGCGTTTCGGCACAGACCGTGGAACAGGCCATTCTCGCCGAGCAGCGCGGGGCAGATTACCTCGGCGTCGGCGCAGTCTTCCACACCGGTTCCAAGGCGGATGCGGAGGATGTCAGCCACGAAACGCTGACTGCTATCTGCAATGCCGTTAAAATCCCTGTCATCGCCATCGGCGGCATCACACGCGATAACGTGACGGAGCTTTCCGGCAGCGGCATCTGCGGCATCGCCGTCATCAGTGCCATTTTTGCACAGAAAGACATTGTTTCCGCAACGAAGGATCTGAAAGAACAGACTCTGCGCATGCTGGAAAACAAATAATTTTACGTAACCATTCATCCTCACACCAGGCGGCAGACTGGGGGCACCACTTTCTTTGTCGCCTGTCCAAAAAGAAAAGTAATGCAAAGGAGTAATTCTCATGGACGCGAAAAACATGAAAACAGCATTAACAATCGCGGGAAGTGATTCCAGCGGAGGCGCCGGCATTCAGGCAGACATCAAAACCATGATCACAAACGGAGTTTACGCCATGTCGGCAATTACCGCACTCACCGCCCAGAACACCACCGGAGTTTCCGGTATTTTCGATGTAACACCGGAGTTTCTGGCCGCACAGCTTGACGCCGTCTTTACGGACATCTTCCCGGACGCCGTCAAAATCGGTATGGTATCCTCCCCGGCACTGATCGAAGTCATCTCCGAACGGCTTCGCTTCTACCAGGCCAAACACATCGTTGTGGACCCGGTCCTCGTCGCTACAAGCGGTTCCGCGCTCGCTTCGGGCGGCGTGCCTGACCTGATGAAAAAACTGCTCTTTCCTCTGGCCGAAGTCATCACACCGAATATCCCAGAGGGAGAAGTTCTCTCCGGCATCAAAATCCAGTCGGAAAGCGATATGGAACGCGCCGCAAAAGAGATCGGGGATTCCTGCGGCTGTGCCGTTCTATTAAAGGGCGGCCACAGTATCAATGATGCCAACGATCTTTTATATCACAACGGCACATTTACCTGGTTCACCGGAAAACGCATCGACAATCCGAACACACACGGCACCGGCTGTACACTCTCCAGCGCCATCGCATCGGGGCTCGCAAAGGGGCTTTCCCTTCCGGATGCCATTTCCGCCGCAAAAGAGTATATTTCGGGCGCACTCGCGAGCATGATGGATCTCGGCCACGGCTCGGGACCGCTGAACCACGCTTACCGGATCTGATTTTGAAAATAAAGGAGAACAACAGATGGAACGCAATTACGCAACACAGATGGACGCCGCACGCCGCGGCATTGTAACACCGGAGCTGAAAAAAGTCGCAGAAAAAGAGTATATGGCCGTGGAAGACCTGATGCCGCTCGTTGCCAGCGGAAAGGTTGCCATTCCGGCCAATAAACTGCACACCTGCATCGATCCGGAGGGCATCGGCTCGATGCTGCGCACGAAAATCAATGTAAATCTCGGTGTTTCGAAAGACTGTAAAGATTACGATGTGGAGATGCAGAAGGTACTCTCCGCGGTCAATATGGGCGCAGAAGCCATCATGGACCTGTCGAGCCACGGCAATACGCAGCCGTTCCGGCGGAAACTGACCTCCGAATGTCCGGCCATGATCGGCACCGTGCCGGTATATGACAGTGTGATCCATTACCAGAGAGACCTGGATACGCTGACCGCCAAAGATTTTATTGACGTCATCCGCCTCCATGCCGAGGACGGTGTCGATTTCGTCACCCTGCACTGCGGCATCACCAGAAAAACCATCGATCAGATCCGCAAACACAAACGGAAAATGAATATTGTTTCCCGCGGCGGCTCCCTCGTGTTCGCCTGGATGTGCATGACCGGCGAGGAGAATCCGTTCTACGAGTATTACGATGAGATTCTCGATATCTGCCGTGAATACGATGTGACCATTTCTCTCGGTGACGCCTGCCGTCCTGGCTGCCTTGCCGACGCAACGGATGTCTGCCAGATTGAAGAGCTGGTGCGCCTCGGCGAACTCACCAAACGTGCCTGGGAGAAAGACGTTCAGGTTATGGTTGAGGGACCGGGCCACGTTCCGATGGATCAGATTGCGGCCAATATGAAAGTACAGCAGACCATCTGCATGGGCGCTCCGTTCTATGTCCTCGGCCCTCTTGTGACCGATATTGCACCGGGCTACGACCACATCACTGCTGCCATCGGAGGCGCAATTGCCGCTATGAACGGCGCTGCTTTCCTCTGCTACGTAACGCCGGCAGAGCATCTGGCTCTTCCGAACCTGGATGATGTAAAACAGGGCATCATCGCAAGCAAAATCGCCGCACACGCTGCCGACATCGCCAAAGGTGTTCCGCATGCGCGTGATATTGACGACAAGATGGGCGATGCCCGCCGCGTGCTCGACTGGGAAGCACAGTGGGACTGCGCACTGGACCCGGAGACTGCAAAAGCCATCCGTGCTGACCGCTCGCCGGAACAGGAAGATACCTGCTCGATGTGCGGTAAATTCTGTGCCGTTCGAAGCATGAACAAAGCTTTAAACGGCGAACACATCGACATTCTTTAACATCAGTACATACCTTACGCGAAAAGGAACGGTTTTCATTACGAAGCCGTTCCTTTTCTGCATTTCCAAAATCTTTTTCTATTTCGCCCATCCTTCGGCGTAACGGACTGCTTTGTGCCATCCGTTCATCTTCTCATCGCGCTCCTCTTTCGAGAGCTCCGGCTCAAACGTACGGTCAATGGCTCCGTTCTGTTTTACTGTCTCCTGATCCGGCCAGTAGCCGACGGCGAGTCCCGCAAGATAAGCTGCTCCCATCGCGGTCGTCTCGATGCAGCATGGCCGCTCCACCGGCGCCTGGCTGATGTCCGCCTGGCACTGCATCAGGAAATTGTTGGCGCTTGCTCCGCCGTCCACACGCAGTGCAGAGAGCTTCATGCCGGAATCTGCCTCCATCGCTTTTAAGACATCATCCACCTGATACGTGATCGACTCCAGTGTTGCGCGGATCACATGGTATTTGTTGACGCCGCGGGTCAGGCCGAGAATGGTTCCTCTCGCATACTGATCCCAGTACGGTGCGCCAAGGCCGGTAAACGCCGGCACGACGTAGCAGCCGTTCGTGTCGTTCACCTTCTGCGCCATGTACTCGGAATCCGCCGAGGACTCGATCAGCTTCATCTCATCGCGCAGCCACTGGATTGCGGCTCCGCCGACGAAAATGGATCCCTCGAGCGCATACGTAATCTTGTCCCCGATGCCCCATGCAATCGTGGTAACAAGACCGTGTGTCGAAGAAACCGGCTTTTCTCCCGTGTTCATCAGCAGGAAGCAGCCTGTTCCGTATGTATTTTTCGCTTCGCCCGGCGCATAGCAGGTCTGGCCGAACAGCGCCGCCTGCTGGTCTCCCGCTGCTCCCGCAATCGGAATCGGGCCGCCGAAATATGTGGATGCCGTCTCCCCGTAGACACAGCTCGACGGGCGGACTTCCGGCAGCATACAGAGCGGAATGTTCAGCTCTTTTAAGATATCCTCATCCCATTTCAGGGTATGGATATTGAACAGCATTGTACGGGACGCGTTGGTGTAATCGGTGACATGTACCTTTCCCTTTGTCATCTTCCAGATCAGCCACGTCTCCACCGTTCCGAAATAGAGATCGCCTCGCTCCGCCCGCTCGCGCACGCCCGGAACTTCATCTAGAATCCATTTCAGCTTCGTGGCTGAAAAATACGCATCGATCACAAGACCTGTTTTCTCCCGGAAACGGTCAACCAGTCCGCGCTCCATCAGGGAATCGCAGTATTCCGATGTTCTGCGGCACTGCCATACAATTGCATTGTAGACCGGCTCTCCCGTCTTTTTGTCCCAGACGATCGTCGTCTCTCTCTGGTTTGTGATGCCGATTGCCGCGATATCCTCGTAGGACGCACCCGCTTTCTGCATTGCCTCCACGGCTACACCGAGCATCGTGGACCAGATTTCATTGGCATCGTGCTCCACCCAGCCCGGTTTCGGGAAACGCTGGGTAAACTCCTTCTGCGCAAGGCTTACGATCTGTCCTTTCTGATCAAACAGAATACAGCGGTTGCTCGTTGTGCCGGCATCAAGTGCCATGATGTATTTTCCCACGTTTAAAAATCCTCCTGTCTCACATTTCAAGAAGAGAGCCTGACAGAATCCACTGCCACGCTCTCTTCCTTTTCTTTGTATGTATCGTATCACAGAATTCTTTTTCTGTAAATCAAATCGTGTTTTTCTGCAGCAATTTATGCCGTAATGATCTCCAGCAGCGCACCGCGCAGATCATTTGAAAGTTCCATGCTCTGCAGCTCTGCAGCCAGAATTGCTACCTTTCCGTCTGCTTTGCGAAGAAGATTTGCGATCTGCTCTTTGGTGATGTAGCTGATTTCGGCGTGCAGCAGCAGATCCATCGCACGTGTCATGACATCGTTCTTTGCAATCTCCGTATCTTCCGGCAGACAGATGGTCACGGTATCCTGCGGTTTTACATCTGTTACCGCGATCGTAAGAAGTCCGTCTTTCTCTTTGACTTCTGCATCCGCTTCCACGCCGTTTACAAAGACCTTCGCTTCTTTTGCCGTACTTCCGCCGAATTCTACGCAGTACATTCTGCTTTCCGGAACGAGGCTCTGATTGCCCTCAACCGGTGCAATCGTAAATTTCCGCGCACCCCAGTCGAGCGTCATCGATGTTTTTGCACAGTCATCCTTCTCATATGCCATGGTAGTATTGTCATCCTCGTACAGGGCAAATGTATTGTCCGCGCCCGCGTAAACGCGTACCGTCAGCTCATCCGGGTTGGATTCTACATCCAGCGCACTGATCTTCTCTGTCATCGGGATAATCGCACCTGCTTTAGCAAGAACCGGGATCTCCTCGAGCGTACGGTACAGATCCATACTTCTGCCACCCTCGTAAATCATTCCGTTGAAGAAATCAAACCACGTACCTTCCGGCAGCCACACCTTTGTTTTTGCACGCTTCAGCTCCGGAATACATTTCGTTGTCACCGGTGTTACCATCAGCTCGCTTCCGAAGAAGTACTGATTCGGTGCCTGATTTTTGCCCCAGAAAACCGTCTCCGGGTAATCATAATACATCGGAACAACGATCGGTGTGTCTTCTTTCCATGCACGGTAGTTCATCGTGTACAGATACGGTACGAGTTTATGACGCAAACGAAGGAAATCATCCATTGTGCTGCGCACTTCCATACTGAAGTTCCAAGGCTCTTTTCCACTGAAGGCACTGTTAGAGCTGTGCAGACGGTTGATCGGAGAAAAGACTCCGTACTGATACCATCTTGCTTCAAGCTCATCGTCACGGTAGCCAAGCATATGGCCGCCGATATCATGACTCCACCATCCGTAGCCGATGTTGGAGGCTGTGCTGGTAAAGTATGGCTGGAAATCCAGGGATTCCCAGGTGATGTGGGTGTCTCCGGAAAATCCGACCGGATAGCGGTGGGAGCCCGGTCCTGCATAGCGGGAGAAGGTCATCGGACGTTTTCCGTCTCTTCCACTGTCAAGAAAATGATAGTGATTCAGCATCCACAGCGGATCAAGACCCTCGATCTTGGTACTTTGTCCCTGCTGCCAGTCAATCCACCAGAAATCGACGCCCTCTTTTTCCATCGGATGATGAACTTTTTCAAAATATACATCAACAAATTTCGGATCCGCAATGTCAAAATTGACCGGCTCTTCTTTTTTTGCATCCACTCCCATAGCCTCTGCTACTTCCGGATAGCAGTCCTCATACGCACGAATTCCGTCTGCCGGATGGACATTCAGTGTTGTCTTCATGCCGCGTGCATGGAGTTTTCCAAGAAAACGCTCCGGATCCGGGAAGAGTTTTTTATTCCAGCTGTAGCCGGTCCAGCCGCTGCCGTATTTCGGATCCACATCGTCTACACGGTGCCAGTCCATATCGATAACAGCAACCGAGAAGGGAACGTTCTCTTTGTCAAAGTCTTCCATCAGTTTCATATAGGATGTTTCACTGTAACGCCAGTAACGGCTCCACCAGTTTCCAAGCGCAAACCTCGGAAGCATCGGTGTCTTGCCGCAAAGGTGGTAGAAATCCTTTAATGCCAAACGGAAATTCCAGCCATAGCCGAAGAAGTACAGATCCTGCACTCCTTTCTTTCTCGGGGTCACCCAACCGTCCTCTGTCATCAGAAGCGACTTCGAATCATCCAGAACAGCGGAACCAAACCAGGACATGATACCAGGTTCCAGTTCGCATGCTCCGTTGACCTGATCAAGCGTACGGGCCGTTCCTCCAAGATCCTGTGTCGGATCTCCGTAATGCCATGCCGGTACAGAACTGATGCCGACTGCCGTTGTTTTGCAGGAAAGTCCGTTTGCAGAGAATGCCTTTTTGTTGTAATTCAGCTGCAGATACTTTGTACGCAGCTCCAGCTCATCGCCTGTGTCTTTGACGGAAAATTCCACTGCTGGAAAATCACGGTTTACAACCGTCTGGGATGCCGCATCGATAAATTCACCGTCCTCACTGTATTCCAGCCGAAGAAGATGCTCCGTCAGCACCGTGATACGATATTTATCGCCCTTTACTACATTCTTCGGATCTGCAAGCGGATGTGTCTCCATTTTCAGATATGATTTCATGTTTTATTTTCCCCTTTCTTACTCTTACCGGTTTTTGCCGTATTTTGAGAACGGGAACCTGTGGCAAAAATCCGTTCTGCCACAGGTTCCTCTGCATTTTTTATTTGGTTTCCAGAACAACTGCCTCATACGCACGCAGTTTTCGTGTCCCTGCTGCCGCGCCGTCCTGCGGATAGTTGCTGATCAGTACCTCTGCTCCTGCAAAGGTTTCCGGAACCGTGTACTCCTGCTCCTCTTTTGTAAAATTGCACATCACGAGGAGTTTCTGATCGCCTAAGGTTCTGGTATATACATACAGTGCCTCGTCTTCCGGATCGAGCAGCTCGTACGTTCCGTAAACCATGATATCCTTCTCTTTCCGGAGATGAATCAGTTTCTTGTAATAATTGTATACAGAATCCGGATCCGCCATCTCATTTTTTGCATTGACGGTCTCGTAATCCGGTCCGACTTTGATCCACGGGGTTCCTGTGGTAAATCCTGCCGAAGCGGTATCATCCCACTGCATCGGAGTTCTTGCATTGTCTCTTCCGCGCAGGTTCAGGTAGCGCATCATATCGTCCGGCGCTACTTTTCCGGCTCCGGTCAGCTCGTGAAACGCGTTGATGCTCTCAATATCGCGGAATTCGGACAGATCGTGGAACGGAACGTTCTTCATGCCGAGCTCATCGCCCTGGTATACGTACGGGGTACCCTGCATCATATGAAGGCAGGTTGCAAGCATTTTGGCACTGACTACGCGATATTCCGGTGAATCATCGCCGAAACGGGACAGGCAGCGCGGCTGGTCGTGGTTTCCAAGGAAGAGGCTGTTCCATGCCTTGCCCTCAAGCTCCGTCTGCCATGCTGTCATGACGCGTTTGAAATCTTTGAGCGGTACGCGTTTGTCCGTCCATTTGCCGTATTTTCCGCTTGCCAGCTCAACCAGCTCGAACTGGAATACCATGCTGAGCTCTTTGCCGTCTGCGGATGCATATTTTTCTGCCTCCTCGATCGTGACACCGGCACACTCACCGACCGTCATCAGATCATATTTGGAAAGGACTTCCTTGTTCATCTCCTGCAGATACTCATGAACATGCGGTCCGTTTACGCAGCCGGAGTCACCGTAGAGTCCGCCTTCCGGAATCTTTCCATCCGGCAGTCCTTCCGGTTTGGAGATCATGCTGATGACATCCATACGGAAGCCGTCGATGCCTTTCTCGCACCACCAGTTCATCATATCGAAAACTTCTTTTCTTACGGTCGGGTTTTCCCAGTTCAGGTCAGGCTGCTTCGTGGAAAACAGATGCAGGTAATACATCTCGGTCTGCGGATCGTATTTCCATGCGGAGCCGGAGAAGCAGCTTCCCCAGTTATTTGGCTCTTTTCCCTCTTTTGCATCACGCCAGATATAATAATCGCGGTATGGATTGTCTTTCGATTTGCGGCTCTCCACGAACCATTTGTGTTCATCTGAAGTATGATTGACAACAAGGTCCATGACCAGCCTGATGCCTCTTTTATGCATCTCCGAAAGCATGCGGTCAAAATCCTCCATTGTTCCGAACTCCTGCATGATTGCCCGGTAATCGCTGATATCGTATCCATTGTCATCGTTTGGTGACTGGTACACCGGTGACAGCCAGATAACATCCACGCCAAGATCCTTCAGATAATCCAGACGGGATGTGATACCATTTAAATCGCCGATACCGTCTCCGTTGCTGTCCATGAAGCTGCGCGGATAAATCTGATACACTACGGCTTCTTTCCACCATTTTTTGTCCATTTTTTTACCTCCTTTATTTCATCCCCAGAACGTGTCTGGTTCTTTGATTCTGTCGTTTGCAAGCACAGTTTACCATACCTCACGGTGATTTTTCAATAGTTTTGCGCAAAACCAGCAGTTTCTACAAGAGTTTTTCTGCAAATTTGGTAACTATTTACTTCATCAGATCTCTTACCGACTCCCTCTCCACCAGCGTTGTCGGCAATGGCGGAATATCTTTTTGTACCGGCTCATCCTGGATCAGGTGCATCAGGACCTCTACGGCACGGCGTGCTTTTCCATCCACCATCTGATGCACGGTAGTCAGCTTCGGCCGCGCAAGTGTCGCATAAGTAACATCATCAAAGCCCGCAATTGAAATTTCCTCCGGAACCTTTATTCCCCTGTTCTGCAGAAAGTTGGATGCTTCAAGTGCATAGTAATCCGATGAAAAAAAGAGCGCTGTCTGTTTTTTGAAGAACGGAAGCATCTCCTCATATGCCTTCTCCCTCTGCTCTGGATCCCACGGGATCACAATATGGCGGCTTTCAAAGTCCTCAATTCCCGCCTCCTCCATTGCCTGACGCACACCGAGCCACCGATAGTGGTCAACACCGAGATCGCAGTCGGATAAAAAGAGAAATTTTTTATGTCCCTTTCCAATCAGGTACTGACTCATCTGGTACGCACCGCCGCGGTCATCCATCGTAATGGAGCGGACTCCAAGTTCCGGCGGGAGATACTGATCAATGGTTACCAGCGGTTTTCCGAGACGTTCCGAGAGCTCTGCAATCTCCTTTTCCTTCAGAGCCATCGCAATCATGCCGTCAAAATTCCAGCCGAGCGCCTGCTGCATAAGATCATCCTGCTCATGGCGCGCAACCAGCATCATATAGTAGCCGTGTTCCCGGATCTGATACTCCAGATTTCCGAGCATTGCCGACACAAAGGGATCCTCAAAGGAAGATGCATTTCCTTTCTTCATGAAACCAAGCGCCACACCAATGAGACCGGAGCTGTTATTCGCCAGCATGCGCGCGCTGATACTCGGCACGTACTCCATCTCCTTTAAAATCCGGTTGATTTTCTCGACCGTCGCCTTTGAGACGCGCCCTGTCTTTCCGTGTATTACATTCGAAACCGTCGTCGGGCTGACCCCTGCGCGGTCTGCAATATCTTTGATTCTAATCATCGGTTCTCTGCCTTTCCTTTTTCTTCACAATTTTCTGAATTCTGTTATGTTTATTTTACCAAGACGGCAAAATGTTTACAACTACTTTGCATCGGCAAACACTACAAAATTATTACATTTTCTTAAACGATATGTAAGAAAATCTCCATCCCTCCTTCATTTACTTTCCGCCGGTTCCGTGGTAAGATAGGATGACAGAAAAAGTTCACCCTTTTTCTGTAAGAAAGGACCTACACATCATATGCGGCTTGCATTTACAAATTTTTCGATAAAATCTCCCACCGGCAAGAAATCCGGCCGGTTTTTTCTTGCCCTTTTTCTGGGCATTTTTCTCTTTCTGACTCACCCCATGCTCTGTCAGGCTGGTTTTGCCTCCAGTACGCCGTTTACCGGCGCCTCCTGGGAATTGGTCGGGGAATATCCGATTCTCGGCAGCAACGGCGCGGTGCAGTCCGTCTGTGCGACGGAAGATTATATCATCTGCATCGAAAATTTTAATGATCTGACGACAGAGCCGGACGTAGTCTCTGCCTACTATAAAAATGATACAGACGCAGACGGAAATCCCGTTACGCAGTATTCCCTCGCGCATCAGGTAAGGGACGCAGACTTTGCTCACGCGAACGGTATGGCATACAATCCCGTCACACATGAAATCCTCGTAAGCGGCTACAGCAGCCCGGATGCTTCCAATTACGGATGTATCTTCCGCCTCGACCCGGATACTCTCGAGCAGAAAGAGCGGATCCAGCTCTCGACAAGCTACAATATTCTCGGTATTGATTATCTTCCCTCCACCGGCGGCTATCTGATCCAGACCGATGCGGACGGCGGCTACGGCTTTAAACTCCTCGATGCCTCACTTCAGGTGGTGGATGACTGGGGCACGTATCCCTTCGATTTTTACATGGAAAACTTTCAGGATCTCTGTGTTTCCGGCGATCTCTTTTTTCTTTTTCCGCTGACGATGCATCTCGGAATCGGAAACTTTATCCAGACATACTCGCTCTCGCAGAAAACACTGCTTGCGGACGACACGGTTGATTTTGGCTTTTCCGACGATATCACCATCAATGAACCAGAGGGCCTCTGCGAGACAAATCCTGGGGAATTTATTGCGATTGTAAACGTAACAAAGGCAGATGGTGGACGGTACGTGCAGTTCTACCGCACCCGGGTGCCGTATCTGTTCACGGTTTCCACTTCCGCGGCGGAGCATGGCTCGGTGTCCGAGGGCGGGGAAGTTTCCCGCGGAGAGGAAAAAACCGTTTCCTACACGGCAGACGAAGGCTTCCGGCTCGCGAAGCTCTCGGTGGACGGCTTGTATCTGCCGGTGACGGAATATCCGGACAGCTACACATTTTCCGATATCCAGAAGGATCATACCCTTGCCGTAACGTTTGAACCGGTTCCGACGGCGACACCGACGCCGACTGCCACTGCGACGCCGACCGAAACACCGGCCATAACCCAGACACCGGAACCGGCCATTTCCAAAGCACCGGCATCATCCACGGTTTCCTTCTCATCTGTGGCTTCCCATTTCGCAGCGTTCTGGAAAGGCACTGTGCATGCCGCTTCCTGGTTCCGCCATCTTGCCTCGGCCGGTGCATCCCTTTTTGCCCGTATCCGGAAGGCAGATCCTGTTTTTCTGGCGATGCCGTTTGTCCTTCTCGTTCTGATTCTGCTCTTTGTCCTCCGCCTGCGGTATGTCCGCCGCATCCGGCGGGAGCGGTCGCGGAAAGCGCTGGAACACAGAAGAAGAACGTACGAAGAACTGGTCAGAGAATTTACGGAAGATCCGAAGGACGAAGAGGTTTCCATCGATGAGCTGCTGCTTACAATTGACGAACTGCAGAAGGAAGAACAGAAAAACACTTAAATGAAACGTATTCACCAGATCAGGAATTGATCTTCTCGGCACAAAAAAAGTATCCCGTTCCTTTTGGGGAAGCGGGATACTTTTTTATTTACACGGGCAACGAGCTAAAGTCCGTGCTTGTTTTTACTCTTCGTAATCGAGTGCCGCACGCTCCGTTGTGTACGGACGTACATAGGTGTCTGCTACTTTTACGTGCTCTGGATGTTTTGCATATACAGCTACATCCTCTGCTTTTTCCAGTGTTGTGACAAGTGCCATATCATGGGTGGAAGATGCAAGCGGTGCTTCTACAAAGTCAACCGTCAACAGTCCCGGCACTTTGCCGACCAGGCTTTTCAGGTTCTCTGCCATCGCTTTTTTCAGCTCCGGTTTCTTTGCATCCTCTACTTCCGGTTTGAATTTCCACATAACAATATGATGTACCATTGTATTTTTCTCCTTTGCTTTTGTTTTATTGCCAATTCACACAGTTTCTGTGCAAATACCAGCCTTTTGTTACGGCTCTTCGCCTGCAATCCGCAGAATATCCTCAATCTCTTCCACGGACATGTCAAGATACGCGGAAAGCTCTGCCACACTGAAATCCATGTCATCGCCGTCGGAGAGTTCCTCGATGGCGTCTTTTAAGCGGTTTACTTTATTGACTACAGTATTGTCCTTGTGTTTCTGAACTCTGTGTTCTTCCATGAAATCGCTGATCGTCTCACGCACAGCCGCATCAATCGCCTGCTCCGCCGTCTCAGCTTTTACAACGGACTCCAGCGCTACTAAAAGTCCGACATTTCCCTCCTGCACCAGATCCATCAGGAAGAAATCGCGGGTGTGCATTTCTTTTGCGGTCTCAATAACTTTCGGAAGCCAGAGCTGCACGAGCATGCTCTTTGCAAGGGAATCGCCCTCTGCCGCTTTCCGGTAAAGCTCTGCCGTTTCTTCCTCCGACGGTGTTTCTGTCTCCGGCAGTTCGTCAAGATACTGCTGTAAGGCACGCAGCTCCTCCTCGGAAAACTCCGGTTTTTTCTTTTCTTTTTCGGTCTCCTCCGGCACGACGCCCGGCTCATAATCTGCCACATCGACCTGCTCCATCGTCAGATATTCGCAGACAAAGGTGACTTTCTGCTTATCCAGTGCAAAGTCTTCAAAAAAGTCTCTGACTTCTTTCATCGTTACTTTATTTTCATGGTCTCTGGCGTATGACAGCAATTCGGAGAGCTTCTCCTGGAACTTTTTCTGTTCGTCCTGCATCTTTTTTACCCTCTCTTTCTTCCGTTTCACGATTCCATTTCTTCGTACATTTTTTTCAATTTGTCCATTGCTTTTTCTGCTTTGAAAAGCTACTATAAAAGCAAACGAAAAACCACATTCAAGTGGAAAGGAGAATCCTTATGAAACAATTTTTTCAGGATGTGAAAAACAGTTTCCTGCTTTCAGCCGCTGTCTCTATTATACTAGGTATCGTGCTGATCGTCTACCCCGTAAAAACGAGTTTGCTGATCTGTTATATCGCCGGAGCACTGCTCCTGTTTGGCGGCGTTGTTGCGTTGATCCGCTACATTGCAAGCCGCGGCGAGCCGTTTTTCTTCCGCTACGATCTGTTCGTTGCCCTGGTACTGATTCTGTTCGGCTGCTTCGTTATCTTTGAAAGTGACCTTGTAATCGCATTCATCCCGGTTGTCATCGGTATCATCCTTCTGGCAAACGGACTGCTCAGCATTCAGAAGGCGTTCAACCTCAAAAAAACAGGGCTGGAAAAATGGTGGCTTGAGTTCCTGCTGGCTCTTTTAACCAGCGTTCTCGGCATCATCATCTGTACCAATCCGTTTGATGCCGTTGCAACCACAAACATTTTCATCGGTATCTGCCTTGTCTACAGCGGCATTTCCGATCTTGTCACCACCTACTACATGGGCCGCGCAAAACGCCGGATCAAAAACGTCATCCAGACCGAGATCAACCAGCAGAAAATCCTGCACGATGACAATGTGATTGATGTGGATGAGGACGAGCTTCACTAAAAAACAGCTTCTTCCATAAAAATCTTCTTTCATACGAAAAACCGGAACCCGGCACCGCTTTCAAACAGCGGCTCCCGGGTTCCGGTTTTTCTCTGTATTTCTTTTTTTATTTATTCCTCGTGTTTGCTCAGTACTTCCATGCCTTCTCTTAACTTCAGGCGGATCTTTCCAAGCTCCAGACCATTTGCGCCGAAGTACAGCTTCAGGTAGTGGTTCGGGCCGAAGAAGAAGCCAAGGTCTCTCGTCTCTTTGATCCACTCACCTTTTGTTCCGCGGATGCTGATCATAGTTTTTACGATATTGTCGATGTACACGGTTACCGGCAGCTGTGCGAGGTCTTCCAGATCGGATTTCATCTCGATTTCGATATCGTACGTTCCCATCTTGTCAGCCAGAATCGTAACACCGCATACTTCACTGTTTCCTTTTTTCGTGTTCCATGCGGATGCGTCAATCACAACATCTCCCGTTGCCGGATCTGCCTCGTATGTTACAAGATCTGCTGCAACGAAATCGTTGTCGCCCATCTGCTCCTGTGCTTCTTTCTCTTCCTCGCTGATGCGGTCCAGGAACCGTAAGATGCTTGGAGTTCCAAGGATGAAATGCAGGACATTCATCGCATTTCTCTGCAGGTCGCCTCTTGTGATCTCGCCGTTTTCCAGTGCCTCTTTCACATCGTCCTGTCCCATATCGGAGCAGTCGGTGCATACCATGAAGACATCGTTTCCGGCAGATACCATCGGTGCATGGGTTGTTTTGGTTGCTTCATATCCCTCACGGTTTGACATTGCCCACCAGTCAGTCATAACGAAGCCGTCGTAGTTCCACTCGCCGCGCAGAATCGTGGTCAGAAGATCGTAATTTCCTGCAGTCCAGATGCCGTTGACCGGTCCGTAAGTGCTCATGATGGATCTTGCGCCGCCTTCTTTGACTGCGATTTCATATCCCTTCAGATAGATTTCACGCAGGGCACGCTCGGAAACAACGGCGTCCACATGATGTCGGTTGGACTCCTGGTTATTTGCACAGAAATGTTTGATGGTTCCGGTTACATCGGATTTTTCCATACCAAGAATCTGTACGGCACTGATCCATCCGGTCAGGTACGGATCCTCGGAGATATACTCAAAGTTACGGCCGTTCAGCGGGTTTCTGTGAATATTCATACCAGGTCCGAGCAAGGCATCGACACGGTTCTGTCTCATCTCGCGTCCTGCCATCTCGTACAGATCTTCTACCAGCGGAAGGTCAAACGTACAGCCAAGCAGGGTTCCGTTCGGCATGGAGAAGGCTCTCGTTCCGCAGTCAAAGCGGAGTCCGGACGGGCCGTCGGTACAGCAGGCTGCCGGAATACCGAATTCCTGCAGTTCCGGTGTCAGGCCGCCGAATGCTGCTGCGGTTCCCGGAGTAACCTTCGGGCTGCACATGCCCTCGCCGCGGAAGATGCAGATCAGATCTTCATCGGAAAGCTGTGCCACGAACTCTTCCATCGTTACTTTCTTATCCAGGACATCACCGAGCTTGTAGCCTTTGTCACCGGTATAGGTGATCGGCTCCATGCGGTTTTCTTTCATGCGCTCGATCGGATCTACGGTGCGCAGAGGAGCTGCCTCATATCCCGGTTTTAACGTTCCGTCTTCGCCCGGAACAGCTTTCATGCGCTCAAATGCTTCTACCGGAGCCATAGCCTCGGTCAGGATCTCAACCACTTTGAACGGCTGCTCGTATGCACCGGCAAAGGCTGCGCTTCTGACATCGCTTCCGACGTAGAACTCATAACTGCCCTCTTCGAGTACGTAGCAGGATTTGTGGCCGGTTGCACCGCTGTCATCGTAGGATGCAAAGCTCTCTTTGGTCACATCGATCGTCAGCGTCTCTTTTGCGCCTGGTGCAAGAACACCGGTCTTTGCAAAACCGACGAGTGCGCGGGATGGTTTTCCAAGAACACCCTGCGGAGCTTTTACATAAACCTGAACAACCTCTTTACCATCCGTTTTGCCGGTATTTTCAACGGTTGCCGTCACGGTTACATTGTCAACATCTTTCTCTTCTGCCTCTGCGGTCACGGCAAATGTCGTATAGGAAAGACCAAAACCGAACGGATACAATACTTTCTCTTTTGCAAAGGTCTCAAAGTAGCGGTATCCGACGTAGATATCCTCTTTGTACTCATTGCGGGTCAGATCGCCGAAGCAGCTTTGGGACGGATAGTCCTCGATATTCTCTGCAATCGTGTCGGTCAGCTTACCGCACGGATTGACTCTTCCCATCAGTACATCGGCAACACCGTTTCCGCCTTCCTGACCACCCTGCCATACATAGAGAACAGCTGCCGGATTGCACTCTTTCACCCATTTCATGTCGATAATGTTTCCGACGTTCAGCACAACGATTGTTCTTGCAAATGCTTTGCTGACTTTTTCTACCATCTCTTTTTCAGTATCGGTTAAGAGATAGCTGCCTGCCTCATTTTTGTTGTCCTGATCCTCACCTGCGGTACGGCCTACAACAACGATGGCTGCATCGGCGCCTTTTGCACTCTCCACGATCTCGTCGGTCAGCTCCATCTCTTTTTGGGACCACGGCACCTTGCCCCAGCCCTGTCCTTCGTCGTACGGATTTTTCTCGATCCATTTTTCGTATGTTCCAAGAAGATTCTCGTCGAGTGTAATGTCTTTTTCTTCTTTTAAGGCATCCAGAATACCGACAACGTATTTCGTATTGACAAGACCGCCGGAGCCAAGTCCGCTCTTATAATAGTGGAATGCAATTCTTCCGAAAACAGCCACTTTGTCTCCTTTTCGAAGCGGGAGTGCCTCATTTTCGTTTTTCAGAAGTACACAGCCTTCTGCCGCTGCCTGACGGGCCAGTGCTGCATATTTGTTGAAATCCAGTGGTGTAAATTTTCCCATTTTGTTCCCCTTTCTCCTGTATCCTTTCTGATCCGACAAGTGCCGGGACACCTGATACTTCCGGGTCCCGGCACCTGTTCTGGTCTCTTGTCTTTTATTATCTCGTATTCCTGGCTTTTTTTCCAGTTCTTTTCTTATCTTTTTTTCGTCTGATATTGACCTTTTTGTTCCTGTCTTATCCGATCAGTCCCTGGACAATTAATACCAGAAGCAGCAACGGCAGAATATAAGAAAGATAAACCCGTACCCAGTCCGGCACTTTCAGGCCCCCGCCCTTATTTGCCTCTGCCTGGTAGTTTTTGAAGCCCCAGCCCCATTTTGAAGTACAGAACAGAAGGTAAATCAGAGAGCCGACCGGCAGCAGAAGGTTGCTGACGATAAAGTCCTCAAGATCAAGAACGGTGCTTCCTGCGCCGAGCGGCTGGAATCCGGACCACACATTGTAGCCGAGTGCACACGGCAAGGATCCTAAGATCACCAGAATGCAGTTGATGATGGCTGACTGTTTTCTGGAAACGCCGAAAATCTCAGAAAAACAGCACATGATATTCTCAAATACAGCGATGATGGTAGACAGCGCCGCAAAGAACAGGAACAGGAAGAAGAAGCTTCCGAAAATCCGTCCGCCCTTCATCGAGGTGAAAATGTGCGGCAGCGTCATAAAGATCAGCTTCGGGCCGCTGTCCGGCTGTACGTTGTAGGAGAAGCACGCCGGGAAAATGATGAGGCCTGCGGTAATCGCTACAAACGTATCGAGCGCTGCAATGCTGACTGCCTCGCCGAGCAGGGATTTTCCGCCGTTTAAGTAGCTGCCGAAAATCAGCATCGCGCCGATACCAAGGCTCAGCGTAAAAAATGCCTGGCTCATCGCGTTTGTGATAATGTGGAACAGTCCCACCTGTTCGATCTGCTGCATATCCGGCACCAGATAGAATTTCAGTCCCTCTTTGGCACCCGGCATCGTAAAGCTGTAAACCGCAAGGAAAATCATGATGACCATCAACACGATCATCATCACCTTTGTAACACGCTCCACGCCGTTCTGCAGACCCACCGAACAGATCAGAAAGCCTGCAATTGTAATAATCAGCATGGTAATGACAAGAATCGACGGAGATGAAAGCATCTCGTTGAATTTTCCGGTTACGGCGTCGCCTGTCAGGCCGCTGAATTTTCCGATTAAAAAGCTGTAGAAATAGTACAGCATCCAGCCTGCAACGACGGTGTAGAACATCATCAGCAGATAGTTTCCGATGAGGGCAACGTATCCGTGGATATGCCACTTCTGCCCTTTCTTTTCCAGTTCCCCATACGCGCGCACGGTACTCTTTTTGCTTCCTCTTCCGATGGCAAGCTCCATCGACAGAATCGGAACTCCCATGATGGCAAGGAACAGCAGGTAAAACAGCACGAAAATGCCGCCTCCGTTGTTTCCTACCATATACGGAAATTTCCATACATTTCCGATGCCGATGGCACATCCTGCCGAAAGCAGAAGAAAGCCAAGGCGCGATTGGAATGTTTCTCGTTCCATTTCTTTTTGTTCCTCCCTTTTTTCTTCCATACTCCCGGAATTTCTCCGCAAGTACATCTTCGTACAAAACCAAGACTTCAGACAGCACCGTTCTGCCGTTCTTTCCGGTATGCCGACGGCGAGATTCCCATATGGTGACGGAATACTTTTCCAAAATAGTTTCCACTGGAAAATCCGGTTTCTGCTGCAATCTCTTCCACACTCTTTCCGGTATTCAAGAGCAGCGTCATCGCTTTGCGAATTCTCGCTTCCTGAAGATACTGCATGGGAGAAACGCCTGTTTCCTCCCGGAAGCATCTCGTAAAATGGGCAAAGGAAACCCGGCTCTGTTCTGCCAGCTGTTCAATCCCCTGCACAGATGCGCAGTCGGTATCCATCTGCCGTATCGCTTCCCGAACAAAAAAATGTGTCTGCTTCCGCTCCGGACGCTGTACCTCCCGCAGAAGAGAACAAAAAAACTGATACAAAAACACACCGCATTCATACGGTTCCGACCGGTAACCGTTTTTCAGTTTTCGATGCATCTGCAGTGCAGTCCGAATTGGCTCGCTATCTGCATCCGCATAAAAAACATCTCCTGTTTTTTCAAACAGTCGTTCTGCCGCATAGGACACTGCACTTCCACGAAAATGAAAATACAGAAAAATCCATGGTTCTTCGGATTCCGGATGCAGATAATATCTGCTATTCTCCGGAATCTGACACAAAAATCCTCTCCCGGGACGCATTTCATACGTTTTTCCGTTTTTTTCAAACCATCCTGTTCCCGAAAGCGTATACTGCATCAGCCATCCGGAATATGTTCCGCGGTCTGTATTATGAAATGCATACGGTTCCTTCCATCTCTTTTCCACCCCGCCGTCCAGCAGCAAAAAAGGAGCGTTCGGCCAGTGATCCAGATCCAGGATTCCATATACTCCGATCAGATCTTCCATCAAAAAATTACCTCTTTTATCCGGTTTGTCTTCTTGTTTTGCACTATGTCCTTTATTATACTTTTCTTATCAGAAAAAAACAAGCATTGCTTTAGAAAGGAGTTTTTTCTTATGCATCTGACAAACAAAAATACATGTGCACCAACCCCACCGATGGGCTGGAACAGCTACGATTACTATGATACAACCGTGGACGAGGCTGCGGTAAAGGCAAATGCCGACTATATGGCAAAGCACTTAAAAGCATATGGCTGGGAGTATATTGTAGTGGATATCCAGTGGTATGCAAAAAAGGCCGGTTCCATGCGCGACCGGTATCAGTATATTCCATTCTCTGAACTGGAAATGGACGAATACTCCCGTCTGCTGCCGGATCCCGAACGTTTTCCATCTTCTGCAGACGGTTCCGGCTTTAAACCACTTGCCGACTATGTACACAGTCTGGGGCTGAAATTCGGAATTCACATCATGCGCGGTATTCCGCGAATCGCTGCACATCATCACGGAAAGATCAAGAACAGTTCTCTTGGTGCTGAACACGTTGCCGATCCTACGGTCATCTGCGGCTGGAATCCGGATATGTACGGTGTACGCGATCTTCCGGAAGGACAGCTTTACTATGATTCCCTGCTGGAGCTCTACGCTTCCTGGGGTGTTGATTACATTAAATGCGATGATATCTGTAATACCAACATGCACAAAAATCCGTTTGCAGCTGCGCATGAGATCGAGATGCTCTCGAATGCCATCCAAAAATGCGGACGGCCGATCGTCCTCTCTCTGTCTCCGGGACCTGCGCTCATAGAGAAAGCATGGTTCTATGAAAAGCACGCGAATCTCTGGCGCATCACCGATGATTTCTGGGACAACTGGGCACAGTTAAAGGATATGTTCCAGCGTTGCGAGCTCTGGCAGAGCCACGTCTCTGCCGGCTGTTATCCGGACTGTGATATGCTGCCGCTTGGCGAACTCGGAAAAGGTTTTGCTACAGAACATCATACGTATTTTACCCCGGATGAGCAGAAAACGATGATGACACTCTGGTGTCTCTTCGGCTCTCCACTGATGCTCGGTGCCGAAATGACGCTTCTCGATGACGATACACTGGCACTTCTTACGAACACGGATATTCTCGCGATGCTGCCTCCGTCCGTTCGTCCGCATCAGATCACGCGTACAGACAATGAAGCTGTGTGGTATGCAAAGGATGACACAACCGGAACAACCTACGTTGCACTTTTTAATCTTTCGGATGCACCGCAGACGGTTTCTTCCACACTTGCCGATGCAGACTGCCCACTGGAGTCTGTTGCGGCGAAAGAACTCTGGAGCGGTAAAGCACTTTCTTTAAACGGCGGTTTTTCTGCTTCTCTTGCTCCGCACGCCTGCAGCGTATGCCGTTTTGAAACACGATAAAACGATCATTTCTTAAAACAAGCAGCAAATCATGTCCTGCCCGGGACCAAAACAATGGTTTTTCCTCCGGGCAGGGCATTTTTATGCTCTATTCATACCGCGCAATCTCTTTTCGCAGCCGCTTCATAATCCGTTTTTCCAGCCGCGAGATATACGACTGGGAAATCCCGAGAAGATCCGCGACTTCTTTCTGCGTTTTCTCCCGTCCCTCCGGCATATTGATGCCGAACCGGAGCTTCACAATCACCTGCTCCCGCTCAGAGAGCTTGCTGATTGCGCTTCCCAGCACGCGATGTTCCGCCTCCTGCTCGAGCCCCTGATAGATCACATCCTCCTCCGTTCCGAGGATATCCGACAAAAGAAGCTCATTTCCATCCCAGTCTACATTGAGCGGCTCATCGATCGAGACCTCCATCCGTGTCTTGTTATTTCTCCGCAGATACATCAGAATCTCGTTCTCAATGCACCGGGACGCGTACGTGGCAAGCTTGATCTTTTTTTCCGGATTGAACGTGTTAATTGCCTTGATGAGGCCGATGGTTCCAATCGAAATCAGATCCTCCACACCAACTCCTGTATTATCAAATTTCTGTGCAATGTAGACGACGAGACGCAGGTTGTGTTCGATCAGCTCGCTCCTTGCCGTCTCGTTTTCCGGATCGGAAAGCCCCGCAATCGCATCGGCCTCCTCCTGTCCTTCCAAAGGCGCCGGGAGAACATCTGTGCCCCCGATATAAAAAATTTCCCCTGTCTGACGAAATACAGCCGGCACGGACCGCGGCAGCATACGAAGCCGGAATCCGTTTGGCAGTGCAGCCTGCAGCATACTTCATTCCTCCTGTCCTTCCATGAGATCTGGATGCAAAATTATTTCATAGCCCCTGGGAGATGAACTATTTTCTCCGCCAAGCGCAATCAGCGGTCCGCTTATGTGCCTGGCTGTATGTTCTGTCACAAGAATCATTTCCGAGATCCGGATCACCGGCAGAAAGCCCCGGCCTTCCAGTCCGCGAAACGGTATGTAACGGGGCTGCAGCGCAAGAAGCCGTTCCGGCTCCGGCACCGTCTCGTGCCTTGCAAGCGCCGCAATCCCTGTCCGCATTTCGTCCGGGAACAATTCGAGTATCACAGTGTACGGTACGACCGAGACCGGCTTTTTGGTTGTGGCATCCCGCAAAGTATTGCCCGTGTCGTACAGTCCTTTTACTTTTTTCCATTTCCCATTCTGCACAAGCTGTACCGTAACCTGCCTGGCGTGTTCCAGGAGTATCTCCTTTCGGATCTTCAGCAGGAGGAGTGTTCCCGCATATGCGGCACTCCCGGAAAGAAGAAAAAGAAAAATTCCCCTTCCCGGCATCAGCTCCCGGAACAGGCGGTATGCACTGCCGATCAGAAAACCGGACAGTATATAGCCTGCCATTCCCACCACAAGATCCCGTACTGTCGTGATTCTGCAGCCAGATTTCACCATCCCTGTTGTAATTCCGATTCCGACCAGGGCGAGCAGCGCACCCGGCAGATACCGTGCAAACACGGCATACAGCACCGCATAACCGGCGCCGAGCGCGGCTGCCGCAAAACTCCTTCTTCGCGTGGCAGATCGTTTCAGAAGAAAGGAGGAAAGGCGCAGAATAGTATAATTCAGCAGAAGATTCTCTGCAAAGAGAAGATCCAGAAAGATCTCATAGTGCAAAAAAACACCCCCTGCGCCTTTTGCATGGTCTGAATTTCTAACAGACCCTATTATAGACGGAAGGGGGTGAATTTTTTGTCGTTTTCGGAAGAATGACCTTCTTTTTTGATCAACAAACTTCGACACGCCGCAACATTTTCGGTCTGCGGCGTGTCGAGGTAAATTCGTTATTTGCTTATTATTCTTTGCTTATCTGCGGTTTCTTAAGAAATCCGGGATCTGGATGTCCTTTTTCGGAACATTGCTTGTCATGGTCTGCTGAGCCTGTACCTGCGGCTGCACCTGAACCTGTGGCTGCGGCTGTACCGGAGCGGAAGCTTTCGGAGCAGTGTGTACCGGAGCGGCTGCCTGTGCAGAGAAGCTGCTGCTGGAAAATGCGCTCTTTCTTGCATCTGCCGGCTCTTTGCGGGATACGCTTGCCTGTTTCGCCGTTGCATCGTTGAGGCCTGTTGCGATAACGGTGATCTTCGCTGTATCGGTAACAGAATCATCATACATAGCACCGAAGATGATGTTTGCATCCTCTCCAGCCAGATTCTGTACGTAACTTGCAGCATCGTTTGCATCCATAAGGGAGATATCTCCGGAAATGTTGATGATAACGTGGCTTGCACCCTCGATGGTGGTCTCAAGCAGCGGACTGGAAACAGCCTGCTGTACAGCCTCGAGCGCTTTGTCGTCGCCCTTTGCCTCGCCGATACCGATGTGGGCGATACCCTTGTCGGTCATAACGGTCTGAACATCTGCGAAGTCGAGGTTGATGAGTGCCGGCAGGTTGATCAGGTCTGTGATGCCCTGTACGGCCTGCTGCAGAACCTCGTCTGCTTTCTTTAATGCCTCCGGCATGGTTGTCCGGCGGTCTACGATTTCAAGAAGTTTGTCGTTCGGGATCACGATCAGGGTATCTACGTTTTCCTCGAGTTTTTCGATTCCCATCAGCGCATTGCTCATACGGGTTCTTGCCTCGAATTTGAACGGTTTTGTTACAACGCCGACAGTCAGAATGCCCATTTCTTTTGCAACGCCTGCTACAACCGGTGCTGCACCTGTTCCGGTTCCGCCGCCCATACCGCAGGTGACGAATACCATATCAGCGCCTTCCATGATCTGTTTGAGCTCTTCGATGCTCTCCTCGGCTGCTTTCTCTCCAACCTCAGGTTTTGCTCCTGCGCCCAGTCCCTTGGTCAGCTTCTCGCCGATCTGGAGAATGGTAGGTGCCTTACAGAGGGTCAGCGCCTGTTTATCGGTGTTGATTCCAACGAATTCAACGCCGCCGATGGATTCCTCCACCATTCTATTTACAGCATTATTTCCTGCACCACCTACACCGATTACGATAATCTTTGCAGATGATTCTGCCTCATTTGTCATGATCTCTAACAATTTCAACTTCCTCCTTTTGATTATGAACTGCTGTCTATCTCAAAATAGTCTGATATTCTGATGGTCATACATAAAGATATAATATAATTTCTTCGGAAAATAATCAACTGTTTTTTTCGTATTTCATAAAAAATTCAGGATTATTGCGTTTTTTTGACGGCTTTCCTTTCCTCTTATACATCTTTCGAGAAGACAAAGCTGCTGTCGCCGTCCTTGTAATCCTCCATATGGAGTTCTCCGGAAAGACCGGAAAGGCTCGGCAGGATTGCTGCTACGCGCGTCATCTTTTCTTCTAACGCCGTATCGGTTCCAAGCAGAATCCGCACGGTATCATAGTAATGCAGAATAATTTCGCTGTTCTCATTAAATTCCACACTGTCCGGCGTGATATTGTATTTCTCCGTCATTCTCGTAAGTGCGAGCATGGTGCGGAAAACTGCCGGTTTTTCAACCGGGAGCTGCTTGTTCACGGTCACATAGTCAAACGTAAGTCCTGTTACAAGCGGAACATCGGAAAGGGTCGGCTGAAAGTCTGTCGTTGTCACACGTGCACTTTTAATCGTATCCGCCGAGAGCGCACCGTCGGACGTACTGCTTTCGGATGCTGTGCCATCGGATGATACGCTTTCGGATGCAAGCGACTCACTCGTAAGGGATCCATCCGCACTCGTTCCATCGGAGGCGGTTCCGTCGGAAGGCTCACCCTCCGCAGGTGTTTCCTGCTCCTCGTCCACGCACTCCAGCACGATGCCGTTCTTGTCAAAATAGACCTTCTGGCCTTCGTACTCGACATAACCGACCACTTTTTTCTCATTTACCTGGATGCAGATGGTGTCATAGCTTACAAACGTAAACTCCACGGAGTTCATAAAAGGAATATCGCTCATATCAACCTTCGAATGAAACGTCGTAAGAAGCACCGTGTTTTTCATCCACTTGTCGTCCGCGACCATCTCTTTGATTTCATCTTTTGTATACCGGGTGTTCCCCGCCACCTGGATATTGCGGATTTTGAACACATTAAAAAACAAGGCACCTGCAAGGCCGACGCCAAGCACCACCCCGGTCAGAATCCGTATTTTTCTGTTTTTCTTCTTTTTTCTGTTTTTTTTCTGTCTCATATTTCTTTTTCTACGATAATCTTGGCTCCGAGTTCCCGGAGCGTTTCTGGAAACCGTTCATACCCCCGCTCAATCAGTTCTGTCTGCCGGATTGTGGAAAATCCTTCTGCGGCAAGCGCCGCCGATACGAGTGCCGCGCCGCCCCGAAGATCCTGGGAAACAACTTCTGCACCGTGCAGACGGCTTTTTTCGGCCGTCAGCCATTTTCCGCAGATCTGCAGCGTACCGCCCATTTTCTGCAGCTCCTCTGCCGTCCGGAGGCGGTCCTCAAATACATTTTCACAGATACAGCTCTTTCCTTCCAGCGTCATCGCTGCCGCCAGATACAGCGACTGCAGATCCGTCGGAAAACCGGGATATTCCTCTGTCTCCACGTACGGAACAGCATGCTGCACGTTTTTGCTGTCTGCTACCAGTGTACCACTCTTCCTTGTATATTGTCCACCTATTTTCTGATAGAGGGACAGAACCGCCCCCATTTCGTCCAGCGGCGCGCCGGAAAGCGTCAGGTGCCCCCGCGTCGCCGCGCCCATCAGAAGATACGTCCCTGCCGCGATCCGGTCACCCGGAACACGATACCGGCAGCCGGACAGCAGTCTCTTTCCTCGCCTTCCGTAAACGGTAATCTGCTCCGTCCCCTCGCCGGTAATCTCCGCTCCCATGGCCTTAAGAAACCGGCAGAGATGAACCACTTCCGGCTCCCGCGCACAGTGCTCCAGCCTTGTTGCACCTTCCGCTCCGACAGCAAAAAGAACCGCATTTTCCGTCGCCCCGACGCTCTTTTTCGGAAAGCAGAGCACGGCTCCTTTCGGATGATCTGCCTTTGCCCGAATGGTGCCGTCCTCCTCGAAGACCTCGGCTCCCAGAAGCTCCATTGCCCTCTGATGCAGGTCCGTCGGCCGCTTTCCGATCCGGCAGCCGCCGGCCCCTGCAAGGTATGCCTCCCCTGTCCTTGCAAGAAGACTTCCCAGAAACAAAAGAGAGGCGCGCAGTCTCTTCGAAAGCGCTCCCTCCACACGGCTTTTTTCGATCTTTTCACAGTTCAGGTGGAGCGCATTCCTCTCCCACCAGACTGTTCCGCCAAGGCTTCTTACAATCTCCGCCATATCCTCCACATCGGAAATCTTCGGGCAGCCTTCCAGCACGACCTCCTCTTTTGTCAGAACCGCCGCCGCGATCATGGGAAGAACGGCATTTTTGGAACCCTGGACTGTTACCGTTCCGCAAAGCCGCCTTCCGCCGAGAATCTGATATACTCCCACCTGTTCTCTCCCATCCGGCCTCTCTTTTTACGGTATGCATTACACTCCCGTTTTGTTCCCGTTCTGCAGCGCTTTTCCGCCTTTTTAATCGGTGTCCCTCGAGACCGACAGGGCAAGCCCCATCTCGCCGAGCAGAAACAGCACGGAGGTGCCGCCGTAACTGATAAAAGGCAGCGTAATGCCGGTATTCGGAATCGTATTTGTCACAACCGCGATGTTCAGGATCACCTGAAGCGCAATATGCCCCATAATTCCGCCCGCAATCAGTGCTCCGCCAAGATCCCGCGCATGGATCGAAATGACCATCAAGCGCCAGATCAGCACCGCAAACACGGCGATCACCAGGCAGGCGCCGAACAGTCCGCCCTCCTCACAGATAATCGAAAAGATCATATCATTCTGCGCTTCCGGCACAAAGCCAAGCTTCTGCAGGCCTTTTCCAAGCCCGCAGCCAAAGATTCTCCCGCTGCCGATCGCATAGAGTCCCTGAATGGTCTGGAACCCCTTCTCGTACGCCTCCGGGTTGCGCCAGATGGCAAGGCGTTCGAGGCGGTAGCTCTCCATCATCAGAAAAACGGCAATAAACCCGATGCCGGCGCCTCCGATTCCGAGAAACGGCAGGTAGCCCGGATGTGAAATAAAGATCAGAAATGCACAGATTCCGAGCAAAATAATCGCCGTACTTAAGTTATTGCTTCCGACAAGCGCTGCAATCGGCAGGGTGCACAGCACCGCCTTTGTCATAAACCAGAGACTGTCGGACCGGCCTTTCGTGTGCTCCATCACCCAGGGCAGGAAGAGAATCACCGCCATCTTGGCAAATTCCGAGGGCTGGAACGATAAGGGGCCAAGCTTTAACCACCGCTTCGAGCCGTTGTACTCACTTCCGAAAAAGAGCACCGCCGTCGAGAGCGCAAGGGAAGCCGCATAAAACCACGGTGCCAGTGCAAACAGCCGCCGGTAATCTATTTTTGCAACCGCATACATACCGATCACACCGAGCGCACTTGCAAAGAGCTGCTTCTTGAAATAATAAGCCGGGTCATGGAATCTGACCCGGCCGTTATACGCGCTGGCGCTGTACAGAATCACAAGGCCAAGGCCAAGCAGAATCCATACCGTCACTAGCAGCGTCCCATCTATTTTTTTCTCTTTTTCCTTCCGCATCCGCGCCACACCCGCCGTTCGCTCTTTTTCAGCTTATGCGGGATAGTTTCCTGATATGACGTTTTTACAGTGCTCTTACGTACTCCTTAAACAGCTCACCGCGCTGCTCGTAGCTCTTAAACTGATCCCAGCTTGCGCAGGCCGGGGAAAGAAGAACCGCATCCCCTGCATTTGCCTTGTCGTGGCAGATCTGTACGGCTTCTTTTAAGTTGTCTGCCATGATAATGTCGTTGAATCCGACGCTTCTTGCCGCTTTTGCGATCTTCTCTTTCGTATCTCCGATCAAAACCAGGAAGCGTACCTTTCCATCGAATGCCTGAATCCACTCTTCGTAGGTGGACTGCTTGTCGTAGCCGCCGCCGATCAGCAGAGTCGGGCGGTTCATCGCCTGGATGCCTTTGATGGCCGCATCCGGATTCGTTCCCTTGGAATCGTTGTAATATGCCACGCCGTCCTTCTCGCAGACATACTCGATGCGGTGCTCTACCCCTGCAAACTCCTGAATGACTTTGCGGACAGTTTCCATCGGCACGCCTGCATGAAGTGCCATCGCAGAAGCAACCATGACGTTTTCAAAATTATGTAGGCCGAGCAGTTTTAAGTCGTCGGTTCTGGTCAGAAGCTCCGTCTCGCCGTTCTTTGCAATGCGGATTTCGCCGTCCTGATAATAGATGCCGTCCTTTAACGCACGCAGACTCGAGAAGTACATCACCTGTACTTTCTTCTCTGCCATCAGTTTTTCGCCGAACGGGCGCAGGATTTCGTCCTCATAATTCAGCACACAGAGATCATCCATCGTCTGATTTTCGGTGATACACTCTTTCACGCGGATATACTCTTCCATCGTGTGATGGCGGTTCAGATGATCCTCGGTAATGTTTGTGATCGCACTTGCCGCCGGATGGAACTCTTTGATGGTTTCCAGCTGGAAGCTGCTGATCTCGGCAACCGTTACGGTATCATCTGTCGTGTCGAGTGCTGCGGATGTGTACGGGGTTCCGATGTTTCCGACCACTTTTACTTCCGGCTGATATGCTTTCATGATCTCGCCGAGCAGCGATGTTGTGGTGGTCTTTCCGTTAGTACCGGTAATCGCAAGCACTTTTCCGCGGCTTACCTGATACGCCAGCTCCACTTCACCGATGACCGGGATCTCTTTTTCTTTCATTTTAAGGACAACCGGCAGATCCGTCGGAACGCCCGGGCTTAAAACGACAAGATCAAGGCTGTCGAGCATCTCCTCCGGGAGCTCGCCTAAGACAACTTCCACGCTGTCACGGCTCTCTAATTTTTTTAAGATTTCTTCTTTTTCGAGTTTGTCATTTCCATCGTAAAGAACGACAGAAGCACCTTTCTTGTGCAGCAGCTCCTCCGCTGCAATTCCACTCTTTCCGGTTCCGAAAACCAGTACTTTTTTTCCTGCGAAAATCATGTTTGATTACCTCCATATTTTAAAGCCCCATCAATGCGATCAGGCATAGTATCGCTGTGATTGTAGCAAACACCGTCACAATCTGTGTCTCCGACCAGCCCATCAGCTCGAAATGGTGATGGATCGGCGTCATCTTGAAGATCCGTTTTCCCTTCGTCAGTTTGAAGAATGACACCTGCAGGATCACAGAGAGAATCTCCATCATATAAATGAATCCCACAAGCGGCAGAAATAAGGGGAGACGTAAGAAACACGCCATTCCCGAGACGAAACCGCCGAGTGCCAGACTTCCGGTATCGCCCATAAAGACGCGGGCAGGAAATACATTGAATACCAGAAACCCCAGCAGACTCCCGATAACCGCAAGCGGGGACGGGGAAACACCGTTTCCGAGGCCGATCGATGCCACGGAAAAGAAAACAGCATTTAAAATCGTCACACTCGCCGCCAGTCCGTCAAGGCCGTCGGTAAAGTTGACACCGTTGACCGTTCCAAGAATCACAAAGGCGAGAAACGGAATCGTAAAAATCCCTGCGTCCAGCTCTTTGCCTGGAAGGAACGGAATGCGCATCCGGAGGGAAATTCCGGAAAAACGCGCCAAATACCACAGAAAGACTGCTGTAATCACTGCCTGCAGTGCCATTTTCTGCTTCGGGTACAGCCCGTCGCTGCGGTGCAGCACGACTTTCAGATAGTCATCGAGAAAGCCGATCAGGCCAAAACCAAGCGTCAGAAACAGCACCGGAACCACTTCCGCTCCCTCTTTCCGGAAAAGGAGGGAAACTGCGGTAAACGCCGCCAGAAACATCACGCCGCCCATCGTCGGGGTTCCCGCTTTTTTCTGGTGGCTCGGCACACCCTCTTCCCGCTCCTTCTGCCCCGCTTTGACTTTTCGCAGAAACGGGATCAGAACCGGCCCCAGCGCCAGGCTGATGCCAAAGGAAAGAAGAACCGGCAGGATCATTTCTCTTTTCATAGACGCACCTCTTCCTTTTTGTACGGATTGTGTACGGAACAGGCATGTCAAAATATTTTCTCCAGCCTATTCAGTATATAGCTTTTTGTTCTGTTTCGCAACCTTCTTTTATAATCCAAGTTACGGTTCGCTCAGCAGTGAAACACTTGCTGTTTCGCTGCGTAAGAAAGTGATTCAGGTGTGAGCAGCCCTCCTTTTGCGAAGCAAAACTTTAAATGAGGGCTGCGAAGGACACAATTCTCAGGTTTCCTGAGAATTGTGTCCAATACCGAGATACGGAAGTACATTGGAAAAGATATCGCGGATCACCGGCGCGCAGATCGTTCCGCCGTAGTAGACGCCCTGCGGATTGCGGATAATGCAAAGCCCCAGCACCGTCGGATGCTCCGCCGGGGTGAAGCCGAGGAATGAGGAAATATAGCGGTTGGCGCTCCGCGGAAGTGTCTGCGAAGTTGCCGTCTTTCCGCCGATGGAATATCCCTCGAGGTACGCATTCTTTCCAGACCCTTCTGAAACGACGCTTTCCAGAATTTCGCGCACCGTCCTGGAAGTTTCTTCCGAAAGAACCCCTTCTTTTTCCGGAAAATTCAGATGCTTTACAACATTTCCTTCTTCATCGAGCACATCCGTTGCGACATGCGGCGTCACCATTTTTCCGCCGTTGACGAGCGCAGAGACCGTCGCCGCCAAGCGGATCGGCGTGATCTGGAAGGACTGGCCGAATGCCATCGTCGCAAGCTCAACCTCTCCGATGTTTTCCTCCTTGTGCATAATCGTCGATGCCTCGCCCGGCAGATCGATCCCTGTCTTTTCCATCAGGCCGAATTTCCGGAAGTAATCACAGAACTTTTCCACACCGAGCCGCAGCCCCACTTCAATGAACACCGGGTTGCACGAGTTCTGCGCGCCCTGCACGAAGTTTTCGGCTCCGTGTCCCGTCCGCTTGTGGCAGTGGATCCGGCGGTCCTCCACGATTTTGTAGCCGGGACAGAAAAACGAATCGTTCGGCGACACAACGCCCTCCGAAAGTCCCGCCGACATCGTGATGATCTTAAAGGTAGATCCCGGCTCGTACGTATCGTTGATGCAGGCATTCCGCCACATCTGGTTCAGCAGATCCTGAATTTCTTTTTCCGAAAGTCCCGTTGTATCCTGCTGCAGCGTGAACGGATCGTTGAGGTCGAACTCCGGCACATTGACACAGGCATAGATTTCTCCGTTCTGCGGATTCATAAGAAGAATCGAGACGCTGTCCGCCTGTTTTTCTGCCATCGCCTTTTCCGCTGCCTGCTGGCAGTACGCCTGGATATTGACATCCAGGCTGACCTTTAAGTCCCTTCCCGCCACCGGCTCCTGGCGGCTCTCCCCGATGCCGTTCTGCTCAATCCCGCGCGCATCCGTTGTCGTCAGGATTTTTCCGTTGATTCCTTTTAAAATTTCCTCATATTCCACCTCCAGCCCGATGATGCCCTGATTATCGCCTCCGGTGAAGCCGATAACGCGCGACGCCAGCTTCCCTTTGGGGTAATACCGCTTGAAATCCTCATCCACTTTTACCCCCGCGTATCCGTACGACCGGATGGTATCACCCGTCTTCTTGTCCACATTCGTCTTGACACGCTCGATTGAAGACCGCTTCTCCACGCGTTTCCGCGCCGTCTCCTCCGAAATTCCAAGCTCTTTTACCAGCATCGCAATCACCGCCTCCGGCTCCTCGATCTGGCTGTGGATCACGGAAATCGTACAGACCGTGCGGTTTGCCGCGAGAACTTCCCCGTTTGCATCAAGAATCCGGCCGCGCGCCGCCTTGATCCCGCGCTCCCGCTCGTGCAGATCATCCGCCTTCTCGGAATAATAGACGGACCGGAACACACACAGATACACCAGCCGCCCGGCAAGTCCGACCATCATTCCCATGCAGAGTACCCACAGAAGAACCGTCTTTTTCCGGTGATACGTTTTGTTTTTACGCATAGAATACCCCATAGCCGAATCCATTATGATAACACTATATGGAAACTGCTATGGGGTTATGTCTTTTGTTTTTTATGTTTTTTTACTCTTCATTGATGAGATCCAGCTCGGCGTTTGTCAGACCGCCGTTCTCGATATTGCTGTTTTCAGCACTGTTTTCCGTATCGTCTTCCTGTACCGGTGCCGCTACGTTTGGATCATCCGTTCCGGTCTCGGAGCCTTCGCCCGTCACACCGTCCGTATCATCCGGGAATACGTTCAAATACGGCAGCAGTTCTGTGTAGATCTCTTTTACGATCTCCTGTGCCAGCACACTGTTCGCCTGATTTTCTACATCCGGCTCGTCCACAATCGCGTAAACAACAGCTTTCGGGTTTTCTACCGGTGCAAATCCGATAAAGGAAACGAGATATTTTCCATTGCCTCGCGGATACTTCTGTGCAGTACCTGTTTTTCCTCCCATCGTGTAACCGGCAACCTTTGCACTCTGGCCGCTTCCATCGGTCACGACTCCCTGGAGGAAACTTCTCATTTTATCGCTGATTTCCGCGGAAACCGTCTGACGCACCAGATTCGGCTCATTGCTCTCAACAACAGCTCCTGTGCTGTCCGTGATCGTCTTCATCACATGCGGCTGGTAATAATTGCCTCCGTTGATCAGAGAGGAAAACGCAGCTGCCTGCTGTACCATCGTCACGGTATAGCCCTGTCCGAATGTACTCGTTGCAAGCTCGGTCGGTCCCATGGTATCCTCCGTGTGAACCAGGCCGTACGCCTCACCCGGCAGGTCAATTCCTGTCAGACTGCCGAAACCGAAAATATCCTGATAGCGGAGAAATTCCGCTGCTCCCATCTTCTGTCCGATCTGCATCATACCAGCGTTGCAGGAGTTTTTCAGTACATCGGCCGGTGTCTGTACGCCATGTGTTCCCGGATAAGCTCCGCAGCGGATCATCTGCCCTGCAATCGTCTCAAACCCCTCACAGTCAAACAGGGTATCATCATCGATTACATCGAGGGAATATGCCGCCGCCACGTTCATCGGTTTTGCCGTGGAACCTGGCTCATATGCATCGGAAATACAGTAGTTTTTCCAGATGGCACTCAAAGCCTCCATTGTCTCGTTATCGTTCATCGCATCAATTTCTTCCTGCGAATAGAACGGTGTCAGATCTCTTGGATTGTTCAGGTCATACCAGTCGGAAGAATCCATACCAAGAATCTCTCCATTGTTCGGATCCATCACGACAACGCCGATATTCTTTGCCGCTTTTGTCTGACGGTTCGTCTCAGTGTCCGATTCGTCCGCGCCGTTCTGGACATGAATCCGCTCATTGTAATTCTCGATCGCCGTGCGGATGATCTTCTGAATATTTACATCAATCGTCGTAACCACGTTTTTGCCCGGCTGCGCCTCGATGATCGTCTGTTCCATATCCGCATCTTCGTTGTAATAGCCGAACTGGCGGCCATTCACGCCATTTAAGATACTGGAATAATACCCTTCGATTCCCCAGTCTGCCGTGTCTCCTGAATACGTAAAGCCGATCAGATCGCAGGCAAGTGAATTTAACGGATACGTTCTGTGGTAGGATTCCTCGAACCAGACGCCGCGGATGTTGGCACGGTATGCTTTTTCCGCCTGCTCGTTCTCATCGAGCTCCTTGTTCTTTTTGTCCGCGTACTCGTCCACATAGGCCTCAAACGCTTTTTTCGCGTCCATCGAGACCTCTCTGGCGAGAACCTGGTACTGGCTTTCTTTTGTCGTTTCGCCGGTCAGACGATCCCGGATATCCGTCTCGTCGAGTCCGAAGTATTCAACCAGTGCTGCTACGGTCGGATCGACGTACGGATGGGTATCGTTCTTTTCTTCATCTTTTACCGTCGTATTGGCAAGTTTACAGTCGAGAATAACGTTGTAAACCTTCTCACTCGTTGCCAGAATCGTTCCGTTCCGGTCGGTGATACTTCCCCGCTGGAATGGAATTGTCCTGCTGTCGTAGGACTGCTGCGTCTGGCTTAAAACCTGTCTTTCGTATTTTTCTCCCTTTGTGGCATTCACATACGTAATGTCAATCGCTAAAGCAACAAAAACCAGCATCACTCCCAAAAAGAGTGCTACCAGTTTTCTGCTCATACGCCCACTTGTCTTCCGTCTCCGGAATGCCCCGCTTCGTTTTTTATTTTTTTTCTGTTTACTCACGTTTTCACCTATTTCGCATCCGGAACATCCTGATACTGTCTCACATAGCTGTTTTCTGAATCATCGAAATAAATTACCTGGGACTCATCTGCATATTTCATGCCGAGCCGGTTCTGTGCTGCTTCTTTGACTGCCTCAAGATCTTCGGAGGCAACCGTTGTATTGTAATAGGCGTCATTGTCCGCCTTCAGATCGCTCAATTCTTTTTCTTTGCTGGTAATGTCTTCCGCCTGCGTGGTAACCACGGTCTGCAACTTGACATACGCAACACACGCCGCGATACACAGTGTGCAGACAATGGCAAGAAAAACAGCGTAGCCCGCGCTGATCTGTGTCGCCCGTGCCCGGTTTCTTCTTGTCTGGCTGCTCACACCCGATTTCAGAGGCCGTGCTTCTTTTGGTGCTTCCTGCGGCTGTGCTGCAAGACGCCGTACCGCACTTCCGTCCTCAAACGTATCTGGCGTATAACGTTTCGTTCTATCTGTCGAATTTACCCTTCCATCTGCCCGTCTGGCCATAACTTCTCTGTCTCCTTCGTGCCGAGCCGTCACACTTTTCGTTCAAAGACGCGCAGTTTTGCGCTCTTGGAACGGGGATTTGTTTCCATTTCCTCTTCTCCCGGCAAGATCGGTTTCCGAGTTACTACGGTTCCCTTGGACTTCTTTCCGCATATACAGACCGGAAATTCCGGCGGACACGTACATGGATGCTCGTTTTTTCTGAAAATGTTTTTTACGATACGGTCTTCCAGAGAATGAAAGGTGATGACACAAAGTCTTCCACCGTCATTTAAGAGATCAATCATACCGTCCAGTGACTCCGACAGAACGGTAAGTTCCTGGTTCACTTCGATACGGATTGCCTGAAAGGTTCTCTTGGCCGGATGGCCGCCCGTCGCCCTTATTTTTGCCGGAATCGAGCGCTTGATGATTTCGATTAACTCCCCAGTTGTTCGAATCGGCGCCTGCTGCCGGCTTACGCATATATTGTGTGCAATTTTTCTTGCAAAACGCTCTTCTCCATATTCATGGAGAATACGCGAAAGATTCTCTTCACTGTAATCGTTCACGACTTCGTACGCGGAAAGAGCATTTCTCTGATCCATCCGCATATCCAGCGGAACATCCTCACGGTATGTGAATCCACGCTCTGCATTATCCAGCTGATAGGATGAAACTCCAAGATCCAGCAGGATTCCGTCTACCCCGGTGACTCCGATTTCGGCAAGACGCGGAACCATATCGCAATAATTGCTGCGGATAATCGTGACCTGGTTCTGAAATGGTTCCAGGCGTTTACCCGCAGCAGCTATCGCAGCTTCGTCCTGATCTATGCCTATTAATCTCCCCGTGGCAGATAAGCGCTCACATATATGACTAGAATGTCCAGCGCCTCCCAACGTCCCGTCCACGTAGATTCCGTCCGGTTTTATCTTAAGGTTTTCAATGGTTTCATTCAGTAATACTGATGTATGCGAAAATTCCATGGTCATCTCCTGTATCCCAACGAAACAGATCAGATCACAATGCCCATCTCTTCCATTGATTCGGCGATGGCATCCATATCATCATAATTGCTGTTTTCGTTCCATTTTTCCTTGCTCCAGATTTCAATCCGGTTGATATTTCCGGTAAGGACTACATCTTTTTCCAGACCAGCAAATTCCCGCAGCGTTGCCGGTACGAGAATCCTCCCCTGCTTGTCCAGTTCACATGACGTAGCACCTGCTACAAAGAAACGGGAAAAAGTTCTGGCGTTTTTGTTTGTAAGTGGTAAGGCTCTCAGCTTCTCTTCAAAGGCAGCCCATTCGTCGTTTGGGTAAATGGAAAGGCATCCGTCCAATCCCTTCGTCAGTACGAACTCTTCTCCCAGCTGTTCTCTGAACTTGGACGGTATGATCAATCTTCCCTTCGCGTCAATCGTATGACTGTACTCTCCCATGAACATAATGAAAACCCTCTTATCACCTGAAATGGCGGTCTCCCCACGCACCACTTCATGTATCGCGCCGCAGCCGGACTGCCACATCCGCTCCACAACGCACCACTTTTCACCACTTTCTACCACTTATATTTTTATTCTATATCAACTCAGGGAAAATAGCAAGGTCTTTTTTCTATTTCATTTTTAAGATTTTCCCCAAAATGCAACATTTTTATGCGCATTTTCCGCCTTTTTTATACCAATTTTGTATCAAAAAAAGAGAAAACCTTTTTGCCGGTTTTCCCCTTTTCTGTATTTTTATTCTGTTTTTTTCACTGGTTTTATCCTTAAGAATGGGCTGTCTCCCCACCGGATGATAATTTTTTTCGTTTCCATACCACCAGGATGGTACATCCCACCACAAGGCACCCCGAAAGGAGCTGGGAAACCGGAAGTCCCACCACCGGAAGCAGAAGCTGGTCGGTGCGGAGTCCCTCGATCCAGATTCTTCCAAGGCCGTATCCTATCAGATACATCAGGAACACTTCGCCGTTAAATTTTTTTCTTTTCCGAAACCAGAAAAGAAAAAGCAGGACACCCACATTCCATAAACTTTCATATAAAAAGGTGGGATGCACCTGAATATACTCGACGCCGTTTACCGTCACCACATGATCCCACATTTTCTGTGTGATTTCATTGGCACGGACCGCGGAAACCGGAAGCTGCATTGCAAACAGGTTGTTAGTGTAGTCACCGAATGCCTCACGGTTAAAGAAGTTTCCCCACCGTCCCATAATCTGACCGAACACGATGCTCATGCTCGCGGTATCCATCAGAAGGCTGAAGTTCTGTTTCTTCTTTCTGCTGTAAATCACCACCGCAATGCAGGCACCGATGATGCCGCCGTAGATGGCAAGTCCGCCTTGGCGGATGTTGAAAATACTCAAAAGATCATCCTTATAATAGTCCCAGGCAAATATAACGTAGTAAATCCGCGCCCCGAGAATACCGGCTGCGATGCCGATCATCGCAAGATCGAGGTACTGCTCCGGGTTCTGCCCTGTCCGCTTTGCCTCTCTTTGGGCAATCCAGATCGCAATCATCATACCGGTTACGATCACGATGCCGTAATAGGCAATGGAAAATCCGAAAATACTGATGTTTTTTCCCACATGGTCGAGATAGATCCCGAGATTGGGAAAATTAATTTCCATATCCATAACTTATATTCTCTCTTATTATTACTTATCAAACGTTGAAACGGAACAGGATGACATCGCCGTCGCGGACAATGTAATCTTTTCCTTCCATACGCACAAGGCCTTTCTCTCTTGCTCCTGCGTAGGAACCGCAGTCGAGCAGATCCTGATAATTGACAACCTCGGCTTTGATGAATCCGCGCTCGAAATCGGTGTGGATTTTTCCGGCTGCCTGCGGTGCTTTTGTTCCGACTTTGATGGTCCATGCACGGGTCTCATCCTCTCCTGCTGTAAGGAAGCTCATGAGGCCGAGCAGACGGTAGCTTGCTGCGATCAGTTTTTCCAGGCCGGACTCGGTAAGACCAAGATCCTCGAGGAACATTTTTTTCTCATCCTCTTCGAGTTCGGAGATTTCTGCCTCGATCTCGGCGCAGATGACGAATACTTCGCTGTTGTGCTCTTTTGCATATTCGCGGACGGACTGTACATAGGAGTTGTTTGCACCGTCGTCAGCGAGATCATCCTCTGCTACGTTTGCTGCGTAGATGACCGGTTTACTGGTCAGCAGGTTGTACTCTGCGATCCATTTCTCCTCGTCCTCGTTCTGCAGTTCCATCAGGATGGCATCTTTTCCGTCCTCGAGCAGTTTTTTCAGACGCTCCTGGAATTCGAGCTCTTTTGCTGCCTCTTTGTCCATTCTTGCAGATTTTGCAGTTTTGGAAATACGGCGCTCGAGTACCTCAAGGTCGGCGAAGATCAGCTCAAGGTCGATGGTCTCGATATCACGGAGCGGATCAATGCTGCCATCTACGTGGATAACGTTTGGATCCTCGAAGCATCTGACAACGTGAACGATAGCATCTACCTCACGGATATTGGCAAGGAACTGGTTTCCAAGTCCCTCTCCTTTGGATGCACCTTTTACAAGACCTGCGATGTCAACGAACTCGATGACAGCCGGTGTTACTTTCTTGGACTGATAGAAATCTCCGAGCTGCTGCAGACGCTTGTCCGGAACCGGCACGATGCCGACATTCGGGTCAATGGTACAGAACGGATAGTTTGCGCTCTCTGCTCCTGCTTTGGTCAGGGAATTGAAAAGTGTACTTTTTCCGACGTTCGGAAGGCCCACGATACCTAATTTCATAGTAATCTATATCTCCTTTGTTTTTATTTTTCGCTTCTTTTTCTGTTCGGGTTCTTTTTATGCACAAAAAGAGCCCAATGCAACTATAAATTATAGCACACGGGCTCTTTGATTTCAATGGATTTTAATCTCTTGACTGTACCATCAGAAGAATGCCGCCCTCGTACGATACATGCGCGGTCTCCTCGACGATCTCATTGCTCACGCACAGACCACCCGAAGTATTCGGCAGATAGTGATGGTCGAGCGGGTAGGCGAAGCCCTCCAGGGTGATGGATGCGACTTCCTTTTCCAGCGGGAAGAACGAAACGTACTTTCCGAACTGCTCTTCTTTCCGGATTTCAAACGAAGTTTCCACCGGAATCGTAATCAGATTGCGGCTGTCCACGATGTAAGCCGGAATTTTCTTCTCCCATGCCGTTTTCAGGTTCTGCACAATACTTAAGAAATGGTCGAGTCTTCCCCCTGTTGCTCCGAGGATCGTGATTTCACTGCTTCCCAGAACAATCGCCTGCTGAAATGCGATGTCCGTGTCCGTATTGTCCTTCATGGGATTAAATTCCCGGATCGGTGCGACATGGTTCTCCTTGTAATAATTTAAAATCTCCGGGGATAAACTGTCAAAATCTCCCAGAATATACGTCGGCATAATCTGGTAATGGTAGCAGAACTCCAGTCCCCGGTCTGCTGCCAGGATAATATCAAACTGCTGTTTCTGAAGATATGGGAAGGCAAAATCCGGTTCGATCATCCCTCCCGAAATAATACATGTTCTCACGTTTCCCTGCCTCTTTTTTCTGTCTTTTTGTATCTTATTCTGCCTTTTTGCTGTATGAAGAAATTTTTTCCTGCAGCTCGCGCACGTTCTGCTCGATGTTGCTGCCAAATACAGCAGAGCCTGCCACGATGATGTTGGCACCTGCCGCAAGGACTTCATCGATGGTCGCGCGGTTGATGCCGCCATCGACCTGAATGTGCACATGCTCCAGTCCCTTTTCATCCAGCATTCTGCGGAGCGTACGGATCCTCTCCGTCGACTCCGGGATATACTTCTGGCCGCCGAAGCCAGGATAAACGCTCATAATCAGAATCATTTCTACCTGATCCATCACGTCCGTAACCGCAGAAAGCGGCGTATCCGGATTTACGACAACTCCGGCATCTGCGCCTGTTTCATGAATCTTTTTCACGGTTTCTGCCAGATCGCGGCATGCCTCCGCGTGAACCGTGATCATATCCGCCCCGCATCTTTGAAATTCTTCTACGTACCGCTCCGGGTCCTTTACCATCATATGAACATCAAAATACAGACTGCTTTCTTTTCGGATCGACTTTACCACCGGCATTCCAAACGAAATGGATGGTACAAACATTCCATCCATAATATCGATATGAAGCCACCGGCACTCTGCTTTCTCTACCCTTTGGATCTGTTCTCCGAGACGGTTGAAGTCTGCGGATAAAATAGAAGGTGCCAACTGATATACTCGGCTCATGCTAGTATCTCCTCTTTTCCTGTTCTTTCAGTTCTTCATAGAACATGGTATAGTTTTCAAATCTTTCTTTGCTGATATTTCCCTGTTCCAGTGCCTCTTTGACGGCACAGCCCGGCTCTTTTCCGTGGATGCAGCCGAGGAAACGGCATTTTCCTTCGTACGGATGAAATTCCGGGAAAAAGTTTTTCAGCTCCTCTTTTTCCATATCGGTTGTATAAAGCGAGCTGAACCCCGGCGTATCGCACAGATACGTCTCATGGTCGATCGGGATCATCTGGGAATGGCGCGTCGTGTGTTTTCCTTTTTTCAGCTTTTTGCTGATCTCTCCGGTCTCCATCTGAATTTCTTTCTGCATCCGGTTTGTGATCGAAGATTTTCCGACGCCGGACGGACCGGCTACCACCGTTGTTTTCCCTTTCAGGTATGCTTCCACTTCCTGCATGCCCTGCTCTTTCGCTGCACTCACCGTAAAGACACGGTAACCGCAGTTCTCATAGACGCTTCGCAGATGGTCTGTGTAATCTTCCCCCGCAAGATCTCTTTTATTGAAACAGATTGCCGTCGGAACGTTCTGCTGTTCCATCATCACAAGAAAACGGTCCAGAAGCGTCAGGTTCGGGGTCGGATTTTCCAGCGCAAAAATCACAAGCGCCTGATCGATATTGGCCACTGCCGGACGGATCAGTTCATTTTTTCGCGGCAGAATCCGGGTCATATTTCCTGTTTTTTCCGCTTCATCCAGAATCTCGATTTCCACAAGATCTCCGACGAGCGGTTTCTGGCCTTCCTTTCGGAAAATTCCTTTTGCTTTGCACTCATAAATGCCGGATTCTTCTACGTCTACGTAGTAGAATCCGGCAATTCCTTTCATAATCTTTCCTGTCATACTCACCCTTCACTCAACGGAACCGATGGGTACTGTGCAATTGCCTGATAACTTCCGCTCGAATCCATCTCATAGAAGACGATTCTTCCGGTAGAAGAAGCAGACGATGAAGCACTCCAGTTGGTGTTGACAGAATACGGCCAGCTCGTAATGGCCTGTCCATCCATGATGGTGATGGAGGTCTCGTTTCCGTTTCCATCATCCTGGATCAGCTCAATTTTTGCAATACCACCCTGATACTGATCCGGCGCACTTAAGGTCTGGCTGCAGGACCAGGTAACATCCGTAGCGGTATTTGCGCCCGGCTCGGCCGGTGTCGGGGTCGGTGTATTCTCATCCGGCGTTGTTGGCTGTGCACTTGGGCTGTTGACATAAATCGTAACGTCCGAACCTTTCTTCACTTTGGTTCCGATTGCCGGGTCAACCTCCATGACTTCACCCTCGGCCACCTTGCTGCTGGTTCCTGTTTTTACAATAATATTGAAATCGCTCAGGATTGATTTTGCAGTTTCCTCATCCAGACCGATCACATCACGGATTGCAATTTCTTCCGCGTCCTTTGATCCCTTGCTGACAACGAGGGTAACGGTGGATTCCGGTGCAACCTGGCTTCCTTCGGCCGGATCAACGGAAATTACGTATCCTTCGGCAACCGTATCGCTGAAATCCTCCGTGGTAGAAACCTGAAGTCCAAGCTGGGTCAGAGCAGCGCTTGCAGCGTCTTTCTGTGTTCCCACAATACCGGTCGGAATCGTTACGGTTTCTTTTCCGGAGCTTACATAATACGTAATCGTTGCATTTTTATCAACTTTCGTTCCCGGTGTCAGATCCTGACGGCAGATCTTTCCTGCCTCAATGACATCCGATGCCTCGGTTCCGCCATTGACTACGCCAAGCTTCAGGCTGTTTGCCAGTGTGGCTGCATCTGCCTCTGTTTTGTTTCTCAGATCCGGAACGGTTACTTTTTCCTCTTCTTTGCTGCTGGAAGAAACAACTTCCGTGCTGCTCGATGATGATGCAGAACCAGAAGAAGCTACGGTCGGTCCTTTTCCGCCGACAATGCCGGCTGCCTGTGCGATGAAGTAGATCAGCATGCAGATGATGATGGCTGCAATCGCAAAACCGCCGATCGTAATGATCTTCTCAAGTTTGTTTCCGGCTTTGTCATCGTCATCCTCATCGTCGTAATAGGAATCGTCGTCATCCTCATCGTAGGAATCGCGGTCATCCTCGTCTTCGTCCTCATCCTCTTCTTCTTCGTCCTCGTAGCTGTAATCTTCGTTCTCGTCCTCATCCTCGATCTTGCTGTAGCGCTTGCGGGCCGGCTCCTCTGCCGTCTGCGCATTTGCTTTTGCTGCTGCGCCGGAACGGATCTGGCTTAATTCCTCTGCGGATACCATAACGGTCTCGGCGTGGGAGCTTAACGGAGTTACTTTTACGAAGTTGCCCTGCGGCTCCATCAGCGAATGCTTCAGGTCATCGATCAGCTCCGCCATGTTGTTGTAACGGCGGTCCGGGCTCTTCTGGGTACATTTTAAGATGATCTGCTCCAGTGCGAACGGAAGGTTCGGGGTATATTTGGATGGAGATTCAATCTCCTCCTGTAGATGCTTGATTGCGATGGCAACGGTGGTGTCGCCGTCAAACGGCACTCTTCCGGTTACCATCTCGTACATGGTGATACCAAGGGAATAGATATCACTCTTATAGTCCGAATATCCGCCGCGCACCTGCTCCGGAGAGCTGTAATGTACGCTTCCCATAACGTTCGAACTGATCGTATTGGAAGAAGTTGCCTTTGCAATACCAAAGTCGGAAAGTTTTACTTTTCCGTCTGTGGAAATGATGATGTTCTGCGGTTTGACATCGCGGTGTACAATATTGCGGTTGTGTGCTGCTTCAAGACCAAGGGAAACCTGAATGGCGATGCTGGTCGCCTCTTTTACGCTCAGTTTTCCTTTGCGGTCAATGTAATCCTTCAGAGTAATTCCCTCGACAAGCTCCATGACGATATAGTAAACGCCGCGGTCCTCCCCGACATCGTACACGTTTACAATATTCGGATGGGACAGTCCTGCTGCGGCCTGTGCCTCCGTGCGGAACTTGCGGATAAAGGTTTTATCCTCCCGGAATTCCGGTTTTAAAACCTTGACGGCCACCATGCGGTTCAGCTTGTGGTCTTTTGCTTTGTAGACATCAGCCATACCGCCGGAACCGATCCGGCTTATGATCTCATATCGTTCTCCTAAAATAACGCCCTCTTTTAACATTCTTTCACCTCGTTTGTAAATGGTTCAACGACAATGACTGCGATATTGTCTCTGCCGCCATTTGCATTTGCTTTATCAATTAAACGTTTCGCCTTGTCCTCACCGTCTTCTCGGCAGATGAGTTCGAAAATCTCCTCATCCGTTACCATGTTGGAAAGGCCGTCCGAGCACATCACCAATTGATTGCCCTCTTCAAGCTGAATGTCAAAGAAATCAATCTTTACGGTATCCTGTGTGCCTACTGCTCTGGTAATAATGTTTTTGTCCGGGTGATTCCGCGCCTGCTCGGGAGTGAGTTCTCCAAGGCGCACCATCTCTGCGATCAGGGAATGGTCCTGCGTCACCTGGTCAAACGTGCCATCTGCTGCCAGATACAGCCTGCTGTCTCCTACGTTTGCAACGTAGGCATAGTTGCCGACAACCGTAGCTACTACCATCGTCGTACCCATGCCTTCCATGGATATATCTCGTTTTGCCTGCTCAAAAATCTGGCTGTTTGCTGCTTCAATTCCATGCCGAATGATCCGCACCGGGTTGAAATTCGTATCTCTTTTTACAGATTCCACCAGTACAGAAACACCGTAACGCGAAGCAAAATCGCCCGCGTTATGGCCTCCCATGCCGTCTGCAACGACAAAGAGGTTCGGAAGGTTTCCGACCGGAGAGGCGGAGGCAAACACAAAATCCTGGTTCATCGTCCGTTTCTGTCCGATATCGGTTGCAGAAAATACCTTCATGCTTTTTCTCCTGTATTGACAGCCGCTTTTTTACGGCTGTTCGTTTGATTTATCAATAAAACTTTTTCTTAACTGTCCACAGGCTCCGTCAATATCAGCGCCCATTTCCCTTCTAATAGTAACATTAATTCCGTATTTTTCAAGTTTATTTTTGAAATTCTCTACGACTTTTTTCGTTGATTTCACGTAATCGCGCTCTTTGATCGGGTTGACCGGGATCAGATTTACATGACAGTTGATATCCGAAATCCGCGCGGAAAGCTCTTTTGCATCGGCTTCGCTGTCATTTTTCCCGCCAACGAGAGAGTACTCAAATGTAATCCGACGGCCTGTTTTTGCAAAGTAATTGCGGCATGCATCGAGAATTTCATCAATGGAATATTTATTGGCAATCGGCATCAGCTCGCGGCGCTTTTCATCGTTCGGCGCATGAAGGGAAAGTGCCAGGGTGATCTGGAGTCCCTCATCTGCCAATTTGTACATATTCGGCACGATTCCGCAGGTGGAAACGGTGATGTTTCTCTGGCTGATGTTGAGTCCTTCCTGGCTCGAAAGCAGCCGCACGAAGCGCACCAGATTGTCGTAGTTGTCCATCGGCTCACCCGTTCCCATGACAACCAGATTGGAGACCCGCTCCCCGGTGTCCTCCCAAATCCGGTAAATCTGGTCGAGCATCTCCGACGGAGTCAGGCACCGCACGAGTCCGCCGATTGTGGACGCGCAGAAGCGGCAGCCCATCCGGCAGCCGACCTGGGATGAGATGCAGACGGAATTTCCGTGGTGGTACTTCATCCAGACGCTCTCGATCACGTTGCCGTCGCTAAGGCGGAACAGGTATTTTCTCGTTCCGTCGATTTTGGACTCCTGCACCTGCACTTTTTCGAGACAGGTAAGCGGATACTGTTCCTTTAATTTTTCCCGGAAGGCAAGCGAGAGATTCGTCATCTCATCGTAGCTGCCCGCCAGACGATGATGCATCCAGTCGTATAACTGTTTGGCACGGAACGGCTTTTCTCCCATCTGCTGGCAGGCGTCCTTTAATTCGTCTAAGGTCATTGATTTAATATCCATCTGTTACGCCCGTCCTTCCTCTGTTTTCCGGAATTTTGCAAGGAAAAATCCGTCTGTCTTGTGTACCCCCGGGATCAGCTGCAACTGTCCTTTGGCCGTTTCTCCGCTTTTCAGCTCATCCGGCAGCAGTTCATCCAGACTGACTGCTTCAAACGGGAACTGTTCCAGAAACCATGCGGCATTCTCGCCGTTTTCTTTTCTGTTGACGGTACATGTGCTGTACAGCAGTGTGCCGCCCGGCTTTACGTACGATGCGGCATTTGCAAGGATTGCCCGCTGAATCCGTACCAGCTCCTCTTCTTTTTCTTTTGAAGCATAATATTTGATATCCGGCTTTCTGCCGATGACGCCGTATCCGGTGCACGGCAGGTCTGCAATCACAACGTCCGCTTTTCCGATCCATTCCGCATCGAGCTGTTCCGCATCTTTTACCTTCGGCACGACGCAGGAAACACATGCTCTCTGCACATTTTCCCGGATCAGATCGACCTTGTATTCGGTGAGATCACGCGCTTCCACGCATCCCTGATTTCTCATTTTATCTGCTGCATGGAGGCTCTTTCCGCCCGGTGCCGCGCAGAGATCCAGCACCTGGTCACCCGGCTTTGGATCCGCCAGATGCGCCGCCATCATGGAGCTCACATCCTGAATCTGGAACCGGCCTTCCTGGAAGGCATTCAGTGATGCGATCGTCTCAAAGTTTTTCAAATAGAACGCCTCGCCAAGATACGGCGCTTTTTCCAGCTCTGCCCCCTGGCTTTCCAGGCTTTTCTTCGTCTCCTCGATCGTATTGTTCCAGCGGTTGATACGGATCGTCACCTGTTTTTCTTTCAGGAAATCCGCCATCATCGTTTCTGCCGTTTCTTTTCCGTACTGGGATACGAACTCCTCAACCAGAAATTCCGGCATGGAGTATTTCACGTAAAGATACTGCGTAGTATTGTTCTCCTTCGGCATCGGCAGATGATCTTTCTCCCGCACGATCGTGCGCAGAACGCCGTTGACAAAGCCCTTTAAGTTGTAAAAATGCTTCTTTTCCGCCAGTTTCACCGCCTCATTGACGACTGCCGAATCCGGTACTGCGTCAAGAAAACGGATCTGGTACACCGACATCCGTAAGATCGCACGAATCACCGGCTTGCATTTGTTGATCTTGATTTTGGAATACTGATTGATGATGTAGTCATTCTGGATGCCGTATTCCACGGTTCCCTCGCAGACCCGCTTGATAAACGCACGGTCCTGACGCGGCAGGAACTGGTATTTATCGAGGGCGTCCCTTACAGCAAGATGGCAGGGTGTTTTCTCCCTGTCCATCTCAAGCAGAATGTTCATAATCAGCTCTCTTGTATTGATTGTATCAGTCATCATTTCTCCTAAATGCTCCGGATAAAATCAGCAGCCGGAGCAGCTGCAGCAGAGAACCGATCACCGCTGCCACGTATGTCATGGCTGCAGCCCAGAGTACTTTCTTGACTCCATCGTGTTCCGTCTCTGTCACCATACCGCCCTCACTGAGCATTTTTAATGCTCTTCTCGACGCATCGAACTCGACCGGAAGTGTTACCACCTGGAATGCCAGTGCCAGCACAAACAGCCAGATCCCGGCTTTCACAAGCATCGGAAGGCTGAAAATCAGTCCGATCAGGAACAGCGGCCAGAAAAGCTGGGATCCAAGGTTCGCTGCCGGAACAATGGCGCTTCTTACTTTCAGCGGCACGTAATCCGTATTGTGCTGTACGGCATGGCCGCACTCATGCGCTGCGACGCCGATCGCTGCGACCGAGGTTGAATCGTAAACCGCATCCGATAAATTCACGGTTTTTGTCCGCGGATCATAGTGGTCGGTCAGTTTACCAGATACGTGGCGGACGGTCACATCGTAGATGCCGGCCTGATGCAGAATGCGCATCGCCGCCTCGCGTCCCGTCATGCCGCTGTACGAGCGGACGGTCTGATATTTGCTGAAAATCGTGTTCATGCGGGCGGATACCGCCATGGAAATCAGTGCGGCAAGAATCACCAGCAGATACGTACTGTCATAAAAAAGTCCCATATCGTTTTTCTCCTTTTTTTCTCAGGCACAGCAGCCATCACACCGCTGTGCCGTTCCCCGCCTCAACTTCAGGTTGCTTTTTCTCTTTTATTCGCCAAGTCTGGTACCCGGCTCGATCGCATAGCCGCGCAGGAAATCGGCGGCTTTCATCCGTTTCTTTCCTTCGAGCTGCAGCTCCTCGATCACCAGAATGCCGTCTCCCGTCTTTACATGGAGGCCTGTCTCATCTGCCACCCAGACTTTTCCGGCACTCTTCGTCGGATTCTGTCCCGGAATTTTCGAGAACAGATCGCCGCCGAACATGGCAATGACTTTGGCACCCCAGATTTTCAGATTCTTTCCGTTTACTTTTGTAAAAGCACTCGGCCACGGGCTCATCGCACGGATCTGACGTTCGATCTCAACGGCACTCTTCGTCCAGTCGATCTTTCCGTCTTCTTTTTTGATCATCCGCGCATACTCTGTGGTGCTTATCTCCGGCTGTTTTTCCGGTGTCACTTCGCCTTTTTCAAGTTTTGGAAGTGTCTCCACCAGAAGTTTTGCTCCGGCTGCGGCGAGCTTGTCAAAGAGACTGCCGCCGGTCTCATCTGCTGCAAGCGGAACTTCCACTTTCGTCAGCATATCGCCTGTGTCGAGGCCTTCATCCATCTTCATAATGGTTACGCCGCTCACTTCATCGCCGTTCATGACAGCCCACTGGATCGGCGCTGCTCCGCGGTAAGCCGGAAGCAGGGAGGCATGAACGTTGATGCATCCGTATTTCGGCATGTCCAAAATCTCTTTTGGAATAATCTGGCCGAATGCAACGACAACGATCACATCCGGCTCCATTTTCCGGATTTCCTCGATCGCCTCTGCATCCCGCACGCGGCGCGGCTGATAGACCGGAAGGCCGTGTTTTTCGGCTGCCTCTTTCACCGGTGTCGGCATCATCTGTTTTCCGCGGCCCTTCGGTTTGTCCGGCTGGGTCACAACGCCTGTGATCTCATAACCGGCCTCCACGAGTGCCTCAAGTGTTCCCACGGAGAAATCCGGGGTTCCCATAAATACCACTTTCATCTGAAGTCATCTCCTTTATTTTAAGACTTACTCTTCGTCCTCGTACTCCTCATACTCATCGTACGTGTTGTCCCAGAGTTCGCCTTCTACTTTTTCTGTATACATATGTCCGTCGAGGTGATCACACTCGTGGCAGATGCAGCGGGCAAGAAGTTCTGTTCCCTCCAGTTCAAACGGCTGCATGTCGCGGTCCAGTGCTCTTACCTTTACGTAATTCGGACGGGTTACTGTACCGGATTTTCCCGGAAGGCTTAAGCATCCTTCTGCTCCTGTCTGGCTTCCAGAAGTCTCCAGGATTTCCGGATTGATCAGAAGATGTGGGGTTCCATCCACATCCATGACTACGATTCTCTTTAAGATGCCGACCTGCGGTGCGGCAAGGCCGACACCGTTTGCCTCATACATGGTGTCAAACATGTCGTCGATCAGCTCGCTGATTCTTGGTGTCATCTTCTCCACCGGTCTGCATTTTTTCGTTAATACGCGGTCGCCTACGACTCTGATTTCTCTGATTGCCATAATTCTTTTCCTTTCTTTTGCTCTTCTATTATAAATAATCTATGTGTAAACAGTATGAAAAAACTAATACTTTCTGCTGAAGTCAAACTGTAAATAAACGGTACGGAAGCCTTTGTTAATCTCGATATACCGCTCCAGTTTTTCCCGCAGCCCTGCCAGCACCTCTTCCTGCGGCGCGCGTACATACACGGCCATGCGGTACAGGTCATTGATTTTCGACACTGCCTCACTTGCCGGGCCGATGATCTGGACTTCGCGGTTTCCCCGGATGCGGATGAGATATCTGCGAATGTATTCCATCGCCTGCGTCAGATGCGCTTCATCCTCCCCGGCTCCGTGGATCGCCAGAAGCTCCGCCGCCGGGGGATATCCCATCAGACGGCGGTAGTCCATTTCTTTCTCGTAAAATGTCCCGTAATCCTGCTCTGCCGCCGTCTGAATGCTGTAATGTTCGGGATGGTACGTCTGAATGACTGCCATTCCCGGCTTTTCGCCTCTTCCGGCGCGGCCGACTGCCTGCGTCAGCAGCTGGAACGTACGCTCCCCGGCACGGTAATCGACTGCATTCAGGGAGAGATCCGCCGCCAGCGCTCCCACCAGCGTGACATTCGGGAAATCGTGGCCTTTTACGATCATCTGGGTTCCAATCAGGATATCGGCCTTCCCCGCCGCAAATGAGGACAGGATTTCTTCATAACTGTTTTTCGTTTTTGTCGTGTCGCCGTCCATCCTAAGAACGCGTGCCTTTGGAAACAGCTTTTTCACGTTTTGCTCGATCTGCTGTGTGCCGGCACGGAAGCCGCCGATGTACGGGGAACCGCACGACGGGCACGCATGTACCTGCGGTGTTTCATAACCGCAGTAATGGCAGACGAGCTTTCCGTTATTGTGTGCTGTCAGTGATACATCGCAGTGCGGGCATTTCATCACATGGCCGCATGCACGGCACGAGACGAAGCCCGCATAGCCTCTGCGGTTCAGAAACAGTACAACCTGTTCCTTTTTTTCAAGCCGTTTTTCGATCTCTTCCCGCAGTTTTCCGGACAGAATCGAACGGTTTCCCATCTGTAATTCTTCCCGCATATCCGCGATCCATACGGACGGAAGTGCTGCATTTCCGTACCGCGCATCCATCCGGAACAGCGCGTACGCTCCCGTCTCGCAGGCGTAAGAAGCATCCACCGACGGCGTTGCCGAACCCATCACCACATGGGCATGCTCCAGCCCGGCGCGGCGCACGGCGGTCTCCCTTGCATGGTAGCGCGGCGTCACTTCACTTTTATAGGAGGTTTCATGCTCCTCATCGATTACGATCAGCCCCAGATCCGGAAACGGTGCAAAGAGTGCGGAACGCGGACCGATCATAATACTGACCTCCCCGCGCCGCGCGCGCTCCATCTGGTCGGCGCGCTCGGACGGTGTCATCCGCGAGTTGACCACCGTGACCCTTGTTCCAAACCGTGCGCAGAACCGCTCCACGTTCTGATACGTCAGCGCAATCTCCGGGATCAACACGATCACCTGTTTTCCTTCTGAGAGCACTCGCTCCATCAGCTCCATATAGACGAGCGTTTTGCCGCTTCCCGTCACACCGCGGATCAGGCAGGGGCGGTTCTGTCCTTCCCATTCCTTTCGAATGCCGTCCACCACGGCCTGCTGCTGTTCGTTTGGTTTTCCCGCAGTTGTTCTTCCTGCCGCATCAGATACCGGATTTCTCCAGGTGCTCGTACGGCGGATTTCCAACACGCCCTGCTCTTCCATCACGTGCAGCGTATCTGCCGTGATTTTCAGTTTCTTGCTCACAACCGGCCCTGGAAGAACCGGCTGGGCCAGCAGCGCGTTTAAGAGACGGATTCTCGCTTTATAATTTTTCTTTCTGTAGTTTTCCAGCAGCTCCTCACATCTCGCAGGATCTGCAAGAAGCGCAATTTCGCGGGTTTCTTTCCCGCGCGCCTTTACTTTGACTGGAAGCACCGTCTTTAACGCCTGGATCATCGTCGATCCGTACGTATGACGCATCCACGCGGCGAGCGCGATGAGCTTCGTCTCTACGGTCGCCGCATCCTTTTGTACCGCGAGGATGGCCTTCATCCGGTCCTGCGGATATTTCGGCTCGTTTCCGACGGAAAGCACATAGCCGGTGATCGTGCGGTTTCCGTTTCCAAACGGAATCTGTACCGCCGTTCCCGGACTGATCTCCCCTGTCAGTTCCGGCGGAACCTTGTACTGAAAGGTCCGGTCCAGTTTTTCATTTGTGATGTCTACGATTACATCAGCGTAAACGCTGCTCATACATTCCCCTTACTTTCTTCCAGTATTTCCCGGATCAGCACGCGCTCATCCATCTCGTACCGTTTCCCCTTCCGGATCTGATACGTTTCGTGGCCTTTTCCCGCGAGCACCACGAGATCGCCCGGCTGCCGGTTTTCGATCACATACCGGATCGCCTCCTTACGGTCTGCAATCTCAACGAAAGCGCCTTCTGTTTTCCCGATTCCCGTCCGGATATCGTCCAGAATCGCCTGTGGTTCCTCATCCCGCGGATTGTCCGAGGTGATGACGGTCAGATCCGCCAGACGCCCCGACACCTCTCCCATCTGGAATCTCCGGTCCCGCGCGCGGTTTCCGCCGCAGCCGAAGAGACAGATCAGGCGCTTCGGATGGTACTTCCGCAGTGTCTTTAACAGGCTTTCGAGGCTCATCGCATTGTGTGCGTAGTCAATGAGAAGCGTCATTTCCGGATACACCGGAACTGCCTCACACCGCCCACGGACGCGGACTGCGGAAAGTGCCTCCTGCATCGCCTTTTCCGGGATTCCCATCTGCGCGCAGACCGCAATGGCGGCAAGCGAGTTGGAAACGGAAAACAGACCCGGCAGATCTACCCGTACCGGAAAATCCGCTGCGCCCTGCACCCGGTATGAGACACCGAGCACGCCGGGCGCCTGATCGAGTGCTGCATCTGCTGCCATAAAATCAGCTTTTTCCCTGCATCCGAATGTCACCAGACGGCAGGTGCTCTGCCTTATGATCTCCGGAAACCTTTTGTCATCCCGGTTTACAATTCCGGTTCTGCAGGTGCGAAGCAGCTTCTTTTTGCAGGACAGATATTCTGCAAACGATGCATGCTCCCCGGCGCCGATGTGGTCGTTTCCAATGTTGGTGAACACACCGTAATCAAACGTAATTCCATCACACCGGTGCTGTTTTTCCGCCTGCGAGGAAACCTCCATCACAACATGGGTGCAGCCCTCCCGCATCATTTCAGAAAACAGCTTCTGCAGCACAACAGGCTCCGGCGTTGTATTTTCTGACGGAATGCTTTTTTCCCCGATCCTCGTCTCGATCGTTCCGATGAGTCCTGCGCGTATCCCTGCTTTTCGCAGGATTTCGTAAATCATATATGCAGTCGTCGTCTTTCCCTTCGTGCCGGTCACTCCGATTGTCACAAGGTGCTGCGCCGGATCGTCCTCCCAGGCACAGGAAAGCTGTGCGAGTGCTTCTCTGCTGTCCTTTACTACGAGTACGGTTACCTTTTCCGGAATCCCTTCCAGTTCCCGCTCCGCAACCAGAACAGCAGCGCCCCTCTCGACTGCTTCTTCTGCATATACGTGCCCGTCCATCCTGTTTCCGCGGATGCAGACAAACACGTTCTGCGGCTGTACTTTTCTGCTGTCGCATGTGATTCCTGTAACTTCCGCATCCAGACTGCCCTGCTGGAGCTGATATGCGATCCGTTTTTGTAACGTGCGCATGTTTTTCATGCCGGGACCTCCCTTTCACGTTTCAAATCCCTACGACTCAGATACTTTTATAGAATACCATAGTCCGAAAAACATTTCAATGTGCGCAATGTCGGTTTCTTCTTGATTTTTGCCTCCATAAACTTTATAATAGTTCTATATTGATGCCTGGTTTTTTCGTATCAAAATCTATGAACTGCAAAGAGAGGTATCTTCCAATGAAAAGAAAAAAAATAGTTGTTGCACTGGGACACAAAGCTCTTGGAACGACGCTGCCGGAACAGAAAGCAGCCGTAAAACGTTCCGCAAAAGTAATCGCAAATCTCGTTGCTGCCGGCGCTGATGTTGTCATCACCCACAGCAATGCGCCGCAGGTCGGCATGATCCACATGGCGATGAATGAATTCGGCAAAATGCACACCGACTACAGCGCAGCCCCGATGTCTGTCTGCTCCGCTATGAGCGAAGGCTACATCGGCTACGACCTGCAGAACGCCATCCGTGCTGAGCTTCTCCGCAGGGGAATCTTCAAAACCACATCCACGATTCTTACACAGGTTGAAGTAGATCCGTACGACGATGCCTTCAACAATCCGGTCAAACTGATCGGCCGTACGCTTACCAAAGAGGAGGCTGACGCAGAGGAAGAAAAAGGAAACTACGTAACGAAAACCGAGGACGGCTACCGCCGAATCGTTGCTGCTCCGAAGCCGCAGGATATCGTAGAGATCGACTCCATCCGTCTTCTTCTCGATGCCGGACAGGTTGTCATCGCAGCAGGCGGCGGCGGAATCCCGGTTCTCCCACAGAATGAAGAGTTAAAGGGTGCATCCGCAGTCATCGAAAAAGACCTCACCAGCGGCCTGATGGCAGAAATGCTGAACGCAGACATGCTGATGATCCTGACCAGCGTGGAAAACGTTTCCATCAACTACGGTACCCCGGACGAAAAACCGCTGGAGCACATCACCGTTGCTGACGCGAAGAAATACATCGCAGAAGGCCAGTTCGGAGAAAACTCCATGCTGCCGAAGATGGAAGCAGCTGTTTCTTTCCTCGAGAAAGGCATCGGCCGTACCGCAGTCATCACTTCCATTGATTCCGCACTCGCCGGATTCCAGGGAAAAACAGGTACGATTATTGAGTAATACAAAGTATACAAAAAAGGATTCCCTCGAGTGGGAATCCTTTTTTTCTACTCTTTTTCCGGACTAAAAAGCCAGATTAGAAAGTAAATTTATCTGCAAAGTAAGCATCGAGATCCTCAATTTTAATTCTCTCCTGCTCCATGGTGTCACGGTCACGGACGGTAACAGCACCATCGGTCTCGGAATCGAAGTCGTAGGTGATGCAGTACGGAGTACCGATCTCATCCTGACGGCGATACCGTTTTCCGATATTTCCACGGTCATCAAACTCGCAGTTGTATTTCTTGGACAGCTCTGCAAAGACTTTCTCAGCGCCCTCGTTCAGCTTCTTGGAAAGCGGAAGCACACCGATTTTTACCGGTGCCAGTGCCGGATGGAAATGCATCACGGTACGAACATCATTCTTCTCTGCGTCGAGAACTTCCTCGTCATAAGCGCTGCACAGGAATGCCAGAACGACACGGTCAGCACCAAGAGACGGCTCGATAACATACGGGATGTATTTCTCGTTCTTCTCTGGATCGAAATAGGTCATATCCTGTCCGGATACATTCTGATGCTGAGTCAGGTCGTAATCGGTACGGTCTGCGATTCCCCACAGCTCGCCCCATCCGAACGGGAACAGGAACTCGATATCGGTTGTTCCCTTGCTGTAGAAGCACAGCTCTTCCGGAGAATGGTCTCTTGCACGCATCTCTTCGTCTTTCATGCCGAGGCTCTTCAGCCAGTTGATGCAGAAGCCTCTCCAGTACTGGAACCAGTCAAGATCGGTGCCAGGCTCGCAGAAGAACTCCAGCTCCATCTGCTCGAACTCACGGGTACGGAAGGTGAAGTTACCCGGTGTAATCTCGTTACGGAAAGATTTACCGATCTGACCGATTCCGAACGGAATTTTCTTTCTGGAAGTACGCTGTACGTTTTTGAAGTTTACGAAGATACCCTGTGCAGTCTCCGGACGAAGATATACGGTGTTCTTCGCATCCTCTGTAACACCCTGGAAGGTTTTGAACATCAGGTTGAACTGACGGATATCGGTAAAATTATGTTTTCCGCAGGACGGACACGGAATCTGATGCTCCTCGATGAAGTTCTTCATCTCTTCCTGGGACCATGCGTCTACACTGCCGCCTTCGATTTCAATGCCTTTTTCCTCGCAGAAGTCTTCGATCAGCTTGTCTGCACGGAAACGCTCGTGGCACTCTTTACAGTCCATCAGAGGATCGGAAAATCCGCCGAGATGACCGGAAGCTACCCATGTCTGCGGGTTCATCAGGATCGCGCAGTCAACACCTACGTTGTGCGGGCTCTCCATCACGAATTTCTGCCACCATGCTTTTTTCACGTTGTTTTTCAGCTCAACACCGAGCGGGCCGTAATCCCAGGTATTTGCCAGGCCGCCGTAAATTTCGGAACCCGGATATACAAAACCTCTGGATTTTGCTACTGCCACAATTTTGTCCATTGTCTTTTCCATAGTTAGTTACTCCTCTATTTTATTTGTTTACTTACCATAAACAACAATAACAGGACTGGCAAGAAGAACGTCCTGCTCATATTCCTGCTCTGTTTCTTCTGTCTTAGTCTGCTCTGATGATGACGCAGAATCACTCTCTGTGGACTTTGTGGTCCACTCGCCGGCCGTATCCACCGTGTTTTTTCCTTTGATCACGGCTGTACCGGAAACGCAGAGCACCGGATCTTCCGTTACGATTTCCAGCGGCTCCTCGCAGACAATCACGCGTACATGCTTAACGCCTTTGACCGCATCTTCGACTGAAACCTCATTGCCTTTAGAATCGACAAAGGAAGCGGAAAAATCATATCCCGCTTCTTCTGCCTCATCCAGCGTGCCTGCGAAAAATTCTGCTCCGTGATAATCCGCGTAAGACTGGTAATCTCCGTATTCCATCCGGATCTCCACCTTGTCCTCTTTGATCTGGCATTTTTCCAGCTTCACGGAATCCGCATCGCCGCGCTCCTCTGTGAATTTTTTGATGTCATCCTCCACAAAGACCTTCAGTTCGTCTTCCGTGTAATCATCGTCTTTGCTGTAATCTTCCACAATAGCTTCTGTCACAACACCATTTTTGCTCACATAGACAGATGTCGTTGTCACATCTTTTAACTTCTCACAGCCCGACAGCAGCACGGAAGCCGCTGTCAGAACTGCGAGAAGCTGTCCTGCTTTTTTCATAAAAATCCTCTAAAAACCGCCTGAATTATTTGTTGCGGTAAATGATATCGTCTCTTCCCGGCCCGTTGGAGATCATGGTGATCGGGAATCCGATTTCTTTCTCTACAAACTCGATGTAGTTTCTGCAGTTTTCCGGCAGATCCTCATATTTCTTGATGCCGCGGATATCGCATTTCCAGCCCGGAAGCGTTTTCAGCACCGGTTTTGCTTTCTCAAGAATGCTGGTGTTCGGGAAATCGTGGATTTCTTTTCCGTCTACTTCGTATGCTGTGCAGACCGGAATCTCATCCAGATAGCCAAGTACGTCAAGTACGGTGAACGCTACATCGGTGGTACCCTGCATTCTGCAGCCGTAACGGGAAGCAACACAGTCGAACCATCCCATACGTCTCGGGCGGCCTGTGGTTGCACCGAACTCTCCGCCGTCTCCGCCGCGTCTTCTGAGCTCATCTGCCTCATCGCCGAAGATCTCGGAAACGAAAGCACCTGCTCCTACTGCGCTGGAGTAAGCTTTGCATACGGTTACGATTTTCTTGATTTCATATGGCGGAACACCTGCTCCTACTGCGCCGTAGCCGGCCAGTGTGGAAGAAGAAGTTACCATCGGGTAAATTCCGTGATCCGGGTCTTTTAAGGAACCAAGCTGACCCTCAAGCAGGATCTCCTTGCCTTCCTGAATCGCGTTCCACAGGAATGCGGAAGTATCGCATACGTATGGCTCAACCATTTTTTTGTATTCCATCAGCTCTGCATAGATCTCATCCGGATTTAACTGCGGTTTGTGATACAGATGCTCGAGCAGAATGTTCTTGGTTTCGCATACGGATTTCAGTTTCTCTTTCAGGTGCTCATCGTCGAACAACTCGTTTACCTGGAAACCGATTTTTGCATATTTATCTGAGTAGAACGGAGCGATACCGGATTTGGTGGAACCAAAGGATTTTCCGCCCAGACGCTCTTCCTCATACTGATCGAACAGGATGTGGTACGGCATTACCATCTGTGCACGGTCGGAAATTTTGATCTTCGGTGCCGGCACTCCCTTCGAAACGATCTCATTTAACTCTTTGATCAGAACCGGAATATTGAGTGCAACACCGTTTCCGATTACGCTTGTTGTGTGGCTGTAAAATACGCCGGATGGAAGGGTATGAAGTGCAAACTTTCCATAGTTGTTTACAATGGTATGGCCTGCATTCGCACCACCCTGGAAACGGACAATAATGTCTGCCTCTTTTGCGAGCATATCGGTAATCTTACCTTTTCCCTCGTCTCCCCAGTTTGCTCCTACTACTGCCTTAATCATGTGACATCCTCCTAATTCAACGTATACTTGCGGCCTCTTTGTTTCGGCCGTTCATGCATAGTATACCATGTTTTCTTCATAAGTAAAACTTATTATTACTTATAAAATTTGTTTTTTTATTATTTCTGTTTATCAAACGCATCAGACGTTGATTTCCGCAGTCATGCCAAGTGCCTCTTTGTTTGCCTCAAGCACCGGATTAACTACGTTCTTCAGGAATGCGTCAACCTGTACGGATGCGCGGCCTGTGTATTTGGACGGATCCATCGTCTTTTCCAGCTCTTCTTTGGTCAGATGGAACATCTCATCCGCTGCGATCAGATCCAGAAGATCATTATCGCGGCCTTCCTCTTTGACATGTTTTCCGGCGATCATGGACAGCTCGCGGATTCTCTCATGCAGCTCCTGACGGTCGCCGCCTGCTTTTACCGCATCCATCATGATATTCTCAGTTGCCATAAACGGAAGCTCTGCCATCATGTGTTTTAAGATAACCTTTGGATAAACCACAAGTCCGTCTACGACGTTCATGCACAGATCCAGGATACCGTCGATGGCAAGGAAGCCTTCCGGAATGGAAAGTCTCTTGTTTGCAGAGTCATCGAGGGTTCTCTCAAACCACTGTACAGAAGAGGTGATGGCCGGATTTAATGCATCGGTGATCACATAACGGGACAGGGATGCGATACGCTCGCTTCTCATCGGATTTCTCTTATATGCCATGGCGGAAGATCCGATCTGTCCTTTCTCGAACGGTTCCTCGACTTCTTTTAAGTGCTGCAGAAGACGGATATCGTTGGAGAATTTCGTTGCGCTTGCCGCAATGCCTGCCAGAACGTTTAATACTCTCGTATCGACTTTTCTGGAATACGTCTGTCCGGAAACAGGATAGCAGTTCTTGAAGCCCATTTTCTCAGCGATCATCGGATCGATCTTGTCGATGGTCTCCTGATCTCCTTCGAACAGCTCTAAAAAGCTTGCCTGTGTGCCTGTTGTTCCTTTGGAGCCGAGCAGCTTTAAGGTGCTCTGTACATACTCGAGATCTTCAAGGTCCATTAAGAACTCCTGCATCCACAGGGTTGCACGTTTTCCGACGGTGGTCGGCTGTGCCGGCTGGAAGTGGGTGAAGGCAAGGGTCGGCTGGTCTTTGTAGGTATCCGCAAATTTTGCCAGCTCAGCGATAACGTTCACCAGTTTTTTCTTCACCAGCTTTAAGGCTTCGTTCATGACAATGATATCGGTATTGTCGCCTACGTAGCAGCTGGTTGCTCCCAGATGGATGATTCCTTTTGCTTTCGGACACTGTACGCCGTAGGCATACACATGGGACATTACGTCATGACGGCAGACTTTCTCTCTTTCTTTTGCCACATCGTAGTTGATGTTCTCGGCATTTGCTTTCAGTTCTTCGATCTGCTCATCTGTAATAGAAAGTCCCAGTTCTTTTTCTGTCTCAGCCAGCGCAATCCATAACTTTCTCCAGGTACGGAATTTCATATCCGGGGAGAAGATGTACTGCATCTCCTTGCTTGCATAACGTTCGGAAAGAGGGCTTACATATCTGTCAGTTCCGCTCATAGACACGATTCTCCTTTTCTTGTCAAAATGTGTATTCGGTTTCTCTTTTATCCCCGCTCTTTTTCATTCCCAAAAACAGAATGGGACGTATAAAGAGCGTGTTTGAAATACGTTTCAACCACGCTCTAGTATAACGCATGTTGTTTTTTTAGGCAAGTGCAACGTCGTTACTTCTCACGAAATTTTCCCAAAAAGCCCTGCATTCTGGCATTTTCGGAATCGAAGACTTCGTCCGGCGTTCCTTCCACGGCGATCACGCCCTGTTCCATAAAGATGACGCGGTTGGAAATCTCCCGGGCAAAATTCATCTCGTGGGTAACGATCACCATGGTCATATTCATCTCCGCAAGAGATTTGATGACCTTCAGCACCTCGCCTGTCAGCTCCGGGTCGAGCGCCGAAGTCGGCTCATCAAAAAAGAGCACCTTCGGATTCAGCATCAGCGCGCGCGCAATCGCAACCCTCTGACACTGACCGCCGGAAAGCTGACACGGATACGCCTTTTCTTTTCCTGTGAGCCCCATTTTCTGCAGCAGCTCTTCTGCCTGTGCTTCCACCTCCGCACGGTTGCGTTTCTGCACATGAATCGGCGCATCGCAGAGGTTTTTCATCACATCATAATGTGGAAACAGGTGGAAGCTCTGGAATACCATTCCAAAGTTTTCCTGAATTTTCCGCAGCACGGCCGGCTTTGCATAAACGGATTTTCCATTTTGCATGGTGACTGCCTGCTCGCCAAGATACGTCAGGTCACCGCCATCCATCGTCTCCAGCATCGCCGCACACCGCAGCAGCGTCGATTTTCCCGATCCCGACGGGCCGATGATCGAGAGCACCTCGCCCTCTTCTACTTTGAGGGAAATATCTTTTAACACTTCGAGATCCCCAAAGCTCTTTCTTACATGGTTCATTTCCAGATAAATCATATCGTTTTCCGCTCTCTTCTATAGTTAATGATAATAAGAAAATTTCTTTTCCAAAAGTTCCATCACCCACGCCACGACAAAGTTGAAGATGTAGTAGAAAATACCGGCGGCGACGAACGGAACCATCGTGGTCTTGGCCGCCGCGATCTGTTTTGCGATCGTGAACATTTCCACATAGGAAATGGAAAAGGCCAGCGACGTATCCTTGACCAGCGTAATCACCTCATTGGTGATCGCCGGCAGAATCCGTTTCACAACCTGCGGCAGAATAATGCGGACAAACGTCTGTCCCTTCGAATAACCAAGAAGCTTTGCTGCCTCGTACTGTCCACGATCCATCGAAACGATGCCGGAGCGGTAGATTTCTGCAAAATAGGCGCCGTAGTTTAAGGCAAATCCGGTGATAATCGCCGGAAAGCGCCATTTTCCGATGTTCATACCGAACAGATAGAACGGTCCGAAGTAAACCACCATGAGCTGCAGCATCAGAGGCGTGCCGCGCATCAGGGAGATATAGAGCCGGAAAATTCCGCTCACAATCCGGTTTTTCGACATACGCCCGAAGGCGATCAGCAGACCGAGCGGCAGGGAAAATACGAGCGTCAGGACAAATATCGAGATCGTTCCCGCCATTCCGGTACTAAGCTGTGATAGAATCATGGACAACTTCATGCTGCTTTACTCTCCTTTTTTCTCCAGACACACCATGTCTGCGATTCCGTATTTTTCTGCGAGCTTGTCGAATGTTCCGTCGGCCAGAACCTGCTGCAGGCCTTCGTTTACTTTATCGCAGAGCTCGGTATTTCCTTTTTTGAATCCGATCGCATATTTCTCAGAGTTCAGGTGCTCGTCGAGGATTTTGTATCCTTCTCCGCGGCTTTCCAGCTGATATTTGGCAACGCCGATATCCATGGCAACCGCATCGATGGAACCTGCCTGAAGCTCTACAAACGCATTGTTATAATCCGGGAACTGCTGCAGAGCGGCGAAAGTATCGGCGAGTTCTTTCTGACCGCCTTCTTCCTCACTCTGTAAAAGATCGAGTGCTGCGGATGCTGCCTGCACACCAACCGTCTTTCCTGCCAGATCGGACAGGCTGTTGATGCCGGAATTCTCAGATACGACCATCACCTGGCTGTTGTCCACGTACGGATCGGACCAGGTGTAATCGTCCTCTCTGCCGTTCATGGTAAAGCCGTTCCAGATGCAGTCAATCGCACCAGAATTCAGCTCGGTATCTTTCGCATCCCAGTTGATCGGGGTTTTTACCAGCTTCCAGCCGTAAATCTCGCAGACTGCCTCGGCGAGCTCCAGGTCAAATCCGGTGTAATCGCCGGTCTCATCGTCCATGTAGCCGTACGGCGGGTATTCTGCATCGAAGCCCACGGTAAAGGTTGTCGTTCCGTCTGCGGAAGAGGATGCTGCTCCTGCTGATGAGGCAGATGTTTTTGCTGTGTCTGCAAAGCCGCAGCCAGCCAGCAGGGCAGATACACAAAAGGCTGCTGTCAAAATGCTAACCATTTTCTTTTTCATAATAATCTTCTCCTTTTTTACGTGATCATGTTATCACTGTACTACGCTAAACTAATTGGTATCCTACCATACTCCGGCACCGCCTGTCAACCCGCACCGGTTAAATAATCCAGAAAACCTGTTCCAACACAAAAAAGTCTCCGAAACGGTCAGCAGATTCTGCTTTTTTCCGTCTTCGGAGACTTTGATTTTTCTATTTTGGATAACTATTTATAAACCCTTGTTACACGGCTGCTGATATCGCAGAGCATCTCGTAATCGAAACGTGCCGCCGGGTTGGCGATCTCTTCGATCGTGATGGTCTCATCCCCGTCGGTTCCGACAAGCGTTACAACGTCCTCCACCTGCACATCCGGGATGTCGGTCACGTCCACCATCATCTGATCCATACAGATTCTTCCGATGATCGGTGCTTTTTTCCCGTGGATCAGCACACAGCCCTGGTTCGAGAGAGCTCTCGGATAGCCGTCTGCATAGCCGGCTGAAACAGTTGCGATCCGTGTCATCGGTTTCTCGGTCACATACGTGGCACCGTAGCTGACGCCGATGCCCGGGCCGACTTCCTTCACATGGATGACATGGCTCTTCCAGGAAAGCGCCGGGATCAGATCGAGACGCTCTTTTTTTACCTTCTCGGATGGGTAAATGCCGTAGGTGATGATACCGGAACGCACCATCTCAAAGCGGTGATCGTCAAATTCCATGATTCCGGCGGAGTTGCAGATATGGCGAAGCGGAATCGTCACGCCGCGCTCTGCTAAAAGTGCCGTCATCTTATCATATTTTTCCATCTGCATCGAACAGTACGTCTTGTCTTCCTGATCGGCGCAGGAGAAATGCGTAAACATACCTTCCAGCTCGATGTGCGGAAGATCCGCGATTTTTGCCGCCTCATCCGCATCGTGCTCTGTCACCTGGAAGCCGATCCGCGTCATGCCGGTATCGACCGCGAGGTGTGCTTTTGCTTTCCGGTTCTGGCGTGCTGCCTCTTTTTCGAGGGCAAGTGCCTGTGCGTAGCTGTCGATCGTCTGAGTGATGTCGTATTCCACAAGGTCGCCGTACTGGGACGGGGACACGTAGCCGAGAATCAGGATCGGCGCGGAAATGCCGTTTTCTCTGAGCTCGACAGCCTCCTCGATGGTTGCGGTTGCAAAATAATCAACCTGGTTTTCCAGATAGGATGCTACCGGAACGGCACCGTGGCCGTAGGCGTTCGCTTTTACAACGCCAAGGAGTTTCACGCCCTCCGGTAGTCTTTTTTTCACTTCTCTGATGTTATGCCCGATCGCTTCGAGTGAAATCTCTGCATAACAGCGTAAGTATCTGTTCACTTTTTTCCTTCTTTCTTTCCGTACTTTTTCTGAGACGCCAAAACGTGCCTGAAAACTCTTTCGGATTATTTTCAGACACGCTCTCGTATCAGATTCCGGCTGTGCCGGTTTTTATTTGTCCGGTCTGCGGATGGCGGAATAGATATTTTTTACATTTTTCAGCACTACATGCGTTCTTGTCGCATCGACGCCCGGAAGGCTCATCACCTGGCGGTGGATTTCTTCGAGTTCGTCGGATGAGTGACAGGAAATGCGGATAATCAAATCAAAATCTCCGGTCTGATAATAGCAGGATACGATGTACTCCAGTTTCTGGATCGCATCTGCAAAACTGTCAAAGAACTTCGGATGCTCCAGGCTGACTTCCATCAGCGCGGTCATCTCATTTCCCGTTTTCTTTTCGTCTACAATAATGGTGTATTCTTTAATCACTCCGGTTTCTTCCATTTTACGGATTCTCTCGATGACTGCAGAAACCGATAAATGAATCTCTTTGCTGATATTGGAAGCCGTCTCGCGGGCATTTTTCTGCAATATCTTCAGAATCTTATAATCAATGGCATCCATGTATTTTTCCTCCCATAAGAATTGACAGGGCTCTTCTTTCCAGATTTTAGCATAAAATTTCCCTGTCACTACCTTTCTATTATATCAAATTTTTCAGATAAGTCCAGTTTTTCCCAAAATATTTTATAGAAAGATTAGAATTTTTCTTTAAATTGCACAGATACCGGTTTTTCTATTCTTCGAAGGTTTCTGCAATATCCTGCATCAGAATGCCGATCCCGAGGTGCTGCGGGCACTGCTTTTCACAGCGATAACAGTTGATGCAGTCATCGGCACGTTTGTCCTGACGCTCATACTCTGCACGAATCGCTTCGACGCCTTCCGTCGCTGTCCGGTTGTAAAGCGCAAACAAACCCGGGATGTTGATTTTTACCATGCACGGCATACAGCTCTGACAACCGGTGCAGCAAACCAGAAGTTCTGTTCCATTTTCCTGCATAGGGAAATTCCCCCTTTTTTGCTTTTCCGTTTTTCTATTATAGTACATTTCCCGTTCTGGAACAAGGCTGATCTTTGCGGACATTTTCACGCCCCTTTCACCCTGAATTTTCTCCTTTTTCAGTGTTTTGAAAATTTTTTAATTTTTTTCAAAAAAGGGGTTGACTTTTTCTCAGCTTTCCTGTAGAATACGTTTTGTCAGTGAGGCACGGCAGTCAACAAGACAGAGAAAAAAAATCAGTGCCCATCATCTGCGGGTGTAGTTCAATGGTAGAACACCAGCCTTCCAAGCTGGATACGTGGGTTCGATTCCCATCACCCGCTTCATCCAAAAGGATGTATATGCGCGAGTGGCTCAGGGGTGGAGTACAACCTTGCCAAGGTTGGGGTCGCGGGTTCGAATCCCGTCTCGCGCTCTTTTTATTACCGAAATTTCTTCACAGGAATTTCGGTTTTTTGTTTTTCCAAAAACTTTTTTACCAAAGAAAGGAATTCTTATGATTCAGGACATTGCTCCGCATAAATATTATGTAGATTACCAGCCTTCTGTTCCGAACGATACGGATCTTGTTTTAATTTACGGTCATCATACAATTCTGTGCAATTTCGAAGATCCCGAGATCTGCTACCCTTCCATTGCGGAAATTGCAGCTGTTTTTCCGGAGATTAAAGAAAAGGCAAAATTTCTGTTCCGCATTGATGAGACGGACTATTATGAACTGCGCAGTCCGCAGCTTCCGGAATTTGGCATCTGGAAATACGAAAATACACTAATTCTTCGCAGCGCCGTTCCGGGATGGCTCGGGTTTGCCGGTATCACCGGTTACCAGATCCACACCTGGTACACCGACCACACCTACTGCGGCCGCTGCGGAACGAAGATGCATGCGCCTGGAAATGAACGCGCGATGCAGTGCCCTTCCTGCGGCGCGCTCTCCTATCCGGTCATCTGCCCGAGCGTCATCGTTGCCATCACCGACGGTGACCGCCTGCTGCTCACGAAGTACGCACCTTCCCACAGCAGCCACCGCCAGTACGCCCTCGTGGCCGGCTATACCGAGGTCGGTGAGACGCTGGAACAGACGGTGCACCGTGAAGTCATGGAAGAAGTCGGATTAAAGGTCAAAAATCTGAGATACTATAAGAGTCAGCCGTGGTCCTTCAGCGGCTCGCTGCTCGCCGGATTTTACTGCGATGTGGACGGCGATCCGTCCATTACCCTCGACCGCGAGGAACTCTCCGTTGCCGAATGGTTTGACCGCGATTCTCTTCCGGAGACGCCGAACCTCATCAGTCTGACCGGTGAAATGATCGAATGCTTCCGCCAGGGAAAAGAACCGAAATAAAAAATAAGAAATCATTTTGTGACTTAGTCACAGAACTTCCCGTTCTGCTGTGGTATTCTACAGTCACAACAGAAAAACACTTACCGGGAAATAAAAAATCCCGTTTTAAAAAAGGAGGACTTCTATTATGTCATTAATTCATGTTACATCCGAAAACTTTGAAAAAGCTCTGCAGGCAGCACCTGGCGTTGCCGTTGTTGATTTCTTTGCTACCTGGTGCGGACCGTGCAAAATGCTCGCCCCGGTCATCGAAGAGGCAGCTGAGGATATGCCGGAGATCCAGTTCTACAAAGTAGACGTTGACGAAGCACCGGAGCTGGCAAGATCCTTTAAAGTCATGAGCGTTCCGACCCTCGCTTTCTTCAAAAACGGCGAACTCGTAAAGAAAAACGTCGGCGCCGTTTCCTATGAGGAGCTGGAAGAACTGATTACCTCTGTAAAATAAACAGCGTAATATTGGAAATGCAAGAAAAAACGTATCGGCACAAAAACCGATACGTTTTTTCTTGCATTTCTTTCCGTTCTTTTCTATCATGGAAGAAACGGCTGCTGCCGTAGTTTACAAAAGAACGTTCTTCTTCCGAAAGGAGTTTTATTTATGTCATCTTTTCTGGAATCCTGTTTTCAGGAGCATTATCCATTTTATTCAAAGCTTACCGCCGATGAACAGCAGACACTCGTGCTCTCTTCCGTCCTGACGACGTATCAGCGCGGCGATTTTCTCTACAGCTGTGACGATGACTGTCTCGGCGTTCTGCTTGTCCTCTCCGGCAAGCTCCGCATCTTTATCCAGTCCGGCGAGCAGCGGGAAATTACCCTGTTTACCACCGGTCCCGGCGAAGTCTGCACGCTGTCTGCCTCCTGTGCGATGCAGGAAATCAGCTTTGATATTCTGATTGAGGCCGAGGAGGAGACGAAAGTTCTCATCACTCCGGCCAGCACGTTCCGCAGACTGTTGAATCAGAATATTTACGTTGAAAACTACATTTACCGGGAAACAACGGAGCATTTTTCCGAAGTCATGTGGGCGATGGGCCAGCTCCTCTTTACGCGGCTTGACCAGCGCCTTGCCGGATATCTCGAGGATGAACGCATCCGCACCGGTTCCCCGGTGCTCTCCACCACGCACGAACAGATCGCGCGGAACCTCGGCAGTGCCAGAGAGGTCGTTTCCCGCACCTTAAAGTCGTTCGAGAAAGACGGCATCGTCGCACTCTCCCGCGGCACGGTCACGATTCTCGATGTCAAAAAGCTCCGCGGCATCTGCCGGATGCGCCGATAGTTCTTCTACGCGCGCAGACATTTTCCCACAGGCTCTGCCCTGCCGCTCGAGAAAATATTTTTCAAAAGCGTTCTAACGGCACTCCATCTTAATTTCAATCTCATTTCCTTCCACGGCCACCTTCGCATAACTTCCGACGATCAGCGGCATCGCCGGATGAAGGTGTCCGATGTCGAGATCCATCACGATCGGCACGTTGTATTTTCCAAGCAGATCCGTCACGGCGCGGTACTGGTCGAGTTCCCCGAATTTCTGTCCGAACTGCAGCGGGCGGCCAATCAAAAAGCCTTTCACATATTGGAACCAGCCGGCGTGCTCCATCTGCCAGATTGCGCGGCGGATCGCAAAGACGTTCAGATCGCACGCTTCCAGAAACCAGACAAAACCGTCCTCTTTATATTTTTCCACAAAATCAACCGTTCCGTCGTACTTCGTTCCAAGAATATTGACGAGACAGTCGAGACAGCCGCCGATGAGCCGTCCCTCAAATGCACTGTCCGCATCCGGGAAGCGGCGCAGAACGCGCGGTTCTGTAATCTGGTACGGCAGATACGGATTTTCCTCGCTTCTGCCCTTCGCATCGTCTCTTTCCCATCCCTCATAGCCGCGGACGGTACGCACTTCTCCCGTCAGTACGCCAAACGCATCCGCTACGGATTTATGCCACGGCTCCATGCCGAAATCACTCGCACACGGACCGTAAACAGCCGCCGTATCGCAGATGGTCGGCAGAAGATACGTAAAATGCGTATTGTCAGAATAGCCGAGATACCATTTCGCCGGTGCCTTTCTGATCTTTTCAAAATCCACGTAATCGAGATCCTCGCACATCAGCTCTCCGCCGCCGCAGGAAATCAGACAGTCATTCTTCTCACTGACATAATATTCCGTCAGCTCTTTTCCGCACTCCTCCGGTGCCGCGCTGATTCCGATGCCGTGCTCTGCATAGCAGTTTGGCCCAAGATCCAGCTGATATCCCATCTCTTTCCATTTTTTCTGTGCATTTGCAAACGCGGACTTGTATGGCTCTGTTGTGCATCCAAACGATGGTGCCACAAAGCCGATCGTTCCGCCCTTTTTCAGATTTTCCGGAAACCTCATGTCGCATCCTCCTTTATCCTAATTCTTCTGCCTCCAGATTCTTATACTGCGTCAGCTCATCCCCGAAGATCAGCTCTCCGTCGTTCTGCGCAAAGTACAGCTCCTCTTCTTTTTCCAGTTTTGCCTTTCCGTTCGTCCCCTCGGTAATCTCCGCGCAGAGACGGTCCACCTCCGTTTTCGGAACGAGAACGCGGATTTTCACCTGATCGGTGTACTCGGATTCCAGAATCGGAATCCCCCGCTGGCCGAGCAGATACTGGATTTTACCGATGCCGTTGTAATCCGTCTCAATCAACAGCCGCACGCCGCAGATCTCGTCAATCAGAACACTGTTTGCCAGCCCCTCCTGCACCGCCTGCGAGTACGCGCGCACCAGGCCGCCCGTTCCCAGCAGCGTACCGCCGAAATACCGCGTCACCACAACAAGCACATTGCGGAGGCCTGCTCCCTGTACCACATCGAGCATCGGCCGCCCTGCCGTGCCGGAAGGCTCCCCGTCGTCGCTGCAGCGCACCGTCTCCTGATTTTCTCCAATAATATACACAAAACAGTTATGCCGCGCATCCCAGTATTTTTTCCGCAGAGCTTCCAGGCAGGAAAGTGCCTCCTCCTCAGATTCCACCAGACGCACCGTCGCAATAAAACGTGATTTCTTCTCCACGATTTCCCCGGTTCCACCCCGGTAAACCGTCCGAAACTGATCGATCATATGTCCTTACTCCTTCACCCAAATATGTACCTATCTTACCATATCATTTCTGAAAAATCAGCATTCTTTTCAGAAATACTTTTATTCCAGCCCTTTGTTTGGTATAATAAAAATAAGTATACCCTGCTTTTTGCAGGGCAGGAACACCATTGATTACTGAACTGAATCAGTTTTGCAGGAACATGACATAAGGAGGATTTTCTATATGCACTTTGGAAAAAGTCATCTGGAAGACAAACGTGAAGATCTGCGGTCCCATTACGGAAAGATTGAAAAGACGGCCGGCGTGACGGCGCTGCGCATCGCGTTCTGTCTTCTTCTTGTCGTTCTCGTCTGCGGTGCCGGGCTTGTGATCGGCGCTGTCCGCGGCGTGATTGACAGTGCCCCTGATATCTCGGAGGCAAATATCATGCCGCTCGGCAACGCGTCGTTTATCTACGATGCTGACGGCAACCAGGTACAGAAGCTGACCGGGGCTCAGGGAAACCGTGTCTCGATTTCGATTGAGGAGATTCCGCTCGATATGCAGCACGCGATCGTCGCGGTTGAGGATGCCCGTTTTTATGAGCACAACGGCATCGATCCGAGCGGTATCATCCGTGCTTTCGTTGTCGGCGTCAGCCACGGCTTTCATTTTACCGAGGGCGCCAGCACGATCACACAGCAGCTCTTAAAAAACAATGTTTTCACTGACTGGATGGAAGAGACGCGGATGCAGAGCTTCAAGCGGAAGATCCAGGAACAGTACCTGGCGCTGAAGCTGGAAAAAACACTGACCGCAGAGGGTGAAAACGCCAAAGACGTTATTCTGGAAAATTATCTGAATACGATCAACTTAGGTTCCGGCTGCTACGGTGTCCAGACGGCAGCGCAGACGTATTTCGGAAAGGATGCAAAAGATCTGACGCTCTCTGAATGCGCCGTTCTTGCCGCAATTCCAAAGGCGCCGACGGCATATAATCCGAAAAACCACCCGGAGAAAAACCAGCAGCGCCGCGACAAGATCCTGAACAACATGAAAGAGCAGGGCTACATCACCGAAGAAGAATACACCATTGCCATGAACGACAATGTTTACGACCGCATCGCCATGCACACGCAGTCCCAGGCGGAGAGCGCGCCGTACTCCTACTTTATCGATGAAGTCATCACCAACCTGATCAACGATCTGATGGTACAGAAAGGCTACACCGAAGTGCAGGCAAAGAACGTTGTCTACAGCGGCGGCCTCAAAATCTATACCACACAGGATTCCTACATGCAGTCGATTCTCGATACGGAATTCCAGAATCCGGAGAACTTCCCGGCGAACACGCAGATCGGTCTCGACTGGGCGCTCACCGTAGAGCAGGCAGACGGCGAGGTACAGAACTACAGCAAAGAGATGCTGCAGCTCTACTTCCGCAACAGCGATCCGAATTTCGATCTGCTCTTTGACTCCCAGGAGGAGGCACAGAGCTATATCGACCAGTACAAAGCCGCTATCATGCAGGAGGGCGATACGATTGTTGCCGAGCGCAGCAGCTTCACCCCGCAGCCGCAGGCGTGCATGACCGTTATGGACCAGCGCACCGGTTACGTGAAAGCCATCGTCGGCGGACGCGGCGAAAAAACAGCAAGTCTTACCTTCAACCGCGCAACCGATAATTATTCCCAGCCGGGTTCCACGTTCAAGATTCTTTCCGCGTACGGACCGGCGCTCGACCTTGGAAAGATTACACTCGCTACGGTAATTAAGGATGAGCCGTTCAACTACAGTGACGGCACACCGCTGCAGAACTCGGATCTTACTTACCATGGTGATGTTACCGTCCGCCAGGCGATCATCAATTCCATCAATATCCCGGCCGTCAAGGTACTGACCGAGCTTACGCCGAAGGTCGGCTTTGATTATCTGAAGAAGCTTGGTTTTTCCAAACTCTCCGAGGAATACGATGTGATCCAGCCGCTGGCTCTCGGCGGTATCACCTACGGTGTCAGTGATCTCGAACTGACGGCAGCCTACGCGGCAATCGCAGACGGCGGCCAGTACCGCAAGCCGGTGTTCTACACAAAGGTTACCGACAGCAAGGGAAATGTTTTAATTGACAACACAGAAAACAAGGCAACGCAGGTCTTCAAGGCAAGCACTGCCTCCCTCCTCACCAATGTCATGGAGGATGTTCTGGAAAAAGGTACCGGTGTTGCCGCCCGCCTCGACAATATGCACGCAGCCGGAAAAACCGGTACGACGAATGAGGCCAAGGATCTCGTCTTTGCAGGCTTTACACCATATTATACCGCTGCCATCTGGGCAACGTATGATACACACGCGGAGTTTCCGGAGAGCGACCGTGAATTCCACAAACGTCTCTGGGCAAAGGTCATGAATGAAATCCACGAAGGCCTTGCCGATATGGATTTCGAAACTTCCGCAACAGTACAGGAGGCAACGATCTGTACGAAGACCGGCCTGCTCGCCCGCTCAAGCTGCCCGTCCATCACCGAATACTTTGCGGTATCCGATCTGCCGACCGAGCGTTGCAAGGGCCACTACACCGCGCCGGCCTCAACACCGACGCCGACCAGAACCCCTTCTGCAGCATCAACTCCGCAGGCAACCCCGACACCGACGGAGGCACCGCAGGAAACTCCGGCTCCGCCCGAAACACCTGCCGATCCGCCTTCTAATACACCGGAGACTCCTGACACACCGGAGACTCCTGACACACCGGAGACCCCTGATGCACCGTCAGAACCGGATACCCCGGCGGAGATATCGGAAGTACAGCCGCAGTCCGAAGAGAGCGGCTCTTCCGAATAACTTTTTCAGTCAGTCTATACACAAAAAACCGGCCCTCTGGCATATGCCAGCAGGACCGGTTTTTCTATACTTCTTTTTCCATCTGAATCAATTAGTCAATCAGCATTTTTGCTGCGCCGTAGATACCAGCATCGTTTCCAAGGGAAGCGAGTACGATCGGGGTATCTTTGCATGCGATGAATGCTGCTTCACGGTAGTATTTAGCTACGCCGTCGATCAGGATCTGGCCTGCTTTGGATACACCGCCGCCGACTACGATAACTTCCGGGTCAACAACGCATGCGAATACTGCAAGTGCTCTTCCGAGGTACTCGGAGAACTCCTGAACGATTGCTTCTGCTGCTGCATCGCCTTCTTTTAATGCATCAAAGACAGCTTTTGCACTGATGGACTCTCCTCTTTCTCTTAAAGAAGACGGAGTATCATGGGATGCCAGATATTTCTTTGCCAGACGAACGATACCGGTTGCAGATGTCATCTGCTCGAGGCATCCGTGGTTTCCGCAGTTGCAGACCGCTTCTTCTTCCGGCTCAACACATGCATGACCAACCTCGCCGCCTGCGCCGTGAGCACCTGCTACGATCTTGCCGTCCACGATGATTCCGCCGCCGACACCGGTTCCAAGGGTAACCATAACCAGGTTCTTGCTTCCCTTTCCGCCGCCTGCCCACATCTCACCGAGAGCTGCTGCGTTTGCGTCGTTTGCTGCTTTTACTGCCATTCCGCCGAGTTCGTCGGAAAGCTCTTTTACGATATTTTTATATCCCCAGTTCAGGTTGACTGCGATGGAAAGCTCACCTTTGTCATTAACCGGGCCAGGTACGTCAATGCCGACACCGGCAACATCATCTGCTGCGATACCCTTCTCAGCCATTTTTGCTTTTACGCTTTTTGCGATATCCGGCAGAATTTCGCTTCCGCCGTTTTCGGTGCGGGTCGGGATTTCCCATTTTTCCAACAGAGTTCCGTCTGTCTGGAACATTCCGCATTTCACTGAAGTACCCCCAACATCGATTCCAAATACATAGTTTGCCATTTTCTTACTTCTCCTCTCTTTTTTTCACTAAGTTAGCCTGTACACGGCGGTACAGCTCCTGTGCGGCATTGTAGCCCATCTTCTTCTGTCTGTGGTTGACAGCAGCGGTTTCTACGATGATCGCCAGGTTACGGCCCGGACGGATCGGAAGGGAATGGCAGACAACCTTGTTTCCAAGGAACTCAATATACTCTTCTTCCAGGCCCAGACGGTCGTATTCTTTCTCTTTGTCCCACTCTTCAAGCTTGATAACAAGGTCGATAGACTGGGTATCCTTTACGCTCTCGACACCAAACAGCGTCTTGACGTCGATGATACCGATACCGCGCAGCTCGATAAAGTGACGCGTGATATCCGGTGCCGTTCCGACCAGCGTAATGTCGCTGACACGGCTGATTTCAACCACATCATCGCTGACGAGACGATGGCCTCGTTTGATCAGCTCCAGTGCAGCCTCGCTCTTTCCGATTCCGCTCTCGCCCATGATCAGAACGCCCTCGCCGAATACATCGACCAGCACGCCGTGGATGGAGATCATCGGGGCAAGCTGGACATTCAGCCAGCGGATGATTTCAGCCATGAAAACGGAAGTCGATTTGTCTACCGCAAAGGCCGGTACCTGATAACGATTGCACAGCTCCAGAATTTCCGGTCCCGGAATCATCTTCGTGGTGAAAATGACACATGGGATCTTGCGGCTTACAAACTCTTCAAACGCGCGGACGCGCTCGCTCTCTTCAAGATGCTGCAGATACGTGAACTCTACATAACCTATGATCTGCACACGCTCATTGGCAAAATGCTCATAGTAACCGGTCAGCTGCAGTGCAGGACGGTTGATATCCGGTGTGGCAATGACAAGATCTGTCATATCAACCTCTGGTGTCAGGTTGCGGAGATCCATTTCCTCCACCATTTTGGTCATTTCAATTTCTTTCATTTTCCTGTCCTCCGACTTCATTCGACGTCTTTTTAAATCCGTCTCTTCTATGATTTTAGCACAATAAAGCATCACGGGCAACCTAGAAATTTAACTATTTTGACGAATCCTCATTTTCCTCCTGTGCAGGTGCGTGAAAGAATGTGTAGACCTGCTCCGCCGCCTTTTTATTCATGCCCGGAAGTCCGGAAAGTTCTTCCACGGTTGCCGCCTTGATATCATCAATTCCCTGAAAGTGGCGCATCAGTTCTTTCCTTCTTGTCGGCCCGATGCCCGGGATGTCGTCGAGAATCGAGTGGACCTGACCCTTGCTCCGCAGCAGGCGGTGGTATTCGATTGCAAAGCGGTGCGCCTCGTCCTGCACGCGTGTGATCAGTTTGAAGCCCTCGCTGTTCCGGTCGATCGGGATTTCCACGTTTCGGAAATACAGCCCCCTCGTGCGGTGCTTGTCGTCCTTTACCATACCGCAGACCGGAATCGCAAGATCCATTTCTTCAAGCACCTCAAGCGCAATGTTAACCTGGCCGCGTCCGCCGTCCATCATGATCAGGTCCGGCAGCCGCTCGAAACCGCTGTCCTCCTGGATGCCGCGCAGAAAACGGCGGCTTAAGACCTCTTTCATACTGGCGTAATCGTTCGGTCCCTCGACGGATTTGATCTTGAATTTTCGGTAATCGGCGCGCTTTGGCTTTCCTTTCTCGTAGACGATCATTGAGCCGACCGACTGGAAACCGCTGATATTGGAGATATCGTACGCCTCGATGCGGTCGATCGACGGTAGGTTCAGCCATCTGGCGATCTCTTTTACGGCACCGACCGTCCGACCCTCTTCCCGCTTGATCCGCTCGCGGTCCTGGTCGAGAACGATCTGTGCGTTCCGCTCTGCCAGTTCCACCATTTTTTCCTTGCTGCCCTTTTTCGGCACGCGGATGCGGACCTTCTGGCCCCGTTTGCTGCTTAAATACTCTTCCATCAGCTCCTGCTCGGCAATCTCCTCGGAAATCATGATTTCCCGCGGGATGAACGGCGTGCCGGAATAGAACTGTTTCATAAACGTGAGCAGCACCTCGCTTTTCTGCTCCTCCTCGCCAATCCGCAGATAATAATGCTCCCGCCCGATCAGCTTTCCGTTCCGGATAAAGAAGACCTGCGCCACCGCATCCTCTTTGTCCATCGCAAGCGCAATGACATCCTTGTCCTCGCCGTCACTGTTCGTAATCTTCTGCCGCTCGCCGATCCTGCGCACGCTGTCGATCAGATCACGGTACTCCGCCGCCTGCTCGAACCGCATCTCCTCAGCCGCCTCCGTCATTTTTCCAGTCAGCTCTTTGATCATGTCATTGTAATTTCCATTCAGAAAACTGATCGCCTTTTTGATCTGCTCGCCGTACTCTTCTTTGGAAATGTATCCCTGGCACGGCGCCTTACACTGGTGGATGTGATAGTAAAGACACGGGCGGTCCTTGCCGATCTCCTTTGGCAGGCTCTTATTGCAGGAACGGATATCGTACAGCTTCCGCAACAGTTCGATCGTATCTTTCACAGCTCCGGCGCTCGTGTACGGGCCGAAATATTTCGCCTTGTCCTTCTTCATCTGATGGGAAAACAGAATGCGTGGAAAATCCTCGTTCACGGTCACCTTAATGTACGGGTACGCCTTGTCATCTTTCAGCATCGTATTGTATTTCGGACGGTGCTCTTTGATAAGGTTGCACTCCAGCACGAGCGCCTCCAGTTCGGAATCCGTCACAATATACTCAAAACGGGCGATATGCGTGACCATCCGCTCAATCTTCGGCCCTTTGTTGCGGCTCGTCTGGAAATACTGGCGGACACGGTTTTTCAGCGAAATCGCCTTTCCTACGTAGATAATTGTATCGTCCGCGTCGTGCATCAGATAGACGCCGGGTTTCCCCGGCAGTTTTTTCAGTTCTTCCTGGATATCAAACGCCATATGACCCTCCTCTTTTTGGGACTGTAATGTTGAAAATGCCCAGCGTGCAGAGATCGTTTTCTCTGCTCCCGCCGGGCCTTTTCGCTTTCTTTTTATACTTCTGGATTTTCAACCGCTTCTTCCGCGTTTCCATTCCGTTTTGCAATCACCTGATGAAAAATCTCCATAAATTCTTTTCCGGTGATCGTCTCTTTCTGGATCAGGTAAGCTGCGATTTCATCCATCGCATCGCGGTTAGCTGCCAGAAGTTCTTTTGCCTGCTCATACGACTCTTTCAGGATCTTCATGACCTCGTGGTCGATTTCGGTTGCTGTGGCATCGCCGCAGTTTAAGACCATTCTTCCGTCGAGGTACTGATTCTGCTGGGTCGCAAGACCGATCAAACCGAATTTCTCCGACATACCGTACTGCGTGATCATCGCGCGGACAATCTTCGTCGCTTTCTCGATATCATTCGAAGCTCCCGTTGTCACGTTGCCGAATACGATCTCCTCTGCCGCTCTTCCACCGAGGCATTCGACGATCATCGCCTCGAGTTCGCTCTTCGTGTTGAGGTATTTCTCCTCCTCCGGCACCTGCATGACGTAGCCGAGCGCACCCATCGTACGCGGCACAATCGTGATTTTCTGTACCGGCTCGGAATCCTTCTGCAGTGCAGTAACAAGTGCGTGGCCTACCTCGTGGTAGGAAACGATCTTTCGCTCTTCCTGGCTTAAGATGCGGTCCTTCTTCTCTTTTCCGACGAGGACAACCTCGACTGCCTCGAGAAGATCCTTCTGGGAAACGGCTTTTCTTCCGTTCTTGACCGCAAGAATCGCTGCCTCGTTGATCATATTTGCAAGATCAGAACCAACGGCTCCCGATGTCGCAAGTGCGATGCCGTCGAGATCAACCGTCTCATCGAGCGATACGTTCTTGGCGTGTACTTTCAGGATTTCCACACGGCCTTTCAGGTCCGGTCTTTCTACGATAATCCGGCGGTCAAAACAGCCTGGACGCAGCAGCGCCGGGTCAAGAACCTCCGGGCGGTTTGTGGCCGCAAGGATCAGAATACCCTTGGAGCTGTCGAATCCGTCCATCTCGGCGAGGAGCTGGTTTAACGTCTGCTCCCGCTCGTCGTTGCTGTTGTAGCTGTTGTCACGGCTCTTTCCGATCGCATCGATCTCATCGATAAAGATGATGCACGGTGCGTTTTTCTTTGCTTCCTCAAACAGGTCACGCACACGCGATGCACCGACACCGACGAACATCTCGACAAATTCCGAAGCGGACATCGAGAAAAACGGTACGTGCGCCTCACCGGCTACGGCTTTGGCAAGCAGTGTTTTTCCGGTTCCAGGAGGGCCTACAAGAAGCGCTCCTTTCGGAAGTTTTGCACCGATTGTCGTGTATTTTCCAGGGTTATGCAGGAAATCCACAACCTCCTGGAGCGATTCTTTTGCCTCGTCCTGTCCCGCAACATCGCGGAATGTCACGCCGGTTTCTTTCTGTACGTAGGCCTTTGCTCTGCTCTTTCCTACGCCCATGACTCCGCCGCCTTTGTTCATGCTGCGCATCACCCATACCATGACAGCGACAAGCATCACAACCGGCAGAATGACGGTCAGCAATGTGTAAATGATCGTTCCGGTAGAATCCGGCGGATCTTTGTGGTACGTAATGCCTTTCTCCTGTAACAGATCGACCAGCTCCTGCTCATCTCCCATCATCGTTACCTGATAGGTGATTCCCTCCGATTTCTGGTCTTTCGGCGTTACGGTCAGTGTTCCCGATTTCAAGACAACTTCCTGCACTTCATCGTTGTTTACCATGTCCAGGAATTTGCTATAGTCAAGATCCTCGGAAGTAATTCCCCCAAGGGCATTGTTCAGAAGTCCCATCACCATCAGGCTGACGAGGAGGCAGATCAGGATAATGAGTATCGTCTGTCTGTTTTTCGGTCCTCCCCCGGAGCCTTTTTCTGGTTCCCGGTTCTGATTTTTTCTATCGTCCATGCTTTTCCTCCTTGTATGTCAAACCGCCCCTCTTTTTTTACGGACACTTTAACTCTTACATTATATCGGATTCCCTCTTAATTAGCAAGCCGGACTTTGTGAAAAAAGACTGAATTTATCTATACAAAAACGGCCCGCCGACACTCTTTCAAGTATCGGCGGACCGCCAGATAACGCTCACATTACATTAGTCGTTATATCCGTTCGGATTCTTCTGCTGCCAGTTCCAGGAATCGGCACACATCTCCTCGATGCCGTACTCAGCCTCCCAGCCAAGCTCCTCTTTTGCTTTGTCGCATTTGGAGTAGCAGGTTGCGATATCACCATCACGGCGCGGTTTGATTTCGTATTTCAGCGGATGGCCGCATGCTTTCTCGAATGCGTGGATCACATCGAGTACGCTGTAGCCTTTGCCGGTTCCGAGGTTGTAAATGGAAACGCCCTCGTTGTCAGCCAGTTTCTGGATGGCTTTTACATGGCCGCGTGCCAGGTCAACAACATGGATGTAATCGCGGACACCAGTTCCGTCCGGAGTATCGTAGTCATCACCGAAAACGCCGATGCACTCGAGTTTTCCGATGGCAACCTGTGCGACATACGGAAGCAGGTTGTTCGGGATGCCCTTCGGATCCTCTCCGATAAGGCCGCTCTTATGCGCTCCGATCGGGTTGAAGTAACGAAGCAGGATAACATTCCATTCCGGATCTGCGGTGTGGATGTCGGTCAGAACCTGCTCGAGCATGCTTTTTGTCCAGCCGTATGGGTTGGTCGGGGTTCCCTTCGGGCACTCCTCGGTGATCGGAATCTGTGCCGGATTGCCGTATACGGTTGCAGAAGAACTGAAGATGATGTTCTTTACGCCATGGTTTCTCATCTCATCGCAGAGAATCAGGGTTCCGGTCATGTTGTTGTGATAATATTCAATCGGTTTATGTACGGACTCGCCGACTGCTTTTAAGCCTGCGAAATGGATGACAGCGTCAATTTTCTCGTTGTCGAAAATTTTCTTTACGCCTTCGCGGTCCAGCATATCGGTTTTGTAGAAGGTTACTTTCTTTCCGGTAATCTGTTCTACACGCTCGATGGCTTTCTCGCTTGCATTGTAAAGGTTGTCCATGACAACAACGTCATAGCCTGCGTTCAGCAGTTCCACACAGGTGTGGCTTCCAATATAGCCTGCACCGCCAGTAACTAAGATTTTCATTTTGGTATCCTCCATGTTTTCCTTCGCTGCTGCTTTTTTGCCGCAGCGGGTTAATTGAAGCATTTAGTTTATTCTACAACGTTTCCATGAATTTTGCAAATGCACTTCTGCCTTCCTCGGTGCACTTGTAAACGCCGGCATCCTCGAGTACGCCGACAAAGACTTTTCCGACTTCCTCTTTCAGGATATCCATCACATTTTCGCTGTTCAGCTCCGGATGGCGCGGCAGGAATTCGTCTACCCAGTCGGCATGTTTCTCCAGCTCTGCGACAGCGCGGACATCTTTTCCCTCTACAAGGCATTTGGAAAGCTCTTCCAGCTCATCTTTTAAGCGCGCCGGCAGAATCGCAAGTCCCATAACCTCAATAAGGCCGATGTTCTCTTTTTTGATGTGATGATACTGTGCATGCGGATGGTAAACACCGAGCGGGCATTCGTCCGTCGTGATGTTGTTGCGCAGTGCCAGATCGAGTTCGAACGTATCGCCCACTTTTCTTGCGATCGGCGTGATCGTGTTGTGCGGCTCTCCGTCAGTCTCGGCGAATACAAACGCATCCTCATCCGTGTAACCTCTCCAGCAGTTCAGGATATGCTCTGCCAGATCGATCAGCCGTTTCTCATCTTTGTGGCGGATCCGGATGACGGACAGCGGCCATTTGACGATGCCGGTTTCCACATCCTCGTATCCTTTGATGGTAAAATGGCGCTCGATCGGCGCTTTCGCCATTGCGAAGGTATAGTGACCGCCCTGATAATGATCGTGGCTTAAAATGGAGCCTCCCACGATCGGCAGATCCGCATTGGAACCGATGAAGTAGTGCGGAAACAGCTTGATAAAGTCAAACAGCTTCACAAAGGTCGCGCGCTCGATCTTCATCGGGTTATGCTGGAAATTGAACACGATGCAGTGCTCATTGTAATACACATATGGCGAGTACTGGAATCCCCACTCCGTCTGATTGATCGTCAGCGGAATGATGCGGTGGTTCTGGCGCGCCGGGTGGTTGACGCGTCCCGCATAGCCCACATTCTCCTTGCAGAGCAGGCATTTCGGATAACCGCTCTGTTTTGCCAGTTTTGCAGCCGCGATCGCCTTCGGGTCCTTCTCCGGTTTGGAGAGGTTGATCGAGATATCGATATCGCCGTAGGCACTCGGTACGCTCCAGCGGATATCCTTTGCGATGCGGTATCTGCGGATGTAGTTGGAATCCTGGCTCAGTTTGTAGAAGTAATCGGTTGCCTCCTGCGGGCTCTTCGCATAGAGTTCCTCAAACTTCTTTACCACCTCTCCCGGGCGCGGCATCAGGCAGTCCATCAGTTTCGTATCGAACAGATCGCGGTAAACGACGCTGTTGTGTTCGAGAAGACCGCGCTTAGCTGCATCATCAAGCAGTTCATTTAAAGTCTCTTCCAGATCCGGGGTCTCCGGAATCTGCTCCGGCTCTTCGTAATCGGAAATCTGCATGACTTCCAGAATCCGGTTTGTCGCATAGATTTTATCCAGTCCCGAAACAAGACCGGCATTTTCTCCATATTTTACCAGTTTTGCAATACTCTCGTTAATCACTGTAGCTTCCTCCCTGCTGCCGATCCAGCTTTTTTATTTCTTATTTTAATACGCCTGCGCCGTCTCCGATGTCTACGACATAGAAGTCTGCGGCATAGCCGATTTTTTCTTTGTAAGCTGCGCCTACTTTTGCGATGAAGTTGTCAATATCTTCTGTTTTTACGATGCTGACGGTGCATCCGCCGAAGCCTGCGCCTGTCATACGGGATCCGATGACACCCGGGCAGTTCCATGCTTCTTCCACAAGAGTATCCAGCTCGATGCCGGTTACCTCATAGTCATCACGCAGGGAAACGTGGGATGCGTTCATCAGCTCGCCGAATTTTGCGATGTCGTTTGCCTTTAAAGCTGCAACGGCCTGAACGGTTCTCTGGTTCTCGTAAACAGCATGTTTTGCACGTTTCTGGCGGACCGGATCTTTGATGGCATCTTTCACTGCCTCAAACTCTTCCTCGGTCAGCTCGCCAAGGCTCTTGATGTCTTTGACTTTCTGAATCTCAGCCAGAGCAGTCTCGCACTCGCTGCGGCGCTCGTTGTATTTGGAGTCGCCAAGGCCGCGTTTCTTGTTGCTGCAGGAGATGACAATTCTTGCGCCTTCCAGTTTAACCGGTGCGTACTCATATTTCAGATCGCTGGTGTCAAGGAAGATCGCACAGTCCTTTTTGCCCATGGCGATGGCGAACTGATCCATGATACCGCAGTTGACGCCGTTGTAGTTGTTCTCGGAGAACTGGCCGTACAGAGCGATGTCGATCATGGAGATGGTGTCGTAGCCGAACATGTCACGCAGCATTACGCCGGTTACGGTCTCAACGGATGCGGAAGAGGAAAGACCGGAGCCGTTCGGAATGTTTCCGTAGAGCACGATATCGAAGCCCTGCTCTACCGGGAAGCCCTTCTGGCAAAATGCCCACATCATTCCCTTCGGATATGCGGTCCAGTTGCCTTCTTTTCCCATCAGGAATTCATCGAGAGAAGATTCTACCACGCCGAGTTTTTCAAAGTTCATAGAGTAAAAACGAAGCTTTCTGTCGTCACGTTTTCTTGCTGCCATGTAGGTTCCGATGGTCAGTGCGCATGGAAACACGTGGCCTCCGTTGTAATCCGTGTGCTCACCGATCAGGTTCACACGTCCAGGTGCGAAGTAGGTGCGGATGTCGCCCTCTCCCCCGAACAGTTTTGCAAAACAATCCAGTACCTGCTGTTTCATTTTGTTGTCTCCTTTTCTTTTTGGTGTGTTGTTTTCGTGGTTTCGTTTTGTGTGTTGTGTGTGTTGTGTGTTTTTTCTTATCTTCTTAAGTATCATTATAGTGAGCCATACGCCCATCTGCAACAACAATATTTGGGCAAACGATAATTATATTGAGATGATCTTCGATTTTTTCTTGTTTTTTTTCCCTTTTTGCCGCATACTTTACTTATCGTATGATTTTTAACGGATTTTATGGATTGGAGGTACGTTTCATGCAGATCCGCATGGATAAAGAAAACCGTGAACTGAAGGCCCACGGCAGCTATGAATTTCCTGTCAACATCAGTTACGAACAGCTCTCCCGCTACGAGCGCGGCTCCTTTTCCTGGCACTGGCACCCGGAAATTGAGCTGACGTTTGTCCTCTCGGGGCAGATCGGATATCAGGTCAACGGCAAATCGTATGTCTTAAAAGAAGGGGACGGCATTTTCTGCAACACGAATGCGCTTCACAGCGGCCACATGATCGACGGGATGGACTGCGTCTATATTTCAACCACGTTCGCCCCGCGCTTTCTCTATGGTTTTTCAAACAGTGTGATCCAGACGCGCTACGTCGAACCGGTGCTGACGGATATGCAGCTCGCCTCCATCGTCTTTTCGCCGGAGATCGACTGGCAGAACCAGGTACTTGCCTGTATGCACCGCATCTACGACCTCTCGCTTTCACAGCCGTCCGCGTTTGAGATGGAAATCCAGGAGCTTCTGCTGTCGATCTGGATTGAGATTTACCGCCACGCATCGTTTTCCGGTGAATCCCAGAACACGGCGGCAGCGCGTGATGTTGAGCGGCTCCGCATTCTGCTCGACTACATCCACCGCCATTATATGGAGCATCTGACGCTCGAGGATCTCGCCGCACAGATCCACATCTGCCGCAGTGAATGCTGCCGTTTTTTCAAGAAATGCATGAACGAATCCCTGTTTGACTATCTTCTCGATTACCGTATTGAAAAAAGCCTGCCGCTCCTTCTCGAGCGCCAGGCCAGTATCACTTCCGTAGCGGAACAGACAGGATTTTCCAGTCCTGCCTATTTTTCTAAAATTTTCCGGCAGCAGATGGGCTGCTCGCCGAGCGAATACCGGAACCGCGCGGATCACACGTAACGTTCAGCGCTGCACCGAGATTTCATTTCCTGCTGCCCGGCTTTTGATCCGCTCTCACAATCCACCCTCTCCCAAAACGAATGGATTACCTCCGGGAGGCTGCTGCGCTGCACAATCCGGCAGTCCTCCCATTCTCTTGGGAACAGCTCGCGGTACTCCCGGTTTCGGAACCGCTCGTCGAGCAACAGAATCACACCCGTGTCCTCCGTCGTACGGATCACGCGCCCTGCCGCCTGCAATACTTTATTCATGCCGGGATAGCGGTACGCGTAGTCGAAACCGTTCTCTCCGCTGCGGTCAAAATATTGCTTTAAAAGTTCTCTCTCCGGCCCCACCTGCGGGATTCCGGCTCCCACAACGGCCGCGCCGATCAGCTTTTCCCCGTCCAGATCAATTCCCTCCGAGAAAATGCCTCCCATGATACAGAATCCCACCAGCGTTTTCTCGTTGTCTTTCGCAAACGCTTCCAGAAACGCTTCTCTCTCCTGCTCCCGCATCGCCGACTCCTGGATCAGGCAGGTCACGTTTTCATCTGCATACAGTTCCTCATAGACCGCATAGACATCCTGCATCAGGCGGTATGACGGGAAGAACGCCATATAGTTGCCCTTCCGGCTCTGGATCATCTCGTTCAGATAGGCAGCGATCTTCTCAAACTCTGCGCGGTTTCTCCGCTGATACTTCGTGCTGACCTCGCTTCCGATCGCCAGACACCGCTTCGCGGGATCAAACGGGGACTCCACGTAAATCGCGTAATCGTCCGTATTCGTGCTGAACATCTTCTTATAATACTGCACCGGCAGCAGCGTCGCGGAAAAGAAGACGGCCGACCGCCCCTGGTTGATACACTGCTGCAGATTCTCCGCCGGGTTGACGCAGAACAGGCGCAGTGCAAAATCGCCGTTATCGAGATAACTCGTGTAGATCAGATAATTTTCATCCACTAGATTGTAAATCTCGGAAAAATTTCGCAAGTTAAAGTAAAATTCCAGAACCTGCTTCCGGATTTCGCTTGTCTTATGCGCTTCCAGCCAGCCCGCCAGTTCTTCCAGCAGCTGATTGACCATCATAAGAAACGTCGATACGCTTTCCAGCTCCGTGCAGGAATCGCACTCTCTTTTGTAGACGAGCATCTGGTGATTGCAGCGATTCAGCGCCTTCTCGAGCTTTTTGCCCGGTGCATACGGGCGGAGGAGCTGGCGGACCTTTAAAATCTCCTCTTTGACGAGCGTGGCACTGAACATATCGCGGCCCCGCTCGACCAGGTTGTGCGCCTCGTCGATCAGAAAGATGTAGTCACCCTTCGTTCCTTCTGCGAAAAAGCGTTTTAATTTCGAGGTCGGATCAAACGCATAGTTGTAATCGCAGATCACGCCGTCCACCCACGAAGCCACATCAAACTGGAACTCGTGCGGGCAGACGTTCCATTTTTCCGCCTGGCGCAGGACTTCCTCTCTTGTGTAGGAATCACATTCCGTCAGCATCTCGTACACCGCCGCGTTGATCCGGTCAAAATGACCTTTCGCGCGCGGGCAGTGGATCGGATCGCATTCGGGCTCATCGAGGATGCACATTTTTTCTTTTGCGGTCAGCGTGATTGCTTTGAACTGCAGTCCCTTCTCTTTTAGAATGGAGACCGCCTCCTCTGCCACGGTACGGGTGATGGTTTTCGCAGTCAGATAAAAAAGACGGTCGCCGCAGCCCTCTCCGATTGCGCGGATGGCCGGAAAGACCGTGGACATTGTTTTTCCGATGCCGGTCGGCGCCTGGACGAAGAGTTCTTTTTTCCGCAGAATGGTACGGTAGACGCCGCTCACCAGTTCCCGCTGGCCTTTCCGGTACGGGAAGGGGAATTCGAGGTGCTGCATTGAGGCATCTCGCGCTTTCTGCCACTGGTACTGGAATTCCGCCCAGATAAACCAGGCGTCGAGTAGCTCATCGAACCACTGCTCCAGTTCCGGGAGCTTGTACGTCTGCAGAAAATGGCGGATGCGCCAGTTGGAGTGCTCCGGCTTTACCTCTTCTTTGGTGAGCGGGCGCAGAAGGCCTTCCTCCTCGGAGGAGAGCAGGGTGTACGTCATCAGCACGCCCATCTCCTCTTTGCGGTTCTGAAGGCCGTAGATGTAAGCGTAGCACTTCGCCTGTGCCAGATGTACCGGAACCGGCTCTTCCATCGTTTCGAGGTCACGGTACGTTCCCTTGATCTCCTCGATCACGGTCGTGGTTCCGTCCTCGTACATGCCGTCTGCTCTTCCCTCGACGCGCAGAATGAAATGCTCATATTCTTTTTCGTGAACCAGCGGAACCTCCGCACGGTAATCGGCGCCCCGTTTTTTCTGAATCTGCTGATGCACCCGCGTTCCCGCCTGCATGGCATCGCGCTCGCCAAAACCTCCCGACGAGTTGTCCAGATCCCCGCTGCGCAGAATAAACTCCACCAGATTCCGCACGGAAATCCGGATCTCTTTCTTCTTCTCTTCCACTAGCCCGCTCCTTTTCTAACCAGACTATTCAGAGCCCCATCTCGATTCCGCTGCGCTGCATCTCGATGTGGCTTCTCGCCATATGAAATTCCAGAAAAGAACGCTCATTCATGCAAGCATGATTCGTGTCCTTTTCTGGAATTTCGCATGGCTCTGAATAGTTATCATTATACAGAAAAAAGGAGACTGCCGCAACAGTCTCCTTTTTTCTCTCTGAAGTTATGTGTCTCGTGTGATTAGTTTTTCTTCAGAAAGTCCCCTGCGCAAATTCTGTCTCTACTCTCGCTGGCGGCGCAGGCTGAATTTTTTTCGTTTCCCTTAATAAAATTTATGCTACAGCAAATTTCTGCAGGGTTTTATTGAATGCCGGACTGTCACCATAGCAGTGTACGGTGAGATCACGGTTCAGATCCATGCTGAGGATGCCAAGAATGGATTTTGCATCAATAATAACGCGGTTGTAAAAAATGTCAATATCAAAATCACATTTGGAAGCTGCTTTTACAAACTCCTCTACTTCCTCAGTTCCATTGAGTCTTACTACGCAGTGTGACATACGATTCACCTCTTTCTTAATCAATAGCTGTTTGTTTTCCTATCGTTGAGGTAGATTATGCACTTTTTCTCTTTAAATGTCAATATTGAATTTATTTCCTTGTTTTTGCCATATTATGCATGTTTTTTATGCAAGTTTTTCTCATTAACCCTTCATATTTGTCGCTTTTTGTCTCATTTGCGCAGTCGTGTGTAACCGGTTACACAAAATCCGTTTAAAATAAAATAGTTTTTGCCAAAAGAAACGTAAAAATCTTGTCAAAAAAACCCGCTTTTCCTTGTAAAATCAAGGAAAAACGAGTTTTTCATGCCATTACTTGCTTCTATATTTAATGATTAGATGTTGATCTTTGCAATATCGGTGTTATCCACTTCTGCAAATCTTCCTTCGTCCACCAGCTCGGCAAACTCCGGATGAATCGGCATTTTGCCGAGAACCGGCACGCCGATCTCGGCTGCGATCTCATCGATGTGGCTTTCGCCGAAAATGGACAGCTTTTTGCCGCAGTCCGGACATACGAGGTAGCTGTAGTTCTCTACGATACCGAGCACCGGAACGCTCATCATCTGTGCCATCTTGTAGGCTTTCATGACGATCATGCGCACCAGATCCTGCGGGGAAGATACGATCACTACGCCGTCTACCGGAAGAGACTGGAAAACGGTCAGCGGAACATCACCGGTTCCTGGCGGCATATCGACGAAGAGATAGTCCAGGTCGCCCCAGATGACGTCGGTCCAGAACTGTTTTACGGTTCCTGCGATGACAGGTCCTCTCCAGATGACCGGCTCTTCCTCGCCCGGAAGCAGGAGGTTGATGGACATTACCTTTACGCCGTTTGCTGCAACTGCCGGGTAAACGCCCTTGTCATCTACGTTTGCAGGTCCTTTCAGGCCATACATTTTCGGGATGGACGGTCCTGTGATATCGGCATCGAGGATACCAACCTTGTAGCCCTCTTTTGCTTTCTGGTTTGCCAGAGATGCGGTTACCATGGATTTACCAACACCGCCCTTGCCGCTGACAACGCCAATGACATGTTTGATCGAAGAATCGGCATTCAGATCAATATGAAAATCCGGTTTGCCCTGTCCTGCTTTGCTTGGACATCCTTCGCAGCTTTCTTTGGAACAGCTCGAATTGCTGCATTCTTTTGCCATGTTTCTTTCCTCTTTTCTTGTTTTTCTTGCTTATTTGACAAAGCGGTCGATCGCCTTATTCAGCTCCTGAATCGCTTTTGTGTCCCCATGCTCGACTGCATCGACGATGCAATGTTCAATGTGATCCTCCAGGATAATTTTTCCTGTATTGTTAATGGCCGCCTTCACGGCAGACAGCTGGATCAGAACCTCAGTGCAGTCCCGGCCTTCCTCTACCATCCGCTTGATCGACTCCATGTGTCCGATCGCGCGGGAGAGGCGGTTTAAGACTGCTTTTGTATTTGTATGATGGTGCCCGTGGGCGTGATCGTGGGAATGCTCGATCACGGTGCCGTCTTCCAGCACATGCACATGCGTGTGTTTTTCTTCACTCATCGTTTTTTTCTCCGCTTTTCTGGTATTTTCTGCGCGATTCAGATTTCTGTAAACGTAAACCGCTGGCGGATGCCGGAGGTCTCAATGTCAAAGACCAGAGATCCGTCCGCTTCCACCGTTTTTTCATATTTTAAGTTTTTGTCCGGAAATTTCTGACGGATATACGCCTCCGGGTCATCCGTCTCGATCTCGTCGAAAAAGACGTCCCGCATCTGATTATTGGCACACTCATTAAAAATCTCCCAGACGGTCTCGTACTCTTTTTTCATCCTGTCACTCTCCGTTTCGTAAGACTTCTCCGCACTGGCTCCACTCGCCAAGCAGCCGCTCCACAGACCATGCGGCGTTCGCGGGACTCGTCGACGGAAGGCGAACCGCTTCCCGTCCCAGCTGCTTCTCCTGGTACTTCCGGTAATACTTCCACGCGGTCGCCCCGTTGCAGTAAATCTGCCGAATATCGGCGCATTCCAGAATGTCCTGCAGCGGATTCGGCACAACATCGCGGATGCTCGCATCGCTCGAGCCTGTGATGACGCAGGACGCGATCACATCCCAGACAGCGATATGATTCCGGAGCAGAAACGCCTTCTTCTCTTCCACGGTCTGCGGCACCTCTTCCCCGCACACGGCTGCCGTCACTTTCCAGAAACGGTTCTGCGGATGGCCGTAAAAAAATCCGGTCTCCCTGGATTTTACGGACGGAAAACTGCCGAGAATCAGAATCCGGGAATCGGCGCGGTAAACCGGCGGAATCGGATGCACCACCGGGTGCTCATTTTTGTTCTCGTCAGGTCGGCTCATCTTCATCAAACTCCACTACCGTATAGAATCCTCTCGGTGTCTCTTTTACTTCTTTTACGATTCCCTTCCGGGACTGCAGCCTCTCATACGCCTGATAATTCCTGCTCATGGCCACTGCCGGGGTAATCGTATAATAATAGGAGGTAGGCAGTGCGCTTTCTGTCACGTTGACTTCCTGGCCTTCCTCGAGAAGTCCCTGTCGCTCCATTTTAAATTCCATCTGCCGCATATTTCTCATCCTCCTTTTTGCAGCGGGCAAAAGATACGCCCATGGGGTATTTTATCACACTTTTCCGAAAAAGAACAGGGGTTTTCGACAGAAAAAGGGCGGTACCGCCCTCTTCCTGCTTATTTTTTATTCTTCAGAAAGTGCTACTCTCTCTTTGATGATACATGTGCGAAAAAAAGAAAGAATCCGGCCGCCCAGAGACCGGATTCTTTCTTCTTATATAAATATAAAACGCATTTCTTTTTAGTGATGGAACAGACGGATTCCTGTAAATGCCATCGCCATGTTGTACTTGTTGCAGCACTCGATGACAGCGTCATCACGAACCGATCCGCCCGGCTCTGCGATGTACTGGACGCCGCTCTTGTGTGCGCGCTCGATGTTGTCGCTGAACGGGAAGAAGGCATCGGAACCTAAGGTTACGCCCTTCATCTGGTCGAGCCATGCACGTTTCTCTTCTCTTGTGAAGACTTCCGGTTTTACTTTGAAGATCTTCTCCCATGCGCCGTCTGCGAGAACATCCATGTACTCCTCGCCGATGTAAACGTCGATCGCATTGTCACGGTCTGCGCGGCGGATGCCGTCTACGAACTGCAGATCCAGCACCTTCGGGCACTGACGCAGGAACCAGTTGTCGGCTTTCTGTCCGGCAAGACGGGTGCAGTGCACACGGGACTGCTGGCCTGCGCCGACACCGATGGCCTGACCGTCTTTGACGAAGCATACGGAGTTGGACTGGGTATATTTTAAGGTAATCAGTGCAATCTTCAGATCGCGTTTTGCTGCTTCCGGAATCTCTTTGTTCTCGGTTACCACGTTGGAGAGCAGCTCATCGTCGATCGGCAGCTCCTGGCGGCCCTGCTCAAAGGTAATGCCGAAGACCTGTTTGTGCTCGAGCGGAGCCGGACGGTAATTCTCGTCGATTTTGATGACGCAGTAGTTACCTTTTTTCTTTGCTTTCAAGATTTCCAGTGCTTCATCGGTAAATCCCGGAGCGATGACACCGTCAGAAACCTCACGTTTGATCAGAGATGCGGTGTCTTTGTCGCAGACATCAGAAAGTGCGATAAAGTCGCCGAAAGAAGACATACGGTCTGCGCCTCTGGCTCTTGCATAAGCGCATGCTAACGGAGAAAGCTCTCCCATATCGTCTACCCAGTAAATTTTACGCAGGGTCTCGTCCAGCGGAAGACCTACGGCTGCACCTGCCGGGGAAACGTGCTTGAAGGAAGTTGCTGCCGGAAGACCGGTGGCTGCTTTCAGCTCACGTACCAGCTGCCAGCCATTGAAGGCATCCAGAAAATTGATATAGCCCGGACGGCCGCTTAATACTTCGATCGGAAGATCCCTGTCATCATCCATGTAAATTCTGGAAGGTTTCTGGTTCGGGTTGCATCCGTATTTTAACGCTAATTCTTTCATGATTTTCTCCTTTCGCAAAACACTCGATTTCTTATTTATTTTTATTCACGATTCTTGTCTCATACTTGCCGGTTGCAATGTCGATATAGCGTGTGAAGAGGGACACCTTGTTGTCCTCGTTTAAGCTGCTCCAGAGCAGTTCGGTGAAGGCATCGATGTCATCCGGAATCTCGACCAGTTTTGGCTCACCCTCAAAGCTTGGCAGCGGATTGCCGTCGTGCATGTAGGTGTGGATGAAATGGCCTTCCCCTGCTACACAGTTATCATAGGAGAAGGTGTAGCGGTTGCACTGGGACGGATCGCCGTTATTGCTCTTTAAGATCGACATCTGGTAGCCGTACGTTCCGTTCTCTACGTGCATCACACCGGAAATACGAGGAGTGTAGTTCGGTGCATCCGGCTCAAACTCTCTGCTTCGAAGGGATACCTCAAACGTTTTTCCCTGCTCCAGTCCTTCGTATACGGTATCGGTCTGGTCTCCGTTTGTTACGATCGTATCATTTCCCAGAACGCGTACTGGTGCGTAGATGATCAGGCTCGGATCTTCCAGCTTCGACGGATCAAACGCCTGTGTGCGGATTCCCTCACCCTCCTCAACAAAGACACGGTTGCGGCTGTTCTGGCTTCTGCCCATAATAAAGTATCCGGCAACGGCTTTTGTGCCGTCTTTGGATCTGCCGATCACAATTCCTCTTCCTGGATATGCATTTCCTTTTAATTCCTGTTCCAGTGATACTTTTTTCATCTTCTGATCTCCTTTTCAAGGTGGCTGGAATGGGATTTTCTGTTTTTGGATAAAAAAACAGACCCACTCCCCCAAGCATTCTTCTGCCCAGACGGTCGGCCTCTTCTCACGCTATACTCCCTGTGGTCATTTCCACTTCCGTCAGTCGTATAACTGCCTTTACCTTAACATGGAAAATCCCGCCTGTCAAGGGACACGGCGGGATTTTCTTAAAATAAAATTTTCAGAATGCACGAAGACAGCTCCGGTGGATTCTGCAAATGTGCGGGTGAACGTCAACTTAGAACCCCTCTCTGTGACGCTCTTTTCGCAGTTCATAGCGGCGTTTTCCGCCCTCCCACTCGGCCTCCTGCTCCGGGGATTCCAGAATCAGGCCCGGGACGGGAAGTGCGCGGCCGTTCTCGTCGATGGCCACCATCACCACGTAGGCACGGTTGATCATTTTCCGAATGCCGGTCGCAAGCTCTTCCACGTACGTGTCGACGCGCACCTCCATTGAGGTGCGTCCGACATACGTCACTCTTCCGACCAGTACGACGGTGTCGTTCAGAAAAGCAGGATGCTTGAAGTTCAGATTGTCGATGCACGCGGTGGTGATTTCGTGGCCGCAGTGGCGGCGTCCCACCAGACCGGCAAGCTCATCGATCCACGCGACCAGCTGGCCGCCGAACAGACGGCCATAGCCGTTGATATGGCGGTGCATCAGAAGATACGACTGCTCTGTCTCAGAATCTTTTACGCGTTTCTTTGCCATTTCTTCCATTTTACCAATACGCTCCTTTTCACATCCTGTTTTTTGTATCTTTATACGTTCGCAAGCGCCTGATCAAGGTCTGCAATGATATCGTTCACATCCTCGATGCCGACTGACAGACGGATCAGATCCGGCAGAACACCGGCTTCGATGAGCTGCTGATCGTTCAGCTGGCGATGGGTATGGCTTGCCGGGTGCAGAACGCAGCTTCTTGCATCGGCAACGTGTGTTACAATTGCTACCATTTTCAGGCCGTTCGTGAAGCGCATCGCGCCGTCTCTTCCGCCCTTTGGTCCGAAGCAGAGAACGCCGCAGGTTCCGTTCGGCATGTATTTTTCTGCCAGCGCATGGTATTTGCTGTCTGCAAGGCCTGCGTACTCAACCCATGCTACCTTCGGGTGGTTTTTCAGGAACTCTGCCACTTTCTCGGCATTTCTGCAGTGACGCTCCACGCGCAGGTGCAGGGTCTCCAGACCGACATTCGTCAGGAATGCATTCTGCGGGGACTGGCACGCTCCCATATCACGCATCAGCTGTGCGGTTGCTTTTGTGATATACGCTTTTTTACCGAATTTCTGCGTATAAATCACGCCGTGGTACGATTCGTCCGGTGTGGTAAGGCCCGGGAATTTGTCTGCATGCGCATCCCAGTCGAAGTTTCCGGAATCGACAATCGCTCCGCCGAGCGCCATTGCATGGCCGTCCATGTATTTTGTGGTGGAATGGGTGACAATATCTACACCGAACTCGAACGGACGGCAGTTGATCGGGGTTGCAAAGGTGTTGTCGCAGATCATCGGAACGCCGTGCTCATGTGCAAGTTTAACAAACTTGTCAATGTCAAGTACAACACCTGCCGGGTTGGAAATCGTCTCGGCAAAGACAGCTTTGGTGTTCGGCTGGAATGCTTTTTCCAGCTCCTCTGCCGGCGCATCCTGGTCCACGAGGGTAGTCTCGATGCCGAATCGTTTTAAGGTAACGGCGAGCAGGTTGGAGGTTCCTCCGTAAACCTTTGCCGCGCAGACAACGTGGTCGCCTGCCTCACAGATGTTGGTAACAGCAAGCATCGTTGCCGCCTGGCCGGAAGATGTGAGCATGGCTGCCACGCCGCCCTCCAGATCGCAGATTTTCTGTGCTACGACGTCGTTCGTCGGGTTCTGCAGACGGGAATAGAAATATCCCTCCTCCTCCAGATCGAACAGTTTTCCCATTTCCTCGCTGGTTGCATATTTGAATGTTGTGCTCTGGTAAATCGGAAGTACACGCGGCTCACCGTTTTTCGGCTGCCATCCTCCCTGTACACAGATTGTGTCCTGGCTGTATCCCATAATTTTTCTCCCTTCTGTAAGTGAAACCGGTCCACCGGGCCGATTTCTGCTGTGCTCAGCGCCATAATAATACCCCCACCCGGGATGCCCGGGCGAGGGTATCGCTTTTTCCTATTATAACTCTGTTTGTTCTTTCCTGCAACTATATGCGCACAGATTTAGGAGAGATATTCATCCACATATTTCTGGATATTGGAAGCATTCACAATCTTCTGCGCCTGGCCGTCCTCCACAACGAGAAGAGTCGGTGCCTGCATGATGCCGTACTGTGCGGCAAGATCCGGGTGACGCTCTGCGTCGATCACCTCATACTGCTCCTCGGCGAGCATTTCTTTTGCCATTTTGCAGTTCGGGCAGGTGCTTGTCGTGAACAGGTACATGCCGTCTTCCTCGATTTTATCTGCTGCTGCAGCGGCTTTCGGCTCTTCTTTTCCAGCGGCCTGCTCTGCCAGTTTCTCTGCTGCACCGTACGATTTCATTTTCTGCTCCGGCGATTTGGAGTGGATGATATCATATACAGTTCTGTTCTTGTACTCCTGGCGTTTTCCGTCGTTCCAGTTCTTGACCGGACGGTAATATCCCGTGATACGGCTGTAAACCTCTGCCTCTTTTCCGCAGATCGGACATGTAAAGTGCTCGCCGGCGAGATAGCCGTCGTTCGCACAAACAGAATACGTCGGGGACAGCGTGTAGTACGGCAGTTTGTAGTTCTCTGCAATCTTCCGCACAAGGGAAGCTGCTGCTTTCCAATCCGGCAGTTTTTCGCCAAGGAACGCATGGAAGACAGTTCCCGAGGTGTACAGCGTCTGCAGATCATCCTGAATATCAAGCGCAGAGAAAATATCCTCGGTATAGTCCACCGGCAGATGGGAGCTGTTGGTGTAGTACGGGGTATCTCCCTCATGGCCTGCGGTCTTGATATCCGGCCATTTTGCACGGTCGTGTTTTGCCAGACGGTATGCGGTCGACTCCGCCGGAGTTGCCTCAAGGTTGTACAGATCGCCGTACTCCTCCTGGTAATCAGAAAGACGCTCTCTCATATGGTTCAGAACTTCTTTCGTAAACTGCTGTGTCTTCGGATCCTCCAGACCCTTTCCGAGCCATGCGGCATTTAAGCCGGCCTCGTTCATACCGATCAGACCGATGGTTGAGAAGTGGTTCTCAAACGTTCCAAGGTACCGTTTCGTATATGGATACAGTCCCTCGTCCAGGAGGCGGGTAATGACCTCACGTTTCGTCTTTAACGAACGTGCGGCAATATCCATCATATGATCGAGACGGCGGTAGAACTCTTTCTCATCTTTGGACTGATATGCGATACGCGGCATATTGATAGTGACAACGCCGACCGATCCGGTGCTCTCGCCGGAACCGAAGAATCCGCCGGTTTTCTTTCGAAGCTCACGCAGATCCAGGCGGAGACGGCAGCACATGGAGCGCACGTCGCTTGGTTTCATATCGCTGTTGATGTAGTTGGAGAAGTACGGGGTACCGTATTTTGCAGTCATTTCGAACAGCAGACGGTTATTCTCCGTATCGGACCAGTCAAAATCGGATGTGATGGAGTAGGTCGGGATCGGGTACTGGAAGCCTCTTCCGTTGGCATCTCCCTCGATCATCGTCTCGATGAACGCTTTGTTGACCATATCCATCTCTTTTTTACAGTCTTTGTACTTGAAGTCCATCTCCTTGCCGCCGACGATCGCCGGAAGCTCCGCGAGGTCATCCGGTACGGTCCAGTCGAGTGTGATGTTGGAGAACGGTGCCTGGCTTCCCCAGCGGCTCGGTGTGTTGACGCCGTAGATAAACGCCTCGATGCACTTCTTCACTTCGCCGTAGCTTAAGTTGTCCACTTTGACGAACGGCGCCAGATACGTATCAAATGAAGAAAATGCCTGCGCACCTGCCCACTCGTTCTGCATAATGCCGAGGAAGTTGACCATCTGGTTGCACAGAACCGAAAGATGTCTTGCCGGAGAAGAAGTAATCTTTCCGTTGATGCCGCCAAGTCCTTCTTTGATGAGCTGTTTTAACGACCATCCTGCACAGTAGCCGGTCAGCATCGACAGGTCGTGGATGTGAATATCCGCGTTGCGGTGTGCCTCGGCGATCTCGTCATCATAAATCTCTGATAACCAGTAGTTGGCTGTGATCGCGCCGGAATTGCTTAAGATCAGACCGCCGACAGAATACGTTACGGTCGAATTCTCTTTGACACGCCAGTCCTCTACTTTTACGTAGCTGTCCACGATCTCTTTGTAGTCTACGATCGTCGATTTCATGTTGCGGATTTTTTCCCTCTGCTTGCGGTACAGAATGTAAGCTTTTGCCACTTCTGCGTAGCCGCACTGGATCAGCACGTTCTCCACGCTGTCCTGAATTGCCTCCACTGAAATTTTTCCGTCTTTGATCTTGGACTGAAAGTCCGCTGTTACGCGCAGTGCCAGCATCTGAAGCATGTCATCGCTGAACTGCATATCTTTTGCGCCGAATGCTTTTCCAATCGCATCGGTAATCTTTTTCATCTGGAACTCTGCAATCGTTCCGTCTCTCTTTTCTACCTGAAACATGGAATCCCTCCTGTTAATTCAACCGTTTCTGCAAGGCCTTTTTAAGGTTCCACTCTTTGCAGTGTCTGAACCATATGATAGCAGAGCATGTTCCTCCCGTCAATAGTAAAAAGTACCATATCTAGTGTGAAATTTTCTAACATCACTAGATATGGTACTTTTACTTGTATTCTGTCCCTTCCATTTTTCGGCGCTGTACGGCGCTTAAAGGGATGTACTGCCGTTTTTAAGCCCGCTTGCCATACCTCTATACCCTCGGATAGATATCCTTCGGTACATAGGCTTTTACGCGGATGCCTTCCGGCAGATATTCTTCTTCGAGCAGAATTCCGTATCCGCGGATCAGTGAAATCGTTCCCGCCTTATCGTACGGATAGAGGCGCTCGATATAGATTTTTCCCTCCATCATCCACGAGGAGAGTAAATTTTTGAGGTCTTCGAGTCCCTGTCCTGTTTTGGCAGAGACCGCAAGGCTCGCGTCTGCCCGGAAATCTTTTACAACCATCGGGGCGAGAAGCTTATCCTGCTTGTTCAGCAGGGTGACGATCTTTTTGTCCTCAACTTTCAGTTCCCGCAGCGTATCGTACACGACCTGCATCTGCAGCTCCATCTGCGGATTTGACGTATCCACAACGTGGAGAATATAGTCGGCATACCGTGCTTCCTCCAGCGTACTGCGGAATGCATCGATCAGATGATGTGGCAGCTTATTGATAAATCCAACCGTATCGGTCAGCAGGATTTCCTGTCCATCCGGAAGGGTCAGTGACCGCGTCGTCGTATCCAGCGTGGAAAACAGCATTGCATCTGCCAGAATTTCCGATCCTGTCAGTGCATTTAAAAGACTGCTCTTTCCCGCTGACGTATAGCCTACGAGCGCCGCTACCGGGATTTTGGAACGTTTTCTGCCTTCACGAAGGAGCTCTCTGTGCTGGCGTACTTCCTCAAGCTCACGTTTTAACTGCGTAATACGCGTGCGGATCAGGCGCCGGTCGGTTTCCAGCTTTTTCTCTCCCGGTCCTCTCGTACCGATTCCGCCGCCGAGACGGGAAAGCGATGTGCCAAGGCCGGAAAGTCGGGACGCACGGTACTTTAACTGGGCCAGCTCAACCTGGATTTTACCCTCGCTGCTCACGGCGCGCGCCGCAAAGATATCCAGGATCAAAAGCGTACGGTCCATGATCTTGCATTCCAGTGCTTCCTCCAGCCCTTTTAACTGGATCGAGGAGAGCTCATCGTCGCAGATGATGCCCGTCGCATCGCAGGCGCGCACCAGAATTTTCAATTCCTCTAATTTTCCTTTTCCGATGTACGTTCCCGGATGAATGGCCTCTCGCACCTGCACCAGGCGGCCCTCCACCTTCGCACCGGCGGTGCTGGCCAGTTCCGCCAGCTCGTCGAGCGATTCTTCTGCGTTTGCGCCGCCGTTTTCCTGTACGCCGACCAGAATCACGCGCTCCTGTTCTTCTCTTAAATCAAACAATCCAACTTCCTCCGTCTGTTATCGGTTCTGGAGAAACGTATTTTCCCGCTGCGCCGCGGTGTTTTCCGGGTATGCTGCCAGAAAATCCGCCATCAGCGACTTCGCGGTATCAAAATCCGCCCGTTTTTCATAGGATACAATCTGGTTGAACAGCAGATTTTCCCGGTCGGAATCCTCTGCCGTTTTGAGTCCTTCCTCGATATACGAGAGTGCACTGTCCGTGTCGTTTTCCGCAAGTGCGCAGAGCGCCAGCCCGTTGTTTGCTGCCGCCGCAAAGCCATCTGTCGAAAGATACGAAGAAAACAGTGCTTTCGCCTCGTCGTTCTGACCATTGGAAAGGTAAACCTCGCCGAGCATTTCCATCGCCGCGCTGCTGCCGTCCTTCATTGCCTTCGAGAACGCTTTGACCGCCTCGTCCTGCTCCTCCAGATAGTAGTATGCGCAGCCGATGTTATAATAATCCTCGGTCGTTTTCGGCTCAATCTTCACTGCCGCTTCGAGGTAACGGTCTCCGTCCGCCTTCATGCTGCTCTCCTGATACAGCTCGTAAATGTCAAGGCAGAGCTGATAGCTCTCCTTCGTCTCCACTGCCGCATCAAAATCCACCTTCGCCTGCTCGTAATTCTTCTGCAGGAAGTACGCGCGTCCCCTAAGGAACAGCGCATCGGCATCGGCATCGGCCTTTTCTTCCTGAATATTGGTGCAGATCTCAATGGCTCCATCCAGATCTCCGGCCTGTACGCAGGTTTCCGCCTCGTAATACATGACATCGCGCGAAAACTCCGCGTCTTTGTGCTTCATGCTCGAAAGACTGCTCTTGAAAGCCTCTTTTGCCTTGTCATACTCCTGGCTTTTCAGATAAGCGATGCCGAGCGACCGGTAGCTCTCCGCCAGTCGGTCGCCTGCCTTTACGGCTCCCTCCAGCATCGCAATCGACGTTACGTAGTCCTTCTGTTCGAGCGCCTCGATGCCCTTTTTATAAAGCTTTGAATTTTTATTTTCACAGCCGCCAAGCACCATTGCCGCCGCCAGAAAAAAGATTACCAGTCTTTTTTTCATTCTGTCACAAGTCCTTCTTTATGCATCACAGAAACAACCTGGTCTACGTATTTTGCACACGTTGCGTCGTCCGGTGCTTCCACCATGACACGGATCACCGGCTCGGTGCCGCTCTCTCTTACGAGGATGCGTCCGTCATCGCCCAGGGCCTCTGCTACGTCTTCTACTGCTTTCTGTACTGCCGGGTTGGCCTTTGCAGCTGCTTTGTTTGCCACGCGGACATTCTTTAAGAGCTGCGGGTAAATCACTACCTCGGCTGTCAGGGTGCTGAGCGGGAGTTTCTTATCCATCAGCACTTCCATCACCATCAGGGAGGTCAGGATTCCGTCACCGGTCGTCGCGTGCTTGCTGAAAATGATGTGGCCGGACTGCTCTCCGCCGAGAGAATAGCCGTTTGCCATCATGTTCTCGCACACGTATTTGTCGCCGACTGCCGTCTTCTCATACCGGATACCGGCGCGGTCACACGCTTTGTAAAGACCGAGGTTTGACATGATCGTGGTCACGATCGTATCTCCGTTTAACTGGCCTTTTTCTTTTAAGTATTTACCGCAGACGTACATGATCAGGTCTCCGTCTACCACATTTCCCAGGTCATCGACAGCGATGCAGCGGTCTGCGTCTCCGTCGTAGGCAAATCCGACATCGAGGTGTTTCTCTCTTACGTATTTCTGAAGCTCTTCGATGTGGGTGGAACCACAGCCGCGGTTGATGTTTGTTCCGTCCGGCTCGTTGTGGATCACATATGTCTTGGCGCCGATGGCATCAAACACGCTCTTGGCTACGGAAGAGGCACTTCCGTTGGAGCAGTCGAGTCCGACTCTCATGTTTTTAAAGGATTTTGTCGGAATCGAGATCAGGTGTCCGATGTAGCGGTTTCTTCCGGCTGCAAAATCCACGGTGCGTCCGATGTCTTCTCTCGTTGCGAACGGGATCTTCGGTGTTCCGTCGTCGATGTAGGCTTCGATCTGCGCTTCGATGTCGGCTTCCAGTTTCTGTCCCAGGCCGTTGATGACTTTGATTCCATTGTCATAGAACGGGTTGTGGCTGGCGGAGATCATAATTCCGCAGTCAAAGTTTTCGGTACGGACAACATAGGAAACGCTCGGTGTGGTCGTTACGTGCAGCAGATAAGCGTCTGCTCCCGATGCGGTCAGTCCTGCTACCAGCGAATATTCGAACATGTAGCTGGAGCGTCTGGTGTCTTTTCCAATGACGATCTGTGCTTTGTGGTCTTTTCCGAAATACCATCCGAGGAATCTTCCCACTTTATATGCATGCTCAACCGTCAGATCAATGTTTGCTTCTCCGCGAAATCCATCTGTTCCAAAATATTTACCCATGGTATGCTCCTTTCCCCTTTCGGGCAGAAAGCGTGTCTGAAATTTTTTGCAATCATTCAAACACGCTTTTTCTGGTTATTCACTCAAATAACAAAATATCGTAATTAGTCGTACAGCTTCTCGCTGTATACGCCGTCCGCAATCAGTTTGCGGAATGCTTCTGTTACGGAAGCTTTGTCTTCCTGATACGTTACGCCGAACCACTCTGCGTCGGTCGGAAGAACTTTTACTTCTGCTTTTCCTGCGTGCAGCAGCTCGTCGATGTAGATCGGAAGGAGGTACTCGCCTTTTACATCTCCCTCTTTCTGTGCAGAAAGGAATTCAACAAAGCCTTTCTCCAGAAGATCAATGAACTCCGGCTGCAGTCCCCACATGTTCATGGAAACAAGGGAGTTTTTGTCGATCGGATCAACCGTTCCGTCTTCTTTTTCAACGCCTGCGCCCTCTGCGGTCTTTACGATGTTTTTCGTCTCGTTGACACCGGTCAGGTTTCCGTTTTCATCAACGACGCAGACACCTCTTGTAACACCGCCGTTGTCACTTAAGGTGTTTCCAAGCACGAATCCTGCCATGGAGATCGGCATAACTTCATCCACATCATGCTCCTGTACGAGGTAGTCGTGCAGTTTTACGAACGGATCTTTTCCGTAATAGTCATCAGCATTGATAACAGCAAACGGCTCTTTTACAAGACCTTTGCAGGCAAGAACGGCCTGGCCGGTTCCCCACGGTTTGGTACGGCCTTCCGGTTTTGCAAAGCCTGCCGGCAGATCATCGAGCTCCTGGAATGCATATTCCACCTCTGTGATTTTGCTGATGCGGTTGCCGATGACTTCCTTGAAATCTTTCTCCAGATCCTTGCGGATGATGAAGACTACTTTGTTGAAGCCGGCTTCCAGTGCATCGTGGATGGAATAATCCATGATGATCTCCCCGTTTGGTCCTACTGGCTCAAGCTGTTTGATTCCCTTTCCAAATCTGCTGCCGATTCCGGCTGCCATGATCACAAGTGCTGTTTTCTTCATAGCGTTTTCCCTTTCTCTTTTCCCCTTTTTTCTCCTGTTTATTCTATCAACAATCGATCCTGTAGACCAATCGTGATTCGCAGCGTTTATTATTATGCTTCTTCCTGCATGCTGCTCAGCTTTGCGGCCTGATCGGCTGCAATCAGACTGTCGATGATTTCATCCAGATCGCCGTTCATGATGGCGTCCAGTTTGTATAAGGTCAGTTTGATTCTGTGATCCGTCACACGTCCCTGCGGGAAGTTGTACGTACGGATCTTCTCGGAGCGGTCTCCCGTTCCGACCTGGCTCTTTCGAAGCTCGGCCATCTCATCGTGCTGTTTCTGCTGCTCTAAGTCGTACAGACGGGCACGCAGAATCTTCAGTGCCTTGTCCTTATTCTTTAACTGTGATTTCTCATCCTGGCAGGAAATGACGATGCCGCTCGGGAAGTGGGTCAGACGGACTGCTGAGTCGGTCGTATTGACACACTGGCCGCCGTTTCCGGAAGCACGGAATACATCGAATTTGTAATCTTTCGGGTCGATCTGTACTTCGACGTCGTCCACCTCCGGCATGATCGCTACGGTCATGGTTGAGGTATGGATTCTTCCGCCGGACTCGGTTTCCGGCACACGCTGTACGCGGTGTGTGCCGCTCTCGTACTTCATCCGGGAGTACGCGCCTGCTCCGTTGATCAGAAGTGTTGCGTCTTTAAAGCCGCCGATTCCGTTTTCATCGGCGCTGGTCAGCTCTGTTTTCCAGCCGCGGCTCTCTGCGTATTTGATGTACATACGGCAGATTTCTGCGGTAAAGAGTGCCGCCTCGTCTCCGCCGGCACCTGCGCGGAACTCTACGATAACGTTCTTGTCATCGTTCGGGTCTTTCGGCAGAAGCAGGACTTTGAGTTCCTGCTCCAGCTCCTCTACGCGTTTTTTCGCATCGGAGAGCTCTTCTTTCAGCATTTCGCGCATCTCTTCGTCGGATTCCTCCTCGAGAAGCATCAGGCTCTCTTCAATGGTCTGTTTCTGTGTTTTATAGTCCTTATATGCGTCTGCGATCGGCTGGAGTTCTGCCTGCTCCTTCATCAGCTTCTGGAACTTCGCCGCATCGGCAGCGACGTCCGGCTCGCTTAACTGATTCAGTACCTCCTCGAGACGCATGAGGATATCATCAAGTTTATCAAACATAAAATGACTGCTCCTTTTTGCTGTTTTCGTCTGTTTATGATGTCATTATGGTGTCAAAATTAAAATTCATTTCTGTCAGGGTTTTTTGTGCCAGATACCGGTCACCACGCGGTCCAGGCCTGCCAGATCTTTCAGAACCTGTACATCGGCAAAGCCGTGGGTTTCCATCAGCTCCCGCACTTCATCTCCCTGATCATATCCAATTTCAAAACAGAGCTTTCCGCCCTCTTTTAAATAGCTTCCTGCCTGCTCTGTAATCTTCCGGTAAAAGACAAGACCGTCCGCACTGCCGTCGAGTGCCATCCGCGGCTCATGGTCGCGCACCTCCGGCATCAGCGTTTCAATCACATCCGTGCGGATATACGGCGGATTGCTTGCGATCACATCGAAGGTTCCCTCGATGTTTTCAAATAAGTTGCTCTTTACGAACGATGCCCGTCCGCCCACCTGTGCGCCGTTCTTTTCCGCAACCTGTAAGGCTTTCTCGGAGAGATCCGCGCCGATTCCCGTGCAGTCCTCTCTCGTTACAAGAAGCGATATGAGAATGCATCCCGAACCGGTGCAGAGATCGAGAATCCGTGCATCTTTTGGAAGGCCGCGGAGCGCTTCCTCCACAAGAATCTCGGTGTCCTGCCGCGGAATCAGTACATGCTCATTCACAAAAAACGGAATTCCGTAGAACCACGCCTCTCCGGTCAGCTGCTGCAGCGGAATGTGTTCGCCGCGCTTTCTGACCAGCGCTTCGTACTGCTCCTGCTGTTCTTTTGGCATTTCATCTTCACTGTGTACAAAGTAGGTGCTGTGGCTGATCCCGCAGACATACTCCAGTAAAAGCCATGCGTCCTGCCGGGCTTCCTCCACCCCCTGCTTTTGTAAGTACAGAATAGCGGATTCCAGTGCAGATTTCAAGTTTTTTCTATCGTGCACACTCATCGGTCACGGCTCCTCATGTTCTTTCTTTTCGGTTTTGGCCGGGTACGTATAACCAAAGTTTTCGTTCAGATACGCTCTCCAGTCAAACACAGCCTCCACAGCGGCGATCGCAACCTCTGCCATCTCGGCATCCGGCTCGCGCGTCGTCAGGCGCTGCAGCATCAGGCCCGGTTTACTGATCAGGTTGACCAGTTTATTGTCACTTTTTCCCGCCAGGCGGATAATTTCATACGAAACGCCCGCGATCACCGGAATGAGAAGCAGGCGGATCACAATTTTCAGCAGCGGGGAATCGACCCGGATGAACATGAAAAAGATGATGCTGATGACGATGACGTACATCAGAAAGCTCGTTCCGCAGCGCTTGTGCTCCCGGGAACTCTTTAAGACGTTTTCCACGTTCAGTTCCAGACCGTGCTCAACGCAGTTGATGCATTTATGCTCGGCGCCGTGGTACATGAACACGCGCTGAATGTCTTCCATACGGGAAATGGCTGCCAGATAGCCGAGGAACAGTGCCACACGCACAAAGGCCTCTGCCACCGCGGTCAGTGTCGTTCCGGCTCCCGCTTTGTGCAGCAGTTCGGACAGGAAGTACGGCACCATCAGAAAGAGAACGACGGCGATGACAACGGAAAATGTGACGGTTCCGTACATCATCAGCCTGTCTGTCTTTTCTTTTTTCGCTTTCTGCTGCTCCTCTTCCTCTTTCGTCGCCGGCTTTTTCTTTTCCTCCTCGTCCTCATAGAACGAAGCGGAGTACATAAGGGAACTCATGCCGACGATCATCGAATCGGCAAAGCTGAAGACACCGCGCAGAATCGGAACTTTTAAGAGCTCCTTGTGCTTCGTCAGCGGCTTGTGCTGCTCTACTTTAACCTCAATCTCCCCGTCCGGCCGGCGTACTGCGACGGAATAGCGGTCCTTGTTCATCATCATGACGCCTTCCATCACGGCCTGGCCGCCAATATTGGATGATTTCATAATTTACGTTTACCTCCTCAAAGGGGATTTTCTGCATCCGTAACGCAAGAACGGGCTGAGATCTTCCAACCTCAGCCCGTTTTTCATCTTGCTTGATTCAATTCTTATTTCATGCCGTATTTCTTGTTGAACTTCTCGATACGTCCACGAGCTGCAGCAGCTTTCTGCTGGCCAGTGTAGAACGGATGGCATTTAGAACAGATCTCAACGTGGATCTCTTTCTTGGTAGAACCTGTTACGAAAGTATTTCCGCAGTTGCAGGTAACAGTTGCCTGATGGTATTCTGGATGGATTCCTTCTCTCATTTTATTCACCTCTTCTTAATATTGTTATCTTCTCAGATTTACTCTGATGATTTCGTATTTCAGGCTGACAAAATCTCATCAACCTTGCACAGCTTTCTCATTGTATCACACAATTTTGAAAATTGCAAGCCTTATACTATTTTTTGTTTCTTTAAAATTTGAATCAGTTCGCCGTTGTTTCTGGTGCGGGCAAACATATTCAGAATATTTTCCACGGCTTCCTCGGATTTCATGCCGTTTAATGCCTTCCGCATATTGTAAACGGCCTCCTGCTCATCCGGTGTCAGAAGCAGATCTTCTCTTCTTGTTCCCGATTTGGCTATGTCGATGGCCGGGAAGACGCGGCGTTCCTGCAGTTTCCGGTCGAGCACGAGTTCCATGTTTCCGGTGCCTTTGAATTCCTCGTAAACGACATCGTCCATCTTGCTTCCGGTGTCCACAAGCGCCGTTGCAAGAATCGTCAGACTTCCGCCCTCACGCATGTTTCTGGCCGCGCCGAAGAACCGTTTCGGCATGTAGAGTGCTGCCGGATCGAGACCGCCGGAAAGGGTACGGCCGCTCGGCGGAACGGTCAGGTTGTAAGCTCTGGCGAGACGTGTGATGCTGTCGATGAAGATCGTAACGTCTTTTTTACTCTCCACAAGACGTTTCGCGCGCTCAATGACCATCTCGGACACGCGTTTGTGGTGCTCCGGCTGCTCATCAAACGTGGAATAAATAACCTCCACATTGGAGCCCTGGATCGCTTCTTTGATGTCGGTGACCTCCTCCGGCCGCTCGTCGATCAGAAGGATGATCAGATACATCTCCGGGTTGTTCCGCAGGATGGATTTTGCCGCATCCTTCAAAAGCGTCGTTTTTCCGGCTTTCGGCGGGGAAACGATCATGCCTCGCTGACCTTTTCCGATCGGACTTACAAGATCCACGATCCGCATCGCCATGCTTCCGCCCGGGCGCTCAAGGCGCAGCCGCTCATCCGGGAAGACCGGTGTCATATCTTCGAAATTGCCGCGGCGCATGATCTGGTCGAGCGGCAGATTGTTGACGCTCTTTAAGTATAAAAGGGCGCTGAATTTTTCGGTTGCGGACTTTACTCTCGTGTTTCCGCGGATGATATCTCCCGTTTTCAGTCCGAAACGGCGGATTTGGGACGGGGAAACGTAGACATCGCTGTCGCCCGGCATATAGTTGTCGGAGCGGATAAATCCAAATCCGTCCGGCATGACCTCGAGGATGCCGCAGGCCTCCTGGCCGCTGTCGAGCGTGCTGGTTTCCTGACGCGGTTCCTGTCTCGTCTCTGGTCTTGCTTCCTGACGCAGCGGCTCCTGTCTCATTTCCTGCCCTGCTTCCTGATGCGGCTCCTGTCTTTGCTCTTCCTCACGGTTATTCTGATTATAATTCCGTGGTTCCTGAAATCTACGCTCATTGAAACGCGGCGCTCTTGGACGGTACTCCTGGCGCTCTCCGTTTTCACTGTGCTCTTCCCGGCGGACATACCGCGGTCTCTGGTACGGGCGTGCGGTGCCGTTTTCCGAGGTTTCCCGATTCTGGCGCTCCATACCGTCCTCCCGCTTTTCCTGCGGTTCCTGATTCTGATCCTGTACAGTTTCCGTCTTTTTTTCCTCTTTTAGAACCGTCGGCTCTTCCATGTTTTTCTGGTTTTCTTTCTGATCTTCTTCCAGCATCCGCTCAATCAGCGCTTCTTTCCGCAGGGTGGAAATCCCCTTCATGTTTCTGGATTTTGCCAGCGCTTTCAGCGTGCTCAAAGGCAATGACTCATACTTTTCTCTTGTCATACCATTTTTCCTCTATCTATTCTCTATTTGATTTTCGGTTCTGTTTGGAGTTTTTAAGATATTTGATGCGCGAATATTTTTGCTGCAATTATTTAGAATCTGATTTTTGTCATTTTACTGCTGTGGATTTTTCTGCGGTTAGTGGGACTCGAACCCACACGCCGAAAGGCACAGGAACCTAAATCCTGCACGTCTGCCAATTCCGTCATAACCGCATATTATTTTTTCAAGAAAAGAAAAACCCCATAGAAAACCTCCATGGGCGTTTTCTATGGGTTATTTAGTGAAGCATCGGGGATTCGAACCCCGGACAACTTGATTAAAAGTCAAGTGCTCTACCGACTGAGCTAATGCTCCGTATACTTTTGCATCCAACTGGGCTAGCTGGATTCGAACCAGCGAATGCAGCAGTCAAAGTGCTGTGCCTTACCGCTTGGCGATAGCCCAATGTTTCGCCTTGCTGGCAGGGTGGATAAAGGGATTCGAACCCTTGGCCTCCAGAGCCACAATCTGGCGCGCTAACCAACTGCGCTATACCCACCATAATTACGACTTACAGTCTTTTTCACTATTTAATTTTAGTGAAGCGTGCTTGGAGGGATTCGAACCCCCGACCCACGGCTTAGAAGGCCGTTGCTCTATCCAACTGAGCTACAAGCACACAGCTTCTACAAAATTGTAGCAGCAAGCGGGTGATGGGAATCGAACCCACGTATCCAGCTTGGAAGGCTGGTGTTCTACCATTGAACTACACCCGCACGACATCGGGGTGACAGGATTCGAACCTGCGACCTCCTGGTCCCAAACCAGGCGCTCTAGCCAAGCTGAGCCACACCCCGTAAACAAGGTTTCCCGATTTGCGTTTAACCCTTTCGCGCTCGACGCAAGATTTATTATATTACATTGTTTTCGGTTTGTCAACACTTTTTTTCATTTTTTTCAAAATGTTTTTTGTGTTGTTTTGCTCTCACCGGACAACAAAGAGATCTTATCATATCTTTTCTCATCTGTCAACACCTAAATTGTATTTTTTTGACAAACTTTTTAAGGATTAGTCAGAACCTGCTCCGGTACTACCCTGTTTTCTTTGGAATAGTCATGTTAGTTGCGATAATTCATTCGATTTTGGGCTGTTTTCCGCCCTTTTTCGACCCGTTTTTTAATCCAAATACTTGATTTCCACCGAAAGCTCATGCTCTTCATTGATCGTCAGCATGGCATAGCTTGGTTTTCTTCCCATCTGACGCGGATACGTGAGGCTGCCCGGATTGACAATCCAGAGATTTCCACGCTTTTCTGCGACCGGCCGGTGCGTATGGCCGAACAGTACGATATCCACACCCCTGGAAAGCGCCTCCGCATAGATTCCCTCCAGGCCGAGCGATACGCCGTAGTTATGACCGTGTGTGATAAAGGCACGGTAATCATCAATGTTCACCTGAATCTCCGCCGGGAGGTTTGAAAACCAGTCGTTATTTCCCATGACCATATAGCACGGGCCGTTTACCTTGGATTTGATCAGGTCATCCATCCCTTCCACGTCACCGCAGTGGATCATGCCGTCGAACTCCTCACGTTCCATGGCCTCCTCGAGGTTATACATCCGTCCATGGGTATCGCTCACTATCAGAAATTTCATACTCATTCTCTTCCCTCTTCTTATTTCAAATATGATGCAATCTGTTCTTTCATCGCCGCCAGTGCTTTTCCTCTGTGGCTGACTGCGTTTTTCTCTTCCGGAGAAAGTTCTGCGGTCGTGCGGCTCATATCCGGCAGATAGAAAATCGGGTCATAGCCAAAACCGTTCTCCCCGCGTTCCTCGTAACCGATTTTTCCCTCGATCGTTCCTTTGGTGGTACAGACTGTTCCATCCGGGAAGGCGGCTGCAATCACACAGACGAATCGTGCCGTTCTTTTTTCCACCGGCACGCCCTCCAGGCGGTCAACGAGGCTCTGATTTTTGATGCGGTAGGACGTATCCTCTCCCATATATCTTGCCGAATAGACACCAGGCTCGCCGTTTAAGGCATCCACTTCCAGACCGGAGTCATCCGCCAGCACGATCATGTCGCCGTCTGTGCATCCGGCAACGGTCTGTGCTTTGATTTTTGCATTCTCCTCAAAGGTTTTGCCGTTCTCATCGATCTCGACCGAAATGCCGGCTTCTTTCATCGAATAAATTTCCACCGGCAGATCCGCAAGGATTTCACGGATTTCTTTCATTTTGCCGGCATTTCCTGTTGCAAATACAATTTTTTTCATAACCGTTTTCCTTCTTTCACGCTGAAATAACTTGCGATCATTATACCGTATGTGTGACGCAAACACAAGAACCCTGTCACAAAAAAAGACCCCCGTTTTATCCGGGAGCCTTTTTTTGTAATCACACATTATTTTGCTTTTTTCTGATTTGCCAGAGTCTTGAATCCATCGAAAGCCAGGATCAGCGCCAGGATGACAAGCAGGCCTGCCAGCACGATACGTGCTACGCACCAGCCGATGCCAACGCCTGCGCCAAGGCCCTTGAAGTTTGCGATCAGGGTCTGTACAAGGGATGTGATGGTTACGATCAGCATGAATACCATCGGGAACAGGAACATTTTGTTGTTTTTGCCGACTTTTCCGAGCCAGGTGGCAACAGCAAGAAGTCCGATGGCTGCCAGCAGCTGGTTGGATGCACCGAACAGCGGCCAGATTTTGGAATAACCGGTCAGGCCAAGGCCGATGCCGAGTACTACGGTGATAACGGTTGATACAACCGGATTGGTCAGAACGGCTTTGTAGCCGGTTGCCTCTTTGTAAGTCTGTCCCGGCTCAAGCCAGAACTCCTGGAACATGTATCTTGCCAGACGGGTTGCGGTATCCAGAGAAGTCAGGCAGAATACCGATACAGTCAGAACCAGCAGAGAGTACAGTACGTGGGTCGATCCGCCAAGTCCCGGAATGGTTGCTACCATCTCGGAGATACCGGTTGCAAATACAGCGGTCGGAACAACGGTGGTTCCGTCTGCGTATCTGGACCAGATGTAGCCGACTGCACACAGAGATACAATCGCAAGCGCACACTCAATCAGCATACCGCCGTATGCGATCGGGCGGGCATTTTTCTCATTGTCAAGCTGTTTCGATGTAGTTCCTGAACCAACGAGTGAATGGAATCCGGAAATTGCTCCGCAGGCGATGGTTACGAACAGGGCCGGGAACATAAATCCAAGAGAACTTCCGGTCGGAGCCAGCGTATCTTTGAATCCGGTGAATGCCGGGATATCCAGGGATGCATGGCCCATCAGAGCACTTCCGATGACACCGACAGCGGCTACGATCATCATGAAGTACAGAAGGAAGGAGCTTAAGTAGTCACGCGGCTGAAGCAGAATCCAGACCGGTGCAACAGAAGCTACGGTGATATAGATACCAACGATTACCATCCATACTGTCTCGGAGAGATAGATCGGATGGAAGTTTAATCCAACAACAACGCAGACAACAATGGCTGCAACGCCTGCGATGGTGGAAACGCCAAGAGATACATTTCTTCTGTATACCATGAAACCGAACACAACGGCAAGTACGATAAACAGAATGGAAATCATAGCGGTTGTTGCATTTGCAGAACTTGCTGCCACATCGACAGCGCCGCTCTCGGTATAGGCTGCCTTGAAGGTATTGGCAACGATGGAACCGAAGGCTGCAACAACAAGAATCAGGGTCAGGTAAGCGAAAACGATAAAGAGTTTTTTCGCTTTACTTCCCATGGTGTCTGCGATAACCTCGCCGATGGACTGTCCTTTGTGGCGCAGGGATGCAAACAGTGCGCCGTAATCATGAACGCCTCCAAAGAAGATACCGCCGATGAGTACCCATAAAAGAACCGGAACCCATCCAAAGACAGCGGCCTGAATCGGTCCGTTGATCGGGCCTGCGCCTGCGATGGATGAGAAGTGATGTCCCATTAAGACAGGAGCTTTGGCAGGAACGTAGTCCACACCGTCCTCCTCGGTGAATGCAGGGGTTTTCCGTTTCGGATCAACGCCCCACTGCCCGGCAAGCCATTTTCCGTAGAATACGTATCCGGCGATCAGAATGCCGATTCCGACAACCAGTACAAGAATACTATTCATTTGTTTTTTCCTCCCTCTTTTTGGTAGAATAAATTTATAGATAACTAAGACCGGAACATCTTAGCATATCCCTTTACCAATTCCCAAGCCGCCCGGTTTCCAAACACTTTCTGTTCTGCCGTATCAAAGACGAGCAGCCGCACCTGACAGTAGCCTCTCAAAGAAAACCGGTAATTTTTATAATACTTATATTTTCGGATTTTCTTCTTTACGCTGTCCGCAACCGGTTTGTCCGCAAAAAAAATACCGGTGACCAGCGTGTACATGTGGTCGGTATCCGGTACTTCCTTCCCCTCGCGAACCACCTTTGGCTCTATCCATTCTGTCAGGTCCGTCAGAAATGTTTCGACGTCCTGGTCGTTCAGTTCTTCCACCGCTTTAAAATACGCATGCTCATGACAGCTGATCCTCCACAGCTCTGCTTTCTTTGAGAGCACGTATTTTGCGCCGCTCTCGTGGTAGCTTGCACAGGCATCGTATGTATGGCCGTTTACTTCGGACGGCTTTACGATATCGTAGCTCCTCTCGTAGGAATGCAGCAGCCTGTCTCTGATCTCCTGTCCGTTCATGGTTTCCTCCGCTTGATGAAAAAATTTCGCATGAGGACAGTTTAGCACAGTAGTGCAGTGATTTCAAGAAAATATTAAACTTTTCTAAAATTCTTCTTTTAATTTTTGTTATCAAAAAGGAGCAACGCCAAAAATCATTCGGCATTGCTCCTCCATTTGTATTATTTCTGTTCTTTTTCCCGGCGCGGCGGCTTCGGTCCCGCGTACTGGTAAAAGTAGGTTTTCAGCATTCCATTGTAAATTTTACGGTTTTTATCCGCCTTTTTGCCGAGATACCGCTCGGCATCCTCGTAGCTCGTGATCAGATACATCGACCAGGAATCGAGAGCGCGGTACCGCTCTCCTAATGTCTGATACAGGGCCGGAAGATCTTTTTTGTCCTCCAGGCGCTCACCGTACGGCGGGTTGGTAATCAGAAAACCGTATTTTTTCGGGTGCGACAGCTCGGCAACCGGACGCTGCTGGAAATGGATCAGGTGATCCACACCGGCCAGCTTTGCGTTCTCTCTGGCACTCTTGATGACATCTCCGTCGATATCAAAGCCCTGAATATCTGTCTCAATATCGTTCCGGATCCGGTAGCGTGCATCCTCCGCCGCATCCATCCAGCATTTTTTCGGCACGAGGTGCGTCCACTGCTCCGCAAGGAAAGAACGGTTGAGACCCGGTGCAATATCGGCCGCCATCATGGCCGCCTCGATCGGGAACGTACCGCTTCCGCAGAACGGATCGACAAGAATCCGGTCACCCTTCCACGGAGTCAGCATGATAAGTGCTGCGGCAAGGGTCTCGGTGATCGGCGCTTTCGCGGTCAGCTTGCGGTAGCCTCTCTTATGAAGGGAAACGCCGGAGGTATCGAGTCCGATCGTAACCTCGTCTTTTAAAATCGAAACACGGATCGGGTACTGTGCACCGTCCTCCGGGAACCACTCCATGTGGTAGACCTGTTTCAATCGCTCGACAATCGCTTTTTTCATAATCGACTGGATATCGGACGGGCTGAAGAGCTTACTCTTGATGGAGTTTGCCTTCGTTACCCAGAACTTTCCGTTTTTCGGGATAAATTTCTCCCACGGGAGCGCTTTTGTCGCTTCAAAGAGTTCATCGTACGTTTCGGCGTGGACCTGTCCTACTTTGAGCAGGATACGCTCGGTCGTGCGAAGGAACAGGTTGGCGTAGGCGATTCCCTCTGCATCTGCAAGAAACATTACTTTTCCATCCTCCACGCGCTCGATTTCGTAGCCGAGGTCGAGGATTTCACGTTTCATCACCGCCTCCAGGCCGAAGTGGCACGGGGCGATCAGTTCATATAATTCCATACTCTCCCGTCCCCTCTTATAATGTGAGCTGTTTTACGACGGTGCCGTCAAAGCCTTTGATCGTAAATACGCCGTCCTCGAGGATTGCATAGGTCGGGATATTGCCCTCTTTCGGCAGAGATACAGAACCCGGGTTCAGAAAGGTGTGTGCGCCTTTTTTCTCGGCACGCAGGACGTGGGTATGGCCGTACAGGAAGATATCTCCATCCATCAGCGGCGGCAGATTCTGCTCATTGTAGATGTGGCCATGGCTCATATAGAAGGTATGGCCTCCCTCGATCAGGATGCCGTAATCTGCCAGCACCGGGAACTCCAGTACCATCTGATCTACTTCTGCGTCGCAGTTTCCGCGCACGTTGGTGAGGTACTGTTTTTTCTCATTCAGCATGGCGATGACCTGTTTCGGTGCGTATTCTTTTGGAAGATCGTTTCTCGGGCCGTGATAGAGAAGGTCGCCTAACAGAAACAGGCGGCTTGCGCCCTCTGCCTCGAAGGCTTCCAGCATTTTTCTGCAGTAATAGGCAGAACCGTGAATATCAGATGCAAACATGTATTTCATATCGTGATCTCTCTTTCGTTTTGTGGTTTGGTTTTGTATTGTTTTCTGTTTCATCTTACCGTATCTTTTCCCGCTTGACAAGAAGAAATGTTGGATTGCCGCCCCCTTACAGCTCTTCTCCCGCCACCAGATATCGTCCGCGGTATGCATGCATTCCGCCGATGACCGTTTTGACCTCGTATCCGTTCTCCGCCAGCCGCTTTCCCTCCGCCATGCTCGCGGCACCCCGCTCACAGCAGATCACAAGAATTTTGTCCCGCGGCAGACAGACCCGTTCGAGCAGATGGTCATAGGGAAGATTCACCGCTCCTTTCACATGCCCTTTTTCGTATTCCCGCCGGCTCCGCACATCGATGATCATCGCCCACGGTTTTCCCACGTACCAGTCCAGCTGGTCTGCCGCCAGCAGTGTCATGCCTGCCATATCCTGGTCCCCCTCTCCGGATCTGACTTTCTCTCCTGTTTTATATGTATGCAGAAACCGGCGGCAGAGTCCGTATGGGACCCTCCGCCGGCTTTTTCTGCCGGAATCCCAAGGTTTACTTAGTATTTTTCATACTCATCCTTCTCGTCCTGCTCCCGGTTCTGCTGACCGTAGGATGACATCTCACGGTCTTTCACATGATTGCAGTCTCTGCTGTTCTTCTGGTTTTTGCTGTATTCGCTTTTCTCGTATCCGTTTTTGCTGTACTCGTTTTTGCTGTATTCATTTTTGCTGTTTCTGGTCATAATCTTGTTTCCTCCTGAATGTTTTTTTGTCCTGCGACATCCTTTAGTATCGCTTTTTCCGCGCAGATTATGCATCCAGAACCCTGTTTTTCCACGGTATCTGTTCCAAAGTGGGGAATGCAAGCCCAAAAATACAGTGTTTTTCCTGCTTTCGGACCACTGCTTTCCAAATTGTGGTAATTTTTTCCAACTTTTGAATTTCGATGTTGCTTTTTCCCGTTATCTGTATTATAATCAATTTTGTAAAAGAATTTACCCTTCATAAATTTTTTTACAATTAATAACCCCTTATTAATTATTTATACTCCCCTTGAAAGACCGGTAGCTCCCCTGCCGGTCTTTCTTTTTGCAATTATTCAGAGCCATGCAAAATTTCAAGAAGAACTGTGAGTCATGCTCGCATGAACGAACAGTTCTTCTTGAAATTTTATATGGCGAGAAGCCACATCGAGATGCAGCGTAGCGGAATCGAGATGTGGCTCTGAATAATTGCAAAAAGAAAGTCTGCATCAGCAGACTTTCCTCCTTTTTCCCGTTCTGTATATATGATTAGAATTCTACTTTTTCACCTTTTGCCGCTTTTGCTACGGTTCCTGCGAGGACGATCAACGCCATGAGGTTTGGAATTACCATCAGGCCGTTAAAGAGGTCTGACAGGTTCCATACGAGATCTACTTTCAGCAGAGAGCCGAGGAAAACGAACACAACGACGATCAGCGAGAACGGAACGACTGCTTTCTTTCCGAACAGATACTGTACGTTCTGTCTTGCGAAGAAGTACCATCCGACGATGGTCGAGAATGCAAAGAACAGAAGACAGATCGCTACGAACGCCGGTCCAAAGCCTTTGAGGCCGGTTCGGAATGCCGCCTGTGCGACCGGGGTTCCTACAACACCGGTACTCATCATCTCTTCCAGAACGCCGGAAGAAAGAATAACGAGAGCGGTCATGGTCAGGACAACGAAGGTATCAATAAAGACACCGATCATCGCTACTTCACCCTGATCCTCCGGGTTCTCGACATCGGCAATCGCATGGGCATGCGGGGTGGAACCCATACCGGCTTCATTAGAGAAGAGGCCTCGGGCAACACCGTAACGCATGGCTTTCCGCACGGTAATACCGGCTGCTGCACCAAATACAGCGTCCGGACGGAATGCACAGATAAAGATCGAAGCAATCGCTGACGGCACATGCTGGATGTTGATCAGAATAACAACAAGGGCTCCGACAAGATACAGTGCTGCCATCACCGGAACAACTTTTTCGGTGAAGGATGCGATACGGGAGATACCTCCGATGAAAATGAATGCGGCGAGAACGGCTACAATCACACCCATCACCCATTTCGGTACGGAAAATGCGGTGTAGAACGCATCACTGATGGAGTTCGACTGTACCATATTTCCCATAAAGCCAAGTGCCAGGATAACAGCTACGGCAAAGAAGCCTGCCAGCGCTTTTCCAAACGTTCCCTTGAACGCGTGGGTGATGTAGTAAACCGGTCCTCCGATGACCTCTCCACTCTCATCGCGGCGTTTTGAGATCTGTGCGAGATACGCCTCACCGTAGATCGTTGCCATGCCGAAGAACGCAGCAAGCCACATCCAGAAGATGGCTCCCGGGCCGCCGGATACGAGTGCGGTCGCACATCCTGCGATGTTTCCGGTTCCGACCTGTGCGGCGATCGCTGTTGCAAGCGCCTGGAAGGAAGTCATGCCGTCTTTTCCGGCCTTCTTACCCTTTAACGAGAAACCTCCGAAGACGCGGTTCCACGCGGTCTTAAACTTTCTTACCTGTACAAAGCGGGTCCGAACAGAGAAATAAACTCCCGTACCTACCAGCAGAAACAGCAGTACGCTGTTCCAGAGCACATCACTGATCTGCGCAATTGCCTGATTCAATGCATCCATTTTCTTTTCTCCCTTTCCATTCGACGTATGGTCTGAACGATGTGGATCACACATCCGCACCGTTTTGAGAAAAAAAATACCATCTCCTGCGGAATTTTTCCTGCAGAACATGGCTCTGATTGAAAAATACAGCAAAAAACCGCGCTTCCGGAATTTTTTCGTTTCTGCGCACCGCTTTTTTTGTTCCGCGGCTGTTTTTCTTCTGTATCTTTTTTGACTCTGTCCTTTTGCCTGAGAGATTCTGCATCGCTGCATTGCACCTTCGGCACTCTTTTCAAGAGCTTCTCCAGAGACCACTCCGTTTTTAGTCCTCGCCGTCTCCCGTCCGTTCTTGTTTTAAGAAGAGAACCAGCACCTGAAAGTTTTACTTCTTCGGTCGTGCACCTTTCGAAAATTAAATTTCCAAAGGCTCTCCGCACATTTTCTAAAAACTTCTACGTCTTTTTTTATTTTTGTAAAACTATAGCACCTGTGATAGGATTCGTCAATACCCCATGCCGTATTTTTTTCAGAATATTGCAAAAACATATAAAAAATCAGCAGATCTGAGCGCGCACGCCTCAAAATCGCATGCGCGGCACAGATCTGCTGTTCTCTTTTCCAAATATCTTTTATGACGCCTGGAACTGGCTGTTGTACAGATTGTAGTAGAAGCCTTTCTTCTCAAGAAGCTCCTCATGGCGTCCCTGCTCGATGATCTTTCCGTCTTTCATGACGAGGATCAGCGAAGCGTTGCGGATCGTGGACAGACGGTGGGCAACGACGAAACTCGTTCTGCCCTGCATCAGCTTGTCAAACGCCTCCTGAACCTGCAGTTCGGTACGGGTATCGATGCTGGAGGTCGCCTCGTCGAGGATCAGCATCGGCGGCAGGCAGAGCATGACACGGGTGATACAGAGAAGCTGTTTCTGCCCCTGGCTGATGCTGTCTTCGCTGAGAACCGTGTCAAGTCCCTTCGGCAGACGCTTAATAAACTCCCAGCTGTGTGCCTCTTTGGCCGCATTGATGATCTCCTCTTCCGTCGCATCCGGCTTTCCGAAGCTGATGTTGTCGCGCACGGTTCCCTGTTTGATCCAGGTATCCTGCAGCACCATACCAAAGCAGCTGCGGAGCGCATGGCGGGACAGTTCGTCGATCGGCTTTCCGTCGATGCAGATCTTTCCGGCATCGACATCATAGAAGCGCATCAGCAGGTTGATAAACGTCGTCTTTCCGCATCCGGTCGGGCCGACAATGGCAACACGCATGCCCGGCTGTACGTCAAGATTAAAGTTCTCGATCAGTTTTTTCTCTTTGTCATAACTAAATGCTACATCATCGATCGTCACATTTCCCGTCACGGTATCGATCGTTCCGGCCGGGTCTGCACTCTCCTCTTTCTCTTCCAGAAGAGCAAAGATACGGCCTGCGCAGGCAAGCGCGTTCTGCATCTCAGTGATAACGGAACTGATATCATTGAACGGTTTCATATACTGGTTTGCGTACGACAGCAGAACAGAAAGTCCGCCGACGGTCAGCGCGCCGCCCGGGATCATGAAAGCTCCCACAAGGGCAACACCGGCATAGATCACGTTGTTGACAAAACGGGTGGACGGGTTCGTTAAGGAACTGTAGAACACGGCCTGCTGGCTGTATTTCTGCAGATCTTTGTTGATCTCTGCAAAACGCTCGGAAGCTTTTTCCTCATAGCCGAACGCTTTGACTACTTTCTGGTTTCCGATCATCTCATCGATGAGTGCGGTCTGTTTTCCTCTCGTCTCACTCTGTTTCTGGAACATTTTGAACGAGCGGCCGGAAATAAATTTTGCCACGAAGAAGCTCAGAGGTGTCAGGCAGATCACAAGAAGGGTGATCCATACGTTCTTCGAGAACATGAAAAACAGTGTCACAATAATGGTTACGATGCCGGAGAACAGCTGTGTAAAGCCAAGCAGAAGACCGTCCGATAAGATATCGGTATCTGCGATAACACGGCTTACGATGTCTCCGGAGCTGTGCTGATCCAGATAGGACAGCGGCAGCACCTGGATATGACGGATCGCCTGGGAACGAAGGTCGCGCACGATGCGGTACGTCATACGGTTGTTGATCAGGTTCATGATCCATGCGGAAAGTGCGGAAACGAGGGTAAAGAATACGATTCGTTTCAGATAGAACCACATCTCCGGGAAATTGACCTGGTGGGCTGCAACGACCTCATCGATCGCATCGCCGAACAGGATCGGAATATAAAGCTGTAAAATAACGGTAACCGCAGCCAGGACAATACTAAGGCCTAAGAAAATTTTATAATTTCCGATAAACGCCATCAGCTTTTTCATGACCTGCATGCCGCTTTTTCCGGACTTGTTTTCTGTCTTTTTCATGCGATCACCCCGCTTTCGTTGTTATAAGCTGCACGCTCTTCCGGGAACTGGGAGAAGTAAATCTCGCGGTAAACCTCGCAGGTTTTCATCAGCTCGTCGTGTGTGCCGTTTCCTTCGAGCGTACCATTTCCAAGAACGAGGATCTGGTCTGCCTGACGGATGCCGGCGATTCGCTGGGATACGAGGAAGGTTGTCGTGTTTCCTTCGAGATTGTGGACGGCTTTGCGGAGTTTTGCATCCGTTGCAAAGTCAAGCGCACTCGAGCTGTCGTCCAGAATCAGGATTTCCGGTTTTTTTACCAGCGCACGCGCAATAGAAAGACGCTGTTTCTGTCCGCCGGAGAGGTTCTTTCCATTCTGCTCCAGCATAAAATCGAGCTGATCCTGTTTGCCTTCTACGACTTCTTTCGCCTGGGCTGTGGTGAGCGCCTCCCAGATTTCTGCATCGGTGGCGTCCTCTTTGCCCCACTTCATATTGTCGCGGATGCTGCCTTTAAAGAGCACTGCTCTCTGCTGAACAACACCGACTTTATTGCAGAGCTCTTCTTTCGTGTAATTCTTTACATTCTCGCCGTCTACCATGACGTCACCGCTGGTCGCATCGTAGAAACGGGAAATCAGGCTGACCAGCGTCGATTTTCCGCTTCCGGTACCGCCGATGATTCCGATGGTCTGTCCGCGTTTTGCGGTAAAGCTGATATCCGATAAGCTCTCTGCGCCGGCTCCTGCATAGGTGAAGCTGACATTTTTAAATGTAACAGCTGCATCGCCAGTTACTTTCTTTGCAGCGCCGCCTTTTGCCGGGTAGTTCATGGTTGTCGGAACCGCCAGTACGCCGGAGACACGCTCTGCACAGGCAACGGATTTGTTTAAGGTGATGATGAGCGATGCCAGTTTGATCAGTTCCACGATGATCTGCAGCATGTAGTTGTAAAGTGCGACAACCTGTCCCTGCTGCATACTGCCGATGTTAACCTGAAGGCCTGCCTGCCAGATCAGGACAACGGCTGCGATGTTGATGAGGACATAGGTCAGCGGATTTAACAGTGCGGAAATTTTTCCGACAAACTCGTTCAGACAAGTCAGCTCATCGTTGCTCTTTTCGAAATCGGCAACAGACTGCTCCTCACGGCAGAACGCACGGATGACACGGACACCGTTCAGATTTTCTCTTGTCATTCCGGTGACGCGGTCGAGTGCCGCCTGTACCTTTTTGAACAGCGGGATGCTGACCAGCATAATGCCGAATACAGCAACGAACAGGATCGGAATAGTAACCAGGAATACGATGGCACATTTTACGTTGACGGTAAATGCCATCACAACGGAACCGAATACGATAAACGGACTCCGCAGCAGCAGACGCAGACCCATGTTGATTCCGTTCTGCACCTGATTGATATCGTTGATCAGACGGGTGATCAGCGTATCGGTTCCAATGGTATCCAGCTCCGTAAAGGACAGAGCCTGAATGTGGTCAAAGACCGCCTGGCGAAGCTCGGTTGCACAGCCGACGCTCGCTTTTGCCGCGAAATACTGCGCGGTGAAGCTGCAGCAAAGTCCGACTGCCGCCATCAGAACGAGGATTCCAAAACGGCTGACGATGTACGGACGGTTATTGCCTGCGATACCCACATCGATGATCTGGGCAACAACCATCGGCACAAGAAGGTCGAATACGACTTCCAGAAGCTTGAACAAAGGAGCGATGATGCTCTCTTTTTTGTAGTGCTTCAAGTAGACTCCAAGACTTTTCATCTTCTTTTTCACTCTCCATTTCTTTGTTTCTTGACATTGACAGTATAATCTCATATGATTAATACGAATAGTATTGTTTTTATGGCTTAGTGATACAATTTTAATATCATAGATAATTTCACGAAAGGAAGTCTCTTATGGAACTGCGCCAGCTTGAATATTTCCGCGTCATCGCCGAAACCGAAAGCATTCACGAGGCCGCCCGCCGCCTCAATATGTCCCAGCCGCCGCTCAGTTATCAGTTAAAGCAGCTGGAAGCCGAACTGAATGTCACTTTATTTGAACGCACCCGCCAAGGCGTCCGCCTGACCGAAGCCGGAAAACTGCTGTACGACCGCTCCGCCAACCTGCTCGAGTACGTGAAATCGACGGAGCTTGAGGTCGCAAAGGTCGGCAAAAAGCGGGTTCTGCGCCTCGGCATCACACCGACCACCGTTGCGACGATCATGCCGTGCGTCTCGCTTTTTTCCCGCCGCAATCCCGATGTCAACTTCGAGGTGCACGACGGCATCACCTACACGCTGTACCGCTATCTGATGGACGGCATCATCGACATTTCCATCGCCCGCACGCCGCTGCGGCTCGACGATGTCGACTATAAAATTTTAAGCTCTGAACCTATGATTGCCGTTTCTTCAAAAGATATGCTTCCCGAGAAGAACGGATCGCTAAAGCTCTCGGATCTTTTGAATATTCCGCTCATCATCTACCGCCGGTATGAGGCGCTCATCATGGATGCGTTCCACTCGCGCGGCATGGAGCCCGATCTTTTCTGCGTCTGCGACGATCCCCGCGGCGCGATGCTCTGGGCAAAGGAAGGCCTTGCCACTGCCATTTTCCCGCAGTCCATGAGCTCTCTCTGCCAGGGACTCCGCATCCAGCCGCTCGCAGAAAGCGACCTGGAAACGCAGATCGCCGTGATCTGGAAAAAGGGGCGGAAACTCTCTCCGCTTCTGCAGGACTTTGTCGATGCCTGCATGGAGAGCATATTATAATAGAAGAAGTCCGCTGCGCCAGTCTCTTTTTCAGGGATCAGCGCAGCGGACTTCCTTTTTTTATTTCTCATTCTTTTTACTGCACAAACAGCAGCGCGATATTCAGCAGTGTCACAATCACCGCAATCGCAAACAGGGCAATTTTCAGCCGCAGACTGTTCGCGTATTTTCCCATGACTTTTTTCGAGGACGTCAGATAAATCTGCGTAAATACCGTAATCGGGAGCTGCATTCCAAGAAACATCTGTGAATAGAGAAGGCCCTGGAACGGGGAATCAATCAGAAGAATGACCGCTGCGGCCGGGATCATGGTAAGAAGGATTCCCCAGCGTGTCTCCTTACTCTTGATCTCATACGGCTTGTTAAAAATCCCCGAAAAAATCGTTCCGCCCGCCATTCCCGCGGTGATGCTCGATGAAATTCCGGCGAGCAGAAGCGCTGCTGCAAAAATCACCGATGCGGCATTTCCAAGGAGCGGTGTCAGCATCTTTCCCGCCGTTGCGAGATCATCCACCTGCTTTGCATTCTGTGGCTGGAAAAACGTTGCGGCCGCCATCAGGATCATTGCACTGTTGATGGCCCATCCGATGATCATGGAAAACAGGGTGTCTTTGAACTCATACTTTAACTGGCGCACAATCACCTCATCATCCTCAAGATTCCACTGGCGGCTCTGAATAATTTCCGAGTGGAGAAACAGGTTGTGCGGCATGACGACCGCACCGAGGACGCTTAAGATGACCGGCATTGAGTGCTCTGGAAACGACGGTTTTACCCAGCCGACAGCCGCCTGCGCCCAGTCGATATCGGCGATCCAGACTTCAAAGAGGAACGAAAAGCCGATCAGCGAGACAAACACAATGATCAGTTTTTCAATCCGTTTGTAAGCACTTGTAAACTCACAGATCAGAACCAGCACGAGAATCATCATGCTGCCGAGCTTAATCGGAATGCCGAACAGCATCTGGAGCGCAATCGCACCGCCGAGGATCTCCGCCATTGCGGTCGCCACCGCTGCCATCATCGCCGTCGCAAGAATCGTGTTTTTCAGCCACGCAGGCAGATAGAGGCTCGCCGCCTCCGAGAGGCACTTTCCCGTGGCAATGCCGAGATGCGCCGCATTGTGCTGCAGAAAAATCAGCATGATCGTGGACAGGGTAACCATCCACAGAAGCTCGTAGCCGTAACCCGATCCGGCGGCAATGTTGGATGCCCAGTTTCCCGGGTCGATAAAACCGACCGTGACAAAAAGTCCCGGACCGAGATAGCGGAGAAAATTCATGCCCGCCGTCTCTTTTCGTTTTCGATTTTGTTTCATATTCTTTCCTTTCTGACAATTTGATACGGAACCGGCCCATCCAGGATCGGCAGAAATCATTTTGTTGTGGTTTTGGTTGCTTTAGTTAGTTGTAACTAACTGCATTGTACATGGGATTTTTCAAAAAGTCAAATCCTGTTTTCTCTTTCTTGTGCTTCATCGTCCGCTGTGCTACAATAAAACTGCTTATTTTGAACTAAAAGGAGAATTTTTATCATGATACGACTTGCCGTCCCGGAGGATTTTACTTCGCTCATGTCAATCTATGCGTACGCCCGCTCTTTTATGCAGGAAACCGGAAATCCGAATCAGTGGGGAAACCATTTTCCGCCGGAGGAGCTGATTCACAACAGAATCCGTGACAAACAGCTTTTTGTCCTGGAAGAAAACGGCACGCTGCACGGCGCGTTTGCCTTCATCATCGGTGAGGATCCGACGTATCTGCAGATCGACGACGGCTCCTGGCTCTCCGATGCGCCGTATGGCACGATCCACCAGGTTGCCTCAGACGGAACAATCCACGGATTTTTCTCCCAGATCGTCGATTACTGCTGGACACAGATCCCGCACCTGCGCGTCGATACGCATACGGACAATCAAATCATGCAGCATCTGATCCAGAAAAACGGATTTGAACGGCGCGGCATCATCTACGTACTGAACCACTCTCCGCGGATTGCATTTGAGCGCGTAAAATAAAACACCAAACGAAAACACCGGATCGTCACCGCTTCGCAGACTTTTCAGCCGCGGAATCACCGTTGGATCCAGGTAATATAAGGATCCGACGACCTGTCCCATCATCCCCTTTTTCGATCTTTCGTGTGTCATTTTTTTACCAACCTTATATCTTCTTACCATCCAATATACACTTGCCCGTACCGAAATGCAAAGAAAATCCGCTTTTTCCCCTCTGTTTCTGCACATTCCTTTGTGCAGAATACAGATGCAGAAAAAACGGATTTTCTTTTGCATTTTTCTTTATGCGTGGATTCCTCTGTTCTCGTCTCCGGTCTCGTTTACGCCGAATTCGTAATCGTTGCCCGGCAGAATCATGTTCAGCAGGATTCCTGCGATGGCTGCAATGGCAAGTGCAGTCAGGGTGACGGTCGTTCCGCCGATCGTAAAGGAGAGACCGTTGCTGAAGCCCAGTCCACAGACAAAGATGACGCCCGCAATAATCAGGTTTCTTGATTTCGTCAGGTCTACCTTGTTCTCAACCACGTTGCGCACACCGATGGCAGAAATCATACCGTACAGCATGAAGCTGACGCCTCCGATGATGGAGGACGGCATGGTGCTGATGAGTGCCGATACCTTCGGAATGAAGCTGACGATAATCGCAAAGACTGCGGCAATACGGATGACTCTCGGGTCATGTACGCGGCTCAATTCCAGAACGCCGGTGTTCTCGCCGTACGTCGTGTTGGCCGGTCCGCCGATGAAACCTGCCATTGCGGTTGCAAGACCATCACCGAGCAGGGTTCTATGCAGGCCCGGATCAGAAAGGAAGTTCTCTCCTACGGTTGCAGAGATCGCCGACATATCGCCGACATGCTCCATCATAGTCGCGATCGCGATCGGTGCCATAATCATAATGCTGGTCAGATCGAATTTGCAGAGCTGCAGCGGCGGAAGTCCGACGATGCCTGCCTGTGCAACCGGCGCAAAGTTGATGATCACGGATCCGTCCGGATTTTTGATGCCGAGTGCATTCAGGACAACTGCCACAGCGTAGGCAATCACAACGCCCATCAGAATCGGAATGATTTTGAGCATTCCTTTTCCCCAGATGTTGAAAATGATGATGACTGCCAGCGCAACCAGTGCCAGGAACCAGTTCGTCGAAGCATTATTAATGGCGGAACCAGCAAGGCTGAGGCCAATGCAGATGATAACCGGACCTGTGACAACCGGCGGCAGGTAGCGCATCACGCGTTTGACGCCGACCATGCGGATGATCAAGGCAAAAATCAGGTACAGAAGACCTGCTACCACAATACCTCCGCAGGCATAGGCTGCCTTGTCGTTGACACTCATGCTGGCATATTTTCCGGTATTCAGGTTTGCAACAGCGGCGAAACCGCTTAAGAATGCAAACGAAGAACCAAGAAATGCCGGTACTTTAAATTTCGCGCACAGATGAAACAGCAGGGTTCCAAAGCCGGCGCAGAACAGTGTGACGGATACGGTAAGACCGCGGGACGGCCCCTCGCCGCATGCGTCTACAAAGTAGCTGTTTACCAGAATCGGCACCAGAATGGTTGCACCGAACATGGCAAACATGTGCTGCAATCCGAGAATCAGCATTTTAGGAATACCGAGCTTTCTCGCATCGCGGATGACTCCATTAGACTCGTTCATACGTCTCTCCCTCTCTTTTGTTTTTCCTTCCCATTATAGGCGTTATATTCTGGAAACACAAGCGAAAGATTCCGTTCCGCACACTTTAATTTTCAAACGGGCGGACACGAAGGGTAACACCTAATTCATCGCAGATTTCCCGGCATTTCTGAATCTTTTCTTCCGGCATAACTTTCTCGACAACGGTCATCACAACATTCGGCACATACTGTTTTGCAAGTACTGCAAACTCCTTGATCGCCTCGTACGACTGGATGCCGAATTTCGACCGCGTGAGCTCCAGAAATTCCTTTTCATCCGGCGCGTTTAAGGAAATCGAGACGGTATCGAATCTTCCCTTTAATTCCGGGGTGACATCTCTTCCATAGATCAGGTTGGCAAGACCGATCGTATTCAGACGCACTTTCAGGTTCGGATACGTTTCTTTTAAGGAATCGATCACCCGACAGACATCCTCAAGCCGCTCAAGCGGTTCTCCGAAGCCGCAGAAGACCAGTTCATTGATCACGTTCAGATCGTACTGTGCGAACAGCTCCAGCATCGTCTCAACGGATGGCTCGCCCTCTTTTAACCACAGTGTATTTCCCTCCTGCTGCTGTTTCGTCTGGCGCAGACAGAACACACAGCTGCACGGGCATTTATTTGTCATGTTGACATAGACATTTTTTCCGGTAAGATCGCCGCTCTTTGCAAGGTCGAGATACCCTTCCTCGCCGACGGCTCCGGTTACAGTATATAAATACATTACGCTTCCTCCGTTAAGTCCTTCATAAACATTTCAAAGCAGAGTCCCCAGTAGCTTGGCACTTCGTTTTCTTCGCAGTAGCGGATGCATTTCGATACGTAATCCGCCGCCTTTTTCACCGACTCGTACAGGCTGTGGCCGTTCAGATACATGCCTGCGATAATTGCCGCAATGACATCTCCCGTACCGCTCCGGTCGCCGCCGATGCGGTCTACCATGACAATCTGGAAGTCTTCGCCTTTGTTATAGATAAAGTTGGCAATCTGCGTCTGGTTAAAGTGGATGCCCGTCACAACAATATGTTTCGGTCCCCGCTCCGCCAGTTTTCCGCACATCTCTTTCAGCTCCTCAATCGAAGCCCCGTTCTTCGGATACGGCGCATCGAGCAGTGTACAGAGTTCTGTCAGGTTCGGCGTGATGATATCCGCGTAGTGAACCAGTTCTTTCATCTTTTCGCACATCTCTTTCGTGTACGTCCGATACAGCTTCCCATAGTCTCCCATGACCGGATCGACGATGACAAAGTTGCGGTCCGTCTTAAAATGGCGGATAAAATCAAGCACGATATCCACCTGCTGTTCCGATCCTAAGAAGCCGGTCGAGATCGCATCGAAATCGAGCTTCAGCTCCTTATAGGTCTGAATGTAATCCTTCATCCGGTCAGTATAATCATCAAAGTAATACGTCGGAAACTGCGTGTGTGCTGAGAGAATTGCGGTCGGAACTGCCACCGCCTGAATCTTCATCGCCGACACGATTGGCGCCATCACAGCCGTCGAGCACCGGCCAAAGCCTGTCAGATCGTTAATCAGTGCTATCTTTTTCTGTTTTTCCATGTTGTTCTCCTCTTTTTTTCAGGATGCCTCCGCATCTGTTTTATGTCTATTTTTGCACACTCGCGTCTTATTTACAAGTTTTTTCCAGACAAAAAGAAAAGGGACTGTCGGGAAATAGACCGCCCCGTATGTAAAATGATCGGATAACTGAATTTTGTCTTTTTTCTGATTCATTTCTGCTCTCTCTTTAAAGTTTTTCCGTCTCCTCGCGCAGCGCTGCCGTCAGCTTTCTTGTCATCTCAAGATAGCTGTTCAGCTCTTCTGCCGAGAGTTTTCCATATGCACGGATCTCCGCCCCACGCAGCCGGTCCGTCGTATTTTTCTCCAGTTCCCGTCCGGCATCCGTCAGCAGAATCCTCTTTTTGTTCCGCGTTCCCGGGATGAGCTCGAGCTCCACAAGGCCTATATCACAGAAAATTCCGCCTGTGCCTTCCACGCCCTCGAACACGCCGCTTCCCACAACCGGGAATGCATCATAGTCCTGCAGTCTCTCCGTCTCTTCTACGGTCAGCCCCGCAAGCGCATTGTAGTGCACCGGCAGTGTCTCGCCGAACGGAACGTTGTTGTCCGCATCTTTCACGGCGTGGCGGTACGTCACGATTACGGTTCCGCCGGATCGAGCAGAATGCTCTGGCGCTGGATACGGAACGATGCCAGGGAATCGTAATCGTACACGATCGCCACCTCGTTCTTCACCGGAGCCTCCATCGCCTCTTCGTATTTTTTCATATCACGGAAGAAACTCTGTATGTCTTACCAGTCCCTGATCGTCAATGCCGAACGCATAGCTGTTGGATCTGGTCTGCAGCAGGAAAATATTTTCGGAATGATTGATCACAATACCCATTTTCGCTTTCCCCATTTCTCTATCTTGTATCTTTCCTTTTTTCAACAGTACAAATTTATCATATGTTAAAAGTCAAAATATTTTACTTTTTATTTTAGTAAAATTTACTACCTGTTTTTGTGAAAAATGCACAAAAAGAGGAATCTCCATCTATGCAGACTGGAAATGCCTCTTTTTTGTTCTCTTGTTTCCTTTTTTTCTTCAGCTCAGGAAGTTTTCAATAATGACGTTTTCCGCCTCCGCTTCCGTCATGCCGAGCGTTCTGAGTTTCAATAGCTGCTCATCATTGATCCGTCCGATCGCCGCCTCGTGGATGATTGCCGCATCCACATGCTTTGCCTGGATCTCCGGAATAGATCCGACCTGGGCGTGATCCATGATGATAGAATCGCACTGGATATGGGCGTGGCATTTGTTTTTGCCGACTGCCTTCGGATGGAAGACCTGTGAGGAATTGCCCTTTCCGACAGAACGTGAAATAATCTGTGCGGAAGAACCGCTTCCGTTCATACATACTTCAATATCCGACTCTGCCTTCTGGTCACCGTCTGTCATCAGACGTTCGAGCACGAACAGTTTGGAGTTTGCATCCATCACAACATTCGTCGTACGAATTGTTGAGTCAACGCCCTTAATCTGTACGGTATCCAGCGTAAAAACGGAATTTTCTCCGATTTCAATATTTGTCACCGGGTTCAGAATCCGCTGTCCCGTTCCATTTCCCTCGCCATAATGCTTTTCCTCGTAGCGCACGTTGGCATTTTTTCCTACATGGAACGTATGGATACCGTCGTGCCGGCTGTCGTTGCAGCCGCCGTTGTGAATACCGCAGCCCGCTACAATCGTAACATCGGCGCCGTCCGCAACGTAGAAATCATTGTAAACAAGATCCGTCATACCGGAAACGCTGACGACAACCGGGATAAATACTTTTTCGCCCTTCGTCTCGCCGTCGATCAAAATATCAATGCCCGGCTTATCCTCTTTTTTGCGGATTTTGATATGTTCACTGTCACCGTGGCAGAGCGGAATGCCGTTCTGACGGAGATTATACGCCCCTTTCTGCGCAAATCCTTCGCTGATCTGATTTAATACGCCCTGGGTTGTCTCATCTACCTGTACCATCAGCATGTGCCTCCTTCCTGACCGCACATCCGGCCTGTTTTCTGCTGGAACAGAGTCGGCAGTACATCTTCTTTTGTACCGTATTCTTTCACCTGTCCGTCCTCGATCACCATGATCTTGTCTGCCATCTGGATAATGCGTTCCTGATGGGAAATGAGGATCAGACATTCTTTCTTCTCTTTGTGGATTTCTTCAAACCGTTTGATCAGCATGGAAAAGCTCCACAGGTCAATGCCAGCCTCCGGCTCATCGAAAATGCTGACCTTATGCGGTTTTGCAAGAACCGTTGCGATCTCCAGACGCTTCATCTCTCCTCCCGAGAGCGTACCGTCCATCTGGCGGTTCAGGTAATCTGCAGAGCAGAGTCCGACGGCGGAGAGGAGTTTACAGCTCTCGGCTTCCGTCAGTTCTTTTCCGGCTGCCAGCGACAGCATTTTTTTCACCGTCATTCCTTTAAAACGCGGCGGCTGCTGGAATGCATAGCCGATGCCGGCGTTTGCACGGTGGTCAATATCATAACCGGTAATATTTTCCTCATCCAGGAAGATTTCTCCGCCATTGGCGTCCTCAATTCCTGCAAGCACTTTGGCCAGCGTTGATTTTCCGCCACCGTTCGGTCCGGTAATCACCAGCATTTCCCCGTCCTTTACCTCAAAACTGATGTGGTTGACGAGGCAGCGTTTTCTTCCCTCTTCGTTTACTTCAAAGGTAAGATTGTCTACTTTCAGCATATTTGCACCTCTTTTGTTTTCACTCTTTGCAGGGATAATCCCCCTTTCAAAAACTCTACTCCTTCTCCTAAAATCTGTCAATTATTTGTTGTGGTTTTGAGAGACTCTTTTGTTTTATGCAGTGATTTTTCCCGTAACATTTTCTTTTCCTGCATTCTTTTTCGTTTCTTCTGGATCGCATGCTGTGTTTGCGGTATAATGAGGGTAATATTTCATCGGGAGGTTATCGTATGCGTGTACTTATTACAGGAACCAGTTCTGGAATCGGGAAGGCGATTGCGGAGAAATTTTTAAAAGAAGGCTTTGACGTTACCGGATTTGACCGGAAGGAAGCTTCGATCAGACAGGAGTCGTATACTCATTTCTGCCTTGATATCCGCGCCAGAGAACAGTATCCGGCACTTGCGCCTTTTGATATTGTCATCAACAACGCCGGTGTGCAGAACGAGGATGATATTGATATCAATTTAAAGGGAACCATCGCAATCACGGAGGCGTACGGAATTCATGACAACATCCGCGCCATCCTCATGATCGGCTCGGCCAGCGGCCATACCGGAGCTGAATTTCCGGAATACACCGCAAGCAAGGGCGGCGTTCTCGCCTACACAAAAAATGTGGCACTCCGCATTGCACCGTATGGCGGAACGTGCAACAGCCTTGATTTCGGCGGCGTACTGACCGAGTTGAATCTGCCTGTCACAGAAGACCAAAAGCTCTGGGATCAGATCATGGAGCTGACGCCGCTGAAACGGTGGATGACCGTCGAGGAAGCAGCGGACTGGGCGTATTTTATGACCGTGACGAACCGGTTCTGCACGGGACAGAATATTCTGATTGACGGCCTTGAAGCGGGGAATGCACATTTTGTGTGGCCGGATGAATGATTTGTTGATTGCCTGCACAAACAAAAAAACAGGTTCCCTGCACGGAAGTTTTTTAAGCTTTTCCGCTGCCGGGCTGCCTGTTTCTTTTTATTTTTTTCGTTTTTTCTTACGCTTTCTCAAACACCAGAATTTTCTCTGCGAATTTGTGGACGATCGGCATCCACATCACCAGCTTGTAGATGGGATTCAGTGTTTCCATACCGCGGGCGATGTTGTCGTCTTTTACTTTTCGGAAACCGGCGGCAATGTTGCCCAGGTCGGCAAAGCTGTTCGCACCCCAGGTAAATGTCGCGCCTGTCGCCTGGATGGATTTTTCGATGTTTTCTTTCTTTACAAAGTGCGGGCACAGCGTTTCCATGCAGACGTAGGCATTGTCGAAGTGATCGCGGATGATGGCGAGCATCGTTCTGACCTCATCCGCTTTCATGTACATGGTCAGACCTTCGATGATGAAAAGTATTTTGCCCCGCACTTTTACCTGATCGGCCCATGCCGGATCGAGCACGGAACACGCAATCGTGGAAACGCGGCCGGATTCCTGATAGATCGAATCGCGTACCTCAATCGTCTCCGGCAGATCGAGATTGTACCAGGTAATTTTTCCATTATCCATGCGGTAAAAACGAGTGTCCAGACCACAGGCGATGTTGACGACGGTACAATCCGGGTTCTTTCGGATAAAGTCGCTGATCAGCTCATCAAACACAACACTCCGCGCTACGATTCCGCCGCTCATTGCTGTGTCCTTTTTCGCATTGCTGAAATCATAGTCGATGCGGTCAATCAGCTCTTCTGCTTTGGTGTCGCGGAACTTGTTTTTCGGATTTCTGCTGTGCATGGCGCGGGCGTAGAAGCACTGCAGCATCGTCTCGGCAGTTCCGTTCAGTTTTGGTTTTATTTTTTCATTGCTCATTCTGGGTGATCTCCCTTCTGTGTTTTATATTCTTCGATCCATTTCACCGGTTCCGTCCCGGTCTTATTTTATTTCGGATTTTCCACCTTGTCCCCCACGAACCAGTAATCACAGACCTCACCGCTGCCTGCCAGCGTATGGTCACGGTAGAGCTTCGCGTGCATCAGGGCTGCTGTCTTGTAATCAATGTCGCACATAATCGGCAGCACTTCCAGATAGCCCTCTTTTCGGGCGAAGGTATTCAGGGGACATTGGGTGAAGTGGTAATAAAAACCGTCCTGATGCTTCGTCTCATCAAAATGAAAATCCCACGAATACGCCTTATACTGCGGATGTGCTTCCAGCCAGGCGGCATCCTTATGCATCATCTTCGCAATCCGCGCCATGCCGCTCTTCTTATTCGCATTAATCATCAGGCCCATGGCTTTCAGAAGCGGGAAGGACATCATCTCCTCTGAGATTGTACGCAGTTCATCCACAGAAATCTGTCTGTCCGACGCATCCCAGAGCGCAAGAAAAATGAGGCCTTCATAGAGATTCGACACCATCGGGTTGTCCTTTCCGATATCATCGGCGCGGCGAAGCATGTCGCGGTAGATCTGGTTGGTCTTGCGGAGAAGCTCTGCGGTCTCCTCTTTTCCGTAGCGTTTTAGCAGACTTTTCTTTATTAAAGGAGTCAGCATGTTCCAATATTTGCTGGTGTATTCCATCATGGGCGGGTACCTCCATCTTACTTTTATTAGGATTCACTAACTGGCAGGTGTAAAATTGCCGCCTACAATGTTGAAAAATAGGCGGAATTTTACTTTTCATTATGAGGTTATTATATCACACTTTTTATTACTTTGTTTTAAAATCGCAAAAATTTCTTGACTATAATTCAGCCTTCCTTTATTATAGAAATTAAGAAATGGCCATCCTGCTCTCTGGTAAGCATGGATGGCCACTTCTTATAGCTATTTAATATTTTCGCCAGATCGGGTGATTGCGCTCACCTTCCGGCTGTCTTGTTAAGTATATTATATTGCAATCGTGTAATTTTGTCAAATCAAAATAGCGCCCCTGCTCTGGTAAAGTTAGGCGCTATTTTTAGTTAGAAGCTTTATCCGGCGGTCAGGTGTACACTGACCAACGGCTCTCTTGTCGAATATATTATATGACAGCATTTTCTTTTGGTCAACAGCCATTTTTCTTATATTTTCACCATTATTTCGACCCAAATCTCTCAAAAAGAAATTGAAATCCCCTCTTCTCCACCTTATAATATTTTCTATAAGGCACACATATGGGGAGATTTTTATGACGATCAGTATTCTTCTTGCGCAGCAGATCGCGCAGCTTTTTCTTATGATTTTTATGGGCTTTTTAATCGTAAAAGCCGGACTTTTAAAGGATGAGGACAGCAAAGTTCTGTCGAAAATTGTGCTGTACCTGATCATTCCCTGCGTGATTCTGAATGCGTTTCAGGTCGATTACACGCCGGAAACGGTGCGGGGGCTGCTGGTTGCGTTTGCGGCTTCGCTTCTGATGCAGGTTGTGCTTCTTTTTGCGGTTTCAGCTCTTGGACGGGTGTTTCATTTGGATGCGGTTGAGATAACTTCTGTTTACTACTCCAATTCCGGCAATCTGATTGTGCCGCTTGTGACGGCTGTTTTAGGAGCGGAATGGGTGCTTTACAGCTGTGTTTATATGAGCGTACAGCTTGTCTTTTTCTGGACGCACTGCAAAAAGGTGATCAGCCGTGAGGCTTCCTATGACTGGAAGAAGATTGTTCTGAACCTCAATATTATTTCTATTTTCGTCGAAATTCTTCTTTTTTTCACGGGCATCCGGCTTCCTGCGCTGGTCAACAATACGCTTCATTCTGTCGGAAGCATGGTTGGCCCTGCCAGTATGATTGTTACGGGTATGCTTTTTGCCGGCATGGACTTCCGTCAGATTTTTGCGAATAAACGGATTTACTTCGTGACCTTTCTCCGCCTGATCGCCGTTCCGCTGATGGCGCTTGTTCTCTTAAAACTCAGCCATCTCGCCGACCTTTCCGCTGACGGACCGACACTGATTCTGATCGTTTTTCTCGCCATCATCACGCCATCTGCTTCCACGGTTACCCAGATGTGCCAGGTATACGGCAACGATTCGCGCTATGCCAGTGCCATCAATGTTGTTACTACGCTGGCTTCTATTGTGACGATGCCGCTTATGGTAATGCTGCTTCAGATGGTACTCTAATCACAATTAACAGAAAAACGCTGTCCCGCTTCCCCTTCCAGAGAAGCATTGACAGCGTTTTCTATTACCCAATTAGTACCTTTTTCCCTTCAAACGCAAATCCATAATGCCGGATTCTTTCTTTTGGGATTCCCCGTTCTTTCAGTTCCGCGTCGTATTTCTTTATTTCAATCTGCGCCAGTGCTTTTTGTACCGTTTCCTGCAGCGTTTTTTCTTCCGTTTCTTTTACTTTAAATTCCAGAATCATAGCATCTCGATCCAAATTTCTGGGAATTAGAATCACATCGTATCTTCCATACCCACTTTCCCGATTGGAACGCACCTCATAAAGATCTCGCACTTCCACCAGCAGCCCAAGTACAAATCCATGATAAAACCGCTCTGGCTGGCTCCGCTCGGACGCATGTTTTCCAGCATCAAAATTACTAAATGTAGCAAGTGCAATATCATTCATATAGAGGTTCATCGCTTTTACATCCCCATTCAGCAATGCTTTGATAAATTCATTATAATTGGCAGATGCCGCTGCAAACCAGCTTTTGAACATATTCGAAAACATGCTCACAGTCTCCAGATTTGTGATGGAAAGAGAATACCACGGCTCCAGCGTCAGTCCTCTGTATTCAATCTCCTCCACTTTCAGATAACCGCTTGCCACCAACAGACTCCATACCGCACTTTCATCCTGTTCTAATTGTCCAAATATAATCTGCTCATCAAAATTAACTACAATTTGTTGTCTGTTGATCAGTTTTTCCAGTTCTTCCTTCATATTTACCGATGCTGACTGCAGGAGTTTGCTGATCAATCCATTGGAACTTGTAGCTGCCCAGTAGGGCCGCAGTTTTTTCTCTTTCAGATAATTTGTAATAGACCACGGATTGTAAATATCACGATGCGTGCCAAAGCAAAATCCGTCATACCATTGCTTTACCAGATCTTTCTTTTCCGGCATTCCAAATTGATCTAATGATTGAAATACCTCTTCTTCTGTAAAACCAAAACAGTCTGCATAGGCATCCGATGTTGTTGTAATAACCGTCAGATTATTAAGGTCCGAAAAAACAGATTCTTTGGAAATACGGGTAATTCCAGTCATCACAGCGCGTTCCAGATATGGATTTGTTTTGAATGTCGCATTGAAAAGGCTTCTCATAAATCCTACAAATTCATCCCAGTATCCATGAATATAGGCTTCCTGCATGGGCGTGTCATATTCATCCAGAAAGATCAAAACTTTTTTTCCATATAAAAGATTCAAATAACTGGAAAGATTTTTTAATGCATCCTGTGCTGTCACATCACTCATTTTTTCTGTAATTTCCAGCATCTGCTGTTTCTCATTTTGCGTAAAGCATTCTTCCTGCTCCAAATACCGATGTCGGCGATAAGCATCTACAATAATATTTTTTATCTTCTGCACTGCATCTTGATAGTTATTCTGTTTTACGTCCGCAAAGCTCAGAAAAATCACCGGATAAGTTCCCTGCAGTCTGCGGTATTTTTCCTGTTTCCAGATAGAAAGCCCTTCAAAGATGGTACCTTTTTCTGCATACTGTCTGGAAAAGAAACAATTCAGCATGCTCATATTCAATGTTTTGCCAAATCTTCTCGGACGTGTGATCAGCGTAATGTCATCTCCACTTTCCCACCATTGTCTGATAAAATCGGTTTTATCAACATAAAAATAATGATTTTCTCGAAGGGAAGCAAAATCCTGCTTTCCTATACTAATCGCTGAAGTCATATTTCATCTTTCCTTTCTGAGCGCAGACACACCAGCATTTTCTGTCTGATAATGAAATGTTCCACTGTTTTCTAATCGATAATCTTATCTTATAGTTTATCAAATTCCGAAAGAAATTAATAGACTTTTTCTTCTGCACAGCAAAAAAATGGCCGTCCCATTCCTCAGTGCAAGGATCAGACGGCCATTTTTCACTATCAGTTTCCAGTTTTATTTCTCATACAAAAACTCTTCTGGCAGTGTTACACCGAAATCCTTTGCCAGATGGCGGAATTCATCCGGTGTGATCGTCTGGCGTTTCGTTGGCTGCATAGAAAGTGTTTTTACCAGGATTTCTGCAGATTTTTCTGCGGTATGCATCAGACCGAAGGTCAGGTCAAAATCAAAGCCGGCGGCGAACATGCCGTGGTGTGCCCAGATAGCAAGATCATATTTCTTCATCAGCTCGCTCGTGGCAACGGCGATCTCTCTGCCTCCCGGAACCATCCACGGAACGACACCTATTCCGGACGGGAATACAACAGGACACTCGGTTGCCATCTCCCAGAGTTCGCGGGTAAATACTTTATCTTCCAGCGGCAGAACAAAGGTAAGCGCGATCACGTTGGTGGTATGTGCATGGTACACAACGCGGTATCTTTCGTCCTGAAGTTTTTTTACCTCCAGGTTCATCAGATGGCTCGGAAGCTCTGAGGTCGGACGTCCTCCGTTGACGAGACCCCAGACGATGCGGTAATTTTCACCTTTTTCATCCAGCTCAATCATACAGATGCTGTCTTCCGGTTTGATTGTGACATTTCGGAAATATTTTCCGCTTCCGGTTACCAGGAAATACTCTCCCGCAAGATTTGGAACGGCGGTTCCGATCGAATTCCACTCTCTGGCCTCAAAATTTTCTTTTACCTCTTCAACCTCTTCCGGTTTCACACGGTAAGAAAGGTTTCCGCCGTTTCTCTCATGCCATCCCTGCTCCCAGCCATCATTTGCCATACGGATAAAGCCTTTTACAAATTCTGCATCTAAAAATTTCATGTTTTTTCCCTCTTCTTTCTCTCTTTTCCTCTTCTTTTATCGATATTTACCGGCACACAACCTCTACCGGCACATCCAGGATTTTTGCAACTTTCAGAATCGTATCAATATGATGTCCGACAGCAGCTGCCATATGATGTGTTGGTCCCGCCTCACTCCATCTGTTGCAGAACTCTCTTGCCCCAATGGAGAAACGTGTTCTCATGTTTGTATCGCCAAAGGTAAAGATCGGACCATCCTCATTGACACCCTCTGCAGCAACAAATTTAAAATGACCGTCTTTATCCTGCGTAATTCCAAGATATGTAACATCTCCAACCGGCGGATAAAACTGCGTCAGATATCCGCCGCCCGTCTTGCCATGAAAAACATCAACGATTTTCATGGACGGTTTTTTCGCCTGCGAAATATCAGCATCTCCCGATCCAGAGTGGCCGATAATACAGATATCCTCATTGAAATCGATCGAATACATCTCAGAAAGCTGACCGGTTCCGGCGATTGTTTTCAGAATGCTCATTGCCATTGCAACTTTCATATCACCCTCTACGGCACAGGCTGTACCCTGTTTGATCAGCATGGAAAATGCCGGAATCAGCATGCTGTCCAGTTTTCCGGCAACCCCTTTGGCAAAGCCGTCATAATGGGATGCCACCATGCCAAGATCTTCTTTTTTTACCCATTCTTCAAAAGCAACGACATATTTTGCCATATCCCATACGGTCTCTACCGTTGCACCGCCCTCGATGTCAAAGGTATCCAGAATCTCCTCTGCCTTGGCGCGGATTGCGGCCTCATCTGTGACAGGATCCGCGATCGCCCACATTTTCTCCCAGTCGAACTGTTTCGTGTAAAGTCCCATCCGGTTGTAAAGATTGGTTTCATCGATATACAGATCCATCATTCCCGGATATGGTCTTCCGATCTGGGCAATATTGGTGTAGCGGAATCTTCTGCGTACCTGGGCTGCCCGGCACCACTCATCGATTTCCTTTGCCACGTAAGCATCTCCGCCTTCTACAACACCGGTGATGACGGCATGACGTTTGCCCGCACGCTCCAGATCGGCTACCATCTCGCCGACTGCACCACAGGCATACAGCTCACCGAGCCATTTTGGTGTATCGGTATTGGCATAATCCGGTGCTTTCCGTTTCTGCACATTCACAAGCACAACCGGCACATTCAGGTCACGGACTGCCGGGAGCATATTGTAGCTGGTCGCGTAGGTCAGAAGCTGTAAAATAACAAGATCTACATCCGCTGCACGAAACTTATCTCCTGCTTCCATCGATAATTCTTTCGTTGTAACGATTCCACCATCGATCATTTCAACGGTATCCGGAATCGTCTTTTTGAACGCATCATACTGTGTCTCAAATTCCGGAACCAGCGTCGGGAACTGCGGCAGATATGCACCCAGTGCGATTGCAAATACACCTACTTTTGCTTTTGTTTCAACTAACATGTTCTTTGCCTCTTTTAACCTTTCGTCTCATTTTTTATGGCTCATATTGTTTGATTTCGAAGGAATGGAAAATACAGTTTCTCGCATCTTTCAAATTGCTGCATTCTTTTCCGGTGATCATCTGTACCGCCAGATTTCCGATGGCAGTTGCCTCGGTCGGTCCCGCCAGCACGGTTCTTCCGGTCTTTTCTGCTGTCAGCCGGTTCAGATAACCGGCATTGGCGCCGCCGCCTACGACATGAATAGTTCGGTACCGGCAGCCTGTTTTTTCTTCCAGTTCTTTTAATGTCTTTGCATAGCATACTGCCAGGCTGTTATAGATCACTGCTGCAACCTCTGCAATTCCCTGCGGTATCTGCTGGCCACTTTCTTCACATGCCTTCTGTACCTCGGCTGTCATATGTTCCGGTGCAAGGAAACGATCGTCGTTTGCATCCACGATAGATGGGATGGTGCATTTCGATGCCATTTCGCAGATCGTTCCAAAGCTTAAATCTTCTGCGATTTCTTTTTTCACAGACTGGACCATCCACAGACCCATGATATTTTTCAGGAAACGGTATTTTCTGTTGTAGCCGCCCTCATTGGTAAAATTGTGCTGCATAGCTTCTGTTCCGCAATCGGCCTCTTTTAATTCTGTTCCCATCAGAGACCAGGTTCCGGAGCTGATGTAGAGTACATGTTCCTCATTGCTTGGCACAGCGACTACTGCGGAGCCTGTGTCGTGTGTTGCGGGAAGAACAATCTCACAGTCGAAGCCGACCTGCTCCTGAATTTCTTTTTTCAGACGACCAATCACAGTCCCCGGTTCACGGATCGGCAGGAAGATTTTCTCCGGGTATCCCAGTTTTTGAATCATCTCCCTGTTCCAGTCCCCGGTTTCCGGATTGACGAGCTGGGTCGTTGTTGCATTTGTGTATTCCTGCGCTTTCACGCCGGAAAGCAGGAAATTCAGGTAATCCGGAATCATCAGCAACGTCTCTGCTTTTTCCAGCTGTTCCGGCTTTTTCTTCTTCCACGCCATGAGCTGATAAATACTGTTAAAAATTTGTTTCTGAATACCGGTCGATGCATAGAGTTCTTCCTCCGGCACTGTGCGATAAACCTCATCATCCATTCCTTTCGTGCGGTCATCGCGATAAGCAACGGCATTTCCGATCCGCTGATCATCCTTGTCCAGAAGGACAAAATCAACTGCCCATGTATCAATTCCGACACTCACCGGGATCTTTCCAAGTTCTCTGCATTTTTTCATTCCGGCCAACACAGCTTCGAAGAGTGCCTCGATATCCCACACCTTCTCACCGTCCCGTTTCTGCATTCCATTCGGGAAACGGTAAACTTCCTCGAGAACCATTTTCCCATCTTCCATATGCCCGAGAATATGCCTTCCGCTGGATGCTCCTATATCAATTGCTAAATAATATCTTTTCATACCCTTCCTCCATTTTCTGTCTCTAATTATAGATAACTTTATGTGGTAAAAAAAGAACACGCTTTGTCTAAAAAAGTGTCCTTATTTGCACTATAACGATGTCATTGATCGTATCCATCTGCATCCGTTCGCTCTTCTTCTCCTTCAGCCGCGCCGGAGTTTTTGCTCCATGGGGTAATTCAAGAAACGTTTTCACAGGAAATTACGGTAAAAAAATTCCGCAGCACTTCTGTGATTGAGGTGCTGCGGAACTTTTTTACATTTTAGGCTGATATCTCATGTTGGATACATTATAAACTGTGATAAACGCTTTCGGATCAAGTTTGTTGATAAAATTCATCAGCTTCTGGTATTCGGTCTTGTCTACGATCGTGATGATTTCTTTGCGCTTCTGCATGTTATAGGCACCATAGGCTTCATAGATCGTAGCACCGCTGTGCAGCTCATGAAGAATAAATTCCCGAAGTTCTTCTTCCTTTGGAGTGATGATACATACCCGGCGTTTGATATTATGGTCAAAAATAAAATGATCCAGAACAATTCCGTTAAAATACGTTCCAAGAATACTCAAAACTACCGTTTTCTTGTCGTAAACGAGTGCTGCAGACAGAGCAACACACATACCAGACAGAGACATGGCTTTTCCAAGCTCCATATGAAGATATTTATTCATGATCTTTGCTACAATATCAAGTCCGCCGGAAGAAGCATTTCTGTTAAAAAGAATACTGAGTCCCACACTGACTACAAGTGTATAGCACAGAACATCCAGCTCCTGACTGTTTGTCATCGAACCAAAATCCGGGAAGATTTTTTCAAAAAGTCCAAGAAAAACAGGAAGCATGATACTGGTGTAGACGGTTTTTACACCAAATTCTCTTCCGCAGGTAAAAAAGCCGATGATCAGAAGTACTACGTTCAGAATCATGGTGATGGCGGAAAGGGGCAACGGTACAAAGTTGGAAAGTACGATACCAAGACCCGAAATACTGCTGACAGAAGTATGGCTTGGTACCAGAAAAAAATAGACTGCCGCTGCAATAATAGCAACAGCTGCTGTCAGGATCAGGATTTCCAACAGAATCTGAGTATCCTTCAATTGTTTTTTCATGTTAATTCTCCGTATCTTATTTTTTATGGATGGGAAGATCCCTTCTTTATATTAATGGCATTTTGAAGATATGTAAACCCTTTCCAGAAATCATTCCAACATATTTGTGTATCGTTGTTGCTTTTCCGTCAGCTTTCTGTAATGCATATCCTTTTTATTGCTTTTTTTCGTTCTATGCTACAATAATTTTGATACTTAATATTATCTTGTAACACAATCAGGAGAACATCATGAATGAAAAGGGACTGACCAACATTAGTCTCAAAAAATAAATAACTCAAAGGTTTACCAATATATTTACAGAAAGAAAAAGACCTCCAAGCAGCAGATCGTTCAGGAACTGCAGATGGGTTTATCCACAGTCAGCCAGAACCTCAACCTTCTGGAGCAGGAAGGTCTGATAGAAAAAAAAACGGCTTTTTGCATCCACCGGCGGAAGAAAAGCAAACGCCATTCAGATTGTATCCGATTTTAAAATTTCTATTGGTATCGGTATTTTAATTTCCTCCCATCCTGGCTGTGTCCTGCTTCCGTAAAATCAATCAGCAATTCTTCCAATGCCACGATGTCAACTTTTTCTTCCATTTTTCAGTTCTTCCACAATCTCGTTATAACGTTTTTTATTTAACCGGTAGAAAAATAATACAACCGCAGTCACAATCCACAGTACACCTGGAATCGTCGTAAATGCATGTTTCATAATTGAAAGTACAATTGCATTTTGTGTCTGATTTGCAATATAACCATATTTTCCAAGTAATCCTGCTAAAAGTGCTGTTCCAACTGCCATTCCGATTTTATTTCCAAGTGAAATAAATGCATACTGAAAACCATCATTTCTAAGTCCGGTTTTCCACTCACCATATTCCACACAGTCTGGAATAATTGCATAGATTGCGGTATTAAATCCAGAGAAAAAAAACTGTGTGAGACCAGATAATGCATAAAAAATAGCTGATGATTCTTTGGCATTGAAGAAAAACATAGACAACATGGAAATTCCTGTAAACAAAGCAAAGAGAGATGCTGTTCTTCCTTTATTATTCAGCTTGCGGAATAATGGTTGAAAACAGGCTGCCCCGATGATAGAAGGAATAATGATGCACATCGAATAAGTTGTGTAGTAGGAGGCATTTCCTTCCACATATGTAAAGTAGTACAGAATATCTGCGTTTCTACCATACAATGTAAATCCAAATAATATCTGTCCTGCCAATGCAAGAAGATATGGTCTGTTCTGCATAACTGCTTTCAACTGTATCTTTACAGAAATTTTTTCTTTTTCCGGAGTAATCACTGCCTCTTTCGTCTTCGCAAAGCAGAAGAAATGACAGGCTGTAAAAATACATCCATATATGACCGCAACCGTCAGATATCCTGTCTTTGCACTGTGACTGCCGAATTTGCTGAGCAGTGGAACTGTGATAATATTTAACACACCAATTGCAATCATCGCTGCAACCGAACGGGATGTATTTATTTTTGCACGTTCATCAATATCCTGTGTCATAGCACCACACAAGGTTCCATATGGAATATTCACACAGGTATACCCCAAAACCAGCAGACAATATGTAATTACCATATAAATGATCTTTCCATTCTGCGGCCAGTCGGGTCTTGCCCAGAATGTCATAACAAGAAGAATCGCTGTGATTGGTGCCGCTACTAACAGCCATGGACGGTACCGTCCCCATCTCGATTTTGTTTTATCTGTAAATCCCCCGACGATTGGATCATTGATTGCATCCCAGAATCTTGAAAAAAGCATAAGTGCTGACACAGCCGCCATACTGATTCCGAACACGTCTGTATAAAATATCATCAGAAAATTACTGACGAACATCCAGCTGAAATTACATCCAACATCACCAAACCCATATGCAATCTTACTGATCAGCGGTACTTTTCCATTTTTGTTTTCGCTTCCCATATGTCTCTCCTATTTTTATCAGAGTTTCTGACAGAACTCTATTCTTTCCTCATTTGGTCCCTTAATCATAAAATACTTCACACCATTTTCCCAAAATGGTAGTTCTTCGATTCCGTCTGTAATAATTGTGTATTTTTCATTGCAGATTTTCTGATACATACTTTCAATGTCTTCCACATCAAGTGCAACATGTTGGTATGCACCGTCTGACATTGCCGCCTGCCCATTTTCAAAAGTCTCTATACAATAATTTTTTATCTGTAAAAATGCCACTTTTTCCCCTGCTTTTTCATTATAAGACTGCATAATCACTTCAAATCCAAGACTCTTATAAAACTCAACTGTTTTCTGTAAATCGTTTGTCGGAAGCCCGACATGGGCAACTCCGACAATTCCATATTTATTTTCCATACGAACTCCTTACTTTTCACTGACGTTGATAATTACTTTCATCGTTGTCTCGCGGTTATCATCAATATACTGGTATGCCTTCAGATAATCTTTAAAAGCAAATGTCTTTGAGATGAGCGGTTTCAAATGAACTTTGCCCTCATTTACCAGTCTGATTCCATCTATGTAATCATCATGGCGGTACATCATCGTGCTCTTAATGTCAAGTTCGTGGTCATTTGCCACTGCAAGATCTACTTCTGCCATTCCTGCAAAAACAGCCACCAGTACGATCGTGCTTCCTTTTCTTGCATATTTAATTGCCTGTCCCATTGTGATATTGTTTCCGGCACAGTCGTAGATCACATCCGCCTTGTCCGGTCCAAATGCTTCGATCATCGCCTCACCGAAGTCTTTATTTTTGGTATTCACACACACATCAATTCCACATTCTTTTGCCTTCGCAAGTCTAAGATCACTGATATCTGTGATCATCACTTTCGCTGCTCCCATTCCTTTTGCTGTCTGTGCCACGAGATTTCCGATCGGTCCTGCTCCAAGGACTGCAATATTCATGCCAGCCACATCGCCCATCTGTTTTACACCATGAACTGCCACAGCAAGAGGTTCGATCATAGCTCCTTCTTCATAGGACATATCTTCCGGAATAGGTGTTACTTTAGATGCATCCACTGCAAAATACTCAGATGCTGTTCCTGTCGTCTGAAATCCCATTACTTTTAATTCCTCACAGAGATTATACTTTCCATGACGACATGGATAGCAATGTCCACAATATACCTGCGGCTCTATCGTCACCTTCTGTCCCACATGAAACTCGGTGATATTTTTTCCAAGTTCTGTAATCTCACCAGAAACCTCATGTCCCTGTGTTACCGGATATTTTGTAAACGGATGTTTTCCATGATAAACATGAATATCTGATCCACAAACACCAATATTCATAATCTTTACCAACACCTGATTTTCCTTTACCTCCGGAACCGGAATCTCTCTGAAAATAATTTCTCCTGGATTTGTCATTACCTGCTGTAACATAGTTGTTTCCTCCTTTTTTATATTGTTATGCGTTTTATAAAACGTTTTATTAAAGTAATTATATTATTGTCCTATAAACACAATTTGTCAATATGTTTTTTCATATTTTTATATATTTCATAATTTCAAAATATATTTTTTGTATATTTTTCACAATTAATATGCAAAAAAACGGAAAGGAAACCGTAGTTACTGTTTTCTTTCCGTTTTTTTACTATAATATCTTTTTCTAATTTTACACAACTTCTCGTTTTTCACACATATAAATCGGACATCGCATTCGCTTTGCAACTTGTCAGTGGGAGTTTTTAACTCCAACAGACTAAACATCCCCTTACCCAACGCTTAATTCCCTACGCACCAGATGCGGTGGACTGCTTATCTGCATTCAAAAAAATTACAATTCTACCATATGTTTTGTAAAAAAGTATTTCGCGGCTCCAACAGCCGACGCTTCTTTCTTATACGAACAATTTTTCAAGTATGAAACATCATGCTCAAAGCCATTATATGCCATCACTTTTTCTCCCAGTGGTATCATATAATCTGACAATACGCCTCCCACATCACCTCCTAGTATGATGTCCATATCATATGCCATCCGCAGATTTGATATCAAAACAGCAAGATGATCCAAATACTCATTCCATGTCTGCAAATTTTTTTCATCACCACTTTCAATTTTTTCCATAAATGCATCCAGTGACTGCCTGTTATCTTGTGTCAGTACACTTGCTGCACAATATGCATCTGCACATCCTGATTTACCACAATAACACTTTCTTCCACCGGGAACGAGTATCATGTGACCAAACTCCCCTGCTTTCTGGTTCTGCCCTCGAAACAGCTTTCCATCTATGCAGAATGCACCTCCTAAGGTGTGGTTCAAAGACAGATATATCGCATTTGGATACTTTTGCTTTTTTTCTGCAAGCATTGCAGCATTAGCATCGTTTTCAAAATATACTGGAATTTCCAACGCCTGCTCTAAAAAGCGCAGACTATAATTCTCTATACCTAAAGCATGGGATTTTAAAACGATCCGTTCTTTCTGATCAATAATTCCTGGAATCGCCACTCCAATCCCAAGTAGCGTGTCCTTCGCTAATTCGCCTTCAAGAAAATTTTTGACCTTTTGTGCCACCTCTGTACAATAGAATAATTCTGCCGTAAATTTTAAACGGATGCGATCTTTTTTTATAATCTCATCTCCAAGATTTACTAATACCATTTCTATATGATTCGCTGTAATCAAAATTCCCATTGCATGACAGTATGACTTATTAATCCCTATACTTTTTGCCTTTCGTCCACCGGTCGAAGCATATTCCCCAGTTTCTTCCAACACCATTTTTTCTAATAAGTCATTCACATTTGCTAACACAGTCGGCATACTCAAGTTTAACTCTTTTGCGATTTCCGCCTTGGATGTAACATGCTTGTTTAGCACATAATTAATTATTTTTTTTCTTGTTGTATTTTTTTTATCTTTATTTTCCGTTTTCTTACCCTCTTTTATTAAATATATTATAAAAGAATTATATGCTTTTTTATTCTTCTTGTAAAGTAATGTTTTATAATAAATCTCCGACAGAATTTATCTTATAAACAGCCAAAAGCTCCCGAAGGAGTTTTCCACGCTTTAGATCTACACCAATTCTTTTAGCACAAGTTCTTCTGCCATATTACGAATACCATTTACCAATCTGACCCATTCCATCTGATCACGAGCTTTCAACTCAGCACTGGTTGCATCCAACTTCTAAATCTAAGTCGATCTCTATCGTGTCATCTGGCTTTTGTTGGGACAAAAGAACTACCGTCTCACAGAACATATTTTATCGCAAGGCTTTTAAAAATGGAATAGATTTTACCAAACGACAGTTTTCAAAAAAACTTATAAGGGATTTTCCCCTTGAACCCATCATTTATGATATATGGTGGCGCTTTTCGCCCCCAAATAGTGAAAGTGGGGGCACTTTCTGCCCCCACTCAGGAAATGTTGCTAAAATACTGTTTAGATTTATCATACATACAAAATGGAAGTTATCTATTTCTCCTCTTCGTTAAGACCTAGTTCATTACATATTACTTGCTATCCCTGATACCTTATTCTTTCTACCAGCGTTTCCTTTTTCAGATTACTGCTTAAAACGCAGGAAAGTACAATCTGCAACAGACCGACCAAAAAAATCATAATAAAAATTGGTACGATTGGAACATGATAGATATTCATTCCAAATATTCCATTATGTTTTGCATAGAAAAAAAGTGCATAGCCGAGCGGCAGACCAATGATCAAAGCTACGCATATGGTCCCAACCGTAAAAATCAGTCCCTGTAACTGCAGGCATAAATTTAATTGTTTATTTGTCATACCCACAGCCTGTAATATACCATATTCCTGCTTTTTTGTCGTAATATTCATGATCATGGTATTCGCCATATTCATAAACCCGATGAGTCCTACAACCGCCATAAACAGATAACAGCCAAGCTTCATCATGCTGCTTGCAAATTCGGCAGATTGTAACTGCGCATGATAACTATCCATTTTTATATGCGAAGTATTAGAAATCAAAGTATTCAGACTTTGTTCTACAGATGCCACATCTTTTTTATCACAGTCCACCCACAGATAGCCATAGGCTGTTCCTCTCGGATTCATGGAACGATATACACCTTCCGGAATGACAAGATAAGTGTCCGCGCTTACAAAGGATCCTGCAATCTTTCCCTGATAGGTATAGGTTTCACTTCCATTCTCAAAGTCAAATGCAATGGATTCACCCGGAGCATATCCATCTTGTTCCATCCACGTTGACCAGCCAAAGAAAATTTCACCATTCTTTACCGCCTGATCATAGTCCATAGAGCCAATGTCCCCGTCTTGGCGTATAAAATCAAAATCATTTTTACTCACAATATCAGCCGGAAATCTTGTTCCGTTCAGATTTACAGAGACACTCTCTCTCGTCATGACATCTGTTACTCCCGGAATGCTTTTGATTTCTTCAATCAGCGAATCATTCAATGGATCATCCGTCAGAATCGTATCCAGGTTATTCTCCGGATATCTTTCATCATACTCAGCAGAATAGTCAAGCTGCAGTTCAAATTGTCCATGATTAACGGAAAGACGTGCTTCATGCTCCGTGTCAATATTTCCCACATAATTAGAGATAATCACAAACAATACGCAAGAAAAACCCATTGTGAGGATAGTACCAATAGTTCTTTTGGGATTACCCGTTACATTTGCCATTGCCATAGAAAACACGGTGACATTTTTTCTGCCATTTCGTTTTCCTTTTTTGTGTGTTTCTGCATTTTCTAAATACCGTGTTGCTTCGATAGGTGAAATCCGTGAAACAATTTTCATTGGTTTACGCAGTGCCAAAGCAACGGTAAGAAATGATACGAAAATACAGAGAAGCATAACAGGCAGGGAAAACAGAGGCACCTGCTGATTTTGAACTCCCATAGAGCCAGTTCCGGTTGATACAAGGTTTCCCTGTTCTACCAGCCAGTTAAAACCGCATTTTGCAATCAGAAAACCAAGAAGCAATCCAACTGGTATGGAAAAAATGGTCAAAAAAATGCCCTCTCTGAAGATCAGTTGTTTCATCTGCTTTTTTGTCGCTCCCAGAGCCTTGATTTTTCCATACTCCTGTATCTTGTTGACAATACCGACCTGAAAAATATTATAAATGACCACCACAGAGAAAAGTACAATTGCAAGAATCAGAATTCCACATACCGCAATCGTTTCATAACTCGGCTGCAAGACCCATTGCAAATAGAGATCATTGACTATAACGTTTTTTTCTTCGATTCCACAAGATGCTGCAATCTGCTTTATAACCGGTTCAATATTATTCATAGATACATTTGCAGAATCGTTTAACGTAAAATAGATATTATACTGTCTGTCATTCTCTGCGACGTGCTCATCATAAAACTCCTGTGACCCGAAAGCAACATAAGATGCCTCGATGGTATACTCATCCCGATCATATAGGATTCCGCTGACAACAAACTCTTCCGGCTTATATTCTGACCGCATCCCTACACGGTAATCCAGTGTAACCGTATCTCCGACCTTTACATCATCATATCCCATTGCACGAAAAAAAGCTCTTCCGGCGGCAATTTCCTGCATTTTTTCCGGATACTTTCCTTCCTTTAACTCATATTCCTTATTATAGGGAAGCATTTTTCTTGCAGTCTCATCCATGCAGACAAACCCGCCATTTTCATTTCCTTTCAGGATGCCCTCCGTACACATGATGCCGATATCAG